>Ga0255338_1000073_pt1 | contig 430647 bp, 387 predicted proteins | sample MeOH1_35cm_T4_19_FD_203715 | JGI IMG/M metagenome (GOLD analysis project Ga0255338, IMG submission 203715) | Sandy soil microbial communities from University of British Columbia, Vancouver, Canada - MeOH1_35cm_T4_195 | ecosystem: Engineered > Artificial ecosystem > Sand microcosm >...
GTGAAACGACTTCGCGCCGATGATAGTGCTGCAACCAGTGTGAAAGTAGGTCATCGTCAGGCTATTTACCCAGAAACGCCCCGTCTTCTTCAGAAGCCGGGGCGTTTCGCTTTGCGCGAACGATTTTCGAATGCGCACTCCGACATGGCACTCCCTACTATCGTCTACACACTAAAACGCTTCTTCATTTTTTGTCTTTATGTAAAAATTGATAGAAAGATCGGTTTGGCGTGAAATTATGCGATTTTTCGCAGCTTATTCTTTCATCGATAAGAAGATGATCCGCAAATAGTGATGAAAAAATGGCTTACATTCGTGTTGTTTGTGACACCATCCATGGCAATGGCAAGTGAGGCAGCATATGTCGTTCCTCAATACACGCCGGCACAAATTTCTGCGTGCATCAGCAAATCCTCAGCCAAGTATCAAATACATCCACATGTGGTCTATGCAATTGCCAAATCGGAAAGCGGCTTCAATCCTGCCGCGTTAAGCAAAATAAATAAAAATGGCTCCAGGGATCACGGCATCATGCAAATTAATGACTGGTGGCTTGAAAAAGTGTTGTGGAAGTATGGGGTCAAGAAGGCTGATCTTTACGATGCGTGTCACAACATTGAAATCGGCACCTGGATACTTGCTCAATGCATACAGGAATACGGACAGGTATGGCGTGCTGTCGGCTGTTATAACGCCAGGTCGGTAGATAAGCAAAATGCATATGTAAAAAAAGTAATGGCAACATTCAATAAAGTCAGAGAAAAAGCAGGTCTGCAATGAAGGGCGGATGGGTATCCCCCGCCTCTTGATCTGGTTTTGAGAATTAACAGCAGTCCCTCCACTCGGCCATGCCACTCCTGTAATTGTCCCCATCCCCCCGCGCTCTTGCAGGCAGACAGTTCAATCACGGCCGGTAGCAGATTACTCCAAATCAAATGACGTCATTCTTGTACCTCCGCCTCCCATAAATATGAGAGGCGGACCGAGTGCTTCCCGCTGTATCGTTTGCGTTGTTAAAAACACAAATTTGATCGGGGCGAAACCACTATGCGCAATAAGGCAGCGGCAGGATTTTCATTGATAGAGGTGCTGGTGTCGTTGTTCATCCTGTCTCTTGGGATCATCGGCGCAGCATCCATGCAATTGACGGCGCTCAGAACCAGCCAACAGTCAGGATTCCACCATGTCGCGCTGCAACTGGCGATGGATACCGCTGACCAGATCCGGGCAGTCGCGGCCAGCAATGTCAGCGATATCAGCAATCCCTTGCTGACGCTGGACTTCCAAAGTAGTGGCAATTTCGCGGTGCCAGCGGTGCTATGTCATGGCACCACATCCAACTGTGATGGCCAGGCGCTGGCCGCATTCGCGATATATGAAACGCAAAGCCGCATGAAAATGATGTTGCCGCAGGGACGGATCAAGGTTTGCCGCGATGACATGCCTTGGGATGACAGTGTCAACAGTTATACTTGGGATTGCAGCGCATCTGGAAGCGCGACGCCGCTTGTGGTCAAGCTTGGCTGGCGAGAGCCGCAGGATGGTATGGCCGCAGGTGCCAGGCTGAGCGCAACGCCGCAGCTGGTGCTGGTTGTCCGATCCTGAGCTTGCGGCGAGAGCACAATGAGAAAAAATAATATTGCCCGCTGCTGCGGTTGGCAGCGCAATGCTGGCTTGACCCTGGTGGAGCTCATGGTTTCCATGATGCTGAGTCTGTTTGTGATTCTTGCTGCCACTTCTCTTTTATTAACCAGCAAATCCGCATATACCGCGAATGAGGATGCGGTCATGATTCAGGAGAGCGGCCGTCACGCGCTGGAGATTGTCACGCGGGCCCTGCACCAGGCCGGGCATGAGGACTGGGGGCGCACCGGTGCAGCAGGGATAACCGCTGCCGTCGGCAGCGCCGGTATCATCGGCCTCGATGCACGCAGTCTGAAAAGTACCAGTCCTGCAATGGAGACACCGCTGAAAAAAAACGTCAACGGCAGCGATGTGCTTGGCATCCGCTTTCATGGCGCCGGCACCGGTGATCATGGCGATGGAACGATGCTGAATTGCGCGGGTTTCGGCGTGCCATCCGGACCGAACGGCGGCGCCACAGACGAGCGCGGCTGGAGCATATTCTTCGTGGCGGAGGATGCCACCGGCGAACCCGAACTGCGTTGCAAATATCAGGGGAAGAGCAGCTGGACAGCGGTGGCCATTGCGCGTGGCATCGAGTCTTTTCAGGTGCTGTATGGCGTGGATGCCGATGCTGACGGTCTGGCTAACATGTATATCCCTGCCGCCGAGGTCGACAAGCTGGACGAGGGCCTTACGCTGACTGGCGCCGATCAGGCCGAACTGGCACTGGACAAGAATCGCAAGTCGCACTGGAAGAAAGTCGTGGCGGTCAAGGTGGCGCTGCTGATGCGGGGAGCGCATGCTGTCCGGCCGGATGATGCGGGGAAGTCGTATGACTTGTTCGGCAAGGATTATGGCGATGACTCTGGCGCTACCGATGCCGGGACACGGATTGAGGAAAAGTCACTGCCGGCGAAGAGTCGCATCCGGATCCGAAAAACCTTCAACGCGACCATACAGTTGCGCAACCAGAGCCTTGGGAGCCCGGCATGAAGCGCCAAAATATGGCGGTGGCTGCGCCAGGCGCGGGGAAAGTGGGGCGTCTCTGTTTGCCGCGCAGGGACAGAGGCGCGCTTGTGGTGGCGCTGATCATGCTGATGGCCATTTTGATGCTTGGTGTGGCTGCCGCCCAGAGCGCTTTGCAAGGCTGGAAGACTGCGCGTAATGATGGTGATCGACAGATCGCCTTTCAGGCGGCGGAAGCCGCATTGCGGGATGCCGAATTGGATATCGAGCATTCGCCCGACCCCACCAGGTCGCGCAGTCATATTTTTTCGCGTCGCAGCGCCCTGGGGTTTCCCGCTGCAGGTGAGTCAGCGTGCAATACCGGTGCTGCAAACATTTATCTTGGTCTGTGCCGGCGCGCAGCTGATGACGCCCCCCCGGTTTGGCAACTGGCTGACTTCGGCGAGCGCGCGGAGACCATGAACGCGGTGGCTTACGGCACATTTACTGGCCGGATTTTCCCGGTCGGGAAGGGCGCATTGCCTAGCCGATTGCCGCGCTACATCATCGAGCTTTTTATTTATAACAAGCCCGGCGAGGCCGCCGACAAGATCAGCTATTTTTATCGCGTGACTGCAGTCGGCTTCGGCGCGCGCGAATCCACGCAAGTCGCCTTGCAAAGTTTTTACCGAAAGGATGACGAGTGACCAAACCCCGGAGTAATACACGTTGCATGGTGGCGAGGATGGCATGCTGCATCAGTTTGCTATGCGGCTTGTGGCTCGTGCTGATGGATGTCGCCTTGAGCGCCGTCCCACCGGTCAAGATTGCCCAAATTCCGCTCTTGAATGCCGCCGGCAGTATGTCTGGCGTTGCGCCCGACGAATTCAAGCTCGCCAGTGGCGCTGGCTTTCTTTACCAGTCGGGCTTCGATGCCGGCAAGTGGGCGGGCAAGCTCAGGAAGCTGGCGCTCGGCATTGCAGGCGATGGCAGTGTCGAAGGGGCCAGCATTCCTGAATGGGATGCTGCAGACATATTGAGCGGGAAGGCAGGTTCGCAGGCATTGCCGTTGCCGGCTCATCGCAACATCTACACGGTCAGTCCCGGCGCTGCTTCAGGCATGGTCGAATTTAGATGGGACAAGCTCGCGCCCAGCCAGCAGCAGGCGCTCGATGCATCTCCCCTTGATGGTGCCAGCGATGGTCTTGGGGCCCGCCGCGTGGATTTCCTGCGGGGCGTGCGCAGCGATGAGATGGGCCAGCCGAACGGCATGTTCCGTCTGCGAGGCGGTGTGCTGGGCGATATCATCAACAGCAATGTCGTCCATGTCGGTGCGCCCGCGCGGGATGGCGTTGGCACGGAATACCGGCTGTTTTACGAGGCGCGAAAAAATCGTCTGCGGGCAGTGTATGTCGGCGCCAATGACGGCATGCTGCATGCCTTCGATGCTCAAAATGGCGTGGAACTGTTTGCGTATATGCCGCAGGCCGTGATCGGCAATCTGAACCAGCTGAGCCGGCCCGATTACGTGCATCGGCCTTACGTGGACGGGGCGATCGCAGTTGCCGAAGCGCGCGTGCAGGGTAAATGGAAAACCCTGCTGGCGGCCGGCATGGGGGGCGGTGCCCAGGGCGTATTCGCGCTGGATATTTCCGATCCAGCCGATTTCAAGAGCGGCGCCGGGGTCTTGTGGGAGTTCACCGACCGCGATGATGCAGAGATGGGGAATATATTCGACGTGCCCGTCATCGCCAGGTTCAGGACCAGATTGGTGAATGGCGTTGCTGAATATCGTCATTTCATCGTGGTCGCGAGCGGCTTGAATAATTACCTCGCGGATGGTTTCGCCAACCCGCTTGCGCCCGCCGTGCTGTTCTTGCTGTCGGTGGATAAGGCTGCGGGCGAGCCGTGGAAGCTTGGCGTGAATTATTTCAAGTTTGCGAAGCCTGTCCTGGACGAGCGTTTGCCGAACGGCTTGAGTTCGCCGGCCATGGTTATCGATGAAGATGGCGCGGTCCACCATGCTTATGCCGGCGACTTGCAGGGCAATCTGTGGCGTTTTGATTTTACGGGCAACCTGCCGTGGGCGAAGGAGAACAAGGATGTGACCCCGTTGTTTACTGCGCTGGATGCCCTCGGGCAGCGGCAGCCGATTACGACCCGGCCCAGGGTGGTGCTTGCTCCTGTGGCCGGCTATGTGGTGTTGTTCGGCACCGGAAAATTTCTCGAAGACGCGGATGTCGATTCCGCCAACTTCGCCATTCAGTCTTTTTACGGTATTTACGATGCGATGCAGATTTCCTATGTGGTTGCGGGCCGCAGCCAGCTGGAGCCGAGAATGTTATCCAAGGGCAGTGGCGATGTCTTGAATTTCACTGGCAAGGAATTCGGTTACAGCGAGGCTGCGGGCGGAAAGCGGGGATGGTATTTCGATTTTCTGGCGTCGGATAAAAGCGGCGAGCGCAGCGTCAGCAATCCGCTTGCAGAATCCGGGCTGCTGCTGTTCAACAGCCTGATTCCGTGCGCAGCGCCTTGCCCGGGCGGTGGCGGACGCAGTTATGTGTTGCATGCGCTGAGCGGCTTGCCGGTCGAAAAAGCCAGCAGCGGCTTGTTGTCGCAAGTGGGTATGTTGGCTGCCCCTGTGGTGCTGCAGGTGTCGACTGCAAGCAGCAGCCGCAATGCGTTCGGCAAGGCCATCATTCATCGCAAGTCCGCCGTGATTCATACCGGTTCCGGTGGTGCCAAGGGACGTCTGGCCAGCGGGCAGGGCGATGCCGAAGGCGGGCTGGTGGATACTGCGCTGCCGGCTATGCGCTTTTCCTGGCGCGACATATTGAACTGGCAGGAATTGCGTCTGGCCGCAAAGAAGAAATAGGCGGGCAATATGAAAAAAATTCACGGGGGCAAATGCCGTCAGGAAGGCTTCACGCTGATCGAAGTCATGGTTGTGGTCGTGATCATCGCGATCCTGAGCAGCCTGGCTTTTCCTTCGTACCGGCTGGCAGTGCGCAGGGCGAAGCGGGCAGAAGCGCGGGTGGCGCTGTTGCAAATCATGCAGCAGCAAGAGCGTTATTACACGCTGCATTCGCGTTATGTCGCGTTTTCAGCCGACTCGGTTGATGCCGATGCCAGGAAATTCAAATGGTATTCAGGTAATTCTGCCCCGGCCAGCGCCTATGAAATCAGCGCCGTTGCCTGTGCCGGCGCGACCCTGCAGGATTGCGTTTTGCTGACGGCGCAAGCGGGCGGTCCCAAGGTCGATAGCGGCTACGATGATTCACAGTGTGGCCTGCTGTCGCTGTCGAGTGTCGGCGTGAAATCGCCGTCCGGTGCGCCGTGCTGGTAATGCCATGGTGAGCCGGTTCTGGAAAAGACGGGGAATCGGACGGCCGGGATTTTCTCTGGTCGAATTGCTGACAGCGCTGGCAGTCGCCGCGATCCTCCTTGCACTCGGGGTGCCCGGTTTTCAGGCGCTGATCCGCAACCAGCGCCTGAGCGCCAGTGTCAATGCGTTTGTCGGGGCGCTCCATCTGACGCGCTCGGAAGCGATCCGGCGCGGCAGCCGGGTCGATCTGGCGCCGGCGGATGGCGTCGATTGGGCGCAAGGCTGGGTAGTGTTCGTCGATCAAAACGAGAACCAGCAAGCCGATCCTGGCGAAGTGGTCGTTGCAAGGGGGGGCACTGTAGCCGGCGGGATCTCCATAAAGTCTGTGCTGACCGATTCCAGCAAGCCCTATCTTGCATATAATGGCAGCGGACGCACGCGTACCAACGCCAGCAGCCAGACGCCGCAACTCGGGACGATATCGTTTTACCTCGATGGGGGCATCCGGCGCATCAAGCTGAATTTTGCCGGTCGTCCGCGTGTCTGCAACCCGGAACAGGATAAAACCTGCACCGGTGCCGACGACGTGGACTGACAGCGGTTTTTTGCGGTCTTCCTTGAATCCTCTATTCGCCCCAGTCCTGTGAAAATTGCAAACGACGTTGAAGGTATCCGCCTGGCCCTGGAATGGGCCGCCAAGGGCATGTTTATCACCACGCCCAATCCCCGCGTGGGTTGCGTCATCGTGCGCGATGGCCGGGTTATTGCCACAGGTTTTACCCAGCCGGCCGGGCAGGCGCATGCCGAGGTGCAGGCGCTGCGCGATGCCGCGCAGCGCGGCATCGATGTGCGCGGCGCCACTGCGTATGTGACGCTGGAGCCGTGCAGTCATCATGGCCGCACGCCGCCATGCGCCGATGCCCTGATCGCGGCCGGCGTCGCGCGCGTGGTGGCGGCGATCAGCGATCCCAATCCGCTGGTGGCTGGAGAGGGCATGGCAAAATTGCAGGCGGCCGGCATTGCGACGACTTGCGGCGTGCTCGAGGACGAGGCGCGGGAAATGAATATCGGCTTTTTCTCTCGCATGCAACGCGGCCGGCCGTGGGTGCGCATGAAGGCTGCCGCCAGCCTGGATGGCAAGACCGCGTTGCATAATGGCCAGAGTCAGTGGATCACCTCGGCGGCAGCGCGCGCGGACGGCCACTGGTGGCGCGCACGGGCCTGCGCGATCCTTACCGGCAGCGGCACGGTCAATCAGGACGACCCGCAACTGACGGTGCGCGGTGTCGATACACCGCGCCAGCCGCGCCGTATCGTGGTCGACAGCCGCTTGCAGATCAGCCCCGAGGCGCGTGTGCTGGCCGGCGGTGGCACCTGGATCGTCGCCGCGCAGTCCAATCCGGAAAAGGAAGCGCTCTTGCGCGCGCGCGGCGCGGAAATCATCCTGTTGCCGAATGCGGACGGCAAGGTGGATATGCCGGCGCTGATGGCGGAACTCGGCCGGCGGCAAATCAATGAATTGCACGTGGAGGCCGGCTCCCGCCTGAATGGCGCCTTGATCGCGGCCGGCTTCGTCGATGAACTGCTGCTGTATCTGGCCCCCAGTCTGCTGGGCGATGCCCAGGGCTTGTTCGATTTGCCGGCACTCGTTTCGCTCGACGGCCAGCGTCAGTTGTCGTTTCACGAAGTCCGGCAAATTGGCGCCGATTTGCGTATCCTTGCTCGTTTCCTTTAATTCTTAATATTGCCATGTTCACTGGAATTGTCGCCGCAGTTGGAAAAATCTCCACCATCACGCCTTTGGGCACCGAGCCGGATGCCGGTGTGCGCCTGGCCATCGATGCCGGCGGCCTGCCGCTTGCCGATGTCGCGCTGGGCGATTCGATCGCCTTGAATGGCGCCTGCATGACGGTGATTGCCAAGACCGCCACAAGTTTCGACGTGGACGTGTCGCGTGAAAGCCTCAACTGCACGGTCGGCCTCGATGCCCTCGGCGAGGTCAACCTGGAAAAAGCGCTGACCCTGGCCGAGCGCCTGGGCGGACATCTCGTGTCAGGCCATGTCGACGGCCTCGGTACCGTGCGTCGCTTCGAGCCGGTTGGCGAGTCCTGGGAGCTGGTGATCGAAGCGCCCAGGGAGCTGGCAAAATACCTGGCTTTCAAGGGCTCGATCGTTGTCAATGGCGTCTCGCTGACGGTCAATCGCGTCGCCGACCTGGCCACGGGCTGCGAATTCTCGATCAACCTCATTCCGCATACGGTCGAGGTCACCACGCTGAGGCATTTGCGTGCCGGCGCCAGGGTCAACCTGGAAGTCGACTTGATTGCGCGTTATGTCGAGCGCATGTTGTCCGCGCCAACTGCAGCGCGCTAGTAGGAGCTTTCGTTTATGCAGCTCCGGCAGGCCTTGATTGTGTCAGCCGGTGCTCGTCATGGCTGCCCGCGTTGTCGCAGACAGTCGGCTGCAGGCTAAATCAATTAAAATAGCGGTCTACCGAGGAACCAATTTATGTCTTTAGCAACAACACAGGAAATCGTCACGGAATTGCGTGCCGGACGCATGGTCATTCTGGTGGACGAGGAAGACCGCGAAAACGAGGGCGATCTGGTGCTGGCCGCTGAATTCGTCACACCCGAAGCGATCAATTTCATGGCGAAATACGGGCGCGGCCTGATTTGCCTGACGCTGACCGAAGAGCGCTGCGCGCAGCTCGAATTGCCGATGATGGCGACCCGCAATGGCACCGCATTCGGCACCAATTTCACGGTGTCGATCGAGGCCGCAGATGGCGTCACCACCGGGATTTCCGCGGCCGACCGTGCGCGCACCATACAGGTGGCAGTGGCCAAGCGCGCCAAGGCCGCAGATATTGTTCAGCCTGGTCACGTTTTTCCGTTGAAGGCGCAAAAAGGCGGCGTGCTGATGCGCGCCGGCCATACCGAGGCCGGCTGCGACCTGGCTGAAATGGCTGGCCTGACACCGGCGGCGGTAATTTGCGAAATCATGAAGGATGACGGCACCATGGCGCGCCTGCCGGATCTGATCGAGTTCGGCAAGGAACATGGCTTGAAAATCGGTACCATTGCCGATCTGATCCATTACCGCAGCCAGCATGAAAGCGTGATCGAGCGCATCGGCGAGCGCAGCATGGAGACTGCGTACGGCCGCTTCAATATGGTGGCGTATCGTGACAAGCCGAGCGGTTGTGCCCATCTGGCGCTGGTGCATGGCGTGCCGCAGCCGGATGTCGAAACCCTGGTGCGTGTGCATCAGCCGGTGTCGATACTGGACTTGCTGGATACCGAAGTCACTACCCATTCATGGAATATTGCCACGGCGCTGAAAGCAATCCAGGCGCAGTCACATGGCGTGATGGTTTTGCTCAATTGCGAGGAATCGGCGGAGCAGATGTTTGCTCAGTTTACGGCCATGATTGCGCCTGAAAAGCAACCGAAAATCCGGGCTTCGAGCATGGATTTGCGCACGTATGGTATAGGCGCGCAAATTCTGAAGGATTTGAACGTTCGCAAGATGCGCTTGTTGTCCAATCCCCGCAAGATGCCGTCGATGGCTGGCTTCAATCTGGAAGTGGTCGGTTTTCAAGAGCGGTCCTGAGGCCGCAATCCGGCCCGGGACATTGAATTTTACATGCAGTTGAAAAGGGAAAAGCCATGACCGTTGGAAGCTATGAATCGAATCTGGATGGCGAAGGCTTGCGCATCGGAATTGCCCAGGCGCGTTTTAATGAAGATATCTGCCAGGGATTGATGGATGCTTGCCTGGCCGAGTTGAATCGCCTGGGCGTCGCGGACGAGGATATCCTGCATGTGCTGGTGCCAGGGGCGCTGGAAATCCCGCTGGCATTGCAAAAACTCGCGGAAACCCAGCAATTCGATGCCTTGATCGCGATTGGTGCCGTGATTCGCGGCGAAACCTACCATTTTGAACTGGTGTCGAATGAATCCGGCGCCGGCATCACCCGCGTCGGCCTGGATTACGGTATTCCTGTCGCCAATGCCGTGCTGACCACCGAGACCGACGAACAAGCCGAGGTCCGCATGGTGGAAAAAGGCACCGATGCCGCCCGGGTCGCTGTGGAAATGGCCAATCTGACGCTGGCCCTGGAAGACTTGGCGGATCTGACTGAAGCAGAGTAAGCGCAAGATTCCCGGCGTACGAGTATTATCCGGCGGCGCGTGGCGCCGCTGTCCCTGTTTTGATGCGTTCCAGCGCTGACTGGAACATCAGGTATTTACATCCATGACACAAAAAGAATTGCACGCCAATCCCAACAAGAACCGCACGCCGCGTCATCGCGCGCGCGAGTTTGCCCTGCAGGGCCTGTATCAATGGCTGCTGAATAATGAAGACCCGGGCGCGATCGATGCGCACATCCGTGAAGCGCATGGCTTCGACAAGTCCGATGTCGGGCATTTCAACGCCTTGTTGCATGGCGCTATCCGTGATGCCGGTGTATTGCGGGAAGAGTTAAGCCCGCTGATCGACCGTCCGATCGGCGAATTGTCGCCCGTCGAGCATGCAGTGCTGCTGATCGGCGCGTATGAGCTGAAACATCACCTCGAGATCCCGTACAAGGTTGTCATCAATGAGGCGGTCGAGCTGACGAAGTCCTTTGGCGGCATCGATGGCCACAAGTATGTCAATGGCGTGCTGGACAAGCTGGCCGGCCAAGTGCGGGCGGCAGAAGTCCAGTCTGGCCGCAAGGCTTGATCCTGCAGGAGTCAAGCCCGTCGGAAGCTACTTTGCCGTGGCTTGTCTGACGGGCATGCTGTCATGAATTTCTCCCCGCTCGCATCGCGCCTGGCGAATATCGCACCGTTCCACGTGATGGAGCTGGCCAAAATGGCCGCCGCCCTGGAGCAGCAGGGGCGGTCGATCATCCACATGGGTATAGGCGAGCCGGATTTCACCGCTGCGCCACTGGCCATCGAAGCCGCCAGCCGGGCCATGGCCGCTGGCCTGACGCAATATACCTCGGCGCTGGGCTTGCCGGCATTGCGCCAGGCCATCGCCGATCATTACTTGCGTACCTATGGCGTGCAGGTGGCGCCGGAACGCATCGTCGTCACGGCCGGCGCCTCGGGCGCCTTGCTGCTGGCGTGCGCGGCACTGGTGGAGCAAGGCGCGGAAGTGCTGATGCCGGACCCTTCCTATCCCTGTAACCGGCATTTTGTCGCGGCCTTCGATGGCCAGGCGAAGATGATCCCCAGCGGCCCTGCGGAGCGCTTCCAGCTGACCGATGACATGGTGCGCGCCAACTGGGGGCCTGCCACCCGTGGCGTTCTGCTGGCTTCGCCTTCCAATCCGACCGGCACCTCGATCGATCCGGCGGAGCTGGCCCGCATCGTCGCCAGTGTGCGGGAGCGCAGCGGATTCACCATCGTCGACGAGATTTATCAGGGATTGAGCTACGATAGTGCACCTTTTACTGCCCTGTCGCTGGGCGAGGATGTCATTGTCATCAACAGTTTTTCCAAGTATTTCAACATGACAGGGTGGCGCCTGGGCTGGCTGGTGGTGCCGGAGAGCCTGGCGCCGCAGATTGAAAAGCTGGCGCAAAACCTCTTCATTTGTGCTTCCGCCATTTCTCAATATGCCGGACTGGCCTGTTTTGCGCCGTCATCGCTGGCCTTGTTTGAAGAGCGCAAGGAGGAATTCCGGCGCCGGCGTGACTATATCGTGCCGGCGTTGGAGGAAATCGGCTTCCGCGTGCCGGTCATGCCGGACGGCGCTTTTTATGTCTATGCCGATTGCAGTGCCCTGGCGGACGATGCCGACGGCCTGACCAGGGACATGCTGGAGCGGGCCGGGGTGGTGATGGTGCCGGGGCTGGATTTTGGCAGCCATACTGCACGGCAGTATATTCGCGTCTCTTATGCCACTTCGATGGAGAATTTACGGGAAGCAGTGACGCGCCTGAGAATCTATTTCGGGCGCTAGGCCGTGCTGGTGCTGCAATTGATATTGCCGAAATAAAAAAGGAGCCAGCGGCTCCTTTTTTGCAATCTGCGCAAAGCGGCTTCTTATATCGCCATGGCCGCCAGCTCGACCGTTCCGGCCGTCATCCTGTTTGGGGCCAGGGCTGCCGACTTGTCTTCATCTGCTGCTGCTTTCTTTGGCGAAACGATGGCTTTGGCAGGTGAGTTTGCCACGGCGCTGCTGGCGACCGTGGACACTGCCGACACCGACTTGCCGGCAACTTGCTGCAAACGTCGGTATTCGGCCAATACCCGTGTCCCGTAACCGGAATCAGTGGCAAATGCGGCAGCGCCGACATAGCGCTTCAGGCCGGCTTCGACCGAGCCTCCCTGATTGACGTAATCTTTCAGGATCGCCGATCCGACCCGGATGTTGGCGACCGGGTCCAGCGCGGCATAGGCGCCGCCGTGCTCGCGGAACTTGTCGCGATGGACTTTCGACATCACTTGCATCAAGCCTTGCGCGCCGCCGGCACTTTCCGCAAAGGGATTGAAGCCGGATTCGATGGCGGCGACCGCCAGAATCAACAAGGGATCGAGATGAAGTTTCTGGGCGTTCTTGTAGGCCTCGGATACCAGCATGTGCGTGGCGTCCGCAGCGACGCGGTAGCGGCGCGAAATCCACTGCGAAACGGCCATTTGTTCATCCGACAGATTGGCCTTCTTGATGCCCAGTTCGATCCGGGCTGCCGGTTTTGCGACCGGCGGCTTGGCCACAGCCGCCTGGGCGATGGGTTGTGCCGGGACATCCATGGGCATGTCCGGTGCAGCATCGTTATCGGCGATGTCGTCGAATTCGTCGGTTGCCTCTGGCGCGCTTGCCGCAAACGGCGACAAGGCTTTCAGGTGCTCGGTAAAGTGCGGCTTGACGAACATGAGTGCCAGCGCAGCAATGGCGGCCACACCCAGAACCAGCAGGGAATGATGGGCGAGGGTCATGATGCCGCTCAGCGTGGCGCGTCCAAGCGAGGTGGCGACTGTGGCGGATTGGTCGGCGGTCTTGCGACCCAGCGCGCCTCCGGCCTGTATAAATCGATGTAACATTGCTTCTCCTGAATCGTCACGGCACGAACAATCCCCACGCCGGGCAAGCCCGGACTGATTCTTGTTAATGCCGTCAATCAGAAACATCGTCTGTCAGCGCGTGGCGCAAAACCAGACGGTCGGTTTTGCCTGTTTTCAGCTGGCGGTGGCTATAAGCAACATCGCACCAGTGGCAGGCAAATTTTTCCGGGGGAAGGCTGACGCCTTTGGCAACACTCCTTAAAATGTCATGTGGGGCCCGGAACCCCGTGAACTGATTTGGTTTATTCTGCAGCGCTTGTTCTTTTGGAAGGCTGCTTCCTCTTCAAGTGGAGCGAATTGTATGGGCTGGGATATATCAAGTCAATCATATAAAAAATAAAATTCATAACTTTTGGATATATAGAATTGCGACGCACTGCAGCAAAATCTAATATAAACAGCAACTTGGGCATTGCGGTTTGACACTGAACACGAGCATGGAAATTTACAAAAAAACATGAAATATACGGATTTGCGTGACTTCATCAATAAATTGCAGGACATCGGCGAGTTGAAGCGCGTCGGCCATCCCGTCTCGCCACATCTGGAAATGACCGAGGTGTGCGACCGTACCCTGCGTGCCGGCGGACCGGCACTCTTGTTCGAGCATCCCACGGGGCACAGCATGCCGGTGTTGGCCAACCTGTTTGGCACGCCGCAACGCGTCGCGCTCGGCATGGGCGCGCAGGATGTCAGCGAGTTGCGGCGCATCGGCCAGTTGCTGGCCAGCCTGAAAGAGCCGGAGCCGCCCAAGGGATTCAAGGATGCGCTGGGACTGGGCGCGCTGCTGAAGGCCTTGTGGGACATGGCGCCGAAGGAGTCGCGCTCGGCGCCGTGTCAGGATATCGTTTGGGAAGGCAGTGATGTCGATCTGGCGAAACTGCCGATCCAGCATTGCTGGCCGGGCGATATTGCCCCGCTGATCACCTGGGGACTGGTGATCACCAAGGGGCCGCACAAGAAGCGGCAGAATCTGGGAATCTATCGCCAGCAGGTGCTCGGTCGTAACAAGGTGATCATGCGCTGGCTGGCGCATCGCGGCGGCGCACTGGATTTCCGCGAACATGCGCTCGCCAATCCTGGCAAGCCATATCCGATCGCGGTGGCGCTCGGCGCAGATCCGGCGACTATATTAGGTGCGGTCACACCGGTGCCGGACAGTTTGTCCGAGTACCAGTTTGCCGGCCTGCTGCGCGGTAGCCGCACCGAACTGGTCAAGGCGCTCGGCAGTGAATTGCGGGTGCCGGCCTCGGCCGAAATCGTTCTGGAGGGGCATATCTATCCGGATGCGGCGCATCCGAGCGGTTATGAACATGCCCTGGAGGGGCCGTATGGCGACCATACCGGCTATTACAATGAGCAGGACTGGTTTCCGGTGTTTACCATCGACCGCATTACCATGCGGCGCGATCCGATCTATCACTCGACCTATACCGGCAAGCCGCCCGACGAGCCGGCCGTGCTTGGCGTGGCCTTGAATGAGGTGTTCGTGCCCTTGCTGCAAAAGCAGTTTTCGGAAATCACCGATTTTTACCTGCCGCCGGAAGGTTGCAGTTACCGCATGGCGGTGGTGCAGCTCAAAAAGTCCTACCCCGGTCACGCCAAGCGCGTCATGTTCGGCGTGTGGAGTTTTTTGCGCCAGTTCATGTATACCAAGTTCATTGTGGTGGTCGACGAGGACGTCAACATCCGCGACTGGAAGGAAGTGATCTGGGCGATCACCACCCGGGTCGATCCGGTGCGTGATACCACACTGGTAGATCAGACGCCGATCGATTATCTGGATTTCGCTTCACCGGTCAGCGGCCTGGGCAGCAAGATGGGCATCGATGCGACCAACAAGTGGCCGGGTGAAACCAGCCGCGAGTGGGGGCGAACCATCGTCATGGATGACGATGTGAAAGCCCGGGTGGACCGCATATGGCAGGAATTGGGAATTTGACTCTGGGTGAAAAGTCATATTGCTGGTAAAATCGTTCCCGGCGGGCCCCTGCGCATTGTGGCTTGGTCAACCTGGTCAGGTCGGGAACGAAGCAGCCACAGCCGATCCCCACAAGTGCCGCAGACAAGGCTCGCCTTCTTTCTTCTCTTGTCCCCCTCTCCCCAATTTCTTGTCGTGCCGTGGTAGTGGCAACCTTGCTTGTTTGTTCTTGGTAACGGAATTGTCGATCTAATGGTATCTTGTCGCTTTTAATCGCCAAGCGGCAAGCATATGCCGGGATGCCCGGAGCTTGCCAGATTCCTTTTTTAACGAATCGGTATGCACGTGACACGCAAGAAATTCATCGTTGGAACCGTTCTTCTCGCTGCCGTCCTTGGCGGCGGTTATGTCTTCTCTCAACGCAAGCCTGACCCACAATCGCAAAAGCCGCGCAACCCGGTGCAGAGTATTCGCAGCGCGCTGGCGCAGAAAAAAGTCATTCCCGTGGCGGTTCGGGCCAACGGCTATGTCGTCGCGTTAAATGCCGTCGAGGTGCGGCCGCAAGTCCAGAATATCGTGCGCACGGTGCATGTGAAGGAAGGGCAGGAAGTTCAAGCGGGCCAGGTGTTGTTTACCCTGGACCCGCGCAGTGACCAGGCCGGGGTGGCCGGCGCGCAGGCACAGCTGACGCGCAACCGCGCCGATCTGGCCGAGGCGGAAGCCACGCTCAGGCGCAACCAGGATTTGTTGTCCAGGCAATTCATCTCGCAAGCGGCGGTCGATACCGCGCGCAATCAGGTCGAGGCCTTGCGCGGCACCCTCAATGGTGGCCAGGCGGCGATCCAGTCCAGCCAGGTCGCGCTCGGGCATAACACCATCGTTGCCAGCATCAGCGGGCGCATCGGCGCTATCAGCGTACGCCCCGGCAGTCTGGCCCAGCCCGGCGGTGAGCCGATGCTGAGTATCGCCCAGCTTGATCCGATCGCCGTCAGCTTCGCGGTTGCGGAGCGGGAGCTTGGACATATCCTGGCGACTTACCCGAATGGCGACGCGCCGGTAGTCGCGCAACTGGCCAGTGGCGAGCAAGTCAGCGGCAAGCTGATTTTTATCGACAATGCAGTCGATACCCAAACCGGCACCGTGCGCATGAAGGCGCAATTTGCCAATCCCCGGCACCGCATGTGGCCGGGAAATTTCGTCGCAGTCCGGCTGGTGGCGCGCACGCTGGATGATGCGGTGGTGGTGCCTGCGCAGGCTGTCGTGACAGGTCCGGAGCGCCAGTTCGTGTATCTGGTCCAGCCGGATGGAACGGTGCAGGTGCGTAATATCGATGTGCTGGCGATCGAGCAGGGCCAGGCCGCGGTTGCCGGCCTGGATGCCGGCGCGCGCGTGGTGGTCGAAGGCACGCAAAACCTGCGACCCGGCAGCAAGGTCAAGGAAGTCTCGGCTAAAGAGGCCGGCGTCAAGCCAGGCGCAGATGGCAAGGCCCAGCCGTGAATATCTCGGAACTCTGCATCCGCCGCCCGGTGATGACCGTGCTGCTGTCGATCGCCGTCATCGTGGCTGGCCTGTTTGCCTATGCCGGCCTGCCGATCGCGGCGCTGCCCAGCTATAACACGCCGATCATCAATGTCACCGCTTCGCTGCCCGGCGCCAGCCCCGAGATCATGGCCGCCTCGGTCGCCACGCCGCTGGAAAAACAATTCTCGACCATCGCCGGCCTGGCGACCATCAGCTCAAGCAATACCCGCGGCAATACGTCGGTGACGCTGGAATTCAACCCGGACCGCGACATCGACGCCGCTGCCGTCGATGTCCAGGCCGCCTTGCTGCGCGCTCAGCGCAGCTTGCCGGACGAGATGACTTCGCTGCCGGCTTACCGCAAGGTCAACCCGGCCGACCAGTCGGTATTGGTGGTCGTATTGACCTCACCCTCGATTCCGTTGTCGGAGTTGAACGATTACGCGGAAAACCTGATTTCGCCTTCGCTGTCGACCATCGACGGCGTGGCGCAAGTCTCCGTGTTCGGCGCGCGCCGCTATGCGGTGCGCATCAATGCGCGGGCCGACCAGTTGGCCGCACGTAACATGAGTCTCGATGAGTTGGCGGTGGCCATCCGCGCCGCCAATGCCAATACCCCGGTTGGCGTGCTGGACGGTCCGCGCCAGAGCCTGACCCTGGAGGCCAACAAGCAATTGCCGAATGCCGCCGCCTTCGCCAACCTGGTCATCCAGAGCAAGGGCGGCGTGTCGATGCGCCTGCGGGATGTGGCCGAGGTCGAGGATAGCGTGGAGTCGGCCAAGAGCGGCAGTTGGGCCAATGGCGAACCGGCGATCGTCCTCGGCGTGCAGCGTCAGCCCAATGCCAACACGGTGGCGGTGGTCGATGCCGTTACCGCACGGCTGCCGCAGTTCCGCGAGCAGATGCCGGCATCGGTTGAGCTCAAGGTCTTGAACGACCGCTCGGTATCGATCCGGGAAGCCATCCATGACGTGAAAATCACATTGTTCCTGACCATCGCACTGGTGGTGCTGGTGATCTTCCTGTTTCTCAAGCGTTTGTCGGCCACGCTGATCCCGGTATTGTCGCTGCCGATTTCGCTGGTGGGCTGCTTCGCCCTGATGCATGCGCTGGGCTACAGTCTGAACAATATTTCCCTGCTCGGTATCACCATTGCAGTCGGTCTGGTGGTGGATGACGCCATCGTCATGCTGGAAAACATCGTGCGCCACATCGAGGATGGCATGGAGCCGCTGGCAGCCGCTTTGCAAGGTTCGCGTGAGGTTGGCTTCACCATCATCTCCATTTCGATTTCGCTGGTGGCGGTTTTCATTCCGATTTTTTACATGCCGGGGGTGATCGGCCTGATGTTCCATGAATTTGCCGCAGTGGTGTCGCTGGCGGTGTTGGTGTCGGCGGTGGTGTCGCTGACCCTGGTGCCGATGCTGTGCAGCCGCTACCTGCGTCATGCCTCGCATGCGCAGGATGGCCGCATCAGCCGCGGCTTCGAGCTGGCGTTCCAGGCTGTGCTGGATACCTATGCGCGCGGGCTGGACTTGTGCCTGCGCTATCGCCGCCTGACCCTGGCGCTGGCGCTGTGCACCTTCGCCCTGACCGCCTGGCTGTTTCAGGCCATGCCGAAGGGATTTTTTCCCAGCGAGGATATCGGTCAGATATCCGCCGTGGTGGAGGGGCCGCAAGACGTTTCCTATCCGGTGATGGTGAAACTGGTCAAGTCGGCGGCGGATGCCATGCAGCGCGATTCCAATGTCGCCAGCGTTTTTTCGCGCGTGAGCGGCACCAACACCGGCAATATTTTCATTGGCCTGAAGCCGCGCGCCGAGCGCGAATCGATGGACCGCGTGCTGGAGCGCATGCGGCGCGAAGTCGGCAACATCCCGGGCATGTCCGTGTATCTGACACCGGTGCAGAATCTGCGGCTGGGCGGACGTGTCAGCAAGAGCCGCTATCAGTACGTGCTGCAAAGCGTGCGCGCCGATGAGCTCAATGGCTGGTCAGAACGCATGCAGGAACGCATGCGCGCCGATCCCATCTTCCGCGATGTCACCAGCGATTCGCAATTGAAGGGTTTGCAGGCGGTGGTGGATATCGACCGCGACCGTGCCAACGAAGCCGGCGTGCAAATCCAGGATATCCGCAGTGCGCTGTACAGCGCCTATGGCGAGCGCCAGGTCTCGACCATTTTCACCAGCAGTAATAGTTATCAGGTGATCATGCAGAACGCCGGTTCCGGCCAGCAGGATGAATCCGACCTGGACGATATTCATGTGCGCAGCAAATCCGGCACCCTGGTGCCGTTACTGAGCGTGGCCAAGGTGCGGCGCGCCGCCGGACCGGTTTCGGTCAACCATCAGGGGCAGTTGCAGGCGATTACCTTGTCCTTCAACCTGGCGCCGGATGTGCCGCTGGGCGACGCCAGCGCGAAGATCGAACGGTTCAAGAGTGAACTGGCCATGCCGGCCAGCGTCATCACTTCCTATGCCGGCGATGCGGCGGTGTTCCAGTCCTCGCAGACCAGCCAGGTGGCCTTGCTGCTGCTGGCAGTGGCGGTGATTTACATTTTGCTGGGCGTGCTGTACGAGAGCTATATCCATCCGATCACCATCCTGGCCGGCTTGCCGTCGGCGGCGGTGGGCGCCTTGCTGGCGCTGACGCTGTTCGGTTTCGAGCTGACCCTGATTGCCACCATCGGTATCCTGATGCTGATCGGCATTGTCAAGAAAAACGCCATCATGATGATCGACTTCGCCCTGGACGCGCAGCGCAACCAGGGCATGGCGCCGCTGCAGGCGATTCGTACCGCCTGCCTGTTGCGCTTCCGTCCGATCATGATGACTACCCTGGCAGCCCTGATGGGGGCGCTGCCAATCGCTTTCGGCTGGGGTGCCGGTGCCGAGTTGCGCCAGCCGCTGGGGGTGGCGATCGTCGGCGGCCTGTTGCTGTCGCAAGTGATCACCTTGTTCATCACCCCGGTGATTTACATCTACCTTGACCGTTTCAGCGGCAGCGGCCCGCTGCAGCTGGCGCCGGAACTGCAGGTGCAGGTAGCGGTCAGTGCGGCCAGGCCCGATTGAGAATGTCGTGATGCTGCGTTTGCCGGCCTAATGTGCCGTACACGCGCCCGCAGGCGGCATCGGCGCGGCTGCTGACGAAAGCCTCGGCAACCGGCGCGGGGGCATGTCGCAGGATCAGGCAGGATTGCGCCGCCAGCACCAGGTTCTGTGCGATGCGGCGCGCCAGCATTTCACGCTGCTGCGGCAGTGTTGCCAGGTCGGCCTTGACGCCATCGACCAGCGCCCAAACGGCGGGATGCGCGGCGGCAGTCTGCTCCAGTTCCTCGAGCAGCAGCGCAAAAGCGTCCGGTTCGCGCTCGATGGCGCGCAGCACGTCCAGGCACATGACGTTGCCGGAACCTTCCCAGATCGAATTGACCGGTGCTTCCCGATACAGGCGAGCCATCGGCCCGCTCTCGACATAGCCATTGCCGCCCCAGACTTCCATGCATTCGCCGCAAAATTCCAGTGCGCGCTTGCAGATCCAGAACTTGGCGGCCGGCGTCATGACGCGCCGCCAGGCGCGTTCCAGCGGGTCGTTCGGGGCATCGAAAGAAGCCGCCAGGCGCAGCATCAGCAGGGTGGCTGCCTCGCTCTCCAGCGCCAGGTCGCACAGGACGTTGCGCATCAGCGGCTGCTCCTGGAGTGGCTTGCCGAAGGCGCTGCGGTGACGCGCATGGTGCGCTGCCTGCACGAAGGCATGGCGCATCAATCCGGCGCTGCCGATCACGCAATCCAGCCGGGTGTAGCCCGCCATTTCAAGGATGGTCGGGATGCCGCGGCCTGCTTCGCCGACCAGGATGGCGTGGGCATCCTGGAACTCGACCTCGCTGCTCGAATTGGCGCGGTTGCCCAGCTTGTCCTTGAGTCGCTGCACCAGCACGGCATTCTTGCTGCCGTCGGGACGCCAGCGCGGCACGAAAAAGCAGGAGAGTCCGCCTTCGCATTGCGCCAGCACCATGTGGGCGTCGCACATCGGCGCCGAAAAAAACCATTTGTGCCCGGTGATCAGGTAATCCGCGCCGCGCCCGCCGGCACCAATCGGCCGGGCCGTGCTGGTGTTGGCGCGCACATCCGAGCCGCCCTGTTTCTCTGTCATGCCCATGCCGATCAATATCGAATTCTTGGCAGGGATCGGCAAATCGCGCGGGTCGTGCTCCAGCGAATAAAGTTTTTCCTGCAGTTGCGAAAATAACATCGGTTCTTTTCGCAGCACGGGTATTGCCGCGAAGGTCATGGTGGTCGGGCATAGCGATCCCGCCTCGACCTGGGCATGCATGTAGTAGCCAGCGGCGCGCGCGACATGGGCGCCCGGGCGCGGCGCCATCCACGGCAAGGCATGCAGGCCTTCGCGCCGCAGCAGCGCCAGCAGCAGGTGCCAGCTGGGATGGAAGCTGACGACATCGGTGCGATAGCCGCAGCGGTCGTGTGTCATCAGTTCCGGCGGGTGGCGGTTGGCGAGGTCGCCCAGTTGCAGAATGCGGCCCTGGCCCAACTCGCTTCCCAGCCGCTGCAATTGCGTCGTGTGCCACGCGGCATTTTCGCGTTGCACGCCTTCGCACAGGGCGAGGTCGCTGCTGAACAGGTCGTAGTCGCGCAGCTCCGGAACCTGGTTGGTGACTTCATGGGTGGGCCATTGCATCGCAGTCTCCCGGGCGCCTGTGGTTGTCTTGATCATAAGGTCAATATCCCGGCATTTGCAAGCCTGGCAAGACCTGGCGATGCTGTTTTAATGGGGCGCCGGCGGGAAGTGGCCTTTGCCGGTCGCAGGTCGGGTAAAATGCGATTCACATTCAATATGTCGCGTGGCTATGTCTTATCAAGTTCTGGCAAGAAAGTATCGACCCAAAAGCTTCGACACCCTGGTCGGGCAGGAGCACGTGGTGCGGGCGCTGACGCATGCGCTGGAGAACAAGCGCTTGCATCATGCCTATCTGTTCACAGGCACCCGGGGGGTCGGCAAGACCACACTGTCGCGCATCCTCGCCAAGTCATTCAATTGCCAGGGCGCCGACGGCAATGGCGGCATCACCGCGCAGCCTTGCGGCGTGTGCGAAGCCTGTGTGGCGATCGATGCCGGCCGCTTCGTCGATTACATCGAAATGGATGCGGCCTCCAACCGTGGTGTAGATGAAATGGCGCAATTGCTGGAGCAGGCGGTGTACGCGCCGTCCAATGCACGCTTCAAGGTCTACATGATCGACGAGGTGCACATGCTGACCAACCACGCCTTCAACTCGATGCTGAAGACGCTGGAAGAGCCGCCAGAACATGTCAAGTTCATCCTCGCCACGACCGACCCGCAAAAGATTCCGGTCACGGTGCTGTCGCGCTGCCTGCAGTTCAATCTGAAGCAGATGCCACCGGGTCACATTGTCGGCCACCTGGAAAACATCCTCGGCCAGGAAGAGATTGCTTTTGAAACCCCGGCCTTGCGCCTGCTGGCGCAGGGCGCGCACGGTTCGATGCGCGACGCCCTGTCGCTGACCGACCAGGCGATCGCCTATGCCGCCGGCAAGGTCACGCTGGACGCGGTGCAGGGCATGCTGGGTGCGCTCGACCAGTCCTATCTGGTGCGCGTGCTGGATGCGCTGGCGCAGAAGGATGGCGCCGGCCTGCTGGCGGTTGCCGACGAGATGGCCACACGCAGCCTGTCCTACAACGGCGCATTGCAAGACCTGGGGTCGCTGCTGCATCGCATCGCCCTGGCGCAATCGGTGCCGTCGGCGGTACCGGACGACTTGCCCGAGCGCGAGGATATCCTGCGCCTGGCGCAAGTGTTCGATGCGGAAGAAGTGCAATTGTTTTATCAGATCACAGTGCATGGCCGCAACGAACTCGGACTCGCGCCGGATGAATACGCCGGTTTCTCGATGACCCTGTTGCGCATGCTGGCTTTCCGCCCTGGCATCGGCGGCGCCGAGGGGCAGGTCGTGCGTGCGCCGGCGTCTGCCCCGGTATCTGCAGCCGCCCCGGCATCTGCCTCCGTCGCCGCCCCAGCCCCTGCCGCGGCGAAACTGGCTGCGCCGCAGGCGGCCAGCGTCAGCGTGCAGGTGGCGCGTCCAGCCGGTGCCATGAGCCCGGCGCGCGCAGCGCTGGAAGCTGCCCGCAACGGTGGCAAGCTGCCTGCCGGGGCGACGCTTGCGCCAAGACCTTCGGCGACTGCTGCGCCTGTGGCACCGCCCCAGCCGAAGGCGCCGCCGCCATGGGAGGAAGAAATCCCTCATCCGGCATTCGAGGGCGGCGCTCCGGCGGCTGCGGCTCAAAAAAAAACTGAATCGCCCGCAGCACCGTCCGAGCTAGCAGCGGCCGCAGCGCCAGCACCCAATGTAAATGCGCCGCCGCCGCGTCCGGTGATTGCCGCTCCGGTGACAGCGTTGAACTGGGACGGCAATTGGCCCGTGCTTGCTGCGGCCCTGCCAGTGCGTGGCGTGGCGCAGCAGTTGGCGCAACAAAGTGAATTGCTGCAGTGCGACGCCGACGGCAATGCTGCACAATTTCACTTGCGTGTGCCGTTGGAAACATTGTGCGCCGCCGGCAGCATTGACAAGCTGGTGGCCGCGCTGACTGAACATTTCGGCAAGACCGTGCGCGTGACCACGGAAATCGGTGCCGTCGAACACACCGCGAACGCGGCGGCGCAAGCCGATCGCGCCGAGCGTCAGCGCCAGGCGGAAGCAACGATGCAGAGCGATCCGTTCGTGCAGACGCTGATGCGCGATTTCGGCGCCACCATCGTGCCGGGCTCGATCAGACCAATTTGACTACTTGGGGACAGAGTTAAGCGCAGCGGTACTCTGTCCCCAACTGAATATAACTGGACAGGTTTGTTAAGCGCAGCGGTACTCTGTCCCCAACTGAATATAACTGGACAGGTTCGTTAAGCGCAGCGGTACGCTGTCCTCGGTATTATCGAAATATTTTTCATACATTTAAGGAGCACGATCATGATGAAAGGCCAACTGGCAGGCTTGATGAAGCAAGCGCAGGCGATGCAGGACAACATGAAAAAGATGCAGGACCAGCTGGCGGCGATCGAAGTCGAAGGCCAGTCCGGCGCCGGCATGGTGAAAGTCGTCATGACCTGCAAGAATGATGTCAAGCGTGTGTCGATCGACCCGTCGCTGCTGGGCGATGACAAGGACATGCTGGAAGACCTGGTGGCCGCAGCCTTCAACGATGCGGTGCGCAAGGCAGAAGCCACCTCGCAGGAAAAGATGTCCGGCGTAACCGCCGGTCTGCCATTGCCGCCGGGATTCAAGCTGCCATTTTAATGAAGCAACCCTCCAGCCTCGACTTCCTGACCGAAGCCTTGCGCCGTTTGCCGGGCGTCGGGCCGAAGTCGGCGCAGCGCATGGCTTACCACCTGATGCAGCACGACCGCGACGGCGCGGCCATGCTGGGGCGCGCCCTGAATCAGGCGGTCGAGCGTCTCCATCATTGCGAGCGGTGCAATACTTTCACCGAAAATGCGGTGTGCGAGACCTGCCTCGATGAAGACCGTGACGCGACCTTGCTGTGTGTGGTCGAGACGCCCGCCGACCAGCTGATGATCGAACAGACCCTGACCTACAAGGGTCTGTATTTCGTGCTGATGGGCCGGTTGTCGCCGCTGGATGGCATCGGCCCCAAGGATATCCACCTCGAAAAGCTGATCGCCCGCGCCACCGATGGCGTGGTCACGGAAGTGGTTCTGGCCACCAACTTCACCAACGAGGGCGAAGCGACCGCCCACTACATCAGTGAAACCCTCAAGGCGCGCGGCCTGAAGGTGAGCCGTCTGGCGCGCGGCGTGCCGGTTGGCGGCGAGCTGGAATATGTCGATGCCGGCACCATTGCGCGCGCCATGCTGGACCGCCGCGCTACCTGAGGCAGAGTTTATCCATGACATCCGAACCCGGTCCTCTGGCTGCCATCAAGTTTGAATCTCTCGACGGTGGCGATCCGATCCGCCAGTGGCGCGCCGACAAGGTGATTGAGCGCAGGGAGCAAGCACGTTCGTTCTGTCTAGTTGGACCGGTGCAACAATAAGCAGACTATTTCTCTGGTTTCCTGTGGAATTAACTGACAGTTTAATTGCGGCAGCATGACAATCAGACACAATAGTTTGCAATCATGCAGATTTCAATTGGCGTTAGTTCTGTTATCATTTAACCAATACCATCGCTTCGGCAGGGAAAATAATCATTCCCTAGAGAAAAGACCACTATGAACCAGGCCCTTCAGACTTCACAAGCCATTTCCGGCCCACGTCGCTTTAATCTGGAAATGATTGGATTTTCTGCAGCGGAAAAGGCGATGCTGGCTTCGACTTTTCGCCTCACCGGGCGTCGCGCTTTTTTTTACACTGAAGCGACGGAGCCGAATCAGCGCACCGACATCTACCTGGCCAATGGCGACAGTCCCGACGCTTTGAAGGCGCTGGCGGCACGCACGCCGAATCCTTATGCACCGGCCGTGCTGATCGGCCGCTCGCCTGTGGATATCGGCTGGCCCAGGGTGGAGAAGCCGATACACTGGATGCGCCTGTTCGAACAACTCGATGCGGTGATGCAAGCGGCGCTGCTGGAACGCGACCGCCGTCAGGCTGGCAGCGGCGACAAGTGGGATGGCCGCACCTTCCGCCGGGCGATCGACCAGGATGCGTCACCGGAAGTCGTGTTTGTCGAGCCCAGCCCGAACGAATCGGTACTGGTGGTTGACGACAGCGCGACCGTGCGCGCCTTCATGAAAGCCAAGCTGGCGCCGTTCCGCTTCGACGTGGATTTCGCCGTCGACGGCGAAACCGCCATCGACATGGCGCAAGGCAAGGCCTATACCTGCATTTTCCTTGACATTATGATGCCCGGCATCGACGGTTACCAGGTGTGCAAACGCCTCAAGGGCAGCGCCGCCACCAGGAATGCCGCAGTGGTCATGTTGACCAGCAAGTCCGGTGCCTTTGACAAGTTCCGCGGCAACTGGGCGGGCTGCGACGCCTATCTCGGCAAGCCTGTCAGCGAGGATGAATTGCTGGCGACCATCGCCGAGTTTTTGCCGAGCGCCCGCAAGGTGATCAACGCGGCATAAGCGGAAAGATTATCGCAGCGCTTCGATCATCTTTTCCAGCTTGACGGCATCGACGCAGAACAGGCGGATGCCTTCGGCCAGTTTCTCGGTTGCCATGGCGTCGTCGTTGAGCATGAGGCGGAAAGCCTTTTCATCAAGCGCGAGCTTTTGCAGATCGGCCGCCTGTGCCGATTCGGCGCTCAGCTTGCGCGCCACCGGCGCATCCGATTCCGCCAGCTTTTGCAGCAAGTCCGGGCTGATCGTCAGCAGGTCGCAGCCGGCCAGTTCGGTCAGTTGCGAGACGTTGCGAAAGCTCGCCCCCATCACCTCGGTCTTGTAGCCGAACTTGCGGTAATAATTGTAGATGCCTTTGACCGATTGCACGCCGGGGTCGTTTGCGCCGCTGTATTCCTCGCCCGTCGATTTCTTGTACCAGTCGTAGATGCGGCCGACAAAGGGCGAGATCAGCTGCGCGCCGGCGTCGGCGCAGGCGACTGCCTGCGGCAGCGAAAACAGCAGCGTCATGTTGCAGCGTATGCCTTCCTTTTCCAGCACTTCGGCGGCGCGTATGCCTTCCCAGGTCGAAGCGATCTTGATCAGGATGCGCTCGCGTGGAATGTCGGCCTGTTCGTACAGGCGGATCAGTTCGCGGCCCTTGGCGATCGTGCCTGCAGTGTTGAAGGACAGGCGGGCATCGGTTTCGGTGGAGACGCGTCCCGGGATCAGTTTCAGGATTTCCAGGCCGAACGCCACCAGCAAATGGTCGATGATTTCGCCGACCGGCTTGCCGCTGTGGCGCTGCACCGCCTGTTCCAGCAGCGGCCGGTATTCATCCTTTTGCACCGCCTTCAGTATCAGCGAAGGATTGGTGGTGGCGTCGCGCGGGGCGAAGGCTTTCATGGCCTGGAAATCGCCCGTATCGGCGACGATGGTGGTGAATTGCTTGAGTTGTTCGAGCTGGTTCATGGCGGAAAAAATGAGCGGCAGGGCAAGCGTACATTGTACGCAATCCGTACCGGATTAAAGAAAAGTATCGAAAGGCATGTCGAGCTTTTGCAAGGCTTTTTGCGCCTGCAGCATTTTCTTGCGGACTTCCGGGCCGCGCTTCAGGGCCAGCCCGACCGCCAGTATGTCGATCACCACCAGATGGGCCAGACGCGCCGAGATCGGCGTGTAAGGGTCGAGGTTGAAGCTCAGGTCGATCGGCACCAGCACCGTGGCAAGCTCGGCCAGCGGCGTGCCGCTTGGTACCAGGGCGATCACATCGGCGCCGCACTTTCTGGCCAGGCGCACGCTGCCCAGCAACGCCGTGCTGCCGCCGCGCTGGGAAATGGCGACCACCGCGTCGCCCGGCTTCAGGAGCGAGGCCGAGATGCTGTGTATGTGCGGGTCGGAATAGGCCACCGTCGGCACGCCCGAGCGAAAAAACTTGTGCTGCGCATCGGTGGCGATGATGCCCGACGTGCCCTGGCCATAAAATTCGATCTTGTTGGCGCGCGCCAGGATATCGAGGGCGCGCTGTATCGCTTCCGGCTGCAGGTTGTTGCGCAAGTCGAGCAGGGCATTGATCGAGCGGCTGCAGATCTTGCCGACGAGGTCGGCCGCGAGGTCGTCCGGCACCAGATTCTCGTCCGAGCCTGGCAGGGCCAGCGCCAGGTTTTGCGCCAGCTTGAGCTTGAATTCGTGCCAGCCTTCGTAGCCGATGGCGCGGCAAAAGCGCACCACCGTCGGCTCCGACACCTGGGCATTCCTTGCCAGCGCGGTAATGTTTTCCGCCACTGCCAGTCCGGGGTTCTCGAGCACGGCAAGCGCGACCTTTTTCTCCGAACGGGACAGCGTGGCAAGCTGGGTGCGTATCGATTCCAGCAGCATGCGCGCCTACATTTCCGGCAAGACTTCTTCGCGCCACTGCAGGCCGTCACGGCCGATCAGTGCGCTGGCGGCAGCCGGGCCCCAGGTGCCGGCGCTGTAGGGCAGCGGCTCGGTCTGTTCCTGCTCCCAGAAATTGAGGATGGGCTCGACCCATTCCCAGGCGGCTTCCAGTTCGTCGCTGCGCATGAACATGGTGAGCTGGCCGCGCAAGACATCCAGCAGCAGGCGCTCGTAGGCTTCCATGCGCGGCATCTTGAATTGCTCGCGGAAATCCAGTTCCAGTTCGACCGGCTTCAAGCGCATGCGGTCGCCCGGGGTCTTGGCCATCAGGTTCAGCTGCAAGCCTTCGTCCGGTTGCAGCCGGATCACCAGGCAATTCGGCTGGAAGGTCGAGCCGGGCTGGGCGAAGATCGAGTGCGGGATGGCCTTGAAACGCACCACGATCTCGGCCAGCCGGTCTGGCATGCGCTTGCCCGTGCGCAAGTAAAAGGGTACCCCGGCCCAGCGCCAGGTATCGATCTCGGCTTTCACGGCGACGAAGGTTTCGGTGCGCGAATCGGCGGGCGCGCCTTCCTTGCGGTAGCCGGGCACCGCCACGCCATCGACGTGGCCGGAGCGATACTGGCCGCGTACCACGTCTTGCGCCAGGGTGGCCGGCGTGAAACGCTTCAGCGACCGCAATACCTTCAGCTTTTCGTCGCGCACCGAATCGGCTTGCACGTTCAGGGGCGGTTCCATGGCGACGATGCACAACAGCTGCAGCAAATGGTTTTGCAGCATGTCGCGCAGGGCGCCGGCGGTGTCATAGTATTCGATGCGGTTGCCCACACCCAGCTCTTCGGCAATGGTGATCTGCACATCGGAGATCCATTCGCGCCGCCACAGCGGTTCGAAGAGGATATTGCCGAAGCGCAGTGCCAGCAGATTTTGCACCGTTTCCTTGCCGAGATAATGGTCGATCCGGTAGATCTGCGATTCGGCAAACACCTTGCCGACTTCGGCATTGATCTGTTTCGCCGTGGCGACGTCGCGACCGAGCGGCTTTTCCAGCACCACGCGCGACTGCGCATTGGCCAGGCCGACCTGCGCCAGGTTGTGGCAAATCCGCGAAAACAGGCTGGGCGGCGTCGCCATGTAAAACACCCGCACCAGATTCTGCTCGGCGCGCATGGCGGCGACCAGGGGGCCATAGGCCGCCGGGTCGGTGGCATCCAGCCCGACATACCTGATGCGTGCGCAAAACGCCTGCCAGCGTTGCGGCTCTTCTGCGGCTGCGGCGATATGCGGCCGCGCGTTTTGATCCAGGACCTCGAGGAACTCTTCCTGACTCCACAGGTGGCGGCCGGCGCAAATGATCCGCGCCGCCGGCGGCAGGTGGCCGTCACGGTCGCGCGCGAACAGGGCCGGCAACAGCTTGCGCATTGCCAGATCGCCCCCGCCGCCAAACAATACGATATCGAAATCAGCCAGGGCCATGGTGCTTGTATCTGTCTCTATTTAAGTGAGCGAGGCCGCGCGGGCACGCGCGATCAAGCCATTGGTGGAACTGTCATGCTGGTTAGATGCGCTCGCGCCAGTCAGTTCCGACTGAATCTGTTTCGCCAGCACCTTGCCCAGTTCCACGCCCCATTGGTCGAAACTGTTGATGCCCCAGATGACGCCCTGCACGAAGGTTTTGTGTTCGTACAGCGCGGTCAGGGCGCCAAGCCTGGCTGGCGACAATTCGTTCAGCAGGATGGTATTGCTGGGCCGGTTGCCGTGAAAAATCTTGTGCGGCAATAGCGCGGCTATGGCTTGCGCGGATTTGCCGGCAGCTTGCAGTTCCCGCCTGGCTTCTTCGGCATTTTTTCCCAGCATCAGTGCTTCGGATTGGGCAAAGCAGTTTGCCAGCAACACTGCGTGATGGCCGGGCAAGTCGTGGCTGGGCCGCAGGGTGGCGATGAAATCGACCGGCACGATATCGCTGCCTTGGTGCAGTAACTGGAAATACGCATGCTGGACATTGGTGCCGACATCCCCCCAGATGATCGGCGCAGTGCTGGCGTCGAGCGCCGTGCCATCGCGGGCGACCTGCTTGCCATTGCTTTCCATTTCCAGTTGTTGCAGATAGGCAGGAAAATATTTCAAATCCTGATGGTAGGGCGCGATGGAAATTGACGCATCCTGGAAATAATTGCGGTTCCAGATGCCCATCAGCGCCAGCAATGCCGGCATGTTGCGTTCCAGTGGCGCTTCCTGGAAATGCCGGTCGAGCGCATGCGCGCCGGCCAGAAATTGCGCGAAACCGTCGAAGCCGATTGCCAGCATGAGCGGCAAGCCGATCGCCGACCACAGTGAATAACGTCCGCCGACCCAGTCCCAGAAGGGGAACATATTTTCCGGGGCGATGCCAAACGCCTGGACGGCTTCGGTATTGGTCGATACCGCCACAAAATGTTTCTTCAGGTCGTCAATGAGCGGATGCTGGGCGAGGAACCAGGTGCGCGCGGTTTGCGCGTTCATCATGGTTTCCATCGTGGTGAATGTCTTGGAGGCGACGATGAACAGCGTGGTGGCAGGATTGAGGCGCGGCAGCAGCGCAGCGATGTCATGGCCATCGGCGTTGGAAATGAAGTGCGGCGTCAGGCGCGGGTGCACATGCGAGCGCATTGCCTGGCACGCCATTTTCGGGCCGAGGTCGGAGCCGCCGATGCCGATGTTGACGATGTCGGTAATGGCTTGCCCCTGGCAGCCAAGCCAGGTGCCTGCACGCAAGCGATTGGAGAAATCGTGCATGCGATCAAGCACCGCGTGGACGTCGGCATTGATGTCGCGGCCGTCCAGTCGCAGGGTTTGTCCGCGTGGCGTGCGCAAGGCAGTATGCAGCACCGCGCGTCCTTCGGTCGTGTTGATGCGCTCGCCGGCGAACATCGCATCGCGCTGCTGTTCCACGCCACATTCGCGCGCCAGCGTCACCAGCAACGCGACGGTATTGCGGTCGATGCGGTTCTTCGAGTAATCCAGGAACAGGCCGGCCGCGTCCAGCGAGAATGTCTGCGCCCGCGACGGCTCCCGGGCGAACAGCTCGCGCATGTGCCAGAGTCTGGCTTCGGCGTGGTGGGAGGTCAGAGCACTGTGGGCCGCGGTGGCGGTGAAGGGCATGTCCGGCATTTGACTGATGACTAATTGAATAAATATACAATACTTTCAAGTAAATTTACTACTTGATGATGACATGGGTCATGTGATGTGGAAGAACGGCATCACCTGAATCAAGGGATGCTGCCGCGGGCCGGAATGCCTGCGCTATTGTAGTAAAATTTTGCAAGAGAACAGCTTAGCCAAGGATAGGTTTGCCATGTCGATTCATGCCGTTGTCGCTGCTGTCACCGAAAAAATCGTCGCGCGCAGCCGGCCCTACCGCCGCGCCTACCTGCACCGGCTCGATACCGCCCGCCACCAGGGCGTCCAGCGCAGCACGCTGTCGTGCACCAACCTCGCGCATGGCTTCGCCGCTTTCCCCGCCAACGACAAGCTGCAACTCAAGCAGCTGAAAACCCCTTCGGTGGCCATCGTGTCGGCTTACAACGACATGCTGTCGGCGCACCAGCCCTTCGAACGTTTTCCGCCGCTGATCCGCGATGCCGTGCGCGCCGCCGGCGGCGTGGCGCAATTCGCCGGTGGCACGCCGGCCATGTGCGATGGCATTACCCAGGGCCAGGCCGGCATGGAATTGTCGCTGTTCTCGCGCGATACCATCGCCATGGCCACCGCCGTGGCGCTGTCGCACAACATGTTCGACGCCGCCGTCTATCTCGGCGTGTGCGACAAGATCGTCCCCGGCCTCTTGATCGGCGCGCTGCATTTTGGCCATCTGCCGGCCATCTTCCTGCCCGCCGGGCCGATGACTTCCGGCCTGTCGAATCCGGAAAAGGCGCGTACCCGCCAGCTGTATGCACAGGGAAAGATCGGCCGCGAGGCATTGCTGGAAGCCGAGGCGCAGTCTTACCACGACGCCGGCACCTGCACTTTTTACGGCACCGCCAACAGCAACCAGATGCTGATGGATGTCATGGGCCTGCACCTGCCGGGCGCAGCCTTCATCACGCCCAATACGCCGCTGCGCGATGCCCTGACGCAGGCGGCGGCGCGCCGCGCGGTGGAGATTTCCACCCAGGGCGCCGAATACACGCCGCTCGGCCATGTGGTCGATGAAAAGGCCATCGTCAATGCCATCGTCGCGCTGCTGGCCACCGGCGGCTCGACCAACCATACTCTGCACCTGGTGGCGATCGCCCGCGCCGCCGGCATCGTGATCGACTGGAACGATTTTGCCGCGTTGTCGGCCGTGGTGCCGCTGCTGGCGCGGATCTATCCGAATGGCGAGGCCGACGTCAATCATTTCCATGCCGCCGGCGGCACGCCGTTTGTCATTCGCGAGCTGCTCGATGCGGGATGTTTGCACGAGGATGTCACCACCATCCTTGGCCGCGGCTTGCGCGCGCATTGCACCGAGCCCTTCCTCGGCGATGCCGGCGTGGCGTGGCGGCCGGCGCCGGCCGCCAGTGCCAGCCTTGAAGTGCTGCGGCCGGCCGCAGCGCCATTTTCGCCGGAGGGCGGCTTGCGCCTTTTGACCGGCAACCTCGGCCGCGCCGTGATCAAGGTCTCCGCCGTCAAGCCGCAGCATCGCGTGGTGCAGGCGCCGGCGCTGGTATTCGATTCGCAGGATGCCTTCATGCAGGCGTTCGAGGCCGGTCAGTTGCAGCGCGATTTTATCGCCGTGCTGCGCTTCCAGGGGCCACGCGCCAATGGCATGCCTGAGTTGCATGCATTGACGCCGGCGCTGGGCAGCCTGCAGGATGCCGGCTTTCATGTCGGCCTGGTCACCGATGGCCGCATGTCCGGCGCGTCCGGCAAGGTGCCGGCGGCGATCCATGTCACCCCGGAGGTGTTGGGTGGCGGTCCGCTCGGGCGCGTGCAGGATGGCGACCTGATCCGCCTTGATGCCGAGGCTGGCATACTGGAAGCATTGGTGCCGGCGCCGCAGTGGGAGGCGCGTACCCCTGCTGTGGCCGACCTGTCGCCCAATGAGATCGGCATGGGCCGCGAACTGTTTGCCATGTTCCGCCGCACGGTCGGCATGGCCGAGGAGGGCGCTGCCACTTTCGGCCTGCCGCCGTTGCTGCCAGGCGATTATGAACACAATTCGCTGGGCGGCGGCGCCGGCGAACCCTTCAACGATGAAGACACGCGGGTCAACGAGCGTGCATCTTCCTGACTGAAAAACTTACTTCATGACTCTGACAGATATCATGCGCGCATCGCCGGTGATTCCGGTGATTGCCATCGACGAACTGCAACAAGCCGTGCCGCTGGCGCAGGCGCTGGTGGCAGGCGGCATCCGCGTGCTGGAAGTCACGCTGCGTACCACCCATGGACTGGCAGCGATCCGCGCGATCGTCGAGCAGGTCCCGCAGGCGATCGTCGGCGTCGGCACCCTGACGCGACCGGAGGAATTTACGGCCGCACGTGACGCCGGCGCTGTATTTGGCGTCTCGCCCGGCCTCACGCCTGCGCTGGTCGATGCCGCCAGGACGTCCGGCCTGCCGCTCCTGCCCGGTGTGATGACGCCCAGCGAGGTGCTGTCGGCGCGCGAGGCCGGTTTCGCACAGATGAAATTGTTTCCGGCGGTGCCGGCCGGTGGCGTCGGCATGCTGCAGGCGCTGGCCGGGCCGCTGCCGGATGTGCTGTTTTGCCCGACTGGCGGCATTTCGATCGAGACGGCGCCGCAGTTCCTCGCCCTGGGTAATGTCGCCTGTGTCGGCGGCTCCTGGCTGACGCCTAAAACGGCGATTCGTGCCGGCGACTGGGCCGCCATCACCACGCTTGCCAAGGCGGCCAGCGCCTTGCGGACGCAATGACATGGGCTTGGTGAACCGGGTCGGCTAAAATAGCGTATTCCCCAATTTGCGAGAAAACATGACTCAGGATGAACTCAAGCAGGCCGTTGCCCGTGCTGCTATCGAATACGTGGTCGAAGGCGAAATCGTCGGCGTCGGCACCGGTTCCACCGCCAATTATTTCATCGACGAACTCGCCAGGATCAAGCACAAGATCAAGGGCGCTGTGGCCTCGTCCGAAGCGACCGCGCAACGGCTGGTTGCGCACGGCATCCAGGTATTCGACCTGAACGATATTGTCTCGATGCCGGTGTATATCGATGGCGCCGACGAGATCACTGCGCGCGGCGCCATGATCAAGGGCGGCGGCGCCGCGCTCACGCGCGAAAAGATCGTCGCCTCGGTGGCCGACAAGTTCATCTGCATCGCCGACGGCTCCAAACTGGTCGACAAGCTGGGCAAATTTCCGCTGCCGGTCGAAGTGATTCCTATGGGCCATGCGGCCGTTGCGCGCCAGCTGGCTGCGCTTGGCGGCGAGCCGCGCCTGCGCCTGAAAGACGGCCAGCCACTGGTGACCGACAATGGCTGCTACATCCTCGACCTGCATGGCTTGCAGATCGCCGATCCTGCCGCGCTGGAACAGCAGATCAACAATATCGTCGGCGTGGTCACGGTCGGCCTGTTCGCCCGCCGCGGCGCCGATGTCGGCTTGCTGGGCATGGCCGACGGCGTGAAAAAGTTCAGCTATTGAGCCTGGCGCCGCAATCGCAAGCGGCATCAGGTGGCAAGCAGCCGTCTTGAGTTTTATAAATCAAAGGCTAAACAGCTAAACAACCAGGTGCGCAACCAGGTGCGCGAGATGTTCTCGCCGCCAGGGGGGCTTGTTTCCTAAGTGAACCAAGTCAAAATCGTTTTGCGAGATATCAATGTTACAAACAGGCGACCATTGTCCAATAGACATGACCGGATGATGAAAGCGTCACATGTTCGCCAATCTCGATGCCGCACTTTTCCATTTGCTCAACGGGCTGATTGGTAAATGGCCGCTGATCGATAAAATTGTCCACACGATTTCAGATGATTTGTTCCTGAGAGGGGCAGTGATTTTCTTTCTGCTCTGGACAGCCTGGTTTAAGGATGTATCCATCAGGAATCGGGCGGTCTTGCTATGCGGGCTGATGGGAACCTGCGTGGCAACATTGACCTCGGTCTTTGTGCAGCATTCGGTGATGATCCACGCGCGACCGCTTCTGGATGCACACCTCGACAAGAAAATCGCGCCAGTGATCGATCTGTCGCCGTGGATGACGGCGGAGTCGCTGAGGCATTTGAATTCCTTTCCCAGCGATACCGCAACAATGTATTTTTCGCTGGCGATTGCCATTGCCTGCAGCAACAAGCGCCTTGGCGCGGCAGCCCTTGCATGGACGCTGTTTGCCATCGCGCTGCCACGGGTTTATCTGGCCTATCACTATCCCAGCGATATTCTTGGCGGCTTCCTGCTGGCGCTGGCCGTCCAGATGGTTTTTACGCGAATAAACGCCGTGCGGTCGGCTGCTGAAAAAGTGCTGCTTGCCTTCGGTGCCAAGGACTATCTGCTGCAAGCCTTGATGTTTGTATTGGTCATGGATATGGCAAACCTGTTCGTCGGTGTGCGCCATGCATTGCGATCCATTCCGGTTGTCATCGCCCTGCTGCACTGACCGGCAAAATAATCCTGCCGTCCACAATGAAAAAGCCCGCCGATGCACGCGCGGGCTTTTTCATGTAAAGCCCTTCCGGCTTATTCGCTCGGCGGCACGTAGCCTTGCGCGGCGTCGGCGCCGTCGCCGAAGAAATGCTTTTCCATTTGCGTGGCCAGGTATTTGCGCGCGCGCGCATCGGCCAGGTTCAGGCGGTTTTCATTGACCAGCATGGTCTGGTGCTTGAGCCAGCCAGCCCAGGCTTCCTTCGACACGCTTTCGTAGATGCGCTTGCCGAGTTCGCCCGGATACGGCGGGAAGTCCAGCCCTTCGGCTTCCTTGTTGAGCTTGATGCAGTGAACGGTACGTGCCATGTTGTTTCCTTAAAGTTTCTTGATGAATACCAGCGACTTGCGCTGCCAGTTGTACATGAGTTGTCGGTTTTTCGGCAGGTCGTCCACGGTGCCTGCGACAAAGCCGCGCTTCAGGAACCAGTGCGCCGTACGGGTGGTCAGCACGAACAGCTTCTTGATGCCGGCGGCGCGCGCGCGGTTTTCCATGTGGGTGAGCAGGCGCTCGCCATCGCCCTGTCCCTGCACTTCGGGATTGACGATCAGGCAAGCCATCTCGGCCATTTTTTCGGCCGGGAAGGGGTAGAGTGCGGCGCAGCCGAAGATGACGCCATCGTGCTCGATCACCGAGAAGTAACTGATTTCGCGTTCGATCAGTTCGCGCCCGCGTTTGACCAGGGTGCCGTCGGCTTCCAGCGGCTCGATCAGTTGCAGGATGCCGCCGACATCCTCGATGGTCGCTTCGCGCAGGCTCTCGACGTTTTCATTGGAAACCATGGTGCCGATGCCATCGTGGGTAAACAGCTCCAGCAGGGCCGAGCCATCGGTGGCGAATGGCACGATATGCGCGCGCGGCACGCCGTTGCGGCATGCCTTCATGGCATTTTCCAGGTAGTACGCCGAATCGGCCGGCAGGCATGCGGCGGCGAGCACGGCATAAGCCTGGTGCGTCGACAATTCACGTATTTCGGCGCCGGTGGCGTCGGTCAGCATCGGCGTTTCGGTGATGAAGATCAGCTTGTCGGCGCGCAGGGCAGTTGCCGCAGCGACTGCCACGTCTTCCATCGACAGGTTGAAAATCTCGCCGGTCGGCGAAAAGCCCAGCGGCGACAGCAGCACCAGGCCGCCATTGTTGAGGATGGGGTGGATGGTTTCGTAGGCGACCTTGCGGGTCAGGCCGGTCCATTCGAAGTCGATGCCGTCGATGACGCCGAGCGGCTTGGCTACGACAAAGTTGCCGGAAATGATACGGATCGCCGCATGTGCCATCGGTGTATTCGGCAAGCCCTGGCTGAAAGCAGCTTCGATATCCAGGCGCAGCTCGCCCGCCGCTTCCTTGGCGCATTCGAGCGCAGTCACGTCGGTGATGCGCAAACCATTGTGAAAGTGCGCCTTCACGTGGCGCAAGGCAAGCTGTTCCTCGACTTGCGGGCGCGAACCGTGCACGATCACGACCTTGATGCCGAGTGCATGCAAAAGTGACAAGTCGTGCGCCAGCACCGGCAGTGCGCCAGCCATCACCAGCTCGCCCGGAAAGGCGACCACGAAGGTCTTGCCACGAAAAGCGTGGATATAAGGTGCGACCGAGCGCAGCCAGGCGACGAATTCAATCGGGTTTTCCATGGGCGCATTATAATTCGGCCAGCCATGTCTGCACCTGAAACTCCCAAAAATACCACGGCCGTGCCGCCGCGTTCGCCCAAGCCGGGCCGTCCGGCGCCGCCCGCGCCTGTGCGCAATCCCTTGCCGCCCATCGTCTTCCCGGAGGAATTGCCGGTGTCGAGCCGGCGCGAGGAGATTGCCAACGCCCTGCGCGCGCACCAGGTCGTGATCGTCTGCGGCGAAACCGGCTCCGGCAAGACCACCCAATTGCCCAAGATTTGCCTGGAACTGGGGCGCGGCCAGGCCGGCCTGATCGGCCACACGCAGCCGCGCCGGATCGCGGCGTCCTCGACCGCCAAGCGCATTGCCCAGGAGCTGGGCTCGCCGCTGGGCGAACATGTCGGCTTCAAGGTGCGTTTCACCGACACCCTGACCAAGGGCGCATCGGTCAAGCTGATGACGGACGGCATCCTGCTGGCAGAGACACAGACCGACCCGCTGCTCAAGCAATACGACACCATCATCATCGACGAGGCGCACGAGCGCAGCCTCAACATCGATTTCCTGCTGGGCTATCTCAAGCAGTTGCTGCCGCGCCGGCCGGACCTGAAACTGATCATCACCTCGGCCACCATCGATGCCGATCGTTTCGCCCGCCACTTCGCGCGCGGCGACAAGCCGGCGCCGGTGATCGAAGTGTCGGGCCGGCTGTATCCGGTCGAGATCCGCTACCGGCCGGTGGAGCCGCCGGATCGCGCGGATCGTATTGGGCCCAAACCGGGAGCAGCGCCGACTGCCGCGCAAAAGGGCCGCGAACAGCGCGACCTGATGGATGCCGTGGCCGACGCCGTCGATGAACTGTGCCGCATCGGGTCGGGCGACGTGCTGGTGTTCCTGCCGGGCGAGCGCGAGATCCGTGACGCCGCCGAGACCCTGCGCAAGCACCATCCGCCGCATGTCGAGATATTGCCGCTGTTTGCGCGTCTGTCGGTGCAGGAGCAGGAGCGGGTGTTCAAGGCTTCCAACGCCCGCCGCATCGTGCTGGCCACCAACGTTGCCGAAACCTCGCTGACGGTGCCTGGCATCCGCTATGTGGTCGATGCCGGTCTGGCGCGGGTCAAGCGCTATAGCTACCGCAACAAGGTCGAACAGTTGCAGATCGAGGCGGTGGCGCAATCGGCCGCCAACCAGCGCGCCGGCCGCTGCGGCCGCGTTGCCGCCGGCGTGTGCATCCGCCTTTACGAGGAACAGGATTACCTGCTGCGGCCGAAATTCACCGATCCGGAAATCCTGCGCTCGTCGCTGGCAGCGGTCATTTTGCGCATGAAGTCGCTGCACCTGGCCGATGTGGAAACTTTCCCCTTCATCGAGCCGCCGCCTGGGCGGGCGATCGCCGACGGCTACCAGTTGCTGCAGGAACTGGGCGCGGTCGATGAGAATAACCAGCTGAGCGCGCTCGGCCGCCAGCTGGCGAAGCTGCCGCTGGATCCGCGCATCGGCCGCATGATCCTGGCCGCGCGCGAGCAGGCCTGTCTGTCTGAAGTGCTGGTGATCGCGGCTGCCCTGTCGGTGCAGGATCCGCGCGATCGGCCGCTGGAAGCGCAGCAGGCCGCCGACCAGGCGCACAAGAAGTTTGCCGATGAAAAATCCGAATTCCTTTCCTATCTCAAAATATGGAAATGGTTCGAGGAAGCCATCGAGCACAAGAAGACCAATCGTCAGCTGGCCGACAATTGCCGCGCCAACTTCCTTTCGCAATTGCGCCTGCGCGAGTGGCGCGAAGTCCATACGCAGCTGCTGACGCTGGTGCGCGAGCAGGGTTGGCGTACCAATGCGGCACCGGCGACTTACGAGCAATTGCATGTGGCCCTGTTGACCGGATTGCTGGGCAATATCGGTTTCAAGGCCGAGGACGAGCCGCACTATCTCGGCGCGCGGGCCATCAAGTTCCATGTCTGGCCCGGCTCACACTTGGCGAAGAAAGCCGGCAAGTGGATCATGGCAGCCGAGCTGGTCGAGACCAACCGTCTTTATGCGCGCTGCATTGCGCAAATCCAGCCGGAATGGCTGGAGCGCATCGGCGGTCATTTGCTGAAAAAATCCTGGGGCGATCCGCGCTGGGAAAAGCGGGCCGCCCAGGTCTCCGCCTACGAACGCGCCACGCTCTATGGGCTGGTGGTGTACAGCCAGCGCCGCATCAACTATGGCGCAATCCATCCGGCCGAGTCGCGCGAGATTTTCATCCGCGGCGCCCTGGTCGAAGGCGACTACGAAACCCGCGCGCCGTTTTTCGCGCACAACCAGCGCCTGTTGCGCGAGATCGAAAACCTTGAACACAAGTCGCGCCGGCAAGACGTGCTGGTCGACGAAGAATTGATCTATGCTTTTTACGACAAGCTGGTGCCGGCCGATATCTGCAATGGCGCCGCCTTCGAAAAATGGCTGAAGGACGCCACCGCACAGAATCCCAAGCTGCTGTATCTGAACCGTGACGACCTGATGCGGCACGAGGCGGCCGGCGTCACCACCGATGTCTTCCCGAAGGCGATGAGCGTGGCCGGCAGCGAGATGGCGCTGAGCTATCACTTCGAGCCAGGCTCGCCGCGCGATGGCGTGACGTTGACGGTACCCCTGTATGGGCTGAACCAGCTGTCGGCGGCGCGCTGCGAATGGCTGGTGCCCGGCATGCTGAAGGAAAAGACACACCTGCTGCTGAAGTCGCTGCCGCAGAAGTTGCGCCGGCATTGCGTGCCGCTGCCGGACTATGCGGCCGGTTTCTGCGACCGCACCCATGCGGCGCTCGGTTTTGGCAAGGGCCCGCTGTTAGATGCCCTGATCGCCGATATTCGCGAGCAGACCGGCCTTGCCGTCAAGCTGTCGGACTTCAAGCTGGAGACCCTGCCGGCGCATCACTTCATGAATTTCAAGGTGGTCGACGAGCATGGCCGCCAGCTCGAGATGGGCCGCAACCTCGCGGCGCTGCAGGCGGAATTCGGCGGCCAGGCGCGCCAGAGTTTCCAGCGCCTGGCAGAAGCCGCCGTGGTGGCCCCGGTGGCTGGGGCCACCACGGCAACGCCGGTGCAGGGGGGGGGCGCTGGCGGCGCCACGCGAACCCCGGAGCAGGGCGCCGTTGCCGGCGGTAAACCGGGCACAGCGGCCAGGCCGGCACCTGCTGGCGCGACTGAACAGCAAAACATCACCAGCTGGTCTTTCGGTGAATTGCCCGAATTGCTGGAAATTCAGCGCGGCAAGCAAACCCTGATCGGCTTTCCCGCGCTGGTGGACAAGGGCAGTCATTGCGACATCGAAGTCTATGACGACCCCGACGAGGCGGCGCGCATCCACCATGCCGGCTTGCGGCGGCTGATCGCGCTGCAACTGAAGGAGCAGCTGAAGTACCTGGAAAAGAACATCCCCGGCCTGCAGCAGATGGGCATGCAGTTCATGGCGCTCGGCACGCAGGAGGAATTGCGCGACCAGATCATCCAGGCCGGACTGGAACGCGCCTGCCTGCAGGCGCCGCTGCCGAAGAATGCCGCCGAGTTCAGCCAGCGCAAGGACGAGGGCAAGGCGCGCCTGGGCCTGCTGGTCAACGAGATCGCCCGGCTGGCGGGGCTGATTCTGGCCGAATATTATGCCCTGCCAAAGAAGCTGCAGGGCGCCAAGGGCCATCCGCAGGCGGTGGCCGATATCCAGGCGCAATTGCAGGGCTTGATGGGCAAGCGTTTCATCGCCGACAACGATTATGCGCAGCTTGCCCATTTCCCGCGCTATCTGAAGGCGATCAACGTGCGCCTGGAGAAACTGCGCGCCGATCCCGCCCGCGATGCCAGACTCATGGCCGAGTGGCTGCAGGTCGCGCAGCTCTGGCAACGCGCGCAAAAGGGGCAGGGCGGCAGAGCCGATCCCAAGATGGTGGAATTCCGCTGGCTGCTGGAAGAGCTGCGGGTATCGCTGTTCGCCCAGGAATTGCGCACGCCGATGCCTGTGTCGGTCAAGCGGCTGCAGAAAGTCTGGGAAACGCTGCAGCGCTAGACGCGCATTTTTCGCGGATTCCCCCCGTTTTTACAGAAACCTTACGGTTTTCACGTAAAATCCGGCTCTTGAGCCGTTTCGCAAAGAGAAAAAATGACTATCAAATCCGACAAATGGATCCGCCGCATGGCCGAGCAGAGCGCCATGATCGAGCCTTTCGAACCGGGCCAGGTGCGCGAGGCCAATGGTCAGAAGATCGTATCGTACGGCACCTCGTCGTATGGCTACGACATCCGCTGCGCCGATGAATTCAAGATTTTCACCAACATCAATTCCACCATCGTCGATCCCAAGAACTTCGATGAAAAATCCTTCGTCGATTTCAAGGGCGATGTCTGCATCATCCCGCCGAATTCCTTCGCCTTGGCGCGCACCGTGGAATATTTCCGCATTCCGCGCTCTGTGCTGACCATTTGCCTGGGCAAGTCGACCTACGCGAGGTTCTCCATCCCAAACTGACCTTTTTCCTGTTGGGTGAGTGAGTGAAAACGGAACATAATCATAGAGTTAGCCAAAAACACGACGGTGCAACCCATTGCGTTAGACGTTGCATCCACAGTTGCACTCTGATCGCTTGGTAAGTTGTTCTCTAAACACTGCTCATAACGAGCTTTTTAATATTGTTAACATACTACGATGAGCATTAAATCTGACAAATGGATTCGCCGCATGGCGGCTGAGACGGGCATGATTGAACCTTTCGAGCCAAATCAGGTAAAGATGCTCGACGGCCATAAGATTGTCTCGTACGGTACTTCGAGCTATGGATACGACATACGTTGTGCGGATGAATTCAAGCTCTTCACAAACATCAATACAACAATTGTCGACCCAAAGAACTTCGATGAGAATAACTTCGTCGACGTATCTGGTAAGGGGTATTGCATCATTCCACCCAACTCGTTTGCATTAGCGAGAACAGTGGAATACTTTCGAATTCCGCGCAATGTACTAACTATATGTCTGGGTAAGTCCACTTACGCGCGTTGTTTCTCGGGAGATACCAAAGTTGCGTTGGTCGGTCGCCCTGCAATGACGCTGCAGGCAATGGCATTAAAACCCGATGAGGAATACTATGGATACACCATGCTGCCTGATGGTGATTTGGGTGTGGCGCGACTCTTCGCTCCGCGATTAGTCGGATACGATGATTTGCTGGAAATTGAGCTCGACAATGGCCGAGTAATCGCAGCTACACCAGATCATCGCTTCATGCGTCGCGATGGAACCTACGTCATGGCCCAGGACTTGGTTTCGGGTGATCGGTTGATGCCGCTTTATCGGTATGGGACTGGTACTGCTGAGTTGGCTTATCGACCGCGATCAGGCACTTTAGCTATGACCAGCCAATTGCTTGAAGCATGTAAAAGGCGCTTTGTTGGCTTACCTGAATCCATCACGGAATTGATCGAAGCTGACGTTGACCTGCCTTCAAATCACCGTGTCGTTTCAGTGCGGAAGCGAGCGGGAACGCACCCGGTATTTTGCTTAACTGTTCCAGAGGGGCAAAACTTCGCGCTCGAGGACGGCGTAATCGTTCACAATTGTGGGATCATCGTCAACGTCACTCCCTTCGAGCCTGAGTGGGAGGGATTTGTGACTTTGGAATTTTCGAATACTACGCCGCTTCCTGCAAAAATCTATGCTAACGAAGGGGTGGCGCAGGTGCTTTTCTTCGAATCGGATGAGGTTTGCGATGTGTCTTATAAAGATCGTGGCGGTAAATATCAGGGACAGGTAGGCGTGACGTTACCAAAGACCTGAACCCGGGTAAGAATGGCCTCAGGCCTTAGCTGCCAGGCTTTTAACTGTCCAACTTCTTGGGGGCAGTTTATAAGAGGAGCTTTTGCATGTCAGTGAGTTTATCTTTTCGCCGGCATTAAACGCAAGTCTGCCGTTGCCGACCGAGACCTTCGATCTCGGCTTCGATCACGTCTCCCGCCCGCAGGTAACGGTTGTAGTGCGTGCCGTTGCCGGCGGGCGAGCCGGTGCAGATGATGTCGCCTGGCAGCAGGCGTGAATAGCGCGAGATGTATTCGATCTGGCGTTCGATGCCGAACAGCATGTCGGCCGTGGATTCGTCCTGCATGACTTGACCCGAAACGGACAAGCGCATTTTCAGGCGATGCGGTTCGGGCACGAAGGCTTTCGGCACGAGGTAAGGACCCAGCGGAAGGAAACCGGGCTGTCCCTTTGAGCGCAGCCAGTCGGTGCCGAGCATTTTATAGTCTGTACGTGGTATCAGGTCGCGCGCCGAGATGTCGTTGACGATGCAGTAGCCTGCCACATAGTCCAGCGCCCGTTCGCGCGAAATCTGGTAGCCGCGCCGGCCGATGACGACGGCTAGTTCCAGCTCCCAGTCGGGTTGGGTGGTCGTGTTTGGCAGTGCCAGCGGGTCATACGCGCCGGACACTGTGGAAACCGGCTTGGTGAACGCATAGGGTTCGCCCGTGGCGGCGCGTTCGTCCATCATGTTCTCGGCCCAGCGGCGCAGGCCGGCTTCGTCCAGCCCCGGCGGGCCGACCTTGGCGTCGACCGTCATGTCGACGACATGCTTGCGGTAGTTGGCGCCGGTGCAGAAAATCTGCCGGGGCAGATCGATGGCGGGGTGTACGCACAGCGCGTCCAGCGCGTGCCAATGTTCCATCTTGCCGTCGACCGCCATGGCCAGTCGGTCGAGAGTGACGCGGCTGGCGTCCCAGGAATCGAGCAAGGCTAGCACCGATCCGGTGCCGGCCAGCGCCGGCGCGTCGTACAACGTGATCAGTTCAGCCAGGTCGGCCACGCGCTCATCCATGACCAGGCCCACGAACTTGGGGGCGTCCTGCCCATGCGAGAACGTACCCAATGCATACGGTTTCATAGATTTTTCCCCAGGAATACGTCGAGCAGTGAAGCATCGACGATGTTTGTGTAAGTGTCCCCGCCGCCCGGCAGGCCCAGCAGGCGGCGGTGCTCGATCAGCAGCCCAACACCCTCGGCGGTTGGCCGTAGCGAATCCGGATCCTGTATCTGCCGGCGCGCCTGCTCAAGCTCGCGCAACCATGCTCCGATGCGCTCACGCGCCGGGCTGGCCTGGCGCATGACAATGCCTTGCCCGGGAAAGGCCGGGTAGGCTTGCTGCACGCTGGCGATCTGCATCAACCCGGCCTCGGCGGCTTGCTTCGCGAAGGGCTGCCCCAGCAGCGTGGCATCGCCACTGCCGGCCAGCAGGGCTTCATATCGTTCTGTCACGCCGCCAGCTGGGGTAAAACGGCAGGCGTTTTCATCGATGCCTGCTTCGCGCAACATGGCTCGCAGCGCGATGACAAAACCATTGTCCACCGCGTCGACGAGCAGGTTGGCGCCGCGCAGGTCGGCCATGCTCTTGCGGCCGGGCGCGGCGATCAGCGCCAGGGGCGTGGTCCGCTCGACTTGCGCTACCACGCGAAAATCCTTGGGGCCAGGGCGCCGGTTCCAGCCGATGACGTTGTCCATCGCCGTCACGACGGCATCGACTTCGCCCGCAACCAATGCCTCGAACTGCGCATCGGAAGATGGGTTGCGGCTGACCTGGATGGCAGTGGCCCCTGGAGCTTGTCCAGCCAGCACAGCCAGGGGCTGTGGCACGAACCACATCACGTTGATAGGACTCGACATGTTCTTTGTTTTCCTTAGTTAGGCGCGCCGCGCGCCGGCTTTAGCAGGAAGTGCGCCAGCGCCGGCAGCAGGATCATGGCGCCGAGCATGTTCCACAGGAACATGAAGGCTAGCAGCACGCCCATGTCGGCCTGGAACTTGATCGGGCTGCCGACCCAGGTGACGACGCCGATGGCCAGCGTCACGCCGGTGAGCATGACGACTTTGCCGGTGAAGAGCAGGGCGCGGTAGTAGGCTTCCGACAGGCTCTTGCCGTCGCGCAGCTGAGCCAGTGTTATCGACAGGATGTAGAGCGCGTAGTCGATGCCGATGCCCACGCCCAGCGCGATCACGGGTAAGGTGGCGACCTTCACGCCCATGCCCAGGGCCACCATCAGCGCCTCGGCCAGCACGGAAGTCAGCATCAACGGCAGTACCGCCACCACCACCGCGCGCCACGAGCGGAAAGTGATGAAGGACAGCACCACCACCGCGCCGTACACGAGGTACAGCATCTTGCGCCAGGCTTCCTTGACCGCGATGTTGGTCGCCGCCTCGATGCCGGCGCTGCCGGCGGCCAGCAGGAACTGCACGTCCTGGGTGTTGTTTTCCTTGGCGAAAGCTTCCACGTGTTCAACCACGCGGGTCAGCGTGTCAGCCTTGTGGTCTCGCAGGTAGACGTACAAGGTGAGGAGGCTGCAGCTATCGTTGTAGAGGCCGCGCGGCGCGCCGGCCGTGACGGTGTTGAGCATGTCCTGGTTGGGCTGGAGCTCATACCACTTCGGGTTACCTTCGGTCAGGCCGACCAGCATGCGGCGGTTCAGGCGCGCAAGCGAATTGGTGTCTTCCACACCGTCTAGCTGGCGCAGCTGCCATTCCAGCGCGTCGATCTTGTTGAGTGTGTCGTACCGGGAGCAGACGCCTTCCGGCGTCTTGACCATGATCGCGAGCACATCGCTGGAAGCGCCGTAGCTCAAGTTCATGAAGCCGACGTCGCGGTTGTAGCGGCTGTCGGCGCGCAGTTCGGGGGCACCCGGGTCGAGATCGCCGATCTTGAGCTGGGTGCTGATGGCATAACCGCCGATGCCCATGGCCAACGCTGCGATCACGGCGATGGAAGCCCATTTGCGCTGGGTGAATCGGTCCAGGAAGGCCCACACCGGGTGCTTGTCCTCGCCGGCGGCGTTGGCGGTTTCGGCGCGCAGGCTGCGCTCGGCGGCCTTGGCGCTGACACCGGTGTAGGACAGCATGATGGGCAGCAGGATCAGGTTGGTGAAGATCAGCACGGCCACGCCGAGCGAGGCAGCGATGGCCAGTTCGCGGATGACCTGGATGTCGATGACCAGCAGCACTGCGAAGCCTACCGCGTCGGCCAGCAGCGCCGTCAGGCCCGCCAGGAACAGGCGGCGGAAGGTGAAGCGCGCCGCCACCAGCTTGTCCATGCCGCGTCCGACGTCCTGCATGATGCCGTTCATCTTTTGCGCGCCGTGGCTCATGCCGATGGCGAATACGAGGAAGGGCACGAGGATGGAATAGGGGTCGAGCGTGTAGCCCAGCGTTGGCAACAGGCCGAGCTGCCAAACCACGGCCACCAGCGAGGCTGCGACCACCAGCAGGGCGGAGCGGATGCAGCGCGTGTACCAGAAGACCATGATTGTCGCGATGGCCACCGCCAGAGCGAAGAACATCAATACCGCGCGTACGCCATCGATGAGGTCGCCCACCAGCTTGGCGAAGCCGGTGACGTGGACCTTCAGGCCCTGCTGCTCGTATTTGTCGCGTAGCGCACCGAGCTTGTTGGAGAAGTCGGCGTAGCTCAGCGGGCGGCCGTCCGGAGTGCTGGCCAGCAGCGGCACGTAGATGACGGTCGAGCGGGAGTCCAGCGACACGATCTGGCCGATCTCGCCGGAGCGCGCAATATTGGCCGCGAGCGCCGCCAGGCTTTCCGGGGATTCGTTGTAGCCGTCGGGTATCACCGGGCCGCCTTCCAAGCCGTCCTCGGTCACGCCGACCCAGCGGGTCGAGGACGTCCACAGCGATTTCATTTTCATCCGGTCGACGCCGGGCAGCAGGAATATCTCGTCCGAAAGGGCGCGCAGTCCGCGCAGGTAATTTGCGTCGTAGATGCTGCCTTTCGGGTTCTCGACGGCGATGCGTACCGAGTTGCCCAGGCCAGAGAGCTCATTTTGGTAACGCAGATAGTTCTGGATATAGGGGTGGCTGGACGGGATGGTCTTTTCGAAGCTGGCGTTCAGGTGCAGCTTGGTTGCCTGCCAGCCCAGCAGCGCTGTGACGATCGCGCACAGTAGCACCACGATCAGGCGATGGTTGAACAGCGCTCGCTCTATGAGCGAGCCGGAGCGCGGATCGAAGGTGTCGACTGAATTCATGTCGATCACGGGAACGGATTTCATTTCAGGCCTCTATTGGGAGCGGACACAATGCCCTGGATGCTGAGCGTGAGCAGCGAACCGTCGCGCTTGGGGAAAATGCCGGTCAGGGATGGCAACGGCGTGCTGTTCAGCGGAACGAGAGCGCCTTTGCTTTCACTGAGCACCATGCCTGCCTGGTTTACTAGCACCAGCGAGCCGTCGGCGCGCAAGGCCGAGCCGGTGATGGATGCGGCATCTGGCGTCGTGATTTGCTTCCAGTTCGCGCCGTTATCCAGCGAGCGCAGCATATTGCCGCGCAGCCCGGCCACCACGATTTCGTCTGCAGAGGAAAGCTCGGCGGTGAAGAAGCTGCCGTCATAGGGGGTCTTGACCGCAGCGAAGGTCTGGCCGCCGTCTTGCGACAGCCGCACCAATCCCTGTTCGCCGCTCACAAGAATGCGTTCGCCGTGGCGGCGTATCGCATACAGGTGCAGGCCGCGAGGGTTGTCCAGGCGATCCGCCCAGGAGGTCCAGTTCTGTCCGCCGTCCGTGGTGGAGTAGGTCATGCCGTAGGCACCGATGACGATAACGCGCCGTGCGTCGAGCACGAGCAGGTCGAGCAGGGGCTTGTCGGGGCCGTCGGCCACCATGCGCTCGGCGTCGCGCAGGGCCGCCGCGTTGCCGCTGGCCTGGGCCGCGGCAAGGGAAATTCGCGCGGCCTGGCGGCCGTCGAGCACGTGCGCCCAGGTCTCGCCGCCATCGGCAGTGGCGAGCACGGTGCCGCTGTGGCCGACCGCATACCCATGCTTGTCATCGGCGAAGTGCACCGCAGTCAGCGTCACGCTGACCGGCACCGACACCTGCCGCCATTTGGCGGCATCGTCGTCCGACACCATCACGATGCCGCGCTCGCCCACCGCGACCAGACGCTTGCCCGCCTGCGCGATGCCGAGTAGTACAGACTGCGCTGCCCGCTGCGAGATGACGGCGGGGCGGTTCAGTGCGTGGCCGATGGGCGCGGACCAGGCAGCGCCCGCGCCGAATGTGCCGATGCAGGCGGCAAGCAGGGCATGCGCGCGCCATCGGGTGCGGTGAGGGAACATTGGATTGTCTCCTTTAATTGGTCATTTTTAGTAATTCGTACACATCAAATCGATACGATTCGTATTATAATAACGATGAACCACGTACGCGTCAAACATTAGATTTTCCTCAGGAGTCCGCGGATATGAATAACGAGACGGTTTGGCCAGTTCCATCCGTCACCATGGAGAAATGCCCTTGACTTCGAGCACCACCGTTCTTAAAACGAGCCCGATTCGGACCAAGCGTTCGCCGGGACGCACGCGCAGCGAGCCCGCGCGTATCGCCATCCTGAACGCCACCTTAAACTTGCTTGAAACGCACTCGCTGCAGCAGATCACCATCGAGGCCATCGCCAAGGAAGCCGGGGTGGGCAAGGCGACCATCTATCGCTGGTGGTCGTCCAAGGTGTCGGTCGTGATCGACGCCTTCGTGCAAAACCACATAGTGCAGACGCCCATGCCGAAAGGGGGCAGTTGCGGCGAGGCCCTCACGGTGCATATTCATCGCATGGTCCAGCAGTACGGCGGTGGGGGCGGCCGACTGGTCGCGCAGATACTGGCCGAAGGGCAGTCTGACCCGGAGGTTCTCCGCGAATTCCGCGAGCGATTCTATTATGGTCGTCGCGCCATGGTCCGCGAAGTTATCGAGGAAGGGCGTCGCAACGGCGAATTTCGCACGGACATGGATACCGAGTTCCTGATGGACATGGTGTATGCACCCGTGTACTTCCGGCTCATCATGGGGCACCTGCCGTTGAGCCAGAAGTTCGCCGATGAACTCGCCGAAAGCGCGATCGCCTTTTTGTGCGCGCCTGCGTCGGCGCGAGGCTGATTTTCCGCTACACCTATAAGAAGGAGTTTTCCATGCGGAAGTATTGAATTGCTCCCTCAGCTCGTAGGGCGCGGCGACCGCGCAGCGAGTATGCCTGGGTGATGGACTGACGGCGTGGTCGGCCGTTTCGATCATAAAATTAATGCAGGACGCGCCGTCTCCCAAATAGATTGACAGTTGCCCTTTCCCTGGCGTACATTTATAAAACGATACGAATAGATTCGTATCTAAATAGGAGGCAGCTATTGAATCGACGTGCGGCCCTGGGCGCGCTGGCCGCTGCAACGCTGGCGGCGCTGCCGCAGTCGCGCGCCAATTTCAAAGTGATGTAACAACCGTACCCCTCGCTCAACCTATCTCATCCAACAAGGAGACATGAATGAAATTCGGCCGTATTTCCAGAGAAAGTCCAGATGGCGCGATCGCTCGCCTGGTCGTCGTTGAACCCGAAAAAGGGCGCGTGATCGATCTGGCCCGCGCCGGCGCGCTGCATGCGATGGGCAAGCGCAACGCTACGCAAGCCGCCGCCGTGCGCCTGGCCCAAGCGCAGTTCCCGGGCAGCATGGCCCAGGCTCTAGGCGCGAGCGACATCCTGGTTGAGGCTGCCACCGAAGTGATCCAGGGCAGCTATGGCGATGATGCCTCGCTTGATATCAACGAAGTTACATGGATGGCGGCCTCCGATCCTCCGGTGTTGCGTGACGGGCTGACCTTCATCGGTCATATTAAAGGCTGGCACGAGCGCATGAACCGTGAAGTGCCGGACTCCATGCTGCTGATCCCCGGTTTCACCAAGAATTCGGCGAGCACGGTCATCGGCCACAACTCCGTCGTGCCGTGGCCAGGCTATATCAAGACCAAGATGGATTACGAACTGGAGTTGGGCTATGTGATCGGACGCGAGGGCGCCAGCGTGCGTCCCGATGAGGCGATGAACTACGTCTTCGGCATCACCCTGTACAACGACTTTAGCGGCCGCGATTTGCAGCACAATGAATTGCCTATCGGCATGGGCAGCACCAAAAGCAAGGACTTCGCCCATGCGATCGGCCCCTGGATCACGACGCTGGACGAATTCAAGGACCTCGACGCCATCCCGATGGAAGTGCGTGTGAATGGCGAGACCTGGGGCAAGGGCAACAGCGGCGGCAAGCTTTGGACGGTGGCCGAGCTGGTTGCCTATGTTTCACTGGGTGAGAAAATCTTGCCGGGCGATGTGATCGGCTCGGGCACTATGGGCGGTGGTTCGGCGCTGGAGCTCGGTCGTGAACTGAAGCCGGGCGATGTGGTCGAGCTGGAAGCCGGCGGCGTCGGTGTGCTGCGCACCACCATGGGCCAGCCGATCGAGGGTCTGTGGTGGCCTGAGCGCCGCAAGCCTTTTATGTGATGCAAGGGGCTCGCATGAGTGAAGTGATAGACAACCCGACCCGGGCCCATGTCGCGGCGGCGGTGGCAGCCGGCCGCCGCGACGTTCCGCTGGACACGAACCCTGCCTCGGCCAGCTTGGGCGCGGTGCTGTGTGAAGGCAAGCCGGGTGAGCTGCGCCTGGGTTTTGTGGCGCCGCCCGAGAGCATCCAGGGCAACGGTGTTATCGGCGGCGGCATCGTGGCTAGCATGCTGGACCTGGCCATGGCCATGGCCGTGCTGTCGGTGCTGCCGCCAGGCCGCACCTGCGCCACGATCAATCTGTCCGTCAATATGATGGCGGCTGCGAAGGCCGGGCCGCTGGTGGCTACCGCCAGCGTCGAGCGCGTGGGGCGCACTGTTGGTTTTGCCCGCGCCTCGCTGTTCGACGCCAGCGGCGAGCGCCTGCTGGCTAGCGGGACTTCCGCTTTGTCGGTGTTTGACGAGCGTCCGGCGCCAGCAGGCGCATGATGTTTTCGCAGTGGGTCTTGGCGAATTCCTGGTTTAGCAAAGCATGACCTGTCAGCATCTGAAAATAGATGGGCGCGAAGATTTGATCCATCTGGAACTCGGCTGGAACATCGTCGCGGAACTCGCCCAGCCGGCGGGCCTCTTTAACGAGGTTCAGCGCCATGGCGCGCCGGTCATTCCAGAAGCGTTCGCGGAATTCGCGCAGCACTTCAGGGTCGCTTTGGCCTTCGGCGATGATCTGCGACACGATGCGGCCTTCCCGACCCGAGTATTCCTTGACCAGCAGTTGCAGGATCGCCGCCAGGGCATCGCGCGGACCCATACCCTTGGGCGCGGCGACGCGGCTGACGTGGTTGATCAGGAAGGCCTCGATCACCACGGCCGTCTTGGAGGGCCACCAGCGATAGATGGTGGCCTTGCCGACACCGGCCTCGCGCGCGATGGCCTCGATGGTGAGCTGCGACAGCGACTGCGTTTCCAGCAGTTTCAGTGCGGCGTTCAGAATTGCCATGCGCGAGGCGTCACTGCGTGCGCGTCCCGGAGTGCGTCGTGCTGCTTGTGTCACAGGTCCTCGATGGTCAATTAAGAAATGATATCTATTTTACAGTACAGCTTGTAAGCAGTCGCTTTGTGCCAGAGGTGAATGCGTCGATTCTTTTACGGATGGATTTATATATACGGATCGTATAGTATTTATAAAGGCAGATTCAACAAAAATTAATCATAGATATGGAGACAATCATGAACAGATCCGTGGACAGCTTGAAAGGCTGGACTTCCCTTGTGTTGTGCCACTGCGCGGGGTTGATCGACCTCGTTGCCATGCCAGTGTGGATCGGTATTGTACTGATCGGCATGTATGGACTGGAGCCGCAGAGTGCGGGCGCTCTGGTTTCTTGCTTTCTGGGGGGGGCAGTGGTCAGTAGCGCGATCGTTTCTCCGCGCGTCAACCAAATACGTGGTGCGCTGGTGGCACCGCTCGGCTATGGCATCGCCGCTGTCGCCTTCATCGCCATGGCTACGACCCGCGACTACAATGCGATGCTTGCCCTGCATCTGGTCGGGGGCCTCGGCGTCGGCGTGGGGCTTTCAATGGCGCACGCCACGATGGGCGCCAGCTCCAACCCGCACCGTCTGATGGCCATCGCGTTCCTGGCGCTCACCATGGTGTCGCTGGGCTTCCTCGGCGGCGTGTCCAAGTTGGTGGTGATATACGGCGGCCCGGCGCTATTTCTGGCACTGGGTTGCATCATGCTGGCGGCTGCTTTATTCGCGCTCATCGGTTTCCCGGCTGGCCGGCGTGGGGCTTCGCGCCTGGATACGCCGGTTCACCACGGCAAGCTGCCGGGCGTCGTTTGGCTCGCCATGATCGGCACCAGCCTGGCGCTGTTGAACCATTCGATGATGTTTGCCTTCGTCGAGCGCGTGGGCGACGCGCACGGATTTAGTCGCGAACAGCTGATGAATACGATGCTGATGATCGGTCTGGTCAACCTTTCTCCCGGCATCCTCGCCGCATTTTTCGAGAAAAAGATTTCTCCCAGGGTTGTCATCGTGTTTGGCCCGGCACTGCACGCCATGCTGTGCCTGATGCTGACGCAGACGACCGGTTATGGCGTCTATCTGGTGGGTGCCTGTCTGTTCCCGGTGGTGATGACCTTCACGCACACCTTCATCTTCGCCTACCTGACGCGCCTGGATCCCTCTGGCCGCGCGGTCGCCGCCACGCCGGTGATGCTGATGACCGGTTCGGCCATCGGCCCCTTCCTGGGCGGTGCAATGGCGCAGCGCTTTGGTTACGAAAGCCTGGGCTGGATCGTCGTCGCGGTGGCGGTAGTCAGCGTGAGCTTCTTCCTGGCAACGGTGCGAGGAGAATCGCGCGCAATCGGCGCCCTGCCTGAGATTGCATGACGCAGTAAACCCCTGACGATCGCTCGCCCCTCGCGCAATCGCTTGCCGGGGAAGCGCGCCTTCTGACCGAAGTGCGCACTGCTGCCTTGCAGCGCGAGCAACATCTTAATATCTACGCATCGCCGAACAGCAGCAACGCCGGCGATGCGCGGATCTATCTGCAGGGTTTCCTTCATTTCACGCTGATGGCCCACGGCCAGCGATCAATTTCTGCCTGCCGTGCTTGCTGATCCATGGTGCGTGCCTGCGTGACTGCCCGCCTTCGCCGGGTTCCTGTACATTCCGGACGTGCTGGCAGCCGTGCTGATCAGCCGCAGTGCCGGTCAGTGCGGCCAATTGAGGACGATTTCGTGGAGGGAATGGCTGTACTGCAGCCGGTACGCCGCCTGGCATGCGCTGCCGCGCATGCGGAGCAGCTATTGGTGAGCTGTATCAGATCAGGGCGCTGATGTATCGCCCCTCTTCTATGCGCAGGGGCACGGCCTCCAGCGCTTGTCCCAGGCAGGGACCCAGAACGCACAGGCCGTCTTCGAGCGCGAAGCGCGCGCCGTGGCCGTGGCAGACGATGTGCTCGGCCTTGCCATCGAGGTAGGCATGTTTGCGCCAGGGCATCGAGGCCCCCGGCCAATGCGGGCAGGAATTGCGGTAGGCGCGCAGCAGCTCGCCGCGCCGGACGATGAACAGGTCGTCGGTTCCACGACCATGCAGATCAAAGCCGCGCGCCCCCGGCTGGGGCAGCTCGTGCAGTTCGCAGAGCCGGATCCAGGCGGGGGCGCAGGACATGGAACGGTTGAAGCTCAACCCGGCAACATGGTCTTGGGCGGGGGATCGCCCGGCGCCCAGGTTTCGCGCCAGTGGAACAGGAAGATCTGCGAACGGTCAGATTGGGCTTGCTCCACGCGCGGCACCCAGCTGTCGTCGTGCAGGTCCATGTCGGCGTCGTATTCGATATGGGCGCCGAACGGCGTGTTGAAATACCAGAACCAGTTCGAACCGAAGCGGTGGCGCCCCGGGCCCCAGAACGACTCATAGCCCTTGCGCTGCAAGTTCTGCCCGGCCAGCAGCACTTCGGAGGGGCCGCCCATGTGGAAGGTGAAGTGCTCGCAGCCCTGCATGTGCGCCGGCGTCTGGATCAGGAACATGGTGTGGTGATCGATGCAGCCCGCCGGACGCAGGAAGGGACCCATGCCGACGAAGCGATCGACGAGGCGGAACCCCAGCCGCTTGATGTAGAAGGACTCGGCCTTCTCGAAGTCGGGCACGAAATACACCACGTGCGACAGCGAGCGAGGCTTCGGGGTGGGCGGCGGGTTGGTGCTGCAATCGACGCCGTTGACGTTGAAGCCGCGCTGCGGCACGCCGGGCGCGTTGGCCAGTTCGCCCGGGATGTCCAGCTTGCGCCGCACGGTGACCTGGAAGCCCAGCACGAAGCCCATGTCGTCCACGGATTCCAGCGAGCCGTCGGCGAGGATTTTCACCTCGCGGTCGCTGGCCAGTTCGGCGCGGATGGCGTCCAGGGTGGCCTGGTCGGCCACGCCGTAGATCGTCTTGCGCAACTGGTTGGTAGTGGGCAGTGGCCACTTGGGCAGGCCGGGATCGTCGGTCTGGCGGATGATGACGCCAGTGCCGTCGAGCGCGGTGAAAAGGCCGTTGCCCTGGTCTTCCAGGCCATAGTCGACCAGAAACTGCGCGCCCACGGCCAAGTCGTCGATCGCGAAGACAAGGTAGTCGGGTCCGATGATGTTCATTGTGTCTCCTAGTAGGGGGTTACAGCGGCTCGCCAGGCAGCAGGTCCAGCAGCACGAAAGCCATGCGGCAGGGCTTGTCGGAGCGGTTGGACCAGCTGTGGTTGGTGGCGCGCTGGATGAGGATGTCGCCCTGGCGCATCAATACTTCGTCCTCGTCCATCATGGCGTAGATCTCGCCTTCCAGCACGATGGCATAGTCTAGGGACTCGGTCTTGTGAAACCAGAAGTGGCGCGGCTTGTTGTTGTCGCGCACGCCCGATTCGTCGAGGAACTTCAGCAGCTCTTCCTGGTTGTAGAACGAGTCCGGCGCGAAGTCGGCGACGCGCAAGAGGGAGCCGCGCGGAGAGTGAAAAGAGAACTTGTGCCCCTTGGGCGCCGGCTCATCGCCAGGCGCGCGCTCTTCGCCCGTGGCCCAGAGCACATGCGCCGCCGGGCGGCCCGGTTCCCAGAAGGCGTTGGGCGTGTCGCCATCAGACTGGATGTACGAGCGCCCCTCGGCGTTGGTGCCGGTGACGATGCGGCGCACCGGCCGGTAGTCGAGCTGGCGCAGGCCTTCTTTCTTTTCTGCTGTTTGCATGGTGATACTCATGGTGGATGTGATGAATTAGCGCACGCTCTCGCCCGCCATGTTCTCCGGTGCGAAGAACGATGCCGGATAGCGCGTCGAGTTGATCTTGTAATGCATCTTCTGCTCGGCGCCGAGTTCCATGGCCACGTAGCTGCCGGCAAGCAGGTCGTAGGCACCGAAGCCGAAGGCGACCTGGCCGGGCAAGTCGGGCATGGCAACCGGGGTCGAGAAAGCCATGCGCCAGAGCTTGTCGTTGGCGTCATAGCGGTCGGCCAGCACACCCAGCCAGGAGTCTTCATCGATGTAGTAGACCGATTTTTTTGAGGTGTGGCGCTGACCCGGCTTCAGCATGGCTTCCACCACCCAGACGCGGTGCAGTTCCCAGCGGATGTGGTCCGGGTTCAGGTGATTCTTTCCAAGGATGTCGCTGTCCTTGGTGGGCGTCAGCACGCGGTTGGAGTTGTAGGGGATGTACATCTCCTTCTTGCCAACCAGTTTCCAGTCGAAGCGATCCATGCGACCGAGGAAGGTTTCGACCTCGTCGAACGACAAGACGCCGGCGGCGGCTGGGGTTGGCGTGTCACAGCAGGCGTTGGGCAGCTTGCGCACGCGGCGCTGGCCGACCAGATAGACCCAGGTGTTGCTGTTGGTTTCATCTATGGTCATGTGGCCGACGATGGCTTCGCCCGCGCGGATGGCTGGGCCGTGGGTGTCCAGGCGCACCATCCAATAATCGTCACCGAGCTTGTCGGAAGATCCGTCCTTGAAGTAGTAGGGCGTATTGTTTTGCTGGGTGATGTCGGAAAGCAGCACTGGCTTGCCATCGGCTGTGACTTGCCAGTTGCGCGCAGTCTTGACCCAGGACTCGCTGCGCCAGCGCAGTTTGTGGTTGAGCATGACTTCCGCACCGTTCTTGGGGATGGGGAAGGGAATGCCGCCATAGGCGCCCTTGGGAACCGGACCTGCGTCGGAATCAGCCAGCGTGGCGCGCGTGGCGTTCTGGAAGGTATTGTCGTAGACATACTGCGGCGCAGCGGCGGTGCGGTGCGTCGGGTAGACGTCGAGGCGGTAGGTGTCCGGGTATTTTTGCAGTAGCGCCTTCACACCCTCAGTCAGTTTGTCGGCATACTGATTCATGTTCTTCGCGGTGATCTGCAGCGTGGGCTTTTCATTGGCGAAGGGGTCGGGGCGGCGGCCACCGTTCTTGAAGCCGGGGGTGGGTGTGGTCAGGCCACCGGTCCAGGCGGGGATGCTGCCTTCCTTGTTGCCGGCCTTTTCGGCGCCCAACGGGGTCAAGTCGCTTTTCAGGCGGGCGGCTTCGCTGGCGGTGACGCCGGCCAGCGCTGGCATCATCACGGACAGGGCGGAAAGCACTGCGGCGGCGCGGGCGAGTTTCTGGAATTTCATGGATTGCTCCTCTTTAGTCTTTTAGGGTCAGAACGTACGGCTGATGGACAGTGCGACGAAGTCGCGGTCCTTCATGAACTGTTTGTAGGTGAAGGTCGGGGGGAAGCCGGACATCATCGTATCGGCCGCGCCGTAGAAGTGCGTGTAGCCCAGGCTGAAGCGCCATACGTCGAGATAGCTGCCCTTCACGCCGATGCTGATGTCGCCGCCGTTCTCTGCGGGCAGCGCGGGGCCCAGGGCTTGTGACCGCGAGCCGGCGGGGCTCCAGCCGATGCCGAGGGGCACGCTGATGTCGAGGCCAGGCAGCACCTGGCGGTAGGTCGGCTCCAGCACCATGCGGAATGCCCAGGCGTCGCGCGTGGAGTTCGGATCGAGCGCCTGGGGGTTCTTGTCAACCGACAGCACGCGGTTCCACATGACTTCGGCGATCAGCGAGGCTTCGCGGGCCAGGAACGACGAGGGCAGGGTTGTGAGCGTGCTGACGTTGACGTGCGCGGTGCGGCCCACGGCGTAGGCGGGATTGTTGCTGTTGTTGTTGGCTGCCGTGCCGAATAGCGCCGATATGTCGTTGGCGCCGGTGGAGGCCAGAGCCTGGTTGTGTCGGACCGACGCCTCGATTGCCAGTTGCATGTCGCCGAAGGTGTGCGAGGCGCTGGCACCCAGCGCGGTGATGCCCTCGTGGTAGGCCAGGTGGTAGTTGCTTGGCATGCCGGGTGGCACGATGCCATTGACCACCTGCTGGCTCTTGTCGTGGAAACGCACGGCGTACAGACCGAAGTCGGTATCAAACTCCGAGAAGCGCAGTTGCAGGCCGCCCTGGCCGCTGTTCTTCGCGTTCTGGTTCGTGCCGCGATGCAGCGGTTGGGGGAAGCCGGGGATGGGAAGGTACATGCCCTCGCCACCCTCTGGAATGAAGTCCAGGCCTGAAAAATAGCTGCCGGCTGCGGGCAGGCGGTTGGCTTTCCACTCGAACTGGTAGAAGGCGCCCAACGAGACGGTGGGGGTGAGTTGCCATTGCGCCGATACTTGCGGCACGGGCAGGATGGCTTCCTTGAACTGCGTGCTGGGCACCGAGGCCAGTTTGATGACGTCGACGGGAGCCATGGCGCCGGCGATGGCGTTGTTGCCGAAGAACAGGCTTTCGCCCCAGAGAAGCGAGTGCTGGCCTGCGCGCAGGTTCAGGCGCGTGCTGCCGAGGTCGAATCCGCCGAACACGAAGGCATCCAGCAGCTCGGCATCGCGGCCGTGCAGGGTGCGCGTCGAGGGGTTAAAGCTGTTATAGGGGCCGGAGAAGCGGTTGGCGGTGCCCGGGGAGTTGTTGTCGTTGCGCGTGTTGTAGACGCTGTCGTACCAGCCAGCGCCGCTGACGCGCATGCCGTAGCGCTTTGCATAGACCACGTCAAGCTCGGTCAGCCAGTCCACGCGGTTGGAAATCAGGCCCTTATTGAAGTTGCGGTTGCCGTCGTCTGCGTTGGCGGAGAAGGCGTTGCCAGAGATTAGGGCGTCGTTCTGACCTCGGACGCGGAAGGCATTGCTGTACTTAAGCGTGTTGTCCCAGCGGACGGAAAGATCATCGTTACTGGTGTCAATATTGAAAGCATGCGCCTGGGGAATGGCGCAGATCGCTGCCGCTAATGCCAGCATGCGCACGCCGTGATTGGGTTTTTTGCAGTATGTCACTGTTTGTCTCCTGTCCCATGTTGTGGTGTGGTGGTGTTGCCTGGTTGGTGTTGCCTGGTGTTGCCTTACATCGGTTCCCCGAGGAACTTGTAGCTATCCAGCAGCAGCGCGGCAGTTTTCTGCGCATTGCCGACTGGGTCTTCTCGTTCCCAGCGAGAAATCTGGAACGACGCCTCCCAGACGCGTTTGACGCGCGGGATGCGGCGGTTGCTGTAGGCCTCAAGCGCTTGTGCTGCCGTGCCCGGGGCGGCTAAGCACTCCGCCAGCACCACGGCGTCTTCGATAGCCATGCCGCCGCCTGAGGTCAGTTGGGGCGTCGGCGCGTGCGCGGCGTCACCCATCAACACCACTCGGCCTTTATGCCACCAGGGGCCGGGCATGAGTCGTGCGTCGAAGGGGCGAAACAGCACTTGTTTGGGGTCGGTCAGGTGCTCCACGGCCAAGCGGATGAGTGGTGCGGAGTAGTCTGCCAGGCGGTCCTTCAGCAGCACGTCGAGTTTGTCGTCCTGCATGTAGAGCGGCTTGTCGCTGTTTTCCAGGATGAACAGGTAGCAGCCATCCCTGGAGGTCGGGATTGCACCGACGCCTGCGCCCTTGTGGCGGAACAGCCAGAAGCCGTCGTGTTCGGGCAGGCGGGGCGCCGAGAAGCGCCAGCAACTCTGGCCGACGAACTCGGCGTCGTACTCGGCGCCGAACACCTTGTGGCGGATCTTGGAATATCCGCCGTCGGCGCCGACCACGACGTCGTATTCACCGACGTCGCCGTTGCTGAACGTGACCTTGACGCGGTCGCCCAGGTCTTCCAGTTCGGTGACGGTGGTGCCGTATTCGATCTTCGCGCCGGCTTCGATGGCGGCGCTTTCGAGCACGTGCGCCAAGTCAGGGCGCTTGATGCCGATGCCGGGCGGAGTGGGGTTCTCGCTGATCTGGTTACCCGCGGCGTCGAACTGGCGGAAATGATCGATCTGCTGCCCGTATTCAAGGCAGGGCTCGGCCAGCTCGACCTGGCGCATCGCGCGCATCGTGTTGTGCAGCAGGCAGATGCCGGTGCCGGCGGCCGAGCTTTTCGGGGCGATTTCCACGCAGTGCGTCTTGATCCCGGCGCGGGCCAGGGTATAGGCGGCCATGGCGCCGCCGATGCCGGCGCCCACAACCAGCACGCTTTTCACGTCTGACATGATGCTTGTCTCCTGTTGTTTGTTTTGTTTGGAAGGTGGATTAGAAGGCGACTTCGTTCTTGCCTTTGAGCTGCAGCAGCTGCCGTACTTCGTCGGGTTTGGCGATCTCCAGGCCCAGTTCGCTCAGGATGTTGCGGATCTTGCGCACCTGCTCGGCGTTGGACTGCGCCAGTTCGCCGCGACCAATGTAGAGGCTGTCTTCCAGGCCGACGCGGACGTTGCCGCCGAGAATCGCCGACATGGTTGCCAACGGCATCTGGCTCTTGCCCGCGGCCAGGACGGACCACTGGTAGTCGTTGCCGAAGAGGCGGTCGGCCGTGCGTTTCTGGTGCATCAGGTCTTCGGGGTGGGCGCCTTGCCCGCCGCGCAAGCCGAACACGCTCTGTATGAACAGTGGTGGCTTCACCAGGCCGCGTTCCAGGAAGTACGCCAGCGTGTACAGATGGCTGACGTCATAGCACTCGAACTCAAAGCGGGTGCCGCCGGCTTGGCCGATGTTTTCAAGGATCCACTCGATGTCTTCGTATGTGTTTCGGAAGATCATTCCGCGCGTGGATTCCAGGAAGGGCTTTTCCCAGTCGTGCTTCCAGGTGCGGTCTTTTTGCGCCATTTCGGACAGCACCAGGTTGATCGAGCCCATGTTGAGCGAGCACATCTCGGGCTTGAGTGCATGACCGGCCTCGGCGCGTTCGGCGATGGGCATGCCGGGGCCGCCACCACCGGTAGAGATGTTGATGACGGCGTCGGTGGCGTCCTTGATCCGGCCGACGAACTGGCGGAAGACATCGGGACTGCCGGTGGGTTTGCCGGTGATGGGGTCGCGCGCGTGCAGGTGGACGATGGCCGCGCCGGCCTCGACGGCCTCGATGGATTCCCGGGCGATTTCCTCGGGCGTCACCGGCAGGTGCGGCGACATCGACGGGGTGTGTGCGCCGCCCGTGATGGCGCAGGTGATAATGACTTTCTTCATCGTTGCCTCCTATTTTTAATTGGATCGAGCCGTATCGTTTTGAATCAGATCGAGTCGTATCGTTTCATAAAAGAATCAGCGTGTCAATTGAATTTCACGCTGTTTGTGGTAGTGGGAGTCGGAGTCGGTGTCAGCGCTGGCCGAACAGTCGGGTGCGCACCGAGCGCAGGTGTTCGCGCATGGCCTGCTCCGCGCGGTCGGGGTTGTGTGTGCGAATGGCGTCCACCAACTGGTGGTGCTCGCCGTCGGTGTTCTGGCGCGGTCCGGTCATGGGAGAGTAAACCGCCTCGATACGCGAGTCGAGGTTGACGCGCATCTGGGTGCGCATGGTGTCGTACAGCATCAGCAGCAGGGCATTGTGGGTGGCTTCCGCGATGGCGCGGTGCAGGCGCTCGTCCAGGCGCTTCCAGTGCATGAAAGGTCCCGGGGCCGCCATCTCGGACAGGCACTGCTCCAGCGCGGCGATATCGGCCGGGGTGGCGTGGATGGCGGCCTGAGCCGCCAGCTGGGGTTCCAGCACCAGGCGTGCATCCAGCAGGTCATCCATGCTGACCGCGGCCGACAGGCTTGCGTCGTCGGCCTCAATCTGGCGCGGACCGATGAAGGTGCCCTTGCCTATGTGGCGCCAGATCAGGCCTTCGCTTTCCAGTCGTTTGAGTACCGTGCGCAGGCGTCCGCGGGACATGCCGAGCGCCTCGCACAGCTTGGGCTCTGGCGGCAGGCGCGGGCCGTCTTGCATGCTGGCGCGGGCCTCGATGTAGTCGCGTAATCGGGTAACGTCGGCGTCAATCGGATTCAAGCTCATTGTAATAACTCAATATTTAAATTGATGCATATTAATTTTGAATATAATGCATAATTAATCTGTGCATGATCCAATATTTTACCTTCTAAAGGAGCAATCAAATGACAATTTCTGCCGCCTGGGTGATTGAACCCGCCCACACCCACATCAGTTTCTCGGTCCGTCACCTGGGGTTGACCAGCACGCCTGGCGTATTCAAGCGCTTTGCTGCGCAATTGCGGTTCGACGATCAGAATATCGAGGCGTCCAGCGTGATGTTTGAAGTCGAGACGGCTTCCATCGACACCGCGCTGGAAATGCGCGACGCGCACTTGCGCGGCGCCGACTGGTTCGACGCGCAAGCCTATCCCAAGGCGATTTTCGCATCTCGTGTGGTGCGGCGGGTCGGCAATGACCTTTACGTCATTGATGGGGATCTGACGCTTCGCGGCGTGACGCTGCCGGTGGTGTTTAATGCGCAGTTTGCCGGACGCGCGGTCAACCCGTGGACCCAGGCGCCGGTCGTCGGGTTTGAGGCGCTCGCCGTCATCAGCCGTAGCGCATTTGGTATGGGCGCCTTTCCCGGCGCACTGTCGGACGATGTGCGGCTGAGAATCGAAACTGAGCTTACTAAGCCAAATGATACTAATCAATAATTATATTGACATATTCAATTCGGCAAATTAAGCTGACTTGACTTAAACGAGAGACGACCATTATGAGTAAATCCCATCCCCCTGTTTTCGTTTCAAGTGAAACGGCACGTTCCGTATTTTTATGGAAGGATGCCATTCGCGCCCTGCAGGCAGTCTATTCCCAGCCCATTCCATCCCAATCCACCCCGCCCCGCAGTGTGGCGGCCGTCGGCAAAACCTGGTTGCGCACATTGTCGGCCGTGCCGGTGACGGGGCGCTACTACGGCGCCAAGGTCATGGGCGCGGCTATGGGTAGCGCCAAGCCCGGTGTTGAATACGTGATCGTTCTGTTCGACCGCGAAACCAGCCGTATCGCGGGTCTGGTCGATGGCGCGCTGGTAACCGGCTATCGCACCGCGGCCACCTCGGCCGCCGCACTCGACCGCCTGTCGCCCCAGGGCCCGGCGCGCCTGGCCGTGTTGGGTAGCGGCCTGGAAGCTTCGATGCATGTGCGCGCCGTTGCCAGCGTGCGCGAGCTGACTGAAGTGGTCGTGTTCAGCCCCACGCCAGAAAAGCGTGCCGCGTTTGCCGAGGCAGTGACGCGTGACCTGGGTGTGCCGGCGCGTGGCGCCGCCTCCGGCCATGAAGCCGTGGACGGCGCCGACCTCGTGCTGTGCGCGGCGCGTTCACGCGATGAGCTTCCCATTCTGTACGGTAACTGGCTCAAGCCTGAAGCCACCATCGTTTCCATCGGTTCCACCGTACCCTCGCAGCGTGAGATTGACGCCTCGGTCGTGGCGCGCAGCGACATCATCGTGTGCGACATGCTGGAAGAAGTAATGGAGGAAACCGGCGACATGCTCGCCGCCAAAGAGGCTGGCATCGCCTTTCACGACAAGTCTTTCAGCCTGGTCGACCTGATGAGCGGCAAGCTCGAAGACAAGTTGCGGGGCGCGCGCACGCGCATGTTCAAGTCGGTTGGCGGCGGCCTGCAGGACATCGTGGTCGCCGAACTGATCCTGACCCGCGCACTGGAGCAGGGGCTGACAACGCCTCTGCCTATTGAATTTGACAACAAGAGTATCTGAACAACCATTACGGAGAACACGCATTATGGCAAGTTACACCAAGAAGGAAGCCCGCGAATGGGCACGTCAAGCCCTCGTCGGCGTCGCCAACGTCACCATCCCGACGATGACCAGTGACTTCACCGGCATTAACGAGAAGGCGATCCGCCACGACGTGCGCCTGTCCATCGAGCACGGCTTCATTGGCTCGCTGGCAGTGTCCGAAGTGCCGCTGAGCATTGAAGAGCACGACCAGTTCCAGAAAATCATGGTGGACGAGGCCAAGGGCAAGTTCCTGGTCGTGCACCATGCCATTTTCAACACGCTGGAAGACAACATCGCGGCCGTCAAGCGCGCCGAAGCCAATGGGGCCGACCTGGTGCTGCTCGGCTATCCGCCGCACTTCTACCCAAAATCACTGGACGATGTGTACGAATACAGCAAGGCCGTCTGCGACGCCACCAATCTCGGCGTGATCATTTTCCCGGTGCCGACCTGGGGCTTTGGCCGCCTGCATCCGGCCGACATTCCGGTGCCGGTGTTGCGCAAGCTGATCGATAACTGCCCGAACGTGGTGGCGATCAAGCTCGAGGGCGGTATGCCGTACATCATGTCGGCGATCGAGGTGCATCGCCATTTCCACAAGGAAGTGGTGATGGCCTCGCCGCTCGAATACGAATACATCCCGCTCGCGCAGCTGATCGATATCCCGTTCTGCGGCACTAATTACAGTGCCTTCTTCGGTCCGTGGATTCCACGTGCGCACAAGCTGATCCGGGAAGGAAAATTTGACGAGGCCACAGAGCTGTACTACAAGCTCGAGCCAATGCGCCGCGCGGTGGCGACGCTGGGCTTCGGAGGCCAAGGTCTCTCCAACCGCCTGCTGTGGAAGTACCAGAGCTGGCTGCAGGGCTACAACGGCGGCCCGATCCGCCACCCGACCGCGCGCGTGCATGGCAAGGACATGACCATGCTGCGCAACGCCACGCAGGCGGCTGGTCTGAACCCGACCAGTTCGCCGGACGAGGAATTCTTCATCGGTCGCAACCCAACCTGAGGTAAAGATCATGAGTGACATGCAAAAACTGCCTCTGAAGGATCCGGACTTGCTGCGTCAGGCGATGCTAATCGATGGCAAGTGGGTGCAGGCCGACAGCGGCCAGACCATTGATGTGATCAACCCGGCCAACGGCGAGCTGGTGGCGCGCGTGCCCAACGGTGGCGCGGCCGAGACCAAGCGCGCCATCGACGCCGCTGAGCGCGCGATGCGCGGTTGGCGCAAGACCCTGCCCAAGGAACGCGCCAAGATCCTGCGTAAATTGTATGACTTGATGCACGAGCATATCGAGGATCTGGCGATCATCATGACCGCCGAACAGGGCAAGCCGCTGGTCGAGTCGCGCGGCGAAATCGTCTACGCTGCCGGCTTCATCGAGTGGTTCTCGGAAGAAGCGCGCCGCGTATACGGCGACATCATCCCGCAAAACGTCGACGGCCGCCGCATCCTGGCGCAGAAAGCGCCGATCGGCGTGTTTGCGGCGATCACGCCGTGGAACTTCCCCTCGGCGATGATCACGCGCAAGGCGGGTCCAGGTTGGGCCGTGGGCTGTGCCGGCGTCATCAAGCCTGCCAGCCAGACGCCGTTGTCGGCCTTGGCGCTGGCCGTGCTGGCCGAGCGTGCCGGCCTGCCGCCGGGCGTATGCAACGTGGTCACCGGCTCGGCGCGTGCCATCGGCGGCGAGCTGACGGCCAATCCTGTGGTGCGCAAGCTGTCATTCACCGGCTCCACCGAGGTGGGGGCGCAGTTGCTGGCGCAATGTGCACCGACTATCAAGAAGACCAGCATGGAGCTGGGGGGCAACGCGCCATTCATCGTGTTCGACGACGCCGATGTGGATGCCGCTGTGAAAGGCGCGCTGGCCGCTAAATACCGCAACAGCGGCCAGGCCTGCGTCGCGGCCAACCGCCTGCTGGTGCAGTCCGGGATCTACGACGTTTTTGCAGAGAAGCTGGCCGAGGCCACAGCCGCGCTGAAGGTCGGCAACGGTATGGACGAGGGCGTGGTGCAGGGGCCGCTGATCAACGAGGACGCGGTGCTCAAGGTCCAGGAGCACATCACCGACGCCGTTGCCAGGGGCGCCCGCGTGCTCGCCGGCGGCAAGCGGCACAAGCTGGGCAGGTTCTTCTTCGAGCCCACCGTGCTGGCCGACGTGCCGCACGATGCCTTGGCCTTCAGCGAAGAAACTTTCGGCCCTGTGGCGCCGCTGTTCCGTTTCGAGACCGAAGAGGAAGCGATCGCTCTCGCCAACGACACGCCGTTTGGCTTGGCCGCGTACGTCTATGCGCGCGACGTGGGCCGCATTTTCCGCGTCGTCGAAGAGCTCGAGTTCGGTATGGTCGGCGTCAACGAGGGCATGATCTCGACCGAGGTCGCGCCGTTCGGTGGCGTCAAGACGTCCGGTCTCGGGCGCGAGGGCTCCAAGTACGGCGTCGACGACTACCTGGAGATCAAGTATGTCGCCCTTGGAGGTCTTTGATAAACGATACGGTTCGTATAATATATAAAAAAATTTACAGCATCGCTGGAGGAGACACTATGTACAAGGCCTTGAGCCTGGAGGGCAAGGTCGCCATCGTCACGGGCGGGGCGGGCGGCATCGGCCAGGCCACGATCCAATTGATGACTGGCCGTGGCGCGCGCGTCGCCATCGCGGACATCGCACTGGATCGCGCGCAAGCGCTCGCAACCAGGTACGGCGATGCTGCGATTGCAGTCGGCATGGACCTCACTAACGAGGCTTCCATCAAGAACATGGTGGCGCACGTGGTCGACCATTTCGGCCGCCTCGACATCCTGCACAACAATGCCACTGCCGTTGGCCAGCAACTGGTGGCCGCCGATAACGGCATCGGAGAGATGGCGACCGAAACTTGGGATACCTTCTTCAACACTAATTGCCGCGGCACCATGATTGTGACCCGCGAATCGCTGCCCCACCTGGTCAAGACGGGCGCGGGTGCAATCGTCAACACCGTGTCCGGCATGGCCCTGCAGGGCAACATCCGCTTTCACGCCTACAGTGCGACCAAGGCCGCGATGATACAGATGACGCGCGCCGTGGCAACAGCCTACGGGCGCAAGGGGGTGCGCTGCAATGCCGTCGCGCCAGGCTTGGTGTTGACCGACACCGTGGCCCAGGATTTTCCTCCGGCGATGCACAAGCTGGTGCTGGATGAAACCCTGCGGGATCGCATCGGCGCGCCGGAAGACATTGCCGAAGCCGTAGCGTTCCTGGCATCGGACGCTGCACGCAACATCACTGGCCAGACGCTCGTTGCCGATGGTGGCGTATCAAGCCACATCCCGGGCTTTTCGGCTTACCGCGAATTTTTCGGAGATTAAACATGAGTATTGAAGACATCCGGATCAGCCGTCGCTCGCTGCTCCTTGCCACCGGAAGCATCGCAGCGCTGGCTGCGGTGACGCCTTCTTCGCTGTTCGCTGCTGCACCTTCCGCACCTCCTGTGCCGGCTAAAGGGACAAGCCCTTTCGACATCCGCTACATCGTCACGGATCAACGCTACCCGCAGAGCCTGGCGCACGCCAAGGCGCTGGCCGCGCAGTGCTGCAAAACGCTTGACGTCAGTTCAGGCCTGACCCGCCTGTGGCAGGAAAACCTGCAACCGCTGTGGCAGCAAGGCGAGGGCGCCGTTGCCGGTCTGACCACGCGCGCGGTGTGGCAATGCCTCGCCGAGCAAGCACGCAGTCACGCGCTGCTCACACGTGTACTGACCCCGTTGGGTAACAACGATGGTCATCCCGACAACCTCGTCTCCTGGATCATCGCGTAACACTATGAAAACTCCACCAAACGTATCTCCCCGGGTCTTTGCGACCGCCCTGCAGGAATTCGTCAACGTCGTTGGCAAGGACTGGGTATTTACCAGTGACGAAGACCTTTTTCCATACAAGGACGCCTATTCGCCATTGCGCGACAGAAAAGAAGACCGCAGCGCTTCGGCCGCGGTCGCGCCGGCGTCGGTCGAGCAAGTGCAGGCAGTGGTGCGCGTCGCCAACAAGTACAAAATTCCCTTGTACACCATTTCTACCGGCAAGAACCTCGGCTATGGCGGTTCGGCGCCAAACCAATCCGGTAGCGTGGTGCTAGACCTCAAGCGTATGAACCGCATCATCGAGGTCGACGAGAGCAATGCCTACGCCATTGTCGAACCGGGCGTCAGCTATTTCGATCTGTACAACTACATCCGCGAAAAAGGCCTGAAGCTGTGGGTGGACGTGGCCGACCCTGGTTGGGGAAGTGTGCTTGGTAACGCTGTCGATCATGGCGTGGGGCACACACTGTCGCGTTTCCGCGACCACTTTGCGGCGCATTGCGGCATGGAAGTGGTGCTGGCTAATGGCGATCTGGTACGCACCGGCATGGGCGCGCTGCCCGGATCCAAGACTTGGGCGCAATACCGGCACGGCATGGGGCCGGTAGTGGACGGCATTTTCTCTCAGTCCAATTTTGGTGTGGTCACCAAAATCGGCATGTGGCTGATGCCTGCGCCGGAAGCCTTCATGGAGGGCATGATTTTGGCGCCGCGCTATGAAGATCTGCATCCGCTGGTGGAATTGCTCAAGTATGCCGAGAACACCGGCCTGGCTCCTGGCACACCGGAGTTGTTCAGTCCCTTGCTGGGCGTCAGCAACAAGACCAAGGATCTTGTCGATGCCTTTTACAAGGGGCCGCCGCAATTGCCCAAGCGGCAAGCCGATCTGGTTGTCCAATCCAGGGTCGGTTATTCCGATGAATTGGCGAAGTACGGCGCGGATAACAAGATTCCCTACTGGGGCCTGAGCCTGAAGTTCTATGGCCCATCGAAAGTTGTCGCGGCGCAGTGGGAAGCAGTGAAAGAGCTGGCGAGCAAGTCCATCAGGAATGTCGCCTTCCATGATGGCCCGATCCAGACCGATCCGCGCAAGGCTGCCGATGAGTGGACCTTCTATCCGCAGGACGTCGGTGTGCCGAACATGGATTTCTTCGGCATGGGCACGCGCGCCGGCGGCAATCCGAATCCGATGCGCGGCCACATGTGGTTCTCGCCGGTGATTCCGCAAACTGCAGAGGGCATCCTGGAAGCCAACCGTGTGTTCGACGAAGCCGCTCGCACCATTCCCGCATTGCAGAAAGTGCCAATCTGGAACCTCAGGCCGTTTGCGCTGCCCGCGCCGTTCTTCGAACGCACTTTCCTGTTCATCGTCGGCTTTCCGATCACCGATGACACGGAATTGAACAAGTCCATCATCAAGGCTTACCGCACGCTGTTGGACATCGGCGCGCAGCATGGCTGGGGCGAATACCGCTGTCATCCGGAGTTCCAGGATCAGGCCATGGGACTGTACTCGTTCAACAACAACAGCCTGCTGCGCCTGCACGAAACCATCAAGGATGCCATCGATCCGAACGGTATCCTGGCGCCGGGACGTTATGGCATCTGGCCGAAAAACCAGCGGAAGAGGGCAAAATGATGAAGAAAATCGACTCGCTATTGCTGGCGGCACTGATGACTTCCGCCAGCGTTGCCATCGCCAATGACGGCACGAGCCAGGTCATCCGTGGCAAGCAGGTGTTCAACCAGTGGTGCGCATCCTGCCATGCGACGGGTAGCCGCATGCCCGGCACCGCGTCGCTGGAGGTCAAGTACGGTGGCAGCATCCCCGCCGCGCTGGAGCAGCGCAAGGACATGAATCCGGACTTCATTCGCTATTTCGTGCGCAACGGCGTCCTGATTATGCCGTCTTTCCGCAAGACCGAGGTCAGCGACGCCGATCTGGACGCGCTGGCTGCTTATCTTAGCCCTCAGAAAAAGTAACAAAAATGACAAAGTACGCAGACAAAATCAGCAGGGGCCCGTGCGCGGGCCGCCTGCAAGACAAAGTGGCGCTGGTCACCGGCGCCGGCGGCGGCCAGGGACAGATCGTCTCGCTGCTGTTCGCCGAGGCAGGCGCCAAGGTATGCGCCAGCGACATCAATCCGGCCACGCTGGAGCAGACCCGCATTCTGGCCGAGCAGCGCGGCCTGAAAATCGACTTCGCCACGGTGGACGCATCTTCGCCAGAGCAGGTCAATGCCTGGGTCGACGGCGTGATGCAGAAGCACGGCCGCATCGACGTGCTTTACAACAACGGCGCCGGCGTGCACATGGCGCCGTTCGACCAGATGACGTACGAGCAGTGGAAGGAAACCATCCGTCTGGAGCTGGACGTCATCTACCTGCCCAGCAAGGCCGTCTGGCCCATCATGACCAAGCAGCAGGGCGGCTCCATCATCAACATCGCCTCTTGCGCCGGCATGCTGGCTGCCGAGGGACTGGGAACCAGCGCGCACGCTGCGGGCAAGGGCGGCGTCATCGCGCTGACCCGGCAGTTGTCCCTGGAAGGCGCGCCGCACTGGATCCGCGTGAACTGTATTTCGCCCGGCCCCATCATGGGGCCAGCGCTGCAGAGCCCCTACGACGAAAGTCCGTATTTTCGCAAGCTGTTCGACAGCACGCCGTCGCTGGACAGGCACGGCTTTCCGCTGGACATTGCCTACGCGGGCCTGTTCCTGGCTTCCGACGAATCGACCTTCATCACCGGGGTCAATCTTCCCATTGACGGCGGCGCGACCAGCAAGGTCGGCGCGATGATGGGCAGGAGCTGAACCATGACATCGACCAATGTGCTTGCAAGTCCCCTCAAGATCAACAACCTGGAAATCAAGAACCGCATCATTCTCGGACCGATGGCGGTGCTGCGTCCGACCGAAGATGGCCGGCCCAGCGACCAGACCATCGCCTTCCTGACGCGGCGCGCGCGGGGCGGCGTGGGCCTCATCATTGTCGGTGGCTCGGTGGCGAGCGAACAGGCGTGGAACGAGTCGCCGTTCTCCCCGAACATCCGCTTCGACAAGGACGAATTCATCCCCGACTTGAAGCGGCTCACGGATGCCGTGCATGCGCACGGCACGCCGCTCTTCGCGCAGCTTTTTCCGAGTTTTGGCCGCATGGGTGTGCCCCGCAACGGCAATGCCATCTCGTCAGCCAGCCCGAAACCGGTCAACATGGGCGCTGGCAGCCTGCCTGAAAATCTCTACATTCCGGGCGGCCGCGTCACGCCGCTGCCAAAAGAGGCCACGACCGGCGAGATCAAGGAACTGGAAGCGGCGGTCGTCGCCGCCGCGCACCGCGCCAAGGCGGCCGGCTTCGACGGCATTGAGATCGGCGCGCACATGTGCTATTTCTATTCATCGTTTCTGTCGCCGCTGGCGAACCAGCGCACCGATGAATACGGCGGCTCGGCCGAAAACCGCGCCCGGGCGCTGCGCGACGCGGTCGCCGCGGTGCGCGCCGAGGTTGGCCCCGGCTACCCGGTCGGCATCCGCATGAGCGTCAATGACCACATGCCCGGCGGCCAGGGGCCGGAGGGCTTCGCCGAAGTGGCCGCGCACATCGTCAAGGCAGGCGTGGACTTCATTTCGCTCAGCGAGGGCAACTACGAGTCTATGGGCGAGAACGTCACGAGCATCTCCGGCAACATGCTCGCGCACGGCGAGCCGCAGGCCTTCCGCAAGGCGGTGGGCAGCGATGTTGTACTGTTCCTTTCCAGCACGCCCGATCCGAAGCAGGCCGCCGAGGCCATTAATGCCGGGCATGTCGATGCCAGCATGCTGGCCCGGCAGATGCTGGCCGACCCTGACTACGCCGTGAAGGTGTTCGAGGGGCGCGAGCGGGAAATTGTGTGGTGCGACCATGCGAACTCCTGCCTGCGCAGGCTGATCTTCAACGTCCCGGTCGCTTGCCACAAAAATCCGGAGATGGGTGGCGAGGATCTGGGCGCCAAGCGATCCACTCTCGTTCAGGACGCCATCGTGTGGGCCACCGGGAACCGGGCGCTGATGACCTTGGCCGACAAGTTGGCGCGCATGAGCCAAAAATAATACAGCGCGGACAAAGGAAATACTTTCGTAATGAACTACGCCCCTAAAGTTGGACGTACGTCGTCCAGCCATCGGGGGGTGTTCATGGCGAAGTAGGAGGAGCTATTCAAACGCAAAGCGGTGAAGCATCGCCTGTTGGGGGAAATAAGCTCCCGGGAGGGACGACCGATTCTAGCGATCCCAGCCTCCCTGACGAATGAGTAACGATAAAGCGCATCGTTAGAAAATCCTATTGGGTGACTCCCATATTGCATCATTAACCGGTTCGCGTGCGATCGTTTATGTGAAGTTGATTTTGGCCTACGGTTATTCATTGGGGATTGAGCAGAACGAAATAACTTGTAGCAGTACCGTTTCTCCACCACATCCAATGTGGTTTGCGCTCGTGCCCTGCGAGGGGCACGAGCATTTTTTTAAATATTTTCAAAGTGGACGAATCAAAGCGTTGACGCTGCCAGCTTGCCGCACGAGATTCCGACAATGAAAGTGAACAGGAAAATGAATCTTAAGCTTGAGCGACTTACCATCGCAGCCCGGCTCAGGATGGGGTTTGCCTTGATGGTTTTTATGCTGGGGATCGTTTCGGTTCTTGGTATCACGCGTATGGCGCAGAACCAGCACCGCATGGACGAAATTACCACGGGAAATAATGTCAAGTCCAAGCTTGCCATAACGATGCGAGAAACCGTCTATGAAAGAATGGTCGCATTGCGCAATATGGCGCTGGTCGGTTCGCGCGCGGAAATGGAGCCGGAAATCGCCCGCATTGCGGCGGAAAAGAAAAAATACGCGGACGCCCGTGACCAGTTGGAACGGATGTTCACGGCGGAAAAGGGCACTGCCGCGGATGAAGCATCATTGCTGGCGCGAATCAAGGAATTTGACAACAAGGCATTGCCATTGATGGAACAGGCTGCGGCCATGGCGATTGCGGCGCAGGCGGATCAAGTCTATAACGTCTTGATCAGAGAGTTGCTCCCTGTTCAGACGCTATGGATGCAGTCGCTGGGCGAATTAATTAATCTGGAAGAGCAATTAAGTGCGCAAGCAACACGGGATGCGCGCTCTTCTTACGCAGACGCCCGCTTGATGATGATCGTCCTGGGGATAGCGGCGGTCGTCGTCGCTACCACCGTGTCATTCGTGCTGGCGCGCGGCATGCTCGCCCAACTCGGTGGCGAGCTGTCTTATGCAATGGACATCGCTGAAAGGATTGCCGCGGGCAATCTTGCCGTTGATGTGCGGACCAAGCCCGGCGATGAAAGCAGTCTGCTGGCAGCGATGGGCCGCATGCGCGACAGCCTTGCCCGGCTTGTAGGGCAGGTGCGAAGCGATGCCGAGACGATTGCGGCGACTTCAAGCCAGCTGGCGGCAGGGAATGTGGATCTGACGGCGCGAACCCAAGAACAAGCCGAAGGCCTGCGTCAGACCGCTGCTCTGATGTCGACATTCACGGAAGCGGTCAGGCAAAATGCCGAGAATGCCGATCTGGCGAATACGACGGTCAACGCTGCTGCGGCAGGCGCCAAAAAAGGGAGCTCAGTTGTTCTTGAGGCGGTGGAAACAATTAATTCCATCAGCGAATCCGGCAGCAAGATCGTGGACATTATCAGCGTGATCGATGGCATTGCTTTTCAGACCAATATCTTGGCATTGAATGCGGCAGTGGAAGCGGCGAGGGCTGGCGAACAGGGACGTGGATTTGCGGTAGTGGCAGCCGAAGTGCGCGCATTGGCGCAAAGATCCTCTGGTGCGGCGAAGGAAATCAAGGTACTGATTGGCGATTCAGCCGCCAAGATGAGCATTGGCACAAGACTGGTTTCCGAGGCAGGAAATTCCATGATGCAGATCATGTCGGATGTGGAACAGGTCACGCAACTCATGGCCAGCATTGCCGCCGCAAGTGTGGACCAGAGGAACGGGATCATGCGCGTCGATCAGGCTGTAGCCCAGATGAACAAGGTGACGCAGGAAAATTCCGCGCTGGTTGAGGGCGCAGCCGCAGCAGCCCGTTCGCTGGAAAGACACGCTGTCGAGTTGGCCGAAGCGGTGCAGGTGTTTAAGCTTGCGACCGATCCCGGGATTGAGAGTCGCACTGCTATTCAATGGGAACACGAGCCTGTGGCGCGACTACTGGCGTGACCGGTCCGGTTGTTCCAATCTCTGCTCCGGGCGTTGTACTAGTCATTGACCCACTCGGCAGTGCAACGTCCAGACTTGATTCTTAATCATCATTCCCTCACGGCCCGGTTGGGCAGCAGAGCGGACATGGCGAGCTTTCTGTCCGCCAGGGATGCCGGACGAACCTGTACGGTGCCCTGACTGCCCATTTTGCCATCCAGGGCCAGCCAATCCCAGTCAATTCTCTTTAACTCATCGTTTTCGAGCAAACTGAATGCCAGATATTGGTACATGTCTCGGCATCTAACCAATCCGAAAATTTCCGATGCCGTAGCGTACAATTTGCATAATCCAATCAATTCGCTATTATTGAATAGCTCATTTTGGAAGTGACAGTCTACCAAAACACCAAATTTCTGATAAACGAACAACAATGTCCGAACACGCGAAATCCCGCCGGGGAATCCAGTCCATCGAAGTCGGTGGCCAACTTCTGAATGTACTGGTTGAACAGGCAACGCCTATGACCTTGGGAGATCTTGCGCGCCTTGGCGGAATGCCGGCATCCAAGGCGCATCCGTATCTCGTCAGCTTTTGCAATTTAGGGATCGTTGAACAGGATCCGGTTACGGGGCATTATGGATTGGGGCCATTCGCCATACAAATGGGGCTGGTTAGCCTCCAGCAACTCAGTCCCGTACGCCTTGCAATTCCAGAAATTACCAAGCTGGCGGATGCGACCAATCAAACTGTCGCCCTTGCGGTATGGGGAACCCACGGACCCACGGTGACGTACATTGTCGAATCAAACTATCCGGTACATATCGCAATGCGCGCGGGATCGGTAATGTCGATCCTCGGCACGGCAACCGGTCTTGCGTTTGCAGCCTATATGCCGCCCAAGCTGATCCAGAAATTAATCGAACACGAGTTGGGCGACTCCCTGGTGCTGGGACAGACGAAGACACCGATATCGCAAAAGACGCTGGAGGCAAAACTCAACGAAGTCCGTTCGCGCAAGCTCGCACGGGTGCAGAATCAACCGATCCCTGGCATCAATGCCTTTTCCGCTCCAGTTTTTAACCATATGCACGCAATGGTGCTGGCTATTACGGTAACGGGCGCTTCCACCACATTCGACTCGGACTGGGAAGGATCCATCGCCACCAAGCTGAAGGCGTGTGCCAATCGTCTTTCGCATGTGCTGGGGTACACTTCCTGATAAACACCTAAGCCTGCTCCGCATCGGGTTGCTGCATCGGATGGGCCTGCCGGAATGCGTCCAGGCCCTGGCAGTTTGCATCGACGGCGGAGAGCAGGGGATAGGCATCCAGCGACACGCCGAAGCGCCGGGCAGTGAACAGCTGAGGAACGAGGCAGCAGTCGGCCATGGTCGGCACCTCACCAAAACAGAACCGTCCGCGCGTCGGCTCGGCCATCAGCAGCGCCTCCAGCGCTGTCAATCCATCCGTTACCCAATGACGGATCCACGTCGTCTTCTCACTGTCCGCCACACCGAGCCGTTCCGTCAGGTACTGCAGCACGCGCAAATTGTTTACCGGATGGATGTCGCACGCCACTGCTAGCGAGAACTGCCGGATGCGCGCGCGCATGATGGGATCGCCCGGCAACAGGGGAACGCCGTCATATGCCTCATCCAGGTATTCCATGATCGCCAGCGACTGCCCCAGCGGACCGTTGCCGTCCTCCCATACCGGCACGAGTCCCTGCGAGTTAATTTTCCTGAATGCCTCGCTCCGTTGCTGTCCGCCGTCCCGCAATAAATGCACCGCGCGCTGCTCGTGCGCGATACCCTTGAGCCCCAGCGCAATCCGCACGCGATATGCGGCACTGCTGCGGAAATAGCTGTAAAGAACGGTCGTCATTCCGCAGCGGTGGCATGTGGTGCGCACTCCAGTTGAATCGTGCCCACGCATTCGCCAAAGCCGATGCGTGCCGCGCCGGCTTTCTCGCACCAACCGCGAATCACGACCGTGTCGCCATCCTCGAGGTAGGTCCGCCACTCACCACCAGGCAACTGTAGCGGGTTCTTGCCGCCGCTGGTCAACTCGATCAAGGCGCCGGCCTGGTCCAGTGTCGGTCCCGACAGCGTGCCACTGCCAAATAGGTCACCCGGCTGCAGGTTGCAGCCGTTGACAGTGTGGTGGGCGAGCATTTGCGCCACCGTCCAGTAAGCATGGCGATAACTGGTACGGCAAATCGTCGCCTCGTCTAACCGGACCTCGCGCATGCTTGCGGTCTGCAGGCCGACCTGAAGCTGGATGTCGAAAGCGCCTGCGCGCCGGTTGCGCTCGCTGTCGAGGTAAGGCAGCGGCTGCGGATCGTCCGCCGGGCGCTGGAAAGGCACGCGGTATGGCGCCAATGCCTCCAGCGTCACGATCCACGGCGATATCGTCGTGGCGAAGTTCTTGGACAGGAACGGGCCGAGCGGTTGATATTCCCAGCCCTGGATATCGCGTGCGGACCAGTCGTTGAGCAAGCAGATGCCGAATACATGGTCATCGGCCTCGGTGATCGGAATCGACTCGCCGAGCGCATTGCCGGTGCCGATAAAAATGCCGAGCTCGAGTTCGATGTCGAGACGCTTGCTGGGCCCGAACGCCGGCTCGGCTGCACCGGGCGGCATGGTTTGGCCTACCGGGCGCTTGAGCGTCCGGCCCGACACGACAATACTGGACGCGCGGCCGTGATAGCCGATCGGCACCCACTTGTAATTCGGCAGCAGCGGATTGTCGGGGCGGAACTGGCGGCCGATGTTAGTGGCATGATGGATCGACGTATAGAAGTCGGTGTAGTCGCCGATACGCGCAGGCACGTCATATTCGGCACTGGCCTGCGGCACGAGAAAGGATTGCAAAACTTCTTGCTGCGCGGCTCCTTCCCGAAGCGCGCGTGAGAGCGCCAGGCGCAGCGCGCTCCACGCGTTGGGACCGGCAGCCATCAGCGCATTTAGTTTGTCCGTCGAGCCGGCTTTTGCTGCGGTCGCCGCGTCGCCACTGAATACGTCGGCGGTAACGGCGGCCGCGAGATCGACGATCTGATCGCCGATGGCGACGCCGCCGCGAAACGCCTCAGTGGTCCCCTTGCGCCGGAACACTGCAAAAGGAAGGTTCTGTATCGGGAAATCGCTGCCCGGCCGGTTGGCGGAGGTGACCCAGCTACGCAGCGCCGGGTTGTGAGTTTCATTCAATGCGCTCATTGCTGTCTCTCAGGAAACCATGCTGCCGTCATGCATCCATGCGGCATGCTTGGGCGCTGTTTTGGTCTTCGCCCATTCGTTGAGCATTTCCCACTTCACGTCGTCGAGCATCTTGTTCATCTTCGGCGTGGCGGTATCGGCGCACAGTTCTAGGCGATGGCCGTTGGGGTCAAAGAAGTAGATGGACTTGAAGATGGTGTGCTCGGTCGGGCCGATCACTTCAATGCCGTCGGCCTCCAGGCGGGCCTTGGCTTCCATCATGTCATCCAGCGAATTCACCTTCAGCGCCAGGTGCTGGGTCCACAACGGCGTGTTCTCGTCGCGGCCCATCGGCGCACGGGTCGGCAACTCGAAAAACGCGAGCACGTTGCCCATGCCGGCGTCCAGGAAGACGTGCATGTAGGGATCGGGTTCCTTGGTGGATGGCACTTGGTCTTCAGCGATCGCCAGGATGAAACTCATGTTCAGGTACTTGACATACCACTCGACGGTTTCCTTGGCGTCTTTGCAACGATAGGCGACGTGGTGGATTCGTTGGATCTGCATAGATCTCTCCGTAATAGATTCAGTTCATTGAGGTGCGGATCGGCCAGCAAGCAGCGCGGCGGCATGATGGCGCATAGCCCCCGTCAGATGCCGTCGCGCGCCAGTGTCATCGCTTCGCGCAGCAAGCTGATGTCGCCGATATGGTTCGCCAGCAGCAGGATCAATCGGGCGTTGACCTGCGCGCTTTGCTCGTCGCTCAGGTCGCGATGCATGTCGATCAGGTTCTGATAAAAGTCGTCGCCGGGCGTGAATTCGCGGAAGTAGCGCTTGCCGGGCTCGTGAAAGTTCGGATCGCGGTTCAGTATCATGCTCGTGTCTCCTCTGGTTGGTTGCAGGTTGCTTTCAACAACGCGGCGCGTACGCGGGCAAGGTCAAGTACGCGCCACCTCGCGGCGACATGTTGATCCGGACGTACGAGATAGAATGTGCCGTTCGTCGCGTCGTAACGTTCGGCGGCGAATCCGGCAGCATCGACGACGACCGTCGCGCCTGCAACCTTGCCGGGCACTTTTGCCACGACAAGAATGTCGGCCGGCAGGACGGCATTGGCCAGTTCGCCGAACACGTCTTTCACGCCTGCCGGAATCGCTGCTGCATCGTCGCAGAAATACAACCCCTGGAAGCGGCTGCCGAGTTGGTCGATTAGCCATGCATCGCTATCGTTGCTGCGTACCGGCGCATCGTCCAGCGGAGCGCCCGGGACCATGTCGCCCGCAAAGCTGTCGGTATCCAGCGTGTTCAGGCTCGACTCGGTGAGGAAACTGGGCACCGAAAGTCGGCCGGAGTTGACCAGCTTGCGTGCGAACGGATGTTGTTGCGACAGTGCGAGCACGGCATTGCGGAAAGCTTTGCTCACGTTGCTCTTCGGCGTAATGAAGTCCGTCGAGCGCGTTGAGTTCAGGATGTTCTCGTCTGCGGCAAAGGTGCGCTCGTCCGAGTAGGTGTCGAGCAGCCGGTCGGGCGCCTTGCCGTCCATGACTAGTTTAAGTTTCCAGACCAGGTTATCGGTATCCTGCAGGCCGGAATTGGCGCCGCGCGCGCCGAAAGGCGAGACCTGGTGGGCCGAATCGCCGGCGAACAAGCAGCGCCCGTGCCGGAAACTGTCCATGCGGCGGCACTGGAATGTGTAGACGCTGACCCATTCTAGGGTGAATTCGCGGTCGTCGCCGAGCATCGCCTTGATGCGCGGGATGACTTTTTCGGGCTTGCGCTCCTCCTCGGGATCCACGTCCCAGCCCAACTGGAAGTCGATACGCCAGACGTCGTCGGCTTCCCGGTGCAGCAGAACCGACTGGTTCGGATGGAAAGGCGGGTCGAACCAGAACCAGCGCTCGGCCGGAAAGTCGGCCTTCATCATCACGTCGGCGATCAGGAATCGATCCATGAATATCTTGCCGTCGATCTCCAGGCCAAGCATGCCGCGGATCGGACTGCGGGCACCGTCGCAGACAATGAGCCAGTCGGCTTCCACCTGATACACGCCGTCCGGCGTCTCGACCTGCAGGCGCACGTGGTCCGCCTGCGATTGCACCGACACGACTTTGTTTTTCCAGCGCATCTGCACGCCGGCTTCCTGGGCGCGCTGGACCATGTACTCTTCGAGGTAATACTGCTGCAGGTTCACCATGCCGGGCCGCTTGAATCCCGGCGCCGGGCGCAGGTTGAAATTGAATGCCTCGTCTTCGCGGAAGAAGGTGCGGCCGACATCCCAGCTTACGCCCTTGTCGACGACTGAATCGCCGCAACCGAGGCGGTCCAATACTTCGAGCGTGCGCCGTGCATAGCACAGGCCACGCGACCCGACCGATACAGTATCGTCATCGTCCAGCAAAAGAACCGGGATATCGCTCTGGCGGCAGTCAATAGCTGCCGCCAGCCCGGCCGGGCCGGCGCCGACCACGATCACCGGATAGCGTTTCACCGGGCCGCCCTGCAACTCGGGGGGCGGGGTGTAGGGGAACTTTTTATAGGTATAAGTCTGATGCATGTCGTACTCTTTCCAGGTGTCGATATGCTGCGGCCCAGCCGCAGGTCTCCTCTTGAATCAATTAGTCCTGCAGCGAATGCCACATTTCCTTGTCGCGCTCCGCGGTCCAGATGCGCGGATGCTTGATGCCGCTGGCCTCATCATAAGCGCGCGTCACGTCGAACGGCAGGCAATGCTCGTAGATGAACACGTGGCCGAACTTCGGGTCCATCTTGCTGCGCGCATAGCGCATGGTTTCCTTCAGCGATTTTCCGTCTGCGACCGCGTCCTTTGCACTCTGCAGAAGCGTGGAAACGAAATCCTTCGTGTAATCGATACCCGCATTGACCTGGGGCGGTGTTATCAGCGCCGGTCCGCGTCCGGGCACCATTTTGTCGGCGCCGAACGAGCGCAGCGCCTCGAGCGTTGCGGGCCACTCCTCAAGCTGCGCGTCACCGGTATACGCCGCCGCGTCGAACTCGACGAGATCACCGGAGAAGCAGATTTTCTGCGATGGAATCCAGGCGATTGTGTCGCCCTTGGTGTGCCCCATCCCGATATGCATCAGCTTGACCTCGAGATTGCCCATGAATACGGTCAGCTCCTTCTCGAACACCATCGTCGGCCAAGTCAGGCCCGGAACGGACTCGACGCCAGAGAACAGGCGCGGGAAACGCTCAATCTCCGACTTCATGTCTTGCTCGCCGCGTTCCACGATCAATTCGTAGGTGCCGCGCGACGCGATGATCTGCTCGGCGCCTTCGTCGAAATAGGCGGAAGCACCGAGCACCCGTACCGCATGATAGTGCGTCAGCAGCACATATTTGATCGGCAGATCGGTGACCGAACGGATGTGCCGGATCAGCGACTGCGCCATCACTGGCGTGGCGGTGGTGTCGATCACCATCACGCTGTCATCGCCGATGATCACACCTGAGTTCGGATCTCCCTCGGCGGTGTACGCATAGGCGTTGTCCGACAGTTTGATGAAGCTCGTTTTCTTTTCTTCGATGTCTGCCTGCGATGCAAATTTCTTTTCTGTCATGCTTTGCTCCTGTTTATGCGGCTGACGGGGTCGCCAGCGCCGCGTCAATTTAAAAAACGTCAAATACTGGATGAGCCTTCTTGGCCAGTTCGTTCTGAAACAATTCCGGTTCGGCGCCGTTCTGCCGCTCGCGTTTTTCCTTCAGGATTGGAAACAGCTCGAACATGCATCCCAGGCTGCTGCCGATTTTCCGCTTTGGGCGCGTATAGGTACTGTGCCGCCTGCCCATAATATTTTTCAACATTAGCGAATCAATTCAATTGGAACGAACCCAAATGAATGCTATGCTGTTGTTCGTTAAAAGTCAATTCGTTTGTTAATGATGAATTTTGACGATCGAACGACGCCTGCCTTATCGATTGTCTAATTAAAGTTGCGTACGCAACTATCTGGATACTCATGGAACAAACACAGCAACGGCACCAGCAATTGTCCGGCGTAACGAAGCCGGCCCTCGCACCCGCAGGCATCCTCATCTGGATTATTGGCTTTAGCTTGATGATGCAGCCGCTCTCGACCGATTTTTATCTAGCTTCGCTGCCCTTCATCGGCACGGCGTTTTCCGTCTCGCCCGCGCAGGTGCAGGATACGCTAACGTATTTCGCCGTCGGCTTCGGGCTGGCGCAACTCCTGGTGGGGCCGATCACCGATTACTTCGGCCGCCGTCCCGCCCTGTTGTGCGGCGCCTTGCTGTTTGCTCTTGCCAGCGTGCTGTGCGCCCTCGCCATCGACATGCGCATGCTGGTTGCCGGTCGAATTCTGCAGGCGGTCGGTTCCTGCACCGCCGTGCTGGTGGCACGGGCGATCATCCGCGACGCCTTTAGCCTGGCTGAAGCGGCGCAGGTCATGGCCAAGGCCAGTACCATCCTGTCGATCGGCCCGCTGTTAGGCCCTATTCTGGGCGGCTATCTGCAAGCGTGGTTCGGCTGGCAGGCGGCGTTCGCCACCCTGGTGCTGTTCGGCCTGATGCTACTGGTGCTAGTCTGGTTCTCGTTGCCCGAGACGCTGTCGGAAAAGAATGCTGACGCATTACGCCCGTCGTACATCCTCTGGGCCTACGCCGATATCGCGCGCTCGCCGGCGTTCTGGCGCTATGCGCTTCCAGGCGCCTTATCGTATGCCGCCCTGTTCGTGTTCCTGTCCGGCGCGTCGCAAATCCAGATCGCGGTGCTGAATGTGCCGCCCCAGTATTTCGGCTATCTGTTTGCCCTGGGCGTGATTGGCTACATCGGCGGCACCATGTCATGCCAGCGCCTGCTGCCGCGCCTTGGCGTCGATGCGACGATGAAGCTGGGCACCACACTCGCCCTGGGTGCCGGCCTGGTGTTTGTGCTGCTGGTGGTGCTCGGCGTGCAGCACTGGTCCACGATCGTCATCGGGCATTTCCTGGTGGTGTTTGCCCATGGCATCACATTTCCCTGCTCGCAGGCCGGCGCGACCCGTCCTTTCCCGGAACGCGCCGGCTATGCCTCGGGCCTGTCCGGCTTTTGCGCCATGGTTTTTGCGATCATCACCGGTTTGGCTGTGGCGCACGGCTTCGACGGCACGATGTTGCCGATGTCGCTATGCTCGCTTACCCTTGCCGTACTCATCTTCCTGTCCGGGCGGCTGCGTCCGAGCTTGAACTGATCGGCCACACCTCCAATGCCCACTGTTGGCCAGCATGCTCGAGGGCGGTCGTACGCCTATCCTCAAGCCCGCCGATTGAAAGGATTGGGTTGTTCGATGGTAATTTATGGCATTTCGTTGATGACGCGCTCGCTCAAGGTGATGCAGGAGGCGTTGGAGGATATCCGCTCCGGATAATGAAATTTTTCAACTCTTCGGTTCAAGCTTATTCCTATATAGCTTGATGGATGCCGTAACTATGTCTTTTAAGCCGTCGCCATGACTGTTGTCGACATAGTCAATTAACTGCATGCGCATGCGCGGTGCCCAAAATTTTTCCAGATGACTGGCAATTTCCTTGGATGCCTCCGCCTTGTCCGGATAAGATGAAAAAAAATCCCCGATCTGGTTAGCCATCTTGATAAGGTTTTGGATATCCATTTTTGCTAGTCCAGTTTGATGTTCATACAGTTGGCATAGCCGACAAAATCCTCGCCGCGCGCAAAGGCAATCAATGTCATCCCACAGTCTTGCGCAGTGCGGGTCGCCAGCGCAGTCGGCGCTGAAATCGCAACCAGCGCAGGCATGTGCATTGTCGCCGCTTTTTGCACCATTTCGACACTTGCGCGGCTTGTGATCAGCGCGAAGCCTTCCTGGTAGTCGATCTGCGCTTTCGCCATCCCGCCAATCAGTTTGTCGAGTGCATTATGTCTGCCGACATCTTCAAAGCCTGCGCGCACGTTGCCGTCAGGCGTGCACCAGATGGCAGCATGCGTGCTACCCGTTATGTTGTTTAGCGGCTGCAAAGTCTGTAAACTTGTCAACGCGCTACGAATACTCGTGGCAGACAGTGGTTGATCAGGTGTGATCCGGGGTAGTGGCCGCAGCACTTGACCCAGGCTTTCAGTTCCGCACAGGCCACAACCGGTGCGACCAGCCAGATTGCGCCGCCGCTCTTTTAACCTCATGAATGCAGCATTGCTGATTCTGAGATGCAGGGTGATGCCAACTGTGCCATGCTCAACTTCAATTTCATAGCAATCTCGAGTCGACGTGATGATGCCTTCGCTTAAGGAAAAGCCAAGCGCAAACTCGTCCAGATCCGATGGCGTCGCCAGCATGACTGCGTTGGAGATGCCGTTATATTCCAGTGCGACGGGTACTTCTTCTGCCAGGTCGTCTTGCACCTGTTGCCACGCCCCGGCTCGCCAGCGCGATGCCCTGTGGCGGCGGATACATTTGTCGATTGTGTCGCTGTCTTCCATTCTGGGATTAATCTGCATGTACCGGCGTTGATGACGCTGCATCGAGAAGGTCGATTTGTGTTTTGCTGAATCTCTCATAATCCTGCTGCCATTTCGATGGCTGCTGCAATGGCATCACCTGCACGGCGGTCACCTTATATTCTGGACAATTGGTAGCCCAATCCGAATTATCGGTGGTGATCACATTGGCGCCGGACTCTGGGAAATGAAAGGTGGTATAGACCACGCCGGGCTGCATGCGCTCGGTGACCAGTGCGCGTAATACCGTTTCGCCGGCGCGGCTCTGGATGCAGACCCGGTCGCCATCCGTGATGCCGCGCTCTTCTGCGTCGTGCGGATGGATATCAAGGCGATCTTCCGCATGCCAGTGTACGTTTTCCGTACGCCGTGTCTGCGCACCGACGTTGTATTGCGACAGGATGCGCCCGGTGGTCAGGATCAACGGAAACTTGCGGGTGACCTTTTCATCTGTGGCTACATACTGGGTCAGCATGAACCTGCCCTTGCCGCGCACGAACTGATCGATGTGCATGGTAGGCGTGCCTTCCGGCGCATCGTCATTGCATGGCCACTGGATGCTGCCCAGTTGATCCAGCCTGGCGTAGCTGACGCCATGGAAGCTTGGCGTCAGCGTGGCGATCTCATCCATGATTTCGGATGGATGGCGGTACGGCATATCGTAGCCGAGGCGCCGGGCCAGCTGGATCGTCACTTCCCAGTCGGCATACCCGGCCTTGGGCGGCATCACCTTGCGCACGCGTGAAATGCGGCGCTCGGCATTGGTGAACGTGCCGTCCTTTTCCAGGAAGGACGAGCCAGGCAGCAGCACATGCGCATACTTGGCAGTTTCATTCAGGAAGATATCCTGCACCACGATGCATTCCATTGACGACAGGGCGGCGGCGACATGCTTGGTATTCGGGTCTGACTGCACGATATCCTCGCCCTGGCAGTACAGGCCCTTGAAGCTTCCATGCAGCGCCGCGTCGAACATATTTGGTATGCGCAAGCCTGGTTCCGGCTGGATTTCCACACCCCAGGCCGCTTCAAACTGCGCGCGGGTGGTGCTGTCGGATACATGTCGATAGCCTGGCAGTTCATGTGGAAAGGATCCCATGTCGCACGATCCCTGCACATTGTTTTGGCCACGCAAGGGATTGACGCCGACGCCTTCGCGGCCGACATTGCCGGTTGCCATCGCCAGATTGGCAATCCCCATCACCATGGTCGAACCCTGCGCATGCTCGGTGACGCCCAGGCCGTAGTAGATTGCCGCATTGCCGCCGGTCGCATACAGGCGCGCCGCTTCACGCACGGTTTGCGCCGGCACGCCGGTGACGGCTTCCATTGCTTCCGGCGAGTTGTCCGGCTGGCCGACAAATGCCTGCCACTCGTGGAATGCCATTTCTTCGCAACGCTCCCGGATGAAGGTTTCATCTAGCAAGCCTTCCGTCACGATCACATGCGCCAGTGCGCTGATGAGCGCGACATTGGTGCCAGGCTTCAGTTGCAGGTGATAATCGGCATGAACGTGCGGCGACTTGACCAGGTCGATTCGGCGCGGATCGATCACAATCAGCCTGGCGCCCTGGCGCAGCCGCTTTTTCATGCGCGAGGCAAAGACCGGATGGCCGTCGGTCGGATTGGCGCCGATCACCATGATCACGTCCGCCTGTTCGACCGACTTGAATGTTTGTGTGCCGGCGGATTCGCCCAGCGTCTGTTTCAAACCATACCCGGTGGGCGAATGGCAGACGCGGGCGCAAGTATCGACATTGTTGTTGCCGAAGGCCGCGCGCACGAGCTTTTGCACCAGGTAGCCTTCTTCATTGGTGCAGCGCGAGGACACGATGCCGCCGATCGAGTCGCGACCGTGCACGGCCTGGATGCGCTTAAATTCCGACGCCGCATAATCCAGCGCCTCATCCCATGATACTTCCTGCCATGGGTCGGTAATCTTTTTGCGGATCATCGGTTTTGTGATACGGTCCTTGTGCGTTGCATACCCCCAGGCAAAGCGCCCCTTGACGCAGGCATGCCCCTCATTGGCTTTGCCGTCCTTGTGCGGCACCATACGCACCACCTCATTGCCTTTCATTTCGGCCTTGAGCGAGCAACCGACGCCGCAGTAGGCGCAGGTGGTCACCACGCCATGTTCTGGCTGGCCGAGCCAGATGACCGATTTTTCCTGCAGCGTGGCGGTCGGGCAGGCTTCGACGCAGGCGCCGCAGGATACGCATTCCGATGCCATGAAGCCCTGGTCCTGGCCGGCAGTCACGCGCGATTCGAAACCGCGCCCGGAAATAGTCAGGGCAAACGTGCCTTGGGTTTCTTCGCATGCGCGCACGCAGCGGTTGCAGACGATGCACTTGGCGGGATCGTAGGTGAAATACGGGTTCGATTCGTCCTTCGCGCTGTTGAGATGGTTGGCGCCCTCGAAGCCGTAACGCACTTCGCGCAGGCCGGTGACGCCGGCCATGTCCTGCAGCTCGCAGTTGCCATTGGCAGGACAGGTCAGGCAATCGAGAGGATGGTCGGAAATATACAGCTCCATGACGCCCTTGCGCAGCGACTGCAGCTTGGGCGATTGCGTGCGTACCTTCATGCCCGATTCTACCGGCGTGGTGCAGGATGCGGGATAGCCCTTGCGTCCTTCGATCTCCACCAGGCACAGGCGGCAGGAGCCGAATGGCTCCAGACTGTCGGTTGCGCACAGCTTCGGAATGCTGACGCCGCGCTCGGCCGCCGCCCGCATCACTGATGTACCTTCCTGCACAGTCACTTCAACGCCGTCGATCTCCAGCGTGACATGCTTGTCTGATGCGCGCTGCGGCGTGCCGTAATCCCGCGTGAGAATGGTTTCGTTCATTGCGATCTCCTAGGCGGTGCGCTGGTGGTCCACCGGCTTGTCGAAGTCTTTTGGAAAGTGATCGAGTGCGGACAGCACCGGGTAGGGCGTCATGCCGCCCATTGCGCACAGCGAACCGTTGAGCATGGTGTCGCACAGGTCCCGCAGCAGCATGATTTGCTGCGGGAGTGCCTGGCCGGCTATGATCCTGTCGATCACTTCGACGCCGCGCGTGGAGCCGATACGGCAGGGCGTGCATTTTCCGCAGGATTCGATTGCACAGAACTCCATCGCATGGCGCGCCAGTTTCGCCATGTCGGCACTGTCGTCATGCACCACGATGCCGCCATGGCCCAGCACTGCCCACAGGTTCGTGAATGCTTCATAGTCGAGTGGGGTATCCCATTGTGATTCGGGCAGGTAGGCGCCGAGCGGGCCGCCGACCTGCACCGCCTTGATCGGCCGGCCGGATGCGCTCCCGCCACCAAATTCGTACAGAATCTCGCGCAAGGTGGCGCCAAAGGCGATTTCGACCAGGCCGCCGCGCTTGATATTGCCGGCAAGCTGGATCGGCAGCGTGCCGCGCGAGCGGCCCATGCCGAAATCCCGGTAAAAGGCAGGTCCCCTGTCGAGGATGACCGGGATGGAAGCCAGCGACAGCACGTTGTTGATCACGGTTGGCTGGCCGAACAAGCCCTGGATCGCGGGCAGCGGAGGCTTGGGGCGCACCACGCCGCGCCTGCCCTCAAGGCTTTCTAGCAGCGCGGTTTCTTCGCCGCAGATATAGGCGCCGGCGCCCTTGCGCACCTCCAGGTCGAAGCGCTTGCCCGAGCCCAGTATATCCGCGCCAAGCAAGCCATTTTCCTTGGCAATCCGGATAGCCTGGTTGAGCGTCGCGATCGCATGTGGATACTCGCTGCGTACGTAGATGTAGCCTTTTGATGCGCCTACCGCGATGGCGGCGATCGTCATGCCTTCAATCAGTACGAACGGATCGCTTTCCATGATAATGCGATCGGCAAAAGAGCCGGAATCACCTTCATCGGCATTGCAGACGATGTATTTTTGTGTCGCTTGCGCGTGCAGCACGGTTTTCCACTTGATCCCGGTCGGAAAAGCGGCGCCACCACGGCCGCGCAAACCCGATTCCGTAACCATGTCGATGATCGATGCGGCGTTCAGTTTCAGCGCGCTACGCAACCCCCGGTAGCCGTCATGCGCTTCATAGTCCCGTAATGACACAGGATCGGTGACACCCGTGCGCGCAAAGGTCAGGCGCTGCTGGCTTTTCAGATAGGGAATTTTCTCAACCAAGCCAACTGATAACGGATGCGTGGAATTGCCGTTGTAAAAGCCGGTATCGAACAGCGCAGCAACATCGGCCGTGTCAACCGTACCAAAGCCGATTCGCCCCGCAGGAGTTTCCACCTCCACCAGCGGTTCCAGCCATAGCAAGCCACGCGTACCATTGCGTACGATCTGGATATCCAGCTTGCGCTGCAGCGCCTCTGCGGCAATCGCTTTCGCAACGTCGTTCGCACCGACGGCAATGGCAGTCGAATCGCGCGATACGAAAATTTTGAAAGTCATGGTGTTGCCTTTGCTTTCGCGATCAAGTGATCAAAGCGCGCTGGTGTCATCCGCGCATGTACCTCTTTGCCAATCGTCACTGCCGGAGATGTAGCGCAATGGCCGAGGCAATAAACTGGGTCGAGAGAGAATTTACCGTCCTCGCTTTTTCCATGGAGGCGGCAACCGAGTGATTTTTCGGCATGTGCCAACAATTGTTCCGCCCCCATGCTCTGGCAAGCCTCTGCACGACAAATCTGGATTACATGTTTCGCCGGCGGCGTGGCGCGGAAGTCGTGGTAGAACGTAATGACGCCATGCACCTCGGCGCGCGACAGGTTGAAGGCACTGGCAATGTCAGCGACGGCGTCTGCAGGAATGAAGCCGAATGCATCCTGGATTGCGTGCAGTGCCGGAAGCAAACCGCCCGGCTCAACGGCGAGGCTGTCCAGAATTGATTTGATCCTGCCTTGCATATTGGTAGAGTTGTCTGTGTCCTTGCTCATACTGATGGCGCCGTTAAAGAAATATGGTCTAAATATGTTTTGAAAAACATATTTAATCGTTACTATATCGAATAGAAAGCAAGCTAACATAAGGATTTTCCAGGATCAATATGAATTAATTTACATAAATGAAAATTGAAATTCGACCAGAATGGTTGCTCAGGAATCAAGATGGTTCAGCGGTTGCATTGCCCTTGCTATTGCGACTGCTAGCCGAGGTGCGCGACCAGGGCAGCATCAGTCGTGCAGCCACAACCGTCGGCTTGTCCTACCGGCATGCTTGGGGTTTGCTGCGAAATTTTGAAGAAGAGTTTTGCGCCTCATTGGTGCAAAAAGTGCGCGGCCAAGGCAGCGCACTTTCGCCGCTGGCGGAAAAGCTGATCTGGGCCGACAAGCGCATTGCTGCTCGCCTGTCCCCTTTTCTGGATAGTCTGGCTTCAGAGTTGGAGCAGGAGCTTGCAGCGTTGCTGACGGGTGGCCGTCGGGCCTTGCGTCTCACGGCATCTCATGGCTTTGCCGTCGACGCACTGATCAGAGAAATCGAAAGCAAAAATATTGCAGTCGATCTGAAGTATCGCAGCAGTACCGAAGCGGTCGCTGCGCTGGCCAGGGGAGAATGCGATTTGGCTGGGTTTCACCTGCCGGTCGGCGAGTTTCAGCAAGCGGCCGCCGCGCATTACCTCAAATGGCTCGATGTGAAGCAGCATGCATTGATTCATCTGGCCTATCGTACGCAAGGGTTGTTCATCGCCAAAGGAAACCCGAAGGCACTGCAGGGACTGGCGGATTTGACGCGTAAGGATGTTCGCTTCGTCAACCGGCAGAGCGGTTCTGGCACACGCGTGTTACTGGAGCTTTTTCTATCGAAAAGCCAGATCAGGCCCGCTGACATTTCAGGCTACGAGAGCGCCGAATTTACGCATGCCGCGGTTGCGGCATATGTGGCGAGCGGCATGGCAGATGTCAGCTTTGGTGTCGAAACTGCGGCCAGGCGCTTCGATCTTGACTTTATCCCGATCGTGCGCGAGCAATACTTTTTTGCATGCCAACAAAAGGTATTGGATGAGCCGCCATTGGCGTCATCCATCCAAATCATGCGGGACGTCGGGTTCAAATCGAAAGTAAACGAATTGGCCGGATATGACGGTACGCTGTCTGGCTCGGTATTGTCGCTGAATGCAGTTATGACCTGATTCGGAAATTTGGGGCCAAACACAGAGCGAGTTTTTTCGGCAAACTTTACCTGAACAGGGAGGTTGTTTGCCATGAAGAAGAGGCGGTTTTCAGCAGAGCAGATCCTCGCGGTATCGAAGCAAGCAGGTCAGGTGATTCCTCAATACACTCCATATTCCATTCTGCCGAGTAAGTCGGAGACTTGGGTACGGCCGGAAGCAGCGCCTAGCAAATCCTTGGGCCGTTGCTGGCCGAGGCCAATCGCCGGTGCATCCAAAGTGGATCACGGGGAGGAAACTTCACTTGCATCGACAATGCCAATGTCATTTTCATAGGAAAATACAAGGTCGCGGGAGACCAGTTCCTTGAGTGCGCTGTCGTAACCGTTAGGTGTGGCCGGATGAGGTGTGACATAGGCGTATCCTTCGGGCAGCCAGTGCGAAAAAATGGACTTGCAAGCAGATCTTGCGAATAGCGTTTTCGGTGGCATTCTGCATCAGTATTGACCATGAAGAGGCGGTCAGAATCGAGAGCAGTAGTTGGCATTACGTGAATACAAATATGCTCAGTTCAAAGCAGAAAGACTCTATTCGGAGCCTTTCTGCTTTAGCTTGCGCAATCGTTGATTATTGAATTTCAGTTTTCTGCATAAACACTCATTCTGATAGGCAGTCGCATTAATTAACGACATCCACTTGCACAACTGTGGGGCCAGTCGCAATTACTTTAGCGCCCTAAGGCGGATCTAAATTTCCTGAAAGAAAATAATGCCAATTAGTGGTTCTCAAATTGTCATTAATTGATTCTCGCTACGCCGCCACACCCGATGCAATCACCGCCAGCACGACGCAGATAAGGCTCTGTCCAAACCAGTCCTTGCGACCATAGTGAGTGAAGTGTCGTGACCGAGCTTCATCACGCTCAACCGCCACTAAAGTGTCACAAGAAAAAACCGCCAGTTTTAGCACGCTCGTGCCATTTCCGCGCAACTTGGTTTAATGAGCCCTCTATATAATCGGCGGCCGTTTGTATCGGGGCACGTGAAAGAGCGAAGGGGGCCTGCGAGGCCGGAGGGGGAGCGAGCACTTTGGCGAAAAGCCGAAGAGGAGCAGACAGAGGGAAGCGTGGACTTGCAAAGACGACCAAGATACCGTCCAGCGCTGTTCGAAACTATAACTGCATACTCCTATGAGACTTTACTATAAATTGAGCCGCTTGCTCCGCATCCATTGCAGCATGTGACGGCTTTCTGAATGGCGATGGTTTGGGGCCGTCGCCGGCTCGGACGTGCATTACTGGTCTAAAGCTTTAATCCAATCTCGCGCTGTACTGGTTGTTTGCTGCTTCGGATCATTTGAGTGAAATGGTCAAGGTTCCCCAGGATGACTACCTGGTTCATTGTTTTTGCGAACGCCGTATAGAGTGCCGTACTGTCAAGTAATGGCGTAGATCCCGTAACAACTATAAGGGAAATAGGAAAATTGCTACCGCGGTTCTCGTTCATTAATGCGGCATATCCCAGTTCCACGTCACGGCCCATTTCTTCCTTTGGAATCGTATGCCGAACGCCGTCAAATACGCAGTCAACAATAGATTGCCCCCCCTTCTTTCCAATCGCGATTATTCGCCCCAGTGTCCCCCTTCGAAGTGCTCTCTCAACGCTGTCTTTCATATAAATAATCGGGTCATCAATGAGATATTGGCGCCGATTTCCGAAAGCCATTTTTGCTTTGCTTTCTAAGTGACCGTCGATATGTCTTCGTGCTTTAGCAATAGCTTGGCACTGATCGTTAATGGTTTGTAAAAGGCGGCGCTCATTCACTAGAATTTGTACACTGTCTAAGCGCAGGCCCCTTACGTCAAGGAAGTGCTCAATTGAAGCCATAATGTCCTGCTCCGGGCATTCGATGAACGAGACGTCATCCGCTTGGTTCGTGAATCGCGGCAGTTTGGGGACGTGACGGTTAAGCACACTATGCGCGACTAACTGAATGCAGCAGTCGTTCGCCTCAGCAAAGGTGTGGTTAAGGCGGACACTGTGTGTGGGATACTCTGCCAGCGCATGAAAAAACAGCCCATAGCCCAATGGAGGGGACTGGAGGTCGTCCCCGATCAAGACCAAACGTGATAAATTCTTCAATCTACGTAGTAATCGATATCCAGTAGATAAATCCATCATCGCGGCGTCGTTGATTACTACAAGTGTGTCAAATCGCACCTGGAAGGAGGAGTCCGGGTCTTCAATATCGAGCAAGAATGCTTCGATCGTTTGCACTTTGCCGCCCGTAGCCAACTGAATTTGATGCGCGCAGGGCTCATTCGGAGTCAAATGAAAAACCGTGCCGCCCAAGCGTTCTTCTATCGACTGGATTGCCTTTGCGATTGTTTTTTTTCCGGTTCCGATAGCTCCAACAATCACCGAAAATGCCCTCGTTGTTGCGCGGATGATCGCTTCTCGTTGTTCGCTTGTTAGCCCACCCTGAGTGAGAAATCCTGCCGCGATTTCGCTCTCGTCGTAATTCAATAATTGCATTTCAACTTCGGCCCGAGTTACAAAAGTTCGCTCCGAAATTCGGTTTTGTGGCGATTGATTTTTCATCAGACGGATCAAATCGCATTTGAACAGATTCTCAATCGTATGTGCGCTAAAAGATTGATACCCGTGCGTCGCGTCACCACGGATATAACCCGCGGATAGAGCCAACTGAATTCCACGCGACGTGTGCTTTTCTGGCATTTTGGCTAAGTCCAGCAGCATGGAGAAAGGAGTAAGCGTATGCCCGTCTTTCAGTCTTTCATAAATAACGTGGCGAATACAAGCGCAGATTCTCCGGTCATCATATTTGACAACTTGCATCTGTTTGGCGATTCTATCAACAGTGCGCCAGTCCGATACTTCTAATAGCAAATACGGATCTTGGGTAAGGGTCCCGACTGTGTCGCCAGGCCATAACTGCATTATTTTTGTCGCTAGCTGCGTGTCGATGTGCAGATTTTGAAGAAAGGATGCTACAACTCGCTCGTCCCTGGCACTTTTCCAAGCAAGTATCAAGTTCTGTGCGATAGATAGTGTGTATCCCTTGACTTTCACTAGCTCCGCGCTTATGCCTAGATCAAAAATACGAACGACTTCCACCGGGCCATAGATCTCGAAAAGTCTATTGAGCTTCGCGCGTCCAACGCCAATTTTTCGGAAACGTAGATGACATTGCAAGTAGCATTTAAGAGCGCTTCCGCTGCTTTCCAAATGAGGATCGATCTCGACGCACATGAGCGCGTTGATTTGGTCTACGTACTTACCATCATCATCGCGGTAAATAATTTGCGTCCCAGTAACCTCGCAGTAATCCCCTGGACGAGGCATGTAAGGCATTTTGCGGCTAATCAGGACCCGCAGTTTTCGCGTTGACTTTCCATTCTTGGTGAGGGTAAATAGTATGCCACCTCCGCCAAAGAAGTAAGAAACCTCGTAAACTGACACTTTTACTTTTGTTGGTGTTTCATCGACTATGGCCATGCGAATCAATCTTAAAATTCTACAGATGAAACGCGAGGTACATACGTAGGTAGAATAGTTTTACCCGTTGAAATTCCTATTGCCTCCACTAGTTCAAATTGAGCAAGCAGCCTCTTCAAATGCGCAATTTCTTCTTTCTGTTGTGCGCTTTCCACTCGCAGGGCAGCGAATTCTCTTGAGGTGTTCGATATTCCGCTGCTGTGGCGTGCATCCTTTTCGGTGAAAGGGAAATTGTCACAGGGATCTATTGCAGCTCGACGAAAAGGGCCTTTGATTGGTAGATTAACTGCGCTCTCGCTCTCGGCAAGGACATTTCGTACTTCTTCTTTCGCACGTAAAAAGCGCTGAACAAAAACATCGTTCTGATTAGATTGTGGATTCTGCAAATATTTGCGATTAAACGACTTTCCCGATTTTTTAATGGCAGATTCAATCGCAAGGATGCTTATTTCTTTAGTCTGCTGGTTTCTTGGCCAATCGATCTTCCTCGCGATCAGATGCTGTATATACTCTTCGAATGCTTTCAGGTTGTCGCGGCGAGCCTGTTGAGTCGATATCCCGGCTTTACTCATTTTTTATTCACCTGGTCGAAATATTTTTTGTTATCGGACAAAAAGCGGAAAAATGGCTTGGCTCTTGAGGCCCCGACGACAATCCGCTCAGAGCCGTATGCCGTGTGATCTTCAATCTGATTTTTGATGGGATTAATGACCAATCCGAGATCCCGGTCTGTAACCCAGCGCAAAACAGTCACAAGCGCCATTGCGGTGGCGCCAAACGCGGAACTTTCGGATGACTCTGAACTATCGTTATTTTCGGTCTCGCGAGGTTTCGGTGGGATCAGCGTAGCTGGACGCGCTGTGCTTACGCCCCCGTCGCAGAGATTGGCAATTGCTTTTTTAAGACGTGTATTTTCCTTTTCCAGGCTACCTATGCGCAAATCCGCTGAAAGCAATTGCGCACGGAGAGTTGCCGTGTCAGCCTCTTCTGCAGACAAGAGACCGGCAGCGCCAGGCTGTTTCCCAAGGTGTTCCAGAATTTTCTGGTAGTAGATTGGGTTGCGTTTTAGCGTCGTGCGGTGCTTTCCGACTAGCGGCGCTAAATATAGAATCAGGCTGACCTCGTCTTTAAACAGCATTCCAGTCGGAATGGCGTCTAGTTCCCGTTGAACAGGACATGAAATTGTAGAAGACGGACTGTCGGGAATGTCCATGCCCGGTCTACGCTGGTTGGCCTTGGGATGTTGAGCCAATCTGGCGCAGGCTACTACGCTCGTCTATTGTCGGGTCACTCAAAAGGGCAATGACTTCTTCCTTTTTCAACCCGAGTGAGCGGACTGCGTGACGGATCGTAGAAAACAACAATTCGGTTTCGTGCCCAGGCGGTACAGGTAAGAGAGCTTTTTTAGACGCCTTTATATTGAACAAAATTCTTTGAGTCATTTGATTCGCCTTCATTCGAAGCTCTGGGGTTTGAAGCGAGACGTACTCATGCGCATCACGCAAACGCTCCAACACATACTGTGTTCGATCCGCTTTTCTACTGACTTGCATAAAGTACCGAGCAACGAATTCCGGCTGATCTGTGATATAGATTGTTTCGTCTGCGCCTGCATTGCGCAGTTTTTCTGCCGCCTCTCGCAGTTTTTGTTCTGTCAGACGCCATGCTGACGCTTCCATAAGATCCAATTTCCTGCTCTCGTCAATCTGATCGAGTAAATCCTGTGAAATCTCTCCTTTCTCCGCCCTAGGTTGCCATGCTTGCAAAAGCGCCGTCGCATTGACCGTTTGCTCCAAGAGGCTTTGATGCTTAGCGGTGATCGCTGTCAGATGATCTATACCTTTTACGGCATAGGGACATAAGCCGCACCGGCGTGGTTCTATGATAACGTCCATGATTTCTGCAGGGCACTGACCTCCAAAGGGACAAACATTCATATCGAACCACGCTATGTCGCTTGCTGGAGTGGTTCGTAGAATTTCAATTCCGTCCTTTTTCATTTCTTCGTCTTGACCGTTAAAGAATGAAATCGTTATAAAACCCTGTTGTTTAATGGTCGCGTTTCGATCTTTGAGAAATCCCCGCCGCAATGCCGAATTGGCGTTCGCAGCATGAATGTATGCGGGATCGTCCGAACTGAAGTTCCATAAATAATCTGAGATGGATGCTACCTGTTGTTCAAGTTCTTCACGCTCGCGAATCGCATAGTGCTCGGTTACTCGTGGAGATTCATGACCTACCAAACTTCCGACGAATTCGTGCGAAAGTATCGAGATACGGTTTGAAATAAATGTTGCACGGCCGGAATGGGGCGTGTGTTTTGATTGATAGAAAAGAGGGCAATAATGAGGCGCACGCGTCTTCGGATGGTAGAAGACTACTTCCATGCCTGGAATTTCCATGGATTTTGGGTAGCACGGCTTCAAGCTGACGAGCTCAACGAAGTCGTCAGAATTGGATAGAACTTCTTCGTTATAAAACGTTTGAAAACCTGCAAGTAGCTTCCGCCAGACGCGGGTGTACGATTCATCTGCGACAGGCTTACCCGTCAGCTTTCCTTTATGTCGTTTAGGCCTAGCTCGAAATAATGGTACCACTGGCGAAAATCGGCTGTTCTCACGGCCTTCGTAATGTACCGGGGTATCCATCCCGTCTTCGAACAATGAAAGTTGAAAAGTTTCTTCGCGTTGGAGAAGTTCTTGTACACGCTTAATTATCAGAACCGTATAGGGATCGGGCTTAACCTTATCGGTGTTCACGAAGAGGTCCACTACGGTGGCGTCTGCAGGTAGATTCCCATTACGGCTATTCCATGAACGGCGATCGAGCCACTGCAACGCTTGACCACGCAGACCTGTTTCAAGAATTCCGATCACTATCCTCAATGCCGATAAATGAGCAATAATTACGTCACGCCGTTCGCCCGTCGCCAGCTGGATGGTCCGTTTGCTGAATTGGAATATCCGAGGAACGCTTGTGATTGGTAATGATTTATTATTGAATTCGACGGTTAGTGAGGTACCGAAATCTGAAGGATAGAAAACCCCAGGAAGGTCTAAAGCAACATTGTCATCGTCGAACGATTCGTTATCATCGGTCTCATCCTGCCGGACGGCATTACGGTTAGGAGGAGGTGCTTTCCCGAAAAGAGGTATTGACGAAATCCATTTGCCGGATCGCTGTAACTCCTGCAAGTGCATGCCAAATTTTTCTATCTGATAAACGTATCGAAGGAGATACGGCATCATTTTTTTCGTAAATATTCTTTTATTGGTTTTTCCCTTCCTCCTGCCTTTTGGAAAATCTATTCCCATGACCACTGGGTTATCAAATACCTTTCTGGCTAAATCCGGATATCGATTCTTGTTCGCCCTGGCGTACTCAAAAAAACTCGATAGGGTCGATATGAGGCTGCCAACAGAATTGGTAGTAGCGCGTCTTCCGAGCTTTAGAATAGGAAGAGGACATTTTTCTATCGGGAGCCCGCTGTCGATCAGGAAGAAATGTCGTTCGAAGTCGGCAATCGAAAGCGGGAGTCCAATGACCGCCGAGGCACGATGTAACTCAAGCCACCATGGGAGATAAAGACAAAGATAATCGCATAATATACAAAGGTTGCTCGAATGCAACTCATTGCCTTCGTAGCCGTTTTTAATGCGATCGTCGAGATAGTCAGACATCACCGGAAACCAACGATTAGTCATCTTGGCAAGCTTCACAGATTCTCTTCCCGGATAGGGATCTGTATTTGCCGCGCCACGAGCTAGTCCATAACATATTTTGAAATATTCAATGGCCGCTCTATGTGTCTGCTCCTTGGCTAAATTTTCCAAAACGGTGTGCAAGACAGGTTTTGAAAAATCGATTTCGCCTATGTTTTCTGATCCAGCACGGCGGAAATAATTTCCTTTCCTTGAACTCTTTTTCCGAGACTGCGCGGCGTTTTCTTGTAGAGTATCGAGAACCTGTTCGAAATTTTCTGAAAATTCTAAGTACGAATATTTGTGATAATGCTTGCCCCGCGTCCACCTGCTATAGATTGCAATGTCTTCCTTGTTAAAGTTCAATCGGCCAGCGTAGTGTTCAACAAACGAGTTGAGCATCTGCACATAGGGAATACGCCCGTCTTGGCTTGATAGTTTATTTTCAGATCCGGCCAACGTAAGCACGTGCAAACGACTAAGCTCATCCAGACGGATGGATTCAAAGACATGCCAGTCAGTAGTGAGGATTACTTTCAGGCACCGCTTTCGAATTTCGGCGTGCGTATGATGTGCGATAAATTGGGCGACGGGTGTCAACATTTCGCCGCGATATGTCTCTCGTCCCATGTCGAACGTAAACGGCAAGGTGATGAGTCCCTTCCCCCAGAGGCGAAGCATCAATTGTCGCAGGGCTCGCTTAGTTAAAATCACGGCAGGAGCCCCTCGACACACGGAAGTGCGGCGGGTGGTTTCGTTGTAACTGGCAATCTCAAGGTTGCCGCGCTTCTTCAGAAGTATCGAATCCATGCAGGACGGTTTACCGTTCGCAGGTGGCGGCTCTAAGGCGAACGAATAGGCGGACACAATCCATTCAGCTGTAAATCTCCGCTTGATTTGCAATTCTGGCGAGAAGATCGCTCCAAAGGTCGACTGAAAAAATTTGTCTCGTGCCGGGAACACTCCGGGTTCGCATTGTAGCTGCTGAGCTTCGTCGATAATCTGCTGTCGAATTGCTTCACGAATCGAAGCGTTGAGGGCAACAGCTCCCATTTTAGGATTGATCAGCTGGGGTTCGTTCGTCAAATTTATCATTTGGACGTGTTCCTGTTCAGAATTCGATGGCCTTCGCTAAATAGACGACCGGCGATCATATCTGGTAAGTCTTGCAGGTTCATCCCGGCATTCGTGACGATGGCGTCAGAGACCTCGACTTGATAGTCTCTTAGGATGCGGTCTTTACGCGCATAGTGGGCAGTTGAAAGTGGGTCTTCGTGGCCTATGAAAGATTGGACTATGCCAATGTCTTGAAATCCGAATCCCCCATTTTTGAGCGGTATGTAGTTAAACAAGTACACGCCGTACATATGGCGCAAAGAATGCGGAGTAAATAGCTTTTCTGGACGTAGCGTGTCCGGGGCTGGAATCCCCAACTTCAGAACCATTTTGCGAATTAGTTTGGTCAACCCTCGGTCACTCGCATCCTTTAGGGGCTTGCCGCGATGCTTGGCTTCTAGCACTTGGAACAAATAGTCATGCCCACAGTTCGGAACATACTCGTGCTTTAGGTACAGTTCGATGTACTTAAAGAATTCGGTCGATGCGGGTTCAAAGATGAAGACGCGAGATGTCTTGCGACCTTTAAAACGGATTTTTTCATCGAAAGTAATCTGATCGGACGCGCGCAAATTGTGGGGATTTTCAACCCAGACTTTCCGGTTTTTGGCGTCCAAATGAACTAAGCGTAGATTCTGTACCTCGTGGCCTCGCAAGCCCCCACCGCCAAGTAGCAAAAAATAGGCTTTGTCCCGATAGGTTGGCAACGAGTCAATCAAGTCACCAAAGCGGGCAAGTGGGAAATCAAAGTAGCCCGATATGTCTTCGTGCTGTCTATTTTTTGACCGCCGGGTTTTTACTCCTTTCAGTCGTTCAAACCTACCATTGGGGAGGGCCCGTATTACGCCCGCGTACAATGAGTTTTGATGAAGCCGCTTCTTTTCATACTCATTCAAGGACCTTACCCCGGAGATTGCTTTTATGGTGAGCCGAATATCGTGGAGCGCCTCGGGCTTGATGTCGTAAATTTTTGCATGGGCTGTCACACGCTTTGCAAGATCTACGCAAACAGCAAGAAACAGCTTGAGTGATGCGAGCACCGGTGCGAAACTTGCCGTACTCAATCCGGACTTCATTCCGATCGAACGAGCATATTGGCTGACATGATCAATGGGAGACTTTGGGCCATATTCAAGGAGCGACTTGAAATCTTGAATTGCCCCGTCTATCGCATCGTTCGTGGTCGTAGCACCAGCGACGCCGACAGCGTAAAGAAAATCGATGAACCTAGCGGGTGTGGGGGAATAGCGAAGACGTGTTTCGAACGCGATGCCTTGGTCGATTAGATGCATCTGAAAGCGATCGTAAACCTCGATGAATTCGCCGTCTGGGTCAATCACGCGCGACACAGAGTGCCCTTTGTAGCCAGCAGTTACGTTAAGACGGGTTACGTGTAAATATTTCATCTTTGTTAGTTGTGCGTGGCAGATCAAGTTGAAAAATGGCCGTTTCGTCGTCGCGCTGTTCTCTATCCGTCTCGTAGCGGGCCGCGAAAAGGCATGCGAAAATCAAAGGGCAACAACTTGTAGGCCCGGAGTCTGCTTGTGCCCCTGGAGACGACTAGCATGCTCATGTCAAAAAACTGGTGTGCCAAGGGGAAGTCACGTAGCTGTACGGAATAAGGGCAAGCAATGCTTACCTGAGCCATGGGCGGTCTCGTCGGTGTAATACGCACCTCGCTCACGTAGTTTTCTGACGTCAGCTAGGGTTATGGACAAAATTTCGTTCAGACGGCGACCGGTAAGTATGACTAGGGCGAAAAGTTTAGGGTATCCGCCTTCTCGGAGTGCCGCCTCAATTAAGGGGGCGTGAAAAGAATGGCCCTTGAAATTGGGATTGAAGGACGAAGATCCGTATGTTTGACGTCGTTTATTCATCTTGGCTTCGATCCCATTTAAAAATACGATGGCCGAACGCGAGTAGTGATCATGCCCTGTCGACCTCGCTTGGTGGATACGGTACAAAGGTGCGATAAAGATCCTGACCTCTGCGGTTTCCCGCTTCGGTCATGAAGGCAATAATAGCTACGTTGCCTGGTCAGTCGGAACCGGCAAGCAACTCAACTACTTGGCATGTTGACTCCTTATTCGTGTTGATGTAGCAACAACTAAAACTGTTCACATTTCAATCAACCAAGCTAAAGAGTACATCAGATAAATAGTTTTTGCAAATCGAGATGATGTATATGATAGCTTTGGACTATCGTATATCAAGCAAACTATTGGCAGTGTTTAATGTATCCTTGGAAATATCCCTTCTTGTAAATCCATTAATGACCATGGGACTGCGGTGAGCAATAAACAATGACCGGAAAGCCAGCAAACAAGCCAAGCTTTCCGCGCACAATATCCCGTGAAGTCTCCGAAACATACAAATTCGGGAAACTTGCTAGAACCGCAGCACTGTCGAGACGAACAAGTTCAGTCAGCGTGGTGCTGTCAATGACGAAGGACAATGTTGTGTCTTCAATCAAACCTATGGCGGCTAATCGCTCAGGCATCGTACCGTCGCAAGAAACTAGGGCAGGCCCCTTCGACGGCCAGAATCGGACAAGGTCAATAGGACTCTTGCCCAGCATTTTTCCCAAACAGCCAAGAGTAATCGGACTCGATTCGTATTGTTGCAGCATCGCCTTGCCATGCTCGCTAGACTGCTGGAGTTGGACTAGCATCTCGCTTAAATCGCGTTCGCCGTCCGCCGAAGTCGCTACTGAAATGGCCGTAAGGTTGGGGACCGGAGTCACTGACTTGCCAACTGCTGCAAATGCGCATTGGAGTAGACGGTGATACGCCGACGAAATTGCAGCGACTGTGTAGACGTGCGACGAATGAAACGCGCCTTTGATTGTCACTGACTCTCCGACTTTCGCACCAATAAAACATTTGGATTCGGCGTTGGTCGCAGGCTTATACTCACTTGGGTCGATTGTAAGTGTGTGCTCTACTCCTTTTTCATCGTGCAGCGTTAAACTTCTTTGCAGCTGCGATTGTCGTAGTCATACTTGATGGTTACCTTCGAGAGTGGGCCACTGCGGCGAACATTCGAACTGTTTGGCCCCAGCCTATCCTCATACACGCGGCAACAAAAGGCGCAATTTCCGTAGAGAAATACTCTCTGGCAACTGCCAAATTGTTCATGGCGAACCGAACGTTCACGGCGGTGAATCCGTACGACATATTTTTGCTATTCATTCAGGTCCAGGCCGGCCTCAGCATAGTCAGCCGCTGGTGATGGAAACCCGGCGGGGATGCGCTGTTTGAATAAGCGAGTACGCCAAGGTACAGGCAAGGATGCGATAGGTTCTGGCGTCTGAAAGAGCGTCAGGTCCAACGGCGCAGGGAATGTTTATAGGTAGGACGGCATAGTGCCGTTAACTGTATATCCATGCAGTAAAAATTGTCAATCTCGTTCTTGCTGAGAACCTTCAGCGCAAGATAATCGATTTGGCCCCATGCGGTTTCTGAGCATACTGCGCAGCAGTTCCAGATCTGCGCGCGTTACACGGATGTCTTCATGTTGCTTTAGCGGATTTATGCAGCCACGATATAACGATAGCTTTTTGCGCCTGATTTTCATGGGATTTTCCGTCACAAAAATCCAAACTTGGCATGTTGTTAAGTTTGCTATGTTTATCTGACGCAAAGAACGGGGCAGGGGACGTAGCTGAATCACGACTACAACCGCAGAATTTAAGTGTAGTAAACCAGACTTGACCCGCAAGCGACTGTTAGGTGAGTTAGAGTCCTCCGAGGTCTGCAACCGGCCAAGAGCAGCCATAGATGAGCGCAAAGGCAATAGATGGTCGAAGGGAGAACATGGACATCAGTGGCGCGCCGAGGGCGGCACGGTTTACCGATAGGAAAGACATCAGCTGGGTTAAGCTAACCCAGCGACCTGTCTGTCCGTGTCCGATTGACCGCTTCAATCTTCCCGTGTCGTCACATAGACGGAAATTCCGAAAATCTCGGATAGTACCTTGGCAACTGCTCTGCAGACTGCTTCAGCACGGTCTAGATCGCTTGAGCCCGTGGTGCCCGGAGATTTGATCCATACTTCGCCATCATACGGGCCAGACGCATTTCCGGTCGCTAACAGATGTTGCACGATTGGATTCGTAACATCTGTAGTTGCTACGTGCGCGAACCCGAAACCACTGAGCAGATCTCCATGCTTGGCAGTATAAGCGGCACGTGCTGCCACTGCTGCTTCGTTTGCCGCAGCGAAGGCGGCCGCGACAATTTCATCAGCGTTCGTTGGTGCCGTTGTGATGGTAATGGACTGCAGCAATTGCGCTTCCGCAAGCCCTTCAATTGTCTGTGCATCTATGTCGTTGCCGCATTCCACGGCGCTAACCACGTCTTCTAGAACGATGATTCGCGATCTCTCGATCAAATTTTTGTCGAACGGCGTATCATAATTATTCGCTCCTGCGAGAAATAGTCCTGTGAGCAGTTCTCTAATTTCGTCGGCCTCATCGTTCGACCAAACAATTATGCAGACACGAGTGAAATGGCGGCCGTCGAGATTCCCTTTGAAGATAGGAAGTGCCGGGGTCGGGCCGAGCGCACCGTTGTAGTCTTTCACCCAAAGCTCATCCAAATCAGAATTCTGGGGAACCCAGCGCCATTCTCTTTCGTGACTCCAGTCGATGCGTCCCTGTAGCCGCACCGGATTGTGAGCGACATACCGGAACTGCTCTCTCTTAGGCAGAACCGACTCATCAATAACCCGGTAAGTTGCGGTGTTGTGGAGGTAAGAAACATTGTCGGCGGATAGCCCGTAGATTGCCGGTCGACCGCCAGCTGCGTAAAACTCAGATTTGAGAAACGCGATGCCGTAGGCTGACACGTTTCCGAATTCGGCCCTTTCACGCGCATAGGTAGCGAAGGCATACAAAGGCATTTCAGTTGCGCAGACCGCAGGCTGACCACCATAGATAGTGGTACGCCCCTTTCGGAATGAATATCCGGGTGTTAGGCCTCCTAGCCGAATAATCGTCTTCAGGACTTCAAACGCGTCGGCGTCGCACTCGATCTCTCCGCCAGCGTAGTGCCCGAACTCTTCTTCATCCTCTCCAGGGAAGTCCTGTTCGGGTTTGCGATCACGTACAAAATGCGTGAGCCAAGCGGTATGGTCGTGACGTCTCGGATTTGTGGGCATTTTTCTCTCCAGCTATAAAAGCTTGTCGAATTGTTGAGCCACCTTCACTGCATACGGCAACTGCAATGTTGGGAAGGCATACGTTTGCTTTGGGTCTATTCCGTTGAAAAAGTCCGAAAGCAACATCGGGCCGGTGCATCGACGATCAAAAAATGCAGCCAGGTATCGAATTCCGTAAAAATTTGCTGTTATTGATTCGATGATTGAATCAATGAAACCTGGTTTTTAAGGATTAAATCGCACAGCCCCTTAATGAGGCTCGACAGTGGCAAATTGAATATTGTCAGCAGACTTTTTCAACAGAATTGGCCAATAGCGGATATCGCGGAGCTACGTAACCTAGCGCCTGCCTTGGATTCCGTCGCGGCGGCGAGGAGCGCTTGCCGCTTCCGCTTTTTAATGCACATAGTTAATGTCCCACCCCTTGGCCGTCAACGCTGCAAGCGTTTGAGCATCCACGCGAGATTCGTTAGCCGCTAGACATAAGAATTGGGTTGGTCTGGACATCGCTACGTACAGGTTCCGCATCTGCGCTTGCTGGGTGGCTGTGAGCTTGTCGAACTTCTTATCGATGCCTGCGAGGAACGGAAGCGCCATCTGCAGGTCGAAACGCCGGCTTCTGCCGTACGACTCCAACACAAGAGAAGCAACGTGTGTCTCTCCCTTCATGCTGGCGATGGTGCCAAGGCTGTACTCCAGCTCGCGACCAGAATAAACCATTGTGCAAACTGTTGGCAGCTCGCCTTCTGTTTGCACTTCTTCCTCCATTGGGGGATTGGCGAAGAGGTCGAGCGCCGCGAACACTTCGGCAGTCATCCCCGGCGGAAGAAGGTTGGCCAGATGCGCATACATCCTTGAAGAAAGCGCTGCTCTGTCATCCGCCGAAACAAGGGAAGGAGCGCTCAGCGTCAGCTCACGGATGAGTTTCTGCAGCTGCACCGCATCGCCCCATTGCTCCTTCACTGCGCGTAGCAGGGCACGGCCGTCGCGCACTCCGTCTGCCACTGGTGCCTTCGCTGCTCGCAGCGCCAGCAGAACTCCTCGACGTACTTCGGTTGCGCGCTCAGCTAATGTGGGCCGCTGGCGAGAGGCAGCCTGGCATTGGAGAAGAACTTGCAGGTCGTCTTTGGTGGACGACTGCTGCGATCGTCTGAAGGCTGGCCAGTAGTCCGTCATATGGCGGCCGGGGTCCACCTTTCCTTCGCCACCGCGACGGGCGCACATCGTTCGGACGGCGCGGTTCGTCAGCGCGTCCTGGGCAAGGCGGTCTACGACGAGCTCGCCGAACCGGTAGATCACACGGTTGATGTTGGCCGTCTTGTAGAGCAACAGAATCGGGCTGCACACATCGTCGGCTTCTCCTATGACAGGTAGCTGACTGACGCGAACGCTCGCTACAGCTTCTGCGATGCGTTTGCCGAAGCGTTTGCTGGTACTGATGGTGCCGTGGCCAGTCCGCGGAAAGGTGGCTTTGTCGGCCTCGGGGTCTCCAGAGATGATTTTCTGGTCGACGTCGCCGAAGCGTTGCACCACTGACCGATTATCAAAGAGCCGATTCAGGATGTCTTCCTGCTCCCACGAGGTGTCCTGCATCTCATCAATGAAGACCATGGGGAAGCGCCGATGCACGACCTCCAAAAGATGCGGGTGCTCGGCGAGGGCAAGCTCGGCATACGCGAACATATCCCGATGTCGAAAGACACCGCCATCCGCGAGCTCTTTCTTCAATGCAACCATCTGTTTGCAAGTGGGGCTGTCAGCGCTCGGCAGCTTACCGCCCTCGGACATGACTTCCAGCGTGGCGTACTTGTAGAAAAGCGTGCTTACCAGTGCCTCCGCGTTGGGCTGATTGCTCAGCCAGGTGCGTAGCTTCCCGTATCGGTTACTCAACGCCAGTGAACACGCTCGCTTCGCAAAGACACTGTCGTCAATCACATCGACTTTGAGTTCTCGGCGGCGCAGCGCGGCCATCGCCAAGAACTGGTTGACGAACCCATGGATGGTCCCGATGAAGTGCGGATAGGCCAACAGCCTAGAGCCTTCCACCGACTTGGCTAGTCGGCGCGTGATTTCCTCGCGTGCAACATTCGTGTGGCTCAGGATGCAGATGCCCTTGTGGGTGTGAGGCCACTTTTTGGCGAGCAGCAGGAGCTTTGCCGCGAGCAGGGAAGTCTTCCCGCTGCCAGGAACTGCATTGAAGTCCCTGGAGCCGTTCTCAAGCAGTGCGGCTTGTCGCTCCGTATCGTCAAAACACAGGTCAGGAACGAACAGCGCTAGATGACCCAAGTCTTGTGATTCGAGGAGAACCGATGTCATGCAGGCACTTCTACATCTGATTCAGTTCCGGCCAGAGCCCCAGCAACCGTCGGTGCGAACGAGGTGAGGAGGGGCGAACCAGTGGCGGCAGCTGGCGCGGCCGGCAGAGTGGTCAGATGAGCGAGTGCGTCCTGGAGATACTGCGGTAGCTTCATGAAGAGCGCATCGCCCTTGCCGTAGTCCCCGGACGCCAACAACTGGGCTGCGTATTGCGCGGCAATGGCCTTGGATGCTTTCTTCTCAGAGAGGGGCTGATAGATGATGGATGCCAGCTTCTCCGCCGTGTGCTTGGCTGCCTGAAGGGTTTTCCACGACGCCTCGGCCGCAGCCTTGGCGATCTTCTCGTCCTCATCACTGAGACTCTCATCTTTGGTCTTCGCAGCCCTGGCCAACGAAATGGCGATAAACATCACTTCTGAGCAGCCGTTCAGCGCGAGGTCGTATTCCAGGGTCCATCGATCCGATACGCAAACGATGGTCTTGCCTCCCTGTGCTCGGTTCTTCTTCCGCAGAACAAGATCGTCTATTTCCTTATTGCTGTAGTCGGATTCGTATCGCTTACGCTCAACGTAGTCTTTAGCCGCATCAGGAACAATGTCGCGGTCAGTAAGACATACAGCGGGGACCGGGTATTCCGGAATTGGATCCTGCCGTTGCAAGATGCGCGCGTAGTGGTACAGGCCTACACTTCCCACATTCACAATGGAAACGCCGTGTTTCGAGAATGATCGGCCGCAGACTTCCGCGAGCGTAGGGAGCAGAATGGCTTCGGCAGGCCCCTCCACCATCATCACGCCTCGAGCGAAGAACAGATTGGCCCTGGTGGCGTCGATGAAACGCTGCAAGAACGAGTAGTCGGTTTTCTGCAGCTTGGTATGTCCGGACGCTAACGGATACGTCTGCCCCTTGTGCACCATGGTCATCGTCTCGATGTCGGCGCTCGAAACCAGCGATGGGCTGTGTGTGGTCATCACCACCTGAACACGCCGCTCTCCGTCCGGTACTTCCTTCGAATGTCGCTTGAGCAGCTCCATGACTCGGTCCTGGAGTTGTGGGTGCAAGTGCGCCTCGGGCTCCTCGACTAGCAGCAGCGCGAGTTCGTCGCCGTCACGAAGTAGGACCAGCTCGGTGGCCATGAAGAGTGCGTTGTTGTAGCCCAAGCCGCGAGCGCAGCGTTCGTCTGGATGAACCGAGCCGCCCGGCGAGAGCGACAGCTCGAACCTCTCCAGAATCTGCGTCAGAGAGAGGTCTGGAGCGATTCGAATCCTCGACTCCAACTTGTCGCCCGCGAACGAGAACTCCCCGAGATAATTTTTGTTGATGTCCTTCTGTACGCCCTTGATGACCTTGTGTTCGCCGAGATGGTGCTGCGCGAAGGCCATCAGCCCTACCAAGTTGTCGGGCACCGTATCGGGAGCGCTCATGGAGAAGTCATTGACTTCCTGTCCGGTGATGTCGTTGTGTGCGGCGAGAATTTGCGAGAGACGGGACTGACGCCCCGGCCGCAACTCGGCCTCTGCATCGCGAAGTGGGCGCAGGTAGGTCGCGCGGATAATCTCCCGGACCGCATAGCCAATCTCGGGGCCGCTGCCATCCTTTCCTGATCGCACGATAGTATCCACGCGAGCACGCTTCGAGGCATGTGCGGGAAAGAACTTGGCGTGGAGGTGGACGATGAGTGAGCAGGTATCGTCGTCCTCAAGTGTGAGCCAATCCAGAACAGCGCCTTCCTGCTCCTTAGACAGGCCGCTGAGCGTGGCCTCAATGAACAGGCTTTGGGCCCTAGTTGAGGTGTTAATATGAAAGTCCTGCTCATAGATCCGGACGTTCTCGTAGCTGGTGGTGAGCAGGACTTGTCGAATGGCGTCGACGATTCCGGTCTTCCCCGCGTCATTCTCGCCCACCAAGATGTTCAGGCCGGGATTCAGTTCCCAATTCAGCTCGGGCGCAGTAGTGCCGTCGCCGAACGCACGAAAGTTGCGCGCTCGGATGCGCTTCAGATACATGCTCACTCCCTAGTCGGATACGTCGATTCGTCACCGTGCGGATGGGCACGGAAACTTGTACAATAGTTATTGTTGCGTAATGATATCGCGAAAAAGCATGTCTAGAGCCGACCGCTGAAAAAGCGCCTATTCGACCCATTACTCGCCGTCCAGAAGGAAGTGCTGCGACTTGGCTCCGCTTCACTGTACCAAGATGCCCCACAAAACCGACCAGCGACCAGGCTAGGTGGACGGAGATGCCCCTTGGCGCTGTCTGCTTTTCGCTGCAAAGGGGGAAGATCGTCATCCTTGTCACAAACGGCAGCAACGGGTCGATTGCAGACATGCATGATCTGATACATCCTGTCAGATCAAATCACAATTCGTACAAATTATGGAAATTATGGGATTTCCATAATTATGAAAGTCCCATAATTCTCCATAACTCCACAGAAGCAATAACTTGCCATCAGCCGATTCGTACCCCGGGCCGAGCTTTCAAGAGCTTTCCCATGCATTCAAATTTGCTAGTCCGGTAATTTTACTGAGCATCGAACTGTCCTAGGTTACCGAATTCTTTTACATACACTTCTGAATTATTTTCCACACCCCTCGCCGATGAATCTCTCCCAATCTGGGGCAGATTCACGAGTAAACACCTGACTGAATTTGGCCGAGCAATTTTTTTATTGTTTCACGGCCTTCCTGCGTTGAAAGAAATTCGCAAGGCTGTTTTCCACCTCGCAGACGTGATAGTGAGTGTCGCTGCTGAAGCCAGGCGTGTTGTGCAGGTCGGACCGTTGCCGCAGAAGGCAAGCCAGCACCACCGCATTCTTCGCAATCTGGCAGTTGACTTCGGTGAGATTGCTGCTCGTGCTTCGAGCCTCCGTGATCTTCTCTGGGCTCCAGAGCGCAGCTGTGCTAAGGACAAGCTCGAGAAAAGTCTGCAGCGCGCTGGGATGCTGGTGGAGTTTGCTGTGTAGCTCTTCATATGCCTCAGCTAGCTCGGTGCCGCGGACAAGCAGCCGATCCGCGACGACAACCTCACTGCGCAGGATGCGGTGCTGAATGTTGTAGCTCGTCTCCTCGATGAGGATGCGTTCACAGACTTGATTCGGGTTACTGGATTGAGTTGAGATTACGGCCTGTCCTTGGTTATGAAGAAGGCTGATAGTTTATTCAACCACGCCGTTTTTTCGGTACCTGAAAGGCATCGATCAAGCGGGCGTTCGGTTACCCGATGGTTCCAGTATGAATATGAATATGGATACTAGATGACTTGCACAGGTATTTCGCTTGAGCGGTTATTATTTCCAACTACTACGCTTGGTTCAGCGCATTGCGTGCTTCTGCGGAATCCAGCATCGGACGTCCAATCGGATTGCGCTCATCGCGCTGCGCCAAGGACACGATTTCTAACGGGGCCGGGTAGTGCCGCAAAACTCGCCGTGCCTGCTCACGCACCTTTTCCGGGATGTCGGGATTTAGGTCTGGATCGAGTAGTTCTATCAGCAATTGCCCGGCCCAAGAAAATGCTCTGGTTCTTTCCGCAGGCATCGTCATTGTTCGCTCCTAGGCTATAGTTGGTAAGGATAAATCCGTCGGTAAAGTTGTCTGAACTTTGTCTTGTGCTGATTTGAGAGTATGTCCACGAACCAGTATCGAATTGATGCGACGCCATATATTTGCAAGACCCTTACGCTGTAGCGCGACTATTTATAAACACAACCAAATGCATATACCTTCAATAAATAGGAATCAAGTAGCTCCCGAATGTTCAGACGGTCTGCCAATCCAAACAAATTCGGTAAATTAAGGGCCGCAATATTGATTTCAAGCGGCAGAGGCATTGTACAAGCGCGGGATGAGCTGGCGAGGAAAATCCAGTCAAGGAGCGACTTCTCGGGAGTGAAGGATTTATACATTTTTCCTTCTACTATTACATCGCCCATATCAATTAATGCAGGTGGGAAGAATCGAGCCGGAAGTCCGTAGGATCGAAATTTGGAGCCACTACGTACATCTAGCACTTCCTCGTCCGACGGATAGCATTCATGCCAGGTAGGGTGTACCGTTATGACTGTTTCCGATTGGTTGCAAATTACGCCGTATTCGCGCAGCACTGTTTGCAACGACACTATCGCGCCAGGAAATATTTCAGCGACTGCTTCTGAGTTTGTCACTGGTGGCGAGCTCCGTTGATTCCGATATACAAAATTAGTCACTCGGGAAATCACGTTTAACGAAATCATAGACTCGATCGATGCTTGTAATTCTCCATCTTTAAGTGATATTCCATGACGTCGAGCCATGTTGAATACTGAGTAGGCAGTCAAGACACGTGGGGCATTTGACTGGCTCAGCACAGATATTAAAATTAAACGCCAACTTTTTGGATTCACAGTGGATTGATTGTATTCGGTGCTAACTATCCAATTAATGGCTAACCTGTCATGCTCCCGTTTTCTGAACTAGGTGTTAAAAAACAAGGTGGCATTTTCGCTCGTTTATCTATAACGGGACAGCGCCTGATGAATATGGAAATTCATGATGTTCGACGCTGTTTCGTGCAATGTATTTACTTATTGCAACGGTTCAGGCAAACACGTTTCGGCACTCAATAACCAGAAAAGCGCTTATTATTGATGAATATACTCAACAAGTAAACGTAGTGTTTGCACCGTCGTTTATTGGTCTACAAATGGGCATGATGTTTGCCCATGAAAGCTCCTACCGCGAAAAAGCCAACCGAAAAGCGAAACACGGTATCTACTGCTATTGGAAAGAGCCTAAAAATTAGACGCATTGCCGCGGACAAGTCGCAGGAAACCTTGGCATTTGAAGCCGAAGTTGACCGAACTTATATTTCGCAAATTGAGCGCGGTGTTGCAAATCCGTCAGTCTTGACGTTGGCTAATCTATGCTATGCCCTGGGCATAACGCTGGCCGACTTGTTTGAGTCTGTAAATGTCTCGCTCTCGCCAGATGGGATAGGTCGCCGTGTCAATCGAGCCCAACCTCAGATGAAAATCAAGAAAACGCGCCTGCGTTAGCCCTCAATTGCCCCCCTCCTGTACCAAATCTGTTCGTCTTTTCGATTGTGGAAAGAAGTAAGACAGGAAGAAAAAGTAACGTCTTGAGGGGGCGGGTTCCGCTGCGCTCCACCCGCAACACCACTTCCTGGGTGTAACTAACAATATAATTTTGACTGAAAAAATCAACTAAGTTAAGGTTTGATGCAATGAAACACGGTGTAGAGAAGCGCGTTGCGGCATCATCGTCAATGTCACACCGTTCGAACCGGAATGGGAAGGCTATGTGACACTGGAGTTTTCCAATACCACGCCGCTGCCGGCCAAGATATACGCCGGCGAAGGCTGCGCCCAGGTGCTGTTCTTCGAGAGCGATGAAATCTGCGAGACCTCGTACAAGGACCGCGGCGGCAAGTACCAGGGCCAGCGTGGCGTGACCCTGCCGAAAACCTGATCCGGACAGGCTCCCTCAGAAGAGCCAGATGATGGCCAGGCCCACGGCGATGACGGATGCGCTGGCGACTGCAATGTGGCGCCGCGTCGGCCCGGCTCCCAGGCCTGCGACCATGGCGCATTTGACCCCGGTGTTGGCCAGCACCCCGATCACCATCGCCGTGCTGGCCTGCGCCAGGTTGGCGTTTACCTTGCTTTCCTTGGCGAGCGACAGGATCAGGGGATCGACATCGACCGAGCCGGCCAGCGCCGACACGACATAAAGCCCGGTGCCCGGGGCATGTTCCTGAGCCAGCCTGACGATCAGCAGCACGGCGGCAAACAGGGCGCCAAAGCGGATCGCCGAGCCCAGGCTGAACGGGTTGGCGATGGCGACGCCCTGCTGCTCGACCGGTGCGGTTGCCGTCAGGCTGGCGCGATAATGCCAGACGGCGTAGGCAGCCGTCACCGCGCCCATCAGGGCGAATGGAATCCAGATGGTGCGCAACAGGGCTGCATTGACGATCGCCACCAGACTCGCCGCGCGCACGAACATCACCAGCCAGGCCAGCAGAATGCCTGCGCTGAAGGCATGGGCCTGGCCTGCTTCTGGCTGCAGGCGGCTGTTGCGCGCAAAATTCAGGGTCACGGCAGTGGACGATACGAGTCCGCCGGTAATGCCGGTGAGGGCGATGCCATGCGTGGTTCCGACCCAGCGCACCGCCACGTAGCCCACCAGCGACAGCCCGGAAATCAGGATCACCAGCAGCCACAGCGCATGCGGATTGATCGCCTGCCACGGGTCGATGGTTTGGTTCGGCAGCAGCGGCAAGACAATGAACGAAGCGATCAGCAGCTTGATGCCGGCATAGATGTCGTCCACGCCGATGCGCTCCACCAGGCCGTGCAGCGGCTGCTTGTATGCCAGCACGGCGGAGGCGGCCACTGCCAGCGCCACCGCGAGCTCCGGGGTGCCGATGACCACCATGCCGCCAAGCAGGCAGGCAGTGAAGGCGGCGACTTCGCTCAACAATCCGGACGCGCCGTCCAGGCTGCGCGCTGCATTACGCAGATGGTTGGCCACCACCGCCACGCCGACCACCGCCAGCGTGACAACGAAAATCCAGTCCATGGCCAGCTCGCGCGACTGCCAGGCCGAGGCGGCGCCGATCAGTGACAACAGGATGTGGGTGCGGATGCCGCCGACAGTGCGGCCGGGTTCGGCATCTTTTTTCTTTTCGCGCTCGATGCCGATCAGGGCGCCAATCGACAGGGCGATCAGAAAATTGCGGGCGACTTCAAGGTCCATGGCAGGCGGTCGATTTTGTAATGAGGTATTCCTGCAAATTGTAAACAAGATTGCCGTCTGGCGGGCAGCGATTCTCCATGGCCGCCAAGGATCAAGAAGGCGACTCGGCCGCTGCAGGCCTTCGTTGCGGCATTGCTGCTCAATAACATCTTCGCTACACTAGCCCGATTGTTTTCAGCCAGTCTAGCCCTGTTCTTGCGCATGCGCCGTTCAAGAATGCATGTGTCTTGTTGCTGTTCTCGTGTCGTTTGGAGCCGTGTATGTCGCGAATATGGAAAATTCTGGTGGCGCTCAGTTTGACGCTCAATGGCGTGTGCCTGTTATATGTGTATGCACTAAGCCACCCGAATCCCTACGGGCGGCAGTATTACGAAACTGAACAGATCAGGCAGGACCTGCGTCAAATCAGGGAAGATCTGAATGAAATCAAGGCTGCGCGCGCGGCGACGGCGCCTGCCAATTGAAAAACGTCCGCACAAAAAATACGCAAAGGATGCCCATGTTTGCCATGCAGTCGAAAAATCCGCTGACAAGCCGGATTGCGCTTGTTTGCCTGCTGTTGGCAGGATGCGGCGCTGCGCCCGATTTCGTCCATGCGCCGCCCGCATCTTACCTGGCGCCGCTGGCGCCGGCTGTGCACGGCGTCTGGGCGCGCGTGGGCAAGGACAATGGCGAGCGGGTGCGCGTCAGCGGCCTTGCCGATGGCACGGTGCGCATCGACTTTTTCAAGACCCGGCCATCGGCGCAGCCAGTCCCGGAGCAGCCATTGATGGCGCAGGCGCTGCATTTCGACAATACGGATTGGCTGCTGATCGATATGCGCAAGCTGAGCGCCCTGGATGGCGGCAAGTACACGGGATCGGCGCCGTACCGGCTGATCCGCTATGTGCTGGACGATGCGGGCCGCCTGTGCGGCAGCGAGCCGGGTGCGCATTTGTTCGGCGAAGCGATCGAGGCGGGCAAGCTGGAAGGAAAAGTTACGGCCGATGTCATGCCGAGGATGCGCGTGACCGTGACTTCGGCGGGCGCGGACTGGGTGACATGGTGGAGTTTATTGCCGGCGTCGGTAAAGACGTTTTCGCAGCCGGCACTCTGTTTCGAGAAAATGGATTGACGGTGACGTGACATTACGGGGCGTGTGAGCATGGTGCTTATGGTGCGCAGGGTGTGTGCGGTGGTGGGCTGTGTGGCGGCGGCTCTGCTGTTTGGCCAGGGCCCGGCGCAGGCGGACGATGCCGCCGGCAGCGCACCGCCCCGCCTGGTGGTGCAGGCCGGGCATGGCAATTATGTGCAAAGCGTTGCTTTTTCGCCGGATGGCAGGCTGGCAGTTTCCGGCAGCAACGACGGCACGCTCAAGCTGTGGGACGTCGCCAGCGGCCGCGAATTGCGTACCCTGACCGGGCACGGGCACTGGGTCATGGCAGTGGCTTTTTTTAGCGATGGCGAGACCATCGCATCGGCAGGCGGCGACACGACTGTCCGCTTGTGGGATGCCGCCTCCGGACGAGAGTTGCGCACCCTTGCCGGTCATCGCGGCTTGGTCAACGCCATTGCCGTAGCCGCCAATGGCAAGCTTGTCGCATCCGGCAGCTGGGACAAGACCGTCAGGCTTTGGGATGCTGCCAGCGGCCGCACGCTGCAGACTTTGCCGGCGGATGGCGTCAAGAGCGTCGTATTTGCGCCGGACGGCAAGACCCTGGCCGTGGCTGCAGGCAACGTCATCAAGCTATGGGATGTCGCCAGCGGCAAGGAGTCGGGCACGCTCAGCGGACACGCGGATGGTGTCAACAGCCTGGCCTTTGCACCCGATGGCAAGGTCCTCGCGTCCGGCAGTTCCGACAAGCGCATCAAGCTCTGGGATGTGGCCACGGGCAGGGAGTTGCGCACGCTTGCCGGACATGCCGACAGTGTGTCCAGCGTGGCTTTTTCGGCCGATGGCCGGCAACTGGTTTCCGGCAGCAACGACCACAGTGTCCGGCTTTGGGATGCGGCCATGGGCAGGGAATCGCGTACTTATGGCGGGCATGCCGGCCTTGTGCATGGCGTTGCTTTTTCCCGCGATGGCAATACCCTGGCATCGGCCAGCTGGGACCGCACGATCAGGCTCTGGGATGCGCGCGGCACGCGCGAATCGCGCATCCTTGCGGGGCAGGCGGATGCCGTCACCAGGCTCGCTTTTTCCCCGAATGGCCAAAGCCTTGCGGTCGGCTTTGACCGGCACGCCCTGAAGCTGTGGGATCTCGGTGCGGGCGGGAATCCGCGCAGCCTGGCCGGGCAGGGCGAAGCAGTCGCCAGTCTCGCCTATACTGCCGATGGCAAGACTCTGGTGTCGGGGGCGCGCAATTTCATCAAGTCCTGGGATGCAGCGAGCGCTCGCGAGCTGCGCACGCTGGCCAGTTATGGCGACGACATCGAGAGCGTCGCGCTGTCTCCCGACGGCACGACCGTGGCGGCAGGCAGCAAGGACAAGACCATCAGGCTGTGGGATGCCATCAGTGGCAAGCCGCGGCGCACGCTGGAAGGCGGCGCCGATGTCATGATCAGCACACCGACTGCATTCGCTTTCTCCCCTGACGGCAGGATCCTGGCGTCGGCCAGGAACAAGACGCTCAAGCTGTGGAATGCCGCCAGCGGCAGGCATCTGCGCACCCTGGTCGATGGCGGCGAATGGCTTTCGGGCCTGGTATTTTCGTCGGACGGCAAGACCGTGGCGGCAGGGCGGGGCCATGCCGTGCATCTGTGGGATGCGGCCACGGGGCGGGCGTTGCGCGCTCCCCTGGCGCACGAGGAGACGATCGGCGCAGTCGATTTTTCGCCGGATGGCGAGATGGTCGCGGCGGCCGCTGGCAACCGGATCCGACTCTGGAACCGGGCGACGGGGCGCGCATTGTACACGTTGCGCGGTCATGAAAGTTATGTCAGTGGCCTGGCATTTTCGCCGGATGGCAAGCTGCTGGCTTCGGCCAGCAGCAACGACAAGACCATCAAGCTGTGGCGCGCCGGCGACGGCGCCTTGCTGGCGACACTGACGTCCTTCAACGACGGCCGTTGGGCGGTGACTGATCCGGCCGGCCGTTTCGACGTCGCCGACCTGGAAGACATGCCGCACCTGCACTGGGTCATTGGGGATGACCCGTTTACGCCGCTGCCGCTGGAAGTGTTCATGCGTGATTATTACGAACCACGCTTGCTGGCGCGCATATTGAACGGCGAAAAATTCAAGCCGGTGCGCGCGCTGGCGGGCTTGAACCGGGTGCAGCCCGACGTGCATATCGCTGCCGTGCAGGCTGTCGCGGGGCAGCCCGAATTCGTCGATGTCACGGTCGAGGCGAGCGGTGCCCGCCGCAGTTATGGCAGCGCCGGCATACCCGTAACCACCGCCGCCCACAACCTGCGTCTGTTCCGCAACGGCCAGCTGGTCGGCTACGTCGACGGCAGGTTCGTCGCAGCGGGGCAGGCGCCGCGTCGCCAGATTTTCCGCGTGCGCCTGCCAGCCGGCGAATCCGCATTCGAGTTCAGCGCGTACGCCTTCAATGACGATGGCGTCAAGAGCGCGACGGCCCGCCATGGCTACGCGGCGCCTGGCGCAATCCATGCGGCCAAGCCGCGCGCCTGGCTGATTAACATAGGTGTCAACCGTCACGACAACCCTGCCTGGAACCTGGCCTATGCCGCCAATGATGCGCGGCGCATCCAGGATAGCCTGATCCAGCGCCTGCAAGCATTGGGGCGGTACCAGGAGATCAATGCCGTTTCGCTGATTTCGGACATCGACAAGTCGGACGCCACCAAGGCAGGTATCAAGGCGGTGCTGCAGCGCCTCGCCGGCCGGCCGGCCGATGTGGGCGCGATTGTCGGCGCTGACAAGCTGCGTCGCGTCATGCCGGAGGATCTGCTGCTGATCAGTTTTTCCGGGCATGGCGTCAACGTCGATGGCCAGTTTTACCTGATTGCCGGCGATACCGGGCCGGGGCTGGGACGCGACATGACGCCGGAATTGCTCGCGCATGCCATCTCCAGCGATGAGCTGGCGCAGTGGCTGCGCGACGTCGATGGCGGCGACATCGCCATGATCATCGATGCCTGCCAATCTGCCGCCAGCGTCGGCAACGAGTTCAAGCCCGGGCCGATGGGCGCGCGTGGGCTGGGGCAGATGGCGTATGAAAAGGGCATGCGCATCCTGGCTGCCAGCCAGGCCGAAGAAAACGCCCAGGAAAGCGGCCTGACGCAACAGGGATTGCTTTCCTACGCCCTGGTCAATGACGGTCTGGAACTGGCCAAGGCGGACTTCCTGCCGGTGGACGGCAAGATCACTCTGGCCGAATGGCTGGGCTATGGCGTTCTGCGCGTGCCGGGACTGGCGGAAGAAGTCTTGCGCGGTCGCCTGGAGGGCGGCGGCAAGGACGCGGGCAGCCGTGGCGCGAAGCTAGTTGTCACCGGCGTCGCGAAAAACCGCGCCATGCAGCAGCCGGCGCTGTTCGACTTTACCCGCGGCAGACGCGATGCCACGATGGCTGCGGCAGCGCGCTGAGTATCCGGCGCGCCGCGCAAGACTGGTCGGTCAGGCGCGCCCGCGCTTCATTTCGCAATATTCAAGGTAAATACCTGCATGGATGTCCGCGAACCTGGCGCGCGTGGCGCGACGCCGCCGCCGCGCGTCTTGAAGTCAGAAAATCCCGCATCCATGAACGCCAGCACATCGCTGTCAGCCCCGCGTATCTTGACGTCGCGCATGGCTTCCAGTGGCGATTGCGCCAGGAAGGAAAAGTCCGCCCGTTCCTGGCCTTTTTGCGCTTCGACGGCAATTGCCAGGATACGCTCGAGGCCGAGCGTATCATCGTTGATGTCGATTTCAAGCGCATACGAGGCATCCGGTTCCAGCCGGTTGCTGGCGCCGGCGGCGTCCGGGAACAGCACGTTGATGCCATAGCGCGCATCGACATAGAACAGCGTGGCATCGAGCGGCGTCAGGCCATTGTTGCGCAAGGTGACGGCGATGCGGTCGCCAGCGCGCAGAACCGGCACCCGCGCGGGGTCGTACGGCGCTGTCTCGCCGTTCTTGCGGCGGATTTTCATGGCGACGTCGAGTCGTGAACTGCTGCGGCCGGTGGTCGACATATCGGCAGCAAGGCGCAACAGGTTGGTGGCGCGGGCGATGGCATGCAGCGATCCCTCGATGTTCCGGCCCGGGTTCTCCGTCTTCCTGTTCAGCATCAGCGTCGCGACCTGCTGACATTCCTTGATGGAGCGCGCGCAATCGACTCCTTGCAAGGATGGCGGCAGCAGCAGTATGCGGTCCGGCAACAGCTTGAGCATGACGTCGCCTGTGGCGGGCGCATCCGCCCAGGTCACGCTGGTGCCGGCAATACCGCCTTTTTGGGCCCGCAGTTCCCTGATCACTGATTCCGGCGCGCAGTCTTTAGCGCAGTCGCGCGCATCGATGCTGACCCGCAGGCCATATTGTGGCGGCGCCTCGACGACGCGGGCGTGCAGGCCTTTGGTCATGGTTTCGGGCTTGAGCGCCGGCTTGCCGCGGTAGGCGATCGGTAGCGCGGTGGAAGAGGCCAGGCCGACATTGCCCAGCTTGAGATAGCCGATGGCCTTGTCGCTTTTGGCGAGCGGGTCGGCCATGACTGCCATCACAGTCCCTTCCGTCAGGCGCGCCAATGCGCCAGCCTGCACGGTAATTTCCTGCCCGCGCTCGATCCGCCATTGCTGCACCGTCGGTGCGTCCTGCAGCAGCACCGGCTTGTCCAGGCCTGTGCCGGAGAAGAGTGGCGTGACGCGGGTCTCATTGATCGCGCCGTAGCGGGTCAGGACGTATTGCGCCATCTGCCGATAGGTCATCTGCGCGCCGCTTTCCAGCGCCTCCATGATCATGTAGCCAAACAGGCCGTAATACTTGGCGTCGGCATGCCCTGCCGGCAAAAGTTTCTCCGGCGTGGCTTCCCTGGTTTGCGCGGCATAGAAGAATACCGATCCACCGGTGCCGCTGCCTGGGGCCGGCGCGGCAATCGGCGTTTCCGGCGTGTCGGCGCCGCCGCGGCTCCTGGGCAGGTTGCGAATTGCCGCCGCGATGGCTGCCTGCGGCACGCCAAGCGCGCTCGGGTCGACAGTGCGGTAGCGCGCGCGCTCGTCGCCGCCACCGCGCACGATGGTGGCGGAATGGCAGGAATCGAATACTCCCCAGACAAACGCCCCCTTGGCCAGGATGCGGTCAACCGCATCCCGCAACTGGGTCTTGACCAGGGCGTTCTGCACGTGACCTTCTTCGCCAGACCATTTGCCGACGTCGCGCGGCAGGAAGATTTCATACAAGCCGTCGGTTTCGGCACGGCCTTCCGGCGTGCTGCGGTCGGCCGGCTCCTGGCTGCCGTGGCCGGCGAAATACAGCAGCACGACATCATCCTTGTTGGCCGTCTTTGCCATGCGATCCAGTTCGGCCAGGATGTTGGCGCGCGTCGGCAGGGCGGCATCGCTTACGCCGTCGGCGAGCATGGTGATCTGTTGCGGCGTAAAGCCGCGGTGCAGCAGTATGTTGCGCAGGCGCACCACGTCGTTGCGCGGACCGTCGAGCTGGAAATCCTTGGGCAGGTTGGGATAGTCGGAAACGCCCACCACCAGGGCGCGCATCTCATTCGCCTGCGCGCTTGCGGCGCACAGCAGAACAGTAGAGATTGCGGCAACATCAAGGATTCTACGGAAAGACATAAGAATGCTCCGACGTAAATGGCCGCCACGCATTCCCCCCGCTTTTGACTGCATGGTTTCCATCTCGAGTAAATTATGGGTCGAGCACGGTGAGTTAGATGCGCGCCCTATTTTTCATCCTGCGATCGAATGCTATTTTTTTAAAGCTTCAATTTTTTCAAGAAGGCGGTTCGGCACTTCGTAATTCGGATAGGCCTTGCGGAATTTTGTCCATTCGTCCTGCGCTTCCTGGCGCGCGCCTGCATCGATTTTTTCCTCGATGCGCCGCAACCAGTCCTTCGGCTGCGGCGGGCCGCCGCGCCAGACGGTGCGCGTCTCGTCCGGGATTTCCGCCTTTGCCAGCACGCTTGGGGCAGCCTCTGCCATCGGTGCTGCCGGCGAGACCGGATCGTTATCCCGCCGTTTTGCCAGCAGGGATTTGGACTGGCTGGCAGCAGGTGATGCGTGTCTTGATGTTTTTGGCGTTGTCGCGGGCGCTGCCGCGCGGTCTGCCGGCGCATTGCTGTCGACGGCGTCCGGGCTTGTCGACTCTGCGCTTGCTGCAGCCCGCGGTGCCGCCGTCGAGACCGGGGCCTGGGCAACCTGTATGGGCGCATCCGATGGCGCTTCCCCGCTGCGCTGCGTCCACACAACCGATAGTGTCAGCAGCGCAGTGGCCGCCAGGCTCAAGGGAATTTTCCAGCGCGACAAAAATGGCAGCCGCGGACGCTGCGCCGCGCCAGGAAACACCGGGTCGTTCGCAGAGGTCTGGGGCGCGGCGCATTGCGTCAATGCCGCTTCGGCATCTGCCATGATCGCTGCATCCAGTTCGGCGGAGGGTTGGGGCTGATCGAGCGACTGCAGCAGGCTGGCCAGGCTATCCTCTTTGCGGAGAAATGCATCGAGGGCGCCGTCGTCTTCAGGAAGGATTTCTTTGGAAGTCATGCCAGCTCACTTTGCTGCGGCGCGTCGAGCAACTGCCGACGCAATTTGTTCATGGCATAGCGCAAGCGGCTTTTGACGGTTTCGGCGGTCACGCCGGTCAAAACCGCGATTTCATCGAGACTCATGCCATTGAACTGCTGCAATATCAATGCCTCTTTCTGGTCGCCTGGTAATGCCCGGATTGCGGCATGCAAACCGGCGATCTGCTGCTTGCCTTCCAGTGCATCCTGCGGCGATGCCAGGTCGCCAGTCGCGTCTGCCAGGCGATCAAAATATGCGCCGGCGTCTTCGTCATATCCAAGTTCACTGGCCAATATTGTCTGCTTCTGGCGTAACAGGTCAATCAGCCTGTTGCGGGCAATTTGATATAGAAATGTCTTGAAGCTCGCATGCGGCTGGTAGGTGAGCCGGGCCTTGTGCAGGTTGGCCCAGCTGTCTTGCACGATCTCCTCCACCCAGTCCTTGCGCGGCGAACGCCAGGCAATGAATTGATACAAACCCTGACGATGACGACGATACAGCTCCTTGAATGCAGCCAGATCGCCGTGGCGATAATTGTGCATTAACAGTTCGTCGGAGAGTTCGATAGACATGAGCGGCAGTCTAGCCGAGAAATGTAATTCTGACTATCAATCGCGGGGCGAGTGCGTCGCTGTTGTGCTACAGCGAACGGCCTTGCCAGTGCGGTTGATGAATTTTCAATAATCTTGAAGATCGTCGTCCTTCGCCACCCCGGCGGGGTTGGCCGTCATTTGAGGTTGGCCGTCATTTCATGCCGGGTAAAACATACACCGGCCGCTGCGGTATCGGTACAGGCTCGAAGCGGGGCGTGCCGCCGCCGTATGCGCCGTAATAGGAGTCGTCTTTCCCCATCTCCATGAAAGCGTTCCAGCAGCGATCCTTTTCATATCGGTATTCACGCCCGCACCCGGCGCCGGCGTAGCTGTCGCGGCGGCATTCCTTGAGTTCGGTGCCGGCCTGCGCCAGGCAGCTGCGGTAGAACGCTTGCGACGCCGATTCGGCGCGCGCCGCGCCCGTCCCGATGAGGATGACAGATATGACGATCATGGCGATCGCATTGATGGTGCGCATCGATTTCATTTTCCGTGTTTCTCCATTGCCTTCTTTTGCGCTTCGATTCTTTCCCTGTCAGGTTGATAGCTTTTGTTGACATTCGCATAGCAGGCTGCGTGCTTACTTCTGGCTTCGCTCCAGCAATGATCGTTATCGCCCGGATTCTTGTTCAGGCATTCCAGCAATGTCAGCGAGGCCATTTTATGACATGGCAAATAATCAGACGAAGTCGGCGAGGCGAGGGCGAACGAGAAGTGGCATGCCAATGGCAGAACCAAAAGCAATCGGTGAATAAATTTCATATCTTAAAAACGCGCGCCTGCAACCTGCACTACGCTGAGCAAATCCTGGAAAATTTTGGTGATCTGCAATGCCATCTTCGCTCCCTGATCGGAACTGACATTGGTAATCTCCCCTTTGTCATCGTATGTCACACTGATTTTCCCGGCGCCTGCCAGCGTAATTTCAACCGGTTTGCCCAACGCGTTGTACCTGAACGAGACGTCGTGACGGGTTTTCGCCTTGCGGTCGATATCCTGCATGCGCTGGATTTGCTGCGTGCCGCGATATTCAAGTTCGACCACCCGGCCGTCGCTGTTTTCGGCGCGAGTCAGGTTGCCCTGGTCATCGTAATGGAACACGGTTTTGAGGTCGTTGCTGAACACCAGAATGAGCTTGTCGCTTTGCGGATGGTAGATGTAGTCGGAGAAGCCACCCTCGGCATTGGCCTTGCGAATCACGCGGCCCTTCTTGTCGTAGGTCGTTTCCAGTCGGTTGTGGTTACTGCTGGCGCTGAAACGCGCGAGCTGTTCGGCCCCGGTTTCGGTCCTGCGCTGCTGATATTCATACTCGCGCGAAGATGGCCGGCCGCCCTCGGAAATCGATGTCACCCTGGTCCAGGTATGGCCGGCGTCGGCGGGGTCGCTGCGGTACTCGTAAAGGGTTTTCTCGCCAGACCGCTCGGCCACCGATTTCACGTCGCCATTGGCCGCGGAGACATATTCGATGCGCATGCTGGAATCGTCGATATAGCCGATGCGCGTCAGGTTGTGGTTGCCGTCATACTCGTAGTTATAATAGTTGCCGTTGGGGTCGTTCGATTTGGTCAGGTCCTTGGCCTTGCTGTACGTGTAGATGACGCGATGCTGGCTGCCGCTGGTGGCGCCGGCCAGCAAGCCGTCAGGTGTCCATTCCAGATCGATGCTTTTGCCGGACGAGTCCTTGATGCTGCCCGGACGGCTGCCGGCGTAGCTCGCGCTCATGCTGTAGCCGTCGCTTTCCTCGCGTCGGATCAGGCGTCCCTGCATATCGAAATAATCCATGCCGCGCTCGCATTTGCTGCGCCTGTAGCCCTCGGCGGTGCGGGTCAGGTGCGCCGCACCGCATTCCTCTGAGCGTAGCTCCGTGCCGTCCGGCAGATCGGTTTGCAAACCGTATTGCAACACCTTGCGCACCCGCAGATCTTCATCGGCTGCGAGGTTGTCGCGCAGTCTGGCGGCAGCGTCCGGGGTGAGCTGGTCGCGCCGGGCTACGGCTTCGGCGATGCGAGCGGCACCGCCCTGGACGTCCGCCTTGTATGCCGGGCGATAATAGATGATCTGGCCGGTGCCGTTCTCCTGCACTGCCGCCGATCCATCCGGCATGGCCACGAGGCGTGTTTCAAAGCGTGAGCCCCAGCCATAGCCGAACCAGCCCAGCTCGGTGGCGCGCGAATTGTAGGTGCGGGTCAGGTCCAGTTCGTGATCGCCGGATTGCAGCGCGATATCCTTGTAGCTGATGAAGAAATTGCCGTTCTTGGGGTTGACGCCGGCCGTGGCGAGCAGCGGAACAGCCAGCAGGGTGGCGAGCAGGAATGGTGTTTTCATGGTTATTTGCCTGAGGTTAGTGCGTTGTCTGAAGGATCCGTTGCAATGCATTTGCGGCGGCGTCGGTTTTGGCAGCGCGTTCGTGATAGCGATGCAAGTCATAGGAATCTTCCTGGCAAAGGAACATTTTGCCGACGGGGTTGGCGAGCAGGCGCCAATTCGTGCTGCGCGCGCAGGGTCCCTTGGCGGCCGTGTCCGCCTCGCTCAGCGGGATGTTGGCCGCGGCCGTGACGCCATTGCGTGCCAGGTCGGCCTGGTGCAGGCGCTGCAGCAGGTTCAGGCTGGCGTTGCGCTGATAGAAAAACAACGCAAGCCGGTCGCGCAAATCGGCCGCCTGCATATCGCCGACGGTGAACAACGACGACTGGTAGATCATGTCCGTAAGGACGTAAGCCTGCATCTGGAATTCTCCGACCATGCTGCGCGCGACCTGGGGCGCGAGCGCGGCGCGGCCGGCCAGCAGCGGCAGCGCGTACTGGCGGGCCGCGCCTATGGCTTGCGGTTGCGCTTCGATCATGACGGCCAGAATTGACTGGCTGCGCTCCAGTTGCGCGACCGCCCGCATGGCGCCAATCAGGGTGGCCGACCCCGCTGCAGCGCCTTGCCAGAAGCGCTGATAACGTCCCCATGCCTGGTAGGCCGCAGGCGCATCGCCTTTCTGCAGCAGCGCTACTGCGTTGGCCAGATACAGCAAGCCAAGTTTGTCTGCCAAACCATAGTTGGGGTAAAGCGCGCGCGGATCGCGCGGAATTGCTTCGGCGTAGGCGGGGAACTCCAGCATTGCCGCATAGCGACCCAGCAGGCCTGCATGGGTGACTGAAAGCTTCGCCAGTTTTTCCGCATGCCCGAGGATATAGGCATGGCACCTGTCCTTGCAGTTGTCCAGATTGATCCGCGGTGCTTGCGATTGCAGCAGGCGGGCGCGGATTTCATCATAGCGGGGCTGGGTCGGCTGGCCTGATTTGCGCGCTGCGACAAAAATTGCCTGTTCCTCGCGCACCACAGCGGTGGCCGCGGCAAGCGGATCAGCGGCCTGCGCATCCAGCGCCAGCAGGGCCAGATAGCCGTTCTGCGCCGCCGGCGCGGCAGGCGCAGGATAATCCAGCCAGGCCTGCGTCGACGCTTCAATGGGTTCATCGAAATGGTTGATGGCGGCAGCCACGAGGACCACCGCCACAAGCGCCAGAAACAGGGCTGCAGCAGTCTTGTAAAGGCGGCGCGGCCAGCGGCGGCGCTGCGTCGTAATCGGCATGGTCATGGTCGGCTCCTGGCGGGCTTGTCTGCGTGGCTTATCTGCGTCCGAACGCATATGCGCGCACCGTATCGTCTTCGACGTAGGCTTCGAATAGCGGATTGACGTGCATGGGCGTGGTGAAGTACCAGACATACCTGGTAACCGCTTTGCCTTCCTTCAGTTCGGTCACGCTGGTGGGCGGGCCGAGATGCTTGATCATGTCGGCAAGCGGCATGCCCTGGTGGATCTCATTTCTCTCAATCAGCTTGCGCACGGCGGCAATCCATGCGTTGCCCATGCCTTGAAGGTCATGCGCCAGCGGATTGCCATCTGCGCCGATCCGCTGCAATTGCCGCTGCAGGTTGGCGCGCTGCCCCAGCACGGCATCGAGCGCCTCGACATGGATAGGCTGCATGGGCCTGCCCTGGTAGCCTGAAAAAAGCTGCAGGGAGATTGCGCTGTCCGCGGTGGCGACGCTGATGGTCGGGAAATCAGTCAGGCGCGCCGAATGGGAGGACAGCATGACGCCGCTGCTGAGCGCCTTGCCGTCGATGGCCAGCACGAAGCAATGGTCCTGCAGTTCTTGCGCGGCAGCGGCGCCGGCGAAGCGGGCCGGATCCAGGAACCAGCGCGCAGTGTCGGGATGCCAGTCGCTGACATCGCGCTCGGTCAGCGAGGGGGCCGTGGCCGGCAGGCTGAACGGCATGCCGGGCGCTGGCGCCAGCTTGCACTGGCTGGCATTGGTGGCGCCGACAGGTTCGGTCACCCAGAGCGCCAGGCGCGCCTGCGGGGCGGCGGCCACGCCGGCAGTTGCTCCGCACAGCGCCAGTCCTGCAAGTACGAGAGTCAATGGCTTCATGACGCTTCCTGTTTGGTGGCGGGCTGGATCAGGATGTGCAGTTCGCAGCGGTCCTGTATGCAGTTGCCGAATTTGACGTAGGTGCGGCAGGCGAAGTCGCTCGCGCGGTAGGCTGCCTTTCCGCCGCTCTCGACGAAGGCGAGGTAATGCCGATGGAGATCGACGACAACCGGGCCGCTGTCGAGTTCGACCTGTAGCCGGAAGTCGTCGCGGCCGGCGTTCGCCACATCCGCCAGCAGCGCGCCGTTTTCATCGGTGACGCGCAGCGCGATCATTTTGGCTTGACCTCGAACTCGCCGACGAACACGGTCTGGCCATTGCCCTTCAGGCGCAGGGTCACCATCTGTCCGCTGGCCCGGCTGGTGCCAAAGCCGCTGCCAAGCTTCACTTGCAGGGTGGTGGCGCCAGTGACGACCTGTTGCCTGCTGCCGAAGTAGTTGGCTTCGATCTTGTACTTGCCAGGCTTGGCTTCACGCAGCGAAAATTCTTCCGGACCATAGCCGCCGGTGAAGTCGCGCGACATGCGTCCGCCTTGGTAGGTGAAGCGGTGGCCGTAATAGCACTTCTCGCCATTCGGATCGGTGACCCACAGATCCATGTCGCTGTTGTCGGCGTCCCAGGTTAATACGACGCGCAGGTCGAGCGGCATGTTTTTCAGCAGGCGGGCATCGACGCGGCTGGTGTCGAGGGCGGGCTGCGCCGGCGCTGTGGCGATGATCGCGTTCATTTCGGCCAGCGCGATCAACTCGATCTCGGCGAAACGGTTGTCCCAGGGGCGCAGCACCACTTCGTTCAACTGGTCGACCGCCTGCTGGTATTGCTTTGCCGCCGCATATGCCAGGCCGAGGTCGCGGAAGGACTGTGGCTCTTCCTCTGCCAGGTACTGCACTTTTTCAAACACGGGAATCGCCAGCTCCGGCGCGCCCGCCTGCAGCAGGCGGTAGCCGAGGATGCGCAGCACATGGCGGTTTTCCAGATCGAGCTCCGCCAGGTTGGACAGCACCCGCAATGCCAGGTCGCGTTGTCCCTTGTCGATCAGCATGTCGGCGGCATCGAGGAAAAAGGCGCTGCTGTTGGCATACGACGGCTTCTCGTCCAGGTAGACCTGATAGATGTTGTCGGTGCCGGCTGCGGTCATGCGGGCGATATAGGGCGCATCCGACGTCCATTTTTTCAGCGCGATGCCGATCTCGGCCGGGGCCGATGTCGAGTCCCGCGCCGGCGACGACTTCTCGCGCTGTGATGCGGCCGGGTTCTGCCGGCTTGGCATTGCCATCAGCGCGGCCGGTGCAGGTGGGGGCGCCATCGTCATCGCCATTGCGGTCGGCCGTGGCTGCTGCCCGGCCTGGTTCTGGGCCTTGGGCGGCGCATCTTTCGGATAGGTTTTCTCCCACCAGGTCACTTTCTCCTCGAATTCGCGCACCACACGCTCCAGGTGCTTCTGGCGCTTGTCGGCCAGATGCGCGCCACGCGCGGCCCGCATCTGTTCATATAGCGCCAGGTAATCGGCCGGCGGCGTGACGTCATAGCGTACATAGTCTTCCAGGCGCTCAAGCACGATCAGCGAGGTTTCCCGAGTCGGCATGGCGAATTGCGTTCCCAGCCGGCGGATGGCGCCGCGGTTCGCTTCGAAATCGGCTTCCAGCGTGTGCAGCCGGTAGCCAGCCCACATCTGCGCTGCAAGAGGATGGCTCGGTGCGTTGGCGGAAACGGCAATCTTCATTTCCTGCGCCTTGCCTTGCTGGACCACGGTCAGGTTGAGTTCGGCGGCCGGTTGGGCCAGCTTGCCGGCCACGCGCAACAGGCCCTGTTGCGGATCGCTGGAGTCGACCAGCACATCGCTGGCGCCGCTGGCGCGGATGTCGCGCACATGCGCGCCTTCGCCCAGCAAGGCATCGGCGGCAGCGGCCACCTTTTCTGCCTGCACTTGCACCAGGCGGCCGCCGCTGCGTTCGGCCAGCGCGGCCAGGCGGTCGGTGTCGGCCGTCAATGCCGCGCTGAGAGCATATAGCCGCTGCCCGTGTCCCAGCACAGGAAAGCGGTTGGCGCCGTAGTTGAGCAAGCCGTCGCTGACCAGCAGATACTCGTTGATATCGGCTTGCGGCTGCCAGGCAGCCAGTGCGCTGGCGCCGTCGTAGACGGTTCCTTCCAGCGCCTTGCGCAAGCCATCCCATTTGCCTTCGACGATGCGGAAAATTTCCACGGCTTCGGCGCGGTCGCGCAAGCGGGTCAGGCGCACTTCCGCATTGCCAACGGCCTTGAAGTAGCGCTCGAGTACGGCCAGTTCGGCATCGCGGCCGCGGGCAGCGCCGGAGCCCGAGCTATCCCACAGCAGGCCAATGGTCTTTGGCAGCTTGCGTGGCGTGCGGGCGTTCGAGACCGGGATCTCGGCGACGAAATAGGTGTCGCCGTCGCGTTCCTGGATATAGGTTTGCGGCTGCGCGCTGGCGGGGAACAGGATGTTCAGTGTGCCGATCGGGGCGAAGCGGCTCTTCGTCACGCGGGCATGGTACTCCTCGCCTTGCTTGCCGAAGGCGACAGCGCCGAGCGCGCCGCTGACCTTGGGTGCGGCGCTGCTGCCATGGACTTTCAGGGCCAGGTCGAAATCCTGCAGGCGATCGCCGTAGGCCAGCGGCAGGCGGTAAGACCAGCGGCCGCCATCGCGTCCCAGGGCTTCGGCATACTTGAGTTCGACTGTGCGCGTGCCCATGGGCGGGATCGGATAAATGCGCAGCTTGAAGTTGTTGCCCTGTGTTTTCTCCAGCAGGCCAGGATCGACATTGCGCCGCTCGATGGCTTCGAAGATTTGCCGGCCCTTGGCTTTTTCCACCGGCACGGCAGGGCGCAGCTTGCCGTCGATGTCGAGCGCAAAGGCGGTCACCTGCTGTCCCGCGAGCAGCGGGAATTGCAGTTCGCCTTCCAGCAGGCGTGCATTCGGGTTGAAGAACACCATGCGCACCGTGGTTTCGGCCATGCCGCCGCTGATGTCGCCGCTGATGCGCAGGCTCTGCATGCGGATCGGCTTTTCGGCTTCGCTGCTTGCTATCAAGGGGCGCGGCAGCGGGGGGCTGGATTGGGCAAGGGTCGTCGTGGCGGTGACGGCCAGTAAAATGACTGCGAACAAGCGAGGGAACATGCAATTCTCCGAATTCAGGCCAAGCCGGCGTGCTATGTGGAACGAGAAAGCGCGATGAACGGGGTTAAAAGTACGCCCCAGACCAATTGCTGGCCTGCTGGCGCTATTTATGCCGGCCGTCTTATCATATAGAAATATATTGCATTATTGCAATTTTTTTCGAGGGGAAAGATGAATTTTCGAGCTTGTTGCGTTTTTGTAAGTAGGGCGTTCCGGCGGGGGGGGGGGCAGGCGTAAGCCAGCGCTACCGGGGCCGGCATCGGCGGTGAGGAGTGGTGAGGCGATGTGAGGGGTAGAACAGGGGCTACGCCGCGGGTTTGCACCCGCGCAGCCGTCATTTCATCGAATGCAACCCAAACATGTTGCCTTCCGTATCGATCGCCAGGGCGATGAAGCCGTATTCGCCTATCGACATTTTTTCGCGTTGTATGCGCCCGCCGGCCGGCACCACCCGGGCAGCCTCGACAGCGCAATCCGCGCAAGTGAAATAAATCAGGGTGCTGTTGCCGCCAGAGGGGACGCCGTTCATTTTAACCAGCGCGCCGCCTGCACCCGATTTGTCCATGGCCATCGGAAATGCCCACATTTCCATGTCGGGCGTGTTCAGCTTTTCCAGCGAAAAGCCGAGAACCGCCTCGTAAAATTTCCGCGCGCGTTCCATGTCCTGCACGTAAATTTCGAACCAGACTACAGGATTGCTTTCCATGACAGTGCTCCTTTGCAGATCAGACGTCGCAGTAGAAAAACACACTGACGTTACTAGGTTTTGCACGGCCGGGTTTGATCTTGATCGCTATCCGGCGACATGTCGGGGCGCTGTCGACCTGGCTGGCTTGCATAAAAAAGCGGTGCTGCGCATTACACGCAGCACCGCTTTTTCAAGACGGCAAGCCTATCCTGGTCTATCCCTGGTGCCCTAGCCTTTGACGCGGCCGAGTATGTCCGACAGCATGGCAATCATCTGATCGATTTCTTCGGTGCTGACGTTGAGTGCCGGCATGAAGCGCAGCAGGTTGGGCCGCGGCGAGTTCAGCAGCAAGCCCACCGGACCCATGTCGCGCGCCAGGTCAACCAGCTGCGGGCCGATATCTGCGCCCAGGTTCAGGGCGCGCAGCAAGCCTTCGCCACGCTCTTCGCCCAGGCCATGCTTGGCGGAGAGTTTTTTCAGCGCGGCGGAAAGGTATGCGCCCTTGTCGCGCACCGATTGCAGGAAGCCCGGCGCCAGCAGTGCGTCAATGACTGCCACGCCGACCGCAGTCATCAGCGGGTTGCCATTGTAGGTGCCACCCTGGTCGCCGGCTTCGAAGCAGGCGATTTCCTCGCGGCAGAGCAGGGCGGCCAGCGGCACGCCGCCGCCGATGCCTTTGCCCAGGGTCATGATGTCGGGGATGATCTCGGACAGCTGGTAGGCGAACAGCTCGCCGGTGCGGCCCATGCCGGTCTGCACTTCGTCGACGATCAGGAGGATGTTGCGGCGCTTGGTCAGCTCGCGCAAGCCTTGCATGAATGCGCGCGTGGCCGGGATCACGCCGCCTTCGCCCTGCACCGGCTCCAGCATGACGGCTACGGTATGCTCGTTGATCAGCGCCTCGACGCTGGCCAGGTCGTTCAGGTCGGCTTTGGGGAAGCCCGGCACTTGCGGCGCGTACAGGGTGTCCCAGCCTGGCTTGCCGCTGGCCGACATGGTGGCCAGGGTGCGGCCGTGGAAGCTGTGCTTGAAGGTGATGATTTCAAAGCGGTTTTCGCCCTGGGCGTTGGGGTTTTTCTTGCCCCATTTGCGCGCCAGCTTGATGGCGCCTTCGTTGGCTTCGGCGCCGCTGCTGGCGAAAAACACGCGGTCGAAGCAGGAGTTCTGGGTCAGCTGCGAAGCCAGCGCCAGCGACGGTTCGTTGTAGAAGGCCGGCGATGGATTGATCAGCTTTTTCGCCTGCGCGGCCAGCGCATCCTGGATGCATTGCGGCGAGTGGCCCAGGCAGTTGACTGCCCAGCCCTGCAGGTAATCGAGATAGCGCTTGCCCTGGTGGTCGGTCAGCCACATGCCTTGTCCTTCGGTGAAGACAAGCTCGGGGCGGTTGGTGACATACATCAGGGCGTTGACATCGTATTTGCTGAATTCCATCTGTGGTTCCTCAACTAGGCAGTCGTGAATATGGTGAGTGATCAGGCCTTGGCCAGATCGGCTTCGGACGTGAAGGAGTCGGCGTAGAACTCTGCCGCCGGCAGTCCGCATTGCGCAACGAAGTCGCGCTGGGCCGAATCGACCACGACCGGGGCGCCGCAGGCATACACCTGATGGCCCGACAGGTCCGGCAAGTCCTGCATGACGGCCTGGTGGACGAAGCCGGTGCGGCCGCTCCAGCCGTCCTCCGGTGCTGCGTCGGAGACCACCGGGACGTACTTGAAATTCGGCAGGGTGCGGGTCCATTCCTCGCACAGCGCGTGCATGTACAGATCCTTGGGACGGCGGCCGCCCCAGTACAGGGTCATCGGCCGCGCGGTTTTCTGGTGGGCGGCGTGTTCGATGATGGCCTTGATCGGCGCAAAGCCGGTGCCGGAAGCCAGCAGCACAATCGGCTTGTCGGATTCCTCGCGCAGGAAAAAGGTGCCCAGCGGCCCCTCGAAGCGCAGGATGTCGCGCTCCTTCATGGCGCCGAACACGTGGTCGGTAAACAGCCCGCCCGGCATGTGGCGCACGTGCACCGTGATCTGCGCGTCCAGGTGCGGCGCGTTGGCCATGCTGTAGCTGCGGCGCTTGCCGTCCTTGAGCAGGAATTCGATGTACTGGCCGGCGCGGTATTGCAGGCGCTCGGCAGCCGGCAATTGCAGCGCCACCAGCATGACGTCGTCGCTCAGCTTTTCCAGTTTGGCCACGCGGCTGGGCAGCTTCTTGATCGGGAACTCGCCGGCGCCGAGCACTTCGCGCGCCTCGATGACGACATCGGACTGCGGCGTGGCGCAGCAGAACAGCGACAGGCCTTGCGCTTCTTCGGCGGCGGGCAGCGCCTTTTCCTGGTGCTTGCCGTGGCTGATGGCGCCTTCCAGCACCTTGCCCTTGCAGCTGCCGCAGGCGCCGTTCTTGCAGCCATAAGGGAGGCCGACGCCGGCGCGGATGGCCGCAGCCAGCACGGTTTCGCCTTCGTCACAGTTAAATTGCCGACCGCTCGGCTGTACGGTTACTTGGAAAGTCATACAATTCCGCAAATGAATATTAAAAATCCGGTTACCAATTCCGCGCAGGCTACTGCGGCCGCATTCGGCAAGCCGCGCCTGCTCATCGTCGGTTGCGGCGATGTCGGCATGCGCCTTTTGCCGCTCGTGCGGCAGCGTTTTCGCGTCTTCGCCGTCACCAGCCAGCCGGCGCGCTGCGCGCAACTGCGCGCCGCCGGCGCGGTGCCGATCGTCGCCGACCTCGACCGGCCCGACACCCTGGCACGGCTGGCGCGCCTCGCGCACCACGTGGTGCACCTGGCGCCGCCGCAGGCGGAAGGCTTAAAAGATCGCCGAACCCGCAACCTAGCCGCCATTTTACCCGACCGCGCGACTCTCGTTTATGTCAGTACCAGTGGCGTGTACGGCGATTGCAAGGGCGAATGGGTGGACGAGACGCACCCGGTGCAGCCACAAAACCCCCGCGCGCGGCGCCGGGTGGATGCGGAAACCACCCTGCGCAACTGGGCCAGGCGCTCCGGTTCGCGCCTGGCGATCCTGCGCGCGCCCGGCATCTATGCGGAAAACCGCTTGCCGGTTGAACGCCTGAAGAAGGGCACGCCGGCGCTCAGTGCCGCCGACGATGTCTACACCAACCACATCCACGCCGACGATCTCGCCCGGCTGGTCGCGCTGGCGTTGTTTCGCGCTCGCCCGAATCGGGTCTACCACGCGGTGGACGACACCGACCTGAAAATGGGCGAGTACTTCGATGCCGTGGCGGATGCATTCGACCTGTCGCGGCCGCCGCGGCTGGCGCGCGCCGAACTGGAAAAGGCGGTGCCGCCGATGCTGCTGTCCTTCATGTTGGAATCGCGGCGCCTGGCCAATGTGCGGATCAAGAAGGAATTGCGCGCGCGCCTGCGTTATCCTGACGTGCACGCGATGCTGTCCGGACCCCGATAGGCGGGCAAACCGGTAGGCGCCCCCACCAGTCTTTCAGCCGCTCAGCGAGGCGGTCACCTTCAGGATTTCTTCGGCAGTGGTCCATCCACTCGATAATCTTGAGGGCCACGGCGCAGCGCGTGGATATCCGTGACGTCCTTGGTCATGCTCGGCTCATATGACTTCAAGACCTTCGGTTTCATTGCCACGGTACCGTTGGCACTACTGCTGCTGTTCGCCAGCATTCCGATCATGGATGATATTTCGCTGGTGTCGTCATTGTATCGGCGGCATTACAAGTGAGCGGGGTCTTCATGTTAAGCTACTCGTCCAGGTGGTAACGCAACATCGCTGCTCTCTAGGAGTTGCGGTTGCGGGGCGTCATAGGCAGCGAAATATAGAAGAAAGCAAGGCGATGATATTTTTTCTCGCAGTCTAACTTAAACTAAGTGGCCTCCAAGAGACCCGGGGCGATTCAACGGCATCAATGATTTCTTTCGACCTAAATCTGTTTCAGACCCTCAAAGCTCTCTACGAGGAGGGTAGCGCGACGCTGGTGGCGCGGCGTTTCGGCATCACTCAAGCCGCTGTCAGCGCTCAGTTGGCGAAGCTTCGCCAACACTACAAGGACGATCTGTTTCATTCCACCGGCCGGGGCATGGAACCGACACCACTGATGCATCGGCTGATCATGCCAATCTCCGAACTAATCGAACTGGCAGGCAACGCGGCAAGCTTGAAGTCCGATTTCGATCCGTTGGTTCACGAACGCCGCTTCTCTATCCTTGCCGGCAGCGGCTACGCCATGACGTTGCTCGCAGAAGTCAGCCGAAAGCTTCATGCCGAAGCCCCCGGGGTATACATCACGCTCTCCACCTTTCCTTCGCTCGATACCCGCTCCCTTCGTCTCACCGATCTGCTGAACAAGCACCGCTGCGATTTCGCGGTAATCGTCGAAGAAATGAAATCACCTAGCCATCCGACGATCGAACTCTATTCCGATGATTACGTGTGCCTTGTAGACAAAGACAACCCGCTTCTTGGGGATGTCATTGACGGGGACCAATACTACAGCCTGACCCACGTCGTTCGGCAAACCGAGGAGTTGAGTGGATTGCATGAGATCGTCAGTCTTGGCGATGGGCCTCGCAAGAAAAAGATTGGCCCCGTCGTGCGTACGAACGCGCTGGTTCCATTTTTCCTTATTGGCACTCATTACATCGCGACAGTTCCCCGGCATTTCGCGCTAGGGGCTGCCATGCGCCTTCCTCTCCGGCTTGTTGAACTGCAGACGAAAGCTCCGAAACACAGGATCATGTTGCAGTGGGCCAGTCATCTGGAGCATGAGCCCGGCGCTATCTGGCTACGCGACAAGATCCAACAGGTGGCATCGGAACTGTTGAATCACGAGTCAAACTGAGCCACTGGTCACGTCCAATATTGATTCGATGGCTTAACGAAGATTCTGGCTATTCGGATGTGGATAAGTCTAAGGGCATTTCTGGTTGCCAGTCTCCGCAATGTCGAGTGACGGGGCTGCCTGAGCTTCTCCCTGCCGGAATTCAATGTCATTTATGTGGCAAATAAGAAGGATTTTTAGCTCGAAATGAGTATATAAGTCCTCAGTATTATTAGTTGGGAAATCGGAGGCCTTACCCTACTATCGCTCTGCTTGCACCACTGTCGGCGGAGACTGAAACCCTTCTTAGTCCTTCGGCTTCGAGCTGTTTGCGATCCCATATCGGTCGCTTCTTCGGCGGTGGTGCACCCTGATGCTACCTACCCTTGAAAGGACTTCCGATGGGATCTTCCCTCCCTCCAGAGCTTGCCGAAGCGCCTGTTCCGCTCTACTTGTCCCGCGCTGATGGCATGAGCGAGGAATTCGCGGCACATGCGGCCAAGCTCGCTACTCGCTACTTTCAGACCTTCAGTTCGCTGCAACTCAACGCGATCGAACCGCCCGCCATTCGACCATGGGCCGACGTGGAAAATATCCATCTTTCCCAGGAAATCGCCTGGCTCAGCGATGCGGCCACCGCGTTGGCCGAGAATGTGTTGCGCGATCTTGGTTTAGATCCTGAAACCTTGCGGCTGGAGGCAGAGCGCAGCCTTGATTCTGGCGACAAGCTGCCGATCGTAGCCCAGCCGATCACCTCCTGGACTGACGGTTTGGTTTTGCGCCTGTTCTACGGTCTGGTACTCCAGGTTCGCCTTGAGGCCATTTTTGGTTCCACGTATATCCGCTTTGGCAACGTCGCCCACGAGCTCTATTTCAAGTTATGCCAGCGCGATTGGCCTGCCATCGTCGGCTCCCCTCAACGGGAACGGGTGGCGCGCGCCATCGAGGAGGAAGGCAAGGCCGTCGTTCAGGCCTCCATCGATAAATGGTGGCTGCCAGCCCTTCGCAGCATCGACGATCCGGTCGAGGAGGATGCGGGCTACCTGCGTCTGGGCCTGAAGACGCGCGACAACGCCGTCAGCCGCGCCAGTTTCTCTCGGATCATCCAGCGCGAATTTGACGCGCTCGGACTGGCCATTCCGACCTAAGTTCAAGGATTCATCATGCGCAACTTTTCCCACGTTTATCACCTTCCCGAGGAACTGCCGGCGGACTACCGCGCCCAGCTCTGGAAGTTCCTCTCCATTCAGATTTGCATCGAAGGCGGCATGGCCGATGAGTCGGGCCTCTCGCCAGCGCCATTCTCCTACGAAATGCCGGAGGCCCGCCACCGTCGCTTCATTGCCCACAAACTCGCAGATGAGCGTAAGCATGCTTATGGCCTTTTTCAACTAGCCAAGTCCATCGGTTACGATCCGCATGCCTTGCTGGCGGAAGCGAGAGCCTATCCCGAAAAGAGTCGGGCCCTGGATGCCTTCAAGGAAATCGATTTCCACAGTCATCTGGTTTTCGAGGTCTTCTGCATGTTGACTGAGGCCGCTGGCGGCATCGCCAGCGTCGCCGCGCTGGGATCCACTTATCTGCCCTGGGCGGCCTGGAGCGCGCGCAACTTCATAGACGAGGGGATTACCCATTCGCTCATATCGATGAACAACATCCGCGAACTGGTCGAGGCGGGGCAGCGTGACGAGGTTCAGGCTGCCTATGACCGGATTTATCCCTACGCGCTCGACCTCTTTGGCGGAGCCAACAGCGCCAACGAGCGGGAGTATCTGCGTTTTGGGATCAAGACGCTCACCAATACGGAATGTCGCGTCCTTTGGCTGCGCCAGATTCGCGAGCGTACAGCGCTTGCTGGACTGACGTTTCCCAAGGACCCGTATCAAGGCAAGCGTAATCGCTACGACGAATGCTGTCCTGGCCTTGAGAGCAACTGGGGGGCTGTATTCGGCAACTCCGCTGATCTGGCAAAGGCGCACACCCTCGCCAAGAACGCCGTCCTGCAGACAGCCTGATCTTCTTCGCTCCCCCCTTCTTTCCCGAAAGGTGGGGGCGAGATTTCGTCAAATTTGGAAAGAAAGGTCGAAACCATGTACAAAACACCCCCCGCGGGGCCTCGGAACACCGTCAACAGAGCTATTTCTGGCCTCTTCGGTGCACTGCTGCTAGCTGCCTCGTCAAGCTCCTTTGCCGCCACTGACACCACGATCAAGGTTGCGTTGTTCATGCCCAACTCCGGTCCGTTCGCCAGTCTCGGCGCCCGGCAGATCAACGGCATGAAGCTCGCACTCGATGAGGCGGGCCACGCTGCCGGCGGCAAGAAGATCGAGACAGTCGAAATCGAGGAACCCACCGATGTCCAGGCTGCCGTGCAGAAGATCAAGTCGATCACGACTGGGGGCGATCGCGTCGATGCCCTCCTCGGGATTTTCAGCGCCTCCGTCGGTTCGGCGATCCGCGACCAGCTCCATGCCAGCAAGACCATCACCGTCATCACCAATACCCATATCCGCAACCTTACCGGGTCCCGCAAGAGCCCTTACATATTTCGCGTCTCCGGCACGTCCTGGGGCTTGACCCAAGCGTTGCCATCATGGGTGGTCAAGAAAGGGGTGTGCAAAAGCATTGTCACCATCGCCTCCAATTATTCTGCCGGCCAGGAGTTCGGCAAATACTTCGCCGAAGGTTTCGAAAAGGCCGGTGGCCAGGTCATCGACAAGCTGTGGCCGGCGCTGGGGTCCACGGACTTTTCTTCCTATCTGACCAAGATCGGACAGGCCAAGCCCGATTGCGTCTATCCATGGCTCAATGGTCCCGACGCGATCCGCTTTGTGCAGCAGTTTGACCAATTCGGCTTGAAGAAACAGGGCATTCGCATCGTCGGCGATGCTGTGACCGATCCCGTCACTCTGCAGGCGCAAGGTCTCTCCGCTGTCGGGCTTTACAACGTACAGCCGTGGGACGCATCCCAGGACAACAAGGTAAGCAAGGCCTTTGTTGCCGCCTACAAGAAGCGCTACAACGCTGATCCCGATTTCCACGCTTTCAACGGCTATATCGGCACCAAGGCACTGCTTGCCTCCATTGCCGGGGTCAAGGGCCAGGTTGGTGATACGGAAGCATGGCGGGCGGCATTGCGGGCGACGAGCTTCCCGACCCCGGACGGCAAGAACTTTGCCTTTGCGCCAGAGACCCAAACCCGCAGGATCGGCTACTCGATCCTGGAGGTTGTGGACCTCGGCGGCAAGCCAGGCTTCAAGTTCATCGGATCGCTGCCGCAGGCCAGCGATCCGGGTGATGACATCGTTCCCTGATTGATGAAAGGGCGGGGCCGAAACGCGGTCCCGCAAGCCGGCATGCTAGGACTTCAGATTCTCAACGGCGTTGTTTACGCCGCCATCCTTTTCACTGTTGCGCTGGGATTTTCCATCGTGTTTGGCGTCATGCGCGTACTCCATTTCGGTCACGCGGGCGCCTTCATGTTCGGGGCCTACCTTACTTGGGCGTTGCAAGCCCGTGGCTTGTCCATCGGACTGGTCGTCGTCGTCGTAGCCCTCGCCACTGCCGCTTTCGCATTTGTTGTCGAGCGCCTGCTGATTTCACGTATTTACCGGCGTGATCCATTGGATCAGGTACTGCTGACGCTTGGTCTGGGCTACGTAGTCGGCGATCTGATCCTGGCGGTGGCCGGCGGGGACGTGCGTGCCGTGGCGGAGCCCGAATGGCTGTCCGGCGTGGTGCAATTCGCGGACCAGACCTTCCCGATCTATCGCCTGTTCGTTGCCGGCTTCGCCTTGACACTCGCGGCGACCGTATGGCTGCTGCTACAGCGTACGCGCTGGGGCGCCATACTGCGGGCTGCGGTGGAAGACCAGCAGATGGTGGCCGCCATCGGTATCAATACGCGGACCCTCTTCTCGGTCGTTTTCGTCGCGGCGACGGTGCTTACCGCCATCGGCGGCGTCATTGCAGCTCCCATTACCCAGGCCTACATAGGCATGGACGTGCAAAACCTCACGCTCAGCCTCATTGTCGTCATCATTGGTGGCATGGGGACGGTGCAAGGGGTTGCAGCTGGAGCCCTATTGATCGGCGTTGTCGATACCTTTGCCAAGGTGCTTTTGCCAGAGCAGACCAGCCTGTTCATGTATGGACTGATGATGCTGGTCCTCGCCTTGCGGCCCCAAGGGCTTTTTGGAGTACGGAATGTCGAACGTGTCTAGTCAGGGCGGCGCGGCCGCTCAACATCATAATTTCGATGCGGCGCCCGTCGTCGGATTTTCAGGTCGGGGTCTGCCGACGAACGCATGGTGGCTCATCATCGTGTCGGCGTTGCTGCTGGCCCCCTGGGCACTGCCCGAGCAGTGGTTGCATGCGCTCAGCGCGGTACTGGTGCTCGGCCTGTTTGCCTTGTCCTTCGCCTTGCTGCTTGGTTACGCCGGGCTCAAGGTAATGGGCCACGCCGCCTTTATGGCGCTTGGTGCGTACACGGCAGGGATCATCGCCTTGCGTGTCGATGCTGCGGTCTGGATCACCCTGCCGGCCGCTGCGCTCGTCGCCGGGCTGGTGGGGCTGGCCTTTGGAACCCTGGCCCTGCGCACGGCTGGGCTGCAGTTCATGATGATTTCGCTGGCCTTCGGTGGTTTGATCGAGTCTCTGATAGACCAGTTTCCTGCCATTACTGGTGGTCATGATGGTCTCAGCGGTATTCCAGCGCCGCGCCTGGTATTTTGGCCAGGCGGAGTGGACCTGCTGCAGGCCAGCCCCCATGGCCTCTACTACCTGATCGCTGCTGTTACTGCGCTTATTTACTTCGCTGCCCGAGCCTTGACCACATCACCACTCGGCGTCCTGGTTGTCGGCATTCGCGACAATCCGCGACGTGTGCTGGCACTCGGAATGCCGGTACGCCAATACCAGATTGCCTGGTTCGCCATCGGTTGCGCCATTGCCGGGCTGGCTGGCGCGCTTCATGTCTACTTGTACAGTTTCGTCGCCACCTCATTGGCGGGAGTCTTTCACTCTGTTCAGGGCTTGATCATGGTCATCATTGGCGGCAAAGCCAGTCTGCTTGGCGCCTTCTTCGGCGCGGGGGTGTTGTTCACTGTTACCGATCATCTCTCCAATCTCACGGAGCGCTGGAATACCGTTCTCGGGTTGCTGTTCATCGGCTTTATCCTGCTCGACACCAAAGGTGGCCTGGGTAACCTGGCTGCTCGCTGGCTTTGGAGGCGGTCGTGACTTTCCTGACTTCTAACGCGATCCTTGCAATAGACAACATCAGTCTCTACTACGGTGGTGTGCCCGCTTTGGTCGAGGTGTCCCTGAACATCGCTCCCGGTGAGCGCAGAGGCATCATCGGTCCCAATGGTGCGGGCAAGACCTCGCTGTTCAACGTTATCAGCGGCTGGGCCCTTCCCGATACAGGTGTTGTTGTACTCGATGGCCGGGAAATTCAGAACCGGCCGGTGGACCGCATTGTCCGTAGCGGCCTGGCAAGGACGTTTCAGCATGCCCAACTGTGCTGGACGCTGAGCGTCCGGCAAAACGTCGAGCTTGCTGTGCGAGCCCGACGCCTGCATCAAAATACGGCGCAAGAGGTTGAGCGGATTCTAGCCCTGATCGGACTTGTCGGCATTGCCGAGCAGCCTGTGGAAGACCTGTCCTATGGCTCGCAAAAGCAAACAGAGATTGCCGTTGCTCTGGCAACCGCCCCGCGTGTTCTGTTGCTTGACGAACCAACGGCGGGCCTTTCGAGTACGGAAACCGCTGAGATGCTTAAAGTGCTGCGCGGATTGCCGGAAGATCTCACCATCGTTCTCATCGAGCACGACATGGATGTGTTGTTCGGTTTGGCAAAAAACGTGACGGTGCTCGAGGCCGGAAGAGTCATCTTTGATGGAACTGCTGCCGAAGTGCAGCGAGCCGAATGCGTGCGCGAGGCATATTTCGGACATCAGGCATCAAATAAGGAACTGCAATGAGCCATTTTCTCGAAGTGCACGGCCTTGTATCCGGTTATGGCAAGAACACCGTTCTCCAAGGGCTGGATCTGCACGTAGATCGGGGGGAGTCGGTGTGTTTACTCGGTCGCAACGGGGTTGGCAAGACCACAGCGATCAATACGCTCTTCGGCTTTGTATCGCCCTCCGCTGGGCGCGTCAGTCTGGATGACCAGGATATCACCGGCTGGCAATCAGATCGTATTGCGCGCTCGGGAGTTGCGGTGGTGCCTCAGGGCCGGCGGCTTTTTCGCCAGCTCAGCGTTTACGACAACCTTCGCATTGCTGAGCGAGAGAATGAAGATGCCTGGAGCGTGGAGGACTGCATGGATCGCTTCCCGATACTGCGCACGCGGGCGGCCGTGCCAGCGGGCGCCCTGAGCGGTGGCGAGCAGCAGATAGTGGCGCTGGCACGGGCCTTGGTCACTGGACCGCGGTTGCTGCTGCTCGATGAGCCTTCCGAGGGGCTGGCACCCAGGGTGCTGGACACGATTCTGGAAATCCTGCGCCTCGTCAAGGCGTCGGGGCGTTCCATTCTGATTGTTGAGCAGAATCTTTACCTGGGCTTGGGTATCGCCGACCGGGTCTACGTGATGAACAAGGGTTGCATCGTCGCCGAGGAGGATCCGGTCGTGTTGCGAAACGACGAAGACCGCCTGCATCGTCTGATGGGCGTATCGGCTGAGATCGAGAGAGAAGGAGTTATTCATGAGTGAACGTGCCGACGCGCTTGATGCGCGCGCTTTTCTGACCCGCGGTGCGCGCGCCTATTTCGACCATATCGTGCTTTCGCTGGGAACGCGTAGTTGGCGTCGAGATGAAGTGGAGGTTCTCGCCACATCGATCGCCGGCCGGCTGGAAGCGGCCGGGGTTCGCCCAGGGCACCATGTTTTGCCTCTGGCGGCAGACCTTGCCTCCCGTCTCATCTTGCACCGAGCCATTGTCCTGGCCGGCGGCGTGCAGGTGGACGGGGAGCGTCATCCGGACGAGGCCCGGTGCCTTGCACATTTCAACGTCGCCTTGGACACCCCGCAGGGCGAGGCGAGGATTCAGCGATTGAAGGCCGAAGCTCCCGAATCCCTTGCGGTGTCGGCACCGCTGGTCCTGGTGCCGGTCGATCCGAACCGATACGGCGTCGCGGCCTCCTATCGCGGCGATTACGAAATTTCCTATGCTGGTGCTCTGTCAACCTATTTGTTGGGGCATGCTTCCCGACCCTTGCTAGCCGTAGGGTCGCTTGGTCAGTCCGTGCTTGAAGCCCTGAGTTTCCTTTCTCTGGTTTCAGGGCGGCACGTGCGTGTCGCGGATGAGGCGGCTGCAGTGGCAGATGCGGAAACGGTCGTTTTTCCCCTTGCTCAGCTAAGCCGTTTGCTGGCAGACCCGAGTGGGCGGGAATCGGTTCATTGGGTTGCAGTTGTCGAGACTGCGGAGTTGGCAGAGCTTGCTCCTGCGCTGGCAAACCTGCGGGGCCCTGTCCCCAAGGATCACTTGCGTATCGTCCTTGCCGACGGAGCATATGGTTTTCTCGCCGAGTTCGACCTGGAGGCGCAGCGCTGGTTACCGTTTAACGGCGTGGACCTGGCGGTCGAGGATGGACAGGGAGTGAGGAGAGATGCGGGCGTATCTGGTAGCCTGCGACTCCGCGCGCCCCAGGCTGCGGCGCGCCACTTGACGGAAGATGGTCGACTGGTTCGTGCCGGTACAGGTTGGGCTGGTCTCGCCCTTGCGGCGACGATCGACAATGGCGGCTTCCTGTTGAATCCGCATGCTGGCGGCGTCGCACCGTCGTGGAACGACGAAGGCATGCTGCCTGTCGATGCAGTCAATGGCATCAGCGTTGCCGAGCTTCTGACACGAGGCACTCGTTGGCATGCCGACAAGCCTGCGATCAAATTTCAGGGCCGGATTTTGAATTATGGTGAGCTACGGTCTCGGGTGAGTCGGCTTCGTCACGCGTTACATGCGGAGCTAGGCCTGCGTGCTGGCGAGCGTGTAGCCTTGCTGTTACGTAACGGTCCGGCATTTATTGAGGCTTACTGGGCGGCCAACAGTCTTGGTTTGATTTTGGTTCCCGCCAACTTTCGCCTCAAGGAAGCCGAGGTGCGCTACATCCTGCAGGATTCCGGCGCCCGTGTGTTGCTGGTGGATGAGGATCTCGCTCCTCTCGGTCGTGCTGCGGCAAAGGACATTCACGGGCTCGAACGCGTGATCTCGGTGGGAGGTTCCGGCGCTGATGCATACGAGGCATTGCTGGAGCGGGCCGAACCCTTGGGCCTGGAGCAGGAGCAGCCAGACGATGATATCGCCGCAAGCATCCTCTACACGGCAGGTACCACGGGCTTTCCAAAAGGAGCGGTTCGTAGCAACCGAAATGCAATATGGTTCGGGGTGCTTGGGTTGCCGTTGCATACGCGGGCCACTCCGCGGGCCGCGATGCTGCTGACTACGCCAATGTTTCACGTCGCCGGACAGGAACCCCAGATAATTGGCGGCATGTCCAACGCTGGCCTGGCTGTGATCTTGCGCGAACTGCGAGTGGATGCCGTGCTCGACCATCTGATCAAGGATCGGGTGACCTTCATGTTCGTCCCCCCCACGGTGGGCTTCGAGTTGATCGAGCGCGTCGAGAAATTGGGCGTGGCGCACCATTTGGATGGATTCCACACTTGGCAGTCGGCCTCTGCGCCTCTGCCGGAGGCGCTGCGCAAGCGTGTGGTGGCCCAGTTACCTTGGGTGGAATTGCAGAATGCCCTTGGCATGACAGAGGCCGGCGGCCTCGCTTCCTATATCCTGCGGCCAAACGATCCGGCAGCGGCAGGAACCATCGGTCGCGCGTTTCCCACCACGGATACCCGCGTCGTGGACAAGAGCGGGCGCGAGGTCGCACCCGGCGAGCCGGGGGAGATCATCGTCCGCTCGCCTCAGGTAATTTCTTCTTACTGGAACAAGCCTGAGGCGACCAAGTCAGCTCTGCGCGGTGGCTGGTTGTATGGGGGGGACATTGGTTTCGTAGATGCCAGCAACAACATCGAGATCAAGGGGCGCCTGAAGGACATGATCATTTCCGGTGGCGAGAATGTGTATAGCGTGGAGGTAGAGAATGTGCTGCTCCATGTTCCCCAGTTGCGGGAAGTAGCCGTGTTCGGTGTGCCTGACGAGAAGTGGGGCGAGACGGTCTATGCAGCCGTCGCCAGCAAGCCCGGAGAAACCATATCTGAGCAACAGTTGATCGACTATTGCCGCGAACAGATCGCCCACTACAAATGCCCGAAGCGGGTTTTCTTTCTCGACGCCTTGCCACGCAATGCTCTTGGCAAGGTCACCAAGTTCGTCCTGCAGGAGACCTTTCAGCCCGAGGGCGCGATCTCGTGAGTGCAGCTATCTTCAACGCGGTCGAGACACAGACCTTGATCAAAGTGACGGTGGGCGAAGAAGGTCTGGGTGTAGTCAGTTTCAATCGGCCGCGGGAACTCAACGCCTGGAGCCCGGACTTCATGGAAGAGTTGGCCGCTGCCTTGCAGTCTTTGTCGGCGGCAGGCGTGCGTGTAGCCTTGATTCGTGGTGAAGGCAGGGCTTTTTCGGCGGGTGGCGACATTGCGATGTTCGCTACACCCCTGTCGTCTGCAGAGCACGGGCGAGTGGCGCGCGCTCTGAAAAGCATTTACCACACCATGCTGACAGATGATGTCGTCTACATTGCTGCCATCCACGGACATTGTGTCGGTTCTGCCCTCGTATTTGCGAGCTGCTGTGATTTTCGTGTGTGCGACGAGACCGCCAGATTCTTGCTACCGGAAATAAACATGGGCATGTTGCCGGGAATCGGTATCGGTTGGGTCGGTCGGACCATCCCCGATGGATTGCTGCGGCGCCTGTTGTTTACTGGCGAGCCCGTGGCTGCGGCTGATCCTGCTTGTGCCGACTATGTGACGCAACGAGTACCGGCGGGCCAGGCGGAAGAGCAGGCTCTGGCTCTGGCCAGGAGCCTGCTTCTCAAGCCGGCCCAGGCGCTGGCTTACAGCAAACGCCTGGCAAATCGCATGCGAGGGGATGTGGATGAGGTATTCCTCGAGTATGAGCGTTTGCTCAATGAACAGTTGCTGGTGACCGAGGAGGTAAAGACCCGGGCCCAGACTTTCCTTACTATGCGGAACTCGCGCCGATGAATTTCCCCCTGAACGAAGGCGCGGCAGCGCCGGTCTCTGTTGTCATTGATGGAGTTGAAGGTTTTCGCCAGCTGCTGGGGCGGACCTTGGGGCCATCCCGCGCCATGGAGATCACCCAGGAACGCATCGAGACATTCTGCCGTGCCGTGGATAACTTTGAATGGACGCACTGGGATGAAGCACGCTGCCAACAAAGTCGCTTCGGAACCACTATTGCGCCTGCGGCATTCATACAGGCAATTTTTCCTTACCAGTGGCATAGCCTTGCGGAGTTGCGTGGATTTAAATCCGCAGTTATCGCCGGCTCGGACCGTTTCCGCCTTCTGACACCATTGCGAAAGGGATCCGTATTGCATTTGCTTGCCACGGTGGCCGCCATCGAAGATCGTGGCAAGGATGCCGCAGTTTTTCTCGATTTGCAGTGGGAGATTCCAGGGGGTGGGCCCGCTGCGGTGGCGCGCTATGTGTTACGCCTGACTACCGCTGGCATTTCCGCCGATTGATTTCTCTTTTAGGAAGAACCATGCCCAAAAACATCCAAATCCTTCTGGACAACCGCCCTGAAGGCGAGGCCAGCGTCAGCAACTTCAAGACCGTGACGGTAGAAACCCCGCCGTTGCAGGAAGGCCAAGTGCTGGTGCGCCACCACTACCTGAGCCTAGACCCCTACATGCGCGGCCGCATGAACGCGGGCAAGAGCTACGCCGAACCGCAACCGCTGGACGAGGTGATGATTGGCGGTACGGTGGGCGAGGTGGCAGAAAGCCGCCACCCCAAGTACGCCGCAGGTGACCATGTTGTGGGAATGGGCGGCTGGCAGCAGTACAGCGTGGTCAATGCCAATCAGCCCGGTGCCTTGCGCAAGGTGGATATCACGCATGTGCCATTGAGCCATTACCTGGGTGCAGTGGGTATGCCTGGCGTCACCGCGTGGTACGGCTTGGTCAAGATCATCAGCCCCAAGCCGGGTGAAACCGTGGTGGTGAGTGCTGCCAGCGGTGCCGTCGGAAGCGCCGTAGGTGCCTTGGCCAAAGCCAGGGGCTGCCGCGTGGTGGGTATTGCCGGCGGGGCCGATAAATGCCGTTACGTCAAGGAAGAACTCGGATTTGACGATTGCATCGACTATAGGGCGCACAAGGACTACGTGTCTTTGTCCAAGGCGCTGAAATTGGCTTGTCCGAACGGTATCGACGGGTACTACGAAAACGTCGGAGGCATGGTGCTGGATGCGGTGCTGACGCGTACCAACCCGTTTGCTCGCGTCGCGGTTTGCGGGATGATCGCCGGCTACGATGGTCAACCATTGCCCTTGCAAAACCCAGCCCTGATTCTGATTAACCGGCTGAAGGTGGAAGGCTTCATCGTTAACGAACACCTGGAAGTGTGGTCAGAGGCACTGGGCGAACTGGCGGGCCTGGTGGGCAGCGGCAAATTGCGCCCGCGGGAAAGCGTGGCGCAGGGCATTGAGTCCGCGCCACAAGCCTTTCTAGGGCTACTCAAGGGCAAGAACTTTGGCAAGCAACTGGTCAAGCTGATTCTTGATTAAGTGATAAAGATAGATCGCCTGTTGCGAATGGCAGAGATCGATGCGCGCAATCGCGCCATTGATCGTGCAGCCAATTGGCCGAGCATTTTTCGGGGTCGATCAGGGTGTTACCGTCTGCCAGCTCGCAAAAGCTTTCACTCGTTCAGCTGTTCAGCGCCGCCGTCACCTTCAATACTTCTTCAGCGGTGGTTACGCCCTCGATGATCTTGAGGGCGCCGGCAATGCGCAGCGGCTTCATGCCATCGGCAACGCTTTGCCGGCGCAGGGCATGGATATCCGTTTCTTCCCGGATGATGCCGCTGAAACTCTGGCTCACCGTCAGCAATTCATACAAACCAGTGCGCCCCTTGAAACCGGTCTGGCGGCATTCCGGGCAGCCGACCGGGCGATACACGCTGGCCGGCCTGGGCATGCTCCAGCCTTCGGTCAGGTTGCTCCAGATATCCTCTGCGATGCTGCCGTCCGCCGTCTTGCAATGCGTGCAGAGCGTGCGCACCAGGCGCTGTGCCATGATGCCGATCAGCGTGGCTTCCAGAAGATAGTAGGGCACGCCCAGTTCCAGCAGGCGCATCACCGCCGAGGGGGCGTCGTTGGTATGCAGGGTGGAGAGCACCAGATGCCCGGTCAGCGCCGCCTGGATCGCCATTTCCGCCGTTTCCAGGTCGCGTATCTCGCCGATCATGATGATGTCCGGGTCTTGCCGCATCAGGGCGCGCACGCCGTCGGCGAAGGACAGGTCGATGCCGTGCTGCACCTGCATCTGGTTGAACGCCGCCTCGACCATCTCGATCGGGTCTTCTACCGTGCAGACATTGACTTCGGACGTGGCCAGTGCCTTCAGCGTAGTGTAGAGCGTGGTCGTCTTGCCGGAGCCGGTCGGGCCGGTCACCAGGATGATGCCGTGCGGCCGCTTGGTCAGGGCGTCCCAGCGTCGCGCCTCGTCATGGGGAAAGCCCAGTTCCGGCAGCGTCTTGACCACCACTTCCGGGTCGAAAATGCGCATCACCAGCTTTTCGCCGAAGGCGGTCGGCAGGGTCGACAGGCGCAGCTCGATTTCCTGTCCGCCCGGGGTCCTGGTCTTGATGCGGCCGTCGAGCGGGCGGCGCTTTTCGATCACGTCCATGCGTCCCAGCAGCTTGATGCGGGCGGTCATGGCGATCATCACCACCGGCGGCACCTGGTAGACCTGGTGCAGGATGCCGTCGATGCGGAAGCGCACCACGGAAAAATCGCGCTTGGGTTCCAGATGGATATCCGAGGCGCGCTGGTCGAACGCGTACTGCCACAGCCAGTCGACGATGTTGATGATGTGCTGGTCGTTGGCATCCATGTGCTTGTTGGCGGCGCCCATTTCGACCAGTTGCTCGAAATTGTTGCGCAGCGCGACATCCTGCCCGCTGGACTTGTGCGCCCCCTTGATTGACTTGGCGAGAGCAAAGAACTGCGCGGTGTACTGCGCAATGTCGAGGGGGCTGGCGATCACCAGCCGCACCTTGCGGCGCGTGAGTTTCTCGATTTCCGCCTGCCACTCCGCCATGAACGGGCTGGTGCTGGCGACGGTCAGCTCGGTGGCGCTCAATTCCACCGGGAGGATATTGAAGCGCGCTGCATAGCTGGCCGACATGACGTCGGCAACCCTGGTGAAATCGATTTTCAGGGGGTCGATGCGCAGGAACGGCAGTTGCAGTTTGCCGGCCATCCATTCGGTCAGCATGTCCAGCGTCAGCATGCGGTGTGGTGGCTGCGCCGATTTCAGCTTGCTTTGCGCCAGCGCGGTCAGGGGATGCATGCCGGCTGGAGAATTGTTCAGGATTCCCAGCGCCTGCGTATAGCTGGCCCTGGCGTCGGCCTTGTCGACGAGGCCGTCTTCCATCAGCCAGTTGAATATCTGCTTCAGGTCCAGCGGTTTGTGCGCTTCTTTGTTCATCTTGCCCAAGTCAGTCGGTGGCGTGACTCACGGTGCACGTCAGGCGTCAAGCGTAACAGCTGCGCGCCCGCTTGGCAAAGCGCGCGGGGCGCGGCTGGCGTCAGCCGGCTGCAGCGCGCAAGCCGTTGACCCAGGACTTGGCCGGCAATTTGGTCGCTTCCTTGATTTCGGCCGCGCGCTCATGCAGCCAGGCGAAATCCAGTTTGGGGGCGCGCTTGAAGGCAATGGCGATCACATTGCCTTCGTGGACTTCGGGAAGGCACAGGACCTTGTCGAAGGCGAAGCGCATGGCCTTGATGTTTTTGGCGTAGCTCGGATGGTCGCCGAACAGGTTCACCGTCATGATGCCGTCCTCGGCCAGGCTGGCGGCGCAAGCCTGGTAAAACTCGGGGGTGTCGAGCACCGGGCCGCGCGCGGTGGCGTCGTACAAGTCCACCTGCAGGGCGTCGATGCTGCCGGCAATGGCCGGGTCGGTGATGTAATCCATGGCATCCATCTCGACGACCGACAGCCGATCGTCATCCGGCGGCAGCTTGAACATCGAGGCGCAGATGGCGATCACCGACGGGTTCAGTTCGACTGCCGTGACTTGCGCCTGCGGGAACTGGCGGTAGCAGAATTTGGTGAGGGCGGCGGTGCCGAGGCCCAGCTGGACGATGTGCCGCGGCTGGTCGATAAACAGCATCCAGGCCATCATTTGCTGGGCATATTCCAGCTCCAGCCAGTCGGGCTTGCGGATGCGCATGGCGCCCTGCACCCACTCGGTGCCGAAGTGCAGGAAGCGCACGCCATCCTGTTCCGACAGGGTCACGGGGGCGTATTTGGGCTTGCGCGGTGCCGCCTTGGCGGTTTTTACGGCTTTGGCGCCGGGGCCTTCCTTGCGGTTGGCCTGGGCTTCGATGGATTTGCGTTTGATGAGCATGAAAATCTGACAATGAGCGGTCGCGCGGGGCGCGTGTCGGCAGATTATACCGACCAGTCCGCCGAAGCTGGCATCTGTAGGGCGCAAATTGGCGCTAAACTGTCGATTCCCCGGATTTTCATCCTATCGAGCACAAGCATGCCAGTATCATTTTTCCGGCGCCTGACCGGCCGCACCCGTACCCGGCGCGCCAACCGTCAACTGGGCCTGTTCCTGGCGTTCGTGGCCGGCGCCGTCAACGCCGGCGGCTTCCTCGCCATCAAACAGTACACGTCGCACATGACCGGTATCGTCTCGTCGGTGGCCGACAATCTGGTGCTCGGCAATGGCGTGCTCGTCGTCACCGGCATCTTCGCCCTGGCGGCGTTCATTGCGGGCGCCGCCACGACCGCGATCATGATCAACTGGGCGCGGCACCGCAAGATGCACAGCGAATATGCCCTGTCGCTGGCGCTCGAAGCGGTCCTGCTGATGATCTTCGGGCTGCTGGGCGCCAATCTGGAATCGTTCGTGGCGGTGATTATCCCGGCCACCGTGATGCTGCTGTGCTTCATCATGGGATTGCAGAACGCGATCGTCACCAAGATTTCGCATGCGGAGATCCGCACCACGCACGTGACCGGCATCGTGACCGACTTGGGCATTGAAATTGGCAAGCTGCTTTACTGGAACAAGCGCCATGAAAACGGCTCGGCGCAGTATGTGGCGGCCGACCGCGACAAACTGCTGATCCACAGCCTGATTCTTTCCATGTTTTTTATCGGCGGCGTTCTCGGCGCATACGGTTTCAAGGCCTTCGGTTTCATTGCCACGGTGCCGTTGGCGCTGTTGCTGCTGCTGTTCGCGAGCATTCCGATCATGGATGATATTTCGCTGGTGTCGTCGTTGTACCGGCGGCATCACAGGTGATTGCGGGCGGGGGGGGATTGAGGCAATACCCTTCAAGGTGCAGGTTCGCTCATTCACATAATCACTGCCTCGCTGGTTCGATTCCAGGTCGGCGAGCCAGGATTTAACAATTGTGGGCGCCATTGCGGTGCCCATTATGTTTTTAGCACTACCTGCATCTGAGCGGCCTTGTTTCCGCTGATTCTGACCTCGCTCCTGGATATGCGATTGTCATTCGCCAGCAAACACAAGTATCGCTTCAACGCCCCTGCCGACACATAAAACACACGACCAATGGCAGGCAAATGCGGTCATATTCAGACGATATGTCTTTTTGTTTTGTTACTGTTGGCCAATGTTTAATTGTGTTTTCATTAACCATATTTATAGACCTCCATGTTACTTTAACGGGGATCGCAAGATTAACGGACTAAGCCCGATGATTAATACGCAACCAACAGATGCCCTTGAAAAACCGGCCAAGGAAAAAGGCATCCCAATATACGAACCGTTCGCCGGTAGTACCCTCCTTCAAACTTTGCTTCGGAACGACCGCAAGGCGCGCCGATATCAAGAGCAGATAGGCAAGATGACAATAATTGGCTATCCCATCCCGCTGAATCAATTGCCCGGTTTTTCAGCGTTGGCCGCGCTCTTGTCCGCCCTCGTTCTTTCGCTAGTCGCCCTCTTCTCGACTCCGCCCGCATTCGCAGAAACCAAAACCGTGGTCGGGCAGGGATCAACCGACGTGTGCTTTTCCCGCGAAACCGCACTGAAGCTGGCTCACATTGGCGCGGAAAATGATGGGCATAAGGAATGCAGCGCGCTGGGCGATAGCTGGCGATATACGGGCAATACATTCGCTGGCTATGAGCAGTGTTTCCGCTGCGGGAAGAGCGAGGAATTCAAGTGCAAGGTGACGCAAGCGATGTTCCAGTGCACCAGTATGAAAAAGGAAAACGAAGAGAAGGCCGCTCGCGAGAAGGCTGCGAGGGATGCGGCTGCCAACGCGGCAAAGGAAAAAGCAGCCCAAGAAAAGGCGGAGCGGGAAGCGCGACAGAAAGCGGCGAAGGACAAGGCCGACCGCGAACTTGCTGCAGCAGCGAAGGCACGCAAGGACAAGGCTGACCGTGAGTTCGCTGCGCGCGCAGACAAAGACAAGAAGGACAAGGAAGCAGCCGCGCACAAAGAATCGCAGCACGAGAAGCCTGTCGCCGGCAAATCCATCGACGATGCGTTTGCGACTTTCGAAAAGCAGACCGGTCGGACGCCCGCGGGAAAGGCCGCCAAAGTGGACACCATCGATGCAGAATTCGCAAAAATGGAAGAAAGTCGTGCTGAGCAGGCGCGGCAGAAAATTGCGGCGCAACGCGCAAAAGAGCGTCGCGACGAGGCGGTGAATTTCTGCACGCAAGCGATGAAGTCGGCGGAAACCTGCATGGCGGAGGCATGCGGAAAAGAGCCGCCCAAGATGCTGACCCGCGCCAGATGCGCGCAGTATGCTGATCCGGGCGAGCCGGTCAGAATGAACGCTGCCTGGAAGTCAGGCGACCTGGAGACTGGCCGTTTTATCAAAACGCAGTCGTACATCATCATTCCGAAATGCTGGAGCGAGGAGGTCGGCCCGAATGAGAAACACGCGGAATGGGAAGTCTGCACCAGGCGCATGAGCAGCCAATGCGCCGGCAACGGAAAACAGCCGACCAGTCTTGATGCTTGTGTGTCGCAACGTCTGCGTTAGCCTGTCAATCAACCTTGAACCATGCGCGCAATGGCGCGCGATTGATGCTGAAAAAATGAAAAGCCTGAAAAACCTGACTGCCCTGTTCTCCCTCGCATCGATTGCGTCGCTCTCAATGGCCTTGATGCCGATGGCGCACGCCGACCCGCTGCCCGGTTCCACGCTGCTGTCCAGACTGCCGAAGGATGCGACGCTGCTGGTAAAAAAAGAGTTCGCGCTAGACCGGCCCACTGTCAGGGGCGAGGAATATTTTTTCTTCATATACCGCGTGAGTCGAAATTCCCGCTACGACCTCAACCGCAGTGTCTGGATCCGGTGTCAGAACAGCCGCAGCTTTCCTTCGCGGCAGAACGATCCGGTCAAGTTGAGAATCAAGTCGGTGGTGGCTGACAATCCTCTGCAAATCTACGATTCGAACTCAAATCCGATTTACGTGCTGCATGAACTCAACATGTATTTCACCACCGACCAACCAGCACTCGACGCTGGCTGCCGGATCAGGATTGATACTGCCGATCTGCCGGAACCGACCACGGTCGCTCAGGCCATGGAATACCTGTCTACCTACTTTGAATTCGTGAACGATGTCGATCCCTACGCGGGGCTGGAGAAAAGCGTGGTGGTCGACCTGTTGATGGCCAAGATTACGAACTCTCTGAAAGCCGACGACAACGCCTCCGCCCTGAAGGCATTTGCGCAGCTTGAGAAAACAAGCGACCAGCTTCCTGAAAGCTTCTACTACTATTACGCCGAGACGCTTGCCAAGGCAGGCGACAAGGGACAGGCGCGCAGCTATGCCGCGCTCTATCTGAAGAAATATGGACGGAATGGGAAATACTATAAGCAGGCCGTCGACGTGATGAGTCGGGTGTCGCAGTAGTGTAAGGTGGAATATCATTTGTATTGATCTTGCCACCAATTGCCCGTGCATTTTTCGCGTCTGGAAATAAATCGGGCCTCTGCAAGCAGAGGCCCGATTCCAGCGACAGCGGGTTCAGATAGACTGGCCCGAGTCGTTTCCCGCTTACTTGCCAGCCATCGCCAGCAGCATTTCATTCATGCGCTTCACAAACCCGGCCGGGTCGGCCAGGGTGCCGCCTTCGGCCAGCGCGGCCTGGTCGAACAGGATATGCGACCAGTCGGCAAAGCGATTTTCTTCATACTTCAGGCGTTGCACCAGCGGGTGGTCCGGGTTGATTTCCAGGATGGGGCGGGATTCCGGTGCATTCTGGCCGGCGGCTTTGAGCATGCGCACCAGGTTGCCCGACAATTCATTTTCGTCGGCGACCAGGCAGGCGGGCGAGTCCGTCAGGCGGAAAGTCACGCGCACGTCCTTGGCCTTGTCGGCCAGCGCTGTCTTCATTTTCTCGACGAGTTCCTTGTAGGAGGCTTCGGTTTCCTCGTGCTGCTTTTTCTCGGCTTCGTCTTCCAGCTTGCCCAGATCCAGGTCGCCCTTGGCCACCGACACCAGTTCCTTGCCTTCGTAGTCCTGCAGGAAGGACAGCATCCATTCGTCGACGCGGTCCGTCAGCAGCAGGACTTCGACGCCTTTCTTCTTGAAGATTTCCAGGTGCGGGCTGTTCTTCGCCGCCCCGAAAGACTCTGCGGTGACGTAGTAGATCTTGTCCTGGCCTTCCTTCATGCGGCTGATGTAGTCGTCGAAGGAGACCGTCTGGGCATCGTTGTCATTGTTGGTCGAGGCGAAGCGCAGCAGCTTGGCGATGCGTTCCTTGTTGGCGGCGTCTTCGCCGATGCCTTCCTTGAGCACCTGGCCGAATTCGGTCCAGAAGCTGGCGTACTGGTCGCGCCGCTCCTGTTCGTCGGCCGTCGCCATATCTTCTAGCATCGACAGGATGCGCTTGGCCGAACCTTCGCGGATCACCTTGACGTCGCGCGACTCCTGCAGGATCTCGCGCGAGACGTTCAGCGGCAGGTCTGAGGAGTCGATCACGCCCTTGACGAAACGAAGGTACACCGGCATCAGCTGCTCGGCATCGTCCATGATGAAGACGCGCTTGACGTACAGCTTGATGCCGCCGCGCTTGTTGCGGTCCCACAGGTCGAACGGCGCATGCGCCGGGATGTACAACAGCTGCGTATATTCGCTGCGGCCTTCGACGCGGTTGTGGGTGTAGGCCAGCGGCGCCTGGAAGTCGTGCGAGACGTGCTTGTAGAATTCCTCGTACTGTTCCGGGGTGATGTCGGATTTGCTGCGAGCCCACAGGGCGCTGGCCTGGTTGACGGTTTCCAGCTCGTCCTTGAGCACGGTTTCCTTCTTTTCCTCGTCCCATTCCTCTTTCTGCATCTGGATCGGCAGCGAGATGTGGTCGGAATACTTGCGGATGATCGATTTGAGCTTCCAGGACGACAGGAACTCGTCTTCACCTTCGCGCAGGTGCAGGATGATGTCGGTGCCGCGCGACGCCTTGTCGATCGCCTCGACGCTGAAGTCGCCTTCGCCGGCCGATTCCCAGCGCACGCCGTCTGCAGCCGGCAGGCCGGCGCGGCGCGATTCGACCGTGATCTTGTCGGCGATGATGAAGGCCGAATAGAAACCGACGCCGAACTGGCCGATCAGCGCCGCATCCTTTTGCTGGTCGCCCGACAGTTTCGTGAAGAATTCCTTGGTGCCCGACTTGGCGATGGTGCCCAGGTGCTCGACGGCGTCGTCGCGGCTCATGCCGATGCCGTTGTCGGAAATCGTGATGGTGTGCGCGGCCTTGTCGAAGGTGACGCGGATTTTCAGCTCGGCGTCGTTTTCGTACAGCGCGGCATTGTTGATGGCTTCGAAGCGCAGCTTGTCGGCGGCGTCGGAGGCGTTGGAGATTAGTTCTCGAAGGAAAATTTCCTTGTTCGAGTACATCGAATGAATCATCAGCTGCAGCAGCTGCTTGATTTCGGCTTGAAAACCCAGGGTTTGTTTTTCGGCTACGGCCATTTTTTTCCTCAAATCGCGGTTAAAGGTGGGTTGAGAACGGTTGCGGCTTTGGCGCAGCGGCCAGAGCCTCGAAATACGTGAATTTTTAACAAAATGGGGGTGGGTAAGTGGATTTCAAGGCTGATCCTGAAATCGCCTGGCTGATACCCGCCGCAGTTGGGAGTAGAATCGAGGGTTAAAGTCACCATTTTAAAAAACAGGCCATGCGCCTGGCATAATATTTTCGGAGCCCGATTTGTCTTCTTATTACGAAAAACTCAAATCCCTCAACATCGAATTGCCGGCAGTCTCGGCGCCGGCTGCCGCCTACGTCATGTATGCGCAAACCGGCAACACGCTGTTTTTGTCCGGTCATATCGCCAAGAAGGATGGTAAACCCTGGGTTGGCCAGTTGGGCAAGAACATGGCAACCGAAGAAGGCAAGCAGGCAGCGCGCGCAGTCGCCATCGACCTGATGGCCACCCTGCAGGCGGCTTGCGGCGGCGACCTGAACCGCGTCAAGCGCATCGTCAAGGTGATGAGCCTGGTGAATTCCACCGGCGACTTCACCGAGCAGCACCTGGTGACCAACGGCGCTTCGGAGCTGTTCGGCGAAGTTTTCGGCGACGCCGGCAAGCATGCCCGTTCGGCCTTCGGCGTGGCGCAAATCCCGATGGGATCCTGTGTCGAAATCGAACTGATCGCCGAAGTCGCCTGAGTCCGCACCCCCCCGGCGCGGCAGCTGCCGCGCATATCCCTGTAGAGAATTGCATGAACAACGAAAAGTACGCGCCCATCCAGTGGCAGTTTTCCCAACGCGCGCAAAAGCTGGAAAGCTCTGCCATCCGTGAAATCCTGAAGGTCACGATGCGCCCGGAAGTCATTTCTTTTGCCGGCGGCCTGCCGTCGCCTGAAACCTTCCCGGTCGATCACTTGCGCGCCGCCTACGACAAGGTGCTGTCGACGCAGGGCAAGGTGGCTTTGCAGTACGGCCCGTCCGACGGCTACGCGCCGCTGCGCGAATGGGTCGCCGCTTCGTTGTCGAAGGAGGGCGCACGCATCGTGCCGGAACAGGTGCTGATGGTGTCCGGTTCGCAGCAGGCCCTGGATTTGCTGGGCAAGGTGCTGATCGACGAAGGCAGCAAGGTGCTGGTGGAAACCCCCAGCTACCTCGGCGCCCTGCAGGCATTCTCGGTATATGGTCCGCAATTCGAATCGGTGCCGACCGACGACGGCGGCCTGATTCCGGAGACGCTGGCGGATATCGGCAAGGGCGCACGCCTGCTGTATGCGCTGCCGAATTTCCAGAATCCGACCGGCCGCACGCTGTCTGTCGAGCGTCGCCACGCCCTGGTGGAAGCCTGCGCGCGCCTGGGCGTGCCGCTGATCGAGGATGATCCCTACGGCGCGCTGTGCTACCGTGGCGAGCCCTTGCCCAAGCTGTTGGGCATGAACCCGGAAGGCGTCATTCACATGGGCTCCTTCTCCAAGGTGCTCACGCCCGGCATTCGCCTGGGCTACCTGGTCGGGCCGCAACCGCTGATCCGCAAGCTCGAGCAAGCCAAGCAGGCGGCCGACCTGCACACTGCGCAGATCACGCAGATGGTGGTGTACGAGGCGGTCAAGGATGGCTTCCTGGATGGCCATATTCCGACGATCCGCAAGCTGTATGCCGACCAGTGCCAGGTGATGCTGTCGGCGCTGGAAGAATTCTTCCCGGCCGGTACGCGCTGGACCCGCCCGGAAGGCGGCATGTTCATCTGGGTCCGACTGCCGGAGCACATCGACACCATGAAGCTGCTGGATGAGGCCATCGAGGAACTCGTGGCCTTCGTGCCGGGCGCGCCGTTCTATGCCAACAATCCGCAGCACAACACGCTGCGCCTGAGCTTCGTGACGGTGCCACCGGAAAAAATCCGCGAAGGCGTGGCCAAGCTGGGCAAGCTGATCGCCGCAAAACTGTAAAGAGAACGGTCCTGCCCGCGCGCCTGGCGCGCGGGCGCCGGTTTTCCCGGATAAAAAAAGGGCGGAAGCTGCAATAGCTTCCGCCCTTTTTGTTTGCGTCGCGACTGTTTATTTAATCGCCGCCAGGCCGGTCGCCTTGATCCTCGATTCCAGCGCCTTGCCCTTGCGCGCGCGCTTGCCGATGTGGCTGGCAAGGCTGGACGCCGACAGCGTCACTTCCTGCGCCTTGCCACCGCGGCCAGCGCCCGAGACCAGCACGCCGCGCTGGCTGATCGGCTCGGCCGCCAGCAGCTTTTCATTCTTTTCCAGATCCATCAGGATCACGCCGCGGCCGCCGCCGGACAGCGTCTTGATTTCATCCAGGCCGAATACCAGCACACGCCCTTTTTCGGACAGGCAGGCGATCGCGCTGGCGTTGGCGGGCACAGGGCGCGGCGCCAGCGGCATGTCGCCCTCGTCCAGGGTCATGAAGGCCTTGCCACCGCGGGTGCGGCTGACCATGTCGCCGGCGCGGGTGGTAAAGCCGTAGCCGGCATCCGACGCCAGCAGCAGGGTGGTGTCGGCCACGCCGACGAAGTAGTGCAGCAGCTGGGTGCCGCCCGACTGCTCGAGCAGGGTGGTGATCGGCACGCCGTCGCCACGCGCGCCGGGCAGGGCGGCCACCGGCACCGAATAGACGCGGCCGTTGGAGCCGAAGGCCAGCAGGTTGTCCACGGTGCGGCATTCGAAGGTGCCGTACAGGCCGTCGCCGGCCTTGAAGGCGAATTGCGCGGCGTCGTGACCATGGCCGTTGCGCGAGCGCACCCAGCCCTTTTGCGAGATGATCACGGTGACCGGTTCGTCGATGACCTTCTGCCCGACCACGGCGCGCTCGGCTTCCTCGATCAGGGTGCGGCGGGCGTCGCCGTACTGTTTGGCATCCGTCTCGATTTCCTTGATCACCAGCTTTTTCATCGAGGCCGGGTTGTCCAGCAAATCCTGCAGGCCGGATCGTTCATTGCGCAATTCCTGCAATTCCTGCTGGATTTTGATTGCTTCCAGGCGCGCCAGCTGGCGCAGGCGGATTTCCAGGATGTCCTCGGCCTGTCGCTCGGACAGGCGGAAGTGCGCGATCAGCGCCGGCTTGGGCTCGTCGGATTCGCGGATGATCCTGATCACCTCGTCGATATTCAGCAGCACCGCTTCGCGACCTTCCAGGATATGGATGCGGTCGTCGACCTTTTGCAGGCGGAATTGCGTGCGTCGGGTAATCGTGGTGAAGCGGAACGCGATCCATTCGTTGAGTATGTCCGCTAGGTTTTTTTGCCGCGGGCGGCCGTCGCCGCCGATCATCACCAGATTGGCCGGCGCGCTGGTTTCCAGCGACGTGTGCGCCAGCAGCATGTTGGTGAATTCGGTCTGGTCCTGGTTTTTCGATTTCGGCTCGAACACCAGCCGCACCGGCGCCTCGCGCCCGGACTCGTCGCGCACGGCGTCCAGCATGCCCAGCACGTTCTGCTTCAGGGTCAGCTGGTCCGGCAGGAGCGACTTCTTGCCGAGCTTGATCTTGGGGTTGGTGATTTCCTCGATTTCCTCCAGCACCTTTTGCGACGAGGTGCCGGGCGGCAGTTCAGTCACGACCACTTGCCACTGGCCGCGCGCCATGTCCTCGATCTTCCAGCGCGCGCGCACCTTGAGCGAGCCGCGCCCGCTGTCGTAGATCTCGGCGATCGCCGCCGCCGGCGTGATGATCTGGCCACCGCCCGGGAAGTCCGGTCCCGGAATGAATTCAAGCAGTTCGCGGCTGGTCAGCCCGGGATTGCGGATCAGGGCCACTGCGGCCTTTGCCACTTCCTGCAGGTTGTGCGGCGGGATTTCGGTGGCCATGCCGACCGCGATGCCTGAGGCGCCGTTAAGCAGCACCATCGGCAGCCGTGCCGGCAGCAGTTTCGGCTCTTCCGTCGAGCCGTCGTAGTTGGGCTGGAAATCCACCGTGCCCATGTCGATTTCGTCGAGCAGGAGTTTCGAGATCGGCGTCAGGCGCGCTTCGGTGTAGCGCATGGCCGCAGCGCCGTCGCCGTCGCGCGAGCCGAAGTTGCCCTGGCCGTCGACCAGCGGATAGCGCAGCGAAAAGTCCTGCGCCATGCGCACCATGGCGTCGTAGACTGACTGGTCGCCGTGCGGATGCAGCTTGCCCAGCACGTCGCCGACCACCGCCGCCGATTTTCGCGGCTTGGCGGTCGAGTTCAGGCCAAGTTCGTGCATGGCGTACAGGATGCGGCGCTGCACCGGCTTCTGGCCGTCGCAGACGTCCGGCAGGGCGCGGCCCTTGACCACGGAAATGGCGTAATCGAGATAGGCTCGCTCGGCGAAGCTGGCCAGGGTCAGCGCTTCGCCATCGTCAGGCGCGCTGGCTTCAAACAGGTTGGCTTGTTCGGTCATCGTGGTTCGGTGAATTATTCGTGTCTGGTCGTCATTGCCGCCGGCAGGCTGGCGCGGCCGGGGATGGTCATGTGGATGCGCCGGCCGCCTTTTGCTGCCGGCAGCGCCGCCGTCGCGCCCTGCTCGGTCGCCATGCGGTAAAACTGGTAGAACTGCGCCACCAGCTTCACGTAATTGCGGGTTTCAGGGTAGGGGGGGATGGTGTTGCGGTACTTTTGCACCGCGCCTTCGCCGGCGTTGTAGGAGGCAATCACCAGTTCCGGCTGTCCGGGAAACAGCCGCGTCAGGTCGCGCAGGTAGCGCGCGCTGACGCGGATATTGGTTTGCGGGTCGGCCAGCCGCTGCGCCACCGACTTTTTCGCGGCCGCCTGCACGCCGTAGCGCTCGGCGGTTGCCGGCATCACCTGCATCAGGCCGATTGCGCCCTTGGGCGATACCGCGGCCGGATTGAAGCCGGATTCGGCCGCCATGATTGCCTTCAGCAAGGCCGGCTGCAGGCCGAACTCGCTGGCGGCCGCATGCAGCAGGTGTTCGAATTTTTTCAGGTTGGGGTGCTCGCCGAGGTGGCGCGACAGCGCCGGTGACAACGGCTTGTGTTCGCCATCGATGGCGAACGGGCTGCGTTGCTCGGTGTCGAAATCGGCATCGCCGCGCGCATACAGCTTGTAGCGTTCATCCAGCTTTTCTGTCGAAAAATGCGCGCCGCCTTGTGCATCGACATAGCCGTAGATATCGGCATGCGCGGCGGCGCCCGCCAGCGACAGGCAGGATGCGACAAGGAGGGAACGCAGCGTGCGCATCAGATGTCGGCTTCCGCTTCGTTGCCGTGCTCTTCCAGCCAGGCGCGCCGCGCGGCTGCTTCGCCCTTGCCCATCAGCATGGTGAAGCGCGCCTGCGAAGTTTCCAGGTCGAAGCTGCCCAGCGCCACCGGCAGCAGGCGCCGGGTGTTCGGGTTCATGGTGGTTTCCCACAGCTGCTCGGCATTCATTTCACCCAGACCCTTGAAGCGGGCGATGCTCCAGGCGCCGTCCTTGACGCCATCCTTGCGCAACTTGTCCTCGATGGTCGCCAGTTCGACGCCGTCGAGGGCATAGACCTTTTGCGCCGGCTTCTTGCCGCGCGCCGGCGCATCGACCCGGTACAGGGGCGGGCGGGCGATGCAGATGTGGCCGCGCGCGATCAGTTGCGGGAAGTGCTTGAAGAACAGGGTCAGCAGCAAGACCTGGATGTGCGAGCCATCGACATCGGCGTCCGACAGGATGCAGATGCGGCCGTAGCGCAGCCCCGACAGGTCAGGCGTATCGTTGGGACCGTGCGGGTCGACGCCGATCGCAACGGAAATGTCGTGGATCTCGTTGTTGGCAAACAGGCGGTCGCGTTCGGTTTCCCAGGAGTTCAATACCTTGCCGCGCAAGGGCAGGACCGCCTGAAACTCCTTGTCGCGTCCCATCTTGGCCGAGCCGCCGGCGGAATCGCCCTCGACCAGGAACAGTTCGTTGCGGGTGATGTCGCTGGACTCGCAATCGGTCAGCTTGCCCGGCAAGACCGCAACACCGGAAGATTTCTTCTTTTCGACTTTTTGCGCCGAGCGCAGGCGCGATTGCGCCTGCTTGATCACCAGATCGGCCAGCTTCTTGCCGTAATCGACGTGTTCGTTGAGCCACAGTTCCAGCGCCGGCTTGGAAAAGCCTGCCACCAGCCGCACCGCATCGCGCGAATTCAGGCGTTCCTTGATCTGGCCCTGGAATTGCGGGTCGAGCACCTTGGCCGACAGCACGAAGGAGACGCGGGCAAACACATCGTCCGGCAGCAGTTTGACGCCTTTGGGCAGCATCGAATGCATCTCGACAAAGCTTTTCACCGCGCCGAACAGGCCTTCGCGCAAACCCGATTCATGCGTGCCGCCGGCCGAGGTCGGGATCAGGTTGACGTAGGATTCGCGCACCACATTGCCTTCCTCTGTCCAGGCCACCACCCACGAAGCGCCTTCGCCTTCGGCAAAGCCGTCGGTGTCGGCGCCAGCGTACTGTTCGCCCTCGAACAGCGGGATCAGCGGTTCGGCGCTGCTCGACTGCGCCAGCGATTCCACCAGGTAGCCGCGCAAGCCCTGGTCATATTGCCAGGTTTGCGTGTCGCCGTTTTTGGCATTCACCAATGTGACTTTGACGCCCGGCAGCAGCACCGCTTTCGAGCGCAGCAGGCGCTGCAGTTCACCCAGCGGGATCGCCGCCGAATCGAAGTATTTGGCATTTGGCCAGGCCGTGACCCTGGTGCCGGATTTTTTTTCATCCTTGGCGGGACTGCGCGACTTCAGCGGTTCGATGACGTCGCCGTCGGCGAACGCCATATCGTGCACCTTGCCTTCGCGCCAGACGGTGATCGCCAGGCGCGTGGACAGCGCATTGGTGACCGACACGCCGACGCCATGCAAACCGCCGGAAAACGAATAGGCGCCGCCGGAACCCTTGTCGAATTTGCCGCCGGCGTGCAGGCGGGTAAACACGATTTCCACGGTCGGCACCTTTTCTTCCGGGTGCAGGCCGACCGGAATGCCGCGGCCGTCATCCTCGACGCTGACGCTGCCGTCGGCATTCAATGTGACCAGAATATTCCGGGCGAAACCGCCGAGCGCCTCGTCCGAGGCATTGTCGATCACTTCCTGGATGATGTGCAGCGGGTTTTCCGTGCGGGTGTACATGCCCGGGCGCTGCTTGACGGGCTCGAGCCCTTTCAGGACCCGGATCGATGATTCGCTGTAATCGGAAGTGGTTTTTTTGGTTGCCATGCAGATGAGGGGTGAATGCAAAAAACTGTTTATTTATACAGTAAAATTTCTACAGCCAACAGATTACCCTTTTCCGGCGATTTCTGCATGGCCAATTTACATTGCAAATAATGCAAGCGGACGGGGCTTATTTGCTCAGCATGCGCATGCCGCGCTCCAGGCCGTCGAGGGTCACCGGGAACATCCTGCCCTGCAGGATCTGGTGGATGATGGTGATCGACTGGCGGTATTGCCACAAACCTTCCGGCTCCGGGTTCAGCCATATGTGCTTGGGAAAGGCATGGGTGAAGCGCTGCAGCCAGGTGGCGCCGGCTTCTTCGTTGTTGTATTCCACCGAGCCGCCGGGTTGCAGGATTTCGTAGGGACTCATGGTGGCGTCGCCGACGAAGATCAGCTTGGTATCCGGCGTGTACTTGCGCAGCACATCCCACGTCGGGAAGCGTTCGGCATGGCGGCGGTGGTTATGCTTCCAGAGATAATCATAGACGCAGTTGTGGAAATAAAAGAACTCCATGTTCTTGAATTCCGAGCTGGCAGCGGAAAACAGCTCCTCGGTGCGGGCGACATGGTCATCCATGCTGCCGCCGACATCCAGCAGCATCAGCACCTTGACATTGTTGCGGCGCTCCGGCTGCATCTTGATATCCAGATAGCCGGCATTGCTGGCGGTGGCGCGGATGGTTTCGTCCAGCGCCAGTTCTTCCTGCGCGCCGTCGCGGGCGAACTTGCGCAGGCGCCGCAGCGCCACCTTGAGGTTGCGCGTGCCCAGCTCGCGCTCGGCATCGTAGTCGCGGAAGGCGCGCGCCTCCCACACCTTGACCGCGCTGCGGTTGCGGCTCTTGCCGCCGATGCGGATGCCTTCCGGATTGTGGCCGCCGTGGCCAAAGGGCGAGGTGCCGCCGGTGCCGATCCACTTGTTGCCGCCTTCGTGGCGTTCCTTTTGCTCTTCCAGCAATTCGCGCAGGCGGTCCATCAGTTTGTCATAGCCGAACTTTTCCAGCCGGGCGAGCTGTTCCGGCGTCAGTTCGCGCTGCATGCGCTGCAGCAGCCAATCCGGCGGGATCTGGCCATTTTCCTCGAAAGTCGCGGCGATGCCCTTGAAATACTGGCCGAAAGCCCGGTCGAACTTGTCGTAGTGCGCCTCGTCCTTGACCAGGGTGAGGCGCGCCAGGTAATAGAAGTCGTCCAGCGAGGGGGCGATCACGCCTTTTTGCAGCGCTTCCAGCAAGACCAGGAATTCCTTGATCGAGACCGGAATCTTCGCGTCTTTCAGCGTGAAGAAAAAATCGATCAGCACGGCAGTTCCTTGGCGCCCGGTATCGGCTAGCGCTTGTTGCGCGCCATGAACACCAGGCGCTCGAACAGGTGCACGTCCTGCTCGTTCTTGAGCAGGGCGCCATGCAGCGGCGGCACTGCCATGCCGGCATCCGGGCTGCGCAAAGCTTCGGCCGGAATGTCCTCGGCCAGCAGCAGCTTGAGCCAGTCGAGGAATTCCGAAGTCGACGGCTTTTTCTTCAGGCCCTGCACGTCGCGCACCGCATAGAAGGTTTGCAGCGCCTGCGCCAGCAAATCCTTTTTCAGGTGCGGGAAATGGACATTGACGATGTCCTGCATCGTATCCCTGTCCGGGAACCGGATGTAGTGGAAAAAGCAGCGCCGCAAAAAGGCGTCGGGCAATTCCTTTTCATTGTTCGAGGTGATGATCACCAGCGGCCGGTGGCGCGCCGCGACCATTTCGCGCGTCTCGTACACATAAAATTCCATGCGGTCGAGTTCGCGCAGCAAATCGTTGGGGAACTCGATATCCGCCTTGTCGATCTCGTCGATCAGCAGCACCACCGGTTGCGGCGCCGTGAAGGCTTGCCACAACACGCCCTTGACGATGTAGTTGTGGATGTCCTTGACGCGCTCCGAACCTTCAATATCCGCCAGTTGCGAATCGCGCAGGCGCGACACCGCATCGTATTCGTACAAGCCCTGCTGCGCCTTGGTGGTGGACTTGACGTGCCATTGCAGCAGCGGCATGTCCAGCGCCGCCGCCACTTCCTCGGCCAGCATGGTCTTGCCGGTGCCGGGCTCGCCCTTGATCAGCAGCGGGCGCTGCAGCGTCAAGGCGGCATTCACCGCCAGCTTTAAATCCTCGGTCGCCACATAATTTGGGGAACCTTCGAAGCGTGTTTCCTGTCGCATAACTTCGTGTCTTAAAGAAATAATTGTGTCATCAAGCCGAAAATTAAGGGGTGTCTAATCCGCCTCGATAATTTCAAAGTATAAGCGAGAACCGGAATTCCGGAATTTAACGAAAGAGGACCAGTTGCATGAAAATCCTTTTCCTGCGCATGTGGGTGATGTGCCGCCGTCTGTGCGGCGGCACCCAGCACCGCCGCGACCGCCGGATGCAGTACGAGCGCCAGGTCGAATCCCTGCTGCGGCAGGCCAATCCCTTCGCCGGCTGGAACGAGCGGGCCAACTGGATGATCGATGTCGCCGAATGGCTGCGTCATGTGCCAAGGTCCGGCATTCTGCAGCCGGCCCACGCCGGCGAACTGCGGCGTCAGCGCCTGCTGCTCCTGCTCGACTGGCTTGACGCGCATCGCGACGCCCGCCGCGTGGTCCAGACCACCCTGCAGAAAACCTTGCGCGAAGCAGCCGGGCCGGAGCTGTTCAGCGCCACGGGGCTGCCGCGCGAGCCGGCCTTTTTCAGTGAACTGGGCGAACGCATCGTCAAGTTCATCCTGCCGCGCCCACCGGCGCAGGAAGACCTGTCGGCCCTGTTCGCCGCCATGTTTCCCGATCCGGCCGACGCCGACTGGCTGCTGGGACTGGACCATCTTACGCTGGGGCGCCTGGCCAGGCTGTGCACCGACGAAGGGATCGTGCATGCCTATATCCGCCAGATCGACGAGGCGCTGACGTACCTGGCCGCCATGGTCGTGGCGGTCGGCATCGGTCCGGCCTTCCGGCCGCGCCTGGATCCGAAGGTGGCGTTGCAGTCGACGCCGTTCATGGCGCTGCGGCGTGAACTGGAGGCATTCTGCCTGTCGCGCCACCATGACGCCGCCGCGCTGCGCAGCGTGAAGATGCTGGTCGCGGTTTGTCAGGCGCAGACCGACCGCATCTATGCCGATCTGGATGAGCATGGCGTCTCGGTTGGCCTGGTGTACAGCGTCGAGCGCATGCGCGCCCAACTGGTGCGCATCGGCCGCCTGATTGACTTGCGCACGGCCACCTTGCACACGCCGCAGGGCGCAGGGCAGGTGCAGGCGCTGCTGGCCGACCTGATCCGCGCCCAGCATGCGCGCGATTCGGTGCCGGCGCTGGTGCAGCGCAGTTTCTCGCTGCTGGCGCGCAAGCTGGTTGAACGTAACGCCGGCCAGGGCGAGCATTACATCGCCCGCAACCGCGCCGAATACCGGATCATGCTCAATGCCGCATATGTGGGCGGCATCGTCACCGCTTTTACCGTGCTGGCCAAATTTGCCCTGGCCGGCGGCGCGGTGCAATTTTTCGATGGCTTGTCGGCCTCGCTGACTTACGCCGCCGGCTTTATCCTGATTACCGCCCTTGGCGGCGTGCTGGCGACCAAGCAGCCGGCTGTCACCGCGCCGGCGCTGGCGGCGCGCATGGGTGCACTGGATTCCCGTGAGGGCCTGCGCGGCTTGCTGCAGGAAACAGCCTGGCTGTTGCGCTCGCAGGCAGCCGCGGTGTTCGGCAATCTGATCGCCGTCATTCCCGCGATGGTCTTGCTGGCGGGCGCGGCGTTCCTGCTGACCGGGGTGCCGCTGCTGTCCCCCGCCAGGGCCGAAGCCAGCCTGCACTCCCTGTCGCTGTTCGGCATGACGCCGCTGTTTGCCGCGCTGACCGGAGTTTTGCTATGGCTGTCGAGCCTGGTGGCCAGCTTTGCCGACAACTGGTTCGCCCTGCGCCAGCTGCGCGCCTCGCTGGCGCACCACCGCCGCCTGGTGCATGCGCTCGGCACTGCCCGCGCCGAGCGGGTGGCGCGCTGGGTTGAACGTCATGTGGCCGGCGTGGCCGCCAACCTGTCGCTGGCCTTCCTGCTGGGCATGGGGCCGGTCGTCATGCAGTTTTTCGGGCTGGCGCTGGATGTGCGGCATGTGACGCTGTCCGCCGGCACCCTGGTCGCCGCTGCAGCCAGCCTGGGCTGGGTCACGCTGATGTCGTCCGAATTCTGGCTGGCCGTTCTTGGCATTGCCGCCATCGGCTTTTTGAACGTCGGCATGGCCTTTGGCTGCGCCCTGGCGCTGGCCTTGCGCGCAAGAGAAGTGCCGGACCGCATCTGTCGCCTGGTGTTCGGCTCGGTGCTGCGGCGTTTTGCGCGGTCGCCGCGCTTTTTCCTGTTTCCCCGCGAGCCTGAAGGCGCTGCCGAGGGCGGTGCGCCTGCCGCTGCGCCTGTGGACGAGCATCGCCAGCGCGCGGGAGGTGGGGGCGGTTGAGCCGGTCGGGCAAGGTCTTGTCTGTCCGGCATGGACTGGCGTGGGGAGTTCAGGTAAAATCGAACGGTTTGGGTGCCGGCAAAGCAAGGGAGCGCTGGACACCCGCCGGTTTCGCTTTACTTACCTCCTGCTAACATGAAAAAAATATTCGCATTGCTCGCGCTCGCGGGCGTAGCCAACTTCTCCGCTGCGGCGGATGTGGTCGGCGATGCCAAAGCCGCCAGGGCCAAGGTTGAGATGTGTATCGGTTGCCACGGCATCCCCGGTTACAAAGCCACTTACCCGGAACTGTACCAAGTGCCGATGCTGGGCGGCCAGTCGGTGAAATACATCGAAAGCGCGCTGAAAGCCTATCAAAAGGGCGATCGCAAGCATCCGACCATGCAGGGCATCGCTGCCAGCCTGTCGGAGCAGGACATCGCCGATGTTGCGGCGTATTACGCGCAACAGAAATAAGGGGATCGTACGATGAAAAACATGTTTAAAGCTGCAGTCCTGGTACTCGCCTCCGCAATATCCCTGGGCGCGCACGCCGCAGGCGATATCGAGGCCGGCAAGGCACTCGCCCAGAAAAACAATTGCTTTACCTGCCACGGCCAGGACTACAACACGCCGATCGATCCCGCTTATCCCAAGCTGGCCGGTCAGCATGCCGATTACCTGGAGCATGCATTGATCGCTTACCAGCGCGGCGCCAGCGGCCCTAACGGTCGCGGCAATGCCATCATGGGCGGCCAGGCCAAGCCGCTGAGCCGGAAGGACATCCAGAATATCGCCGCCTACCTGCACAGCCTGCCGGGTACGCTGGTGGTGCGCAAGTAAAAGCGTCGCCTTGCCCTGCAAAAAAAGCCACGGGATCCGTGGCTTTTTTATTTGCCGATTCCAGCCGGGCGGGTGGCGTCAGCGGCTGCGCCGCTGCACGCAATCGATGTAGGCGGCGCCGTCGGGCGGGGTGCCGCTGCGCTGCGAATTCCAGATCATCTCGCCCAGGCATTCCATGATCTGGTGATGCGCCTCATGCTCGGACTGCAGTTTGCGGGCGAGCGCATGACATGCGGCGCGGATGCCGGGCGGCTGGTCGATCGACACCTGTTCGGCGATCGACAGGTGCATCGACAGATGCAGGAACGGGTTGGCCTGGCCGCGTTCGACCGAATAATCGGCCGCCAGCGCGGCCTCGACTTCTTCCAGTTCGCCGGCATATTCCGGGTGCTGGGCGATCCAGTCGCGCGCAATCGCCTCCAGCGGCGTCAGGATTTCATTGTTGCGGTGCTTGCGGTAAGTGTTGCAGAAAAAGCGCCGGACATCGTCCTGCGAGGGTGTAAACATGTTCAGATTCCTTTGGCCGGCAGCGGGGTCTTGTCCGGATATTCGCACAGATCGGCGATGATGCAGTTCCAGCACTGCGGCTTGCGGGCGATACAGGTATAGCGGCCGTGCAGGATCAGCCAGTGGTGGGCATCGTGGAGAAATTCGTGCGGGACTTTTTTCATCAGTGCCCGTTCGACTGCCTCGACGTTCTTGCCGGGCGCCAGGCCAGTGCGGTTGGCGACCCGGAAGATATGCGTATCCACGGCCATGACCGCTTCGCCGAAGGCCGTGTTCAAGACCACATTGGCGGTCTTGCGGCCCACGCCCGGCAAGGCTTCCAGGCTTTCGCGCGTGCGCGGTACTTCGCCGCCGTGCTGCTCGACCAGGATGCGGCAAGTCTCGATGATGTTTTTTGCCTTGGTGCGGTACAGGCCGATGGTGCGGATATAGGCCTCGAGGCCCTCGACGCCGAGCGCGAAGATCGCCTGTGGCGTATTGGCGACCGGGTACAGCACGCGGGTTGCCTTGTTGACCGAGACATCGGTCGCCTGGGCCGACAGAATGACCGCGATCAGCAGTTCGAATGGCGTGGTATAGGCCAGTTCGGTGGCCGGATGCGGATTGGCGGCGCGCAGGCGCTCAAAAATTTCGCGTCGCTGCTGATTGTTCATGGCTTTTCCTCGGCCTTTGTGGCCGCATCTGCCGCCATCTGTTCCTTCCTGATGCGCGCGCGCTCGATTGCTGCCAGCACGATCGCCTTCTTGCGCGCCTGTTCTGCCTGCTGCTCCGGAGTGACAGGCGTTTCCGCTTCCAGCGCCTGCAGTTTGGCGGCCGCCTTGGCGGCCAGCCTGGCGTCGTTTTCTTCCTTTTCGCGGCGCAGGCGCATGACATGAAAATCGTGGCGGTGGCGCGCCTGGTCTGCCTGCTGCTGCGGCCAGGCGTCCCAGCCGGTCAGGCTGCCGGTGACGTCGACCATGGCAATGCAATCGACCGGACAGGGGGCGACACAGAGGTCGCAGCCGGTGCAAAGCGACGGCAGCACCGTGTGCATCTGCTTGGCAGCGCCGACGATGGCATCCACCGGACAGGCCTGTATGCAAAGAGTGCAGCCGATGCACAGAGTCTCGTCGATCACTGCTACCGGGCGCGGGCGCTCGGCGCCGTTGGCCGGGTTCAGTGGGATGACCGGCTTGCCGAGCAGGAGCGCAAGCCTGGCGACGCCCTCGGCGCCGCCAGGCGGACACTGGTTGTAGGCAGCTTCGCCGCTGGCGATCGCCTCGGCATAGGGGCGGCATGCCGGGTAGCCGCATTTGGTGCACTGGGTTTGCGGCAGCAGGTCTTCGATACGATCGGCAAGCGGGGTGGACACGGAATTGTTCATCGATAAAAGCAGCATTATCCAATAAAAAAGCCGTCCCTGGATGGGGACGGCTTTTTGCGCAGCTGCGGCGCGAATCAGGCGTATTTCTTGATGAATTCGCCGACTTTCGGGCAAATGATTTCGCGCCAGCGGCGGCCGGAGAAAATGCCGTAGTGGCCGCAGCGCGGCGCGACATAATCCTGCTGCATACTTTTGGGGATGCCGGAGCATAGTTCGTGCGCCGCCTGGGTTTGGCCGGGGCCGGAAATGTCATCCAGTTCGCCTTCGACGGTGAACAGCGCGACAGTCTTGATATCCTGCGGGCGCACCAGCTTGCCGCCGACTTCCCAAGTGCCCTTGGGCAGGGCGTGGTCCTGGAAAACCGTCTTGATGGTTTCCAGGTAATACTCGGCCGGCATGTCCAGCACGGCATTGTACTCATCGTAAAACTTGCGATGTTCCTCAGCCGAGGCATTGTCGCCTTCGCGCAGGTGCATGTAGAAGTCCCAGTGGCTTTGTGCATGGCGGCTCGGGTTCATTGCCACGAAACCGGCATGCTGCAGGAAGCCGGGATAGACCTTGCGGCCGTGACCCGCGTAATTGGGCGGCACTGCGTAAATGACGGTATTTTCAAACCAGGAAAAAGGTTTGTTGACCGCCAGGTCATTGACCTGGGTTGGCGACTTGCGCGGATCGATTGGGCCGCCCATCAGTATCATCGACTTGGGCAGCATCGGGTCGTTGTCGGTGGCCATCAGTGCGACAGCCGCAAGCACCGGAACGGTCGGCTGGCATACCGCCATCACGTGCAGGTTCGGACCCAGCTGGCGGATGAAATCCTGCACGTAGTAGATATAGTCGTGCAAATGGAAGGGGCCATCCGAGTAGGGCACCATGCGCGCATCGAGCCAGTCGGTGACGTAGACGTCATGGTTTTCCAGCATGCTGCGCACGGTATCGCGCAGCAGCGTGGCATGGTGGCCGGACAGCGGGGCAACGATCAAGGCCTTGGGCTGCTTGAGCTTGGCGGTTTCGGCATCGCTCAAGTCTTTTTTGAAATGAATCAGCGAGCAGAAAGGCTTCAGTGCGGCAATTCTTTCCAGAATTTTGACTTCTTTACCATTTACTGCAACTTTTTCAATGCCAAACGCCGGCTTTTCATATTCCTTGCCAAGGCGATACATCAATTCGTAACCTGCCGCAATGCGTTGCGCAAATGGCGTGTGCGCCAGCGGGGATACGGGATTGGTAAATAGCTTGGCGGACGCTTCTGCCCACTGGATCAATGGATTGATGAAGTTACGGTTTAATTCATGAAATTGGTAGAGCATGATCGCCTCATCGAGTAGCGCAGCACAATAAGCTTATGTTTATATTGTTGCATCGCATCATAAACTATTTTACTTAAGCGTGTAGGAAAATTCTCGTTGCACCACAGCAAAATTTACAAACATTGGTTGCTTCTTTGAAAACGAATGGTTTCCGGAAAAACAGATTTTGCTGCATTGATGCTTAGAAACATACCATAATTTGTTGGCGTTGGTCAGACATTTGCAACCAGGTTTCACTCCCTGTTCGTCTTGTTGCTTTGGCTAAATTTTAAAAATATTGTTTAAAATCAATTGCTTGTGTTAATTTGTTGCCCCTGCGGCATGCTGCCGGCTCGGCATGACACTGTCATGTCGTTGTAATCAAGTCGTGATAACCCATCTTGCGCGTCCTCGGCCATGTTCCGGCGGTAGGCGCTTGCGCTGCCAGCCGCAAATGCCCTATGAAACTTGCGCTGCATCCGCATGTTATGTAGCAGTGCAGCATAAGTCGTGCCAGGTATTGGCAACGTATAAGCGCGTGGGCAAGAAAAAACGCTCCCTGGCAGGGGGCCAGGGAGCGTTCATGGGACGTTGCTGCTGAATGGAGCGATCAATCGAATACAGGCGTTTCCACACCCAGAATCTTGTGCAGCTTGGGCGATGTGGTGGTGTACTGCATGTGGATTTTCTTTTCCGGGAAGATGTAGGGCGCTGCGCCAAAGGCCGCCAGTGCCGCTTCATGGAAGCCGGACAGGATCAGTTTTTTCTTGCCTGGGTAGGTGTTGATATCGCCAACCGCAAAAATCCCCGGCACATTGGTTTCGAATTTCTCGGTATCGACCACTTTCAATTGCTTGCGCTCGATATCCAGGCCCCATTCGGCGATCGGGCCGAGCTTGGGCGACAGGCCGAAGAACACCAGCAGGTGATCCAGCGGCAGGCGGCGCGTTACGCCATCGGCGCCGGTGACCTTGATTTCAGTGAGTTGCTCGTCGGTGGATTCGTAGCCGGTGACCTGGCCAACCACGAATTGCATTTCAAATTGGTCGCACAATTCTTTCATCTTCGCGACCGACGCTGGCACAGCGCGGAAGTCTTCGCGGCGATGCAGCAGAATGACCGATTCGGCCTTGCCGACGAAGTTCAGCGCCCAGTCCAGGGCAGAGTCGCCGCCGCCGCAAATCACCAGGTTCTTGCCGTGGAAGCGGCTCGGATCCTTGACGCGGTAAAACACTTGCTTGCCTTCGAATTGTTCGATGCCATCGACCTTGATGGTGCGCGGCTGGAACGAGCCCACGCCGGCGGCGATGAAGATGGTCTTGGTGATGAAGCGGGTGCCAATCGAGGTCTCGACGTTGAAACGGCCGTCTTCGCGCTTTTCGACCACGGTGACTTCCTGGTTCAGGTGGAAGGTCGGCTCGAATGGCTCGATCTGCTTCAGCAGGTTGTCGGTCAATTCCTGGCCGGTGCAGACTGGCACGGCCGGGATGTCGTAAATCGGCTTGTCCGGGTACAGTTCCACGCACTGGCCGCCAACGACCGGCAGCGAATCGATCACGTGCGCCTTGATTTCCAGCAGGCCGAGTTCGAATACCTGGAACAGGCCAACCGGACCGGCGCCAATGATGACTGCATCGGCTTCGATCGGCGCCGAAGCTGAGCCGGTATTGGTGTTGGGGGCAAGGGTCGAGGCATCGAGGCCGGTGCTGGTTTCCATACGACTGTCAAATTCCTGTTTCATTGAGAGAGTAAAAAAGCCGGGGAAACAGCCGCCGGCTTCGGGTATTTTGTGGCACTGCCTCAGCGGGTGAGGTACTGCAGCTTATCTTTGATGTCTTTCCATTCCTCGGCTTCCGCCAGCGGCGATGTCGTCTTGGTAATCGAAGGCCACTTGCGCGCCAGTTCGATATTCAGCTTGATGAATTGCTGCTGGTCGGCCGGGACATCTTCTTCGGCATAAATGGCATTGACCGGGCATTCCGCCACACATACCGCGCAGTCGATGCACTCGTCCGGGTCGATCGCCAGGAAATTCGGGCCTGCGCGGAAGCAGTCCACCGGACACACATCGACGCAGTCGGTATAACGACAACGGATGCAGGATTCGGTCACAACGTGGGTCATAACGGTCCTATCTACTCAATTGGGGGATAAAATGGCTCGATTGCCGATCACGCTCCGCGAAAGGACGTAGCTGTTCCGGCAATCATTTGCAAAGCCTTGTATCTTAAGGCATTTTATATGTTCCGACAAACAGCGGTTATATAAAATACGCATAAGCAAATGCGCGGGGCGCTGTTGCGGCGCTTTGCCTGGCGAGCTGTTGTAAGCTGGAAATGCGTTTTCAGTGCCTTGGTCGCCATGCCATGCGCCAGATTTTTTTGTAAACCTGAGCTGTTTTTCTTATCCAGTGAAAGCTGCATGAAACCGAAAATCCTGGTCGCGCGCGCCATTTTTCCCGAGGTACTGGAGTACCTGTCACTGCATTTCGAGGTGGAAGCCAATCAGGATGATCAGCCCTGGTCCACCGCGGAATTGCGCGCGCGCCTGCAGGGCAAGCAGGGCTTGTTCTCGACCGCCGGTGAAATCATTGCCGCCGACCTGATCAAGGCTTGCCCGCATTTGCAAGTGATCGCCAACATGGCGGTTGGCTACAATAATATCGACCTCGACGCTGCCACGCGCGCTGGCATCATTGTCACCAATACGCCGGATGTGTTGAACGAAACCACGGCCGATTTTGCCTGGGCCCTGCTGATGGCGGCGGCGCGCCGGGTGGGCGAATCGGAGCGCTGGTTGCGCGCGGGGCAGTGGGCGCGTTGGCGCCATGACGCCTTCCTGGGCACAGACCTGCATGGCGCCACTCTGGGCATCCTTGGCATGGGCCGCATCGGCCAGGCGATTGCGCGACGCGCGCTCGGCTTCGATATGCAGGTGCTCTACCATAACCGCACCCGGCTGCCGGCGACGCTGGAGGCGGCGGCCAACCATGCGCAGTATGTGGAAAAGGACGCGTTGTTGCGCCGTGCCGACCATTTGCTGCTGGTGCTGCCGTATTCGGCGGCGACCCATCATGCCATAGGCGCAGCCGAACTGGCGTTGATGAAGCCGACCGCTACCCTGGTCAATATCGCGCGCGGCGGCATCGTCGATGATGCTGCGCTGATCATGGCGCTGCGCGAGCGGCGGATTGCCGCAGCCGGGCTCGATGTCTTCGAAAATGAACCGGCATTCCATCCGGACTTCCTGGCGCTGGAAAATGTCGTGTTGACGCCGCATATAGGCAGCGCGTCCGGTTCGACGCGGCGCGCGATGGCTGCCTGCGCGGCGGATAACTTGATTGCCGGTCTGGCCGGGCAGGTGCCTGTCAATCTGCTGAATCCGCAGGTATTGCGGGGCGCCTGACGGCGCGGCGAGACCGGAAAAAACAAAAAGCCGCGCAACGCGCGGCTTTTTTGCGACAGGTACAGTACCCGCTCAGGCCTTCAGGGAGGCCACCAGGTCGATGTACTGCTGCATCGCCGCTTCCGCGGATGTGCCTTTCAGCGCATTCCAGGCATCCCATTTGGCACGGGCAATGAAGTCGCTCATGCCCGGACGCTCACCGCTGGCGTCGCCGCTGGCCTGTTTGTACAGGGCATAGAGCTTCAGCAGGGTCATGTTGTCGGGGCGTTCGGCCAGATTTTTCGATTCCTCGACTACCTGTTCGAAACGGGCTTGCAGGCTCATGCCGCTCACACGCCCAGCAGTTCGACTTCGAAAATCAGCGTCGCGTTCGGCGGAATCACGCCGCCGGCGCCACGCGCGCCGTAACCCAGGGCTGCCGGGATGATCAGCTTGCGCACGCCGCCGATTTTCATGCCTTGCACGCCCTGGTCCCAGCCCTTAATCACATGGCCGGCGCCCAGCGGAAACTGGAAAGGATCGTTGCGGTCCTTGCTGGAGTCGAACTTGCTGCCGGCGCTGCCGTCGGCATTTTGCAGCCAGCCGGTGTAGTGCACGGTTACGTGCGCGCCGGCGGTCGCTTCGGCGCCATCGCCGACGGTGATATCTTCATACTGCAGTCCGGTGGAGGTCACGGTGGTAGACATGGTTTTCCTTGAGAGTGGGATGCTAAAAGCAGGGTAGACTGACAGAATTGTAGCGAAGAAAGCGGGAATGATGGGAAATGAAATGGGGCCGATGCGATGATGCGGCCGGTATTGGGTGCGTTTGGCAAGGCAGTGTTGTCGCAGCTGCACATGCGCATGTTGCTGCTGACGATAGCGCCTTTCATGCTGTCGCTGGTCATCTGGGGCGTGGTGCTGTATTTCGGCTTGCAGCCCTTGTACGATAGCTTGCATGCCTACTTTGCCGGACATGACTTGTTCGGTCCGGTCGGCAACTGGATGGACGCCATGGGCGCCGGCTTCGCCGGCTATGTTGCCGTGCCGCTGGTCGCCATGTGGCTATTGCTGCCGTTGATGATCCTGACGGCGCTCGCCTTCATTGCCCTGTTCGCGATGCCGGCTATCATCCGCCATGTGGCCAGTCGCCATTATCCCGAACTCGAGCGGCGCCACGGCGGCAGCATCTGGGGCAGCCTGTGGCGGTCGCTGTATGCCTTCATCGTGTTTGCGCTGCTGTGGATCGCCAGCCTGCCGCTGCTGGCGGTGCCGCCGCTGGGCTTGGTCGTGCAAGCGCTGCTGTGGGGCTGGCTGACCTGCAAGGTGCTGTCGTATGACGCGCTGGCCGAACATGCAAGCCGGGAGGAATTTCGCGCATTGCAAAGACGCCATCGCAGCGGGTTGCTGTTGATCGGCACGCTGACCGGCGCCATGGGTGCCGCGCCGATGCTGTTGTGGCTGGGTGGCGCCCTGTCGGTCATCTTTTTCCCTGTGTTTGCCGCCTTTTCGATCTGGTTGTACGTGCTGGTATTTGTCTTTACCGGCCTGTGGTTTACGCATTATTGCCTGGCGGCGCTGGCCAGGATGCGCGCCGGTGCTGCCAGGAATGGGGCGACGTCAGTGCAGTTCAAGAATATCGATTAATTTTTCACATGGGCGGGGCAAATGGCTTTTGGACTCATCATCATCGGCGACGAAATTTTGTCAGGCAAGCGCGCTGACCAGCATTTTCCCAAGGTGGTGCAATTGCTGGGGGCGCGCGGCTTGCAGCTTGGCTGGGCGGAATACCTGGGCGACGATCCGGCGCGCATTACCGCAACCTTGCGCCGTACCCTGGCCAGTGGCGATATCGTGTTTTCCTGCGGCGGCATCGGCGCCACGCCGGATGACCATACGCGCCAGTGTGCGGCAGCGGCGCTGGGCGTGCCGCTGGTACTGCATCCCGATGCCAGACGCCGCATCGAGGAGCGCATCACCGATATGGCGCACGAGGCCGGCCTGGCGCCGGCTTTGCAAGCGCCGGAAAATCTCCACCGGCTGAAAATGGGGGAATTCCCGCAGGGCGCGAATATCGTCCCCAACCCCTATAACAAGATCCCTGGCTTTTCCGTGCAAGGGGCGGGGAGCGGCGCGCATTACTTCGTCCCCGGTTTCCCCGTGATGGCATGGCCGATGATCGAGTGGGTGCTGGATACCCATTATTCCGCCATGTTTCATCAGTCGCCGCAACTGGAGCGATCTGTGCTGGTATTCGGGGCGATGGAGTCGGGCCTGACGCCGTTGATGGAATCGCTTGAAGCGCAATTCCCCCTGGTGAAGGTGTTCAGCTTGCCGAGTGTGGCCGATGCCGATAATCGGGCCCGTATCGAGTTGGGCGTCAAGGGCGAGCCCGATCAGACAGCGGCAGCGTTCGTGGATTTGCTGGCTGAACTTGATCGGCTGGGCGCCGAATACCGGCAGCCCTGAGTCTGCAGCGATGGCGGCCTGCCACAAAAAGATTCGGGCCTGCCGGCGCATGCATCATGTTTGCATGGCCCGGCAGGCCCGATGGCCTTCCGGTGTTGCGACTGCCGCGCGTCGGCGCGGCAGCGGCTAATTACTTCTTGGCTTTGGCAGCGGTCTTGTTGGCCGCCTGGGAGATCTGGGTCACAGCCGTGTTCAGGTTGGTTTCCAGAGCTTCGACAGCTTGCTTGGTCGATTGGGCCAGTTGTTCGTAGCTGGCGTTGGCGGTGCCGAAGGCCGACTTGACCAGGGCGATCACGTTTTCCGAACCGGCCGGTGCATTCTTGCTGGCTTCTTCGATCAGGGACAGCACTTTACGGTTGGCTTCGGCAACTTGCTCTTCAGCAGCCTTGGTGAATTCGGCTTGGGCGCTGGAAGCAATGGTGGCGACATGACGGCCATACGCCAGGGCTTTTTCAGCGCTCGGCTGGGCTTGCGCAGCGATCAACGAGGAGAGTTCTTGTGGATCCTTGGCAGCCAGCAATTGCTTGGCAGCGGAATTCGAATCTTCCAGCGAGGATTTGACGGCGGTCAGGTTCAGGTCGACCAGTTTTTCAACGCTTTCAAATGCCTTGTTGGTCAGGGAAGTGATCAGGGCGATTTGCGCTTCGAAATTGGCCTTGGTGGCAGCTGCAAAGTTTTCTTGATTCGGGAACAGGTTAGACATGGCAATTCCTTTGTTTGGTTAATTAAGTTAATTAAAGAGAACAGGGTGAGAACATGAATTGTGCACTGCAACAAGCCTCATTCTAAAGGCTACATCCAGCGTGTCAAGAATTTTTTTGTGCAGTGCATTATAAAGTCGTCTGAAAAAACAACGCCATGATCTTGTGTTTTGGATAGTTATTGTTTGGAAATTGATAATCTTGTGAGATAGATCAAGAAAATGCATTGATGTTATTGTCTTTTATGAATTATTTCTGGTTAGAAAATTGTTTAATTTTATGAGCTAAACCCTTCATTCTCTTGCGGATTTTCATTATTTTGCTACACTGAAATCATTGTGTTGTTTCTTTGTAAGCGTTTGGATGGGAGCTGCCGAATGGGCAAGTCTGCACTAGGGATAGTGTTTTTATTGATTTTCGTTTGTGCCACGGCATCCGAAGCTGTGGCGAAGAGTAGTGCTGCGGGTGCATCCCGTGCGACGTCAAAAAAAGTCCTGGTCAAGAAAATCCACGGAAAAAAGGCTATCTCCGCCAGGCACAAGCTTGCCGCCGGCGCAGCGCGGCACAAGCATGCCGCCGTGGTGGCGCACAGTGGCAGCGACAAGATCGTCAAGCATGTCAGCGTGGTCAATGGCAGACGCACGGTCACCTATCAGCAAGTCAAGGCGCGTGCCGTCATGCCGGCAGTCGCGCAAGCCAAGTCCGCCGGCGATCTGGCAGGCCTGCAGCAGACGCACGATCCGCTGGAACTGAAGTCGAATGTGGCGCTCGTGCTGGATCAGTCGAGTTCCGAAGTGCTGTTTGAAAAGAACTCCAATATTTCCCTGCCGATTGCATCGATTACCAAGCTGATGACGGGTTTGATTGTCGTTGATTCCAGGCAAAACATGGATGACATCCTGGAAATCACTGCCGATGACATCGATCGCGAGAAAAACAGCGGCTCCCGTCTTGCCGTCGGCACCCAGTTGTCGCGCGCCAGCCTGCTGCATCTGGCGCTGATGAGTTCGGAAAATCGCGCGGCATCGGCGCTGGGCCGTAATTATCCTGGCGGCTTGCCGGCTTTTGTGGCGGCGATGAATGCCAAGGCCAGGGCACTGGGCATGCGTGACACGCATTATGTGGATTCCAGCGGTTTATCCAGCCGCAATGTCGCCAGCGCGCACGACCTGGTCAAACTGGTGGCCGCGGCACAGAAGTTCCCTATCCTCGGACAATATTCGACCGCACCGGAATCGGTGGTGGATGCCGGTGGCAGGTCTCTGCAATACCGCAATACGAACCAGCTGGTGCGTAATCCGACCTGGGATATCGGCCTGCAAAAGACGGGTTATATCGCTGAGGCAGGCCGTTGCCTGGTGATGCAGGCGATGATCGAGGGCCGCTCGATCGTGATGGTATTCCTGGATTCCAAGGGCAAGTTATCGCGCGTGGCCGATGCCAGCCGGATTCGCAAGTGGATCGAGACGATCAAGCCGCACGCCATATCCAATGCAGGCATTGCCAAGGGCAACGGCTGAATTCTGATACGGCGTGAACGTCAGGCGACAGCGCCCGTTTGCGGCACATAGCCGAGCACTGCTGAAATTTGCTCCGCAGTGCTGATCAGGTCTCCCAGCCATTCTTCCTGCAAACGGTCGGCCGGCGCCGAAATCGACAGTCCGGCGATCAGGCGGCCGGAGTCATCGCGGATGCCGGCTGCCATGCAGCGTACCCCAAGCTCCAGCTCTTCATTGTCGCGCGCGTAGCCGAGCGAGCGCACCTGGTTCAATTCGCGTTCGAGCTTGGCCAGGTCGGTAATGGAATTTTTGTTGTTGCCGGCCAGGCCGGTACGGGTGGCATAGGCGCGCACGGTTTTGGCGTCATCCAGCGACAGGAACAGCTTGCCGGTCGACGTCAGGTGCAGGGGCGCGCGGCCGCCGATGGCGCGCACCACCTGCATGCCCGAGCGCTCGGAAAAAGAGCGGTCGATATAGACGATTTCGTCGCCCTGGCGCACCGACAGGTTGATGGTCTGATGGGTCTTGCGGTGCAGGCTGCGCATGAAATCGAGCGCGGCTTCGCGCACGTTGATGCGGCTCTTGACGATATTGCCCAGCTCTAGCAGGCGCATGCCGAGACGGTACGAGCCTGGCTCCGAGCGGTCGACAAAGCGCTTGATGACGAGGTCATTCAGGATGCGGTGAGCGGTGGATGGGTGCAGCCCGGTCGCCACCGCCAGGTCTTTCAGACTGACCGGGTCAGGCCGTGCTGCCAGCGCGTCGAGCAGCGTCACCATGCGTTCGATCACCTGGATCGAGGTTTTTTCGGTATCGGCTGTGGAATCAGGTTTCATAAAGTGAAAATGCATTGCGATAGTGACTTATACCACAATGTGAAAAAATCAAAAAGAGCCCCATGGGAAATTTGATTGTTTGGGGGCTCTGTTAGAATCGCCGCTTTCTCCTGCTGCAGCGAAACTCTCTCATCATGTCAGATCACGAACCATCGTTTAGCGAATTCAAGAGCAAGAGTGGCCTGAAGCGGATTTTCTCCGCCTTCTTCTATTCCATTGCAGGCTTCAAGGCGGCCTGGAAGCATGAGTATGCCTTTCGCCAGGAATTGCTGCTGGCGATCCCGGGTACCGTCATTGCCTTGTCGATTCCGGTTACTCCTGTTGAAAAGCTGCTGCTGATCGGCGCGCTGGTCCTGGTGCTGATTATCGAATTGATGAATTCGTCCATAGAAGCGATCGTCGACCGCGTGTCGCTGGAACGCCATCCCTTGTCGAAAAATGCCAAGGACCTCGGCAGCGCCGCGGTGTTTTTGGCGATGGCGCTGGCGATTGCGACCTGGGCGGTGATCGTATTGCCGTTGTTTTATCGCAGCTGAGTTTTTCTAGTCAGGCCATCCCGCCATCGCCTGCCAGCGTAGCCATTCGAGTGCTTGCGTATTTCATATGGATATGCGGAATGCTTCGTTGCCCCTGTGCTTGTCCTTCCCTACTATCGACACTCGTCTGACGATTCCGGTGTGCGTGTGACGCCTTCCGGTGAATCGAATTTCAATCGAAATGGAATGGCAACAAGATGGAAAAAATATCGAAACCGGGCGAGTTACCGCAGGCGACCCAAGCCGCGGCTGCAGGCAAGCCCCTGCACCTGGTCCGGCGCGACTTTGGCGCTCTGACCGATGCCGTGGAGGCAACCGCGGTGGTACTGGCGCTGACCGCGCCTGAACGCGATCAACGTGGCGGCACCGCGTGGGCCGAGCGCCAGGCCTTGCGCGACAGCGGCTTGCTGACTTTGGCGGTGCCTGCCGAATTTGGCGGCCCCCAGGCACCGTGGCCGCTGATATACAGAATCATCCGGCGCTTTGCCGAAGTCGACAGTTCTCTAGCACATTTGTTTGGCTTCCAGCATCTGCAAGTCGCCAGCATCAATCTGTTCGGCAATCCCGAGCAGAAAAGCCGCTACCTCGGCAATACAGTGACGGCAGGCTGGTTCTGGGGCAACGCGACCAATGGCCTGGACAACCGGACATCGTTAGTCTGGCGCGAGGAAGACGGCGGTTATTATGAATTGAACGGCATCAAATCTTTCTGCTCGGGGGCGACCGGCGCCGACATGCTGAATGTGACCGCGCCGAACCCGCAAGACCCGGCCGAACGCGTGTTTATCTCGATTCCGAGCCAGCGTGCCGGCATTAATGTCCACGACGACTGGGACAATCTGGGGCAGCGCCAGACCGATAGCGGTTCGGTGACGTTCGAGCGGGTGCGTGTCGAGCGCAATGAGTTGCTGGGTCCGCCCGGCACCGCCGGTACGCCGCGGGCCACGCTGCGCACGCTGGTGTCGCAACTGATCTTGATTGAAATTTACATCGGCAATGCGCAAGGCGCGCTGCTGAATGCCTGGAAGTACACGCACGAGCAGGGCCGTCCATGGATTTCTTCCGGTGTCGAACGTGCTATCGATGATCCCTTTACCCAACAGCATTATGGCGACCTCTGGATTGCGCTGCGCGGGGCGATTGCCTTGGCCGAAGCTGCGGAAAGACAGTTGCAGCAGGCGTGGGAGCGCGGCGATGCGCTGAGTGCCGCCGAGCGTGGGGCCGTCGCCGTGTCCATTTACGAGGCAAAAATAGTTGCCGCGCGCGCCGCGCTGGATATCACCTCGAAGATTTTCGACGTGCTGGGGGCGCGCGCCACCGCGCGGAAATATGGTTTCGACCGTTTCTGGCGCAACGTGCGCGTGCATACGCTGCATGATTCGCTCGACTACAAGCTCAAGGACGTCGGCCACTGGGTGCTGACCGGCGAAGTGCCGGTGCCGTCGATTTATTCCTGACCAGGTTCATATCCGTTTTCTGCATATGAAAGGCGGATTTGATTCGTTGTTTGACGGCGGATTCCTCTTGTAAGCTGATCTCCGGATGTATTGATCAACTACGGGAGAACAACAATGAAATTCATCAAGTCACTGCTGCTCGTCGGCAGCCTGTTGCTCGGCACCGCGCATGCGGCGCCAGGCGATTTCCTGGTCAGCACCGACTGGCTGGAAAAGAACATCAACGATCCGAAACTGCGTCTGATCGAGGTGAGCGTCAATCCCGGCCAGTTCGAACGTGGCCACATTCAGGGGGCAGTCAATTTCACCTGGCATACGGACCTGGTCGATCCGGTCAGGCGCGATATCGTCAGCCAGCCGAATTTTGAAAAGCTGCTGCGCGAGGCCGGCGTCAACAATGACAGCACCGTGGTGCTGTATGGCGATACCAATAACTGGTTCGCCGCCTGGGGCGCCTGGGTGTTCGATACCTACGGCATCAAGAACGTGAAACTGCTCGATGGCGGCCGCAAGAAATGGGAAGCCGAAAACCGTCCGCTGGTCGCTATCGCCAAGGTGCCGGCTGCCGGCAATGTCAAGGTTCAGGCAGCTAACAAGGCCCTGCGTGCGCGCCTGGCCGATGTCGTTGCCGTGGCAGAGAAGAAGAGCAATTTCGCACTGGTCGATATCCGTTCTGCCGACGAGTACAGCGGCAAGGTGTTCGCACCGGCCGGCGTGCAGGAACTGGCGATCCGTGCCGGCCATGTGCCGGGTGCCGTCAATGTGCCCTGGGGCCAGGCGGTTGCAGCCGACGGCACTTTCAAGCCGGTCGAGGAACTCAAGAAAATCTATGCGGCGGTGGGCATCGACGGCAGCAAGCCGGTGATCACTTATTGCCGCATCGGCGAGCGCTCCAGCCATACCTGGTTCGCCCTGAAAAAGCTGCTGGGCTATGACGTGCGCAACTATGACGGCTCCTGGACTGAGTACGGCAATGCAGTCGGCGTGCCGATCAACAATCCTGCCGGCACCGTCTGGGGTGGCAAGTAATTGGCTGAACTGGCATTGCCGCCTGCGCGGCGGCTGGCGGTATCCGCAATTGTCGTAGCAGCGGCAGTGCTGTTCTCGCATCACCTCGGCGGCATTGCCGAGGGCGGTCGGGAGCTGGCGCTGTCCGCCTTGTTTGGTCTGGCCTTCGGCATTGTCCTGCAGCGCTCGCGCTTCTGCTTCTTTTGCGTCAGCCGGGATTTTCTGGAGCAGCGCGATGCGCGTGGCTTGCTTGGCATCATCGCCGCGCTGGCCATCGGTATCGTCGGCTACCACCTCGTATTCGGCGCCTTTCTGCCGGTGCCCGCGCCCGGCCGCCTGCCGCCGCAGGCGCATATCGGGCCCGTTAGCTGGGTGCTGGCGGCCGGCGCATTTTCCTTCGGTATCGGCATGGCGCTTTCGGGCTCATGCATCAGCGCTCATTTGTATCGTCTTGGCGAGGGTTCGACTGCCTCGCCGTTTGCCTTGCTCGGCGCGCTGGCCGGCTTTGCGCTCGGCTTCGCCAGCTGGAATTATTTGTACCTTTCCGGCATACAGCAGGCGCCGGTGGTGTGGCTGCCGCATCATGTCGGCTATGCCGGCTCGGTGGCGCTGCAACTGGCGGTGCTTGCCGTTATTGCGGTCGGCTTGTGGCGCTGGCATCGCCAGCCGGATGCTGTGGCGGCAAAGGGCGGCGCATGGGAACGCCGCTGGCCGGCGTATGTCGGCGGCTTGCTGGTCGGCTTCCTCGGCGTGTTGTCTTATTTTCGACTCGGACCCTTGGGCGTGACGGCAGAGTTGGGCAGCATCGCGCGCACCGCCGCCAGTACCACAGGATGGTTGCCCGACCGGCTGGAAGGACTGGATAGCTTTTCCGGCTGCGCGACCGTGATCAAGCAAACGCTATGGTCGGAAAACGGCGTGTTCATCGCCACCCTGGTGCTGGGCGCGCTGGCTGCAGCGGTTTTTGCGGGCGACTTCAAGCCGCGCCTGCCGCGTCTGCCGGAAATCGGCCGCTCCCTGGCGGGCGGCGTGCTGATGGGCTGGGGCGCGATGGTGGCGCTGGGCTGCACCGTCGGCACGCTGCTGTCCGGGATCATGGCGGGTGCCGCTTCCGGCTGGGTGTTCGGCTTATTTCTTTTCGGCGGCCTTTGGCTCGGTTGGCGGGTTCGCAGCAAGCTTGGCTGGGTCTAGCAGTATTTACGGCACTTTCTACTTGCTGGCGATAGTTTGCTATCGCCAGTCTTTCTCAAGCAGCACGGTTTCGCCTGCTTCCTCGAGCTTCAATCGTTCCTCGAATTGCCACCTGCGATAAAAGGTGGTTTTTACCGGTAGTAGCGTTCTGGGTTGCGGTAATGCGACCCATATGCGTTTGCCTTCGTCACGCAAGACGCTCTTGTGGAATTGGGGTTCAAAGCTGGCTGCCATGTCGATTTCTTTCATTGAGAAATCCTGTGCGTGCCCATGGTTCCGTTTCGATCGTGCCGGGGAGCTTGGCAATTGCAGGATGCAGAAGTGTTCAAGCTTAGGTCGCTTGAGTGCAAGGAGGGAACGAATATTTTTAAATATCCATATTCCGTCATTTGAGATTGGGGTTAAGCATGCGCGCAAGCGAGTTCAATTTATTTTCCATATTTGATTTTTAACTTTAGTTCTTTGGTTTTATTCGTTTTGGGCATGTCGCAAATTCGTTACATTGATTGTGTGTTGGGAAACCAGCAGTTTTTCACCTCAATCAACAGAATGCATGTCATGGCAGAAAACGTATACGCCACTCAAACTTCCACCGGCAATTTGCCGCCCGCCGGCGCTGCCGAAGACGCCGTCCTGGCGGATGCACGCCAGCAGGCGGTCGCCGACGGCACTCCCTACGCCGGCGGCATCGCGCCTGTCGAGGCTTGGCGACTGGTGCAGGAGGGACGTGCCGTGCTGGTGGATGTGCGCACCGCCGAGGAGCGCAAATTCGTCGGCCACGTTCCGGAGACCGTGCATGTCGCCTGGATGACCGGGACTTCGATGAACCGCAATCCGCGCTTCGTCAAGGAACTGGAAACAAAGCTCAAGGACAAGTCGGCCGTGATTCTTTTTTTGTGCCGTAGCGGCAAGCGTTCCGCCGCAGCGGCGGAGGCGGCGGCCAAGGCGGGTTTCGGCAGCGCCTTCAATATCCTCGAAGGTTTCGAGGGCGATCTGAATCCGGCGCAACAACGCGGGCAGCTTGGCGGTTGGCGCCTGCATGCGTTGCCCTGGGTGCAGGACTGATCTTTAATCGAGTGTAAATTCCATGTCCCCCCCGGTTCCCTATTTCGAAATTGACCAGGTCGTGAGCGAACTGGCTGCTGCCCGCCAAAGCTGGCGCGAGGCGCAACACCGTTCGACCGAGCCTGGCGGACGCGAACTTCCGTCGCGAGATGCGCTGTCGAAGATCGTCGCCGATTTGCGCGGCGCCTTGTTTCCGATGCGACTGGGGCCGCCCGAGCTGCGCCAGGAAAGCGAGGATTTTTACGTCGGCCATACGCTCGATTCCGTGCTGCATTCGCTGCTGGCCCAGGTCCGCCTCGAGCTCAGCTATGTGGCGCGCTACCAGCCGAGCGCAGAGGCGGCCACCGAGGATCCCGCAATACGCATCGTTCGCGATTTCTCGCGGGCGCTGCCTGGCATCCGCGTGCTGCTCGACAGCGACGTGATCGCCGCCTACGAGGGCGATCCTGCCGCGCGCAGCGTGGACGAGGTGCTGCTGTGCTATCCCGGCATCCTCGCCATGATTCATCATCGCATCGCCCACCAGTTGCATCTGCTAGGCGTGCCTTTGCTGGCGCGCATCGTGGCTGAGATCGCCCATGGCCAGACCGGCATCGATATTCATCCCGGCGCCAGGATCGGTGCCGGATTTTTCATCGATCACGGCACCGGCGTGGTGATCGGCGAAACCGCGACGATCGGCAGCCGTGTGCGCATTTATCAGGCGGTGACCCTGGGCGCCAAGCGCTTTCCGACGGATGCCGAGGGCAAGCTGCAAAAAGGCTTGCCGCGCCATCCGGTGGTCGAGGACGACGTCGTGATCTATGCCGGCGCGACCGTGCTCGGACGCGTCACCCTTGGCCGTGGCGCCACCATCGGCGGCAATGTCTGGGTAACCAGCGATGTCGCGCCCGGCAGCCATGTGACCCAGGCCAGCTTGCGCCTCGAGCAGGGCGCAGCCAGCGCCGCCTTGGCGTGAGAAATTGCCGCAGATGATACCCCGATTGTTCATTGCGTAGTACCACCTTCAACCACACCTTCTAATGGAGCCTACCATGGCAGATCTGCCCAATCCCCAGGCGCTTGGCGACAACGCCGCGCGCCAGCTAGCCAATGCAACCAAGACCGTCCCCCAGCTTTCCACCATCTCGCCGCGCTGGCTGGTGCATCTGCTGCAGTGGCTGCCGGTCGAGGCAGGCATCTATCGCCTGAACAAGGTCAAGAATCCGAAGGATGTGCGCGTCGCCTGTTCGCAGCGCGACGAATCCGAGCTGCCGCAGACATTCGTCGATTATGACGAGCAGCCGCGCGAATACTTCCTGAACGCGGTCTCCACTGTGCTGGACGTGCACACCCGCGTCTCCGACCTGTACAGCAGCCCGCACGACCAGATCAAGGAACAGCTGCGCCTGACCATCGAAACCATCAAGGAACGTCAGGAAAGCGAACTGATCAACAATCCGGATTACGGTTTGCTGGCCAATGTGCACGACGACCAGCGTATCTCGACCCTGACCGGTGCGCCGACGCCAGACGACCTGGACGATTTGCTGACCAAGGTCTGGAAGGAGCCCGGCTTTTTCCTGGCGCATCCGCTGGCGATCGCCGCTTTCGGCCGTGAATGCACCCGGCGCGGCGTGCCGCCGCCGACCGTCAGCCTGTTCGGCTCGCAATTCCTGACCTGGCGCGGCATCCCGCTGGTGCCATCGGACAAGCTGCCGATCGAGGATGGCAAGACCAAGATCCTGCTGCTGCGCGTGGGCGACAAGCGCCAGGGCGTGGTTGGCCTGTTCCAGCCTGGCCTGGCCGGCGAACAAAGCCCGGGTCTGTCGGTGCGCTTCATGGGCATCAACCGCAATGCGATTGCGTCCTACCTGATTTCGCTGTACTGCTCGCTGGCGGTGTTGACCGACGATGCACTGGCAGTTCTCGATGATGTTGAAATCGGCAAGTACCATGACTATCCTGACACCTACAAGTGATCCACGGGCCTCGGACGCCCAGACCCTGCCGGGGCTGCCGGATGAATCCCTGTTGAACCGCCTGGCCGGCGAGTTCTTTGCGCTGGCGCCGCAGGCAGCCGCGCGCTTGAGCCCCGGCGTTGCCGGTCTCGGCTTGCCGTCTACTCCGACCGCGACGTCGCTGCCGCAGTCTTCCCCCGCACCGGTAATCGAACCGTCTGCAGGCGGCGCTGCGCCAGGCGCCAGCGGCTTGCCAGCACCAGGCGCCGGGTTTGCGCAGGGCGTGCCGAACTCCTACGCTGCAGCCTTGCCGCAGTCGGCGTCGGTGCCCCATGCGCCGCAAGCCGGCGGCGCAGCAGCGCCTTCCTCGCCGTATTACTTCCTGGGCGAGGCCAGCGGCTATCCGTCATCGGCGCAGGGACTCGATCAGCTGGCCAGCCAGGCAGCGCCGGACAATCGCGTCACGGCGCAAAGTTTCGGCTTGCCGGGGCAAGACCAGTTGCTGCAATTGCTGGGGCAGCTGTATCCCGCAACCGGCAATCGCGCCGCACCGGCGGCTGCTTCCGGCAACGGATCCAGCTTTTACTTCCAGGATGCCGAACAATCCTACTGGGATACGGCGCCACGCGCAGGGCAGCAGGGCGCAATTCCCCGCCCGCCTTTCGACGTGAATGCGATACGCCGGGATTTTCCCATCCTGGCCGAGCGTGTCAATGGCCGTCCTCTGGTCTGGTTCGACAATGCTGCGACTACCCAGAAGCCGCAGGCGGTGATCGACCGGCTGGCGTATTTCTATGCGCACGAGAACTCGAACATCCATCGTGCCGCCCACGAACTGGCGGCCCGCGCCACCGATGCGTACGAAGGTGCGCGCAACAAGGTCGCACGCTTTCTCGGCGCCGCCTCGCCGAATGAAATCATTTTCGTGCGTGGCGCCACCGAAGCGATCAATCTGGTGGCGCAGACCTTCGGCAAGAAATTCATCGGCGCCGGTGACGAAATCATTGTGTCGCTGCTGGAGCATCACGCCAATATCGTGCCATGGCAGCAACTGGCGGCAGAGAAGGGCGCCGTCATTCGCGTCATTCCCGTCGACGACAGCGGCCAGATCCTGCTCGATGAATACCGCAAGCTGCTCAATGGCCGCACGAAGCTGGTTTCGGTGACGCAGGTGTCGAATGCCCTGGGCACGGTCACGCCGGTCAAGGAAATCATTGACATCGCCCATCGCGCAGGTGTTCGCGTGCTGATCGACGGCGCCCAGGCAGTCTCGCACCTGCGCGTCAATGTGCAGGCGCTGGATGCTGATTTCTATGTCTTTTCCGGTCACAAGGTGTTCGGTCCGACCGGGATTGGCGTGGTCTACGGCAAGCAGGATCTGCTGGAACAATTGCCGCCGTGGCAGGGTGGCGGCAACATGATCGCCGACGTCACGTTCGAACGCACGCAATACCAGGGCGTGCCTTCCCGTTTCGAAGCCGGCACCGGCAATATCGCCGATGCGGTCGGGTTGGGGGCGGCGCTCGATTATGTCGAGCGGATCGGGCTGGAAAACATTGCGCTCTATGAGCATGCGCTGCTGGAATATGCCACCCACGGCTTGCAAAGCATTCCCGGGGTGCGCCTCATCGGCACCGCGCGCGAAAAAGCCAGCGTGGCTTCTTTCGTGCTGGCCGGCTACGAGACGGAAGAAGTTGGCCAGGCGCTCAACCAGGAAGGCATCGCGGTGCGGTCTGGCCATCACTGCGCCCAGCCTATCCTGCGCCGCTTTGGCGTGGAAGCGACGGTGCGTCCTTCATTTGCGTTCTACAACACCTGCGAAGAAATTGATCGCCTGGTGGCCGTGGTGCGCAGACTGGCCGGTGCGCGCAGGTAGCAGTCCAATAGTCAAACTGTCGGACAGGCAGGGCGGCCGGATGATGAGTCCGGCCGCCTTTTGCTTTTTATGCTTGTATACTACCGGTCGCACCTCGCCCATCATTTGCCGTATGCGCTGGACGCCTCGTCCAGATGTGAATCGAAGGAACACCATGTTAGGCATGCAGATTAAAAAAATGGCGTACGCCGCTATCGTCGCTGCGGTGACGCTATCGGCGAGTCTGCTGGCGACGGCATCAGCGCAGGCGGCCGAACTGCGTGTAGGCCTTGCCGCCGATGTTTCCTCGCTCGATCCGCACTACCTGAATGTCGCGCCGAATATTGCACTTTCCACGCATCTGTTCGATACCCTGGTGGCGGTCAGCCCGGATGGCCGGCTGGTGCCCGGGCTGGCGATTTCATGGCGCGTAGTGGATGCCACCACCTGGGAATTCAAGCTGCGCCCCGGCGTGAAATTCCATGACGGCAGCGAACTGAGCGCCGAGGATGTGCTGTTTTCTCTGGAGCGGCCGGCCGCGCTGGTCGGCAGCCCCGGGCCGTTCACCAGCTATACCCGCCAGATCGTCGCCAGGGAAGCGCCCGACCGTCATACCGTGCTCCTGAAAACCGCGATGCCTTACGGGCCGCTGCCGCTCGACCTCAGTTCGATCTTCATCGTCTCGAAGAAGGCGGCGCTGCACGCCTCCACGGCGGATTTCAACAGCGGCAAGGCGGCCATCGGCAGCGGGCCGTTCAGGCTGGTGCGCTTTGCGCGCGGCGACCGCATCGAACTGGCGCGCAACGAAAACTACTGGGGCGACAGGCCGGCCTGGGACAAGGTGACGCTGCGCATCCTGACCAGCAATGCGCCGCGCCTGGCAGCCTTGCTGGCGGGCGACGTCGATGCCATTGAAGGCGTGCCCGCTGCCCACATCGAGCGTCTCAGGTCAGACCCGGATTTCCACCTGGAGCAAAAGATCTCCTGGCGCACCATTTTCTGGCACCTCGATCAGTCGGCGCGGCCATCGCCCTTTGTCACCGACAAGGCCGGCAAGCCGTTGCCCGAAAACCCGCTGCGCGACGTGCGCGTGCGGCGGGCGATTTCCATGGCCATCGACCGCGCGGCAATCGCCAGTCGCACCATGGAAGGCCTGGCCGTGCCGGCGTCGAACCTGGTGGCGCCGGGCATCTTCGGCCACAATCCGGCCTTGCAGGTCGAAAAATACGATCCTGACGGCGCCCGCAAACTACTGGCCGAGGCCGGTTACCCGGACGGTTTCGCCCTGACCCTGCACGGCACCAACGACCGCTACATCAACGATGCCGCCGTGGTGCAGACGACGGCGCAATACCTGAGCCGCGTCGGCATCCGCGCGCAGGTGCAGACCATGCCGCTGTCGATTTATTTCGGCAGGGCGCGCAAGGGCGAATTCAGCGCGGCGCTGCTCGGCTGGGGCTCGCTGGCCGGCGACTTTGCCCTGCGCACGGTGGTCGGCACGCCGAATCCGCAGACTGGCTGGGGCAGCTGGAACTGGGGTAAATACAGCAACGGCAAGGTCGATGCGCTGGTGCGAAGCGCCTTGTCTTCGGTCGCGCCAGCCGAGCGCGAACTGGCGGTTCGCCAGGCGGCGGCGCTGGCTCTAGGCGAATATGCCATCGTGCCGCTGCATCACCAGGTTGCAACATGGGCAATGCGCAAGGGTTTGCAGTACACTGCGCGAACCGATGAATTTACCTTTGCTCACTTATTCCGTCCGCAATAGGGCGCTGCGGCTGTTCCGCAGCTGCGCCTGCGCCTGCGCCGGCGGCTGCCGCGCGGAGCGATAAGCCATGCCTGCCTTTCTGTTGCGCCGCCTGTTGCAGAGCGTCGTCGTCCTGCTGGCGATGTCGCTGCTGGTGTTCGCCGGCGTGCACGCGATCGGCAATCCCATCGACGTGCTGATCAGCCCGGATGCCAGCCAGGCCGAGCGCGCGCGGGTCATCGCCTCCTTCGGACTGGACCAGCCGCTGTGGCGGCAGTACCTGCTGTTCCTGAAAAATGCCGTGCAGGGCGATATCGGCACTTCCTACATCTATGCGACACCGGCTTTGGGGCTCATCCTCGAGCGCTTGCCGGCGACGCTGGAACTGGCGCTGGCGGCGATCTGCATCGCCGTCGCGTTCGGCATTCCGCTGGGCCTGTGGGCCGGGCTGCGGCCGGACGGCGTCATCGGACGCGCCATCATGGCAGCATCCATCCTCGGCGTATCCTTGCCGACGTTCTGGGTAGGACTGATGCTGATCATGCTGTTTGCCGTGCAGCTGGGCTGGCTGCCTGCCGGCGGGCGCGGGCCGACCACGCTGCTGCTGGGCGTGCCGGTCAGCTTCCTGAGTGTCGAAGGCTTGCGCCACTTGCTGTTGCCGGCGCTGAACCTCGCTCTGGTGAATGTCGCGCTGGTGATCCGCCTGGCGCGCGCCGGCACGCTGGATGCGATGCAGCAGGATTACGTCAGGTTCGCGCGCGCCAAGGGTTTGTCGTCCGGGCGCATCGTCGGCGTGCATGTGCTCAAGAATATCCTGGTGCCGATCGTCACGGTGGTGGCCTTGCAGTTTGGCGCCGTCATCGCCTTTTCGATCGTGACGGAATCCGTGTTTGCCTGGCCGGGCATGGGCAAGCTCATCATCGATTCGATCCGCGTGCTGGACCGGCCGGTGATCGTTGCCTACATGTTGCTGGTGGCGGCGCTGTTCGTCCTCATCAACCTGGCGGCGGACCTGGCATATTCGGCGCTGGACCCGCGCGTGCGGCTGACCGGGGAGGGCGCGTAGCGATGGCCATCGACACGCATCAAGCGCCTGTCCTGTCGCCATCGCGACGCTTTGCGCAGCAATTTTTCAGCACGCGCGTCGCCACGGGCGGCTTCGCACTGTTGCTGCTCATCCTGCTGGCGGCACTGCTTGCGCCGCTGCTGGCGCCGCAGGATCCGTATGATCTGGCGCGGCTCGACTTGCTGGATGCGCGCCTGGCGCCGGGCACCGTGTCAAGCGATGGCAAGCTGACTTTCCTGCTCGGCTCGGACGCGCAAGGGCGCGACATGCTGTCGGCCATGCTGTATGGACTCCGCATTTCCGTGATCGTGGGCGCAGCCAGCACCGCCATCGCGCTGGTCGCCGGCCTGGCGCTGGGTCTGCTGGCCGGTTATCGCGGCGGGCGCATCGATGCCGTGCTCATGCGCGTGGTGGATATACAGCTGTCCTTCCCCTCGATCCTGATCGCCCTGCTGCTGCTGGCCCTGAGCGGGCCGGGCCTGGGCAAGATCATCGCCGCGCTGGCGGCGGCGCAATGGGCTTACTACGCCCGCACCGCGCGCAGCGCCGCGCTGGTCGAGCGCCGCAAGGAATACATCGAGGCGGCGACCTGCCTGGGCTTGTCCGGCACGCGCATCATGTTGCGGCACCTGCTGCCGAACTGCCTGCCACCGCTGGTGGTCGTGGCGGCGCTACAGGTGGCTGCGGCGATTTCGCTGGAGGCGACCTTGTCCTTCCTCGGCCTCGGCCTGCCGGTCACCGAGCCGTCGCTGGGCTTGCTGATCGCCAATGGCTTCGAGTACATGCTGTCCGGCAGATACTGGATCAGCCTGTTCCCGGGCATTGCCCTGCTGTTGCTGGTGGCATCGATCACGCTGGTGGCGGATCGCCTGCGCGATGTGCTCAACCCCCGCTTGGAGGCTCGTGTGCCATGAAGCCGCAAGCGGATATGCCGACACTAGCCGTCAGCGGCCTGACGACAGAATTCCCCGTCGCCGGCGGCACCGTCAGGCCGGTGGATGACGTTTCGTTCGAAGTCAGGCGCGGCCAGATCATGGGACTGGTGGGCGAGTCCGGTTCCGGCAAGTCGATGACCGCCTGGTCGATCATGGGCATGGTCGATGCGCCGGGCCGCATCAGCGCCGGCCGCATCGTTTTCCAGGGGCGCGATTTGCGCGCCCTGGACGAGCGTGCCCTGCGCTCGCTGCGTGGCGACCGTATCGCCATGATCTTCCAGGATCCCGCCACCAGCCTGAATCCGGTGCTGCGCATCGACACGCAGATGATCGAAGCCATCACCGCGCACCGGCCCGTCGGCAGGCGCGCCGCGCGGGACATGGCGCGCGAGGCGCTGGCGCAGGTCGGCATCGCCTCGCCCGACGAGCGCCTGCTGGCCTACCCGCACCAGTTTTCCGGCGGCATGCGACAGCGCGTGGCGATTGCCATCGCCATGCTCAACCGGCCGGACCTGATCATTTGCGACGAGCCCACCACCGCGCTCGACGTCACCATCCAGAGCCAGATTCTCGGCCAGATGCAGGCGCTGTGCCGCGAGGCGGGCACGGCGCTGGTCTGGATCACGCATGACTTGTCGGTCGTTGCCGGATTCGCCGATACGGTCGCGGTCATGTATGCCGGCCGCATCGTCGAACATGGCACGGTCGAGCGGGTGCTGCGGCAGCCGCGCCATCCCTATACGCATGGCCTGATTGCCTCGGTGCCGTCGCGCAATCCGCGCGGCAAGCCGCTGCCGCAGATTCCGGGCATGGTGCCGGCCTTGTCGGCGCTGCCGGAGGGATGCAGCTTCCGCAACCGCTGCGCCCGGGCCACTGAAGTGTGCCGCAAGGTGCCGCCGCTGGAAATGCTCGATGGTCGGCAGTTGCGCTGCTTTCACCCGGTGATGGAGGAGGGCGCATGAACGGGCAACAGGCGCCGATCCTGGCATTCGATGCCATCAGCAAGGCCTATGCGCGGCCGGTCGATGCGGCTGCGCGTATCGCCGGGCTGTTCTCCGGTGCCGCCAGCCAGCCGGCGGTGCATGCGCTTGAGCGCGTCACCCTGGCGGTCGGCGAAGGTGAAGTGGTCGGACTGGTCGGCGAATCCGGCAGCGGCAAATCGACCCTCGGCCGTATTGCCACGGGACTGCTCAAGCCGACCGCCGGCGCGCTCCTGTGGCGCGGGCAGGATGTCGCGGCGATGGACGCCAGGGCCCGGCACGCAAAGCAACTGGCTGCGCAAATGATCTTCCAGGATCCGTATGCCTCGCTCAATCCGCGCATGCGGGTTGCCGACATTGTCGGCGAGGCGCCAGTGGCGCACGGGCTGGTGCTGTCAAGGGAAAAGAACGCGTACGCCGCCGCCATGCTGCAGCGGGTCGGGCTGGATGCCGCGATGCTGCAACGCTATCCGCACCAGTTTTCCGGCGGCCAGCGCGCGCGCATCGGCATTGCCCGCGCGTTGGCGGTGCGGCCGCAGTTTCTGGTGTGCGACGAGGCGGTGGCCGCGCTAGACGTGTCGATCCAGGCGCAGGTGCTCAATCTGTTCATGCAGCTGCGCGCCGAACTGGGTTTGAGCTATCTGTTCATTAGTCATGACCTCGGGGTGGTGCGGCATGTCGCCGACCGCGTCGCGGTCTTGTATCTGGGGCGGATAGTGGAGGTTGCGCCGACGGAAGAACTGTTCGCGCGGGCGAATCATCCTTATACCGTGACGCTGCTGGCGTCGATGCCCACGCTGGATGTGACGGCAAAGCGGCATATCCCGATTGCCGGCGACATGCCGTCAGCACTGGCGCCGCCTGGAGGCTGCAGCTTTCATCCGCGTTGTCCGCATGCGATGCCGCGCTGCCGGACGGAAGCGCCGGAGTTGCGGGAAGTGGCGCCGGGGCATTGGGCGGCTTGTCATCTCAATGATGGCGGTGGTGGTATCCAACGATAAAGACGGTCTGGAATGTCTGCTTGCGGCCAACTGCGGACAGTGGGCGTGGTTACGAGGACGAGAATGTACCCAATGTATTCGGAGATATTGAGATATGCGCGTCTACTACATGACTTCGATTGAAGTTGCGCTAAAGCACATTCTTCTTGAGCAGCGTTTGAAGGTCTCTAGATTCAGGGACCTCAATGACCCATTTGAGCTCGGCTGTCACGATACAGGCGACAGAAGAGCGCGTGAGCGTTCGAAGGCATATATTCAAACGGCGAACGAGAAATTTGGATTGATTTGCTTTAGTGATAATTGGAAAAGCCCAGTGATGTGGGCGCATTATGCAAACAAGCATGAAGGAGTTTGTCTAGGATTCGATATACATGACGACTATCTTGGTTACGTACAGTACATCGACTCAAGACTACTCTGCCCAGTCGGCGCCAAGCTTGAAAACAACATCAAATTTATTGACGAAATGCTTTATCACAAGGCACAAGAATGGCGTTACGAACGAGAGCTAAGAGCTATAGTGTTATTAGATGGTCCAAAGCTACCGATGTACCATATTTCCTTTGGCACGAGTATTCAGTTGCGGGAAATAGTAATAGGAGCCAAATGCATGTTCTCGCCTCTTGAGCTAGCCCCGTTTATTCTCCCGCAAGAGACGTCTGTCACAATTACGAAGGCTCGCCCAGCGTTTAAAGCATTTGAAATGGTAGAGAATAAGAGATTCAAATCTGTAACAATACCTGCCAGTCACGATTGTCAGGCGCTTCACGGACAGCTGCGTAAAGGGTCGCGTTTTCTGCTACGTGCTCCGCTTGTGAAAAAAGTAGCGTAGCGTCGAAGCTATCAGAGCAACCCATTAACGTCTACGTCCGCTTTGGGTCGAAAGCGGACGTACGCAAATGTCTGCTATCGACCCAAAGCGGACGTTGTTCTCTTTCGCTCCAGATAAAATAAACCTGATGCGAGCGCACCGATCAGGTGCTTGTGGCTTCTGGCAATTTCGCTATTACCTTAATTTCGAAGTCAAAACCATAAAGCCAAGTTACGCCAACTGCGGTTAACGTCGGGTGAGGCGCGCTCCCCCAGTATTCCGGGACGACCTTCCAGATAGTCTCGACTTTCGATTCGGGATCAACCATGAAGACGGTGACGTCAATCACGTCATCAAACGAACTCCCTGCAGCTGCCAGGATCGCATTCAGATTGTCAAATGCGAGTCGAACCTGTGCCTCCAAATCAGGCTCCGGGGAGCCATCCTCGCGACTGCCAACTTGTCCAGAAATGAATAAAAAGCCATTGGATCGGACTGCGGGCGAGTAGCGATTCCGCTCATATAGAGCGCGACGTCCCGCTGGGAAAACAATGTCACGATTTTGCATAACCACCTCCATTAACGGATCGCTTCAGATCCGGTGTTAATCATGATGTGACTGTAAAGGTGCAAGCTTTCCAGATAAACAAGCAAGTCTATCCATCACTGTTTGTACAATACAAACAATCTTCAAACGCATGGAGCAAAAATGGATCGTATCGATGCAATGCAGGCATTCGCTCGCGTCGTGGAAGCGGGCAGTTTTACCAAGGCAGCAGAGACGCTTCATATGAGCAAGACTACCGTGACCCAACTGGTGCAGCAACTAGAGGCACGACTGCGCGTCAGGCTGCTTAACCGTACCACGCGCAAAGTCAATGTCACTGCCGATGGCGCGGCATACTACGAGCGCGTGATACGGCTGTTGGCCGACATGGACGATGCCGAGACCAGTTTGTCCAGTGCTTCAACCTTGCCAAGGGGACGGTTGCGAGTGGATGTACCGAGCCCGCTGGCTCGGATGATTCTGGTGCCGGCACTGCCCGCATTTTATGCGCAATATCCTGAGATACAGCTTGACATGGGTGTCAGCGATCGCATGGTGGATCTGATCGACGAGAAAGTGGACTGCGTCGTACGCGGTGGCGAACTCGCTAATTTTTCTCTTAAAGCACGTCGTGTCGGTGAGTTGCCGCTTGGGGTGTACGCGGCGCCGAGTTATCTGGACCGTGCAGGCGTACCTTTACACCCGCGAGATCTTGAAGATACGCATCACCGCATCATAGGCTTCCGGTGGTCGCGCACTGGCAAGATTTTCCCGTATGCCATGCGCAACGATGATGAGAGTATCAAAATACAAGGCCGATATGTTTTTGCAGTCGACGATGGCAATGCCTACCTTGCAGCCGGCTTAGCCGGCCTGGGCACTCTGTGCCTGCCTGATTACATGTCCAAACCGCATCTAGCAAGCGGCGAATTGGTGCCGCTATTCGAAAGCTGGCGGCTTGAGCCAATGCCGCTGTATGTGGCATTTGCTCCAAATCAGCATGTGAGTGCCAAGCTACGCGTGTTTATCGAATGGGTCACTGAGTTGATGGAAAAACATGCGCCCATCATGGGGCCACATGATTCCTGAAACCGGGATCGTCTGAGGCCTTAATTGCCTCTTTGGATTGTTGTATGTATTTGGGAATGTTCGCTTATGGCCGTAAGCCGACATACTAAACTTACGCTTTAGGCCAACAGCAGTCATCCAAGCCCTGGGTAGATCTTTGGCATACAAATCCGACATGCCTTGGAGCGTTGTTCCAGGAATTTTCCTTTCGGCGCGCCTCTCAGCGCGGGTAGGTGAAGCCGGTGCGAATATCCATCGGTACCAGACGGGTGCCGTCGCGCACCATCAGCCGCTGGGGCGGTTCATCGCCTGCCAGCGCGCGCGACCTGATGGGCAGTCCTTCGCCCCCGCGCAACAGTGGATCACAGCGTTCGTAAACGTTGCGGCAGCCCGTGGCATTAAGGAGCGCCTGCACTACAGGCACCTTCCACAGGTCGACGCCACCGGCATTGAACTGGCAAACCAGATAGCCTGCAATGCCGCCATAGCTGTGCACCAGGAGACCCGGCAAGCCGTCCTTTTCGCCATCGACCAGTTGGACCAGCGCCTGCGGATCGGCGCTGCGCAGCGCATTGGCGCGGCGAAGCACGGCGGCCTGTACGCGCCGCTTTATCATCGCGTGGTCAACCGGCTCGTCTTCGCGCAACGTCCAGACGCGGGCGGCGATTTGCGATTTGGCGTTATAGGCCGCGCGGGCCAGGAACTGGTGAGCCGACGACTGCACGATCGCCGTGGCGCCCGGCTTGTTGCGCTCCTGCGGCTTGCCGTCGACCTTTTCGATGGCGGAGACGTAAATCCACGGGTCGCCGGAAAGCAGGCCTTTTTCTTTACCCTGTTTGATGGTGATGATGAGCATGCGCGGCTTTCGTTTTCAGGAACGGGATGATACAGCAAACCGCCGGCGACCCATTTTTCCTTCCAACTCTTATATAAGACATAAGACGTTTGACGTTGCAGGGCATTAAGAATAAAATCACGACCCAAGTAGTGCCCGGAACAGCCCCGGAGTGCCCAAAAAGCCCTCTCCCAGAAACGCCATACCAGAAGGTCTCCCATGCTTGAAAACTATCGTGCTCACGTGGCCGAACGCGCCGCGCTCGGAATTCCCCCCCTGCCGCTGACGGCCCAGCAGACCGCCGAGCTGGTGGAACTGCTGACCAATCCGCCCGCCGGCGAAGAGCAGACCCTGCTCGACTTGATCACCAATCGCGTGCCCGCCGGCGTGGATGAAGCCGCCCGCGTCAAGGCTGGCTTCCTGGCCGCCGTGGCCAAAGGCGAGACCGCCTGCGCGCTGATCTCGCGCGCCCGCGCCACCGAACTGCTCGGCACGATGCTGGGCGGCTTTAACATCCAGCCGCTGGTCGAGCTGTTGGCCGACGCCGAAGTGGGCGCCGTGGCCGCCGACGCGCTGAAGAAAACCCTCCTGATGTTCGACCAGTTCCACGACGTCAAGGAACTGGCCGACAAGGGCAACGCCAACGCCAAGTCCGTGCTGCAAAGCTGGGCCGATGCCGAATGGTTCACCAGCCGTCCGGAAGTGCCGCAAAGCCTGACCATCACCGTCTTGAAAGTGACCGGCGAAACCAACACCGACGACCTGTCGCCGGCCCCGGACGCCACTACCCGCCCGGACATCCCGATGCACGCGCTGGCGATGCTCAAGAACGCCCGTCCCGGCATCACCCCGGAAGAAGACGGCAAGCGTGGCCCGGTCAAGTTCATCGAATCGCTGAAGGATAAGGGCCACCTGGTCGCGTACGTTGGCGACGTGGTCGGTACCGGTTCCTCGCGCAAGTCGGCCACCAACTCGGTGCTGTGGTTCACCGGCGAAGACATTCCGTTTGTTCCGAACAAGCGTTTCGGCGGCGTTTGCCTGGGCGGCAAGATCGCCCCGATTTTCTACAACACGATGGAAGACGCCGGCGCGCTGCCGATCGAACTCGACGTCTCGAAGATGGAAATGGGTGACGTGGTCGAACTGCGCCCCTACGACGGCAAGGCCCTGAAAAACGGCGAAGTGATCTCCGAGTTCCAGGTCAAGTCCGACGTGCTGTTCGATGAAGTGCGCGCCGGCGGCCGCATTCCCCTGATCATCGGCCGTGGCCTGACCGCCAAGGCACGTGAAGCCCTCGGCCTGGCGCCGTCGACCCTGTTCCGCCTGCCGACTCAGCCGGCCAGCAGCAGCAAGGGCTTCTCGCTGGCCCAGAAGATGGTTGGCCGCGCCTGCGGCTTGCCGGAAGGCCAGGGCGTCCGTCCGGGCACCTACTGCGAACCGAAGATGACTTCGGTTGGCTCGCAAGACACCACCGGCCCGATGACCCGCGACGAACTGAAGGACCTGGCTTGCCTGGGCTTCTCGGCCGACCTCGTCATGCAGTCTTTCTGCCATACCGCCGCCTATCCGAAGCCGGTGGACGTGAAGACTCACCAGACCCTGCCGAACTTCATCAGCAACCGTGGCGGCATCGCGCTGCGCCCGGGCGACGGCGTGATCCACTCGTGGCTCAATCGCATGCTGCTGCCTGACACCGTCGGCACCGGCGGCGATTCGCACACCCGCTTCCCGATCGGCATCAGCTTCCCGGCCGGTTCGGGCCTGGTCGCCTTTGCCGCCGCCACCGGCACGATGCCGCTGGACATGCCGGAATCGGTGCTGGTCCGCTTCAAGGGCAAGATGCAGCCTGGCGTGACCCTGCGTGACCTGGTCAACGCAATCCCGCTGTACGCCATCAAGGCAGGCACCCTGACCGTTGCCAAGCAAGGCAAGAAGAACATCTTCTCCGGCCGTATCCTCGAAATCGAAGGCCTGCCCGACCTGAAGGTCGAGCAAGCGTTTGAATTGTCGGATGCTTCTGCCGAGCGTTCGGCCGCCGGTTGCGCGGTCCACCTGAACAAGGAACCGATCATCGAATACCTCACCAGCAACATCACGCTGCTGAAGTGGATGATCGCCCAGGGCTACCAGGACCCGCGCAGCCTGCAGCGCCGCATCACGGCGATGGAACAGTGGCTGGCTGACCCGCAACTGCTGGCGCCGGATGCCGACGCCGAGTACGCCGCCGTCATCGAGATCGACCTGGCCGACATCCACGAGCCGATCGTGGCTTGCCCGAACGATCCGGACGATGTGAAGACCCTGTCCGACGTGGCCGGCGCCAAGATCGATGAAGTGTTCATCGGTTCGTGCATGACCAACATCGGTCACTTCCGTGCCGCGTCGAAGCTGCTGGAAGGCAAGCGCGACATCCCGGTCAAGCTGTGGGTCGCGCCGCCGACCAAGATGGACCAGAAGCAGCTGACCGAGGAAGGCCACTACGGCGTCTTCGGCACCGCCGGCGCCCGTACCGAAATGCCGGGCTGCTCGCTGTGCATGGGCAATCAGGCACAGGTGCGCGAAGGTGCGACGGTCATGTCGACCTCGACCCGTAACTTCCCTAACCGTTTGGGCAAGAACACCAACGTGTACCTTGGCTCGGCGGAACTGGCGGCGATCTGCTCGCGCCTGGGCAAGATCCCGACCAAGGAAGAGTACATGCTCGACATGGGCGTGCTCAGCGCCAACGGCGACAAGATCTACAAGTACATGAACTTCGATCAGATCGCCGACTTCAAGGAAGTGGCTGACACCGTGAAGGCGTAAGCGTGCTGCAGGGCTAAGGCGTGTTGTTGGCGCCGTAGCCCAATGCAAAGGCGCCGCAGGCAAAATGCCTGCGGCGCCATTTTTTTTGTGCGGCGCCGGAGGTTGGCGTTGGCAGGCGGTTCCGGGTGATTACAAACGCAGGCCGGCTCATTACTCGGCTCGCTTCAGCATAGCAAGTTGAGCTGGTTTGCGTACCTCATTCCAAGCGAGATTTCTCTCGCTTTCAGCATTCGCATAAATCGACCCACCGGTTGAATTCAGGGCATGTTCAAACTTCGATATGGATATGCGCAAACCGAATATTGAGCATGCTGTGCTCAGCCAAAAAATGCATATGGCACGTAATGATGCGATGAATTTTCAAAGCATCAGTCAACGCTTGAGCAATTTCATCAGCAGGAATTTAGTTATGCAAGAAGGCGGATAAGGAAGTGAAATTTTGTTGGTGTTGAATTGAAAATGGCGGTGCTATTCTCGATCCAACGGAAATAGGTGTCCGCTTGGAGAAATGAAATGGATTTCGCATTAGATCGCCAACAAACGTATTCGACGAAGACGATTGCCAGCATCGGCGTGACTGTAGGCCTGCATCTGGTAGTTGGATATGCCCTGGCTACCGGCCTTGCCCGCGATGTAATCAATGTCATCAGCAAGCCGATTGAAACACGCATCATTGAAGAGATCAAGCCGCCGCCACCACCACCGCCGCCGCAACTCAAAGCCGAGCCGCCGCGCAAATTCGTGAAGCCGCCTCCGGCCTATGTGCCGCCACCGGAAGTGCAAGTCGCCGCTGCACCGCGGGAGAATACGATTGCAACCGTAAGTACTGCGCCACCGGCTCCGGTTGCACCTGCTGCACCGCCTGCGCCAGTGGCTCCTGTCGTCGCCAAGGTTGGATTGGCCTGCCCGGATTCGACACGCATCCGGCAGTCGCTTGAATATCCGCGTCAGGCTTTGCAGAACAATATAAGCGGCAATGTGCTGGTCCAGTTCGTGGTTGGTACCGATGGCGTGTCAAGGGAATTCAGCCTGCTACGTTCCGCGCATCCGCTGCTTAACCGCGCCGCACTTGACGCTGTGCAGCGCTTCAATTGCACAGGGCAAGGCCGCGAAGTGGTCGTGCAAGTGCCTTTCGAATTCAAGGTGGAATGAGCCTGTGCTCATTGCCGATGGCAATAATTTAGGGATTATGTCTTAAATATTTACTGGAGAAATCATGTTCAGCCGTACTCATTTATCTGCTTTTGCTGTCGCTCTCACGCTTTTGTTCTCAGCGCCTTCCGCAACTGCGCAGGCGGCAGCAGAACCTGCTGCCGCCGCCGCCGCTGCATCTGCCGCTGCGGTTTCTGATGCTGACAAGAGACCCTTGCCCGCTGCATCTAAAACGGTGGAAAACCCGTACGGTATTGGTGCGCTGTGGAATGGCAGCGATGTCGTCGCCAAAGGCACCTTGCTGATCCTGTTGATTTTTTCTATCGGCAGCTGGTACATCATCATTACCAAGGCGCTGGCGCAGCGCAAATTGCATAAGCAACTGCGCGACACAAACAAGACGTTCTGGGATGCCGGATCGGTATCACAAGGCGTTGAAACCCTTGAGAAGGGAAGCCCCTTCCACTTCATCGGCGCACAGGCCGTGAAAGCCACCCAGCACCACAGCGGCTTGCTGGAGCACGTCGATTTCAATACCTGGGTGGTGCAGTCCTTGCACAGCTCGGTCGACACGGTCAAGAACCGTTTGCAGGATGGCCTTGCCTTCCTCGCGACCGTCGGTTCCACTGCACCCTTCGTCGGCTTGTTCGGCACTGTTTGGGGTATTTACCATGCGTTGACAGCGATCGGTCTGTCCGGGCAGGCATCGATCGACAAGGTTGCCGGTCCGGTTGGTGAAGCGTTGATCATGACGGCGATCGGCCTGGCTGTTGCTGTCCCTGCTGTGCTGGGCTACAACTTTCTGGTGCGTCGTAACAAGGCTGCGCTGGAGCGGGTGCAGGAATTCAGCTCGACATTGCATGCAGTCCTGCTCAGCACAGCGCCCGCCAAAGCGAGCTGAACATGGCGCTGACCTTTGGTAATGGCGGTGAAGAAGATGCTGTGGTGTCGGAAATAAACACGACCCCCCTGGTTGATGTGATGCTGGTGTTGTTGATTATTTTCCTGATCACGATTCCGGTCGTCACGAATACGATTGCAGTCAAGCTGCCGAATGAGGTGAACCGGGTCCGGGAAACCAAGCCTGAAAACGTCAATATTGCGGTCGACAAGGAAGGCAAGATTTACTGGGGGCAGGAGTCAGTCGCAGGCGTGGAAGCATTGGCGAGCCGGCTCAAGACCGTATCGGTGCAAGATCCACAGCCTGAAGTCCAGATCCGCGGCGATGGTGATGCCAGATATGAGGCGATTGGACGGGTGATTTTTGCCTGCCAGCGCGCCGGCATCGTGAAGATCGGCTTTATTACCGAGCCGGCCCCGGGTGGTGCGTAGAGCATGTGGTTTTTTCAGAAAGGATGAAGCATGAGCATGAGCGTAGGCACAGACAACGGTTCGGATGAGCCGGAGGTCATGTCGGAAATGAATACCACGCCGCTAATCGATGTGATGCTGGTGTTGCTGATCATGTTGATCATCACGATTCCGATCCAGTTGCATAACGTCAATCTCAATCTGCCGTCAGGAAATCCGCCGGCGCAAGCTGTCGTGCCCGAGGTTGTGCAGGTCGATATCAACGCCGCTGGTGTCGTGAGCTGGAATGGCGTAGCCATTACCGATCGCGCAGTGCTGGAGTCGAAGTTGTCGGCAGCGGCTGCACAGCCTGCCCAGCCAGAATTGCACTTGCGCGCAGATCGCAACGCGCCATACAAGGCGGTGGCCGCAGTGCTGGCATCGGCGCAGCGCCTGGGGGCAAACAAGCTTGGTCTGGTCGGTAATGAACAGTTTGCCGAATAGGTCCGGCTGTTTTTTCGTTAAAAAGAAAGTGCCGTTTGTATGGTTAATGCATTAGCGCTGGATGCACAAGGCAGCAGGAGCGACATTTATGCGCAACTGCTGCCGCAGATCACTGCTCTGGTTGAAGCAGAGTCCGATCTGATTGCGAATCTGGCCAATATCTCTGCCGCCTTGAAAACCGCGTTTGGCTTCCACTGGATAGGCTTTTATCGCGTACAGGGCGAGGCATTGGTGCTCGGGCCATTCCAGGGGCCAATCGCCTGTACGCGTATTCCCAAAGGAAAAGGCGTTTGCGGCAGCGCGTGGGAGGGCGCTGCGACGATCATCGTGCCGGATGTCGACCTTTTCCCGGGCCACATTGCCTGCAGCTCCTTGTCGCGTTCGGAAATTGTCGTGCCTTATTTTGACCACAGCGGCAATGTCGCCGGCGTGCTCGATATCGACAGTGAAAATCTGGATGCGTTTACTGCGCTTGACCAGTCGTGGCTGGAGAAAATCACTGCATTGTTGAAGTAGAAATGACGGGCAAAGTGCACATTTTTGTGCACTCCACCTTCCCTCCTGATGAAGTTTGAAGCGTATTTTGCCAGCATCTCCGTTCTGCGGTGATCCATAGGCGGAATATTATCCGATACATTTATAGAGCTTTAATTTTTTTGATATGGCACTTAACGACTACCGCAATTTCGGGCGCACCGGCGTCAAGGTTTCCCCGCTCACGCTGGGCTGTATGATGTTCGGTAACAAGACCGAACTCGATGAAACCATACGCATTATCGATCGCGCCATTGATGCCGGTATCAATGTCATCGATACCGCCAACGTCTACGCGCGCGGCCGTAGCGAGGATTTTACCGGCGAAGCGCTCAAGCGCAACGGTAAACGGCACGATATTTTTCTTGCCTCGAAAGTCCATTTGCCGATGCACGATACGGATGGCAATTTGCGCGGCAGTTCGCGTCGCCACATCATCCAGCAAGTCGAAGATAGCCTGCGCCGGCTGCAAACCGATTATCTTGATCTTTACCAGATCCACCGCCCGGAGCCAGGCACGGCAATTGACGAGACCCTGCGTGCGCTTGATGACCTGGTCCGCTCCGGCAAGGTTCGTTACATCGGATCCACCACATTCGCAGGCTGGCAAGTGGTCGAGGCACTATGGGCCAGCAAGGAACTTGGCCTGAATCGTTTCGTCTCGGAGCAGCCGCCGTATAACCTGCTGGATCGTCGCATTGAGCGGGAGCTATTGCCGGTCGCGCAGACCTTTGGGTTGGCGGTGATCCCGTGGAGCCCCATCGCTGGCGGCATCTTGTCTGGAAAGTACCGTAAGGACCAGCCTTTGCCGCTCGATTCACGCTATACCAATCCCAGCCCCGCACAAGCGCGGCGCTTTGTCCAAGAGGTCTTCGATGTGATTGAGCCGCTGGCTGAAATCGCAGCGGAAAAGGGTGTTCCTTTGTCGCAGCTGGCATTGGCATGGGTCGCGCAACAGCCAGGGGTCACTAGTGCCATCACCGGGCCGCGCACACTGGAGCAGCTGGAAGATGCGCTCAAGGCAATCGAAGTGCGCTTCACACCGGAAGACCTGAATCGTATTGACGCCATCATTCCGCCAGGAACGCATGTGGCGCCATTTTACGAAGCCAACTTCGGTGCCAGCTTGTATCGCTGGTAAGGCCCGGCAAGTTTTCTATCCAGATATTCAGCTAAGCATTGCATGGATTTCGCATGAACTCCGAACTAAAACTGAATATTGAAATGAAATTTGCTTGGTTCTTTTCCCTGGACTGAATTGCTATCGTTTTACTCTTTGCTAAGGGGATGGCTTGCAGTCGCCATCTCCAGTGCGTCCAGCTCTCGCTGCTGTTCCGATCGGCGCGTGAAATTCATGCAACCTCGAGATACCGTATGACCAAGAAGATTCGTCTGAATGCTTTCAATATGAACTGCGTTGGCCACATCCACCATGGCCTGTGGAAGCATCCGCGCGACAATTCTGTCGATTACGCCAAGCCAGAGTACTGGATCGAGCTCGCGAAACTTCTGGAGCGCGGCTTGTTTGACGGGATTTTCCTCGCCGATATAGTCGGGGTATATGACGTGCTCGGTGATGGGATTGAAGCAACTGCCCGCGAAGCCGTGCAACTGCCTGTTAACGATCCGCTCTCTGTGGTTCCGCTCATGGCTCAGGCGACCAGACATCTGGGCTTTGGTGTGACGTGCAACCTGACCTATGAGCAACCCTACCTTTTTGCGCGCCGGTTGGCGACGCTGGATCATCTCAGCAATGGTCGCGTGGGCTGGAATATCGTCACTGGTTATCTGGACAGCGCAGCCCGTGCGATGGGGCTGAAGCAGCAAATTGACCATGACGACCGCTACGAGCGTGGTGACGATTTCATGGAAGTCTTTTACAAGCTGCTTGAAGGGAGCTGGGAAGACGACGCTGTGCTCAAAGACCGTTCACGAGGTATTTATGCCGATCCGCGCAAGATACACCGCATTTATCACGATGGCCCGTATTACAAGGTCGACGGCGTCTATAACCTGACCGAGCCTTCGCCGCAACGCACGCCCGTGTTGTACCAGGCTGGTGCATCCCAGCGCGGCAATGAATTCGCCGCGAGGCATGCGGAGTGCGTATTCACGGGTGCCCCCTCGCGCGAGTTGCTCGCCAAGGGGATCGCCAATATCCGCGGCCTCGCCGTTGAGGCTGGGCGCAAGCCGAATGACATCCTGGTTTTCTCCGGCCTGACCGTCGTAGTTGATACCAGTGAAAAGGCCGCACGTGAAAAGTATGAGGATTACAAACAGTACGCCAGCGCCGAGGGCTCACTTGCGCACATGTGTAGTGGCCAGAGCATCGATCTGGAGAAATTTGGCCTGGACGAAGAAATCACCCCGGAAAAGCTCGAGGTGCTTTATCCCGGGCGCCTGCAGCGCGTCGGCAGCGCACGTGGCCGCAGTTTCCTTGAAGGTACAACGCGACGAAAGCTGCTCGCAAGCCGTGGCTTCGGCGCACAAAATTCAGCCATCGTCGGCACACCTTCGCAGGTGGTGGACGAGATTGCCAAGTATGTGGCCGAAACCGATGTCGATGGATTTAACCTGACGCGCACCGTGGCGCCGGAAAGCTACCGGGATTTTATCGAACTGGTCATCCCAGAACTGCAGAACCGCGGCTTGTACAAGGAAGCCTATGAAGATGGCACTTTGCGCCAAAAGCTGTTCGGCCAAGGGGCAAAGCTGCCGGATAGCCACTCCGCAGCCAGGTACCGGACATGGGAATGAAGACGGCCTGGCAAGCCTGGTTCCCTTTAAAGCATGATTTTGATCTGGACGCGCGGTTGATCCCGCCAGTAGTGGAAGATAAATGACATGAGTACATCAGCATACGCACCACAGGCCGACCATGGGCCAGTCAACCTGGTCAAGAATGATGAGGAGGCGCTGGCGCTTGCGACTGCGCTTGCCGAGGACTTCGCAAAGGAAGCGTCAATCCGGGATCGCGATCGGCGTTTGCCGATTCCGGAACTCAAAAAAATCACGCAAAGCGGTTTGTGGGGAATTACGGTGCCGAAAGCTTACGGTGGGGCCGAAGTGTCTTACGCTACGCTGGCAAAAATTTTCGCGATATTTTCAAAGGCGGATGGTTCGATCGGGCAGATTCCGCAGAACCACTATTTCGTGATCGAGATTTTGCGAGAACACGGGACTGAAGAGCAGAAAAAGATTTTCTTCGAGCGTGTGCTGGCGGGCGACCATTTCGGCAATGCCCTGGCCGAGCTCAACGTCAAGAAGCCGGAAGACCGGAAGACCAGCATCGTTGCCGAGGGTGAAGACCAGTATCGTGTCAATGTGCGCAAATACTATGCAACCGGCGCGCTTTATGCGGACTGGATACCGACCGCGCTGAATGGTGAGGATAAGAAGCAGCGTTACCTGGCGTTTTTCCCCCGTCGCTTCCAGGGGCTTGCCGTGATTGACGACTGGGCTGCGCTCGGTCAGCGCACGACCGCCAGCGGCAGCGTGATTCTGGAAAATGCCCTGATCGAAAAGAGGTATGTCGTATCGTACCTTGATAATAACGAACGCGTAGCCCCGGTTGGCCCGATCGGGCAAATCATGCATGCGGCCATCGATGCGGGCATTGCACGGGCAGCGTTTGAAGCCGCGATCGCCTTTATCCGTGGCCGCAACCCGAAAAAGCCGGATGCGGCTGCTGACGCCGGCTGGGAAGAAGATCAGCTGACGATACGCGAGTTTGGCGACCTGGCGTTGGCGCTGCATGGCGCCGAAGCGCTGTTGGAGCGGGCTGGCAAGAGCATCGATCATGCGTATGCAAGCGGTGCAGACGAGGACTGGAAGAAAGCGGCGATCGCTGTCTCCGAAGCGCGTGCGTCGAGCACGCATGCTGCACTCCTGATTACCAACAAGCTGTTTGAGTTTTCCGGCACCCAGTCGACGGCGCTGCATCTCAATCTCGACCGTTACTGGCGCGACGCGCGTACGCACACGCTGCATGATCCCGTGCGCTGGCGGCTCTTTGACGTCGGTAATTTCTATCTGAATGACAAGGCGCCGCTACGCCGCCATTTCAATCAGATCGAAAAGCAGCAAGAAAATCAACAAGGCGGTGCGGTGCCGGAAGGCGCTGCCGCAGGCGATGCGATTGCCACGGAGCCAATTCGGGCTGTGGCTGCCGCATCCTGATTCACGACTACGAAAGCCGTAAGACATGCAATATGAAAATCTGGGAAAGAGCGGCTTGCGCGTTTCGCGGCTGTGTCTGGGCACGATGATGTTCGGCGGCAGTGCTGACGAAGGCACATCGCATAAAATCATTGCTCACGCACACGAGCAGGGCATCAATTTCATCGACACTGCCGACATTTACACCGGCGGGGAATCCGAGCGCATTGTCGGTCGGGGGATCGCGGCGAACCGCGACAAATGGGTGCTGGCGACCAAGGTGGGACACAGCCAGAGTTCCTGGCCCAATGAGGCCGGGCTGTCGCGCCGTCGTGTTATCCAAGGCGTGGAGCAAAGTTTGCGCCGCCTGGGAACCGACTACATCGATGTGTATTACCTGCATCGCCCTGACGCCGCGACACCATTGCGCGAAACCATCGGCGCGCTTGGCGATCTTGTTGCACAAGGCAAGATTCGTCATTTTGGCCTGTCGAATTTCAGTGCATGGCAAGTCGCCGAAGTGGTGCACGTGGCCAAGGCGCTGGGCGTCGACCAACCCATCGTGTCGCAGCCATATTACAACGCTGCCAACCGCATGCCGGAAGTCGAGCATTTGCCTGCATGCGAATTCCACGGCCTCGGCGTGGTGTCTTATAGCCCGCTGGCGCGCGGTATTCTGACCGGGAAATATCTCCCTGGCAGCGAGCCTGACCAGGAAAGCCGGGTTGGACGCGGTGACAAGCGTGTGTTGCAAACCGAGTGGCGTCCCGAGTCGCTGGCCCTGGCCCAGGCCATACAGTCCCATGCGCAGGAAAAGGCAACGACCAGCGCTGGGCTGGCGCTGGCATGGGTGTTGAATAACCGATTGGTCACCTCCGTTATCGGCGGGCCGCGTACATTCGAGCAATGGCAAGGCTATCTGGACGGATTGAATTATCGCTTTACTGCTGAAGACGAGGACTTGTTCGATCGACTCGTTCCGCCTGGTCATCCGAGCACGCCAGGCTATACCGATCCGGCTTATCCCGTTGTCGGGCGCGCTCCGCGCAGCCTGTCAGCATGAAGCCGGCGCCGTGCCCACATTGCCGGCTTCGCAATGGGATGGCATTTTTGAATCACGATATTTGTAGATAGACGTTTGATGAGCATATCCTCCGCCAATGCTGCCGATGCTTCCGATATCGGCACTGCAATCCCTGTCGCCGAAAAGTCCGCCAGCAAGGCAAACAAACGTGCGCCCAAAATTTTGCCGCATCACGCCGAAGAAATCGACGTCCAGGCGATGCCGCTGGTGCTGGGGCGCCTGACTAAACTGGCGGTTCGTTATCCCTGGCGCTGCACGTTTGCGATCCTGGCCGCGCTGGGTGCGGCGATTTTCAACCTGGTCATGCCGCTTTTGCTGGGCCAGGCGGTGGATCAGGCCGGCACTTTGCTGCAAGATGCCAAAGTCAGTCCGGACGCCGTACGTACGGCGTTATGGGTCAGTGGCGGCCTGTTAGTCGCGGCCTGCGCTGTCAGGGGTATCCTGACCGGCTTGCAAGGGTATCTGGGCGAAACGTTGGCGCAAAAAGTTGGTTACGACTTGCGCATGGCTTTTTTTGAGAAGTTGCAGCGTCTTAGTTTTAGCTATCACGACAAAATCCACACCGGCGATCTGATCGCGCGCGGCATGCTCGATCTCGAAGGCGTCCGCGCGTTTCTTGAATTTGGTGTATTGCGCGTGATTACGCTCGCACTGCTGCTCGGCGTCGGCTCATGGCGCTTGCTGAGCATCGACGTTACGCTGGGTTTGCTGGCCTTGAGTTTTGTGCCGTTTGTTGCATGGAACGCGGTCCGTACCGGTCTGCGCTTGCGCATTACCTGGCAGCGCCTGCAAAAAATGATGTCGGAACTGACCCTGAGCATGGAAGAAAACCTGCAAGGCGTGCGCGTGGTGCGTGCCTTCACCTCGCGCTTGCATGAGATGGCCAAGTTCGACGAGATATCGGACCAGGCGCTTTTTTTGTCCAACCGTCGCATCACGGTGCGCATGGGCTCGATGAGCAAGATGACTCTTGCCTATTACATATCGATGGGTCTGGTGTTGTGGGTGGGGGGGCAGCGCATTGCCGCCGGCGCGCTGACGGTCGGCTCACTGACAGAGTTCCTGACTTTCATTACGATTTTGCAACAGCCGCTGCGCCAGCTTGGCATGATCGTGAACGCCAGCGCGCGCGCCACCGGTTCGGGAGCCCGCCTGTTTGAAGTGCTGGATAGCGATCCTGAAATCAAGGATGCCAGCAATGCCAGTGACTTGGTCATCGATCAAGGCTTACTGCGTTTTGAGTCAGTGAATTTCTCTTATGACAATACCCCCAACGGGCGCACCGTCCTTCACGACATCAGTTTCGAATTAGGAAAGGGGCAGGTGCTCGGCATCGTCGGTGCCCCGGGCAGCGGAAAATCGACGATTGCCCATTTGATTCCACGGTTTTATGAAGTGAGTGCCGGCCGCATCACCATCGACGGCCAGGACTTGCGCTCCGTGAAACTGTCATCATTGCGGCGAGTGGTGGCATTGGTGCAGCAAGAGAACTTCCTGTTCGATACGTCTGTGCACAACAATGTCGCATATGCCGAGCCGCATGCCGATGCAAGCAGGGTTGGCGCTGCGGCAGCCATTGCCCAGATACATGAACACGTCGAGCAGCTTCCCAAGGGCTATGACACGCGCGTGGGCGAGCGCGGCGTCGCGCTCTCCGGCGGACAGCGGCAACGCATGACGATAGCGCGCGGCTTGCTGGAAAAGCCGGCAATACTCGTGCTGGATGATTCGACCGCGGCGATCGATCCGGCGACCGAGCAGCGCGTGCGCGCGGCACTGAAGGAAGCAATGGCAGACGCGGCAACCATCATCATCGCGCACCGTCTCAGTTCGCTCAAGCACGCCGACCACATCATCGTCCTGGATGAGGGGCGGATAGCCGAGCGCGGCACGCATGCCGAGCTGCTCGCTGCGGGCGGCCAGTATGCCGCGCTGTGGGAATTGCAAAATCGCACAACGCTGGATCCAGTCGTTGTGGTAAGCCAGCCTGCTACGGCAGTGAGCAACGATAACGTGGAGTTGACATCTTGAAGGCACCTGAAGCCAAACGTGTTCCCGACCTGAATGCGCCTAACCGTGGTGAAGAAATCTTTGCCCGCTACGATAGCCGGGTGGTTTCTCGCCTATGGCAATACATCCTGCCGCATCGTGCGGCGCTGCTGGCGGTGGTGTTCACGGTTGCCCTGTTTACCATCGCCCAAGTATTGATACCGGTTACCGTACGCCATGCGGTCGACAGTGCCGTGGGTAAATCCAGTTACGCGTTTAATACGGTGCTGATTGCATTCGGCATCCTGATCGTCTTGAATGCGGTATCGAGTTTCTTTCAGGAGTGGGTGGCTGCCCGGCTTGCACAGCGCGTTATATTTGACCTGAGGCGCGCGATGTTCAACCACCTGCAGCATGTGTCCTTGTCCATCCTCGATCAGACGCAGGTCGGCAGGCTCATGTCGCGCCTGCAAGGTGACGTCAATTCGCTCCAGGAATTCATGGAAACATCCGTTTCTGCGCTTGGTGACTTTTTCCTGCTGCTGGGGATCATCGGCGTGCTGCTTTACATGGATGTCAAGCTTGGATTGCTGACCCTGTGCGTGCTGCCGATGATGTTCCTGGTGCGCAAGCTGTGGCTGCCCTGGGCGCGCAAGTCATTTTCCCGTGCACGCGAAGCTTCGTCCAGTGTAAATGCAGCGCTTGCTGAAAACATCAACGGTATCCGCACAGTGCAGGAAAATCGCCGCGAAATCGTCAATCTCGAACGCTATGATGCCCGTGCAATCGAAAATCTGGCGGCGCAAATAGGGTCCTCCCGCGCATCGCAAGTGCTAGTGCCGACGGTCGACATACTCACTGGCCTGGCGATGGCAATCGTGGTGGTGGTAGGTGGTGCTTCCGTGGTGTCCGGGCGTCTGGATGTCGGCGTGATGGTCGCTTTCATATTTTGCGTGCAGCGTTTTTTCGATCCCATCCGTACGCTGACGATGCAGTACACCGTGATGCAACGTGCCATGGCATCGGGTCAACGGATTTTCGAGGTTCTGGATGTGGAAGTCACGCTGACCGATAAGCCCGATGCCAAAGAGCTCGGTGACGTGCCGCCGGCAATCGAATTCAATCATGTAACCTTCGGCTATCGTCCCCATCAGCCTGTGTTGCATGATCTGAATCTCCACATCCAGCCTTACCAGACGGTGGCGTTGGTGGGGCCCACCGGGTCCGGAAAAACCAGCATCGCTGCATTGATCCATCGGTTCTATGACGTGTGGGATGGCGAGGTCAAGGTCGGTGGCCACGACGTGCGCGACCTGACGTTGGACTCGCTGGGACAGTGCGTCGGCATGGTGCTGCAGGAACCCTTTCTGTTTAGCGGAACCATCGCCGACAACATGCGTTATGGCCTGAAATGGGCAACCCGGGAACAGGTGATCGATGCGGCGAAGACGGTGCGGGCGCACGATTTCATCATGCGGCTGCCAGATGGCTACGATACGATGCTGGGCCAGCGTGGCCGTAATCTATCCGTCGGTCAGCGCCAGTTGTTGAGCTTTGCGCGCGCCTTGCTCGCCAAGCCAAAGGTCTTGATACTCGATGAGGCAACTGCGAATATCGACAGCTTTACCGAGCTGGAAATCCAGCGTGCGCTAAACGTCCTGCGCAAGGGACGTACCACGATCATCATCGCGCATCGGTTGGCGACGATACGGGATGCGGACGTGATCGTCGTCCTGCAAAAGGGCAGGATCGTTGAAAAAGGATCGCATGACGACCTGTTGCAGAACAAGGGCTTGTATGCAAAACTGCACGCAAGCAGTAACGAGTCGTTTGATGATTTTGAGGAAGCGGCAGGCGAACGCCTGCCGAGCAGTTAATGATAAAGCGGCCATGCGGCCGCTGCGGAGGAGACGGAACTGCGTCAGGCAGCCTTCAGGTCTTCGAGCTTCAATTCCGGCGCAAACATTTCTATGAAACGATATGCGTATGAAGGCAGGAAGATGCCATCGCGGGTAGCGACAAAAGTCTGGCAGGATTCAAACAAAACGCCTTGTGTATCGACTGCAACCAGGCCATCCCTCTCGATTTCATCCAGCGCCATTTCCGCCACGATGCCAACGCCCAGGCCGCGCCTGACATAAGTCTTGATCACATCGGCGTCCATTGCCGTCAAACGCACATCGGGCAGCAATCCGGCATGGCTGAACGCGGCATCGACATGTTTTCGTCCAGTAAATTGCGGGTTGTAGGTAACCAGAGGATGCTCTGCAAGATCTTGCAGTGACAGTGGCGCCTTGTCTATCAATGGATGGCCGGCTGGAACGATTATCCTGTGGTTCCAGGAGAAGCATGGGTAGGCATTGATTTCCGGCGAATGATCAAGAACTTCGCTGGCAATGCCTATGTCTGCCTCGCCGTTCCTGATCATGGCCGCGATCTGGTTCGGCGTCCCTTGATGCAATTCCAGCTTAACCTTCGGGAATTCTTCGTTGAATTTTTGCAACACATTGGGCAAGGTATAACGTGCCTGCGTGTGCGTGGCTGCGATGATGAGCTGACCATTGTCGACGCCCGAGTACTGGCTGGCGTAACGCTTCAGATTTTCTGTTTCCAGAAGAATGCGCTTGACGATTTCGACCGCGCCATCGCCAACCCGCGTCACAGAAGTTAAACGTTTTCCCGATCGCACGAAAAGGTCTATTCCCAGTTCGTCCTCCAGATCCTTGATCTGCTTGCTGACACCAGACTGCGACGTATACAGCACCGCAGCGACCTCAGTGAGGTTGAGATTGTTCCGTATCGCTTCACGCACAAATCGTAATTGCTGAAAATTCATGAAACAATTTCTCCAGTTTTTGGTTACTTTTTTAATCGATAGCCAATCGATGCGTTTTTCGTCTGCATATTTTCATGACTGCTGCGGCGCCGGTCAGCTCTGTTGTCGAGGACGAGGCATGCTGGATCATTATCGATGGATCATGCTTATACAAAGCACGTCAGTCTGATAATGATAGAAATGATCAACGTGAATTGACAACGAATTTGTCCGAATATCAATATCTGGATTCTGATGCTGCGCGCAGCATCCTCAGATTTCCGCAGCCTGTGCTGTTAAGCATATTTCGCTGAACGATATATTCATTCTCCTGCTAAACATCGCATTTTTTATTGTTTGTTGCGCGGGTTCCCAAGCTGTAACTTCTCACCCTATCAAATCGCTCGCGTATGGCGAGAAGTTATCACGACGGAAGGAACGAATATGGCATTGCCACAGCGTCAAATGAGCATCGGTATGAACATTCTCGGATTGGGCGGGCATGCCTCTGCATGGCGTCTTGCCGAGGTACCGGCAAGTTCCTTGCTGGATGTTGAATATTTCCAGAATATTGCCCGCATTTCGGAACGCGGCACGCTGGATGCGATTTTTCTTGCCGATGGCCCAGCCCTGGGCGGCGATGTGGCGTCGCAGCCTGCTGGCAGGCTCGAGCCAACCGTATTGCTGACGGCGGTCGCGCTTGCCACGAAATACATCGGCGTGATTGCCACCGCCTCGACCACCTATAACGATCCCTACAATCTGGCTCGGCGTGTGGCGTCGATCGATCATATCAGCGGCGGACGCGCGGCCTGGAATGTTGTGACGACGGCAGGCGATGTGGCCGCGCTGAACTTCGGCCTGACGGGTGCGCCGCTGCATGAGGATCGCTATGGTCGCGCCGCGGAATTCATCGATATCGCGATCAAGCTTTGGGATAGCTGGGAAGACGACGCCATCATCGCCGATTGGAAAAACGGTGTCTTCGCGGATGCGGGAAAAGTGCATGCGATCGAATACGTCGGCAAGCATTTTTCGGTCAAGGGGCCATTGAACGTTCCCCGTTCGCCGCAAGGCAGGCCGGTTCTGGTCCAGGCTGGTTCTTCCGAGGGCGGCAAGTCAGTGGGGTCGCGCTATGCCGATGCGATCTTTACTACCCAGACCACTTTGCCTGACGGCCAGGCGTTTTACAAAGAGATGAAAGCCCGTGCGCGGGCGTGGGGGCGTGATCCGGATTTCCTGAAGATCATGCCCGGGCTGTCGACCGTGATTGGCAGCACCGAAGCGGAGGCCCATGCCCGTTGCGATGCGCTTGATGCCTACCAGGGGGAGCACGGTTTGGCGGCGCAAGTCGCCGCGCGTATTGGCATTCAAGTCAAGGACCTCGATATCGATGCGCCCTTGCCGTGGCACAGGATTGGCGACGTGCGCGATATTAAAAAAAGTTCGCACGGCTTTTTCGAGGCGCAAATCAACCTGGCGAAGCGGGAAAACCTGACCGTTCGGCAATTGTCGAAGCGCATACGCAGCGGCCACCGTCTTGCGGTGGGCACGCCTGAGCAAATCGCTGCCACGCTTGAAGAGTGGTTCCTTTCAGGTGCTGCTGATGGATTCAACATCATGCCGGACATGTTTCCGTCGGGCGCCGAAATTTTCGTCGACGAGGTCGTCCCCCTGTTGCGACGGCGCGGCATATTTCGCACCGAATACACCGGAACGACATTGCGTCATCACCTGGGATTGCCGCGGCCGAATAGCCAGTACGAAGAAGCGGAGGCGTGCGAACGTCTGCGCGCCAGTTGAACGCCTGTTTCTCAATTTCCGCTAGGCAGTCACTTAACCCGCATTGAGGATTTCCCAGAATGACTACTGGATCGACAATTACATTGGACGGCAACGGATTCGGCGCAACAGTCGACACATCGCTTCCACGCATCCGTCGCGTGTTCGGCGCGTGGATCGATGTGCGCCAGATCCGGCCCGGCCTGGCACTGGCGGCCATCTTTGTTTTTCTACTGGTCGTCGCAGCCCTGCAGCCAAACTGGCTGACCTCCGGCGATCCGTTGGCAGCTTCGGCTCGAGACGCTTTCCGTGCACCGAGCCTGGCGCATTGGCTGGGGACTGATGAAAACGGCCGCGATGTCTGGACTCGGCTGATTTACGGCGTACGTCCATCGTTGCTGATGGGATTGTCGGCTACCGCGATCGGCTTGATCACCGGCGTAACATTCGGCTTGTTTGCGGGGCTGGGCCATCGTGTCGTCGACAATTTTCTGATGCGCCTGATCGATGTCTTGCTGGCTTTCCCAGACCTGCTGCTGGCGCTCGTGATCATCACTTTCTGGGGGCAGGGCATGATCAATGCTGTGGTTGCCGTCGGCATCGCCAGCGTACCGCGTTATGCCCGTATGGTGCGCGCCCAGACGCACATCGTGCGGCGTGCACAGTACGTGGAAGCGGCGGTAACGCTGGGCTTGCGTCGTTCAAGCGTGATTTTGCGCCACATCCTGCCGAATTCGATCAAGCCTATCCTGATCCTGGCAACCATAGGCATAGGTGGCAAGATTGCAGCCGGCGCGGCGCTCAGCTTTCTCGGCTTCGGTGCGCCACCGCCTTCGCCGGAATGGGGCTCGATGCTATCGGTCGGTCGCAACTTCCTCGGAAATGCCTGGTGGCTGGTCGCGGCTCCTGGGGTCGCCATTACCTTGACGGTCATTTCTATCACGTCGCTGGGGCGTGAATTGCTGTTGCGCAGCGAGGGCAAAAGCGCATGAGGAAGCAGTTGAATGATCGCGCAAGGCCGTTGGTAGATGTCGCTAACCTGCATGTCAGTTTTGGTAAATCCAGTGCACCTGTTCTCAAGGGAATTTCGTTTGCTTTGCATCGCGGAGAATGCCTCGCTCTGGTAGGTGAATCCGGCTCCGGTAAAAGTGTGACTTCGCGCACGCTGGTCGGCTTGACCGGGCATCGAAGCATACTGCACGCAGACAGACTTGAATTTGACGGCACTGATTTGCGAGGATTTAATGAAAATACCTGGCGCAACATCCGTGGAAAACGCGTCGGCTTTGTCATGCAGGATGCGCTCGGATCGCTCGATTCCTTGCGGACTATCGGCGACGAGATCGCGGAGCCGCTCAAGCTGCATGGGAATTTCACCAGGCAGGAACGCGCGGAAAAAGTCATCGCACTGCTGAAGTCTGTCGGACTTCCAGAGCCTGAACTGCGTGCCCGGCAGTATCCGCATCAGCTTTCCGGCGGCTTGCGGCAACGCGCGCTGATAGCATCCGCAATTGCATGCAATCCTGAGTTGCTGATTGCTGACGAGCCGACCACCGCGTTGGACGCCGCAGTGCAGGCCCAGGTGCTCGATTTGCTTGAGTCGTTGCGTTCTCCGGATACTGCGATGCTCATCGTTAGCCACGATTTCGCAGTGGTATCAAGACTTGCTGACCGGGTGGCAGTGATGCGGCATGGCGAAATTGTCGAGCAAGGCCCGTTGGAGGCGGTCTTGCACGACCCGCAGCATCCGTACACTAAATCGTTGCTGGCGGCGGTGTCTTCGTTGCAGAAGCGTAGGCCGGCTGCACAGAAAATTGTAGTCACAGATGATGGGCATTTGACGGCGAGTTTTCCCGTTGAATCGGGCGCCGGTGCGCATGCTCGACAACCCGTCGTGGTCGAGTGCGACCAGGTGAGCAAGACTTTTGTGGACGCCAGTGGCACCAGGCGCACTGCCGTGTCAGAAGTATCGCTGGCGCTGCGCAAGGGCGAGACGCTGGGAATTGTCGGTGAGTCCGGATCCGGCAAGACGACCTTGACGCGCATGGTGCTCGGGCTGGAAATCCCCGATGCAGGTCATGTTCACCTGCGTGGCCGCAACTGGAGCACGATGAGCGCCGACGAACAGCGCGCCGAGCGCAAGCGTATTCAAGTGGTATTCCAGGATCCGCTCGCTTCATTTGACCCGCGTTACACCGTGGAGCGTGTCCTGACGGAGGCGCTCGGCGTGGCTGGCTATACCAATGTCGCAAAAACTCGCGCCCGTGCCATTGAATTGTTGCAGCTCGTGCGGCTGGATCAGAGTTATCTCGGCCGGCGCCCGATCGAGCTATCCGGCGGCCAGCGCCAGCGCATCGCCATAGCGCGCGCACTTGCGCCCGCGCCAGAAGTGCTGGTGTGCGACGAGCCGGTATCGGCGCTTGACGTGTCGGTGCAGGCGCAGATTCTGGAATTGTTGCTGGATCTGAAGGACAGGTTGGGTTTGTCCTGTCTGTTCATATCGCATGACCTGGGCGTCATCCACAGGGTCAGCGACAGGATTCTGGTGATGCAGGGTGGGGTGGTCGTCGAATCTGGGAGCGTACACGAGGTCTTCGATAATCCGCAGCATGCCTATACAAAAACATTATTGACTGCAATACCGAGATTGGACACGGGCGACCGTGAGGTTGGATTTTTTAACAGTGGGAGTGGGTATAGTGAAAAAGAAAATGAAATTGTCACCGCATAGTGGGCAACTGGCGCAGATTTCAATGCAACATCGCGCCATGGTGCGCGCATTGAGTGCAAGCGCAGTGTTGTTCATGGCAAGCGGCGAGGTTCTGGCGCAGGAATCGACGACGCAAGTCGAGAGCGCTGTGGTAGTCAAGGCCAAAGCCTTGTCGACGGCACAAAAAGCCAAGGCGAAGGTGGAGGCCATTTCTGGCGGCGCCGGTGTCATCGACAATGCCCAGGTGGAGCGCGGCCGCTCGGCTACCCTCGAAGATGTGACGGCTTTCGAACCCGGTGTGTATGCCCAGGCTGCCGGCGGTTCTGATGCAATCAAGATATCCATCCGCGGCTCGGGTGCGAATACTTCCCCTGGCTATTTCCGAGAAGGCACTGCGTTTCTGTTCGACGGACTGGCGCTTACTGGTCCGGGTGGCACTCCTTATGAACTGCTGGAAATGGCGGGGGTGAATTACACCGAAGTCTTGCGCGGTGCGAACGCGTTCGAATACGGCGCATTGTCGCTTGGTGGTGCGATCAACTTCGCGACCCATACGGGGCGTACTTCGCCTGGCAATTATGCGCGCGTCGAAGCGGGTAGTTTTGGCTGGCTCAAGCAGCAGATTAGCACCGGCGGCGCTACAGATAATGCCGACTACTACGTGAGCCTGTCAAACTCCTCGCGCGAAGGCTTTCAGAACTGGACCGAGACTCGCGCCACGGGCCTGGTCGGCAACTTTGGTTATCGCATCAATCCGAAACTGGAAACACGCCTGATCATCCGTCATCGCAGCGAATTCCACGAGAACGCGGCAACATTGACGCTGGCCCAGCTCAACGCCAACCCGCGGCAGACCAATCCGCTCAACGTGGCGCAGCGTAGTGACTCTACCAAAAACGGTTCCACCTGGATCGGCAGCAAAACGACCTACACTTTCGACGATGCTTCCAAGCTGGAATTCGGTCTGGTGTACCACGATTATCCGCAGGTTCTGAGCAAAGACAGTACAGTCAACCCCAATTACTGGACCTGGCGGGATGTCAATGCTTCCCTGCGCTACAAGCGCAGCGATCAATGGTTCGGGCTGCAGAGCGACAGCTCGGTGAGCTTGACCCGTAGCCAGCACATCGATTCGAGTGTGAAAACATACAATGGCGTGACCAAGCAATTGCTCAAGTACGCGGATTACACCGGCTCCTCGGACACTGTGCTTGCCGTTGGCAACGAGCTGCAACTGAGCGATCGCGCGGTGCTTTCCACCGGGTTGTCGGCGGTACATATCAGCCGGGACATCGATGTGGGCTTTTCGGATCGGCCCAACACCAGCCCTTTCCCGAATCACTATATCTATAACAACCTGAACCTGGCTCCGCGCGTCGGGTTGCGCTACAGCGTCGACCCGGATATCCAGGTGTTCGGTAACGTCAGCCGCTCGATTGATCCGCCGAGCAGCTGGTCGTCTTCTGGCTCCGGTGTGGTGAATAACTACGCCAAGACGCTGACCGAGCAGAAAGCCAATACCTTCGAGGTGGGTGTGCGCGGCAAGGCCGGCATCTTCAGCGGCAGCCTGGCCTTGTATCGCTCCTATATCAGGAGCGAGTTGCTGAATGTTGAGATCATTCCCGCATCGCGCGGCGCCGCGGCAGTGACTTCGACTGCCAATGCCAGCCCGACCATCCACCAGGGTATCGAAGCGGGGCTGGATGCCCGCGTGTGGAAGGGCGCGGGCGGCGGCACCGTGGTGCTGCGCCAGGCTTACACCTTGAATGATTTCCATTACCGCAATGACCCTTTGTTCAGGTCGAATGAGTTGCCGGGTTTGCCCAAGCATGTCTACCAGGCTGAAGTCCAGTACCAGGATCCGACCGGCTTCTATGCTGGCGTGAATCTGCGGGCGGCTTCCAGAACGGCGGTGGATTACGCCAACTCTTTTTATGCGCCTGGCTACACGATCTTCGGCGCCAAATTGGGCTACGAAGCTCCGGGAAACAAGTGGAGCGCGTTCCTGGACCTGAAAAACCTCACCAACAAGGCCTACGCCACCGCAATCAGCCCGCTTTATAACACGGGAGGTCGCGACGCGGCCGGCTTGTACGTGGGTGACGGCTTCGGTGCTTTCGCCGGCGTTTCGGTTCGCTTCTAAGCCTGAGGTCGTCTGAATGATGCGCATGAGAGGGTTTTCTATGATGTGGCTTGCCAAAAACAACAGTCTGTCGTTCTGGCGGAAGGCGCTCATGCGCATCAGCCTGCTGGCGGGTTTTTTCCTGCTTTCCGCTTGCTCGCCCGAAAAGGGCAGGCAAGACGGGGCGGCGGCGATCTCAACTCCGATCGGTACTGGGACGTTGCTGGACGGGCGGCTCAGCTATTCGTCCGAGGACTATTACCAGAAAGGCGACGGCAAAGCCGGTGGCGTCCTGCGCGCCACGACGGCGCTGGACACCGGGACTTTCGACATCCATTCGATCGCCCATGGCAACGTGCAGTGGCTGGGCAGGTTGGTCTTCGATGGACTGGTCTACCAGGACGAGCAGGGCAACATTTCTCCTTGGCTGGCGAAATCGTGGGAAATATCCGAGGACGGGAAGACCTATACATTTCATTTGCGCGACGACGTAACTTTCAGCGATGGCGCGCCTTTCGATGCCGATGCAGTGCAGGTCAACCTGGAACACATGCGTGATCCTGCAACCAAGTCGCCGCTTGCTGCGGCCTACATCCGACCCTATGTGCGCGGTCGCATCGTCGATAAATACACCTTCGAGGCGACACTGAGTGAGCCCTATACGCCATTTCTCGATGTGCTGGCGCAGTCCTGGCTGAGCATGATTTCGCCGAAGCAGATAAGGGAAGATCCGAAGTCCATCGCCGAGCGTCCCATCGGATCCGGGCCGTTTACGCTGAAAAGTTACGTACGCAACCAGGGCGCTGTTTTCGTCAAGCGCGCTGACTATAACTGGTCACCACCGGTGATTCGACATCAAGGAGCGGCTTATCTGGATCGCATCGAACTGAGTTTCGTGCCAGAAGCGATGATCCGCTATTCCTCGCTGCAGAGCAGCCAATCCGATTTTACACTCGATGCGCCTCCGCAAAACGCCCAGGCAATCCGTGGCGACCCGGTGCTGCGTTTGCACAGTCGGATCCGCAAGGGGAATCCGTTCCGTAACCTGACTTTCAATGTCGAACGGGCACCTTTCGATGATGTGCTGGTGCGCAGGGCCTTGGCGCTCGCGATCGACCGGGAAGGTGTGGCGGCGATCACCGGCTTCGGGGAGTATCTGGTCAAGAACGATTTCCTTGCTGCAAACACCCGCTATTACGATCCCGCTTTCAAGGATGCGCTGGCGCACAATGTGGAGGAAGCCAATCGTTTACTGGATCAGGCTGGCTGGGCCGAGCGGGATGCCGATAAATATCGCCTGAAGAATGGCAGGCGGCTTGGGGCCGCATTAACAATTACCGAGAATCCGGCGTTTCCCAACAGCGTTGCGGTAGCGCTGCAATCGGATGCCCGCAAGGTCGGATTTGACCTGCAAATCGAGGTCGTGCCGCAACCGGTGGCAACCGCACGTCGTTATGCTGGGGACTATCAAGCGGTGGGCGGTGGCTACTGGCACACCAACACACCGGATGGCTTGTACATTCTGTATCACAGCAACTCCATTCCCAGTAACAAGTTAATCGGACAGAATGCCTCGCGCCTGCGTGATGCTGAACTTGATGACGCGTTGGCGCGAGCGCGCAGGTCTAGCGATCCAGCAGAGTTACAGACTCTCTATAGCAAGGCACAGCGGCGTCTTACGGAACTTGTGCCGGCGGTGCCTGCGTATGAGAGTCATCATATGGTCGCGTACCGCCAGGAGGTCAAGGGGATATTTTTCGACACTTCGCATAACACGCCAATATTCATTGGTGCGTGGCTGGACAAGGAAGGGCCATGAACCCTCTGAAGCGTATTTTTGGACGCCTGCTGGCAGGTGTCGGTGTGCTTTGGGGGGCGGCGACGCTGACTTTCATCGCCATTAATATTACCGGCGGCGATACTGCACTGGCTATCGTCGGCGGACCTGATGCCATGCCAACACCAGAAGTTCTTGAGCGAGTGCGTCGCGAATACGGCCTCGATAAGCCTTTGATTGTGCAGTACGGGAATTACCTGGTGCGGTTGGCCCAAGGCGACCTTGGCGAGTCGTATCGACTGCGGATACCAGTGGCGCAGGCGATCTCGCAGCAGCTTGGCGCGACTGTGCAGTTGGCATTGTGCGCCAGCGTGCTGGCGATCTTGCTGTCTGTCTTGCTAGCCGTCCTGACAGCACGTCGTACGGCCTGGATCCGTTCTCTGATTTCAGGTATCGAACTGACCGTCACCTCGGCGCCGTCGTTTGTCATCGGTATCCTGTTGCTGCTGTTGTTTTCATTTCATTTTCACCTTTTTCCGGCATCCGGTTCGCAGGGCTGGCGGTCTCTGGTATTGCCCAGCATCGCCCTGGCCCTGCCGATTGCCGGCGTTCTGACGCAGGTATTGCGCCAGGAACTGGAAGATGTACTGGAACAGCCGTTTATCCTCACCGCCCGAGCCCGCGGCATGTCCGACGCCGGGGTGCGTCTGCGGCATGCACTGCGCCATGCGCTGATCCCTCTGGTGACCTTGTCGGGTTTCGTATTTGCCAGCCTGCTCGGCGGTGCTGTGGTGGTCGAGATGCTGTTCGCGCGCCAGGGGGTTGGGCGGCTGATGCTCGAGGCTGCGAACAGCAAGGACGTACCCATAGTACTGGGCATCACTTTGCTTGCGGCGCTGATTTACGTGATTGTCAACATCGTGGTCGATATTTTGTATGGATTGATCGATCCACGCGTGCGGGCAACCTGAACCAGGCTTCAATTTTTATAGGCAACGTTTATATATCATGACCTTAACTGCTACCGTCCATCATCTGGAACAGATACCCGCGCCTGCTTTGCCGCAGGTGCCGCCGACCTATAATGAGCTCGCGCAGCGTTTTCGGCCGATTTTTGGCCGTATCGGCGAGGGCGCCGTGCAGCGAGAAAAATTGCGTGAGCTTCCCTACGAACCGGTACGCTGGTTGCGCGAGGCAGGCTTCGGCAGGGTGCGCATTCCGCAATCGTACGGCGGCCTCGGTGCGACCATCCCGCAATTGTTTCGCTTGCTGGTGGAACTGGCAGAAGCTGATTCCAACATTTCGCATTTATTCCGCGGCCATTTTGCTTTTCTGGAAAGCCGCATCAATCACACCGACGAAGCCGTGCGCCAGTTCTGGTTTCCTAAAGTTGTCGGCGGTGCATTGCTCGGTTACGCAATGGCAGAACTGACGGAAGTTACGGGCACCAGCGCAACCATCACGCAGCAGGAGGGCAAATGGATTTTGAACGGTAAAAAGTATTACAGCACCGGCACCATTTATGCAGACTGGATCGTCGCCTCCGTGCTGGATGGCGAAGAACGCGTGAGCGTGGCGTTGCCCGCTACATCCCCAGGCGTGACGCGCGCAGATGACTGGGATGGCTTCGGTCAGCGCATGACCGGCAGTGGCACGACCATTTTCGAGCAAGTTGAAATTGCTCCGGAAAATATCTACCGTCGACTTACCGGCAAGGATAGTTACGCACAATCATACCAAAAAGCGTTTTTGCAATTGATCTTGCTGGCCTCGATTGCCGGCGTCGGCCGTGCCGTCAAGCGCGATGCGATCGCCTTCGTGCAACCCAGGACGCGTGCGTTTGGTGTTATGGGCGCGTCCAGTCCGCGTAACGATCCTCTGGTACAGCGTGTGGTGGGACGCATTGCCAGTCTTTCGTTTGCAGCCGATACGATAGTCGAGGGGATTGCGCTCGCGCTGCAGGAAGTCCACCTTGCGCGCCTGGCTGATACGGCAGATGAGGCGCTGTATGTTGAAACGGAAATCAAGGCGTTCCAGGCACAGCAGATCATCATCAACCTCGTGCTCGAAGCCAGTACCTTGCTTTTCGAAGTCGGCGGTGCGTCCGCCACCAGCGAAGATCGTCGTTTCGATCGCCACTGGCGCAACGCGCGCACGGCGGCATCGCATAATCCGGCGATTTTCCGCGAGCGTGCGATCGGCGATTATTATTTAAACGGCACTGTTCCGGACGCTGCGTGGATTGAGGCGGAAAAGGAGAAGGAAGAGGCAAGGGGCAGGAAAGATATATCATCTTGAAACTTGCTTCAGGATGTGTTTTAACCCGGCACATAGATCATTAATTGTGCCCGGCAAAAAATTGTCTCAGTCGCAATGTTTATATACCTGTCTTAAAAAGGCAGGAATGCTCTGATGCCGGCGTGATGCGTGCTCCACGCCCATGCCTGTTGTATGACTAATTGAAATATTTGCGCGACTGTTCTCCAATCCTTTATGTCTTTACTTCCCTATAACGGTTTGAGCGTATTGCGACATCGCAATTTCGCCCTGTATCTGTCTGCACGCCTGCTTTCCACCGTCGCGGTCCAGATGCAAAGCGTGGCAATCGGCTGGCAAGTGTATGCGCTGACCGGCGACGTGTTCGATCTGGGATTGATCGGACTGGCGCAGTTCGCGCCATTTTTCCTGCTGATCCTGATTGCCGGGCATGTCGCCGATCGTTACAACCGCCGCAGCATCATTGCCGTTTCCATGGGGGTGCAGTTACTGTGCGGCCTGCTGCTGCTGGCGTTTACAGTGTCCGGCCTGACGGTGGTATGGCCGGTATTCGCCGTGCTGGTGCTGTTCGGCAGCGCACGCGCCTTCATGATGCCGGCCAGTCAGGCGATTCTGATGAATCTGGTGCCTATCGAAAGTTTCAGCAAGGCGGTCGCGCTCAGTTCATCGACGTTTCACGTTGCCGTGATTCTCGGACCGACGCTCGGCGGCCTGTTATATCTGGCCGGGCCCAATACGGTCTATGCCGCCGTGATTTCCCTGTTGATACTGGCAGTCGCGCTGATGCTGGCGACACGTGTGACTGCGCAAGCCACGCACAACGAACCTGCCAGCTGGCATTCGCTGCTGGAAGGCTTGCGTTTTGTCTGGTCGAGACCGGTGGTGCTGGGCGCGATTTCGCTGGATCTGTTTGCTGTCCTCTTTGGCGGCGCTACCGCGCTGCTGCCGGCTTATGCGCACGATGTGCTGCATGCAGGGCCGACGGCGCTGGGCTTGCTGCGCACGGCACCTGCTGCCGGCGCCGCGCTGACCGCGATTGTGCTGGGATTCTGGCCGATTTCGCGTGGCGTCGGGCGCTGGATGTTCGGCGGCGTCGCCGTATTTGGCGCGGGTACGATCGTGCTCGGCCTGTCGGACAGCCTGCCGGTGGCACTTGCGGCGCTGTTGCTGATGGGCGCGGGCGACATGGTCAGCGTCTATATTCGACATATCCTGGTGCAGTTCGAGACCCCGGACGCGATCCGTGGGCGGGTCAGCGCCGTCAACGCGGTTTTTATCGGCGCATCCAACGAACTCGGCGAATTCGAATCGGGCGTGACCGCCGGCTGGTTCGGCCTGGTGCGTGCGTTGCTGTTTGGCGGCGCGGCGACGCTGGCCGTCACGGCGGTATGGATGTGGCGATTTCCGGTGTTGCGCAAGATGGAACGTTTCCCGCATGCGAGGAGTGACGCAGAGGTGGCGGCATCAAATTGAATGCAGTTTTTATCAAGATAATGTCGCTGTTCGAGTCCTCTTATTTGATTTCCTCATAAGCATTGCTGAAAACCTTCGTTTTCCATGCGTTTGTTTCCCTTTAAAATTTTTCTCATTTTGGCGCTGGTAGTAAGGTCTGGCAGATTCGCCAGACAAAACGACCGGTCGGGTGCCATGCCATTGGGAAAAAAGGGGAGGCACGATGCGAAACGATACCGATCGAATGGTCCATTGGCTTCTGGATAGCCTGGAACTTGAGACGACCTTGTTTCATCTGGGGCAGTATTGCGGCGCATGGCGCGCATCCACCACCGGGCTGGCTGCCGCCGGTTTTCACCTGGTGTTGAATGGCCGTTGCTGGCTGCATTTGCCCCAACAGGCTCGCAGCCTGCCGCTGTCGCAGGGAGACAGCGTACTTTTTTTACGCGATATCCCGCACTATCTGACCCCGACCGAACACTTGCATGATACGGATTCGATTTTGCCAGACGCGGTAGCGATGGCGCCGATCGATTTTTCGGTGGATGGGGCGGTTGCCCTTGCTTGTGGCTTCTTCGGCTTCCGCCCGGGCCTGAGTCAGGCATTGATGACTTCGTTTCCCGACTATGTCGTGATCCCGGCAGATACCCCGGATTTGCAGGCAGTGCGGCCGATTTTCGAATTGATTCTCGCCGAAGCGAAGACGCCCGGCGCAGCGCCTTCGCCGTTGATCACCCGCCTGGTTGACCTGATGTTTTTTTATGTTATTCGCGATCTGGCTGCGCGTCCGGAGGTCGTGGCAGGCGTCTGGTCGATCCTGGCAAGGCCCGAATTTTCGCCATTGCTGCAGGCATTGATCAGCGACCCCGCGCACGACTGGACAGTAGCGTCCATGGCCAGCTTGAGCAACATGTCGCGCGCGACCTTTTTCAAGCGTTTCATGCGGATTTCCGGACTGTCGCCGGCGAGCTTCCTGGCCATGCTGCGGATGAAGATCGCATCGCACCTGCTTGCCCAGGGGCAGAGCATTTCACGTGCTGCTGAACAGGTGGGCTATCAATCCGACGCGGCGTTTTCAAGGGCATTCAAGAAGGCGATAGGCGAATTGCCCGGGGCGTACAAAAAAGCGCGCATTGATGGTGTGGCCTGAAAATCGAGACGAATGAACAAAAGAATGCGACGCCTGCGCGTTGTGGCGACTGTACGCGCAATTGACAATGCAGGTGTCTGATTCAACGAAGAACCGCCATGTCCAGAATTCCTTATAAAACACTCGAATCCGCGCCAGCGGCCAGCCAGCCTTTTGTCAGCAAGGCGATCGCCAACAACGGCTATCTGCCCAACCTGATCGCGGCGCTCGCCAATGCGCCGGTTGCGGTCGAAACCTATTTCACCGTCTCGGAAATCAACAGCCGCGCCGGATTGAGCCTGGCCGAGCGGGAAGCCGTGCAGATTACGGCGGCGGCAGTGCACGCTTGCGGCTTTTGCGTGGCCGGCCACACCGCGATCGCCTACAAAAAAGCGAAACTCGATGAGGACGCCGTCAATGCGCTGCGCGCGCTCCGGCCAGTGGCCGATTCGCGCCTGCAGGCGGTTGCGGTATTCACCCGTGCCGTCATCAGGAGCCGCGGCGCCGTGACTGACGCTGAATTCGAGGCATTCGTTGCTGCCGGTTTCAGCCAGGCCAATGCGCTGGAAGTGGTGCTTGGCGTGAGCCTGGCGACGCTTTGCAATTTTGGCAACAATCTTGCTCAGGTCACATTGAACCCGGAAATGAAGGCTTATGAATGGCTGCCAGGCCAAACCGCCAACGCCAAATGACGACATCCACTGCAATCTTCCGACTGCCGCTCGACGAACGGCTGAGCGCCTGGCTGAGTGATCATGCCGAGGTGCTTGACGCCGGCGATGAACAGGCTGGCGCGCTGTTGCCGCAGCTTGCTGACGCCGGATTGTTTCGCATTGGCGTGCCGCCGGAACTGGGCGGTAGCGGCGGCGCGATTGCCGATGCGATCGACGCCGTGGCAAGGGTGGCTGAGCATTCGCTGACCGCTGCCTTCGTCTTTTGGGGACATCGCACTTTTATCGAGTATCTGCTGCAAAGTCCCAACCATGCCTTGGCGGCGCGGTTGTTGCCGGACCTGCTGGCAGGCCGCCTGGCCGGCGCCACCGGCTTGTCGAATGCGATGAAGTACCTGTCCGGAATAGAAAGCCTGCAGTCGTCTGTGACCGAAGTCCCTGACGGCTACGCGCTTGACGGCAAGCTGCCGTGGGTGACCAATTTGCGCAAGCAGGGCTTTGCGGTGGCGCTGGCCGCCGACAATGCGACGACGGGGCAGCCTGCGATATTTGCCATTCCGCACGACATCGACGGTTTGTCCCGCAGCGATGACCTCGACCTGATTGCCCTACGCGGCAGCAATACTGCGGCAATCAGCCTGGACGGCATCCGGCTGGGCGCGGAATGGCTGATCCATGCAGACGCAAACAGTTTTCTGCCGGCGGTGCGGCCGGCCTTCCTGGGCTTGCAGTGCGGCCTGGCGCTGGGTGTGGCCCGCACCAGTTTGCGCATGGCTGGCGCGACCCGCGATGCCCATCGTTCCATCCTGCGCGATGAGATCGACCAGGCCGGCGCGGCGCTGGAGGCGCAGTGGCGGCTGCTGGAGCAGGGCGTCGAAAACGGCGTATTCCGCGACAAGCCGGCGCAGCTGTTCCAGATCCGCATCAGTCTCGCCGAGCTTGCCAGCGCAGCGCTAGCGCTGGAATTGCAGGCGCGCGGCGGCAACGCCTACTTGAATGACCGTACCGACGGCTTTGCGCGGCGCTCACGTGAAGCTGCCTTTATTCCGATTGTGACGCCGAGCCTGGTCCAGCTCAAGACCCAGCTGGCGCAGAGACGTCCGGTGGCGGCATGACAGGCGAAATCGTTGCTGATCGCACAGGCACGGCAGCGGCAACGATGACGGTGGCAACGCCCGAAGGCGTACCGCCGGTGATCGCCGCCAGCGGGCTTGCGTTCCGTTTTGGCGACGATTCGGCTGCGCCACTGTTTTCAGGCATTTCTCTGGCCGTCAAACCTCGCGAAATCGTCTGCCTGGTGGGCGGCAGCGGTTGCGGAAAATCGACGCTGTTGCGCACCCTGGCTGGTTTGCAGGCTGCCACGCGCGGCAGCATCACGTTTCTCGGGCGGCCGCTCATGGCGCCGCATCCGCGCGCTGCCATGGTATTTCAACAGCCTAGCCTGCTGCCATGGCTAAGCGTCGCCGGCAATGTCGGCTTCGGTCTCGACTTCAGGCATCAGCCACAACTGAAGAAGTCGCTTGCGGCGGCGCGCATCCAGCAAGCGATCGACGCGGTAGGCCTGCAAGGCAAGGAGGCGCTGTATCCGGCGCAGCTGTCCGGCGGCATGGCGCAACGGGTGGCGCTGGCGCGCGCCCTGGCGCGCGAGCCGGAGGTGCTGTTTGCCGACGAACCGTTTTCGGCGCTTGACGCCATCACCCGTGCCGAAATGCAGGACTTGCTGGTCAAGCTGGTACACAGGTGGCACAGCGCCGTGGTGCTGGTTACCCATGACATCGACGAGGCAATCGCCATCGCCGACCGCATTCTGCTCATGGGCGGCAAGCCTGCGCATATCGTGCGGCAGTGGCAGGTTCCGCGCGCAGGCGATGTCGAGCCGGATGCCTACGCTCCCGAGATCGGCTTGCTGCGCCAGGACATACTGCGTGCCCTGCATGCATTGCTTGCAACCTCATCCACCCACACATCGACCGAGGCAACGCCATGATCTACACTGAAAACAAAGACCAATCGACGCCCCATATTTGCCTGCCAAGCTGCGATTGCGGGCTGACACGGCGGGATTTTTTGCGTCTTTCTGCCTTGACTGCGGCCAGTGCCGCATCGCCGTTTTTGTTCGCCGGCGACGCCATGGCCCAGCAATTCAAGGGGGATGACGTACCCGTCCGTATCGGTTACCTACCGATTACCGATGCCACTGCGCTGCTGGTCGCCCACGCGAACAAGCTGTTCGAAGCCGAAGGCTTGCGCACCGAGAAGCCGCGCCTGTTCCGCTCCTGGGCGCAAATCGTCGAAGCCTTCGTTTCCGGCCAGGTCAACGTCGTCCACCTGCTGTCGCCGACCACCCTCTGGGTGCGCTACGGTTCGCGCTTCCCGGCAAAGGTCGTGGCATGGAACCATCTGAACGGTTCGGCGCTGACCGTGGACCCGTCTGTCAACAGTATTGCTGACCTTGGCGGCAAGACATTTGCGATTCCATTCTGGTACTCGATCCACAACATCATCCTGCAGCAGCTGTTGCGCAAGAATGGTCTGGAGCCGGTGTCGCAGCCGCGCGGCGCGGCCCTGAAGGCCAACCAGGTCAACCTCATCGTGCTGCCGCCGGCAGAGATGGTGTCGGCGCTGGCGTCGAAATCGATTGCCGGCTTCATCGTCGCCGATCCGTTCAATGCAGCCGCAGAAAATCTCAAGGTTGGCAAGATCTTGCGGTTTACCGGCGACGTCTGGAAAAACCATGCATGCTGCGTCGTCACCCTGGCCGAGCGGGATATCGCCGAGCGTCCAGAGTGGGCGCAGCGCGTCACCAATGCCATCGTCAAGGCCCAGCTATGGACCCGCAGCAATCAGCTCGATACCGCCAAGCTGCTTGCAACCGATGGCGCCAACAAGTACATGCCGCACCAGTTGCCAGTGCTGGCGAAAGTCCTGGCAGCGACCGACTATGCAAATTATGAAAAATCCGGCATCGTGAAAAACAAAGGCTGGTATCAGCGGCGTATCGATTTCCAGCCGTTCCCATATCCGTCCTATACGGAAGAGCTGGTGCGCGCGACACAGCAAACCCATGTCGAAGGCGACACGACTTTCCTGCAAAAGCTGGATCCTAAATTCGTTGCCCGGGATCTGGTGGATGACCGCTTCGTACGCAAGGCCTTGACCGCGGTCGGCGGTCCCGCCGCCTTCGGCATACCCGACGAACTGGTACGCAAGGAAATCATCGCGATTTGAACCCGATGCTCGAACGTATAGTATTGCCGCTAACCGGCCTGCTCGCGGCGCTTGCATTGTGGTCGGCCGGCATTCAACTACTGTCGGCGCAGATGATGATCGCGGAAGCGTTCGCTCCAGGTAAAAGCTTCACGGCCTTGTGGTCGCTTTTCGAGAGTGGCGCGATTGTGCCGCATATCTGGACCAGCCTGAGCAGGGTGGCTGTCGCGCTGCTGTTCGCCTGCCTGATCGGCGTGCCCCTGGGCGTGCTGGCCGGCGCGGTGCGGCGCTTTGCGCTGGCGACTTCGCCGCTGTTCCAGTTGCTGCGGATGATCTCGCCCTTGTCCTGGATGCCCTTGGCAGTCATGGTGCTGGGTGTCGGCGACGCGCCAGTCTATTTTTTGCTGGCGTTTTCCGCAGTCTGGCCGATCCTGTTGAGTACCGCCGCCGGCGTCGCCGCGCTCGATCGCAACTGGCTGACGCTTGCCCGCAGCTTGTCGGCGACCCGCTGGGAAATCATCCTGCACGTGATGCTGCCCGGGATTACTGCGCACGTCCTCACGGGGGTACGGCTTGCCATCGGCATTATCTGGATCGTGCTGGTGCCGGCGGAAATGCTGGGGGTGTCGTCCGGGCTCGGCTACTTCATTCTCGATACCCGCGACCGGCTTGCTTATTCAGAACTGATGGCTGTCATCATGCTGATTGGCGTGCTCGGCTTCTTGCTCGATACGGCAGCGCGCCTTGCCTATCAGCGCTGGCTCAGAATCGATAAGGTCTCCTGAAAAAAAACCGCCACCATTGCTGGTGGCGGAGAAGCCAAATTTTCGGAGAATTTGGAAGAGACGTCCTTACTATAGCGTGGCCAGGTATTTTTGTAATCGAATTTGATCGCATAAGAATATGCAATCAAGGCGCTGGATTGGGTTGCGCCGTATGAATTGCGTCGATCTCTTTCAATATCTGCTCGTTGAGCGTCAAATGAATGCTGCGCAGGTTGGACCGCAGTTGCGCGAGCGTCGTTGCGCCGATGATATTACTCGTCAGGAAAGGGCGGCTGTTGACGAAAGCCAGCGCCAGATGTGTGGGATCGATGCCGTGCTTGCGCGCCAGTGCGACATACTGTTGCGTCGCTTTTTGTGCCTGCGGATTGCTGTAGCGTGAAAAGCGGTCGAAAAGAGTGAGGCGCGTATCTGCCGGCCGTGCTCCGTGCTGGTATTTTCCAGACAGAACGCCAAAGGCCAAAGGCGAATACGCCAGCAAGCCTACGCGCTCGCGAAAAACGAATTCCGCCAGGCCGATTTCAAACGTCCGGTTCAGAAAATTGTAGGGATTCTGGATCGATGCGATACGTGGCAGATTCAGTTTTTCAGTCGCACGTAAAAAGCGCGCGACTCCCCATGGTGACTCATTCGATACGCCGATGTGGCGCACCTTGCCGGAGCGAACAAAATCGGCGAGCACGCTCAGGGTTTCTTCGATCGGGATGGTGTCTTCATCCGGTGCGTCCGCGTAATTCAATTTGCCGAAAATATTCAGGCTGCGATCCGGCCAATGCAGCTGGTACAGGTCGATATAATCAGTCTGCAGGCGTTCCAGGCTTTCGTTCAGTGCAGTGGTCAAGCCGTGACGGTCCAAACGGTTGACGCCGTCTCGTATATGGCGCGGCTGGTGGGGCATGCGCGCCGGGCCGGCTGCCTTGGTGGCAATCAGGACCTGGCCGCGTTTGCCGGTTTTTTTCAGCCAGCTGCCCAGATAGCGCTCGCTCAATCCCTGCGTTTCCGCGCGAGGGGGAATCGGATACATTTCCGCCGTATCGATGAGGTTGACGCCATAGTCGACCGCAAGGTCAAGTTGGGCATGGGCGTCAGCTTCGGAGTTCTGCTCGCCCCAGGTCATGGTTCCCAGCGCGATAGTGCTGACCTTGGTGTCGGTATTGCCGAGCTGGCGGTATTGCATGCTCATGAGCCAGGTTTCCTTTTTTAAGTTTTGCCGTCATGGACACTCATGTCGGCCGCTTATTCTAGATTCTCGCAGCGTGCGCTATAACGAATTAATGCGCATATCCATATGCGGAATCCGACTTGCAGGCGGCGCCAGATTAAAAAACGGATATTCATCTGCAAAATCATTCGTTTGAGCGGCGACAGTCGCTCCCTACAATGCAATCCGTCTCCAATTCGATTCCGGATCAAGCATGCAAACTTCATACTTCAATGCCGCGCGTCGCACCTTGCTGGCCCTGATCGCGGTCTTGCCTATGGCCGCCAGCCTGCCGGCGCACGCGCAAAAATCTACTGAAACAGTGCGCATCGGCTACCAGAAATCGTCGACATTGCTCACCATTATCAAGACGCGCGGCACGCTGGAACAGCTGCTGGCACCGCAAGGCGTGAAAGTCAGCTGGCATGAATTCAGCAGCGGCTTGCCATTGCTGGAAGCGCTCAATGTCGGTGGTGTCGATTTGAGCGCCGATGTCGCCGATACCGTGCCGGTGTTTGCGCAGGCCGCTGGCGCCAAACTTACTTATGTCGCGCAGGAAGCGCCTTCTCCCGCCGCCCAGGCCATCGTGGTGCGCGCGGATTCGCCGATCAGGTCGGTTGCCGATCTCAAGGGGAAAAAAGTCGCGGTAACCAAGGCCGCAGGCAGTCATTACCTCCTGATTGCGCTGCTGGAAAAGGCCGGCCTGAAATTCAAGGATATCCAGCCTGCGTATCTGGCGCCCGCCGATGGCCGGGCCGCTTTCGAGCGCGGCAGCGTCGATGCCTGGGTGACATGGGACCCGTTCCTGGCTGGCGTGCAGCGGCAGTCGCCCGTGCGGATCCTGGCCGACGGCACGAATGTGGCGGATTACCAGCGCTATTACCTCGCAGCGACGCCTTTTGCCGAAACGCGCCCCGAGATCATCAAGATCGTGTTCGAGGAATTGCAGAAAACCGGCCGCTGGGTCAAGCAAAACCCCAAGGATGCGGCAGCCGTACTGGCGCCGGTATGGGGGCTGGATGCGCATACCATCGAAGTGGCCAATGGCCGCAGAAGCTATGACGTGCGTGCCGTGGTTGGCGATGCCTTGCGTGAACAGCAAAGTATTGCGGATGCGTTTTTCGCAGAAGGATTATTGCCCAAGCGTGTGAGCGCGACCGAAGTGCCGATCTGGAAAGCGGCGCGGTAATTTCGTGCCTGCACGGAGGATGACTGCCATGGATTTCATTGATTGGATTACCGCTGCCGGGGTAGTGGCGGTCGTGATTGCAGCCTTGCGGTTTCCGCTCATGCCACCTGCAGAAGACGAGCAGGACAAGGCGTGAATGTAAAAGTTTTATGTCAGCGAGTTTTAAGCAAATTCCGATTGAACTTTAAATGAGAGAGCATGATGTCGAATAAAAATAAATTTCTGCCTGTATTCCTGCGCAAAGCGCTGATGAGCGCCACCGTTGTGGCACTGGCGGCGTCGCTGTCGGCAAATGTGCTGGCGGCCGACCAGCCCAAGGAATTGCGTCTGGATTATGCTTATTACTCGCCGACCAGCCTGGTGCTGAAGAAATTCGGCTGGGCTGAAGAGGAATTCAAGGCCGATGGCGTCCCGGTCAAGTGGGTCTTAAGCGCTGGCAGCAATCGCGCGCTCGAATACCTGAATAGCGGCAGCGTCGATTTCGGCTCGACTGCGGGCCTGGCTGCCGTTCTCAGCAAGGCCAACGGCAATGCCATCAAGGGGGTGTACGTCTTTTCGCAGCCGGAATGGACTGCGCTGCTTGTGGCCAAGGATTCGCCGATCAAGTCGATCAAGGATTTGCAGGGCAAAAAAGTGGCCGCCACCAAGGGCACCGATCCCTTCCTGTTTCTGTTGCGCAGCCTGCATCAGTCCGGCCTGAAGAAAAGCGATATCGAACATGTCAGCCTGCAGCACGCCGATGGCCGCGCAGCGCTCGAGCAGGGACGGGTGGATGCCTGGGCCGGACTGGATCCGCTGATGGCGACATCGGAAGTGGAAAAAGGCTCGCGCCTGCTGTACCGCAATGTCGGTTTCAATACTTACGGCTTTCTGAATACCAGCGAGGCATTCGCGCGCCAGTATCCGGATGCCGTCAAGCGCGTCATCAAGCTGTATGAAAAGGCGCGCCTGTGGGTGCTCGCCAACCCGGAAGAAGCCGCCAGATTGTTGTCCGAAGAAGCCAAGCTGGCGCTGCCGGTCGCGAAACTGCAGTTGACCCGCAATAACTTCAACAATCCACGTCCAGGCGCCGAGCACGTTGCAGCCTTCAAGAGCGCTGCATCGATCCTGCTTGAAGAGGAATTGGTCAAGAAGGGCACCGACGTCAACAAGGTGATTGACGACCTGGTCGATCCGTCTTTTGCCAAAGCTGTCATCAAGTAAGCGGCAGGTAACGATGAGCAGCGTACCAGTCGCTAATGCGCAAGCCGATACCGTCGCTCCCCGGCCGCAACCGGGCGGCGTCTGGGCATGGCTGCTGCGGTATGGCCAGGGATGGATCGTGCCGGTGCTGCTGCTGCTGTTTTGGGAAGCGGCGGTGCAGGGCGGCTTGATCGCCGCCAACCTGCTGCCGCCACCGACCGAGCTGGCAAGAAGCCTGGCGGACCTGGCCGCCAACGGCAGCATTTTTCAACATGTCGGCGTCAGTTCGCTACGCGTGCTGGTCGGCTTTCTGATCGGCGCCGCGCTGGCAATTCCGGTGGCCGCAGCGATTGGTTTGTCGCCGCGCATTGCCGCCCTGATCGATCCGAGCTTTCAGGCGCTGCGGGCGATTCCCTCGCTGGCATGGGTGCCTTTGTTGCTGTTGTGGTTTGGCATCGATGAAACGCCCAAGATCATCATGATTGCTATCGGCGCGTTTTTCCCCGTGTATGTCAATCTGGTTGCCGGCATCCGCAATGTCGATCGCAAGCTGGTCGAGTTCGGCGAGGTGTATGGCTTGCGCGGCATCCGCCTGATCGTGCGGATCTTCCTGCCGGCAGCCTTGCCCAGTCTTTTCATCGGCTTGCGCACCGGCTTGTCGCTGGCATGGATGTTCCTGGTTGCCGCCGAACTGATCGCTGCCACCAAGGGGCTCGGTTACCTGATGACGGATGGTCGCGAACTGGGACGGGCCGACCTGGTGATCGTCGCCATCGTGGTGCTGGCCTTGCTGGGCAAGTTGAGTGACAGCATTCTGGTCAAGCTGGAGAACCGTTTGCTGGCCTGGCGCGATGTCTATGAAACCCGGCAGGGGTGAAATCAAGTAAAAGGGAGTCCGTCATGCCGCAGCATCTGGTTGATGTCGCCGTTCGTGAAAAGAGTTTTCAAGCCAAGACCGTCATGGTCGATGTCGATTTCCATGTCCGCCGCGGCGAGGTCGTGAGCCTGGTTGGTCCCAGCGGCTGTGGCAAAAGCACCTTGTTGCGCATCATTGCCGGTCTCGACAAGGACTTCCGCGGCAAGGTTGTCGTCAATGGCCATGAGCCCGTCCTGCATTCGCGCGATGTCGGCCTGGTGTTCCAGGAGCCGCGCTTGCTGCCGTGGCTGACTGTCGCCCAGAATGTCGGTTTCGACCTCGGACGCAAGGGCGGCGCGGATCCCAGGGTAAAGGAATTGCTGGCCGAGGTCGGTCTTGCGGATTTCGCCGATGCCTATCCCAAACAGCTTTCCGGTGGCATGGCGCAGCGCGTGGCGATTGCACGCGGATTGTTCACGCAGCCGGCATTGCTGCTGCTCGATGAGCCTTTCAGCGCCGTCGATGCCTTTACCCGCATGCGTCTGCAGGACTTGCTGCTGAGCGTGGCCGCCAACCATGGCACGACACTGCTGCTGATTACCCATGACATTACCGAGGCGGTCTATTTGAGCGACCGTGTGATCGTGCTGGCGAGCCATCCGGGGCGCCTGCGCGGCGAAGTCAGTGTGGCGCTGCCGCGCCGGCGTGACCGCCGCAGTCCGCAACTGGCGCTGCTCGAAAAGGAGGCCCTGGCGCTGTTGACCGATGGTCGGCAGGATTATTTCAGTTCGGACGGCGGAGCGTTCGAGCCTGTCTTGCAGCAGCCGATTGTGCACGAGTTCAGGAATTTGCAGTTTGCAATTTGAGTGCGCTGGGCCGGGTCGAATGCTGCCTAGTTGTAAAAATGTCCATATGCGTAAAACGAATAAGAAACGACAAAAGTATTCGTTCTTTTTTGGTTGTTGCCCGTTTAATCTTCAGTTTCCCGCAACCACCGTGCTTTAGAGGATAAAAATGCTGCTCAAAAAACTGCTCCAGGTTGGGACTGCTCTTGCGCTCGTCGTGCCGACCGTCCATGCCGCTGAAGTCTCCCTGCTGAACGTTTCCTACGACCCGACACGCGAGTTGTACCAGGATTACAATGCTGCTTTTGCCAAACACTGGAAAGCCAAGACCGGCGATGACGTCAAGGTCAAGCAATCGCACGGCGGTTCCGGCAAGCAGGCCCGCTCGGTAATCGATGGTATCGATGCCGATGTGGTGACACTGGCGCTGGCTTACGATATCGATGCCATCGCGGAAAAAGGCATTCTTGCCAAAGACTGGCAAAAGCGTCTGCAGCACAACAGTTCGCCCTATACCTCGACCATCGTTTTCCTGGTCCGCAAAGGCAATCCGAAAGGCATTAAGGACTGGAACGATCTGGTCAAGCCGGGCGTGGCGGTGATTACCCCGAATCCCAAGACTTCCGGCGGCGCCCGCTGGAACTATCTGGCGGCGTGGGGCTATGCGCTGAAACAGCCGGGTGGCAATGAAGCCAGCGCAAAAGACTTTGTATCCCGTATATTCAAGAATGTTCCTGTGCTCGATTCCGGCGCGCGCGGTTCGACCACGACCTTCGTTGAGCGCGGCATTGGTGACGTTCTGCTGGCATGGGAAAACGAAGCGATCCTGGCAATCAAGGAACTCGGTCCGGACAAATTCGATATCGTGGCGCCATCCTTGAGTATTCTGGCCGAGCCCCCGGTCGCCGTCGTTGACAAGAATGTTGACAAGCGCGGTACCCGCAAAGTTGCTGAAGCTTATCTACAATACCTGTATTCCGATGAGGGACAGGAAATTGCTGCGCAGAACTACTATCGTCCGATTTCCGAGAAGGTTGCGAAAAAATATGCGTCGCAATTCCCGAAAGTGAAACTGTTTACTATCGATGACGTGTTCGGCGGCTGGACCAAGGCGCAACCGGCGCACTTTGGCGATGGCGGTACCTTCGACCAGATCTACCAACCGGGCAAGAAGTAATAAGAAATGAGCATACTCCTGATTGCGGGTAGCCCCTCGGCACCTTCCCGTTCCTCCCGACTGCTGCAGTATGCCAGCGAGCAGCTGGTACTGCGCGGCCACCGTACCAGCACGCTGCAGGTGCGGGATTTGCCGGCTCAGGCTCTGCTGCATGCTGAGTTTGGTAATGCCGAGTTGAAGGCGGCGCAGGCGATTGTCGCCGAAGCTGACGCAGTGGTCATTGCCACGCCAGTGTACAAGGCGGCTTACAGCGGTTTGCTGAAAACCTTCCTGGACTTGCTGCCGCAAGATGGTCTGGACGGCAAACTGGTCTTGCCGCTGGCGACCGGCGGCAGCCAGTCGCACATGCTGGCGCTGGATTATGCCTTGCGCCCGGTACTGACTTCACTGTCTGCCCGTCACGTCTTGCCCAGTATTTATGCGACCGATGCGCAAGTCGTGTGGTCGGCCGAGGCGGGGCTGGCGATCGATCCAGGCATCCTGGCGCGTCTGCAAACCGGCATCGACAACCTCTCGGCCAGCCTGCTGGCTTTGCAGGAGGCTGCCACTCCGACATTCGAATCAGTCCATTTCTCACAAGTTCGATGTAGCGTCTGACATCCTGCTGTAATCCGGCTGTACCAGCCACCTGTCGTCACTGGATATTCACAACGGAATCGCTCCGCCGCAAATTGATGCGGCAGGGCGGGTGCATCCCGAAATCTTGATTAATAAGGAAATCGCATGACTATCTCGCATGAAAAACGCAATGCCAAGCGCCGCACCCTGAGTCTGATGTTCGCTGTGGCAGCAGGTGCGTTCGTGTTCTCCTTGCCTGGCGCTGCGGTTGCCCAGGAAAAAAATGTGCTGCGCATCGGCTTTCAAAAATATGGCACGCTGCCCTTGCTCAAGGCACGCGGTACGCTGGATAAGCGGCTGGCCGAGCAGGGGATCGCTGTGCAATGGCGTGAATTTCCCGCAGGGCCGCAGTTGCTCGAAGGCTTGAACGTCGGCAGCATCGATTTCGGCACGGTGGGCGAAGCGCCGCCGATATTTGCCCAGGCTGCCAATGCCAACCTGGTGTATGTCGCCAATGAACCGCCAGCGCCGGCGGGTGAGGCAATCATCTTGCCGAAAGACTCGACCATCAAATCGGTGGCTGAGCTTAAAGGCAAAAAAATTGCGCTGAACAAGGGCTCGAATGTCCATTACCTGCTGGTCAAGGCGCTGGAAAAAGCTGGCGTTGCCTATCAGGATATCCAGACCATCTATCTGCCGCCGGCTGATGCCCGCGCCGCATTCGAGCGCGGCAGTGTCGATGCATGGGTGATCTGGGATCCGTTCCTGGCTGCCGCAGAAAAACAGATCGGCGCGCGCGTGCTGGTGGATGGCAAGGGCCTGGTCAGCAACCACCAGTTTTATCTGGCCTCCCGCCCGTATGCGGAAAAGTATCCGGCGATCGTCAAGATCCTGATTGAAGAGCTGGCAAAAACAGACGAGTGGAGCGCCGGGAATCTCAAGGAAGTTACCGCTATCCTGGCACCGCAGCTCGGACTTGAGCCCGCCGTCGTCGAATTGGCCGCATCGCGTCTTACCTACGGCATCAAGCCGATCAGCGAAGCGGTTCTGGTCGAACAGCAAAAAATCGCCGACGTGTTTTCCAGTCTGAAGCTGATCCCGAAAAAGATCGTCATCAAGGACGCCGTATTACCGGCCAAGCACTAAGGAGCTGTCATGAGTCTGAATGTATTCTGGTTTTTACCTACCCACGGCGACAGCCGTTATCTCGGCACCACCAAGGGCGCGCGCGAAGTCAGTTACGATTATCTGCGCCAGGTGGCGGTGGCCGCCGATACGCAAGGTTATGACGGCGTGCTGATCCCCACCGGGCGCTCGTGCGAAGATCCATGGGTAGTCGCCTCCAGTCTGATCGGCGCCACCAAAAACCTGAAATTCCTGGTGGCGATCCGCCCGGGTCTTTCTACCCCGGGTCTCGCGGTGCGCACCGCAGCCACCTTCGACCGTTTGTCCGGCGGGCGTCTGCTGGTCAATGTCGTCACCGGCGGCGACCAGGGTGAAATGGAAGCCGATGGCGTATTCGCTGATCATGCGCAGCGCTATGAAATTTCGTCGGAGTTCCTGCGCATCTGGCGCTCAACATTGGCAGGCGAGGGCGGCAGCAAGGGCTTTGACTATGACGGCAAGCATATCAAGGTCAAGGGTGCCAAGGCCTTGTACCCGGCAGTGCAAAAGCCCTATCCGCCACTGTATTTCGGCGGTTCCTCGGAAGCTGCCCACGAGCTGGCCGCCGAACAGGTCGATGTGTACCTGACCTGGGGCGAGCCGCCAGCCGCGGTGGCGGAAAAAATCGCCGATATCCGGGCGCGCGCCGCAAAGCATGGCCGCACGGTGCGCTTCGGCATCCGTCTGCACGTGATTGTGCGCGAAACCAGCGAGGCAGCCTGGAAAGCCGCCGACGACTTGATCGCCCATCTCGACGATGACGTCATTGCCCAAGCCCAGGCGGCATTCGCGAAAATGGATTCTGTCGGCCAGCGCCGCATGGCGGCATTGCATGGCGGTCGCCGCGACAAGCTGGAAGTGTCTCCCAACCTGTGGGCCGGGGTTGGCCTGGTGCGCGGCGGTGCCGGCACCGCGCTGGTCGGCGATCCGCAAACAGTGGCTGCGCGCATGCAGGAATACGCCGATCTCGGCATCGAAACCTTCATCCTGTCGGGCTATCCGCACCTGGAGGAATCCTACCGTTTTGCCGAACTGGTATTTCCGCTGATAGGCAAGGGCAAGACTGGCGAGTTTTCCGGTTCGCTGACCGGGCCTTTCGGCGAGATGGTGGCCAGCGATATCTTGCCAAAAGTATCGGCAAGTTAAGAGGATATCCATGACTGCAGCAGCGCAAATTCCTGTGCCGACACCGCTGGCGGCAACAACGCCGTCAGCCTCCTGGCGGCAAGGCGTGCTCGTCAGGCTGACGCCATGGGCAGTGCCTTTCGGCTTGATCCTCGTATGGCAAATTGCCGCGCGCACCGGCTGGCTGTCGAGCCGCATCCTGCCGGAACCCTGGGCAGTGTTGAAGGCGTTCTGGGCACTGACGGTGTCCGGTGAACTCTGGACCCATGTCAAGGTCAGCCTGGGGCGTGCGATTGGCAGTTTCGCCATCGGCGGCGGCCTCGGCTTGTTGCTCGGTTTATTGACCGGCACCTTCAAGACGGCGGAAACCCTGCTCGACACGACGCTGCAAATGATACGCAACATCCCGGCGCTGGCGCTGATTCCGCTGGTGATTTTGTGGTTCGGCATCGACGAGGCTGCCAAGTTGTTCCTGGTGTCTATCGGCGTATTCTTTCCGATCTACCTCAATACCTTCCACGGCATCCGCTCGGTGGACAAGGGCTTGATCGAAATGGCCAAAAGCTATGGCCTGTCCGGCTGGCCGCTGTACCGCGACGTGATCCTGCCGGGCGCCTTGCCGTCGATACTGGTCGGGGTGCGCTTTTCGCTGGGCCTGGTGTGGGTGTTGCTCATTGTCGCTGAAACGATTTCGGCAGTCTCCGGCATCGGCTACATGACGATGAATGCCCGCGAATTCCTGCAAACCGATGTGGTCCTGGTCGGCATCCTGTTGTATGCCTTGCTCGGCAAGCTGGCCGACACCTTGTCGCGTGGCCTCGAACGTTACTGGCTACGCTGGCATCCGGGTTACCGGTAAGGGAAAGAGGAATCTCAAATGCAAAGTAATTTGATTGAGCAAGCCGAGGTCAAGGCGGCCACTGCCACGCCCGAGGCCGTACCGGCACGCCGCGGCATCCGGATTGCGATTGAAAACCTGGACAAGTCTTTTTCCGGGCGCAAGGTGCTGCAGGAGATCGACCTGGAAATTGCAGCCGGCGAGTTCGTCGCCATCGTCGGCCGCAGCGGTTGCGGCAAGAGCACGCTGCTGCGCCTGGTCGCCGGACTGGAAAGCGCCGATGGCGGACGCATCGGATTTCGTGCCGGCAGCGACAAGCCGGATACACGCATCATGTTCCAGGACTCGCGCCTGTTGCCATGGAAGCGGGTGCTGAACAACGTTGCGCTGGGCTTGCCGCAAGGCTCGGACGCAGCCACGCATGCCTTGCGCAAGGTCGGGCTGGAAGACCGTGGCGGCGAATGGCCAGCGGTGCTTTCGGGCGGCCAGCGCCAGCGCGTGGCACTGGCGCGGGCGCTGGTGCACGATCCGCAGTTGCTGTTGCTGGATGAGCCACTGGGCGCGCTCGATGCCTTGACGCGCATCGAAATGCAGCAGCTGATCGAATCCTTGTGGCAGCAGCGCGGCTTCACCGCCATCCTGGTCACGCACGACGTGCAGGAAGCAATTGCGCTGGCCGACCGCGTGCTGCTGATCGAGGACGGCCGCATCACGCTGGACGAACGCATACAGCTTGCGCGTCCGCGGGCGCGCGGCAATTTGCAGTTCGCCCGTCTGGAAGAAGCCATTCTGGCGCGGGTGCTGCAGCATCCTGCATCGCGGCCGGACGGCGAGTTGGGCGATGTGGCGATGCAGCATACATTCAGCCAGGTCGCCTGGGCAATTTAAACAGCCACACAAAATTTTAGTCGCAGTATTTTTTTATTTATCACTGGAGAGAAAACATGAGCATTCAAGCAATCAACGTCCGCAATCAATTCCGTGGCAAGGTCAAGGCCATCATTGACGGACCGGTCGTCTCCGAGGTGGATGTCGAGACGCCTGCCGGCATTGTCACTTCCGTCATTACCACCCGCTCGGTCAAGGACCTGGGCCTGGTCATCGGTTCCGACGTGGTGGCGCTGGTGAAGGCAACCGAGGTGTCGATCGCCAAGATCTGATCGCCATCATGCCGCGACGGAGGGCGCCATGTCATTTCCCGAATTACAAGATTACCTTGGCCGCCTGCGCCAATCGACGGTGGCAGCGACCAGAGTCTGGATCGATGAGGACGGGCGGGCGCAGGGACGCTATTTCAACTGCACCCTGACCAGCGCCTTTCAGCCCATCCGCGAACTCGGCGCCGACCGGGTTGTCGGCTTCGAGGCATTTGCACGCAGTTTCTCGGAGCAGGATGCCGGCCTGGCGATCTGGAAATTGCTCGATCATGTTGCCAACGATGACGAGTCGGTCGAGCTCGACCGGCTGTGCCGGATGCTGCATGCGATCAATTTCTACCGTCAGCCGGCAGCCAATGGGAACGATCTTTACCTCAGCGTGCATGACCGCCTGCTGACGGCGGTGAGCGGCAATCATGGCATGGCATTCCGGCGCATTCTCGCCGGGCTCGGCTTGCCGGTCGAACACATCGTGCTGCAACTGCCGCCGATCACCCCCAACCAAGGCTGGCTACTGAATTATGTGGCGGACAATTACAGGTTGAATGGCTTCCGTATCGCCATCAATGCCGCCCATGCAGCGGAAGCCCTTGCCTTGCTGGAGCGCGTGCAGCCGGCGGCGGTCAAGGTCGATGCGCGCGAAATCGGTGACCTGACAGCTGCCCGACGTTTGCTGGATGTCGCGCATGAACGCGGCATACGCGTCGTGTTCAAGCGGGTGGAAACGCAGGCGGTACTGGCCAGCCTGCAAAACCTCTCGGCGGTAGCCCGTGGGGCGGTTTTTGTGCAGGGATACGGGCTGGACACACCCTTGCCGACTTTGCAAGTTGATAATAGAAATTAAATAATTGAAGATTTTTTGCGCACGGAAAGAAGTTCGTTGCGAAAAAGAGACGAAATTTAAGCGCAATGGGATTTTGATAATGACGGCGTGTAAGTTTCCGTATTTTCTTCAAAAATCATTTCAATTTGCTGCTATCTTTTGAGAAATTTTCACCGACCTTGCGGCGATTGTTGTATTTCTGTTGAGAAATTCCTTGCTTGTAACATTCCTGTCATATAGGCTGCGTACCATCCTGATATCGCTAACAAGCGAGTGATTATTGTCAGAGTTTATTTTGCTTCACCACACTGGAGAAATTTTATGAAAAAGAGCCTTATCGCACTGGCAGTTCTGGGTGCATTTGCAACTGGCGCACAAGCGCAAACCAATGTTTCGATCGGCGGCGTGATCCAGGCTGACGTCAAGAACTTCAAGGTCGGTAGCACCGCCCGTGTTGTTAAAAACGAAGTCCGCATCGACGACGACTACACTTCGCGCTTCTGGCTGACCGGCACCGAAGATCTGGGTGGCGGCCTGTCCGCACTGTTCTACGTTGAAAACCGTTTCAGCACCGACCAGCGTCAATCGACCGGTCTGGCTGACGGCGCTGGCTTGGCTGACGGCAACACCTACCTCGGCCTGAAAGGCAACTTCGGTCAAGTTACCGTTGGTAAGCACACCATGATGGCTGGCGAAGGCGCTGCTGTCGAATACGGCATCACCGGCGTGCAAGCTCTGCCTTCGAGCTCGCTGGCAACCAACACCATCCTGAACTACGTTGGTAACCAGGTCATCACCAACAGCCGCGTTGTCAACTCGATCGTCTACACCTCGCCGAAGTTCAGCGGCTTCACTGGCGTCGTTGGTGTTTCCACCAACGCCGGCGGCAATGAAGGCGTCATCAACGGCACCAACACCTACTCTGACGGCCGTGCATACTTCCTGAAGGGTAACTACAGCAACGGTCCGATCTACCTGAACGCGGCTTACTGGGACAACAAGATTGAAGGCCGTCCAGTTGTCATCACTCCAGCAAACGCTGATCAAAAGCAATTCCGTCTGTCGGGTTCGTATGCTTTCCCGTTCGGCCTGAAGGCTGGTCTGCAATTTGACCGCGCTACCCTGAAGAATGCAGTTGCTGCAGGCGTCGATCGCAAGCGTAATGCATGGGAAATCCCAGTCAGCTACCAGTTCGGTCAAAGCACCGTCCTGGCCAGCTTCACCAAGGCTAACGACTACTCCGGCACCGACAATACTGGCGCGAAACTGTGGACCCTGGGTTACGACTATGCCCTGTCCAAGCGCACCAACGTCGGCGCGTTCTACAGCAAGTTGAGCAACGACAATCTGGGCAACTACACCCCGTACAAGACCAACACCTCGCAAAACGGTTCGAGCCTGGTCGCTGGTGAGTCGGCACAGATCTTTGCTGTCAGCGTCAAGCACACTTTCTAAGTCGCAGCGACCGGTTTTCGGTCGCAGTCGTACCTCCGAGAGAAAAACGGGCACTTCGGTGCCCGTTTTTTTTCGTCATTGCCGCTCCCGTATGCATTGGTCATCGACCCAGTCGCATATACGTTTTTCTTCTATAAACATGCGGAAAAATTCGTTCTCTTTATAACATTTAGGTGTGATTATGTAGGTCCAATAGTCGCAAATGTAATAAGGGACGTTTATGTTGGCAGCAAGTATTTCTCAGAAAGCAAGGGTTGCTCCCCGCGTGATGCCGGGATTTAACCTGGCCCTTGGTTTTACGCTGTTTTACCTGAGCTTGATCGTCCTGATCCCGCTATCGGCGGTCTTTCTGAAAACCTTCACCCTGACCTGGGACGCTTTCATTGGCGCGGTGACTTCCGAGCGCGTAATGGCATCTTACCGCCTGACCTTCGGCGGCTCCTTGCTGGCGGCAATACTGAATGTGGTATTCGGCGGCATTGTCGCCTGGGTGCTGGTGCGTTACCGCTTCCCTGGCAAGAGGATTATCGATGCACTGGTTGACTTGCCTTTCGCGCTGCCGACCGCTGTCGCCGGCATCGCCCTGACGGCCTTGTATGCGCCGAATGGCTGGCTCGGACAGTATCTGGAGCCGCTCGGCATCAAGGTGGCCTTTACGCCGCTGGGCGTCTACGTCGCCCTGACTTTCATCGGCTTGCCTTTCGTGGTACGCACCGTGCAGCCGGTGCTGGAGGAAGCCGAGCGTGAGCTTGAGGAAGCCGCCGCCAGCCTGGGTGCGAGCCGCTGGCAGACCTTTTTCAAAGTGATTTTCCCTGGCATCGTGCCGGCATTGCTGACCGGCTTTGCGCTGGCGTTCGCCCGCGCTACCGGCGAATACGGTTCAGTTATTTTTATCGCCGGCAACATGCCCATGGTTTCGGAAATCACACCGCTGTTCATCATCACCAAGCTCGAACAATACGACTACGCGGGCGCCACCGCGATTGCCGTAGTGATGCTGCTGGTGTCGTTCATCCTGCTGCTCGCGATTAATTTACTGCAAGCCTGGGCCCGCAAGCGCGGCCAGTCGAACAAGGGATAAGGAAAGTCATGTCCACTGCTGCCGCTCTTGCCGTCGCCAACCACAGACGCGTTACCGCTTACGTCCCAGCTGCCACGCAGGAGCCGCTTTGGGTGCGTGCTCTGCTGATCGGCGTGGCGCTGGCCTTTCTTTCGCTATTCCTGTTCGTGCCGTTGCTTGCGGTCTTCGCCGAAGCATTCAAGAAAGGCTGGGATGCCTATGTGACGGCGATCACTGAACCGGATGCCTGGGCGGCCATCAAGCTGACCTTGTTGACGGCAGCGATTGCGGTGCCGTTGAACCTGGTATTCGGCGTGGCGGCGGCATGGACCATTGCCAAGTTCGAGTTCCGCGGCAAGAACATCCTGCTGACGCTGATCGACCTGCCGTTCTCGGTTTCGCCGGTAATCTCCGGGCTGATTTACGTGCTGATGTTCGGCGCCCAGGGCTGGCTCGGGCCGTGGCTGCAAGAGCATGATATCAAGATAATTTTTGCCGTGCCAGGCATTATCCTGGCGACGATCTTCGTCACTTTTCCTTTCGTTGCGCGTGAGCTGATCCCGCTGATGCAGGCGCAAGGCACGGAGGAAGAAGAGGCGGCGCTGGTGCTGGGCGCCTCCGGCTGGAAGACCTTCTGGTATGTGACCCTGCCCAACATCAAATGGGGGCTCCTGTACGGCGTGATCCTCTGTAACGCCCGTGCCATGGGTGAATTCGGCGCGGTTTCGGTGGTGTCCGGGCACATCCGCGGCGAGACCAACACGATCCCGCTGCAGGTTGAAATCCTCTACAACGAATATGCGTTTTCGGCGGCATTTGCGGTTGCTTCGCTACTGGCTTTCCTGGCCCTGGTGACGCTGGCGCTGAAGAGCATCATCGAATGGCGGTTGCGTGACGAAACCAGCCGTGCCCAGCAGGAACATTGAGGCCGGACGATGCATGGCGTCCCGGAGCATACGCAAATCTACGAAGTGAGTACACATCATGGCAATTGAAGTCAGAAATATCAACAAACGTTTCGGCAACTTTGTCGCACTTGATGACGTGTCGCTGAATTTCCCCACCGGCGAACTGACGGCATTGCTTGGGCCTTCAGGCTGCGGCAAGACCACGCTGTTGCGCAGCATCGCCGGACTCGAGCAACCCGACAGCGGTCAGGTCATCCTCGATGGCGAGGATGCCTCGGCGCGTCATGTGCGCGAGCGCCAGGTCGGCTTTGTGTTCCAGCACTACGCCCTGTTCAAGCACATGACCGTATTCGAGAACATCGCTTTCGGCTTGCGCGTCAAGCCGCGCAAGGAGCGCCCATCGGAACAGGAGATTCGCAACAAGGTGCATCGGTTGCTGGAACTGGTGCAGCTCGACTGGCTGGCCGATCGCTATCCGCCGCAACTCTCCGGTGGTCAGCGCCAGCGCATTGCCCTGGCGCGCGCGTTGGCGGTCGAGCCTCGCGTGTTGCTGCTCGACGAGCCCTTCGGCGCGCTCGACGCCAAGGTACGCAAGGAACTGCGCCGCTGGCTGCGCCGTCTGCACGACGAATTGCACGTCACCAGTATCTTTGTCACGCATGACCAGGAAGAGGCGCTGGAAGTGGCCGACCAGGTCGTGTTGATGAACAAGGGCAGGGTGGAGCAGATCGGCTCCCCCGCCGACGTCTACAACCATCCGGCATCACCCTTCGTCTATGGCTTCCTCGGTAACGTCAACCTGTTCCACGGCCGCCTGCATGACGGCATTCTGGATGCTGGCGGGGTCGCTTTTTCTGCCCCCGACCATGCGTCGGTGCGCGATGCTCAGGGGGTCGGTTTCGTGCGCCCGCACGAACTGGAAATCGAACGGCAAACCGAGGGCGCCGAAGGGATTGCCGTGCATCTGCGACGCGCCCATGCAATCGGACCGCTGGCGCAGCTGGAGCTGGAGCGCAGCGATAACCGGGAAATGATCGAAGCGGTGATTTCCAGCGACCGTTACGCGCAGTTGCAATTGCAAGAGGGCGATGCGCTGCTGGTGCGGCCCAAGCGCCTGCGCGTCTTCGTGGACCAGGCAGTCAATCAGGAGCAAGCATGAATTTCCAGCAATTGCGCTCGGTGCGCGAAGCCGCGCGGCGTGGCTATAATCTGACCGAGGTCGCCAATGTCCTGTTTACCTCGCAGCCCGGGGTCAGTCGCCAGATCCGCGAACTGGAAGAGGAACTCGGCGTCGATATTTTCGAGCGCAACGGCAAGCGCCTTACCGGCCTGACCGAGCCCGGTAAGGGCATCCTGCACATCATCGAGCGCCTCCTGCTGGAATCGGAAAACCTGCAGCAGGCAGGTCTTGAGTATTCCGGCAAGACCAGCGGCACGCTGGCGGTCGCCGCCACCCATACGCAGGCGCGCTACGCTTTGCCCAAGGTGGTGCAGGCTTTCCGCACAGCCTTTCCGGAAGTGCGCATCGCCTTGCAGCAGAGTTCGCCTGAGCATATTGCACAGTGGGTCATATCGGGCAAGGCCGATGTCGGCATCGCCACCGAGGGCCTGAGCCAGTTCGAAGAGCTGGTGTCTTTTCCATGCTATCGCTGGAACCACGTGGTGGTAGTGCCGGAGGGCCATCCACTTCTGTCGGAGGGGGACATTACCCTGCAGGCGCTGGCGGCATGGCCGCTGATCACCTATGACGTCGGCTTTACCGGCCGCGGCCATATTGACGAAGCCTTCCGCAAGGCGGATATTGCGCCGGACATCGTCTTGACCGCGATGGATTCCGACGTGATTCAGCAGTACGTCATGCTCGGGCTGGGGGTGGGTATCGTGGCATCGATGGCGATTGAGCAGGGCGCCAGTAATGGCTTGCGTCGCATCGAGGTCGATCATTTGTTCGCCGCCAATGTCACCCGCCTGGCGGTGCGCCGCGGCGCCTACCTGCGCTCCTACACCTACGATTTCATCCAGCAGTTCGCACCGCAGTTGACGCGTGCCGACATCCAGGCCGCCCTGCAGGGCGGCGGCGAATAGGATAAAGCTGCCCCGTGGCGCGCAGCCGCCGGCTATTGCCTTATCGCCCGGTGCCGCGCAGCGCTGCTGCGCATTCGCGCACCAGCTCCGGTCCACGGTAGATCAGGCCGGAATACAGTTGCACCAGCGCGGCGCCAGCCGCGACCTTTGCGCGCGCGTCCGCGCCGCCGAGTATGCCGCCGACGCCGATGATCGGCAGGGCATCGCCCAGTTCCGCCTTCAGCCCGCGTATCACGTTATTGGAAAGTTCGAATACCGGTGCGCCGGACAAGCCGCCGGCTTCCTCTGCATGCGGCAGCCCCGTCACGGCATCGCGCGTGATGGTGGTGTTGGTGGCGATCACCGCATCGATCTTGTGGCGCAGCAGTGCCGCGGCAATTTCCTTGACCTGTTCGGCATCGATGTCCGGCGCAATCTTCAGCGCCACCGGCACATAGCGTTTGTGCTGGTCGGCCAGGCGCAGCTGCGCGGACTTCAGTTGCGACAGCAGGGCATCCAGTTCCGATGCGCCCTGCAGCTGGCGCAGGTTCTTGGTGTTGGGTGAGGAAATATTCACGGTCACATAGCTGGCGTACGGATAGACCTTTTCCAGGCACAGCAGGTAATCGTCCACCGCGCGCTCGATCGGCGTGTCGGCATTCTTGCCGATGTTCAGGCCGATGATGCCGGCGCGGTTCTGGTAGAAGCGCGAGGCCTGGACGTTGGCGACGAAGGCATCGACGCCGCCATTGTTGAATCCCATGCGGTTGATGATCGCCTGCGCCTGCGGCAGGCGGAACATGCGTGGCTTCGGGTTGCCTGGCTGCGCGCGCGGCGTCACTGTGCCGATCTCGATGAAGCCGAAACCGAGCGCCGCTAGTCCATCGATATAGGCGCCGTCCTTGTCCAGCCCGGCAGCAAGCCCGACCGGGTTTGCGAAGGTCAGGCCCATCACCTGGCGCTCGTCGCGGGGTGGCTGCGGCAACAGCCTGGTCAGGCCAAGCGCATCGGCTTTCTTCAGCGACGCCAGGGTGAGGTGGTGAGCCGCTTCGGCATCGAGCGAAAACAGGCAGGGGCGGGCAAGCGAATACAGGAATTTGTCAGGCACGGGCAATCCAGCGAAAGGTGTGAGTTCCGGCGCAAGGCGGCGGAATGCAAAGTCCGCTATTTTAACGCGGCACGGGTCAAGTGGGCCGCATGCGCCTGTCAGGTGGCGTTACAGTAATTCCCAGTGGCCCTGGCGCAGCGCCTGCAGCGGCTGAAAATTCATCTTGTAAGCCATTTTCCGGCTTTCGCGGATCCAGTAACCGAGGTAGACGTAGTGCATGCCGAGTTGCCGGGTTTGCTCGATCTGCCACAGGATATTGTAGGTGCCGAAGCTGGCGCCCTTTACATCCGGATCGTAAAAGGTATAGACGGAAGAGAGGCCGTCGTCGAGCACGTCGATGATGCTGACCATGCGCAGGGCGCCGTCCGGTTCGCGGAATTCCACCAGGCGCGTGTTGACCTTGCTCTGCAGCAAAAACTGCGCGTACTGGTCGCGGCTGTCCTGGTCCATGCCGCCGCCGGCGTGGCGCACCGATTGATACCGCAGGTACAGTTCATAGTGGTCGTGCACATATGCCAGGCTGGTGACCTGGGGTCGCAGGTTGCCGTGGCGCTGCCAGGCGCGCTGCTGGCTGCGGTTCGCCGCGAAATCGCGCGCCAGCACGCGTACGGGTGTGCAAGCCTGGCAACCGTCGCAGTACGGCCTGTAAGTGAAGATGCCGCTGCGGCGGAAACCGTTCTGCACCAGTCCTGAATAGATGTCCGCGTTGATCAGATGCGAAGGTGTCGCCACTTGCGAACGCGCCTGCCGTTCATCCAGGTAGCTGCACGGGTAGGGCGCAGTCGCATAAAACTGCAGGGTCGAAAATGGCAGGTCCTTTAGGTGCGTCATGGTCGTTCTGTTACCGGCGGGTTGACGGTAGATGAGTCGATAATTTACACCGATTGCCGCGCATTTTGCACGGGATTTAAAATAAAGCGAGCGGTTGCCAGCCCGCGATGCCTGGCTGCGCCACCGCTTGCCGCACATGCTTGAGGAATTCGTCGCGGGGAACTGGCGCAGCCCCCAGCGACGCCAGGTGGCTGGTTTCTTGCTGGCAGTCAATCATGGTGACGCCATTGGCTTTCAGGAAATGCACCAGGTAAGCCAGGGCGATCTTGGAAGCGTCGCTGACGCGGGCGAACATCGATTCGCCATAAAACATGCGACCGATGCATACGCCGTAGGAGCCGCCGACCAGTTCGCCGTCCAGCCATGCCTCGGCGCTGTGGGCGTAGCCCTGCCGGTGCAGGGCGCCATAGCCGGCGATGATATCTTCGGTAATCCAGGTGCCCGGACCGTCGGCCCGCGGTGCGGCGCAGGCGCGCATGACATCCTCGAAGGCGCTGTCGAAGCGGATTTCCCATGCGCCTGCGCTGGCCCGGCTGCGCTCGACTTTTTTCAATGTCTTTTGCAGGCTCGCCGAGGTGCGGAAGCGGTCTGTCATCAAGACCATGCGCGGGTCGGTACTCCACCAGAGGATAGGTTGCCCATCAGCAAACCAGGGGAAAATCCCCTGCCGGTAAGCTTGCAGCAGGCGTTGTGGCGACAGATCGGCACCGGCCGCCAGCAATCCCGCAGCGCCGTGCTCTTCCGTCAGCGCTTGCGAGACATCGGGAAACGGGGTATCCGCTTCCAGCCATGGGATCATTGCCATGCCCTAACTTGTCTCATGATGCTGCACAATGGTGGTGCGATTGCCCGCCATGTGAAAATAAAGAAAATAATTTTGTCATAAAAAACAAGGGCTTGTAATTTCGCACCAAAATGGAATGAAATTTGCTTTGAAGAAGTACATTTTCATGACTTTGCACATTTATTGGGAGAATTTTGCATGAATGGGATTAACAATGGCGCAGATGCCTTATTCATACTGCTGGGCGCCATCATGATATTGGCAATGCATGCCGGCTTTGCCTTTCTCGAACTGGGCACGGTGCGCAAAAAAAACCAGGTCAACGCACTGGTTAAAATCTTAGTCGATTTTGCCGTTTCCACGATCGCCTATTTTTTTGTCGGCTACAGCATTGCTTACGGTATCAATTTTTTTTCCGGTGCCGAGGTGTTGGCCGCAAAAAACGGTTTTGAGTTGGTGAAATTCTTTTTCCTGCTGACGTTTGCTGCGGCCATTCCGGCAATTATTTCCGGCGGCATTGCAGAACGGGCAAAATTTTATCCGCAACTGGCGGCCACTGCCTTGCTGGTCGGTCTGGTCTATCCGTTTTTTGAGGGGATAGTCTGGAATCACCATTTTGGCGTGCAATCCTGGCTGAAGGCGACATTTTCGCAGGAATTTCATGATTTTGCCGGATCGGTGGTAGTGCATGCCATGGGGGGCTGGATTGCCCTGCCGGCAGTGCTGCTGCTCGGCGTCCGGCGTGGCCGCTATACCAAGGAGGGGGCCATCACTGCGCATCCGCCGTCCAGCATCCCCTTCCTTGCGCTGGGTGCATGGATCCTCACGGTTGGCTGGTTTGGCTTCAATGTCATGAGCGCACAAACCCTCAGCAACATGAATGGACTGGTGGCGCTGAATTCGTTGATGGCGATGGTCGGCGGCACTCTAGTGGCCTTGGTCATGGGGCGGAATGACCCGGGTTTCGTCTATAACGGTCCGCTTGCCGGGCTCGTGGCGGTGTGTGCGGGTTCCGATCTGATGCACCCGCTGGGTGCCTTGATTACAGGCGGTGTGGCGGGCGCGATTTTCGTCAGGATGTTCACCCTGACGCAAAACAAGTGGAAAATTGATGATGTGCTGGGCGTCTGGCCGCTGCATGGCTTGTGCGGCGCGTGGGGCGGACTGGCTGCAGGGATATTCGGCCTGAAAGCCATGGGTGGCATGGGCGGGGTGTCGTTCATGTCGCAACTGCTCGGCACGCTGCTCGGCGTGCTGATCGCGCTGGCGGGTGGCGCCATCGTGTATGGTGGATTGAAGGCCTTCCTGGGGCTGCGTCTTGATCCGGAACAAGAGTTTGAGGGTGCCGATCTGTCCATACACAAGATCAGCGCCACGCCAGAGCGGGAAACCAGCCGGTAATCAGCTTGCGCCGGCTTATGCCGGCTTGCGTATGTCTTCGGTGTGAAAACCGAATGGCGCGCCTTCCCTGGCCTTGGCCAAGTCGGCGAAGAATAATTTCAGGGTGCGGCTCACGGTGGTGAAGGCGAGGTCTTGCCAGGGAATCTCGGCTTCGCCAAACAGTTGCACTTCCAGGCTTTCGACACCGGGAGCGAAGTCCAGATCCAGCAGGTTTGCCCGGTAAAACATGTGCACCTGGTGCACATGGGGCACATTCAGCATGGAAAACAGCGGTTGCAGCGCAATGTGTGCTCCGGCTTCTTCCTCGGTCTCGCGCAGGGCCGCCTCTGCGGTGGTTTCATTGTTTTCCATGAAGCCGGCCGGCAATGTCCAGTAGCCGTGGCGCGGTTCGATGGCGCGTTTGCACAGCAGCACGCTTGTTGCGCCATCTGCCTCCCAGACCGGGATGGAGCCGATCACCATCTTGGGATTCTGGTAGTGAATGGTGCCACATTGCTGGCAGACATGACGGGGGCGATTGTCATCCGGTGGAACCAGGAGTGCGACCGGATGCGCGCATTCGGAACAGAATTTCATACAGGATCAATTCGAGGGGAGGCGATTGGCATCAAGTGTAACATCTTGTGGCGATGGTTTATCCTGGTTTGCAATGTCGGGCGATTCGTTGTATAGTGTTCGACTCAGACGCGGGGTGGAGCAGTCTGGCAGCTCGTCGGGCTCATAACCCGAAGGTCGTAGGTTCAAATCCTGCCCCCGCAACCAAAGTCTTGAATATTCCCGCCCATCATTACCTCCTCACGGGTGTCGGAACGCAGCATCTGCAGGTTCTCTATCGGACGACATCCTGGCATCGGTCGTTTAAACCTCTGCGAAACTTACTAATAAAATTAGCCGTGCAAGAGCCGTACATGATTACAGCTGAGGCGAAAAAGGTTCTCGAAACCGCATTATTGTGCGCGCATGAGCCATTGTCGATCAATGAGTTGAAAAAGTTATACCTCGCCCATGGCGATGACGAGGAAGAAATCGGCGCCGATGCCATCGGGCGGATGCTTGAGGAATTGCGCGAAGATTGGGCCGACAAAGGGATCGAGGTGGTGTGCCTGTCGACGGGCTGGCGTTTTCAGAGTCGCCCCGAGATGAAGGTCTATCTCGATCGCCTGAATCCGGAAAAGCCGCCGAAATATTCGCGTGCCACCATGGAAACCCTGGCGATTATTGCCTACCGTCAGCCAGTCACCCGTGGCGATATCGAAGAAATTCGTGGCGTAACCGTTAATTCGCAAACCATCAAGATGCTGGAAGAGCGTGGCTGGATCGAGTCCATCGGTCACCGCGACGTGCCGGGGCGTCCATCGCTGTTTGCTACGACAAAACAGTTTCTCGACGACCTGGGTCTGACTTCGCTGGGCCAGTTGCCGCCTTTGCAGCAAGTGGCTGCGGGTGAGTTGCAGGAAGGGAGCTTGCTTGAAATCCAAGCCCTGGAAGCGAGTCTGCACGAAAATCTCGAACAGGCACATGCCGAATCTGGCATTGCCGCTGAATCGTCCGCTGACATTGCGGACGCTGACAAAATCAATGAAGCTGCCGAGGCTGCTGGTGCTGCTGGTGCTGCTGTGGCTACCGATAATGACGAAGTGGCAGCCGAGGAACTTCCCGTGATTGCTGCTGACCAGGAGTTCGCCGGTGACGCGGCGCCCGCAGCGGCTGTTTCGGCCGCGACTGACCAGGATAACCAAGAAACAAACGATGAATCTGCCCAAGCCTGATGACGTAATGGCGGCGCCTGCCGCTTCTTCCCCTGCGGATACCCCGGTACAGAGCGGCGAGCAGTCGTCGCCCGCCGAGGATGCCCGCCAGGATGCCGCGGGAGCCAAGCCTGCCAAGCGCGGCTTGCGCGGACCGCGCAACATGCGGCGCAATCGCGCCGCCCAGCGTGCCGCGGCAGGGCCGGTTGCCGCGACGGAATCGGCCGGCGGGGAGGTCGCGGAGGGCGAAGCCCGGGAGCAGTCCGAGGCCGCGCCTGTCAGCATGCCACAGCGGCGCGCCGAACGGGAGCCTCGTGAGCCGCGTGAAAATCGCCCGAAGACGGGCAAGGCAGCCAGGCCGCCCGCCAAGAGCGGCGGCAAGCCGCCGAGAGCGGCCAAGTCTGGCGCGGGTGAGGCTGACGAGGTGTTTTCTTTTGTCACCTCCGACGCGTTCGATCGGGCGGTGTCCGATGCCGAGGCGCCTTCCGGAGGGCGGCGCCAGGCGCCGGCAAAAAGCGTGCGGCGCGACCTGACTGCTGACGACGATGCCCCCAAGTTGCACAAGGTGCTGGCAGATGCCGGCCTCGGCTCACGGCGCGACATGGAAGAAATGATCATCGCCGGCCGCGTCTCGGTCAACGGCGAGCCTGCCCATATCGGCCAGCGCATCCTGCCGACCGACCAGGTGCGCATCAACGGCAAGCTGATCCAGCGTAAAGTCAGCAAGCGGCCGCCGCGCGTGCTTGTTTATCACAAGCCGGCTGGCGAGATCGTCAGTCACAGCGATCCGGATGGCCGTCCCTCTGTGTTCGAGCGTTTGCCGACCATGAAGGTTGGCAAATGGCTGGCAGTCGGCCGGCTCGACTTCAACACCGAAGGCTTGCTGCTGTTTACCACTTCCGGCGATCTAGCCAACCATCTGATGCACCCGCGTTACGGCATCGACCGCGAATATGCCGTGCGCACGCTGGGCGAACTGGAAGAGGGCATGCGCCAGAAACTGCTCGCCGGCGTCGAGCTGGAAGACGGTCTGGCGCAGTTTACCCGCATCGCCGATGGCGGTGGCGAAGGCATCAACAAGTGGTACCGGGTCACCATTGGCGAAGGGCGCAATCGCGAGGTGCGTCGCATGTTCGAGGCAGTCGGTCTGACCGTCTCGCGTCTGATCCGTACCCGCTACGGCATGCTGACCCTGCCGCGTGGCCTGAAGCGCGGCCGCTGGGAAGAAATGGAAGAAAATGCCGTGCGCGACCTGATGAGCGCTGCCGGCCTCGATAAGGCGCCGGGGCAAGGCGCCGCTGGCAAGGGGCGCGGCCAGCGCCAGGGGCAGTCGTCGGTAGAGGGTAACAAGGGTCCGCGCCGCGGTCCTGGATTGGGACAGGGGCAAAGTCAGGGGCAGGGGCGTGCACAAGGGCAGCCGCGCAGCCGTCAGCCTGATCCGCTGCAGACTGCGCTGGGATTTGCCGGCATGGAGCAACCGCGCCGGCGCAGCGGTGGTGCGGGGCAGAGTCGCGGCCAGGGGCAGGGTAACTATGGTTATGGTGGTTCGGGTGCGGGCAGCGGCACGCAGAATAGCGGCCCGCGCCGCCGCACCCGCGGGTGATGCGGCGACCGGCATCGTGCGATGCCGGTTCCGGGGAAAATTTGCCCGGCAGGCTGTTCCGGGTAAATTCCTGCATTGCAGGCGGAACCTCTATAGTTTATAATATTGCGTTTACAGAAGTTGGTGCGCAAGTGCTTCCGAGCTGGATTCCGGCGGGCTTGAATCATAAAAAAGATGGGCGGTAGGCCCATTTTTTTTTGCTCGATCCGCTTGCGGCTTGTGCGTCTGGGTGTGGCGCGCCGGCATGGAAACGGAGAATCTTGTGCAATTGCAGCAATTGATCGAAACAAGCCTGACCGGCATGGGCTACGAGCTGGTCGATGTGGAACACGCCGGGCGCGGCCTGATGCGCGTGTATATCGACCTGGCGACGCCTGGTCAGGACGGGCATGACAACATCACGGTGGAAGATTGTGAAAAGGTCAGTCATCAGCTGACGCACGTGTTCACCGTCGAGAATGTGAATTACGAGCGACTGGAAGTGTCGTCGCCGGGCCTGGATCGTCCCCTGAAGAAACTGGCGGATTATGTCCGCTTCGCTGGCCAGGAAGCGCTGGTGAAGCTGCGCATGCCGATGGCAGCGGCCGCCAACAGAAAAAGTTTTCAGGGTATTTTGCTGGCGCCGGAAGGCGATCAGCTGAAATTGGAATTTGAAGCAAAAGATGGTCCGGCGGTGTTGGACTTTACGCTCGCTGATGTGGATAAGGCACACTTGGTGCCGCAGGTGAATTTTAGGAGTCGCAAAGCATGAGTCGCGAAATTTTATTGCTGGTCGATGCACTGGCACACGAAAAAAATGTCGATAAGGAAGTCGTGTTCGGTGCGCTAGAGCATGCGCTGGCACAGGCCACCAAGAAGCGCTACGAGGGCGATGTCGATATCCGTGTGTCCATCGATCGCGATACCGGCGAATTCGAATCTTTCCAGCGCTGGCACGTTGTGCCTGACGAAGCCGGCCTGCAATTGCCCGACCAGGAAATCCTGCATTTCGAAGCCAAGGAGCAGATCCCTGACATCGAGGTCGATGACTATATCGAAGAGCCGATCGAATCGGTTGATTTTGGCCGCCGCTTCGCCCAGGACACCAAGCAGGTGGTCCTGCAGCGCATCCGCGACGCCGAACGCGAACAGATCCTGGCGGACTTCCTGGAACGCGGCGACTCGCTCGTGACGGGCACCATCAAGCGCATGGAGCGCGGCGACGCCATTGTCGAATCCGGCAAGATCGAAGCGCGGCTGCCGCGCGACCAGATGATCCCCAAGGAGAATCTGCGTATCGGCGACCGTGTGCGCGCTTACATCCTGCGCATCGATCGCAATGCCCGCGGCCCGCAAGTGATCCTGTCGCGCACCGCGCCGGAATTCATCATGAAGCTGTTCGAGCTGGAAGTGCCGGAAATCGAGCAGGGCTTGCTGGAAGTTAAATCGGCAGCGCGCGACGCTGGCGTGCGCGCCAAGATCGCTGTCTTCACCAGCGACAAACGCATCGACCCGATCGGCACTTGCGTCGGCATGCGCGGTTCGCGCGTGCAGGCCGTCACCGGCGAGCTGGGCGGCGAACGTGTCGATATCGTCCTGTGGTCGGACGATCCGGCGCAATTCGTGATCGGCGCGCTGGCGCCGGCCAACGTCAGCTCGATCATGGTCGATGAAGACAAGCACGCCATGGACGTGGTCGTCGATGAAGAAAACCTGGCGATTGCAATTGGTCGCGGCGGCCAGAACGTGCGTCTGGCTTCCGAGTTGACCGGCTGGCAGATCAACATCATGACGGCCGAGGAATCGGCCGACAAGTCGGCAGCCGAAACTGCCCTGATCCGTACCCTGTTCGTCGAGAAGCTCGATGTCGACCAGGAAGTGGCCGACATCCTGGTGCAGGAAGGTTTCGCCACCCTGGAAGAAATCGCCTATGTGCCGATCCAGGAAATGCTGGATATCGAAGCGTTCGACGAGGATACCGTCAACGAGTTGCGCAACCGTGCCCGCGATGCCCTGGTGAGCGAGGCGATTGCCTCTGAAGAAGGCATGGAAGGCATGGAGGACGCGTTGGTGAGCCTGGAAGGCATGGACCGCATCATCGCGGGCAAGCTTGGCCTGGCTGGCGTCAAGACGCTGGAACGCTTCGGCGGCCTGGCTTACGACGAATTCGGCGCAATCCTGGCCTTGCCGGCCGAGCGTGCGCAGCAATTGATTAGTAGTGAATTTGAAGATGTGACCGATGAAGAGATGAAGCTCATCGACGCTAAATACGATGAGCATGCCAAGGCCTTGCAGGCCCGGGCATGGAGCCTGGCGGAAGCGAAGTAATCCGCACGGCTTTTTCATACACCGAGTCACCTAGAAAAGAGGACTGAATGGCGAGTAACAATGTAGCCCAATTTGCCACCGAACTGAAAATGCCGGCGGATCTGCTGTTGACGCAATTGCGCGCGGCCGGCGTTGAAAAGAGTTCGGCGTCCGATGAGCTGTCCAAGGAAGACAAGGACAAGCTGCTCGGCCACTTGCGTCGCGCCCATGGCGCGGCACCTGATGCCGAGAAGAAGAAGATCACCTTGACGCGCAAGGAAACCACCGAGATCAAGCAGGCCGACGCCACTGGCAAGTCGCGCACGATCCAGGTGGAAGTGCGCAAGAAGCGCACCTTTGTCCAGCGGGAAGAGCCGGTTGTGGCTGAAGCCCCGGCAGCGCCGGCGGCCCCGGTGATCGACGAAGCGGAGCAGGCGCGCCGCGTGGAAGAAGCACGCCGCCAGGCAGAATTGATCGCCCGCCAGGAAGCCGAGTTGCGTGAGAAACAGGAGCATCTCGCCAAGCTGGAAGCCGAAAAGGCCGAGCAGGAAAAAGCACTGAAGCTGCAGCAAGAACAGGAAGCGAAAAAAGCCGCAGCGGAAAAAGCTGCTGCTGCAGTCGCTGCTGCAAGCCCTGAGCCGGCCGTCGAGAAAAAAGTCGCCAGCGCCGAAGACAGCCGCAAAAAAGCGGAGCAGGAAGCCAAAGACGCGAACGAAGCCAAGGCGGCGGCAGAACGCGCCGCCGTTACCGAGCGCGCACGCAAGGCCGTGGCCGACGAAGTGGCGCAGATCCGCGCCATGATGAATGCGCCACGCAGGGTCATCAAGGCGCCAGAACCGGCACCGGTGGCAAAAGCCGCCGAAGGCACGCTGCACAAGCCTGCCGACAAGAAGCCGGGCGAGAAGAAGGATGACAAGAAGCCGGCTGTCGCCGACAAGAAGTCGATCAAGTCGGCGAATGTATCGTCGACCTGGCAGGACGATGCTGCCAAGCGCCGCGGCGCCGGCATGAAAACACGCGGCCCTGGCGCGCCGACAGGCGGCCGGGATGGCTGGCGTTCGGGCCCGAAAGGCCGCCGCCATGGCCACGATGAAGACCGCGAAAGCAATTTCCAGGCGCCGACCGAAGCCATTGTCAAGGATGTCTACGTACCAGAAACCCTGACTGTCGCCGAACTGGCGCACAAGATGGCGGTCAAGGCTTCCGAAGTCATCAAGCATCTGATGAAGCTCGGCCAGATGGTCACCATCAATCAGGTGCTGGATCAGGAAACTGCCATGATCCTGGTCGAGGAAATGGGCCACAAGGCGCATGCTGCCAAGCTGGACGACCCGGAAGCGTTGCTGGTCGAAGGCGTCGAGCATACCGATGCCGAAAGCCTGCCGCGCGCGCCGGTGGTCACCGTCATGGGTCACGTCGATCACGGTAAAACCTCGCTGCTGGATTACATCCGCCGCGCCAAGGTCGCCTCTGGCGAAGCCGGCGGCATTACCCAGCACATCGGTGCATATCACGTGGAAACCCCGCGCGGCATGATCACCTTCCTCGATACGCCGGGCCATGAAGCATTTACCGCCATGCGTGCACGCGGCGCCCAGGCTACCGATATCGTGATTCTGGTGGTTGCTGCCGACGATGGCGTCATGCCGCAGACCAAGGAAGCCATTGCCCACGCGAAAGCTGCCGGCGTGCCGCTGGTGGTGGCGATCAACAAGATCGACAAACCCGGCGCCAATGCCGAGCGCGTGACGCAGGAATTGATCGCAGAACAAGTCGTGCCTGAAGCCTATGGTGGCGAATCGCCTTTCATCAATGTCTCGGCCAAGACTGGCGTGGGCATCGACGAATTGCTGGAAAACGTACTGTTGCAAGCCGAAGTGCTGGAGCTCAAGGCGCCGGTGGAAGCGCCTGCGCGTGGCCTGGTGGTGGAAGCCAGGCTCGACAAGGGGCGTGGGCCGGTGGCGACCATCCTGGTGCAATCGGGTACCCTGAAGCGCGGCGACATCGTGCTGGCCGGTTCGAGCTATGGCCGCGTGCGTGCCATGATCGATGAAAACGGCAAGAGCATTACTGAAGCAGGCCCGTCGATTCCGGTCGAGATCCAGGGCCTGACCGAAGTGCCGGCCGCCGGTGAAGATGTCATGGTGATGTCGGACGAGCGCAAGGCACGAGAAATCGGTCTGTTCCGTCAAGGCAAGTTCCGCGACGTCAAGCTGGCCAAGCAACAAGCTGCCAAGCTGGAAAATATCTTCGAACAGATGGGCGAGGGCGAGGTCAAGAACCTGCCATTGATCATCAAGACCGACGTGCAGGGTTCGCAGGAAGCACTGGTGCAGTCGCTGCAAAAGCTCTCCACCAACGAAGTGCGGGTGCAGGTCGTGCATGCGGGCGTCGGCGGCATCAGCGAAAACGACGTCAATCTGGCGACAGCGTCGAAGGCCGTCATTATCGGCTTCAACACCCGTGCCGATGCCTCCGCGCGCAAGCTGGCCGAAGCCAATGGCGTCGACATCCGCTACTACAACATCATCTACGACGCTGTGGATGAAGTGAAGGCGGCGCTGTCGGGCATGCTGGCGCCGGAAAAACGCGAACAGGCCCTCGGCCTGGTGGAAATCCGCCAGGTCATCCTGGTCAGCAAAGTCGGCGCCATTGCCGGTTGCTACGTGCTGGAAGGCCTGGTCAAGCGTGGTTCCTCGGTTCGTTTGTTGCGCAACAATGTCGTGACCTGGACCGGCGAAATCGATTCGCTCAAGCGCTTCAAGGACGACGTGAAGGAAGTCAAGTCAGGTTTCGAGTGCGGCCTGACGCTGAAAAACTTCAACGATGTGCAAGAAGGCGATCAGCTCGAAGTCTTCGAGGTGCAGGAAGTCGCACGTACGCTGTAAGACGCAACGCGTCTTCAGCAAGCAGCCAGGGCGGGCACGCGGTGCCTGCCCTGGCTTTATCAATTCCAAGCCCCGCAAGGGGCGGGAAAGCAGACCATGGCCAAACACAGCAAATCCATCCCCGGCCGCATGAATCGCGTGGCAGACCAGATCCAGCGCGACCTGGCAGAAATCATCGCCTACGAACTGAAAGATCCGCGTGTGTCGATGATCACCATCACCGAAGTGCAGGTCACGCCAGATTACGCCCATGCCAAGGTGTTTTTCACGATGTTTCCGGATGATCCGGTAGCGGTGAAGAACACATTGGAGGGCTTGCGTAAGGCCGCCGGCTTTATCCGCGGGCAACTGGGGCACCGCCTGACCATTCATACCACTCCGGACGTGCACTTCGTGCACGACACCTCGACTGCGCGCGGCATTGAGATTTCGCGCCTGATCGATGAAGCCAACGCTACCCGCGCCAAGGATGCAGACGAAGCCTGAGAAGCGGCAGCGTCTGGCGCTGGATGGCGTGCTGTTGCTGGACAAGCCGGTCGGACTGTCCAGCAACGATGCGCTGATCAAGGCCAAGCGGCTGCTGAATGCCAAGAAGGCCGGCCATACCGGCACCCTCGATCCCTTTGCGACTGGACTGTTGCCGTTGTGTTTTGGCGAGGCGACCAAGTTCTCGCAGGACTTGCTGGAAGCTGACAAGACCTATGAGACTGTAGTCCATCTCGGCATCCGCACCGCCACCGGCGACACCGAAGGTGAAGTGCTGGAGCAGCGGGAGGTGAACGTGTCGCGCGCGCAGATCGAAGCGGTGCTGGCACAATTTCGTGGTGAGATCGACCAGGTGCCGCCGATGTATTCTGCCTTGAAGCGCGAGGGCAAGCCCTTGTACGAGTATGCGCGGCAAGGCATCACGCTGGAACGCCAGGCACGTCGGGTGACGATCCATGCGCTGGAATTGCAGGCTTTCGAGGCGCCGTTTCTGACTTTACGGGTTACCTGCAGCAAAGGGACTTACATTCGCGTGCTGGGCGAGGATATTGGCGCGGCGCTGGGATGCGGGGCGCATTTGCAGGCGTTGCGGCGTACGCAGGTGGGAAGCCTGACGCTTGCCGGATGCGTGACGCTGGAGCAGTTGATGGCGACTGACGAAGCGCAAAGGGTCGCGATGCTGGCGCCGGTGGACGCCTTGTTGTCATCCTTTCCCGCGATTTCATTGCCCGAGGTGCTGGCGCAGCGCTTCCTGCATGGCCAGCGGCTGGCGCTGGGCAAGGAGGATATTGCGCTGCCGGATTGCCAGGGCAGGGTGCGTGTGTATGCCCTTGAGAGCGGCCGTTTGCTGGGGACGGCGCAGCTGCAGGAATATAGCGTGCTGGCGCCGGAGCGCTTGGTCGCCGTGGCGGGTTGACATATTCCGGCGCCGCGGCGCACTGATCGCCGATTGCAGTTGATGTCATACAGGCGGGTTTCAGCGGTGAAATATCGCCTGCGATTTCGGCAAGCCATTGAAATACAAGGGATTTCCTATTTCATGCGACGCAACATGTTATAATCGCGGGTTGCCCGAATTTCGGGACCCGTACCCTAACGATCCGAACAGATATGTCTACTACCAAACGCGCCATCCGTAATATTGCCATCATTGCCCACGTTGACCACGGCAAAACCACTCTGGTTGACCAGTTGCTGCGCCAAAGCGGCACTTTCCGCGACAACCAGCAAGTCGATAATCGCGTGATGGATTCCGGCGACATTGAAAAGGAACGCGGCATCACGATTCTGTCGAAGAATTGCGCGGTCGAATACAACGGTATTCATATCAACATCGTCGATACCCCGGGCCATGCCGACTTCGGCGGCGAGGTGGAGCGCGTCCTGTCGATGGTGGACAGTGTTCTGTTGCTGGTCGATGCGGTTGACGGCCCGATGCCGCAAACCCGTTTCGTGACCCGCAAGGCGCTGGCGCTGGGTCTCAAGCCTATCGTTGTGATCAACAAGGTGGATCGTCCGAGCGCGCGTATCGAATGGGTACTCAACCAGACCTTTGAATTGTTCGACAAGCTGGGCGCCAACGATGAACAGCTGGATTTCCCGGTGGTTTATGCTTCGGGCCTGAACGGCTATGCCGGCCTGACGCCGGATGTGCGCAGCGGTGACATGGTGCCTTTGTTTGAAGCCATATTGCAGCACGTTCCACTGCGCGACGACGATCCTGACGGCCCGCTGCAATTGCAGATTTCCTCGCTCGATTACAACTCCTACGTTGGCAAGATCGGCATCGGCCGTGTCACTCGCGGTCGCGTCAAGGCGCTGCAGGACGTGGTCATCATGGATGGCCCGGATAGCACGCCGCGCAAGGCGCGCATCAACCAGGTCCTGAATTTCAAGGGCGTGGAGCGGGTATTGGTCGATGAAGCGGTTGCCGGCGATATCGTGCTGATCAACGGCATCGAGGAGCTGGGCATCGGTACCACGGTTTGCGCCGTCGATGCGCCGGAAGCCTTGCCGATGCTGACGGTGGATGAGCCTACCCTGAACATGAACTTCATGGTGAACAACTCGCCGCTGGCCGGCCGTGAAGGCAAGTTCGTCACCAGCCGCCAGATCCGCGAGCGTCTTGACCGCGAATTGAAATCCAACGTTGCGTTGCGCGTCACCGATACCGGCGACGACACCACGTTCGAAGTTTCCGGTCGCGGCGAACTGCACCTGACGATCCTGATTGAAAACATGCGCCGCGAAGGCTACGAGCTGGCCGTATCGCGCCCGCGCGTGGTCTTCAAGATGGTTGACGGCGTGCGTCATGAGCCGTATGAGTTGTTGTCCGTTGACGTAGAAGAAGGCCACCAGGGTGGCGTGATGGAAGAACTCGGTCGCCGCCGCGGCGACCTGCAGAACATGGAACCGGATGGCAAAGGCCGGGTGCGCCTCGAATACCGCATTCCGGCACGTGGCCTGATCGGTTTCCAGGGTGAGTTCATGACGTTGACCCGCGGCACTGGCTTGATGAGCCATGTGTTCGACGAGTACGCCGCTGTGGATACGTCGAAGGGCGAGATGGCTGGGCGCCGCAACGGCGTGCTGATTTCGCAGGATGACGGCGCTGCCGTTGCCTATGCGATCTGGAAGCTGCAGGACCGCGGCCGCATGTTCGTTTCCCATAACGACCCGGTGTACGAAGGCATGATCATCGGCATCCATTCCCGCGACAACGACCTGGTGGTTAACCCGATCAAGGGCAAGCAATTGACCAACGTGCGTTCCTCCGGCACGGATGAAGCCGTGCGCCTGGTGCCGCCGATTCAGATGTCGCTCGAATATGCAGTCGAATTCATCGAGGATGACGAGCTGGTCGAGATCACCCCGAAGAGCATCCGTCTGCGCAAGCGCTACCTGAAGGAGCATGAGCGCAAGAAGGCTTCGCGCGACGGCGTTTAAGTCTCTTTGCCGTACAGGCAAGGCCGCCGCAGCGCAAGCTGCCGCGGCCTTGTTTTTTTGTGCGGCGCAATTGGGTTACACTGTTTTTTTCCATAAAACTCGAGGATGCCAGTCATGTCCAGATTTCTCGCCTGCAAGGCCCCAGTGTTATTGACGCTGTCAACGGCGGCTTCCTTCGCCTTTGCCGTGTCGCTGTCGGACCTGTCGAATCAGGACGCCAGCAGCGGCCTGAAAGCGGCGCTGGAAAAGGGCTCGGTGGCAGCAGTGGCGAAACTTGGCGTCACTGACGGGTTTCTGGGTAATGACAAGGTGAAAATCCAGCTGCCTGGCGTGCTCGAGCAGGCGCGCCCTTTGCTGAAGATGAGCGGTCGCGGCCAGCAACTCGACGATCTGGTGGTGTCGATGAACCGTGCCGCCGAGGCGGCGGTGCCGCTGGCCAAGCCGCTGCTGATCAATGCGGTCAAATCGATGTCGGTGACGGACGCCAAGAATATCCTGAGCGGGGGCGAGACCTCGGTCACGGATTTTTTCCGCGAAAAGACCTCCGGGCCGCTGGCAGTGAAATTTCTGCCCATCGTCAAGGGTATTACCGACCGCTCCGGCCTTTCCGCAAAATACAATGCGACGATGACGCAGGCCACCAAATTCAACCTGGTCAGTGAGCAGCAAGCCACGGTGGAAAGCTATGTGACGCAGCGCGCGCTCGATGGCCTGTATTACATGATCGGCGAGGAAGAAAAAGCGATCCGCCGCGATCCGATCGGTTCCGGCAGCAAGATCATCGGCAAGGTGTTCGGCAGCCTGAAGTAAAGCGTGGGCGGGGCTGCAGTTTCAACGTCATCTACAAGCCCCGCAATACTTCAGCCAGCGTGCCGAACAATTGCTCTGTCTGCGCCTGGTTGATGATCAGTGGCGGCGACAGCGCAATGATGTCGCCGGTGGTGCGGATCAGGAGATTCTTTTCCCAGAAACATTTCTGGAAGACTTCGAAGGCACGCGCGGTCGGATTGCCAGGGATGCCTTCCAGTTCGATCCCGCATACCAGTCCCAGGTTGCGGATATCCTTCACATACGGCAGTCCCTTGAGGTCATGTGCCGCCTGTTCGAAAAATGGCGCCATGGCCGCCGCCTGCTCGAACACGCCCTCGCTGGTGTAGACATCGATGGCAGCGATTGCCGCCGCCGCCGCCAGCGGATGGCCGGAATAGGTGTAGCCGTGGAAGAATTCGATGGCATTTTCCGGTGCGGCTTCCATGAAGGCATCGTGGATTTCCTGACGCACCAGTACCGCACCCATTGGCACCGCCGCATTGGTCAAGCCCTTGGCGCAGACGATCATGTCGGGCACGACGCCGAAATAATTGGCGCCGAAGGCGGCGCCGAGGCGGCCGAAACCGGTGATGACCTCGTCGAAGATCAGCAGGATGCCGTACTTGTCGCAGATGGCGCGCAGCTTTTGCAGGTAGCCTTGCGGTGGCAGGATCACGCCGGTCGAGCCCTGGATGGGCTCGACAATGACGGCTGCCACCGTAGCCGGATCATGCAGGGCCAGCAGGCGCTGTTCCAGCTCGTCGGCCAGCTCCGCGCCTTGCTGCGGCAAGCCGCGGGTGTAGGCGTTGCGGGCGATGTCCAGCGGATGGCGCAGGTGATCCACTGCCGGCAGGGCGGGGCCGAAGTGCTTGCGGTTGCCGGCGATGCCGCCGACGGAAATGCCGCCGAAGCCGACGCCATGGTAGCCGCGCTCGCGGCCGATGAGGCGATGGCGCAGGCTGTCACCGCGCACCCGGTGATATGCCAGGGCGATTTTCAGGGCGGTATCGACCGCTTCCGAGCCGTCGTTGCAAAAGAATACGCGGTTCAGGGCGGGCGGGGCGATGCCCGCCAGCGCGCTGGCGGCTTCGAAGGCCAGCGGGTGCCCCATCTGGAAGGCCGGAGCGTAATCCATGGCGCCGGCCTGGCGCTGGATCGCCTCGGTGATCTTCGGGTGACAGTGGCCAGCGTTGACGCACCACAGGCCGGCGGTGCCGTCGAGGATCTGGCGGCCGTCGTCGCTGTAGTAATACATGCCGGCGGCGGCAACCAGCATGCGTGGTTTGCTCTTGAATTGCCGGTTGGCGGTGAACGGCATCCAGAAGTGGCTGGTATCGGTCTGCTCGGAGGGCTGTGACATCGCGCTGGTATCCATCGAATACGATTCAATATCGCCATCATAGTACGGCAGCCAAGCCGGTGAAGCCAATTTTCCGTATACTTCCGCAATTGCGCTGTCGGATTTTCCACAGCGCCGCCAACCATGCCCGTATCGAAATGAACAAGACCTTGCCGCCGCGCCGCCTGTCGGTTGCGCCCATGATGGACTGGACAGACCGCCATTGCCGCGTCTTCCATCGCCAGATCACCCGCCATACCTGGCTGTACACGGAAATGGTGACCACCGGCGCGCTGATCCATGGCGACGTCGCGCGCCACCTCGATTACAATCAGGAAGAGCATCCGGTGGCGCTGCAGCTGGGCGGCAGCGAACCGGACGACCTGGCCAAATGCGCAAAGCTGGGCGAGCAGTGGGGCTACGATGAAATCAACCTCAATTGCGGCTGCCCCTCGGAGCGGGTGCAAAAGGGCGCGTTCGGTGCCTGCCTGATGCACGAAGCGACTTTGGTGGCCGATTGCGTCAAGGCCATGCGCGATGCGGTAGAGATCGATGTCACGGTCAAGCACCGCATCGGCATCGACGATGTGGATTCATACGACTTCGTGCGCGACTTTGTCGGCACGGTGGCCGATGCCGGTTGCCGCACCTTCATCGTGCATGCGCGCAACGCGATCCTGAAAGGTCTGAGCCCGAAGGAAAACCGCGAAATTCCGCCACTGAAATACGAGTATGCCTATCGCCTCAAGCACGATTTCCCTGCGCTGGAAATCATCGTCAATGGCGGCATCAAGACCCTGGCGGAAATCGACGTCCACCTGCAGCAGCTCGATGGCGTCATGCTGGGACGCGAGGCATACCACAATCCCTATCTGATGGCAGAATTCGACGCCCGCTATTACGGCGATGGCGCGCCGGTAAAATCACGTGCCGAGATACTGCAGGCGATGATGCCGTATATCCGCGAGCAGTTGACGCGCCACGGCGACAATGGCAAGGGCTTGCGCATGAATAGCATCACCCGCCACATGCTGGGCTTGATGACCGGTATGCCGGGTGCACGCCATTTCCGTCAGACCCTGTCGGATTCGCGTCGCCTGGCTGCAGGTGACCCGCGCCTGTTGCTTGAGGCGCTGGAGCGCATGCCGCCGCGCACCGCATAAAAAGGCGGAATTTCCCGTGATCGCTTGCGTCAGATTCGCTTTCATCGCCCTGGCATTGGCGCTGGGTGGTTGTGCCAGTCTGCCGGATATCGGGAAGCTGGGCCGTGAGCATGCCATGCAAGGCCGTCCGCATGTCGTTGGGCCGGATGGCTTGCTGTCGCAGCAAAAAAGCGCAGAGATACTTGACCGTCTGCAGCGGGAGGGCAAGCCCGATTCGCTCGATCACCATCTGGAATTCATGTATGCAATTAATCCAGTGCCGTTCATCACAGGTAACGCCGCGCGCCTGCTGATCAATGGCACAGCTACTTATCGCGCGATGTTCGCGGCGATTCGCGCCGCCCGGGATCACATCAACCTGGAAACCTATATTTACGACGAGGATGGCGTCGGCGAAGCGCTCGGCAAGCTGTTGATGCAAAAGCAGAAGCAGGGCGTTCAGGTCAACCTGATGTATGACAGCGTCGGCAGCATGTCGACGCGCCCGGAATTCTTTCAAGAGCTGCGCGAGAGCGGGATCAATGTCTGCGAGTTCAATCCCGTGAATCCATTCCGTGGCGGGCTCTTCTCGCTGAACCATCGCGATCACCGCAAGATTCTCGTGGTCGATGGCAAGATCGGTTACACCGGCGGCATCAATATCAGCAGCGTCTATTCCCGTAGTTCATCCCTGCGCAGAAAGCGCAGCGGCATGCCGCAACCCTGGCGCGATACCCAGATCGAAGTGCGCGGACCGGCGGTGAAGGAATATCAGCAACTGTTCCTCGATAACTGGCGTCGCCAGGACTGTGCTGAACTTGCGCAGGATAGCTATTTTCCGGCGGCGAAGCACGAAGGCGACACCATCGTGCGCACCCTCGGCAGCAGTCCTCGCGACGAATTGAACCTGATCTATGTCGAGCTGCTGTCGGCGATGATGCATGCCGACAGCAGCATCCACCTGACCATGGCTTATTTCGTGCCGGATGCGCAAAGCCTGACTGCGCTGAAAAACGCGGCGCAACGCGGCGCGGATGTGAAACTGGTGCTGCCCGGCATCAGCGATTTCTGGAGTGCCTTGCATGCCGGCCGTTCGCATTATTCGGAGTTGCTGCAGGCCGGCGTCAAGATATACGAGCGCAGGGATGCGCTGCTGCATGCCAAGACGGCTGTTATTGACGGCGCCTGGTCAACGGTGGGTTCAAGCAACTTCGATTTTCGCAGCTTCCTGCACAATGATGAGGTCAATACCGTTGTGCTGGGAAAGGAGTTCGCGCGGCAGATGGAACAGATGTTTGACGCGGATATCGCTGCATCGGTGCGGATCGACGCGGCGGAGTGGGAGCAGCGCGGCATTGCCGAGCGCATCCGTGAAAATCTGGCGCGGATGTGGGCGTTTTTCTTGTGAACAATCAGGCAATCGCAAAATCCTCCCCAGCTTGATATCCCTCACGAGCGTGCGTGGATGCTTCCCCCACTATGGCACTTGAGCCGCCGCGAAGGTGGCCAGTTCTTGTTGTTAATACGATTCGGTGACGAATTTTTGTCATGCGATCGAGTCTGGCAACAACCATCACCTAAAGTGGAAGGAATTGAACATGAACCAAGCTTCCCATGCCTGCAAAACCTTGTTGATCGTTCTTGCTTTCGGCGCAGCATTTTCAGGCTGTGAACGCCGCGCCGCCGACCAGACCGGATCGAAACCGCTGTCTTCGGGGGAAAAATCTTCGGGGACATCGGAATCTTCCGGCGCTTATGGTGGCGGCTCCGTGACCAAGCGGGCGGAACGGGCGATCGATGATTCGGTGATCACGACCAAGGCAAAAACGGCGTTGCTGGCCGATACGACAGTCAAGGGCTCGGAGATTCACGTGGAAACTGAAAAAGGCGTCGTGTCGCTCAGCGGCATGGTCGATAGCGCGCAGCAGCGCGAGCGTGCAGCAAGCATCGTCAGGGGCATCGATGGCGTCAAGAGTGTGGAAAACAAGACGACGGTGAAGCAATAGGGATGCATGAGGTCGGTCTAAATAACGCCATGCCACATGTACTTTCCTTCGATGACGGGCGTTCATTCTCTGCACTGACAGAAAGCATCGCAGCCAACGGCGAGCAGGAGTTGCAGCGTCGCGAACATTTCGGTCGCATGCTGGGTGCTGCGCCGGCAATGCAGAAGTTTTATCATCATGTGGTGCGTGTCGCGCCGACGGAAGCTACCGTGCTGTTGCTGGGCGAAAGCGGGACAGGCAAGGAATTGGCGGCGCAAACCATCCATGCATTGAGCCTGCGGCAGAAACAGGCATTCTTGCCTGTCAATTGCGGGGCGATTTCGCCACAACTCATTGAAAGCGAGATTTTTGGGCATGAAAAAGGGAGCTTTACTGGCGCCGAGCGCCAGCACAGGGGCTATTTCGAACGGGCCAATGGCGGGACCCTGTTCCTGGATGAAATTACCGAAATGCCTCCCGAGTTGCAGGTCAAGCTGCTGCGTGTGCTGGAAAGCGGTTCCTTCATGCGGATTGGCAGTAACCAGGAAATTGCATGCGATGTGCGCGTCATTGCTGCCACCAATCGCGACCCGGAGCATGCCGTTACCGAGGGCAAGCTGCGCCTCGACTTGTACCACCGCCTGAATGTCTTTCCGATTTGCATTCCACCTTTGCGCGAGCGCACCGAGGATGTGGAATTGCTTGCGCGGCATTTTCTGGAGGAATTAAATGTCGCGCATGGCACGGACAAGGTGGTGACGCCGGATGCGTTGGCCAGTCTCTCTTCCCGCAACTGGCCAGGCAATGTGCGTGAATTGCGCAATCATATACAACGCGCTTATATCATGGCCGACCACACCATTGGCGTTACAGCATTGACCCCCGAGCCTGGGCAACGTGCGGAGTCCACGGAATTGACATTGGCCATTCCGCTCGGTACATCGCTGGCCGAGGTCGAGCGGCAAATTATTTTCGCCACGCTGCAATTGTGCGATGGCGTCAAGAAGCGCGCTGCCGCGATTCTCGGTATCAGCTTGAAAACCCTCTACAATCGGCTCGAAGAGTATGGCTTGCCCGAGCGCCAGCCGACGGTCATTGTCGTGGCGCCGCTGCCCTCCCAGCAAGAAAGCATGCCGCCCACTCTGCCTGCATGAATCCGGCGTTCCTCACAAGAATCTGACACGAAAACGCAGCGCCCCGACCAGGCCCCAGAACACGGCAAGCGGCGGCAGGAGCAGCGAGGTCAGCAGAATCTCGGTGATATTGGCGACGGTTTTTTCCGTGCCGCGCAAACGCTGCAGGCATAGGTGCGCGCTTGGCAGCACCCAGCAAGCGGCTGCAAGGGGCACCGCCCAGGTCTTGTGCCAGGCGAGCGCAGCGACCAGGAAGATCAGCGCGATGACGATGGCATGGTAATTCCAGGGGATTGCCGGATTGAATTTTTCGCGATACAGGCGCGGATGTTTTTTAAACAGCAAGGCATCGAACTGTCTATCTTTTTGTTGCCGCAGGCTTGTGCCCCAGTGCGCCGTGCCAACCGGATGTTCGACCACCGCCAGCGGCGCCTCGCCGATGGCGGACCTCGCTTGCAGCAGACGGAAATACAGGTCGGCGTCGTCGCGTCCGGTGGCGCCGAAGCGCTCGTCGAAGCCGCCGAGATCTTCCAGTACCCGCCTCAGACAGAAACAGTTCTGGCTGGCGAATTCGGCTTGCTCCAGAAATCTTGCTGTCCGCTCATGATCGGTAGGCAGGCCGGACAGTGACGTCGTGATACGCCCGCGGACCGCCTGTGCAATGCCATCGAACGCCTGCATGCCTTGCACCAGCCAGTCGCGGCAGGGAATAGTGTCTTCTTCGGTGAAGGCGATCAAGGCGCCTCGGGCGATATGCCAGCCATGGTTGCGCGCTGCGGCCGCAACGTCCTGGCTGTCTATTGGCAGATAGATGATGCAGGGCCGATTGCCTGGCTGATTAAGATAGCTTTCCACCACATTGCGGCTGGCGCTGCTGGGTGCGCTATCGACCACAATGATTTCATACTGGCGGTGCGACAGTGTTTGCCGCGTCAGTGCCGCGAGGCAGCGGTTGAGTAGCCCCGGACGATCGTGCGCCGGCAGCACGACCGACATCAGTATTCCGTGCGTGCGTGACTTCCAGATCGGATGGATATGGGCGGTATGGCCCCGGCCCTGTGGGAGGTTGGCAAGCAGCCGCCCGGCAATGCGCGCTGCATTGTTTTTTTCTTGCTTGTCATCCGTGTGAGTGCAGCAAGGTTTGCCAGGAAAAGCAATAATTTTTGCCATTGACTTTGTCCGCCTGCAAAAGCTTTCGTTTTGCCACGCATGTGAACTTTGATGATGCAAGTCTTGTTCCAGATTCCTGGCGGCACTTCCTACGACTGAGCATCATTTCAAATCACGAGAGGCGTGCACCTGCTGCCCGGTTAAACAATTGTGGTGTTATCCAGTCTAATGTTTGGATAATCCGCAGATCAGCGATCGGCATGAGAGGAGCAATGATGGTAAAGATCGAACGATCCATCGAAGTGAATGTGCCGGCAAGCATTGTGTACCGGGAATTGAGTCAGTTCGAGGAATTTCCCCGGTTTATGAAAGGGGTGCGTTCGGTGCATCAGCTCGATGATGCACATCTGCATTGGCGCGCAGAAAGAGGTGGCAGGGAGCTGGAATGGGATGCGGAAATCACTGAACGCATCCCTGGAAGATGCATCGCCTGGCGCAATACCAGCGGTCCGAGAAGCGAAGGCAAGGTCGTGCTTGAAGCGCTGGAGCCGGAGAAAACGCGGATATCTTTGTCCATCGAAGCCGATGAGGCGACACGCGGTTGTCCGGGAAGCCCGGATGGCTATGCGCCGCAGGATGATGACGATCTGGCGCGATTTAAAAAAATGATTGAAAGCGTAGAGCGTTCAAGCGTAGAGCGGCGTTCAAATGGCGCCGTGTTCGTCGAGTCTGGTGACAGCGTGGCGGAGTGGATGCCAGCAGTGGATATCGAACGGCATGCTGGCCAGTTGCATGTTTGCGCAGACTTGCCTGGCGTGAGCATGCGGGATGTGCAGATTGGAATCGTCCGCGATCAATTGACGATCGCAGGCGAGCGCCGCGGCGGCACTCGTCGCCTGCCGGAGCCCTTTCATGCGGAATGCAACTATGGCCATTTTCATCGGGTGATTGCGTTGCCGTTAGGGGTCGATCCGGCATCCGCGCAGGTCAGTATGCACGATGGCGTCCTCGATATTACCCTCGCGATTGCGGCCGCGCCGGACAGTGCCCGGCGCCTGGAAATTCAAGGTGGATGATGCCTACTTGATGTGCGGCATCGCAGGAATTTTTACCGGATCCTGTAGATAATTCCATCCGCAATTACCATCTCCAGTTGTACTGATTGGTTGTCCGCAGTTTGCGGCAATCGATAGTGCGCAAATGGCGTCCCGCTATGATGGAACAAACCGCCGCTTGCTGCGGCAACCGGGATACGGCAAGTCATGGGAGCTTATGCATGAGCGCTGCACGCCACGCCTTCCGTCTGCTTGATGCTGACGCCGTCGCGGCGCAGCCGAAGATTGCGGTGTTTCGCGCCATGCATCTGGGCGAGATGCTGTGTGCGGTACCGGCGCTGCGCGCCCTGCGGTCAGCATTGCCGATGGCGCATGTCACGTTGATCGGCTTGCCATGGGCGGCCAGTTTTTCCCGGCGGTATTCCCGATATATCGATGCGCATGCCGATTTCCCCGGCTTTCCCGGCTTGCCCGGACAGTCCGTGGATCTGCAACGCATTCCCGGATTTATCGCTGCCATGCAGCAGCAGCACTTCGATTGCGTCCTGCAGATGCATGGCAGCGGCGCCTTGAGCAACCCCTTGATCAGGACCTTCGGCGCCACCAGGAATGCCGGCTATTATCGCCCGGGAGACTACTGTCCCGATCCTCTGCATTTCATGGCCTGGGATGAATCTCGTCACGACATCCTGCGCCTGGCGCAATTGATGGAGTTTCTCGGCGTGCCGGTGGATGACCTCGAGCTGGAATTTCCCCTGACTGACGCGGATCGGCAGGCATTATTGGCAAGCCATCCGGCGCTGCCTGCAGCCGGCTCATATGTTTGCATCCATCCAGGCGCACGCCTGCCCGCGCAGCGCTGGCCAGCTGCATGTTTTGCCGAAGTGGCCGACAGCCTGCACGCGGCCGGCTTGCAAGTGGTGCTGGTTGGATCGACGCAGGAAACAGCCATCGCGGCCCGTGTCCAGGAACACATGATGGCGCCGGCATTGACCCTGGTTGGCAAGATCGGGCTGGGCGCCTTTGCTGCGCTGCTGGCGCAGGCACGGCTGGTGATTTGCAACGATACCGGTATTGCCCATATCGCTGCCGCGCTGCAAACGCCGAGCCTGGCTTTGTGCTGCAACAATGGTGGGCGCCGCTGGGCGCCGCTTGACCGGCGGCGTCACCGCTGCGTGGATACGGCGGCGGGACTGGCTTCGCGTCCGCAATCCGTGGAAAACGCCGGTGTCATGGAGGTGCTTCGTGCCTTGCTCGCTGATACAGGCATGCCGCTTGCATGAAGAAAGTTCTTGTATTTGCAGGCAAACACCAACGGGGGCGCGCATGGAAAACTGCATTCCAGAGACTCGTGTCGCAGGGGGGGCGCGCAAAACGTGGCGTCCGGTTTTGGCTGCCGTACTTTTGCTGCTGGCCGCCTGTGATCGCCCGGGCCTGCCGCCATCGCCAGTCGATCCGGTCAAGCCAAAAATGATATCAGGCAGGCTATTGGTTGATGTGCACCAGGCGATTTTCAATTATGCCCGGCCGCCAGGCAAGGCATCGTCCTCCTTGCAGCCGGTGCCGGAAGAAGGGCGCGGTGGACGTTTGCAGGTGTAGAGGCAGGCGGGTTTCAGAGACTTGATGGGCATGCGAACCGGTATGCTATCGGGATGTCAAATTCCGGTTAATCCCATGTTCTTTGCATTTGGGAGGACGTCTGGATATGTATGGGCGCAATGTTGTTGCGCAGCTTTTTCATTGACTTCTTAGTGTGCAGGAAAACCATGAAACCATTTTCCAATCGGCTGCAGGCCGGTCAGATTTTATCCCGGCAACTGGAAGAATATGCAGGCCGTCGCGATGTCGTTGTGCTGGCCTTGCCGCGCGGTGGCGTGCCGATCGGCTTTGCGATTGCCGCCAGGCTGGAATCGCCTCTCGATGTTTTTTTTGTCCGCAAGCTGGGGGTGCCGGGGCATGAAGACTTGACCCTGGGCGCGGTCAGCAGCCGGGGCATATGTGTATTGCGTCCGGAAACGATCGCATTGATGGATATTCCACCGGAGGTCATCGAAGCCGTTGCACACCGTGAATTACGGGAAATAAAGCAGCTCGAACGCGCCTATCGTGCTGTCCGTCCGGAGCTCGTTCTCAAGGACCGGATCGTGATCGTGGCGGACGATGGCCTCGTGACGGGCGCCACCATGCTGGCCGCCGTCAGGGCATTGCGCCATGAACATCCGGCGCAGATCGTTGTCGCCATTCCCGTGGGGACAGAAGAAAGCGTTGCGGAGTTGCGCGCCGAAGCCGATGCCGTCATATGCTTGCAGGTGCCGGCGTGGATTCCATCCGTTGCGCAATGGTATGAGGATTTTTCCTCGGTGGACGAAGCCCAGGCCATGGATTACTTGCTGAAGGCAGCGCATTGGCGCATGCCGGATGAAGAAGAGGGTGTCCAGGATGCTCTCGCCATGCAGGCTGCACCCACGGCAAGCATGCCGGTTATCGGTCCTTCTTCCTAGCGTGGGGAATTTTCTTACAGGAGAATCAGCCATGAAATCATACAATGCCGTGCTTGTCGCGCTGGGCCTGGTTTCTTCATCGGTTCTGGCGCAATCCGGGCTATCGGCATCAGAGCCGGCGCCTGGCCAGAGCCGTATGCCCATGCCTGCCATGGGTGTCGAAACCGGTGTGGTGCCGTCGCCAGATGAGCGCGGGGTACTGTCGTCGGGAGCTTCGAATGCGGAAATGACACAATCCGGGCGTGACGGGCAACTGGTTACGCCTGCCATCGCACAGTCCCGGCCGGCCGCCGAAGCCACCTCGGTTGGCGTTCAACCGCAAACAAAAAATGGTGTGACCTACATGTGCGGTGGCATCGGTTCAGATGAGTCGACTTACATGAAGCAGACCGCGGCGCGTGATTACAATCTGATGATGACTTTCGCCGAGCAGCGCGGGAATTATGTCGCCGATGTCGCGGTAAGGATCAAGGATGCGCGCGGCAAGATTGTGCTTGAGACGACCTGTGACGGACCTATCCTGCTGGTGAATTTACCCTCTGCCGGAAGTTACCGAATTCATGCGGAAAGCAGCGGCAATCCTATGGATCGTACGGTGGCTGTCAAAAATGGCAAAGGACATGCCCGGCAAGTGACATTTGCGTGGCCGCACCATGATTGACGGCGGAGCGCCAGCTGATTTTGCGATGGTCAAGCTATGTATCAGGGCGCTGTGGATTGTGCGTTGCCGGGCGCGTTTTCAGCCGCCCCCGGGAATGCTTCGGGAGCGGGAATGGCATGGCCATCCAGCGCCTGTTGCAGTCGCACTTCGGCCTCATGCGTGAGCGAGGTGCGCAAGACCGTGCCGCCAAAGCGGGACAATTCTTGGATGACCTTGTCGGGCGTATAGCGGCGCGCCAGGATGAAGAGCGCCGAGCTGTCCGGACGTAACTCGGCTGCGAGGTTCTTCATGAAGTCATCGTTGATGCCGTAATCGGCAATGGCGCCACTCAGGGCACCGCTGCCGGCGCCCAGGGCAGCTCCCAGCAGGGGATTGAGGAAAATCATGCCGATCAGTGCTCCCCAGAATGTGCCGGAGACGGCACCGATGAGCGGGATATTGACGGACTGGTGCAAGCGTATGCGGCCTTCGCTGTCCTTGGTGACATAGGCGGCATCTTCCAGGTCGATCAAATATTCGTTTTGCAGGCGCCGCATGGCGTTGAGGACATCGGCTGCCTTGTAGGCATCGGGGTAGGCAACGGAAATCAGTTCAGACATGGGAAGAACTCCCTTCGGTTTGCAGGTTATTCAGTGTCACTGCATGCATTTTCCCTGAATTTATTTTGTCTTGACGCGACTTGCCGCAATCAATAGTGCATTTGTGGCGAACAATGCCTGGCCGTGTATGTCGATCATGACGAAACGATGACAATCAGGTTATCGGGGAGGGACGCGTGCAATGACCTATGTCGAGCTGCAGTTGTGCAAGGGCGTGTTGCGAAAAAGACCGAATTCATCGACGGTTCTCAGGCGAGATGTCATGCACAAAATGGATTTCCTGAAAAAATATTTCTTCACGATGAATGCCGTTGCTGCGGCGATGCTGATTGCCCTGGCTACTATCCTGCAGGGAAATATCGCATACATCGAGCAGTTCAAATATGCGCAGCAAATCATCTACTTCATCAACAAGGTCGATCAAATCAGCTATCTGTTGCTGGTCGGCCTGATTCTGCTCATGGTGATCAGTGCACTGGGCTTTCACCGGCCCGGACGCAGCAAGTCACTGCTGGCGCTCTTTTTACTGGTGTTCGTTCTGACCATGGTGGCGAAGGGGAAATTCGACAACATGGGTACGGATTCGATGGCGGAAATCATTCATTCAAATTCCCAGGAGAGCGGGGATTTCATCGAGTCTTATCTTTCCTTCGTCAGGCTGTCTGTCAAGGAAGGCATCGTCCTGTTCGGTCCGTTGCTGCTGGTTCCCGTCTATGCATTGCTGGTGCGCGGCGGCGTGCACGTGAGCGGACTGGCCGATATCCGGCGCGCGCTGAAAATCATTGCAGTGGTTTATCTGCTGACGATTGTTTATTTCATTTATCAGATGGCGGCGAATTATCATTCGATCGATTACTTCAGGCAGCATCTGGATGGCGCCACCGCACAAGCTATGGGCGGACTGGAAAAGAAACGCGATGCGCCCAATGTTGTCGTCTATATTGGCGAGTCGACGTCCCGCGATAATTTTCCGCTCTACACGCCTGCCACGGCCATATCCGATCCGTTGCTGGAAATCAGAAAAGACTTGATTGTGTTTGGCAATGTGGTGACGCCTTTTTCCCACACGTTTCCATCCCTGTACCGGGCATTCAGTCTGAGCCGCGATCCCTATCTTGATCAATTTTTGCTGATCAAGGATCTGCGTCGCGCCAATAGTGTTGCCTTGCTCAGCGCTGCGGGCATGGAAACGCACTGGATTTCCAATCAGAATCTGGTCGGTCACTGGGACTGGAATTCCGAATTATTCGGCCGGCATGCAAGTCATCTGCATGTGCTCAATGGCGCCGATAATCAGTATTTCAATCGTGTCCGGAAAACGGACCGTGCCTTGATTGCCGCCTTCCGGCAACAGGCCGATCACTTGAACCAGCCGCGGCAAATGATGTTCCTGCATTCCTATGCGGGGCATGCCGATTATTGCAAAAATATTCCTCGCGAGGAACGCCGGGCTCTGGGGAAAGTATTGCCCCCGCTGCCGCAAAAGGCGCTGTTTGGCGACCTTTACCTCGCTGACCTGGGCGAGCGGATGGCGTCGATCGATTGCTATGACTCGGTCATGTCCTTCATTTCAAAAAATCTGCGCGCGGTGATCGACGATGTGGCGCAGCGTCCGGTACCGGTCGTGTTCCTGTATTTCGCCGATCATGGGGAAGAAATTTTCGAGGGGACCGGCCACGATTCCCGCAAAAACAGTTTTCGTCATATCGAAATCCCGTTTTTTATTTACTTCAATGCCGCAGCCAGGCAAGCATATCCGGAGCTCTACCAGGCTGCGCTGGCAAACCGCGACAAGCCTTACAGCATCGACTGGTTAAGCGACAGCTTGCTCGACCTGGCAGGCATGGCCAGCAAAACAAGGCCATTGTTATCGGTGTTCAATCCGGAGCTGCAGGTGCCGCAACGCTATGCCATGCGTCGCACCGACATTCGCGGCAACCGGTTCATTCTGGCGCTGGACGACGAAGATGCTTCGCGCCGCCATGCCTTGCTCAACCAGGGACATGATTACTTCCGCAAGCGCCGCCTCACCGATGCCATGCCAGCCGCCGATAAAGACAAGCTGTGCGCTTCCCGCACCAACAGTCTGATGAAATACCGTGAAGCAGCGAGCATTTTCAAGTGCATCGAAGTTGACATCACCATCGATGCACATGCCGGCAAGCTGTATGCCTACCGTCCGCCGCAGGAAAACAACCACTTGCAGCTGGAGGCGCTGATGCGCTTCGGTCCGGCGCTGGAAGGCCCCATGCTGCTGGCCATCAGCAATCCGCAGGGGGGCAATCTTGCGCTGCTCCTGAGTCGCCTGGATCGCCTGTTTGCGCCCGGGCAGCGTGCGCGGGTGCGTATTGAAATCCCGCATGTGGCCAGTATCGACCGGGGGCATTTGAGGCGGTTGGCAATGGCGGGCTACAAGCTGTTTTACACGCTGCCAGCCGATTTCGGCGTCACTTGCGCGCAGCGTCCTCAGCAAACGATGTGTCGTGACTTTGGACGCAATGTCTTGCCAGCCATCGAGCAGGCAGGAGTACAGGGGATTGCCTTCGATATCGCGGCTTTTCCTTTCGTGAGCTCGCTGCCTGCGCTGCACAGACTGGAATACAGCATCAAGGATTTGTCGGCCGGATCAGGGGAAGACATCGATCGCGCCATGCTGGCGCGCAGCAATACCTACAGCATTGCGTATCACAGTGCATTTGATTACTAGTCCGCAAACAAAAAGCCCAACCTTGCGGGCTGGGCTTTTTGCGTATCTGTTTTGGTGCCCATGGGCAGGATTGAACTGCCGACCTCTCCCTTACCAAGGGAGTGCTCTGCCACTGAGCTACATGGGCCAAAATCTACTAAAAACAAAAAAGCCCATCAGCAACAATGGGCTTAAGTGCTTGAATTCTTGGGGCGACCGACGGGGCTCGAACCCGCGACAACAGGAATCACAATCCTGGACTCTACCAACTGAGCTACAGCCGCCACTGAAAAACACTCGCCATGAAGAAATTGCTCATGGCAGTCCGCAATTATACAAAATTAGCGGGCTGCTGGCAAATGATCTGTGCAAGTGTGCAATTTGCCTGGGGAGCGGCCTTTTCCAGCGTTATGCGCCGGTCTCGATTGCAGTGACTTCCGGGTGCAGGTGCAAGAGTGCCTCGAACGCCCTGGCCAGCGTGGACGGGCTGCCGGTGGTGAAGGCGCGTAGCGTACCCGGAGCGCTTGCCTGCCGCCGCAGGGCGTGCTGCTCCAGCAGGCGGCCCAGTTGCCGGGCTACCGCCGCGCCGGTGTCGATGATTGCCACGGGCTGCTGCGTAACCTGGCGCACCAGGCTTTCGATGGCTGGCTGCACGAAGGGGTAATGGGTGCAGCCGAGCACCAGGGTGTCAGCGCCTTGTTGCAGCAGGGGCGTGACGTATTGATTCAGCAGGACCATGGTGGCGGGGGAGTGCAATTCGCCTTTTTCGACCTGGTCCGCCAGGCCCTTGCATGCCTGGGCCAGGAACTCCACGTCGGTGGCGGCGCTGGTTTGCTCGCGCAAGAGGCGGAACTTGTCGCTGGCGAGGGTGCGCTCGGTGGCCAGTACGCCCACCTTGCCGCTCTTGCTGATGGCCGCAGCCGGCTTCAGGCCGGGTTCGACACCGACCACAGGCAGCTCAGGGTAGCGCTCGCGCAGCGCCTTGATGGAGGCGGCAGTGGCGGTGTTGCAGGCCACGACCAGCGCCTTGGCGCCTTGCCCCAGCAGGAATTCGGCGATGCCCAGCGAGCGCGCGACGATCCATTCCCGCGGCTTGCCGCCGTAGGGAGCAAATCCCGAATCGGCGAAGTACAGCAGGTGCTCGTTGGGTAAGTGCGCGCAAATGTGGCGCAGCACCGACAGGCCGCCGATGCCGGAATCGAAAACGCCGATGGGCAGGTCGCTGTCCATCGGCGCAGTCAGGCTCATGATGTCGTATCGCCGGGCGAGCAGGCTTAAGCGACCGTCACGGGGATGTTGATGGCCTTGCCGGAGGCGATGCGTTCCTGCCATTCCTTCGGTCCGGTGTTGTGCACCGAAATGCCGTTGGAATCGACCGCGACCGTGACCGGCATGTCCTTGACCTCGAATTCGTAGATCGCTTCCATGCCCAGATCGGCGAAGCCGACGACTTTCGCGCTCTTGATCGCCTTCGACACCAGGTATGCCGAGCCGCCGACAGCCATCAGATAGGCCGACTTGTGGTTCTTGATCGATTCGATGGCGACCGGGCCGCGCTCGGCCTTGCCGATCATCGAGATCAGGCCGGTTTTTTCCAGCATCATGTCGGTGAACTTGTCCATGCGGGTGGCGGTGGTAGGACCTGCCGGGCCGACGACTTCATCGCGCACCGGATCGACCGGGCCGACGTAATAGATCACGCGGTTGGTGAAATCGACCGGCAGGGATTCGCCCTTGGCCAACATGTCGGCGATACGCTTGTGGGCGGCATCGCGGCCGGTCAGCATCTTGCCGTTCAACAGCAGGGTCTGGCCCGGTTTCCAGGAGGCAACTTCTTCCTTGGTCAGGGTGTCGAGGTCGATGCGCTTCGATTTTTCCGTGTCGGCGACCCATTGCACGTCCGGCCAGTCCGACAGCAAAGGCGGATCGATGTAGGCCGGGCCGGAGCCGTCGAGGACGAAGTGCGCATGGCGGGTGGCGGCGCAGTTCGGGATCATGGCGACCGGCTTGGAAGCGGCGTGGGTCGGGTACATGTTGATCTTGACGTCCAGCACGGTGGTCAGGCCGCCCAGTCCTTGCGCGCCGATGCCCAGCGCGTTGACCTTTTCATACAGCTCGATGCGCAATTCCTCGGTCTTGTTTTGCGGGCCGCGCTGCAGCAGTTCATACATGTCGATGTGGTCCATCAGCGATTCCTTGGCCATCAACATGGCCTTTTCGGCGGTGCCGCCGATGCCGATGCCCAGCATGCCGGGCGGGCACCAGCCGGCGCCCATGGTCGGCACGGTTTTCAGGACCCAGTCGACCACTGAGTCGGACGGGTTGAGCATGACGAACTTGGACTTGTTTTCCGAGCCGCCGCCCTTGGCCGCGACTTGCACGTCGACGGTGTTGCCCGGCACGACTTCCATGTGGACTACCGCAGGGGTGTTGTCCTTGGTGTTCTTGCGCTCGAACAGCGGATCGGCGACCACGGAGGCGCGCAGCACATTGTCCGGGTTGGCGTAGCCGCGGCGCACGCCTTCGTTGACGGCGTCGGTGATCGAGCCCTTGAAGCCTTCGAAGCGCACATCCATGCCGATCTTCAGGAACACGTTGACGATGCCGGTATCCTGGCAGATCGGCCGGTGGCCTTCGGCACACATTTTCGAGTTGGTCAGGATTTGCGCGATGGCGTCCTTTGCCGCCGGGCTTTGCTCGCTCTCGTAGGCGCGTGCCAGGTGCTTGATGTAGTCGGCCGGATGGTAATACGAAATGTATTGCAGGGCGGCGGCGACCGATTCGATCAGGTCTTCTTGCTTGATGATAGTCATGCGAGTGCTTTCAAAATATCAATGATGGGAATTCGGTCCGTGTACACCGGCGAGCAGGCGGTCGGTATAGGCGATTGCCAGCGCCGACAGCAGGAAGGTAATGTGGATGCCGGTTTGCGCCAGCAGCACCTTGGTGTCATAGGCACTGGCGTTGATGAATGTTTTCAGCAGATGGATCGATGAAATGCCGATGATGGCGGTGGCCAGTTTGACCTTCAGCACCGAGGCATTCACGTGCGACAGCCATTCCGGCTGGTCCGGATGATTCTCCAGGTTCATGCGCGACACAAAGGTTTCATAACCGCCGACGATCACCATGATCAGCAGGTTGGAAATCATCACCACGTCGATCAGGCCCAGCACCACCAGCATGATGGTGCTTTCGGTGAGCTTGGTGCCACGCGGAGCGCCGTCCACCGAGACGGCGGTCAGGATGTGTTCGAGCGAGGTGGCGTTGCCGAGCGCGGCGCCGATCAGGTCGCTCAGTTCGACCCAGAAATGGAATACATAGACGGCTTGCGCCAGGATCAGGCCCAGGTACAGTGGCAATTGCAGCCAGCGGCTCATGAAAATCAGGTTGGGGAGGGGACGGATCGGCCGGCTCGCCCGCAGTTCTGGATCTTCCTTCAAGGACATGCTTTTTTCCTGTAATGATGCTTGGGATAAAAAATGAATCCCGCAATTTTACACGGCGGCGGCCAAGGCTTGCACGGTCTCGTATGCGCGGATGTCGGGTTGTGCAGGATTAACTTGTCAAAAAATAAGACTTTTCCGGATAGTCGTGCAAAGCGAATGGCAGGGGATACAATAAGAAACAATAAAAAAAATGTGTAATTTCATCAATAACAATGACTTGCAGGAGAACTTTATGGCTGATATCGAAAGCGCGAAGCAGGAAAGCCGGGTCTTCAACCCGCCCGCCGATCTGGCAAAGAACGCCGCAATTTCCGGGATGGACGCTTACCATGCGTTATGTGCCGAGGCGGAGCGCGATTACGCAGGTTTCTGGGCCAGGCTGGCGCGCGAAACCCTCGACTGGCACAAGCCCTTCACGCAAACCTTGGACGAGTCGAATGCGCCGTTTTACAAGTGGTTCGGCGATGGCGAACTGAACGTTTCCTGGAATTGCCTGGATCGCAACCTTGCCAATGGCAATGCCGACAAGACCGCGGTGATATTCGAGGCCGATGGCGGCGAAGTCACGCAGGTGAGCTACCGCGAATTGCACCAGCGCGTATGCAGGCTGGCCAATGGCCTCAAATCCCTGGGCATCCGGAAGGGCGACCGCGTGGTCATTTACATGCCGATGTCGGTCGAGGGCATCGCCGCCATGCAGGCGTGCGCGCGCATCGGCGCCACCCATTCGGTGGTGTTCGGCGGTTTTTCCGCCAAGTCGCTGCACGAGCGCATCCTCGATGCGGGCGCCGTGGCGGTGATCACCGCCGACGAGCAACTGCGCGGCGGCAAGCACCTGCCGCTCAAAGCCATCGTCGACGAAGCGCTGGCGCTGGGCGGTTGCGACAGCGTGCGCAATGTGGTGGTGTACCGCCGCACCGGCGGCAATGTGGCTTTCTCGGCCGGCCGCGACCTCTGGCTGCACGAGCTGGTGGCGGATCAGGCCGATGCGTGCGAGCCGGAGTGGGTGGATGCCGAGCATCCGCTCTTCATCCTCTACACCTCGGGTTCCACCGGCACGCCCAAGGGCGTGCAGCATTCCTCGGGCGGCTACCTGCTGTGGGCGGCGCTGACCATGAAGTGGACCTTCGACATCAAGCCGGCCGACGTCTTCTGGTGCACCGCCGACATTGGCTGGATCACCGGCCACACCTACATCGCCTACGGCCCGCTGGCGGCCGGGGCGACGCAAGTGGTCTTCGAGGGTATTCCGACCTACCCGAACGCCGGCCGCTTCTGGGACATGATCGCGCGCCACAAGGTCAGCATTTTCTATACCGCGCCCACCGCCATCCGTTCCTTGATCAAGGCGGCCGACGGCGACGCCACCGTGCATCCGGCGAAATACGATCTGTCCAGCCTGCGCATCCTGGGTTCGGTGGGCGAGCCGATCAATCCGGAAGCCTGGATGTGGTACTACAAGAACATCGGCCACGAAAAATGCCCGATCGTCGATACTTTCTGGCAAACCGAAACCGGCGGCCACATGATTTCGCCGCTGCCGGGCGCCACGCCCATGGTGCCGGGCTCCTGCACGCTGCCTTTGCCGGGGATCATGGCGGCCATCGTCGATGAAACCGGGAATGACTTGCCCAACGGCCAGGGCGGCATCCTGGTGGTCAAGCGGCCGTGGCCGGCGATGATCCGCACCATCTGGAACAACCCGGAACGCTTCCAGAAGGGTTACTTCCCGGAGGAGTTCGGCGGCAAGCTGTATCTGGCGGGCGACGGCGCCATCCGCAACAAGGACACGGGCTACTTCACCATTACCGGCCGCATCGACGATGTGCTGAACGTCTCCGGCCACCGCATGGGCACCATGGAAATCGAGTCGGCGCTGGTGGCGCATCCGCTGGTGGCGGAAGCGGCGGTGGTGGGCAAGCCCGACGAGACGACGGGCGAGGCGATCTGCGCCTTCGTGGTGTTGAAGCGTTCGCGCCCCACTGGCGAGGAAGCCAGGCAGATCGCCAAGGAATTGCGCGACTGGGTGGCCAAGGAAATCGGCCCGATCGCCAAGCCCAAGGAATTGCGTTTCGGCGACAACCTGCCCAAGACCCGTTCCGGCAAAATCATGCGGCGGCTGTTGCGCGTGCTGGCCAAGGGCGAGGAAATCACCCAGGATATCTCGACCCTGGAAAACCCCGCCATCCTGGACCAGCTCAAAGAGGCGCAGTAAAGCCTTCGGTAGCAAATCAAGCCGGCGCGGCGCAGGCCCCGCCGGCTTTTTTCATGCGGATTTTTTGTGCCGATGCGGGCGGGCGCTTCAGCGCGGCGTGCTGCGCGCCCAGCGCACGATGTCGGCGGCGCCCATTGCACCTGCCTGGCGGCGGATCTCGCGGCCATGGTGAAAAATCGCCAGAGTTGGGATGCTGCGGATGGCATAGCGGGCGGCGAGCGCCTGTGCTTCTTCGGTATTGATCTTCACGAGGCGAAAATGCGGTTCCAGCTGCGCTGCTGCCTGCTCGAACGCCGGCGCCATCATGCGGCAGGGGCCGCACCACGGCGCCCAGAAATCGACCAGCAGCGGGATGTCGCTCTTTTCCAGTTGTCGCTCGAATGCGGTCGTCGTCAAAGCCAGTGGCTGGCCTGAAAAGAGCGGTTGATGGCAGCGGCCGCAATCGGGTGATTCGCGCAGGCGCTCTTCGGGTACGCGGTTGATTGCCTGACAGGCGGGGCAGACGAGGTGCAGGGACATGGCTTGCCTTATGACGGAGGTAGGGACGCCGGCATTGCCCGACGCCATGTGTCTGAACATGGTGGCATGGCGGGCAAATTCAAGATATTGACTGACGGGCGTCTCGGGACGGCTCAGGCAGTCTCAGGGTTGCAGCACGTACTTGCCGGGCGCATCGTACAAGATTTTGCCGAACGGCGGCGGGGCGATGTGTTTGCCGGCATGCTTGCGCAGCCAGCGTTCCCATTCCGGCCACCAGGAGCCTTCCTGGCGCGGCGTTCTGGCTTGCCAGATGTCCGGGTCGACGTACGGGTCATGGTGCTGGACGGTCGCCACCTGGTAGCTGCGCCGCGGTTGCCCTGGCGGCGATACCACGCCGGCATTGTGGCCGCCGGTGGTCAGCAGGAAGGTGACTTCCGTGTCGGCCAGCAAATGGATCTTGAAGGCCGAGCGCCATGGCGCGACGTGGTCGGTCAGCGTGCCGACCGAAAAGATCGGCACGCGGATATCGGTCAGCGCAACCGGTTGCTCATTGACGCAATAGCTGCCTTCGGCCAGTTCATTGTCGAGGAAGAGCTTGCGCAGGTATTCGGAATGCATGCGGAAAGGCATGCGCGTGGCATCGACGTTCCAGGCCATCAGGTCGTTTTCCGGCTCGGATCTCCCGAGCAGGTACTGGTTGAGCCGGCGTGACCAGATCAGATCGTTCGAGCGTAGCAGTTGAAAGGCGCCCGCCATCTGCTTGGTGTCGAGATAGCCCTGGTCCCACATGATCGCTTCGAGCAGGGTGACCTGGCTTTCGTCGATGAACAGTGACAGCTCACCAGGCTCCTTGAAATCAACTTGCGAGGCGAACAGCGTCATGCTGGCCAGGCGCCGGTCATGGTGGCGCGCCATGGCGGCGGCGGCAATCGACAACAGTGTGCCGCCCAGGCAATAGCCGACCGCATTGACATGCTGCGCGCCGGTCTGTTCCAGCACTGCCTCCAGCGCATCCATCACGCCCAGCTTGCGATAATCCTCCAGCGACATGTCGCGGTCTGACGCCTGCGGGTTTTTCCAGGAAATCATGAAGACGGTATAGCCCTGGTCGAGCAGATACTTGACCAGGGAATTTTTTGGCGACAGGTCGAGGATGTAATACTTCATGATCCAGGCCGGCACGAACAGGACCGGGGTTTCATGCACGGTTTCGGTGGTCGGCTGGTAGCGGATCAGTTCAATCAGGCGGTTGCGGAACACGACTTTGCCTGGCGTGATGGCCAGGCTTACGCCAACCTTGAAGGCGGACCTTTCTTGTGGGTGCGTATCGTTGATCGAATGTTCCATATCCCTCAGGGCGTTTTGCATCCCGGCGAGCAGGTTGCGTCCGCCGCTGTGCACGGTTTCATTCAAGACCACCGGATTGGTGAGCAGAAAATTCGAGGGAGAATACATGTCGAGTATCTGTCGCACCATGAAATTAACCACTTCTTCATGATGCAGCGATACGCCGGAAACATCGGTGGTGGCGCGGTGCCACCATTGCTGTGTCAGCAGAAAACCCTGTGAAATGACATTGAAGGGCCAGTGGCGCCAGGCAGGGTCGGCAAAGCGCTTGTCCTGCGGCAACGGCGTGACGGAGGTACGCTCGGCATGCGGATCGTCCTGGGCTACTTCCAGTTCATACTCGCTCCAGCGCCAGATTTTCCGTGCCGCTTCGGTCAGCAACTCCTGTTGCTTGGAAGGCGAGTACTGCAAGTGCACCAGCCAGTCGACGTATGCCATCCAGACCGACATCGGCGAGATGTTCGCCGTCATCTTGCCTATCCCGGCCTTGAGTATGCGGTCAAGGTTATCGCCGGGCGCCTGATTGTAGGGCTCGTGATAAAAGGGAAAGTTCCGGTGCAGGCTGCCAAGCCATGGGCTGGCCATGCGCTCGACGTCTGCCGGGACGGCTGTCTTGTCCATGGCGATCGGTCTTTCCTGAGGTAATAATCCATACCTTAGTCAAGACTCGAGTTTCGGTATTTGCGTTGTATCAGCTTTCTTTGCGCACGAACCCTGTGCCGTCATGTCTGCGTTGCTATGCCGTCAGACATGAAAAACCCCGCCCGGCTTGCGCGCGGGCGGGTTTTTCCTGGCAAAGGCAATTGTCAGCCTTTTTTCAGGCATTCCTTCATGAACGCCTTGCGTTCATCGCCTTTTTTGCCGGTGGCGTCCTTGTTGCAAGTCTTCATTTTTTCTTGTTGCGCCTTGCGGCCGTCGACAGGTGCGGCCGGCTTGGCGCTCAGGCACTGTTTCATGAATGCCTTGCGTTCATCACCCTTCTTTGCGCCGGCATCCTTGTTACAGGTCGTCATCTTGCTTTGTTGCGTAGTCGGTTGCTGCGCAGGCGGTTGTTGCGCGGTTTGCGCGTGTACGGCCTGTATGGCGAGTGGGGCAGTCAGCGCGAGTAATACGAGCAGTTTTTTCATGCACTTCTCCTGAGGGTGGCAAGGCAGTTCGGCGTAGATGGATGCAGTGTTTGAAACGGCTTTCATTACAGCACAAAGTGGTCAACAGGCGCTAATTATTCGATGCTCAATCCGTATCGTTCCAGGAATCGCGCGATGCATGGGTGATATAGGCTCGATCGTAGCAATAAACATTATCGAGGTCTTTGATTGTCACACCGTCTTCCGAAGTGGCGCAGACAAGATAAAAGCTGGCAAGTGCAAGTAGCAGGATCACCAGTACCGTCACGAAAAAAAGCATTTGACTCCTATCATTAATGCGATTGGCGATTGTAGATTGAATTTGATTCTTGGGCGCAAGATTTCTAGTGGCGTGGCCGGGTAATTCGGCCAGTGCTGGAAGTGCGAATAATTAATTTAATATTAATATTTTGGATGTGTTCATGTTTTGCGATGCTTGCCGGGGCATTCCGGCGAACTGGCCGGTAATTGCCGGGATTAACCATTGACGAGCCGCAACGATGATTCGGCAATCGCTTTTATCCTTTTCGTGTGGACTTGATTTCCTTTGTGATTCGGGAGGATGGCGATGCTGAACGATCTGGTAAGCAATGAACCCGGCCTGGATGGCGTAGCGTTTACCGTCGCGGAAGGGTTTTCCTGCCGCAAGTGCATTGTGCTTAGACAAGCCTTGTATCTACTTTCCGAAGATGCCGATCCGCAGGACCTGGCGGCGATTTATCGGCGCAACGAATATCGCATCCAGCAAGTGGCGCGGCGCCTGCTCAACTCTGGCCAGGCTGGCATGCCTCTGATCATCGGTCCGTGGTCGTTCCGCCCGCACGCCGCCTGACTGCGGGGCTACGGCATATTCGCATTTTGCCAGCGGCGCTGCGATCCTTTACACTGTGCCCGGGATGACGGGCGCGTTTGCGCTGACTGCGCTGGCAGGCTGATTGTCGCGTGGCCGCATTCCTTTTGCCTTGCAACGACCGGGAATCTTGACGCAAACATGCCTGCCGCGCCTTTTATTACCTTCAAGCGTCTGCTGTGGGGCTGTGCCGTGGCCCTGGCTGTGCTGATGCTGACAGTGACGCTGCTGGCCGAGCGCATGCAGATTGCACCACGCAGTCTCGGGCCTTACCTGGAACGCCGTACCCAGGGCCATCATGCGCGCATTGAGAGCTTGGGCCGCTGGGCTAATCGCAAGCTGGTTGCGCTCGACCGCGGCGACCAACTGCCCTTTGTGCTGCCGCCACTGGTGCCTGGCGCCCAGGCACAGCCGCCGGCGCCGCTCAATGCAGCCCTGTCGCGCGCTGCCGCGGAAAAACAGGTGGTATTCGTCGATTCCGCAGCTGCTGCGCGCAACGCGATACAGGCAGCCCGCGCGGGTGATGTGATTACTTTTCTGCCGGGCCGTTATTTTTTCAACGGCAGATCCATTTACGCCAGCCAGCCGGGCAGCCCCGGCGGGCCGATCACCGTGCGCGCGCAGCAGCCCGGCACAGTCACCCTCCTGTTCGACCTTGATGAAGGATTCAAGGTGTCGGCGCCGTACTGGATATTTGAAAATCTGACGATCAAGGGTGTTTGTCCGCAGCACAGCAATTGCGAACATGCTTTTCATGTCGTCGCGCAGGCCGCCGGTTTTGTCGCGCGCAATAACGTCATTACCGATTTCAACGCGCACTTCAAGATCAATGGCGAGGGGCAGCATTACCCGGATCATGGCGTCATTGAAGCGAATACTCTGAGCAATACCAGCGTGCGTCAGACAGCCAACCCCGTGACGCCGATCGATCTGGTCGGCGCCAGCGACTGGATCATCCATGGCAACCTGATCAGCGACTTTATCAAGGGCGATGGCAATCTTGTCAGTTATGGTGCGTTTGCCAAGGGCGCTGGCAGCGGCAACCGCTTCGAACGCAACATCGTGTTGTGCGAGCATGCGCTGCGCGGTGCGCCCGGCCAGCGCGTCGGCCTGTCGCTGGGGGGCGGCGGCACCGGCAGCAGCTACTGCCGCGACCGTCGTTGCCTCACGGAGCACGATGGCGGCAGCATCGAGTCCAACCTGATCGCTTCCTGCTCTGATGACGGCATTTATCTCAACCGTGCATCCGCCAGCAGGGTGACCCACAACACACTGCTCGATACCGCTGGCATCACCGTGCGTTTTGCCGTCAGCAGCGCTGATATCGAGGGCAACCTGGTCGATGGCGTGATCCGCAGCCGCGATGATGGCGTGGTGCGCAGCGCCGACAATGTTACCTCTGCCATGGCTGCCAGCTTCCTCGGGTGGCACTCGGTCCGTGGCCTGTACCGGCAGGCGGCAACGCTTGACCTGGCCTGGCGCGCGGCGCCGCCCCGGCGCGATGGCGGCGCAACGCCGGCTGTCGACCTGTGCGGCAGGGGGCGGCCGGTGCCGGCCGTGTATGGCGCGTTCGAGGATTTTTCAGCTTGTCTGGCGGCCCCAGGCAAAGTACGGGACCTCCCGGCAGTTGCTTCTGCAATGCGCTGACTTGTGCACACGAACAGTGAACAAACTTGTGGATAAGTGCCGAGTGGGTTTGTTAAGTTTATGATTTTAAATGTTTATTTCCTGCTGGTAAAAAATAGGGCAGGCGCTTGGCTAACGTACTTTTTCGAGCAAGATGCGGGTTTGTAATTCGGTGAGTGCAGATAAGGCACCTTGCCAGCCCAGCCTTAATTCCTGCAGGGATTCCGCCATCATTTCGAACGCCATGCTTGCCGCATGCCGCTGCGGAGTGGCAGCTCGCTCAGCCTCAATGTGAAACAGCAGCCGTTCCAGGCCTGGGCGTCGCTCCGGCGGTGCGGCGTCCAGCGCATCCTGCAACAAGTGACGACGCAGGGCCTCGAAAGCTTCCCTGTCATGCTGGTACAGCGTCACCAGCATGTCGAAATCCGGAATGGCAGGATGAAGCGGCATGGCAGACTCCCGGTAACCATTGTGATTGCTTTCACAATAAAATGTCTTGGGTAGTGCCGCTTGTGCTTAGTCAATTAATCAGCCCGTCTTGCATGTCACCGCGCAAATGAGCGCGACGGCTGACTTGGCCTCCATTGCCAAGAGCCGGTGCCGGATGATCAGGTCAGCATTGGCAGCCGAAAATCATGCGGCGCTCCTTGGCGCGGTCATTGTCTTCGTAGATGGCTTCCCTGCATTCGGCGCTGCAATAAGTGCGATGCGTATACAAGGGCTTATTGCAGTACCAGCAATGCGCCTTAACAACGGCACCTTCCACCGCGCTGGCGGTATCGCCCGAAAAAATGTGCCGTTCCCTGCTGTCGCCCGGATGTTGTGATGTAATTTGCATCTTTCGCTCCTTAATTTTAATCAGTGCATGATCTGCAATTGATTGATTAAGGTTAATTCCAGAGTGCTGGAACGCCGTGATAAAAATCAAATAAACGGCAGTGGAAAGATGCGGCGGCGCGTTTACTGCTTGTCGGCTTCTTTGGCAGAAGGCCTGTTGTTCAATTCTTCGCGGATGATTTGCGCTTCCTTGCGGGCTTTTTCGAGTTGCTCGATCAATTGCGGGATGTCGTCAGGATGGACTGTTATGATCGCCACTTCCTGGTTGTAGTTTTCCTGCTTCATGCGGACCTGTCCCAGGCGTCCGGTGGAAACCTCGACGGAATCTCTTAATTCAAAAATTGTGTTGCTCATGATGCTAATCGGGGCGGCATTGATCTTGCTGACTATTCTACTGTAAATGCTGACAGTAGTTCGTTGTAATCCGGCGGTTGCGCATCCGGGCAAAATGTGTACCGTGGCGCTAGTGCGGGCAGGCCGGGCGCAGACCTGCCTGATTTTTCATCGGCCTGAAAAAAACTTTTAAAAACAATCGCTTAAGTGGTCTTTTCGGTACTTGTCCACAGTATTGTCCACGGTTAGTGTGAGTAATCCACAGGGGGCTGCAGCAAGCGCGCCTTGCCCCCTCATACTGCGACCGGCGCCTTGATGGCAGCGTGCGACTGGTAGCCGACGATCTCGAAATCCTCGAACCGGTAGTCGAAGATCGAATCCGGCTTGCGCCGGATGTTCAGGGTTGGCAGCGGGAAGCTTGTGCGCGAGAGTTGTTCGCTCACCTGATCCATGTGGTTGGAATACAGGTGGCAGTCGCCGCCGGTCCAGATGAAGTCGCCCACTTCCAGGCCGGCTTGCTGGGCCATCATGTGGGTCAGCAGGGCGTAGGAAGCGATATTGAAGGGCACGCCCAGAAACTTTTATATACTGTGCGAATGTTCAATACATGATTTTTGTTGAATTTTGTCAGAATTTAAATTGAACAAAATGAATATTTTGTTCAATACGGTCGGGGCCAAAGTGGTAGTAAGCACTAATTAATCTTGCTATAGAGTGATTTTTTAAAAAATTTTCTAATCCGCCTGCTATTCAGAATTCCTGCTTAACTCTTCGGCTCTTGCCATGAGCTTGGATGGCAATGTTCCTAGTGCACTAGCAAGGGCAAATATAGTATCCAGCGCCGGATTAGTCAGGCCACGCTCTATCAAAGATATGTAATTCGAATGCAATTTTGCATTTTCGGCTAGTTCTTCTTGAGTAAGCCGACACCCGAGCCGAGCCTCTTTAACAGCCTGGCCAAAGGCTTGCGGATGATCCATTAGACAACTTCCAATAAAAATTCCTTGGAAGTCTGTCAGCCCTTCTATGTATAATCCACACAATATATTGTGTCACAATATATTGTTAATTATGCCTATAGGCAACTAATTCAAAACCCTTATGCTTACATCGACTTCCTCAATCACAACTCGCGTCTGTAACGAATTAGAGGTTAGCGAGCGAGGTATACGGCACTGGTCAATGGCTGAAATCGAAGCACCGTCTTGGTTTCAGATAGAAATTTGTTCAATGCACGGTACCCCCCGGTTAATAAAGTCATGCATTGTTCCAAATTTCGAAGTTGCACAATCACAAATCAAAACTATTCGTGACGTAGCTTGGGTTGATCTTCGCATGTACGCGCGCCTGCCCATGCTTTCGACGAAAGGATTCATTCTTGAGTCAATCCAACACGTATATCGAACTAATGAGGGGACGCATGTCTTTGCTCTTAAGTCAGGATTAATGCTATACGAATCGCAACAGAACTCTACGGCACATCCATCATTGGAAAATGCAAAGCAGGTCTATAGCAAGCGATGGCCCCATCCCTAATAAGCTACCGCCGACACTGTCCCGGACTAATCACGAGCAACAAAGTTGATGACTGTGTTTATATCCAGTATTCTGGCGGCAAGGAGGTGGAGCGATGAATAATAATGAACAAGCAACATCAATGACGCCGAACGGCGAGGAAGCCAAATTTGCCAAAGTGCCAGAGGATTTTCCGCAGCCAGCGCACATAGGTGCCATTGGCGGCGCCCAACCCAAAGTCCTGACGGTCGAGTACAAAGGCCGGTTTTATCCCGCTGGTGGCACCCCGCCAGAGCGCTACGAAAGGTGGGACATCTGTGAAGATTTGGCTCGGCAATTTGCACAAAAACCCCTTGACTCGAAGGCGGGGAATCGCGCGCATATGTCTGAAAGCGAGATACTCGACCAGTACCTGCTGCGCCTGATCAAAACCAGGTGGACCTCAGAGCCGGAAGCAAGGTGGATTATTCGGCGAACCGCAGCCAAACTAAACTGGCCAACACCATCGGCAGCTATAGAGTCAAAAAAGTAGTTACCTTTTAGAGACACTACCATCCGAAGAGCCAAAAAGAGAATAAGAAATGCGCAGCGAGATCAAGTCCATGCACATTACCCCTGCCGACGGCAATGTGTTCGCCGATTTGGGGTTTGAGCCCGAAGAAGCCACAACATTGAAGGCTGAATCACAGCGAATCATCTCCGAGAAGCTGGCCATCAAAGATTTCCTGGTGACTGAGCTGGCAGGATGGATTGAAGCGAGAAATCTAAAGACGGCTGAGGCGGCGAAGATTCTTGGTGCAACACACTTACGTCTTTCTGATGTCATCAACAAGAAAGCCAGCAACTTCACTATTGATGCCTTGGTGGACATGCTGGCATGAGCCGGCGTTGTGACATTAGAAAGTTATGAATACACATAGGTTAGCGGTATTGCGCCCCGTAATATTTTTAGACATGGACGACGTGTTGTGTATCAGTAATGAATACAACAGTTTCCAAGTGATGATGTGTTTCCGAGAAAACCAGCTTGACTGGCCAGAATTGTGGGCAGGTTTAGTCGATGCCGGCACCGCAAAAAACTTGCAATCCCTACATCAAGATTTCAATCCACAATACGTCGTCAGCTCAAGTTGGGCAAATTACCTCGACCGCTCGCAAATGTGTGAAGTGTTCGCACGCACCCAACTAGATTATGTGAGCGAAAATCTGCACGGGGAATGGAAAACTCCTCGTGCTCAAACTATGAGTCGCAGGGAGGAAATTGAGGCTTGGTTGAAAAAGCATCACACCGTGACCCAACCCATCCTGGTTTTGGATGACACAGATAGCGGCTCAAGCCTGATCCAATCACCCCTTGCGACCTACGGATGCGTCATATTCTGTGATCGATATATCGGGTTTAGCGAAGAAAAGTTGATATCGGCTCAGCAGAGCCTGCTGCAACAGTGTTCCGAGGGTGGGATTACTTTTCCAAAAGTTATCCTTTAACGGCAAAAGCCAGATGAAAAAGCGACTTAAAGATGTGATCGGCAGCCTGTACAGGCCATCTTCCGGCCCGAGGCAGGCGTTTGCTCTCCCTCGGGCAGATGCTGAACAGCTGCCAAGATTGGCATCCGTAGCAGTCATCTCCATCACCGCACCAGAGCGCCCCCCTGCGGCACTCGACGGATTCGAGCACCTTCTGCGGCTGAGCTTTGCAGACGTAGATTTTCTCAATCCAAATATCTCGGCAAGAGCGAAAGACAAGCTTCCTCACGCATTCAAAGCTACACACGCGGAGCAGATACACAGTTTTATCGATCAGTTGCCAGAGCACGTTTCGTCAATCGTCGTGCATTGCGAGGGCGGATTTTCGCGGTCATGTGCCGTGGTACTGTGCCTGCATAACCTATACGGTTACCAAGTTGATCTTTCAGAGCTAGAGCAAGCGAATCCCTCGATAGTGAAAGTGCTCATGCAGCCAACCGCTCGCAAAACGAAAAAATGAACCCCACGGGAGAGGCAATACTTGGCAACTCCATTTAAGAATTCCATCCTGAAATTGCCGCGCTGTGGTATTCGCTGGGGTGGCTGAACAACGTCTAGTGGCAATGATGGAAGATCCACCTAATCAAGTGCCCTGCACACGCGGGCCAACTGAGCAAGAAATTCGCCGCGATTGGCAATCGATTCTCGGACATTTGTTTCCCGGTGCCGTCGTCTCCCACAAGAGTGCGATGCTTGGCGGACTGACACCCGACGGGAAAATCACACTGAGCCACCCCGCGCTCTTCAATGCAAAGACAGCTTTGCCTGGAATAACCTTGGTCCTGCTCAAAGGGCCTGGCCCATTGCCCGGTGATATTGCCCTGGGTGCCAGCGGCCTTTATTGGTCTTCCCGGTCGCGTATGCTGCTAGAAAACTTGGGTAAGTCACATGGCACTCACCCGCATACATCCGGCAAGGAACAGGTAGAAGAAAAGCTTGTTGAGATTCTTAATGCCAATGGTGAGAGCGCACTCCAGCGCGTGCGCGATGAAGCCCGTGCATTGCAAATACAGCTGGATGCCCGGCATGAGTTCGATGTTTTGAATGTGCTGATCGGCGCCTTGCTCGGGGGCGACGATAAGGGGATCCTCACTACCAGGTCTGGCGTGCTAGCGGCCCGCGGAACGCCAGTGGACTCTGAGCGGCTTTATCGCTTTAATCTCCTCGCTGACTATTTGTGCACTACACCCGTGCCAGATTTTCCCGATGTCGCCGCCCAAGAACCGGCGCGCACGCACTTTGCAGTTCTGGAGTCATACTTTTCTAATTTCGTCGAAGGAATCCAGTTTCCAATTGAAGAAGCTAAAGATATCGTTCTGCAAAACAAGATCGTACCGCATCGCTTTGAGGACTCGCACGATCTTGTTGGCGTATTCAATCTGATCTTGCATCCAGACTATCGCAGCAATCTCCCGGCGCCCAATGACATTCTCGAAAAGATACGCGAGCGCCATTGCCTAATGATGTCGCGCCGGCCGGAAGCCATGCCTGGCGAATTCAAGAAGCAGAGCAACTTCGCTGGCCTAACCCAATTCGTCAGCCCTGGATTCGTACTTGGCACGCTCCTGGAGGGCGTTACGCTTGCTTCCAGTGTTCCCGAAGGATTGGCTCGCGCCATTTACTACGCCTTCCTGGTCGCAGAGATTCATCCTTTCCGCGACGGGAATGGACGGCTTTCTCGGCTGTTCATGAATGCCGAACTTTCCCGCTGTTGGCGAAGCCGCATTCTCATCCCGACGCTGTATCACGCGCAGTACCTGGATGCCCTAAGGGCGCTAACGCGGCGCAACGATCCGGAGCCGCTCGTACGCGCAATTGGCCATATCGCCAAATGGACGACTTTATTCGACTACCAGGACCTGAAACAGGTCGTGCAGGCGATGGAGGCCGCTCATGCATTTGAGGAAAACCTGCGCGAATTCCGCTTATTGACACCAACAGGGGGGTGTTCGCCTGAAAAGCGTCACAATAATTTGTGTGAATTGGCGCTTCACTTGGCAGGATTTGCCTAATTGCGGACTGCTTGGTCCTGGTGTCACGACAGCCAAGTGATCAAAAATGAAGCAAAAGTTACGCACAAAAATCGTTCATAACATTGTGGATAAGCTATGGGGAATTCCCCTAAGCAAATGATTCATAAGGGAAATTTTATCCTGCTCAAAAAACGATGCATCGGCATCATCCACAGGGCTGTCCATGGGGATATGCACAACAAGTACCTCTGGGGTGTGCACAGGAATTCCACAGGCTTATATCATTGTTAAAAACTGCCCGAAATATAAATGGCTGCTCCTGACCGATAGCAGAGGTCTGACTCATACGGTTTGTTGGCTAAGTAGATGTCCGCTTCCGGCCAAAACCGGACGGTCGAACTGTCCTCCCTAAAGCAGTCATTGGATTCCTCCTCCTCTCCCATATTCATGGGATGGCCAAGGCGAGAAGGCAGATATACCATCTTGCTGAATAGACATAAAACTATGTTTCGGGCATGCTATCTTAATTGTCTTGAATGCAATATTGCGAGATGCATTCCACTCCGGATGCGTCGGCAGTGTTTTTAGATGAAAACTGACGTTTTTCATATTTAATTAGTACTGTTGTTATGCACAGTATTTCATTGAAATGCCTATGGATGCTGCGTTCTGGAGGATCCGGTCGTCCAGGTTAGGTGGCGCAAGGCCAGATTAAGCGGACACCAGATGCCAGGAACCAGTAATGGGTGTCAGTTTTTTCTGTTTAATTAGTACTGTCTATTTGTACAGAAAATCGTCAACAACAGGTGGGCAGGGCGTTTCCGCGAATATGGTCGGCCATGTTAGGTGGCAGAAGGCCAGAAAAAGCGGACAACGGTGTCCACCTAATTAAAGTTATACCGCATGAATCGATTACTACAGCTTCAAGAGTGGTATGAATCCCAATGTAACGGTGATTGGGAACATACCTACGGGATTAGTATTGGCACACTTGATAATCCAGGTTGGCTTGTCGAGATAGATCTGGCTGAAACACAACAATATGGGGTGCATTTTGTGGAGCTTCAGCGCGGTGATTGTGAGCGTGATTCTGACTGGATAAGTTGTAAAGCTACCGATTCAAAATTTACGGGTACCGGTGGAGCTAGAAACTTAGAGGAGATCTTGGATGCTTTTCTCTCTTGGGCTAACAGCAATTCCAATAATGCGGCATAACTCGTTGTTCAACCCAGACAAGCGCCAAAGAGCAGGCCGCTTCGCGGCCCATGGCGCATGCTGGTCAACGCGGCGTTAGACGGCTAATTGTTCAATAAGCGACATCGCAAGGAGACGCTAATGATCATGTTTAGTACTACCCGGCAGTTTGCAGTAACACCTACAGAGGTATTTGCTGCAATTAAGGATGCGAAGCGCCTCGCTAAATGGTGGGGGCCAAATGGATTTTCAAACCATTTTGAGGTGTTTGAATTTCAGACCGGCGGAAAATGGATTTTCAGCATGATTGGCCTAGATGGGAAAACTTACCCCAATGAATCTGTGTTTTCAAGCATTGAGGATAATCGACAGGTTGTGATTCAGCACGTCTCTCCGCCGCAATTCCAACTCACGATCACGCTAGAGCCTTCATCTGAAGGCACGCTAGTTCGCTGGGAGCAGGCATTTGCTGACGAATCAGTCGGTCAAGCTATTCGCCATATCGTCGAGCCCGCGAACGAGCAGAATCTTGATCGATTGAGCGTTGAACTGGGTTTGGCCAATGCGCACGCCGTCTAACTCGTCGCTCAACCGGGACCCGCAACAAGGACTGCCGCTTCGCGGCAAGGTTGCGTGCGCTGTTAGCGCGGCGTTATACATACGGAGACATAATGAGAAAAGTTTTACAAATACTGTTTTTTTGTTTTGCTGTTGTGCCTATGGTCAATGCTGCGAATCAGACTGGAGCGAGAGCGCTTGTTGAGCGCGGGTTGGTTTCCTATATAAAGGAAGGTCCAGATGCCGCAATAAAAACATGGGTAAAAGGTGGCGGAATGGAGGGCAATACTCAGTCGCTCACTCAAGCAAATGGCCTGCGTCAAATTGAGGATTTTTATGGGAAGCCTGAAAGTTTCGACATCGTACGAGAGGTCGTTATTTCACCGCGCGCTCAAATGATTGTTTTTACTATCAACCATGCAAAAGGTATTGTGTTTGGTCGGTTCCAGGTTTATCGAACGCAGGGCGGTGAGTGGATCGCTACAGAATTTAAGTTTCACACTGAAGCAGCAGCGCTTCTTCCCGCTGAAATGGTCTTCGGAAAATAGCTATGTATAACTCGTCACTCAACCCGGACACTCAACATAAAGCTGCCGCTTCGCGGCCCATGTTGTGTGCCTGTTAGTTCGGCGTTAAATGTATGAGACGGAACGCAATGGGACTTGCCTTAAGAAACGCTTGGATTGGGTTAATGATATGTGTCTTACTATTCGCAGTAGGGGCACGGCAGTTTCAGGAAATGGATATTGCAGTTATATATTTCATGTTGTTTCTTACTTTTCCAGCCGGCCTGCTCTTTGCAGTAATAGTGGCTGCGTTATCGACACCCGAGCATTATTTGCCAGGAGGTCTGCTTGGGACACTAGTTGTATGGCCATTCTTTTTTATGTTTGGGTATATACAATGGTTCATCTTGATACCCGCTATATATCGACGCTATGCGAAGAGGCGTAGTGGTGAACATGCTAAATTCGAACCGCATATTTAACTCGTCACTCAACACGGAGCCACAACAAAGAATTTGCCGCTCTGCGGCAAAAGTTGTGGCCCGGTTAGCTCGGCGTTAGGAGTATTTTTTGGTTGATCCAAGTCCGTTTATCGATGCATTGGTTGGAAAGGTCGCTGCGCATGTTTGGCGTGGCCACGGCTCCGCGCTGTTCATCGAGTTCGGCGAGTTAACGCCGTCTAAGCGCAGAAATGGTACGGAAGGAAACCCTGAAGGCGAGCTGACTTTGATGATTGAGTGGAGCTGGAGAGTCGAGCGGCCTCAATCTATATTGGGTGGCTCATGGAGCTCAGTAGGGAAGTGGCCAGGGATGTTTAAGCAGATTATTGGTGCAACTGTCGAATCAGTACAAATATTTGGCCGGTTGCCTGAAATTTCTGTTGGGCTCTCAAACGGCCTGCATGTTGTTTCGTTTATGACAGCGGAAGGTCAGCCAGAATGGTCCGTCCTTACTAGAAAGCCGTTTATCGGGCATTTAGGTGTAAAGCGCGGGAGGCTTGCAATTGATCTACGCAACTCCTAACTCGTCACTCAACCCGGACACCCAGCAAAAGGCTAGCCGCTTCGCGGCTCGTGCTGGGCGCCTGTTAGTTCGGCGTTAGACCTCATGGCAACCAGATCAATCGCTCGGAAGCACCATTACGTACCGCAGGCATATCTTTCTGCGTTTACGTCAGAAGGCACCAAGGATAGTCAATTCTTTGTGCTTGACGTGGAAGGTGGTCGAGCATTCTGCACTTCTCCTGGTAACGTAAGCGCAAAGCGGGACTTCAATCGCATAGATGTCGAGGGGCTATCGCCAGATGCGGTTGAGAATGCGCTTGCTCCATTTGAGGGTGAAGCGGTAAATGCCATCCGTAGAGTTATAGAAAATCAAAGCTTTCCGAGTGACAGTGACTGGAATCTCATACTGAATCTTCTCGCACTTATTGCGGTTCGCAATCCCTGGATGCGCAATTCGTTCAATCGGTCTCGTGAGCAATTGCTACGAATGATTGGAGACATGTTGGCATCAGACGAGAGCCTCTGGAATGCGCATGTGCAGAAGGCCCGCGAAGCTGGTGAAAATATGCCCGACGTGCCCTTCGAGGAATTTAAGTCGTTCATCGAGAAAGACGACTATGACTTGGTATTTCACCCGCAAGAAAATCTACGTGTTGAGTTCAATGCCTTGGATAAAGTTTTGCCGCTTCTCGGCCAGAGAACCTGGTCTGTACTTGTTGCACCACCGACGGGACCGGAGTTCATATGTTCCGACCATCCAGTTACCTTGGCATGGAAGAACGGTCGCAAAGGGCCTGTTGGGTACGGATTACGCGAGACTGAAGTGTTCTTCCCGCTCGGCAGGCGCGTTGGCTTCTACGGGACATACGAAACGCCGCTTAAGCCGGTTGTCAATTGCCGACCTTTAAACGTGGCAATCATGAATGAGCGCGTAATGAACAATGCAGAGCGCCATGTGTACTCGGCCTTGAACACATTCTCCGTTTGGTACAACGGCGCGATTCAGGAGATTACCTGTGAAGTCTAACTTGTTATTCAACCCAGACGCACAGCAGAAAGCTTGCCGCTTCGCGGCACATGCTACGCGCTGGTTAACGCGGCGTTAAGCCTCATAAAAATGAAACGTGCACTATTTCACTACTGGACTGCATTGGCCATATTTATGGCGCTAGCAAGCAGTGCCGCTCAAGCGGCTGACCGAAACGTTCAAATTAATGAATTTGGCTTGGCCCATATTAGGGGGAAGCAGGCGTGCATTTCTATTTCACACATAGATAGGCCAGAAGGCAAAAAAGTAACTTTGGTAATAACCAAAAAAATTCAGAAGGTTGTTGCCGGAGTTATTGAACGTGAAGCTCGAAATGAATGCGATCATCTCGAAAGGGCAGATCTTCCAAGGCCTTATTACGTTGCTCGATTAGACGAGAGAGATGAGAACGAAATTGGCATAGCTGTGGCCATACTGAAACCACTCAGAATGCAAATATCAGGTGGTCGGGTGATTGGACGAGACGTGCAGAACGGAGATTTGTATGAATTTTCCGAATGTACGGGAGAAGAATCTATTCATTTGTTCTTATGGAAGCAAGAGCGTAAAGGACTTAACCCAATATGGCACGCCTACTACTATTTGCCATATTCCGTTGAGCCATCTTGTGGCACTCGTGAACACAAGGCTATGGACCAGCTTAACTCGTCGCTCAACCCGGAAGGCGCTTCGCGCCTCCGTTTAGCTCAGCGTTATGCATATCCATGACGCTGGACGAACTTGTTAAATCCATTCCTGACAGCGAAGCAGCACTGCGAACTGGCTTAGCGAAATGGATTGAGGAATGGAAGCGGAGCGCTGACTTATTGGAGGCATTGTGCCAGTTGATCGAAAAGTGGCATGGAAATTTCTGGTTCAAAGAGACGGACGTTTCAAATGGTTTCTATCAACGTTGGATTGAATTCAAAACCAAGGTGATCTATTGCATCGACGAGATGACAATGAATGAACGTCTCGTTGCGCTCAGCTTGGTAGGTTTTTGGGAGAGCGCAAATGAAAACGGTAGAACGATATTGCGAGCTAAGATAAATGCATAACTCGTCACTCAACTCGGACACGCGACAACAGCTTGCCGCTTCGCGGCAGTTGTCGCGTGCCTGTTAGCTCTGCGTTAGGCATATTTGGATGCACAGATAAAGCAATGACTATTCCAAGATTCTTTTGCATTTTTATTATCTCGATATGCGCGGTCTTTACTGTGCTCCCGAATGCATCGGCGTCCACTTGCGGCATGCTTTCTTACGCCGTCGATGATGCGCGCACGAAACTAAAACGCGCTGCCAATGAGAGCGATTTTGAAGATGCCAAAGATTATGCTCGGCGCGCAAAGAGTGCACTGGACGATGCGGCAATGGCAGTAATGGACTGTAAGTGTGATATGGCTTACATGGAATTCGACAGCGCAGCTTTACGCGCACGTCGTGCGAGAGACGCCGATGACCCAGAGGAATTTGTGGACTCCCTGAACCGTGCCATTCGCTCATTCAACTCCGCCATCGAGGCATTGCGCGCTTGTGCTCATTCGAGAAGGTAGCCATGCCTAACATGGCGGTCGAGAGGAACGCTTCGCAAGCGGGCTTGGCCCACTCGCTCCGCGCCTCTCACCTTCAATGTTAAATGTAAAGAACTATGGCAGACGAACTTGTAATGTGCAGTTGCTGCGGAAAGTTTGTTCCTTCAAGCGACATAGAACTTTCATTTCGGCGTCCCGATAAAATTGCCGAAATGAACGACGATGAGATTCAGCAAAGATGTCGTTTTAACGACGACATTTACATTCTTGATGATAAGCGCTACTTCATCAGGTGCACATTGCCTTTGCCCGTTCATGAAAGGGTGGAGCCGTATGCGATTGGTGCATGGGTAGAATTGCAAGAAAGCGACTTTGGAACGATTTGGGATCTTTGGGAGGACGAAAATCAAGCGCTAGTTCCTCCAATCCCTGCGGTATTGGCAAACAAAGTACCACTTACCAAAGAGTCACAGGGATGCAAAATTCTCATAAGGTTGACCGGTACGGATACAAGGCCGGAAATTGAAGTTCTTGATCCAGAATGTTCTTTGCACAGGGAGCAGACATGTGGGATTACTGCTCATCGGGCCAGCGAGTATTCTGATTTGGTACGGCGATGAATACATTTAACTCGTCACTCAACCCAGACCCGCAGCAAAGAGCTTGCCGCTTCGCGGCACATGCTGCGTGCTGGTTAGTTCGGCGTTAGGCATCCAATCAAAAGGGAAGCAAAAAGAATGAAAACGATTATTTTGCTGTTGATTATCGTTGTCGCAGTGATAGCAATACTGGCTATTCTCAAAGCCAAATCCCAAGGTGGCGGCACCGATGAAGTATGGCCGTTCTATGCAAAGAAACCGCTATCACAGCCAGAGCAAATTTTGTATTTCCGCCTTATCCAAGCTTTACCTGAGCACATAGTCCTCGCCCAAGTTCAGCTTTCACGCTTGCTTGGGGTAAAGAAAGGCAACAACTATCAGGCATGGTTCAATCGTATCAACCGCATGAGCGTTGATTTCGTGGTGTGCAACAAGGACTCTAGCATTGTCGCTGTCATCGAGCTTGATGATGCAACCCATCAAAAAGCAGATCGTAAGGCCGCAGACGCAAAGAAAGACAAAGCTATTACTTCGGCTGAAGTTCGCATAGTGCGCTGGCAGGCAAAAGATATTCCAGATATTGCCACAATCCAGTCAACACTCATGCCTAACTCGTTGCTGAACCCGGACACGCGACAAGAGCTTGCCGCTTCGCGGCCAGTGTCGCGTGCCTGTTAGCGCGGCGTTATAAGCTCGACGGAGACAGGCGTGGCATTTGATCTGAGCGAAGTTTATGTAGCCCAGGCAGAAGTGAAGCTTGGTGCCAGGTTTCCTGAAAGCTACCGGCGGGCCATGATGGAAGCGAATGGTGGAGAGGTTGCCACTGAAGAGGACGATTGGCAGTTGTATCCCATTTTGGATAGCTCTGACCAAAAGCGACTTTCGAGAAGCTGCAACGATATCGTTGCTGAAACGAAAAACTCTGCCGAGTGGAGAGGTTTTCCGGAGCAGGCTGTGGCAATTGCAGCCAATGGCTCTGGTGACCTTCTGGTGCTTCTGAAGTCGGGAGAAGAGTTTGATCCAGCAGTTTATGTTTGGTCTCACGAAACAGGCCAACTAACTAAGGTGAAAAATGATTTTTCTGAACTGGACCGCTTATAACTTGTTGTTGAACCAGGACAAGCAACGAAAGAATACCGCTTCGCGGCACATGTTGCCCGCGCTGTTAGCGCGGCGTTAAGCTTTACTCAGGAGGCACATGACGTTTCTCGATGTAATCGATGCAGATAAAGTTGGAACCTATCCGGCGCAGGCGCATGCTGGCGGCGGTTATGTATGGGATGCCATACTGGAATATCGTGTTTGGTGTCATCCGGAGAGAGGAGCGCCGGACTTGGAAAATGGGAGCGACTATTACTATGCCTTTGCGAGGTACGAAGAGGCTTTGGAATTTTCACGGCAAACGAAAGGAGCCGAGGAACCACTTGCCTTGATCATGCAGGAAGAGTACATCGATGAGCCTGACGATGGAAATTACATACATGTTCGGGAGCGGCGTATTACCGAATGGCCTGTAGTGTTTCTGAAGCGGCCAAAGCGGACCGAAAGAACGATCCCGGATTTTCTCGCTCCCGATGCTCCTGCCAATCGGCTTGAAATTCTGCGCGGCCTGGCCTAGGTAAGGGCGTGAATAATGAAGAAAAGGCGGCTTAACTTGTTGTTCAACCCAGACAAGCGCCAAAGAGAAGGCGGCTTCACGGTGCATGGCGCATGTTGGTCAACGCGGCGTTAGTCATATTTTTATGGTGCACATTCCACATACAAGGGTAAAAAATTGTATTCCGCAATTAAGAATAAATTGAGCTGGATTTTCCTTCTGTTTGCCCTAGCACCATCTTTTGTTAGTGCTGGTTCTTTATATATGTGTCGGTCATATGGTGGAGGCACCTTTTGGGCGAGTGCCCACTGCAGAACACATAATGCTTTGGTAGAACGAATAGTTTCTGTTCCAGACAATATGCCCTTTGAGCAGCAAGTTCAACTCGGTGAGCAAGCTCGCTCAGATGGGCAGCGGCTAACAGCACCACCGCCCAATTCCGTTGTGGTAAAGAATAACGCACAAATTACCCAGAATGAATGTTCGGACATTAATGAGCGAATTCAGTATCTTGACGCTTTAGCGAGGCAACCGCAGTCTGGCCAAACTCAAGACATAATTTCCGCTGAACGCAAACAGCTTCGTGACCGCCAGTTCAGAATTCAATGTCGTTAAGGATGAAAAAATAATGCGCGCTTGTTACCATGCCAACTCTGTGTTCAACTCAGACACGCGCCAGAGAGCTTGCCGCTTCGCGGCACATGGGACATGCCGCTCAACGCGGCGTTAGATGGCTGTGATGCAGATGAATTTCAACAAGCTGGCGGTTGCTATAACTGAAGACCTAAAAAAGGTCGCGCAGAGCATCCCAAATGAAAAACTACCCAAAGAAGAGCAAATCAGATCGTGCATCTATGCGGAATTGCGACCTGATTTTGAAGTGGTTTGTGTTGAACGTGGCTATGATCCAATCGAGAATAAATCTTCTGTTGAAGTAGATATTTGGGCACGACGCACCACGGGGGAACGATATTGGATAGAGATTAAGCGATTCTGGCACGTGTCTGCTCGAGGGTGGGTTCATAAACCGGATGAGCAACTCGGCGCATGGCAAGCGGACTTAAATAAGCTCGCTAATGTGTCGAGAGAAGATACTCGCATATTTATCCTCATTGGCTTCTTGGCGACAGATCCGGAAATCGATATTTCGACTATTCAGACTGGAGCTATTCATCGATTAAATAATTTTTACCCGGGTCAGCGCCGCTATCAAGCTTTATTCCCGTTTACATGGCGTGATTCACAGGTATCTCGTCTTAGTGTCACAATTTGGGAGTGGAGTCATGGAGAAGCCATCTAACTCGTCACTTAACCCGGACAAACAACATAAAGTTGCCGCTTCGCGGCCAATGTTTGCCTGTTAGTTCGGCGTTAAATTTAATGGCTACGTTAGAAATATCGCTATATCAAGGGGATGATGGTGATGGCCTTGCTCGTTACAAAGTGGCTGCGTCGAATAGCTCTTTTTCGGGGGCGGCTTTGGTATGGGGATATGCCGAAAATTTTGAAGAACTGGCGAATGTACTGAAGGGCTTTCCTCAAACTACATTAAGTAAAGTGCTTAAGAATTTCGGATCGCCTAGTGTAGGGCTATGTGAGCTGGAGTTCTGCTGTATTGATGGAAGCGGTCATGCAGTCGTATGGGTTAAGTTGGAGTCGGAATATCCGGTACATCCTTCAAGTCGGCACGAGAGTATTTCAATGTGCATTCGTATTGAGCCGTCGGCTGTCGATGTCTTTGTCCAGGAACTACGTTTATTCGCGGCTGGTACATTAGAAAAGGCAACGCTTTATGGGGTGTAAATTTAACTTGTCACTCAACCCGGAACCACAACAAAGAGCTTGCCGCTCCGCGGCAAATGTTGTGATCCGGTTAGTTCGGCGTTGGACGTCAGAAGGGAGTAGCTGTGAGTGAACTTAAAGAAGAGAAAATCGTAGCTCTAAGCGGTAGCCCAATTTATCACCACACTGAAAGCACCCCGTGGAGCGCGCCGCAGGGCGAGGAATATATTGAACAGATATCAGAGCATATTGAGCGGTATCTTGGAAAAGTCGAGACCGTTTTTCATGAGATAGTCTCTGATACTGTCCATATAGATGTCCATTTCGTAAAACCATCGGATGAATTTCCCTTTGCTAGGCTAGTTACCTCTGGCATGAGTGATCTACCGATGACTACACCACCGGAAGTTGACGTACCGAAATACGTAGAATTGGTTGTTACTCTTCCACCGGACTGGAAACTCGATCAGAAATCATTTGAAGACGAAAACTGGTACTGGCCTGTTCGGCTAATAAAGTACTTAGCTCGTCTACCGCACAAATACGAAACTTGGTTAGGCTGGGGACATACCATTCCAAATGGAGATCCCACAGAATCTTATGCGCCAAGCACACAGCTTAATGGTGCAATCGTCTTGCCATCTATTACTGTGCCAGATGAGTTTCACACTCTTAGAATCGACGAAAAGAAAGAAATCACGTTCTACGCGGTTGTTCCTCTTTACAAAGAAGAAATGGACCTAAAGTTGCGCTCTGGGACTGATAAACTTTTGGAGCGCCTCGGAAAAAAAGAAATCACTGATGTGATTGATCCAAAAAGAACAAACGTGGCAAAGAAACTATTCGGCTTCCTATGAGTATGACGTCCAACTTGTCACTCAACCCGGACTCACAACAGAAGACTTGCCGCTTCGCGGCCCATGTTGTGTGCCGGTTAGCTCGGCGTTCGATAGTATGTTTGTCGTCGTTTTGAGGCCAGAGGCAAAGTGATCTCAGCGCGCCGGTGCGCGATGTCCTGTCGACTGCCTGGCAAGCTTCTACGGTGCTCATCGGGGAAGCAGCCTGCGCAACTTAATCCGTCCGTGGCTCGTTTCAACCGTTCTGCCCGTTCCTAGTGTTGCGCCGGTAAGACTTGGCGTCCTGCATTCCTCCCTGTAAGTGTTGTGTAACTTGTGATTTCCATGCAAACTTGAATAGTTGGTATTCAAGGTTGGCGCGCGCTGCGGCGGGTGCTTCAAAGAGAAAAGATTGCCGGTGATGGCGGAATCGAAATGAATCTTGCACAGTTCAGCGATGGTCTCGAAGCCAGGGCTTCGAACTTGCTAATCAACCGGGACGGCGAAACATCCTGCCGCCCGTTATCGCGACGTTAGACATCTCAATGAGCTTGAATTTAAAAATCACAGGACGGCAAGAATCCCAAACTGATTGGGAAAGCTTTTTTTGTAACGTAAACGGGTCTCTGTCGTCGATTTTCGTCGATCTTGAATTAGCTAAGTCAGCTCCGAAAAAGGACCTTCCCAAGTTGGCTTGGCTCTGGATTCGATTAAATGATCCCCGTGACGACGGCCTTAGCCGCGATGAAGAATTTGAAGCGCTTTGCCGTTACGAGGATGATCTGGCAGCTTTAATGAATGAGCGTGGAGTAGGATGTTATGTCGGGCGAATCACGACGGGCGGGCGCAGAGAGTTCTACTTCTACATTCACGCTGAAGTAGATTTCCGCGAAATAGTCGAGCCTGTCCTTGAAAAGCACCAAGATTACCTGTTTCAAAGTGGTGAAAAGCTCGACTCATCATGGAGTCATTATTTTGATTTGCTCTATCCAGGAGAAAACGGAATGGATCAAATCGTTAAGCGCAGAGAAAAGAATAACGATGTCTAACTTGTTGTTCAACACAGACAAGCGCCAAAGAGAAGGCCGCTTCGCGGCGCATGGCGCATGCTGGTCAACGCGGCGTTAGGCAGCAAAATATGAACCGATTAGTATTCGCAATCATGGCTCTTCTTCCGTTGCTTTCATGGGCGGATAGTCATCGAGCAAAAGATTGGCCTGAAGGTAGTGCCATGCATACTGGGTATCTGGCGCAGGAAAGATTGGCTAAGGCCGATAAGGAGCCAAATCGAATCTACCGCCAGCTTCTTAAAGAATTACCTAAGGACGAAGACGATAACTTCCCGAGGAGAACACTTGTCGATGCACAGAAGGCTTGGGTTAAGTACCGAGATGCTTCTTGTGCTTTAGTAGGAGAAGTCACAGGCGGAGTGCGAATGTGGAAGTCTACATACACTGTCCTATGTGAGGTCGAAGAAACCGAAAGAAGGACTAGAGAATTGAAGAAGTTGTTGGAGGGTGGATCATGATCACAATTACCGAGGTTTCGCCGCCTAACTCGTTGCTGAACTCGGACACGCGACAACAGCTTGCCGCTTCGCGGCAGGTGTCGCGTGCCTGTTAGCGCGGCGTTAGAACATCTGAAGGACACGTATGAAGCATCATTTTGGTGATCTTCTTGATCGTGATGGCGGCTATTGGACCGTCGTACCCAATCGTGAGCGTTATGCCTATGAAATAGATAATGTTCCTTCCGGGAGTAAAGAGATCAGGGTTGCCACGATTGGCAAAGACAACAAAAATTGGGAAAAGATATTCACATTCCCAAACCTTGAAGAACTAACTCTTCATGAGCCTAGTAAAGTACAGCTTGAAGCAATTTCAAAACTTGCTTCACTCAAGCGCCTACGCATTACTCATGCAAGACTCGAAACTATAGAGTTCATCGCCCCCGTGGTAAGCGTGGAGGAGCTTGTACTAGAGTATGTATCCGGATTTTCTGATTTGGCGCCGCTGCGGCTTCTTAAGAATCTAAGGTCACTTCATTTAGAAAACTTGCGCAGAGTTAAAGACTTCGGAGGGCTTTCCGGAATCGAAAGTCTGCGGTATTTGTGTATCGATGGAACATTGGATTGGAAGCAACCCATTGCTGATTTTATTTTTCTTAAGGGACTTCCAAATCTGGAAGTATTATTTTTTGGTCAAGTAATCAATAATTCACCGTTCCCTGCGTTGTTGCCACTGCTGGGCTTGAAAAAACTGAAGAAAATTCGTGTTCCTAGAAACATGTTTGCCACAAACGAATATGCACTCCTCGAGACGGGCATCCCCAACGTTGAAGGCGCTTTCTGGGAGCCATGTTCACGGTATGCGTATTCGCAGCTTCCATTGCCTAAAGATGATATACGAGCTCATCTACCAGACGAAATAATCAGAGCTAACCATCAAGCGGTCACGATTACATACAAGGGTGAAAGACTGATTAATGACCCTGAAAAAGAAATTTTTGAATTTCTAGGAAAAGGTGCTGGGAGCATTAAGTGCCTTAGCCCTAAAGCCCAGGCAAAGTGTAATGAATTTATCGATAAATATGAGTCAATGAAAAACGAGGCTCGAAAATATTTATGAGCCAATCCTGTGCATTAAATGGATACAGAGTGCATTTCGTATGCCATGAGCAGTACATCGCAGATGTCTAACTCGTCACTCAACACTCAACCCGGACACACAACATAAAGCTGCCGCTTTGCGGCCAATGTTGTGTGCCTGTTAGCTCGGCGTTAGACGGAAGACTAAGCATGTTCTTTTCCCTTGAGCAGATCCACGAATTTGAACGTCACTGCAAGCAAGTGCTGGCAGACCTGCGTGACCTACAGCTGAAAATCGTCGTAGCGGGAGATCCCTTCGACGCGACTTCCCGCGTACGAGAGCATCTTCTGCACGGAGCTGCCCGCCGGGTCGGCGTAATCCGACGCAGCATAGAGAACGTCTTCTCACTGTTCCCTCCCAACAGAGTTCGTCCCCTGGATCAAGATACACTTGCGGACGTTCAGATCAATCTACATGCCTTTGTGATGAATCTGTATGGGATCTATGATAACTGGGCCTGGGCATATGTACTCCGGCATGATCTCGAAGCAATCATTGGAGACAAGCGTCGAATAGGCCTGTTCATTGACGCTACCCGGCGGCGACTACCTGCTCCATTGCGGGAGTACCTTTCCTCTCCGCGCACTACAGAGTGGCACGAGGAGTACGCAAAGTCATTCAGAGACGCACTTGCTCACCGCATCCCGCCATACATCCCTCCAGCAGAACTCACGCCGGAAGAAGGACGCCGTTGGAAAGAGTTGGAGGCGCAAAAGATCGGCCTCATACTTAAGCGAGATTGGGCTCGCCTAGAGGCCGTATGGTCCGACCAAGAGGCACTAGGAAGGCCATGCTTCACCTTCTTGCACGCATACAATGAAGACACTCCAGCACGACCATTGATCCTCCATGGCCAGATGATTACGGATGGGATGGCTGTTTCCGAGTTCGGGCATTTGTTCCTGAGACACTGGGAGGAAGCCGCCTAACTCGTCATATATGGACTCCTCCCATAAATCAAGAAACTGATTGATAAGTCTGGCATGAGGGATAAGCCTGCAGTCGCTCAACCCAGACCTACGCCAAAGAACTTGCCGCTTCGCGGCAAATGGAGCGGGCTGGTTAGTTCGGCGTTAGGGGGAACTGTATGGCCGCCGTTGAGCATTTTGTCCAACTGAATACGCGGGGTGTTGAACACGAAGCGTTTATCCTCTCGGAAGGGCAGGAGTTCGTACGTCTGTTGATTTCTCCGCAGCATACTGAACTGATAGCGAAAGATTTCAAAAAAACTAATAGGCTTCTATCGGCCAGAGGAATAACCTCTTATCTCATTTCAAGGATAAAAATGCGAATTGCTTTATCGGGAAAACTAGGCTTTCTGCTTTGCTCTATCGTCTTATCAGGCTGTGAGACTACTCACCCTAGTTTGATGGAAATCGATAGCTCAAACTATCGAACGAAGATCAAGGTAAGTACATCAGGATGGAAGTTCTATTCCGCCGAATATACGGGTACGAGAAGCAATTGTTTTCCCCAAATTACTGGGCGAGACTGTACTGGTGAGACAGAAAAAACCCCATATGGGAAAGCTACTCCACTAAATATGGAAGAGTTCACCATCTCAATTACCTCCTCAGCTAATGACGCATCAAAGCGACAAGACTTCATTAACATGGTTGGTGCCGATATTGCAATTCAGAAAGGTTATAGATATTTCACTGTGGTCTCTAGCCGTGAGAACACATTTTGCCTTTCTCGATATTCAGCACGAACAAGCGGTCAAGTGTATGGGGATTCATATTCTGGCCGGACAACATTAGACCGCAAGGACACTTGCGCAAACACTAAATCAATTGACCTCATTGCTTTTAATGAGCCGAAGGACCTTGAGAATGGAGTGTTCTTTCGTGTGCCAGATGCAAAAGATGGCTCTATCAGATTAAAGCCGTATAAGAGTCTGTACTTTAATACTATGTCTGGTTTGAGGTACTCAGATTTCAATGAGCAAAACACAAGATCCGAGTTGGACTCAACAAGTACATCCATTCTTATTACTAGATCAGAGGCATGGAAGCACTACTATGTGGCCTCGGGTGTAAGCAAGGAATTTCGGGAAAAATATTCTTTGACAGGCAATGTGCCATACACGATTCTTGACGAGAGTGACGCCAGACGTAAAAGCGTTGCAGATGATGTAATGGAAAGAAATAGGGCTAAGTAGCCCCTAACACTTTGCTCAACCCGGACATACGTAAGATGCCTTCAAGCTCTTTGATAATGCGGTTGTAGGCCTTCTAAAGTCGCGTTGATTGTTACCACACTTTGCGTGAGAACGCCTTCCTTGTATAGCTTGGGAGCCATCTGACAGCGAGTGGCTCAGACGCTGCAGGCGGTCGTGCGATGCGACTGGCGTGATGCAGTAATGGGTCGGTCTCGGTAATTACCGCAGACGGCTTCACCGTCAAGGATATGCCACGAAAGCCGCTTTACTCGCGTGTAGCGACCCACGCTCCTGGGTTGGGGGTGCTGCAGTTTTATGCTGCCCCCTGCCCAGCGGCGAGCGGGAAAGTGTAAACAGCTAAGCGCAAAAAATAGCCATTGTTTACAAAATACTGTTAAACACATGCAATTTTGCAAGTCTCCGGAGGTGTTGCACATAGGAGAAAGTCACGCACTCACTCACTGTTGACAATCCTTCTAACTATATAGAAGATGATGCTCAAACCATGAGTCGCAGGGAGGAAATTGAGGCTTGGTTGAAAAAGCATCACACCGTGACCCAACCCATCCTGATTTTGGATGACACAGATAGCGGCTCAAGCCTGATCCAATCACCCCTTGCGACCTACGGATGCGTCATATTCTGTGATCGATATATCGGGTTTAGCGAAGAAAAGTTGATATCGGCTCAGCAGAGCCTGCGGCAACAGTGTGCTGAGGGCGGGATTACTTTTCCAAAAGTTATCCTTTAACAGCAGAGGCTAGATGAAAAAGCGAATTAAAGATGTGATCGGCAGCCTGTACAAGCCGCCCCCCGGCTTTAGGCAGGCGGTTGCCCTTCCTCGGGCAGATGCTGAACAGCTGCCCCGATTACCCTCTGTTGCAGTCATCTCCATCACTGCGCCAGAGCGTCCTCCAGCGGCACTCGATGGGTTCGAGCATCTTTTGTGGCTGAGCTTTGCAGACGTCGATTTTCTTAATCCTGATATCTCGACAAGAGCAAAAGAGAAGCTTCTTCACGCATTTAAAGCTACACACGCGGAGCAGATACACAGCTTTATCGATCAGTTGCCAGAGCATGTTTCGTCAGTCGTCGTGCATTGCGAAGGAGGATTTTCGCGATCATGTGCCGTGGTACTGTGCCTGCATAAAGTCTACGGTTACCAAGTGGATCTTTCAGAACTAGCGCAAGCGAATCCCTCGATAGTGACGGTGCTCATGCAGCCAACCGCTCGCAAAACGAAAAAATTACCCCCACGGGAGAGGCAATACTTGGCAACTCAATTTAAGAATTCCATCTTGAAATTGCCGCGCTGTGGCATTAGCTGGGGCGGCTGAACAACGTCTAGTGGCAATGATAGAAGACCAACCTAACCAAGTGCCCCGCACACGCGGACCAAATGAGCAAGAAGTTCGCCGTGATTGGCAATCGATTCTCGGACATTTGTTTCCCGGTGCCGTCGTCTCTCACGAGAGTGCGATGCTGGGAGGATTGACACCCGACGGGAAAATCACACTGAGCCACCCCGCGCTCTTCAATGCAAAGACAGCTTTGCCTGGAATAACTTTGGTTCTGCTCAAAGGGCCTGGCCCATTGCCCGGTGATATTGCCCTGGGTGCCAGCGGCCTTTATTGGTCTTCCCGGTCGCGTATGCTGCTGGAAAACCTGGGTAATTCACATAGCTCTGACCCGCGTACAACAGTCGGCAAGGTGCATGTCGAAGAAAAGCTTGTTGAGATTCTGAATGCCAATGGTGAGAGCGCACTCCAGCGAGTGCGTGATGAAGCCCGCGTGCTTCAACATCAGCTAAACACCCCATACGAATTCGCGGTCTTGGATGCGCTTATCGGCGCCTTGCTCGGGGGCGACGCTAAGGGGATTCTCACGACCAGGGCTGGCGTGCTAGCGGCCAACGGAACGCCAGTGGACTCGGAGCGGCTTTATCGCTTTAGGCTCCTCGCTGACTATTTGCGCACTACACCTGTCCCAAATTTTCCAGATGTCGCTGCCCAAGAGCCGGCGCGCACGCACTTTGCAGTTCTGGAGTCATACTTTTCCAATTTCGTCGAGGGAATCCAGTTTTCAATTGAAGAAGCTAAAGATATCGTTCTGCAAAACAAGATCGTACCGCATCGCTTTGAGGACTCGCACGATGTCCTGAGCGTGTTCAATCTGATCCTGCATCCACACTATCGCAGCAATCTCCCGGCATCCAATGACATTCTCGAAAAGATACGCGAGTGCCATCGCCTGATGATGTTGCGCCGGCCGGAAGCCATGCCTGGCGAATTCAAGAAGGAGAGCAACTTCGCTGGACTAACCCAATTCGTCAGTCCTGGATTCGTACCTGGCACGCTCTTGGAGGGCGTTACGCTTGCTTCCAGTGTTCCCGGAGGATTGGCTCGCGCCATTTACTACGCCTTCCTGGTCGCAGAGATTCATCCTTTCCGCGACGGGAATGGACGGCTTTCTCGGCTGTTCATGAATGCCGAACTTTCCCGCTGTGGGCGAAGCCGCATTCTCATTCCGACGCTGTATCACGCGCAGTACCTGGATGCCCTAAGGGCGCTAACGCGGCGCAACGATCCTGAGCCGCTCGTACGTGCAATTGGCCATATCGCTGACTGGACAACTTTATTCGACTACCAGGACCTGAAACAGGTCGTGCAGGCGATGAAGGCCGCCCATGCATTTGAGGAAAACCTGCGCGAATTCCGCCTATTGACACCCACAGGGGCGGTGTTCGCATGAAAAGCGTCACAATAATTTAAATGAATTGGAGCTTCACTTGACATGATTTGCCAGATTGCGGAGTGCTTGGTCCTACTTTCACGACAGCCAAGTGATAAAAAAAGAAGCAAAAGTTACGCACAAAAATCGTTCATAACATTGTGGATAAGCCATGGGGAATTTCCTTAAGGCAATGATTCGTAAGGGAAATTTTATCCTGCTCAAAAAACGATGCATTGACGTCATCCACAGGTCTGTCCATGGGGATATGCACAACAAGTACCTCCGAGGTGTGCACAGGAATTCCACAGGCTTATATCATCGTTAAAAACTGCCCGAAATATAAATGTCTGCTCCTGGCCGAATGTAGTCATTGATTTTTCAATAACACACCTAAAAACAGATGTCCGTAATCGGCCAAAAACGGGCGTTCGAGCTGCCCTCCCTATAGCAGTCATTGGATTCTCCCTCATCTCCCATATTCATGGGATGGCCAAGGCAACAAGGCATATATATCATCTTGTTGAATAGACATAAGGCCATGTTTCTGGCAAGCCATGTCAATTGGCTTGAATGCAATATCCCGAGCGGAATTTAGCTCCAGATGATTCGGTAGCACCGACAGTGTTTTGAGATGGAAACTGACGTTTTTCACATTTAATTAGTACTATTATTTTGCACAGCACTCCATCGTAACGCCTATGGGCGCTGTGCTTCAGAGGATCCGGTCGTCCAAGTTAGGTGGCAGAAGACCAGAAAAATCGGACAGCGGTGTCCACTTAATTAAAGTTAGGTTTCAGCACATGCCAGAAAGCATCTCCCTCGAAGAAAGCTTTGAACAATCACTGCACAATTTCTTGCAATGGTTGGAGGTAATGACAATGGAGCCTGTCGAACTTTGCGATACTTGGGGCAATTACAACGTCGCTTGGGAACTTGTCACTGATCTCAATTCTGAAGGAAACGCGGTGGCGACAATGCAGTGCAGCTATCTGACCGAAGAGCAAAAACAAGAGGTTCTTCTTTTTCTCAGCAGCCTTCAAAACGTACCTGAGGCATTGTTAGTTTCGGCCACGTCTGTTGAGGCAAACCAAAAGGCAATGAGTCATCCAAGTTGGTTACCGTACAAAAAGGCTGCTCTGGCGTTGTTGCAGGTTCTTAACTCAGCAGCAGAGCGAAACAAGGTGTACTTTCAGCCCAATGAAACCTAACAAGTCAATCAACCCGACCGCAGGGTACGGTCTTTCTCGCTCCCGCAATCGTGCCTCGGCTGCGGCGGGTTATCTCCAACGTTAGAGCTTCTATGTCCATCAAGTCCAAATACAACTTGGCTCTCGCATTTTTGGTAGTTGCGTGTGTCGTGCTAATTGGTTTAGCCGTCACTCAAAATAATCCTGTCTGGGCCATGCCGGTTCCTATGTCGCTGTTTGCATTTGGCCTTTGGTGCAACACTTTGAAGTGCCGTAAATGTGGCACTCCGTATTTATTTGAAATTAAGAATGGCGTAATTTTCCCAAAAACATTTCCAGAGCATTGCCGAAAATGCGGTCAAGCGGTCAGGTAATCAGCTCTAACATCTTGGTAAAAGTGGCTCATTCCGGTTGCTGGGCCGGTTGCAAGTGGCCGGCCCTTTACCTAAAAGTTAGAGCGATTGGAACATGAGCAAATGAGATGGTTTTATTCGAAATCCGTTAAATGCACAATTGGCTTAACATTTTCTGCGCTTTTTGCGTATGGATTGTATTTTTTTCAGGATGCGCCGATTAAGCCATGCGGCCTCAGTTTTTGCGGCAAGTTCGGGGCGAAACATTCCGAAGCGGTCTATCGATATTTCGTCATTTGGGAAAGGGCCTTGATTGCCATGACTGTGTTTTTGATAATTTATAGCCTTCTAGGCTGGGCTTTGAATAAAAATGGAAAGTTCTAACTTGTTAATCAACCGGGACGCTACGCGCCCGTTATCGCAGCGTTAGTCGCTTGTGTCGGGGGGGGCGAGCGCCGCTACTCAATGCCCCCCAAACATCAGGAGGAACGAAGCATGCGAATCAACCTATCCGTGGTCTTTGCAGTCGCAGCCCTTGCGCCTGTTGCAGCACTCGCGGAGGACAGTATCACCTGCCCCCCGTCAGACAACAGAGCTGAAGCAACGTGCATCGTTGTCCCCGAGAAGGACGGGGTCTTCCAGTTTGAGTTTCGTGCCGAAGCAAATGGAAATGGGCACGGAACACCGTCCATCTGGACACAGATTGCACTCGACAACGTTCCAGACAAGGACAAGGAGTGCGCAAAAAAGAAGACCATCGCGTGGAAGAACAACGCAGGTGGGGCCACCGCAATATGTGCTAAGCCACTTAAAGCGGGTCAAGCCTACACAGTGGTTGCCACCACAGGTAACGAGAACGCTGACTCAACAAGCGCAGTGCTGAAAACCAAACGCGTCGGAAAGTGAGCCACGCCTAACCTCTCCATCGAGCGGACGTCTTTGAGCTGGCTGCGCCAGCCCAAAGCCGCCGCTCATGTCAAACGCTAAGCGACTGCGAACGTCTGCTTTCCATTTTGTCGACAGACCGCTATGGGTCGGAAGCAGTCGGTCGCCAACGTCGGCTCCCGGCCAAGAGCGGTCTTTGGCCTTACCGCAAAACAGTAGTTTGAGCGGCTGTTCCACTCCGAAACCCGACATTTGGCGAAAACTTTTGCCGGGTGGTTGTGAGAATTTAGGCCAACTGAACCATGTGCCCAAACGCATTACTTGCGCGGACCATGAAGTTTTGTTTTCCCCCACCGCTTTTCCAGAGCACCTGTTGCCGCAGATTTCAACAACTTCTGAAAGCTAGGGCATTCAACATGGCTGGGGGCCGGACAAGCCGCCGCATGGCGAAGCCCGCTACTCATTGCTTTCAAGCGTTTGATAAGCGCATCAATTTCGTCTGCCTTCGCAGCAAGCAATTGCCTGTCGATATTTGGCGGGCCATATGGCGACAGCATCGACCGAATTTCGTCGAGAGCTAGCCCAGCAGCCTGCCCAAGGGCTATCAAGGCCAGTTGGTCCAGCACGTTTGTGCCGTAGCGGCGCCGCTCCCCTTTTTCGCGAACCGAGGTGATGAGTCCCTTTTGTTCGTAGTAGCGCAGGGCCGACGAAGGTATCCCGGTCTGTTTGCTGACTTCAGAAATATCCATCCAAATACCCCTTGACTTGAAGTTGACTTCAACTTTTAGAGTGTACTCCAGAGTCTCATTCGTCAACTTTCAAAGGAGTACGTCATGACATTAATTGAAGAAATAGTGAGGGTCATCCTAATAGGGTGCGGAGCTACATTCGTCATGGATATCTGGCTGATATTCCTTAAGCGGATCGGGGTGCAGACCCTGAATTTCGCCCTCATCGGGCGTTGGGTCGGGCATTTGTTCCATGGCCGGATTGCACATGCGTCAATCGGCAAAGCGTCGCCAATAGCGAATGAAACCTCATTGGGCTGGATCACCCATTACGCAGTAGGCATTGCCTTCGCATTCCTGCTGACAAGCATAGCCGGTGTCGCTTGGGCAAGAGCGCCTTCGCTCGGCATAGCCCTTCTGGTGGGTGTTTGCACGGTGGTATTTCCGATCTTGGTCATGCAGCCAGCAATGGGCCTGGGAGTTGCAGCCTCAAAGACACCCACACCAATCAAGAGTTGCATCAGAAGCGTGATCAACCACAGCGTTTTTGGCCTTGGTCTTTTCCTGTCCGCTTGCGCCATCGAATGGATTTCTCGATGAACGCCTATTCCCTAACCAAGAAACCCAAATTTTCTTCGGAGTCATTGAAATGAAAAAACTAGCCGTCATCTGCCACAGCGCCCATGGCCATACCGAGCATATCGCCCAGCATGTTGCCGAAGGAGCGCGGAGCATGCCCGATACCGAAGTTCATCTCGTCAAGGCTGAGGAATTAACCTCGACGCCCAACAATCTTCTTGAGTTCGATGGTTTCCTCTTTGGCTCACCCACTTACTTGGGCGGTGTTTCAGGGACCTTCAAGAATTTCATGGATTCGACCGGCGGGCTGTGGCGCACCCAGCAACTCAAGGGAAAACTGGCCGCCGGCTTTACTGTTTCATCGCTTCCTGCCGGTGATAAACAATCGACGTTGATCTCCTTGTTCACCTTCTGCATGCAGCACGGAATGCTGTGGGTCGGCAATCCCATCCTTCCCGAGCAGCATCGCGGCGTTCCTTATGACGAAGCCGCTAACCGCCTGGGCTCGTGGTCCGGGTTGATGGCTCAGGCCGGGCACTCGGCAGCCGCTGATTCCTTTGTTGTCGGCGACATCAAGACAGCCAGGATGTTTGGCCGAAACTTTGCTGAGACAGCGCACCGCCTTTCTAACGAAACGCTTAATTGATTAGGAGAAAATCTTATGATTCCCAAAAAATATGGGGCGATGTTGTTCAGCCTCCTTCTTTCCGGATTGATGTCGCTTTTGGTCTCCGGGATCGCGACGCTTCGCGCTGCGGGATTGGCTGACGGCTTTCTGGCTCTTTGGGTGTCAGCCTGGCTCACGGCCTGGTTGATCGCATTTCCAACAGTCATGCTGGTCGCGCCATTCACCCAGAAAATAGTCGGCGCTCTGGTGATGAAAACTTGAGGTGTCTGTGTAACTTCTTGAACAGAAAGCAGCCATTGGTTGATTTGGGGAAGGTGAACGGTTTCCCTAATCCTAATGGCTGCTGAACTCAGTTACCTGACGTTGAGCATATCAAAAGGCGACCGGCCGGTTTGGGTCGGGTAGCGTCTGTCGCGAAAAAATCTGGATCGGCAAAGTGCGGCCAAATGCTGCCGCCCTTAAATCTGTCCGTTTCAGGACATTCACCGATATGTTGCGCGAAAGCCACGATTGTCTCTGTTAGCATCTACTTATGAAAAACGTATTTGCCTCTCTGCTGGCCATTATTACCACCATTACATTAATGGTGGGTTAGCGCGTTTTCTTTTTCACTGCAACCCGCCCCCGAGGCTGGTTCTTTCTGATGCCTGCCTCATAGGCCAAAACACTTTCCATGGAGGTCAACATGGCATCACGTCTCAACAAGTTGGTCCATCAAGCTACCGAAAAGACCATTACCCTAGCCAGTATTGGCGATTCACCCAGGCCATCAATGCGGAAAATTGCGGTATTTGGCAAGCCTGCAGGAGGGAAATCCACCTTGAGTAAGGCAATCGCCAGAAGAACAAATATTCCTCTTCATCCCTTAGACCTGATTGAATACGAAGTCGGCGGCTCCAAGGTGCCTGAGAGCGTCTACCTCGAAAGACATGCAGCGATTCTCAGGCAGGACTGCTGGCTGATTGAGGGATTCGGCACCCTGACGACCTTTCGCCAGCGCCTTGCTGAAGCGGACACCTTGATTTATGTGGATAGGCCGATGTGGCAGCATTGCTGGTGGGTCGCAAAGCGATTCGTACTTAGCCCGTTCAGGAAACCGGAAGGGTGGCCTGACGGAAGTCCCATGGTCCGTAGCACGGTGACGAGCTGGTGGAATCTTTATCGCGGAAAAAAAATATGGACCTGCGAATTTCGGAAAAAAATCGAATCGTATGCGCCACAGAAAAATGTGTACGTTATTTCCTCGGATAGGGACGTTGCCAGACTGATGAATGACATTGAAGACTTCATGCAAGTCGAGTAAATCCGCAGCCAAATTCGGCATCAATTCATTTAGATGACGTCCCTGTTCTTGCCACCCTTGGCATTGAATACATCAATGCCGAAATCAACCAAACTTATCGCTGGGGCCTCGTGCCGGACGCTTTTTAATTTAGCGGTAAGCTATTACAGAGATCACTATGTGCCTCGCATCGTTTCGGATCCTTACTCTGGCCTTTTTATCTACTTGGGCGTCCTCAGTGCTTGCTTCGGTAGGCATGGTGGAACTCCCTTCAAATCCGTCATCCGGCCCAGTCACGATTTTTTACCCCACAACCGCAGAGGCCAAACTGCACCATCGCGGCGGATTTCAGTTGGAGGTTGCCTTGGATGCAGCTCCTGCGTCCGGCAATCAACGCCTCATTGTAATCTCGCATGGATCACCCGCATCGCCATGGGTCTACTTCGAATTAACTCGAACATTGGTATTGGCAGGATTCACTGTCGCACTACCCGAGCACTTTGCGGATAACTACAAGGACGACAGCGAGCCCGGCCCTTCGAGTTGGAAGCGCCGGCCGATTGAAGTTTCCCGAGCCATCGACAGGGTGCGTGACGAGCCATTGTTTGGCCACGCCTTGGACTTCACACATGTTGGAATGTATGGCATGTCTGCCGGCGGCCATACGGCGTTATCGCTTGCAGGGGGACGTTGGTCTCCATCCCGACTTCGCGCGCACTGCCGACAAAATATCGCCGATGACTTCCATACCTGCGCCGGTCTGACCACATCTCTGACAGGTGGGCCTCTGGACAGAATAAAACTGGCAATCGTCCTGTCCGTCCACAACTATAGGTTCAACGACTACGCTTGGTACGAGCACATGGATCCGCGTATCACGGCCATTGTTGCGGGTGTGCCAGTCGCGGCCGACTTTGACCCAGAATCCTTAAAACAGCCACGAGTTGCCCTCGCGCTTATTACGGCCAGACTTGACCGCTGGCTCGTTCCTAGGTTTCACGGCGACGCGGTACTTGCAATCTGTAATACCTGCGAACACCTTGCCGATCTGCCGAGCGGAGGCCATGGGGCGTTGCTAGCTCCATTGCCTGCTGAAATGTCCCAACTCGTAGCCACTTTGATCGGAGACCCGCCGGGATTTGACCGTCGCTCCGAAGTTCCGAGACTCAATGAAGCTATTACCTCCTACTTCACACGAAAGCTGGCAGCAGGGCGCAATTGACCGCTAACAATTCGCTGAAGTGAATGCCATACGGCGCCGCTGAGCGTTGGCGTTACAGCGTCCGATTTGGGAAGTGTCAGCGACCGGTTCGGGTCGACAGCGGACAGTCGTACGCATCCACCTTAGAGTGCTATTGAAGCATTGGCTCAAGGTCGCTTCCAATTCGCCAAGACTGCCGACCAGAGATGATATGCATTCCCCCTAGCCATCTGTCTATGTGATTGATTTCTATCCAATCACACCGGTTTTGCAAAAGTTGATTGCCAATGTCGCTAAGAGACACAATCCATTCGGTCGGTTTGGAGCTTGATCGCTGGATTTGCACTGCTGGAGAGGTCGCTTTTGCTAGCTGCTCCAATACGTCATAGAACATCATGTCCCCCAAAAACGTCAGAGGCTCGTAGTGGTTGGTATACCAACCAAACAATCTTGCGGCATTCATTGTCCCTTTTTCGCTCAAGATCTGAAGGATGAGTTGCTCTGTGAGGCTTAAGCCGTTTTCCGTCGATGGCAATTCTCTGAGATGTCGCTGCAGGGCAGGCGCCATTAGCGGCAGCAAGGGAGTTCCTGATTCAACGAGGTTGAATAACGCGCAGGGAGTCGTATCAGTTACCGCATCCCAGACTTGGATGCCAAGCTGAAGCTGTGCATCAGTTATGGTAAAGGATTGCCCCCAAAGCAGACGTAATGCTTCTGGTGGCAGCTGGCCCAGCCCATTGAAGATTTCAACTCCGGGAAAGTCACTAATGGCAATGAGCTTGATCTCCGCAGGCCGATTGGTGCGATCCTGGAAAAAGTCCAGCAATCTAGCCAATATTAACTGGTCATATGAATCATGCTCACACCAAATCACCACACGGTCGTAGTTTTGCGCCTGCCTAAGGGCGGCATACTCATCAGTCAACCGGCTTTGTGCAGACTCTGTAGAGCCAGTCCATCGTGAGAGATATTGCGCCCTGATCGCTATGAATTCTTCCAAGTTCGTTGTCTTGGGTACCGGCCCCATGACATAAGGGTCAGGAAAAGGAAGAAAATCTCCGACAAACCCCGCCATGGCCAGTTTATGCATGATGTCATGGCCGCACCGGATGTGAAGGGTACGTTTTCCGGCATCTAAGGCAGTGGGATTTTCGGCCGCAATGCTTTTTGCTTCTAGCGTGGCTTGGTCGATGTATGACTTAAAGTCTGTCCACTTTTTAAATCCATTTTCTCGGGCGATAACAAACTGGACATCAGACAGTTGGATCGCTTCGCTGGATTGAGGGACAACTTTTCGATAACGCCTTAAGGCATTGGCCTCGCCATTGCCTACTGCTCGCAGGAGGTCTTTGGCACGTTTTTTTTGCTGCTCAAGGGAGAAGGTGACAAGCTTGCGAGGATCCCCGTCTTGAAACTCAGGGAAGGCAGAACGCGCTGTCGCTTGCAGACGCAGTTGTTCCAGATTGACGATCATAATGATCTCCTTATGAATCCCGTGCCCGCACTTCAGGAATTAAGGAAATCGAAATCATCCTTTGATGTTTGTTAGGCGCAGCCTTTTCCGCGGGCGGGACGCTGATAAACCAGCGATAAGCTGCATGGTATTGGCTTAAGATACTTTAGTCAAATTAGAAAGATGTGCCCATAATTTGCTGAAATACGGCCAAGAGCAAATGTCCGCTATCGGCCAATTGCGGACTTCAATTAGTCTGGAAAATCCCTTGTTGCCTATGCAACTTTTTTGATGCTGCGATGCTGTACAATTGTACAGTATTAAGCGGCAACGAATGTTAGGGGGCGTTGAATTGGACTTGTACTACCAAGCTGAGAAGGCCTTGGTATGTGAGCTAAAAGAAAACAAGCAGGTGAATTGCCTTTATTGCATCTGTCGTTTTTAAACAAACATCAAAGAAAGTATGGCAAGCACAGTTATCTCTGCGTTCAATGAGTTTATGGCAGAAACAATAAATTTAAATCCAGCAGAAAGCACGTTGGCAAAGGCTAGTCGTGATTGGCTGATGGATCGTATCCATGACTTTCCCGCCAAAGATGCAACGTTCCCTAAGCTTTACAGTGACATGGACATCTTCTTTGGGTCATTCGAGCGCAAGACGAAGAGGCGACCACTTGATGACATCGACATTATGGCTTGCATGACTGCTGATGGCGCGACCTATACTGAATCAGGAAACACTGTATACATCACAACTACAAAAGAGGAATCTCCACTCTACCGCCTACGGCATGATACCGGCCTAATTCTCGGATCTGATCGGCTTAACTCGAAACGAGTTGTGAACAAGTTTGTAAGTGCGCTATCAGACGTTCCCCAGTATGACAAAGCGGAGATTAATCGCAAGGGTGAAGCGGCTACTTTGCGCTTGAAGTCCTATGACTGGGTGTTCGATATCGTTCCTTGCTTTCGTACACAAGAAGACGGCGCAGGAAGAAGCTACTATCTCATCCCTGACGGTGAAGGACACTGGAAGAAAACAGATCCGTCCATTGACCGTGCACGTGTACAGCGATTGACGAAAAGCCGAGGGGCAATGATGTTGGGTGTCACTCGCTTGGTCAAGTTCTGGAACTGTCGCCCGACAATGCCAACGATGAAATCGTATTTACTTGAAAACATGATTCTCGATTACTACGAAGCAAACGCGTGCGGCAATTACCCTGACTTAGAGTTTGCAAAAGTAATTAAGTATATTGAAAATGCTGTTCATAACTCGGTCTGGGACCCCAAAGGAATACAAGGCGATCTCAATACATTGGAGTGGTTTGATAAATGGCGGATCTCATCACGGTGCGGAACAGACCACTTGAAATGCGTTGACGCTAGCAATCTCGAAAACGCCAAGGAATTTAAACGGTCGATTTCAAAGTGGCGTGAAGTTTTCGGTGACTCCTTCCCGGACTACAGCTAAAGGATTTCTCATTGAACCAAATCGTAGAGCTACAAAACAAGCCACAGGCAATCAAGCAACTGGCTGCTCAAGCAGCACTATACTCGGCAGCGAAAACGATATTTTCCATCCAACTGATCCTCGGTGTGCCAGTAGTAGTCGTTATTGCTCTGGCTGCACTTGCGCTTGATAAACAGTGGTTTGGTCTACCCAAAAAGGATATCGCACATATTGTCGGTGCATCCGGTATGTTATTCGCCCTGCTGGATATATTCGTGTGGAGTCCCCTCATCAGTCGCTACCGAGAGAAGGCTGCAAAAATTCAGCAAACCTTTGACTCTTCCGTCTTGGCCTTGTCTTGGAATGAAATTGCGTATGGTAAGCGTCCAGACCTCGAAGACGTCGAAGTCTGGGCGAAGAAGAATCAGTTCTACACCAACGGCTCAAACAGATACGAAAACTGGTATCGGATCGAAGTTAATGAGCTTCCTAACGAGGTCGCACGTCTAGTATGCCAGCGGTCGAACTGCTGGTGGGACATGGACTTACGTCGACGTTACAATCGAATGATTTACGCAGTAGGCGCAGTCCTATTCTTGTCGCTTGTTGGTATAGCTCTTGGCGTGAACTGTACCGCTGAAACTTTTTTCGGGCTAGTGGTCGCGCCGCTGTTGCCATTCTTGACGACTGGGCCAAAACTTGTATTTGACAACCGCGATGCAATTTCTCGTCTAGAGACGATGAAAGAGGCGCTTGATGAATCGTGGAATCGAATCGTGCAAGGGAAAATAAACAAACAGGAGATGACTGCACTCTCCGAAAACATCCAAGGCGGCATCTTCAACAACCGCAAGCAAAACCCCTTGATCTTTGATTGGTTGGCGGATAGGCTCAGGCCAGCGAACGAGGACACAACGCGGACGACAGTCGAACAGTACGTCACCGAATTTAAAGCCGCTTATCCTAACTTCGCTTGTTGATGATCCAGCGAACCAGGCCTGCGTTAATTACTAAGTCTGCCAAGCGGTCTAGATTAATAATGTGAATGCGCGGATCATTATTGCAAAACTCATTCACGCCTTTATCCGTGGTATGTACAACGAAGAAGAACTCGTCAAAGGAATCCATGGTCTCGAAATGGCCGACAGAATTCTGAAGGGTGGAAATATCTGCCTTTGACTTCACTTGGATAAATGCTTTTTTCCCTGTAACGGGAGAGAGCATGTCAAGGTCAATCGATTTCTCTGTTTGGCCTAGAACCGAAATTCTCTGCCATCCAGACTGCGAGAAAATGAGATCAGTTAATAGCTCAAAATCCTTCCACCATAAGCCTTGAACAAGTGCTTTTATGGATTGCTTAAGGTTGGCGAGGTGTATCGTTGCGGTTTGAACTTCCTTTGAGACAACGCCATTGATTTTGTCGACTAGGTAATCACGCAGATCTGGATTTATGCCGCAAATGGTTCCTCTATAGCCTTGGACCATCGTAATTCTGCCGTCAAGATTTTGGATGGACAGTTTGTTCCCATTCAGGTCAGTACAAGACCATCCGTTTACCGTATGTCTTATCCGGCTCTCATCTTCTTGCTCAATAACCTCGTTCTGAGCAAAACACCACCATAACACCCGGTTGTAGAAAGTGATCCAAAGGGAGTTGCTGTCCAGTTCGTAAAAATCTCGAACCTGATTAATGTCCCTCGTGGCGGTGGCCTCCTTATTCGGTCCTGATCGAACGGATAGCCAAAACTTCCTCACAACATCCCAGTTCCCAACCAATGATTCTTTATGATGTGGGCTTTCATATCCAAGGCGAATAGTGCCTTCTTCAATGCAGGATTTTTCCCATCTACCTTGTTCACCAAGCTTAATAAATCTGATTTCGGAAGGTGCTATCGGAGCGCGAGTCATTCTAATTCCGTGGAGTGATTTGCTGTTTTCCCGAGTCGTACCGGTAGCGCAGCAGTGATAGCCGGTGTCATTATCTGGTGGGGCGGCTAGAATTGCCCTTAGTTCTTATCTTTTTTGTCCGCAATTGAGATGATATTACTGCTGACAGAGGCATTCTTCTTGCGCTGCTGGAGGAGTGTATCCGGCGGGTGCTCAGCTTGTCGCCATTCCACTCGTTATGGCGACTGGAATGGCGTTAATCGTTACGTTCGCCTCTCATGTGCCAGGCCTATCCAAAGCGGTCAATTGAGAGATACCCAATCAGACCGCCATGGGAGCTGTTAGCGGAGCATGGTGCTGATAACCTTCGAGCACGAAGTCGCTGGGCTCAACCTTTTCCAGCCACTCTGGCTCGTACTTTCCAGTCACCGAGAAGTCAGGGATGCGGTCGGAAATCACAAGCTTCGGCGCCGGGAACGGCTCCCTGCGCAGCTGCTCCTGCAACATATCCACGTGGTTTTCGTAGATATGCGCGTCGCCGATGAAGTATGTGAACCAGCGCGGCTTGTAGCCCGTTAGTCGGCCGACCAGGTGCAGTAGCGCAGCGCCTTCCGTCAGGTTGAACGGAGTGCCGAGACCCACGTCGTTCGAGCGAATATACAAGCAAAGAGAGATCTCTTGCTTGGCCTTGTTCACCAGGAATTGGTACAGCAGGTGGCAAGGGGGCAATGCCATTTCTTCCAGTTGGGCCCAGTTCCAGCCATGGAACAAAATACGACGGCTGCCCGGGTCGTTTACAATCGTGTCCAGACATTGACGCAGTTGATCGACAGCCTTATACAGCAAGGCGCTACTTGTCTTTTTGACATTTTCCTCGCCGTCGACCGTGCCAATTTGCTGGTAGCCACGCTGGAGGGCATCGGCGATTTGAGCGGAGCTTTGAGGAAGGCTGAGGTCAATCACCTTGTAGGCAGGCCAGTCACGCCATTGAACGCCGTATACGGGACCCAAATCATTCTCCTGAAGGCGATAGGGGTTCGCCAGCCACTGTGCGTTTTCATTGGCATTTTGGTCCCAAACCTTGCAGCCGAGCGCCCGGAAGTCTGCGGCGCTTCGGTAGCCTCTCAGGAAACCAACCATCTCGCCGATGGCCGACTTGAAAGCCAGTTTCTTGGTCGTGACGGCCGGGAAGCCTTCTTGCAGGTCGAATTTCAGCATTGCGCCTGGAAGGCTCAGGGTACGAACGCCGGTTCGATTATCCTGCCAAGAGCCATTGTCAAAAATATCTTGAATGAGATTTAAATATTGCTTCATATCATTTTCAGTAGTGCTATTCGGGAGCGTCGAACGCTATTTCTCAAGTATATCTTTTGTCTGGCTGCCGGCCGCCGGTAGACGCAAAATTTTCACTTTTGCGGACTTGCTGCTGTGTATTTCTTCAGGACATTAAGTTCAGCTTCAGATTTTCGACTATTCCCTTCCACTGGTCGCGCCGCACGGGATGAGTCTGCACTAAGTCACGAAGGCCATGGTGCTTGAATTTCCATACCATCAGCGCATCGCGATCTTCTTTAATTGCTCCTGAAGGTATTCAACCCAAGTATTTGCTTTGGCCGACCGTGGATTCTTTTCTGACGGTCCCTTTTGCAACGAAAGGTGACTATTTTGACTGCTTAGTAGGGATTTGGACAACTTTTGCTGTCGAGGCACGTCGCAGATTGGAAATTTCTTCCTCTGCGGCGTCCAATCTCATCCTGAGCATACGGGTAAGGACTTGCGCATCAGTAAGCTGCTGGACGGCAGCATCGTAGCGTGTCTTCCATAGAAGGACCTCTTCTCGACTATCGTACAATTGTTGCTTGTAGCGTTCGATTCGGGATTCTTCTTTGGCGACGGCGCTAGTCTCGTCGATAGTTACTTGTACAGTGGTTTTGCGTGCATCCTTGATTTTCCGAAGTTGGTCCAGCGGCCACTTCCGGTTATTCAAGGTGCCTCGGCTACAATCAGCCAGCTTGGCCAATACATCCTGAGTAGCTTTTAGCTTTGCGTTGCTTTCGATCCGTGCCAATGCTTCCTGAATTCTTCGGGTTACATCGACGAAATCCTGTTCATTCTTTTCTTGAAGCGCTGGTGGTACGCCGGATGTAGTCATGACTGATCCATTTCTGATCCCGGGCTGAGCTTTGCAAGGACCTGTTCAGCGGCATGCATTGATGCGAGCAATGGTTCTTTGGCATGAGCCATGCGAGGATCGGAGGCGAGTTCAAGGTTCTGCTCAAGAATCTTTCGCCAAGCCGGGGCGTGGGTTTTGGTAATTACCGCTTGTTTGCAAGCATTTGGGCTGCACTGTAGCGAACCAATGCATGGAGGAGTGTCCTTCTTCCCATCCTTTAGCAGGGTGTCTCGTCGGCCACCGCAGTATCCAATACCGACGCTCGCAAATGGCAATCCCTGTTTTGCCAAATTTTCGATAACTTCATCCACAGTCCACCCTTGAGCGGCCATGCCCTCGAAATAAGCCTTCCTGCGCTCCATGAATGCTTCGGCACCTCCGCCGGCTACAGGAGAGTTAGGGTTGTACAGTTCCTGAGCGGCTTCAAGATATGCGGAGTTTGATAGAAGGGCTCGCTGAGTTGCTAAATCCCCAACATTCCCGTACTTCATCGTCACGTCGGGAGGTAAAGCATGCAAGGCGGTATGCAGATGCTTCATCTGGTGCGCAATGAAGAGGAGTCCCACGTCGGCGCGAGCGAGTTGATGCGCCAAGGTATGCCGCAGCTGGTGGCTACTGATGCTCCAGTCGGACCAACGGCCGGACGTGTCTATTTCATGTAAATAATTTGTGATCGCTGTAGTAAACCCAGTAAGCGATAGAGCCCGTGGGGTTGCTCCGATAAGTATGGTCTCAGCGCCTGATAGTAAAAAGGGGTTGAAAGTTATTTGAGCGATATGTTGAAGACATGCGACAGCGTCGCGCATTATTGGAATCGCTGGCCACAAATCGACACCTTCTTGTGCATCCAATGCCTGATGTTTGACGTGGGTTCCAGCCAAGACATGAACTCCATGGATGGTGTGGATGCACTGGTTCGTAAATGTGGTCAAATCACTATACCGGGCACCTGTGTAAAGCCCGATGACCGTGAAGGCGGCGCGCTGTACTCGATAAAGCCAACTAAATACCTCCTTGCGCCCAACGCCATAGATGCTCTTGAATTTGATCGCTTCCGGGCTAGGTCCTGTGCGCTTTTTTCCGGTGCGTGCGGTGAATTCTCTGTCGTTTTGTCGCAGCGCGATGTAGTCGTCTATTAGAGCGGCGCCGTCAGCTAATGTGCTAATAAACGTAGGTTCCGATGGAGTGCCAAACTTGTCGTGAGATTCCTTTCCGATGAAATGCAAAAAACCAAGCACATCCGAGCAGGCTGTGTTGGACAACAATCGGAAAAGCTGATTGGGCATGACCTTCTGATAGTTAGCACGCTGCTTCGGGACCTTGAATGGAAGCGTTTTGATGTCTTGAGTGTTCCACTGTAGTGCTCGTTGTTGGAAAGCAGCTGTCATGACAGGACAGGCCAGAAGCTTTAGTCCTTTTTTGAGAAGCATTCCGTCAGTTCTTGGTGAGTCTGCCAAGGTCTCTCGTATGGTTCTCAGCGATACATCGGTTAAAGACTGAATAGGAATCATGCGAAGTGTGCTACCCCAGCCATTCAACTGATAGCGCTGCAAGACGTCCGAGAAAAGTAGAATAAGTGCCCTGAGCGTGACAATCAATGTCTGCGGTTTTACGGATTGAACACCGCGAAGGGCAAATGCAGCAGGAAGATTAAAGTAGAGGTAGCCAAATAACTTAAACTCATCAACCATCTGTTTGGTTATAACCGCGCCGCGGTGATCGTCGTAGTCATCTTCAGCGACATCCGAGCAATACATGGCCCAGTTGATACGAAGCCGACCCTCAGGAACTGAGGAAAGGCGTACTGAGTTTGTGTTTGTGAAGTCCCAAATGTCATCACCAAAACGAGACTTGGCTGACACCCGAGTATCAGCCTCCACAAAAACGCGGCCCTGTAGAACATCATTGAGTCGTAAATTTGCTGAGGATTTCATTTGCAAGCCCCACGGTACAGTAATGGGTCAATTATGACGTCTACCATGTTTGCCATGTCGAACGCCCACTCGATCTCATCCGAAGTGAATTGGCTTACTTCTGGGTTTAGGAGATTGTCCAAAACGGACAGGGTTTGGTCATAAAGAAGGGCATGCGGCAGGTTCTGCACGTTGTTTGTTTGCGCTGCCATAATTTGGGCGCGGTAGGCAGCCAGAGTCGGCAAATGCTCTTTGAGTACAACAACATTGCGGCAGAATAGGCACATATTGAATCGTGTACATGCTTGGCCGGGCACATAGTCGACGGCACGTTTGACCCGATCAGGTGGGTCAAAGACGTTTTTGCAATCAGCGATGAGGCCTCTGAATAGATGAATGGGCTGGGGCTTGACTTCTATTGGCACTGGAGGTGTAAGCACCTCTGCCTGGTTGGCTCGAATTTGCGCCAATGCATCTGAGACGATTTTTCTGGCCGGTTCATCAAGCCGATTGGCGGCTATGTATCGAACTGTCTGGGCGATGGACTTATGCCTGGCCACTTGCTGGATTTCAAAAAAATCTCTGCCCTCTAGCGCCATCTCGGTTAGTTTTGTTGAACGGAATCTAACCAGATTGAAATTTAGTGGGCCACCTGCATCATTGCGAAGGTTGTACTTCTCGACCAACCGCTTGCACCATGCCGATGTTCTGCCACTGGTGAGTGGTAGGGTCCGATTGTACGCATTCGCTCCGGTAGACCCGTGAATAAACAAGAGGCTTCGCAGTGGGTCGTCATCAGGAAGTCGGTCTCGAATCTTTTTCGTGAGTTTCAGCATCGTCGTAATAATGCGTTTTACCTGAAGTGTCTGCTTTCTCTTGAGTCCTCGCTCCTCACGTTTATCAAGTAATGGGAGATGCAACTCCTTCTCGCCGTTTGAGCGTTCCTTCTCGAATAACAAGTAGGGCATCCCTGTTAAGGGATGTTCGTCGCGTAAGCAGTCAACTTGCAGCCCCAGGAGAGATGAAGGGTTAAGGCCCGTGAGATACAAGAGGTTGATGGCTAATGGCATCACAAGGTCATCATCCGCAATTGCGACGACACCCCAGGTCCGATACAAGGTATGCAGCCCGCCGTGATACTCGTGCGCCGCATTAAGAAATCTGGCGTGTTTCTTCTTGTTTGGGCCGAAGCCAAGTATTGGCTCGCAGTCGAGAATATGCTCGAAGTACCAACGCATATTGCTTTCATTGCCGAAGCCATAGCCCTTTTTTCTTCCGCGTTTAGGTTCGATGCGTGGGTCTTGGCCTACTTCGGGTGATTGCTTTGTATATCCGGCTGCGACAGTGTAAGAGAACCTAAGCTCCTCTGCTACAGCAGTGAGAATCTGGCTGAGCTCCTTATCGGAGTAACTGGTATGCGCGTCAGTCTCACTAAAGCTGTCCCCCCAAGAAACCTCTTGGATAACACGTGTAGTCAAGAGGCCATAGGCAGCCGCTTCCTTCATGACTTGTCGTACAGCACTAAATTGTCCAGTGAGGGTGTACGAACTCAGGGTTAATTCACCGGAGTCGATACGATTTTGAAGTTTCTCTTTGAAGCGCAATAAAGCAAACTCGTCCCATTTTTTCGCCAGAATATAAGGCTTTAGCCCCTCGGTAAGTTCTATGTGCCGAATATAAAATTTCTTGGCGTTCTGGTAATTGTTCTTTGTGCTGCTATTGGGAACGCGGTCTTTGCGCTTGTCGAAAATCCATTCAATTTGGGAAAATGGGTTCTTTGCAGTCGGCTTGGGGAGCTTGCCATGTTCGCGCAGGTCGAGTGGGACGATGTTTCCTACTTTAGCCATTACGAACTCCAATCTTGCGTACTTTGGGCTGCTTCTTTTCAGGTAGGTAAGTTGCGTCTAGGATCTTTTGGGCTTCTTCGAATCGGAAGCGAATATCTCCAGTCTCCCCATCTTCTGTCATTCGGTGTAGAACAGGTGCTGGAATGTGGGTGTAGATTTCGGTCGTCGACAGCTGTTTGTGGCCCAAGGCGCGCTGTAGCACAACTAGGTTGTCTAGCAAGCTTTTGCCATGTTCTGATTTCATGACGGAGTAGGCTGTCCCGTGGCGCAGTCGGTGTGGTGAAGCTGCTGTTAGTCGAGTGCGGTCGAGAGCGTCGGCTATGCATTTTTGAATCGCTTCGGCAGTTATCGGCTCGCCGTAGGTATTCAAAAAGGCAGGCTTGGTCGCTTCGGGCCAGTCATGGTTAGTGAAGTAGGGGCGGGTCTTAAAGTAGCGATTGAGCCGGACCAACATTGCTCTGGATATGATGGTGTATCGCTCTTTGATCTCGCCACCCTGACCCTTGCTCCCGCGAACGAATAACGGAAAATACATCTGGGTTGATGGGTATTGCTCAAGGAGGGGCACGTCATTTTTCAATACTCGGGGAACTTCTGAAACCCGAAGACCCGTGTCGAAGATGAAGTGTGCAATGAGCCTATGGACTTCCCAATGCATGCCAAGCAATAGGGTGATGACGTCATCTACCGTAAGGTAGCGCGGCATACGCTTGCTGGGCTTGGGTGTCCGGTAGGCTAAGTTCTCATAGATGGCATGCGTTTTGGCCCTGTTGGCTTCTTCGGTAGCCAGCCAATCCGTAAACATTTTTATTACGACTTCGTAGCCGCGAACGGTTGACTTGCCTAGTCCACGGGCAGAGCAAGACCGGTAGAACTCATCCAGTACAGGTAGACCAATGGCGGGTATTGCGTCATCTATGTTAACTTGGCCGAAGACGCTATGCTCTTCCAGGAATGAACAGAAATCACGGATACGGCCCGCGTACAACTCAAGCGTGCCGTCGGCCTTGTTCCGAGGGGAGCGCTCGAGAGACTGAATGAAGTTGGTAGGCAGCACGGCGACCCGCTCTGCTGAGTCGAGCAGTAGGAATGTTGGGGGTTTGCTTGTTCGGGAGCGATGGACTTCCATTAATTATCGTTTCTTCTATGCAAATGGACAGTATATCGGTATGAAAATAAACATGGAAGTGTAAAAAATAAGGGGGTAGGTTTCTGGACTGTACAAAATGGCTATGGTTGTTTAATAGGAAGATGTCGGCGCTGCGCTGATACAGTTGGCACGACAGTTTTCCGTCAGCAACATAGAACTGGAAGAAGGCATGACAGGGCGGCAGCTTCATCTGCGGAATGTCGGCCACGTTCCATGCCGAGACAATCATGCGGCGCGAATCGGGATTGTGTTTGATCTGCTCCAGCACCTGGGCGATCTGGTCGATGTGCTGGCCGTTGGGTGCCGGCCAGGAGCGCCACTGGTAACCGTAGATCGGTCCGAGGTTGCCTTCGGCATCGGCCCATTCGTCCCAGATCGAGACGCCATTGTCTTTCAGGTATCTGGTGTTGGTCGAGCCGGCCAGGAACCAGATCAATTCATGAATGATCGATTTCAGGTGCAGCTTCTTGGTGGTGACCAGCGGGAAGCCTTCCTGCAGATTGAAGCGCATCTGGTAGCCGAATACCGAACGGGTGCCGGTGCCGGTGCGGTCGGTTTTTTCGGTGCCATGTTGCTGGACATGGCGCATGAGGTCGAGGTATTGGCGCATGGGTGCTTCTTGAAGTCTGGGTCAGAGGGCGATGCCTGCCATTTTAACTGATGATGCCGTGCCCTCCTTTATCCCTGGCCGAACTGCAGCGCTGCCAGGCTGGCATACAGGCCGCCCTGCGCTACCAATGCGGCATGCGTGCCGGATTCGACGATGCTGCCGTGTTCCATCACCAGGATGCGGTCGGCGCGCTGCACGGTGGCCAGGCGATGGGCGATCACGAGGGTGGTGCGGTCCTGCATCGCTGCCTCCAGCGCGGCCTGCACCAGGCGTTCTGACTCGGCATCGAGCGCGCTGGTGGCTTCGTCGAGCAACAGCAGCGGCGGATTTTTGAGCAGTGCGCGGGCGATCGCGATGCGCTGGCGCTGGCCGCCGGACAGGCGCACGCCGCGCTCGCCGAGGAACGATTTGTAGCCTTCCGGCAGGCGCTCGATGAATTCGTGCGCCGCCGCCATTTTCGCCGCGGCGAGCACTTCGGCGTCGCTGGCACCGGGGCGGCCATAGCGGATGTTTTCCATCGCGTCGGCGGAAAAGATCACGGTGTCCTGCGGCACAATGCCGATTGCGCCTCGCAAGTCCTGCAGGTCGAGTCGGCGAATATCGATGCCATCAAGGGCAATGCTGCCATGCTGGGCATCGTAGAAGCGCAGCAGCAGCTGAAACAGGGTGGTCTTGCCGGCGCCGGAGGGGCCGACGATGGCGACGGTTTCACCCGGCGCGATCGTCAGTGACAGTTGCGACAAGGCCGGCGTTTGCGGGCGTGATGGATAGCAGAAGCTGAGCTCGGTGATGGTGATCGCGGCGCCGCTGGCGGCGCGTTGCGGCAGGGCGTACGGATGCGCCGGGGTCTGGATCGGCGAGCTGAGCGTCAGCAGTTCGAGCAGGCGCTCGGCAGCGCCGGCGGCGCGTTGCGCTTCTCCCAGCACTTCCGACAGCGCGCCGATGGCGCCGGCGACGATGGCTGCATATAAAATGAACTGGCCCAGTTCGCCTGCAGTCATGCTGCCGTCGAGCACGGCTTTCGCGCCCAGCCACAGCACGAACACGATGGCGCCGAACACCAGCAGGATTGCCAGCGCCGTCAGTTGTGTGCGGGCGCGTATGCGCGCCGTGGCGGTGTCGAAGGCGCGCTCGACCGAGGCGCCGAAGCGCTGGGCTTCGCGCCGCTCCTGGGTATAGGCCTGCACGGTCGGCATGGCGTTGAGGATTTCGCCGGCCATCGCCGAGGCATCTGCAATGCGATCCTGCGAATCGCGCGACAGCTTGCGTACGCGCCGGCCGAACAGGATGATAGGCACCACCACCAGCGCCAGCAGCACCAGGATCAGGGCTGACAATCTGACGCTGGTGACGAACAGCATCGCCATGCCGCCCGCAAGCAGCAAGGCATTGCGCAAGGCCATGGAAATGCTGGTGCCGACCAGCGCCTGGATCAGCGTCGTATCGGTGGTCAGGCGCGACAGCACTTCGCCGGTCTGCGCGGTTTCGAAAAATTGCGGGCTTTGATCGACCACGTGCCGGTACACGGCGCTGCGCAAGTCGGCAGTGACGCGCTCGCCCAGCCAGGACACCATGTAAAAGCGCGCCGCGGTGGCCAGCGCCAGGATGCAGGCGACGCCGAACAGCGCCAGAAAATAGCGGTCGATATGGGCGCTGCTGGCCGCGCCCGCAGTGCCGGCGGCGCCAAAGCCGAGGTCGATCATTTGCCGGAAGGCGTAGGGGATGGCCAGCGTGGCGCCCGCCGCCACGAGCAGGGCGATGCCGGCGAGGATGAAGCGGCGCAGGTAGGGGAGCAGGAATGGCAGCAGCGCGGCCAGGGTGGAGAGGCTGCCTTTGGCGCGCGGCGTCGATGTGTTCGATGTGGTCATAGTTTCAGCGGCTTTACATAGCCGGTCAATTCAAGGTAGCCGTGCCCGGCGGCCTGGCCGTTGCGACGGATGGTGACTGCACCTTCCCAGTAGACGGCGCCGGTGGACTGGCGCGAATCGAGTTCCTGGTTGTCCTGCAGCGGCGATATTTCCCAGGCGTGAGGGCCGGTGGTAAGGACTTGCGCGACCGGATAGCTGGCATTCGTGCGCGGCGAGCGCCAGCGGCGTGCCGGGGTGAAGTTGATCTGGTCCGGGCCAAACTGCATGATGCGGCCGCCGGCATCGCGCCAGGCTGCATGCGCCCATAACTTTCTGCCGTCCTTGCCACGTATCTGGAAGGCCATCAGCGCGGCGCCATCGTCGAGGTTGGCGCCCAGCCAGTCCCAGCCGGCGGCGTTTTCATCCAGCACGCTGGTGGACCATTCGTGGTCGAGCCAGGCGCTGCCGCTGACGCTGACGGCTTGCGCCTGGCTGCCAGGAGTCGCGCCGCGATTTGCGCCATGGCTTACGCTGCCGCTGACTCGCAACTGCGGCTGGCTGTAATAGTAGCTGGCCTGTTGCGGACGCGGCCCTTTGCGGGAATATCCGTGCTCGCCTTGCAGCATCGGCGGCTGGGTCGGCGCAAGTTCGAGGTTCAGGGAAAAGTCGCGCGCGGCAATGCTGGCGCGGTAGCGCCCGTCCTGGCCGCGCCGCAGTTGCCAGTGGTCGATCTTCACATCGGTGTCGGGCTGTTTCGCATACGCCAGGCCGAAACCTTCGCGGGCGCTTTTCTGGTCATGCAAGAGCTTGCCGAGGCCAGGGTCGGATAGCGCGGCGTGCGCGATGATTAACTGCGTGGGGGCGAAGCGGCTGGGGTTGGCGCGGTCATGGTCGGTCGCCGAACGGAAAAAGGTGATCTGGAATCCCAGGGGCTTGCCCTGCGGCGTCTGCAGCCAGCCGGTGACGTACCACCACTCGGTGCGAAAATCGGGGTGGGCGCCGTGATCGCGCGGAAAGACAAGGGTCTTGCCCGGCACTACCGGTGCCAGCACCGGCGCGGCGGCGTGCGCCATGGTGGAGGAAAACGCCGCGCATGCCGTGCATGCAATGAAGATGGCGCGCATTGCCCAGCGTTTGCATGCCATGCGCGCCAGCCTGCCGGGTATCTTCATCATTACCAATCCTCCCTTACCGCACGCACCGCATTGCCGGAAACAGCATGGCGCCCGGCGACCACCGCCGTCAGCGTCGCCGCGGCCAGCAGCACGACAGCGACGCCGGCCAGCAATCCCCAAGGCAAATGCAGCTCCATGCTCCAGTGGAAGGATTGCGGGTTGACGACATGGACCAGGATCAGGCTGATGGCGAAGCCCAGCGCGAAGCCGGCGGCAATGCCGATGCTTGTCAACAAAAAGCCCTCGATGGCCAGCAGGCCTAATACTTGGCGGCGGGTCACGCCGATATGGCGCAGCATGCCGAATTCGCGGGCGCGCGCGATGGTCTGCGCGGAAAAGGTGGTCGCCACCCCGAACAGGCCGATCAGCACGGCGACTGTCTCCAGCAGATAGGTGACGGCGAAGCTGCGGTCGAAGATTTTCAGGCTGGCCGCGCGGATTTCGCCCGGCTGGGAAAACTCCAGCGCCGCGCCGAACGGCAGGCGTCGCAAGACTTCGATGACCTCTGCCGGCGCGCTGCCGGGGCGCAGCCACAGCCCGGCATTGTCGGCCTGCAGATCGCCGCTCAGGCGCCGGTAGTCGGCCTGCCGCATCTGAATCGCGCCAAACTGCCGCACATAGTCGCGCCAGACGCCGGCCACGATGCAATCCTGCTGGCGGCCACCGAGCGGCAAGCGGATGCGGCTGCCGGGGCGATAGCCATACAGGTCGAGCATCGCTTCCGATACCCATACCGGCACTGCACCGGCGGGGATGGCTTGCGGCGGCAGGCTGTCTTGCAGCAGCGCCATCACCTTGCCCGGGTCCTGCAGGTCAATCGGGCGGGTGATCAGGGCGACTGTCGGGCGGGCAGGATCCAGGGTCAGCTGCATCGTGCGCAGGAAGTCGGCGCGGGCAATGCCGGACGCTGCGGCGATCGCGCCTTGCTCGGCCGGGCTGAAACCGCCGGAATTGCCTGCGCCAGCGGCTTGCACATACATGTCGGCGGGTAAAATCCGCAACAGCCAGTCATCCACCGAGACCCGGAAACTCGTCACCATGATGGCCATCGCCACCATCAGGCTGAAGCTCGACAATACCCCGCCCAACGCGATCGACGCGTGACCGGGGGCGTTGGCCAGGCGCGCCAGCGCCAGCGCGGCAGGCACATTGGCGGCGGTCCTGGCTGCGAGCGGTGCAAGCGCGCCGAACACCAGCGCGGCCAGGCGCGGCATCAGTGCAATGCCGCCGACCAGCAACAGTGCCACCGCCATGTAACCGAATATCGGCAAGCCGGCCAGCGGCGGCAGGCGCGTCAGCAGTGCGCCCATCAGCAGGCAGGCGAGCGCCGGCCATGGCGTGGCCAGGCGCGCCATGGCGCTTTCTTCGCTGCCGGGCTTCAAGGCCTGCGCCGGCGGCGTGCGCGCCGCTTCCCACGCCGGGGCGGCGCTGCCCAGCACGGCCACCCCGGTGCCGAGCAGGAAAAACACCAGGGCGGCAGCGGGGGCGAATTGCACGCTCGGCTGCACGCCGGGGAAGTAACCGCCGCCGAGGTCGCCGCCGAAAAAATGCAGCGCTGCCGCCGCCGTCGCATGGCCGCCGAGCAGCCCCAGGATGGAACCCGCCGTGCCGAGCAGGGCGCCCTCTGCCAACAGTTGCAGCAGCAACTGGCCGCGCCGCATGCCGAGCACGCGCAGCAGCGCCAGCTGGCTGCGGCGGCGGATCACCGCCTGTGCCTGGCTGGAAAATACCAGGAAGGCGCCGGTGAACAATGCCACCAGTGCCAGCACGTTGAGGTTGACGCGGTAGGCGCGCGACATGCTGGCGGTGCGCGTCTGTTGTTGCTGCGGCTCGCTGACTATTGCGCGGCCCTGCAGTTGCTGCTGCAGCTGTCGCTGCAGGGCAGCGCGCGGCACGCCAGCTTTCAGCTTCAGGTCGATGTGCGACAACTGCCCGAGGCGATGCAGGCGCCATTGCAATGCGCCGATATCCATGGCGGCGAGGCGCTGGCCGGGACGCGCGCCCGTCAGGGTTCCGGCCACGCGCAAGGCCTCGCTGCCTGTGCCGGCACGCACCTGCAGTTGCTCGCCTGGCTTTAGCTGCAGCCATTGCAGTGCCGCCGGCGACAGGAAGATGGCATCGTCGGCCAGGGTGTCGGTGCGCTTGTCTTCGAGGACAACGCCGACCAGCTCCGGGGTGATCGCTGCCGCGCGGAAGACGTCGATGCCGATGATTTTCAGCGGCGTTGTCTGACCGGGCAGGGCGGCATCGATCTCCAGCACCGGGCTGGCCACTGCCACTGCCGTGTGCTCTGCCAGCGACGGGTAGATCCCTTCGTCGAGCCAGGTTTGCGTGCCGCGCACTTGCAGGTCGGCCTGGCCGGACAGGGTCTGCACCGCGGCCGAAAATTCATCCAGGGCGGCGCTGTTGATCAGGTGGATGGCAAAGCCGAGGGCGACGCCGACGGCGATGGCAAGGATGGCGACGAAGCTGCGCAGCGGATGGGCGCGCCATTCACCGGCCAGCAGCCAGCGCATCATGCGCATCAGCCGCTGCCGGGAGGAGACGCGCGCTGGCGCTTGCATGCCAGGGGTCAGGCTGGCCGCAGGCCGTCCGGGCCCAGCACCAGCACGCGGTCGGCGCTGGCAGCTGCCGCCGGCGAATGGGTTACCAGGATGGCGGTGGCCTGGTTGGCCTTGATTTCGGCGCGCAGCAACTGCTGGATGCCGTGCGCGGTCTCGGGATCCAGGTTGCCGGTCGGTTCATCTGCAAGCAACAGGCGAGGACGGTGCACCAGCGCGCGGGCAATCGCGACGCGCTGCAATTCGCCGCCCGACAGCTGGCGTGGAAAATCCTTGCCGCGTCCGTCCAGGCCGACCGCCGCCAGCATCTGTGCTGCGCGCTCCTGCGGCATGCCGTTGAGTAGCAGCGGCAGGGCGACGTTTTGCAGCAGGGTCAGGTGCGGCAGGATGTGGAAGGCCTGGAAGATGAAACCGAATTTTTCGCGGCGCAGGCAGGTGGCGGCATCGTCGTCGAGCGCCGAGATCGCCACGCCATCGATCATCACTTCGCCGGAATCGGGCGTGTCGAGGCCGGCGATGATGTTCAGGAGGGTCGACTTGCCGACACCGGATTCGCCCATGATGGCGACGTATTCGCCGGCTTGCAGCCGGTATGACAGGTCCGCAAGCACCTGGCGTCCGTTCGCATAAGCCTTGCAGAGGTGGCGCAGTTCCAGCATGGCGTTGTTCCTAGCGGGTCATGCCGCGGCGCAGCGCAAAGCTCGCGGCGTCGACCAGCGCCACCAGCAGCAGCATGGCGACGATCACGGTAGCGGCTTGCTGCATCTGGAACAACGACAGGTGGTATTTCAGCATCTGCCCGAGGCCGCCCGCGCCGACCACGCCGAGCACGGCGGCGGCGCGGATATTGTTTTCCCAGCGGTAGAGGGTGTACGACATGATCTGCGGCAGCGCTTGCGGCAGGGTGGCATACAGGAAGGCGGCCGCCGGCGTGGCGCCGTTGATGCGCAGCGTCGCTTCCGGTTGCGGCGGCAGGTTTTCCATGGCGTCGGCGAACAGCCGCCCCAGCACGCCAGCGGTGTGCGCGGCGAGCGCCATGGTGCCGCCGAAAGGCCCGAGCCCGGCGGCGATCAGCAGGATCGAGGCCCATACCAGTTCCGGCACCGAACGCAGAAAATTGAGCAGCATGCGCGTGGCGGCGCGCGGCGCGGCGCCGAAGCGGCCAGCGGCCGGCAGCGCCAGCGCAAGTCCAGCGATTGCCGCCAGCAGCGTGCCCAGCGCCGACATCGCCAGCGTCTCCAGGGTGGCGCCCGCCACCTTGCGCAGGAAGGCAGGCGCCAGTTCCGGCGGCGCAAAGCCGCGCAGGAATTCGGTGGTCGATTGCAGCGCCCCGGCGCTGAACAGCTCGCCCCATTTGAGGGGCAGGGTGGCGAAGCTGGCAATCGTCAGCAGCAGGATTGCCGCCAGCAGAGTCAGGATTTGCCAGTCGCGCGGTGGCGGCGCCGGCGGCATCAGCTTGAGGGCATCGTTGCTCATCCCAGCCTCCGTCGCAACAGCCGGCTGACGCCGTCGGCACATGCTACCAGCAGGATGAAGACGAGCAGCATGCTCGCCACTTCACCGCCAGCCAGCATTTTCATGGATTCATCCATTCTTTGCCCGAGTCCGCCGGCGCCGACGAAACCCATGATGATCGAGCCGCGGATCGCACATTCCCAGCGGTACACGGTGTAAGACACCAGTTCTGAAGCGGCTTGCGGCAGCGTGCCGTAAAACAGCGCCGACAGGCGGGAACTGCCGCCTCGCAACAGGGCCTGGGTGGCGTGGACATCGGATGATTCAAGGATTTCAGCATATACCTTGCCGAGCATGCCGCAATAGGTGAGTGCAATCGCCAGCACGCCTGCAGTCGGGCCGAGGCCGACGATGCGCACGAACAAGAGCGCCCACACCAGTTCCGGCACGCTCCTCAGACCGACCAGCAGCCAGCGCGCGGCCTGCCGTAGCAGGCGCGCCGGCAAGCGGATGCGGCCGCCGCCGATGCGGGAAATGGACAATTGTTCATTGACCACCAGGGTCAGCGGGATCGCGCCGAGGATCGCCAGGGCCAGGCCAGCCGTGGCCATGGCGATGGTTTCCCAGGTCGCCGTGGCCACCATGGCCAGGAATTCAGGCGAGTGCGCCGGTGGAAAGAAATCGGCGAGAAAGCGCCAGGCCGCCTTCAGGCTTTGCGCGTCGAGCAGGATCCATGGCTTGAACTCGCTGGCCACCAGCATCGGCCACAGCAGGGCGATGCCGATTGCCAGGCCCGCCATGCGCATGCGCCAGGCCGGGTCGGCGTACTGTCTGGAGGCGGTGGATGACATCAGAAGCAGCGCGTGATGGCCGGTGCCTGCTGCCGGCTGTCATTTTCAGTTTCGTCGGCTGCGTGCACAGGCGCGGTCGCATGGCGGTAAAGCGCGGCGATCATGGCGTCGGTGACATCCTCGCGGGCGGCGTCGAAGACGATGCGGCCGTCGCGCAAGCCGATGATGCGCGGGAAATGCTGCCGCGCCAGTTCGACCTGGTGCAGGCTGCAGACCATGGCGGCGTTGCGGGATTTTGCTTCCTGCTGCAGCACGGCCAGCGTTTGCAGCGCCAGCGTCGGGTCGAGCGCAGACAGCGGTTCGTCGACCAGCAGCGCCTCGGCGCCGGACACCAGCAGCCGGGCCATGCCGCAGCGCTGGCGCTCGCCGCCGGACAGGCGGTCGACGCGGGAATACAGTTTGTCCTGCAGGTGGAAACGCGCCAGCGCTTCGAAGGCCAGTTGCGGCTCGGCTGGCTTGAAAAGGGAGGCAATGGCGTGCGCCAGGCTCCAGTACGGCAGGCGTCCGGCCAGTACCGCCGTCACCACGCGCTGGCGCGGCGGCAGCGGCGGCGTCTGTGGCGCCAGGAACAGGCGGCGCCGCAGGGCATGGCGCTGCGCATCGGTGAGATTCCAGGGCGCTGCGCCAAAGACTTCGAGCGTGCCGGCATCGGGTCGGTGGGCGCAGGCCAGGGTGTGCAGCAGGGTGGTCTTGCCGGCCCCGGAAGGGCCGATCAGCGCAACCTGTTCGCCTGCGGCAATCGAGAGGGTCAGTTCGCGCAAGGCGTGCGCGGCGTTGCCGGTGCCGTGATGGCGCACCGACAGCTTGTTCAATAAAAAAACCATGATGTTATGCGTCAAGCCCGCCGTATGCGCGTTTGCATGCTGATTACTTCAACAGACCGGCGTTTTTGGCCGCATCCTCGATTGCCTTGTAGTTTTCCGCCTTGGTCGGAACGAAGCGTGTGGCGCGCTGCAGTTCGAGGATTTCCTTGCCCTGCGCGGTGCCCTTGTTCAGCGCCAGGAAGGCATCGGTGAGCTTCTTGCGCAGCGCCGGATCCATGTCGGAGCGCACGGCCCAATTGTAGTCATAGTAGCCAGGGGTGGTGTAGAACACGCGCACTTCCTTGGTGTCGACCTTGTTTTGCGCGACCAGCTTTTCCCAGACCGAGATGTTCAGCGCGCCGGCATCGACCTTGCCGCCGGCAACTGCCGCCACGGTGGCGTCATGCGCGCCGGAGAAAGCGATGCGCTTCATGTCGGTGTCCGGATTGACCTTGGCGCCGAGCAGGAACGAGCGCGGCATCAGGTGGCCAGAAGTGGAGGATTCGGAGCCGAAGGAAAAAGTCTTGCCCTTCAGGTCTTCCAGCTTGTTGATGTCCTTGTGGGTGGTGATGAACACCGACTTGAATTTCTCGTCTTCCTCGCGCTGGACGATGGGAATGACCTTGCCCTTGCTGCGCACATTCGCTTGCACGAAGGTGAAGCCGCCAAACCAGACCATGTCCAGTTTGTTGTTCAGCAAGCCTTCGACCGAAGCGGCGTAGTCGGTGACCGGCGTGAATTCGACCTTCATGCCGGTTTTCTGCTCCAGGTATTCCCCAAGCGGCTTGAACTTGCGTTGCAATTCGGTCGGCGCTTCGTCGGGGATGGCCGATACGCGCAGAACTTGTTGTGCATATGCAAGGCTGCCGGCGGCGGCGGCGCCGAGCGCCAGCGCCAGGGTCAGCACCATTTTCTTGCAGGGGGAGGACACGAGTTTGAGCATGACAGACTTTCTTGTAGGGTTATTAAGGAATTCAGGCCGCAGGGAAACCGTTGGCCACAGCGAGGAGCGGCATTTGTGTGGTCTCAACCGATGGAAAAGAATAATCCGCTATCATAGCCAAAATTACCATGTGTTGCTGCGAACTCGCAGGTATCTTTCGTGGTGTCAACCGCAGCACCAACCGGATCGAACCGCATGTCGCGACCCGCCGAGCATTTTTCCGACAGATTTATCCAGGTGTTTCACCGGGATGATGCTGCCTTGCGTGATGAGCTTGCTGCAGGCCTGCTTGCCACGGACGCGACAGTTTCCCCAAAATTTCTCTATGACGCCCTCGGCTCGAAGCTGTTCGAGGCAATTTGCGAATTGCCGGAATATTATCCGACGCGCACCGAAGCGGCTATTTTTGCGCAGCACCTGCCTGCCATGGCCGATGCCATCGGCACCGGCGTGACCTTGATTGACCTCGGCGCCGGCAATTGCGCCAAGGCCGCCAGGCTGTTCGATGCGCTGGCGCCGCGCCAGTACGTGCCGGTCGATATCTCGGTTGAATTCCTGCGTGAAACGGTGGCACAGTTGCAGCGTGTCTACCCGGACCTCCCCGTGACCGGCGTCGGCATGGACTTTTCCCGTGCGCTGGACTTGCCTGATGCCGTCGGCAACGCGCAACGGCTGTTCTTCTATCCCGGCTCCTCGATCGGCAACTTCGCGCCGGACGATGCACTGGCTTTTCTGCGGCGTCTGTGCGTCGCCTGCGGCGACGGCATGGGACAGGGCGGCAGCCTCTTGATTGGGGTTGACCTGGTCAAGGACAAGCGCTTGCTGGATGCCGCCTACGATGACCCTCTGGGCGTGACGGCGGCCTTCAACCTGAACCTGTTGCAGCATCTGAACGCCGTGCTCGGCGCTGATTTCGCTGTGCGCGACTGGCGCCATCGCGGCTTTTTCAATCCGGCCGCCAGCCGCATCGAAATGCATCTGGAGGCGCGGCGCGATGTCGAGGTCGGCTGGTCGGGCGGGCGCCGCCGTTTCCTTGAAGGCGAGCGCATCCACACGGAAAACAGTTACAAGTACACGCGCGAGGGCTTCCTGCAATTGCTGGAGCAGGCCGGTTTCGTCCGGCCACGCGCCTGGACCGACGAGCGCGGCTGGTTCATGGTGTGCCATGCGCGCGCACCGCATTGACGGTAGTCGGAGAGAGGTCGCCATGAATGCATACGCCGGGGCGCAATCTGCCCAAGGAGGCGAAGCCCTGTCGCAGCATTACTTCAGCGTGCGCGCGCGCTCGATGGCCCTGTGCGAGCCGCTCTCGGATGAGGATTGCTGCGCGCAATCGATGGCGGACGCCAGTCCCGTCAAATGGCATCTGGCGCACACCACCTGGTTCTTCGAGACCTTCATCCTCGAGCGCTTCGAGCGGGATTTTCAACCTTTCAACGCGCAATTCCGCATGCTGTTCAATTCCTATTACAACGGCGTCGGCGCCCGCCATCCGCGGCCGCAGCGCGGCCTGCTGACGCGGCCGTCGTTGCCCGAGGTGCTGGCGTACCGTCGCAATGTCGATGCCCGCATGCTGGCGCTGCTGTTGGCGCCGGACGTGGCGCAAGACATGCTGCCGCTGGTCGAGCTGGGCCTGCACCACGAACAGCAGCATCAGGAATTGATGCTCACCGACGTCAAGCATCTGCTGGCGCAAAACCCGCTGCTGCCGGCGTACGCCAGCCAGGCTGCGGCGGAACCGGGGCAGACCTTGCCGCTGGACTGGCTCGCCTACGAGGCCGGCATCGTCGAGATCGGCCACGTCGGCAGCGGCTTTTGCTTCGACAATGAATTGCCGCGCCATCGACAGTTCGTCGAGCCTTTTCAACTGGCCTCGCGTCTGCTCAGCAATGGCGAATACCTGGCTTTCGTGAGCGCCGGCGGCTATGCCAATCCCGCCCTGTGGCTGTCGGAAGGCTGGGACTGGGTGCAGGCCAACCGGATCACGCAGCCGCTGTACTGGCATGCGCCCGGTGCGGCGCAGGGCGACTGGCAGGAATTCACGCTGCATGGCTTGCGGCCGCTGGAATTGCATGCGCCGGTCAGTCACCTGTCCCTGTTCGAGGCGGATGCCTGCGCACGCTGGGCCGGCGCGCGCTTGCCGACGGAAGCCGAGTGGGAAGTCGCGGCCGGCGGCCGCCATGCGCCGACGGTCGAGACCATGCACCCGCAGGCGGCGTACCAGGAAGGGCTGGCGCAAATGTTCGGCGCATGCTGGCAGTGGACTTCCAGCAGTTACGCTCCATATCCGGGCTATGCGCCAGCCGCCGGCGCACTTGGCGAATATAACGGCAAGTTCATGCTCAACCAGTATGTGCTGCGTGGCTCATCTTGCGTCACGCCGGGTGGACATGCGCGTGCGACTTATCGCAATTTCTTTCCGGCGTCGGCGCGCTGGCAATTCTCCGGCATTCGCCTGGCACGCTCCTGATTACTGGACTTGCAAATAAGTAAATTTTTTACTTTTTAGTCACTATAAAGTGGATAATATTTCCCCAGAAAAAATAATTTTTCAAGGGGTAAGCATGGATCGCAAAATATTCGAAGCCGGGTTCCAGGTACAACGTAGTCGGCAAGACCGGCGTGTGACCCCTTACGCGGCGGCGCCTTACCTGACGGGAGAAGGCTTCGTGCTGTGCGACCGGCGTGAAGGTGGCGATCGCCGTGCTCGCGCGGCGGCGCAGGCACAGAGTGGTGGCGAATCTGCGCCACCGCAGGAATTGCGCCACATGCAATAGACAGCGCCGCCGTCCTCGATGGACGATAATGCTTCATCGGGTACGGACGGAGCGCGGGCATGACTTACGAACTGTATTATTGGCCGGAAATCCAGGGGCGCGGCGAATTCATCCGTCTTGCGCTGGAAGAAGCCGGCGCCGAATACATCGATGTGGCGCGCCTGCCGACGCGGCAGGGCGGCGGGGGGACGGCGATGATGCGGCTGCTGGAGCCCGGCGCATCGGGGCAGTTTTCATTCGCGCCGCCGTTCCTGAAAGCTGGCGATCTGCTGATCGGCCAGACGGCCAATATCCTGCTGTACCTGGGCGCCAGGCTCGGCCTGGCGCCGAAAGCCGAAGCTGCCAGGCTGTGGGCGCATCAGTTGCAACTGACGGTCGCCGACCTCGTTACTGAAGTGCACGATACCCACCATCCGCTGTCAGTCAACCTCTACTACGAGGATCAGAAGAACGCGGCGAAAAGGCGCGCCGGCGATTTCATCGCATCTCGGCTGCCGAAGTATCTGGATTACTTCGAGCAGGTGCTGGCCAACAATCCGCGTAGCAGCCGTCACATGGTTGGCGCCCGGCTGTCGTATGTCGATCTGTCGATGTTCCAGATTGTCGAAGGCCTGCGCTACGCCTTCCCGCGTGCGATGACAGCACTGGCGCCAGCATATCCGTTGCTGCTCGATCTGCATGGGCGCGTGTCGCAGCGTCCGAATATTCGCGCCTACCTGGCTTCGCCGCGGCGCCTGTCGTTTTCCGAAGAGGGCATTTTCCGGCATTACCCGGAGCTCGATCGCTAGGAAGCGGGAGCAGGGTGGGCCGGAGCTGCGGAGCTTGCATGCAAACCGGCCCGGATTTGGTGCGTCGTGTCCAAATTGCCCACGTTTCTGGTGCAGTTGCATACAAGATTGAATCTCTTGAATCCTGCCTCTGCAGTGCCCCGGGCATGGCAATAAAAAAGCAAATATTAAAACAGGCCATATAAAACATGGGGTTATAAAAAACAATTCGACTTTGATTGCTGGCTGGCACGCTCCATGCAATGTGAACCGTGTTTCACTCACATGGAGAATTACATGCAACCCCTTAGCAAAAAGTTGACTGGCTGTCTGATTGCACTGCCGTTTGCACTCAGTTTGCATGCAAGTTTGCACGCCGAGACTGTGGCCCGTTACGGCATATCCATGGCGGATATTCCGCTGACCACCGGGCAGCCGGATCGCGGCGCCGGCGCCTATCAATTTACCGGCCACACGCTCTATGACCCGTTGATTGCATGGGAAGCCAATGTCGGCAATCGCCCCGGCAAGCTGGTGCCGGGCCTGGCGACGGCATGGAAAGCCGATCCCAAGGATGCCAGGAAATGGCTCTTCACCCTGCGCAAGGGCGTGAAGTTCCATGACGGTTCCGACCTGAGCGCGGATGCCGTGGTCTGGAACCTCGACAAGGTATTGAATGACAAGGCGCCCCAGTTCGATGCCAAGCAGAGCGCCCAGGTGCGTCCGCGCATTCCTTCCATCGCCACTTACCGCAAGGTGGATGACAGCACGGTGGAGATCGTCACCAAGGATGTCGATGCGCTGTTTCCCTATCAATTGCCATGGTTCCTGATTTCCAGCCCGGCGCAGTGGGAAAAGCTGGGCCGCGACTGGAACAAGTTCGCTTCCCAGCCTTCGGGCACAGGCCCCTTCAAGCTGGACAAGCTGGTGCCGCGCGAGCGCGCCGACCTGGTCAAGAACACCGGCTACTGGGACAAGGCGCGCATGGCCAGGACCGACCGCATCGTGCTGGTGCCGATCCCCGACGCATTGACGCGCGCCAACGCCCTGATGAACGGCCAGGTCGATATCATCGAGACGCCGCCGCCGGATGTGCTGCCGCAGTTGCAGCGCGCGGGCTACAAGCTGGTCAAGAATGTCACGCCGCACGTCTGGCCCTACCACTTCAGCACCCAGCCCGGCTCGCCATGGACCGATATCCGGGTGCGCAAGGCGGCCAACCTGGCGATCGACCGCGATGCCATCGTCAAGCTGCTCAACGGCCTGGCGACGCCGGCCAAGGGCCAGCTCGATCCCACCAGCCCGTGGTTCGGCAAGCCCGGTTTCCAGATCAAGTACGATCTGCCGGCGGCCAGGGCGTTGATGGCCCAGGCCGGCTACAGCCAGAGCAAGCCGCTCAAGGCGAAGATCATCATCGCCCAGGGCGGCACGGGGCAGATGCTGTCGTTGCCGATGAATGAATTCATCCAGCAAAGCCTGGCGGAAGTCGGCATCCAGCTGGAGTTCGAGGTGGTCGAACTGGAAAACCTCTATCTGCACTGGAGGAGCGGCGCCAAGGCTGACATGAACGCCGGCAAGGGCATCACCGGCATCAATCTGGGCTATGTGACCGCCGACCCGTTCTATGCGCTCACCCGCTTTGCCTACAGCCGCTACCAGGCGCCGAATGGCGTGAACTGGGGCGGTTACGCCAATCCGAAGGTCGATGCCGCCATCGACAAGATCCGCGTGAGCTTCGATACCAAGGTCCAGGACGGCTTGCTGGCCAGCGTGCACCAGGCCATGGTCGACGATGCACTGATGCTGTGGGTGGTGCATGACGTCAATCCGCACGCCATCTCGCCGAAGGTCAAGGAATTCGTGCAGGCCCAGCACTGGTTCCAGGACCTGACAACGATCCGCATGTGATGTGAAGCCTGACGGTCGGGGCTCGCCCAGACTCCCGACCGTACTTCTGAAAGACGACGATGCTGTTCTATATCCTGAAGCGTTTTATATACGCGATTCCGATTGCGCTGGGGGTGACCCTGGTGTCGTTCATGCTGGTGTACCTGGCGCCCGGCGATCCCTTGAATGCCATCGCCCCGGCCGATGCGCCGGCCGAGGTCATCGAAGCGCTCAAGAGCGCCTATGGCCTCGACCGTCCCGTGCCGGTGCAGTATGGCGTCTGGCTGTGGCGCGCCGTGCAGGGCGACCTCGGCACCTCGATCGCTTCCGGCCGCGCAGTCAGCGCGGAGGTCATGAGCGCAGTCAGCAATACCTTGCTGCTGGCCGGTATGGCCGGCCTGGCGGGCGTCCTGGCCGGTTGCGTGCTTGGCGCGCTGGCCGGTTACAAGAGCGGCAGCTGGGTCGACCGCATCGCCACGCTGCTGTCGGTTGTCGGCGTCAGCATTCCCCATTATTGGCTCGGCCTTGTCCTGACCATCGTTTTTTCGATCACCCTGGACTGGTTCCCGGCCATGGGCGCGGGGCCGGGCGGCTCTTCCGAATGGCTGTGGGATCTGGAACACATGCGCCACCTGGTGCTGCCCGCGCTGACGTTGTCAGTCATCCCGATGGGCATCATCACCCGCACGGTGCGCGCCCTGGTGGCCGACATGCTGCAGCAGGAATTCGTGACTTCCCTGCGGGCGCGCGGCCTCGGCGGCATCCAGGTGTTTCGCCACGTCGCCAAGAATACCGCGCCGACCGTGCTGGCGGTGGCGGGCTTGCAGATCGGCTACCTGATGGGCGGCTCGATTCTGGTGGAAACGGTCTTCGCCTGGCCGGGCACCGGGTTTCTGCTCAACACCGCAATCTTCCAGCGCGACATCCCGTTGCTGCAGGGAACGATCCTGGTGCTTTGCATGTTTTTCGTCGCGCTCAACCTGATCGTCGATATCCTGCAACCGCTGCTCGACCCGCGCATGGGCCGGGGCTGAAAGGAAACATCCATGTCTGCAACCATCGATATCGCATTGCCGGTCCAAACCGCGGCCGCTGCGCCGGTCAGCCGCAGTTACTGGACCGTGGTGGCGCGGCAGTTCTGCCGCGAGCGGGTGGCGCTGACCAGCGCCGTGGTGCTCCTGCTCATTATCGCCGCCGCAGTTTTCGCGCCGTGGCTGGCGCCGGCCGATCCCTACAAGGCCAGCATGCTGAACCGCCTGCTGCCGGTCGGCAGCGAAGCTTATCTGCTCGGCACCGACGAGCTCGGCCGCGACCTGGTTTCGCGCCTGATGTACGGCGGGCGCCTGTCGCTGCTGATGGGCGTGGTGCCGGTGCTGGCCGCATTCGCCATCGGCACCTCCATGGGCGTGATGGCCGGTTACGTCGGCGGCCGCCTGAACATGATCGTCATGCGCGTGCTCGACATTTTCTATGCCTTCCCCTCGGTGCTGCTGGCCGTTGCCATCTCCGGCGCGCTCGGGCCGGGCATGAGCAACAGCCTGATCGCCCTGACCCTGGTATTCGTGCCCCAGGTCGTGCGCATCGCCGAGAGCGTCACCACCCAGGTGCGCCGGCTCGACTACATCGAAGCGGCGCGCATGAGCGGCGCCAGCGCCTTCTCCATCATCCGCGTGCATGTGCTGGGCAACGTGCTGGGGCCGGTATTCGTGTATGCCACAGGCCTGCTCAGCGTGAGCATGATCCTCGGTTCCGGCCTGTCCTTTCTCGGCCTGGGCGTCAAGCCGCCGGAACCGGAGTGGGGGCTGATGCTCAACACCCTGCGCTCGGCCATCTACAGCAACCCGGTGGTTGCCGCCATACCCGGCATGCTGATCTTTGTCACCTCGATCGCCTTCAACCTGCTGGCCGACGGACTCCGCTCTGCCATGGACATTCGCAAATGAACATCATGAAACAGCCAAACCTGACCCATGAAGACCGCGGCGGCCCGGCCCAGCCGCTGCTGATGGTACGCGACCTGAAAAAGCGCTTTGCCGTGCGCGGCAGCGTCTTTGAGCGCGAGCGCAAGTATGTGCATGCCGTCGATGGCGTGAGCTTTTCGGTGGCGAAGGGGAAAACCCTCGGCATCGTCGGCGAATCGGGCTGCGGCAAGTCGACCACGGCGCGCCTGATCGCGCGCCTGATGACGCCCGATAGCGGCTCCATGATTTTCGACGGCGACGGCGTCAGCGAATACGGCGGCATGGAACTCAAGGAATTCCGCCGCAACCTGCAGATGGTATTCCAGGATTCCTTCGCTTCGCTCAATCCGCGCCTGACCATCGCCGAAACCATCGCCTATGGCCCCAGGGTGCATGGCGTGCCTGCCGCCGAGGCGAAGGCGCGGGCGCGCGGCTTGCTGGCGCGCGTCGGCCTTGAGCCCGACCAGTTCGCCTCGCGCTATCCGCATGAGCTGTCGGGCGGCCAGCGGCAGCGCGTCAACATCGCCCGCGCGCTGGCGTTCGACCCGCGCCTGGTGGTGCTGGACGAAGCCGTTGCCGCCCTCGACAAGTCGGTGCAGGCGCAGGTGCTCAACCTGCTGCAGGAACTCAAGGCGGAACGTTCGCTGACTTACCTCTTCATCTCCCACGATCTGCACGTGGTGCATTACATCAGCGACGAAGTGATGGTGATGTACCTGGGCCAGGTGGTGGAGAAAGGGCCGGTGGACCTGATCTACGGCAGTGCCGCCCATCCCTATACGCGCGCGCTGCTGTCCGCCGTGCCGTCGATGGATCCCGCCCGCCGCACCGAGCGCTCGCCGCTGGGCGGCGATCCGCCGAATCCGATCAATCCCCCCAGCGGCTGCCGCTTTCGCGACCGCTGCCAGTACGCCCAGGGCGCATGCGCCGAACGCATGCCGGCGCTGGCGGAAACCGCGCCCGGCAACGGCCACTGGGTGGCCTGCCACATGAACGACCCGCAATCCGGGTTTGACCCAGCCACGATGGAGATGACGGCATGAGCGCCCCTCTGGTATCCGTACGCGATTTGAACGTGAACTTTCATGGCGCGCGCAAGGCCAGCGCGCTCAACCAGGTCAGTTTCGAACTCGAGGCAGGCCAGGTGCTGGGCCTGCTCGGCGAGTCCGGCTCCGGCAAGAGCGTGACGCTGCGCACCTTGCTGCGCCTGCACCCGGCCGCCACTACCCGGGTCGACGGCAGCATCCTGGTGGATGGGCAGGATGTCCTGGCCTTGCGCGGCAAGGCGCTGGACCACTACCGCGGCGGCATCGCCTCGATGGTGTTCCAGGAACCGGGCCTGGCGTTCGACCCGGTCTACACCATCGGCCAGCAGATCGCCGAATGCATCCGCGCGCACGCCGCCGTCGATCGCGCCGCCGCCAATGCCGAAGCCCTGCGCATGCTCGAACGCGTGCAGATACCGCAGGCGCGCCGCCGCCTGGACGCCTATCCCCACGAGCTTTCCGGCGGCATGCGCCAGCGCGCCATGATCGCCCTGGCGCTGGCCTGCAAGCCGAAGCTGCTGCTGGCGGACGAGCCGACCACGGCGCTGGACGCCACCGTGCAGATCCAGATCCTGCTGCTGCTGCGGGAGTTGCAGAAAGAGACCGGCATGTCGGTGATTTTCGTCACGCACGACATTGGTGCGGCGGTGGAAGTGGCCGACAGGATTGCGGTCATGTATGCCGGCCGCATCGTCGAAGAAGGCGACGTGCAGAATATCGTGCAGACGCCGCGCCACCCCTACACCGCCGGATTGCTGGCGGCCACCGTCAGCGCGGACAACCGCGGCAAGCCGCTGGCGGCGGTGCCGGGCTCGCCGCCGGACCTGGCAAACCTGCCCGGCGGCTGCAGTTTCGCGCCGCGCTGCGGCAATGCGGACGCCCGCTGCCGCGCGCAAGTTCCGGTCATGTGCGAGGACGCCGGCACGCGCCTGGCATGCTGGCATCCGGTTGACTTGATGACGGAGGCGGCATGAGCGATATCGTCGAGATGGATACTGTACGCGTGCGCTCGCGCGGCGGGCTGGCCGATGAGGTGTGCCGCAAGATTGCCGACGAGATCGTGCTTGGCCGCTTCCGGCCGAATGCGCGCCTGGATGAAACCACGCTGGCGGAAAAGTTCGGGGTCTCCCGCACGCCGGTGCGCGAGGCGCTCAAGCAGCTGGTCATCATGGGGCTGGTGGAGTACCGGCCGAACCGCGGCACCATCGTCGCCGAAATGACGGCGGAGCAGCTCGACCAGATGTTCGAGGCGATCGGCGAGCTTGAAGCTGCTTGCGCGCGCCATGCCGCCTTGCGCATGACGGAAGCGGATCGCGCCCACTTGTGCGAACTGCATGCGCGCGGGCGCGAGGCAATGCGGGCCGGCGACATGGATAGTTACGATGCGCTCAACCGCGAACTGCATGCGGCCATCATCCGCGGCGCCCGCAACCAGGTGCTCAGCGATATGGCGGCGCGCCTGCGGCACCGTGCCGCGCCATTCCGGCGCAGCCAGTTCCACAATATCGAGCGCATCGGCGCATCCTTCGAAGAGCATACCCACATCGTCGAGGCGATTCTCGCGCACGACGCCGCGATGGCTTACCGGCAGATGCGCGCGCACCTGCTGTCGGCGCGCAGCGCCACCTCGCGCCTGTCCTCGGCCTGGGCAAGTCCGGCAGATGCCGCACTGTCCGCCAGTCCCGGTCCCGCAGCCGCAAAGCCGGTTTCCAGTCAATGACAATGCCAAGATGATGACCAGACCTCGCTTCCTGCCTGACAATTACGTGCTCGCCCTGGCCGGCACGGTCCTGTTCGCCAGCTTCCTCCCGGCCAGAGGCCAGTTTGCCCAAGCCCTGGAGAGCATCACCGCAGTCGCCGTCGGCCTGCTGTTTTTCCTGCATGGCGCCAAGCTCTCGCGGGAATCGATCGTCGCCGGCATCACCCACTGGCGCCTGCACCTGGCCGTGCTGGCCTCGACCTTCCTGCTGATCCCGGCGCTTGGCATCGCCCTTGGCCCGCTGCTGACGCGCCTGGTCGGACCGGACCTGTATCTGGGCATCCTGTTCCTGTGCGTGCTGCCCTCGACCGTGCAATCGTCGATCGCCCTGACGTCGGTTGCGCGCGGTAACGTACCGGCGGCGGTCTGCAGCGCATCGGCTTCCAATTTTTTGGGCATTTTCCTCACGCCCCTGCTGGCCGGCCTCGTGCTGTCGCTGCATGGTCAGGGGCAGTCGTCGCTCGATTCTGTTTTCAAGATCGTGGTGCAACTCCTGTTGCCGTTTGTCGCCGGTCATCTGGCGCGTCGCTGGATCGGCGCCTGGGTCGCGCGCCGCAAGTCCATGCTGAAATATGTCGACCAGGGCTCGATCCTGCTGGTGGTGTACACCGCTTTCAGCGCAGCGGTGGTGCAGGGACTGTGGCAGCAATTGCCGGCAGGCGCGCTGGCCGGCTTGCTGGTCGCCAATGCCATCCTGCTGGGCCTGGCCATCGCCATCACCACCTGGGCCAGCCGGCGCCTGGGTTTCAGCCGCGAAGATGAAGTCGTCATGGTGTTCTGCGGTTCCAAGAAGAGCCTTGCCAGCGGTGTGCCGATCGCCAAGGTGCTGTTTGCCGGCAATCTGGTGGGTGTGATGGTATTGCCGCTCATGCTGTTCCACCAGATGCAACTGATGCTGTGCGCGGTGCTGGCCAACCGTTACGCGCGCCGCGCCGCAGTAGCGGAAGTGGAGATCGCCGCAGCACCCGATCCGGCACTGCCCGGCAAATAAAAATTTAACCTGGAGCAAGCATGAATCAGCACATCAATCCATCGCGCGGCACGCGCGGCATGGCCGTCGCCCCGCACTCGCTGGCATCGCAAAGCGCGCTGGCAGTCCTGCGCGAGGGCGGCAATGCGGTCGAGGCGATGATCGCCGCCGCTTCGACCATCGCCGTGGTCTATCCGCACATGAACAGCATCGGCGGCGACGGCTTCTGGCTGATTTCGCGCCCCGGCCACGCGCCGATGGGACTGGAAGCCTGCGGCGCTGCCGCCGGCGCGGCCAGCATCGACAGGTACCGCGCCCGGGGCCTCGCAGCCATTCCTTTTCGCGGCGGCCTGGCGGCCAATACCGTGGCGGGCACGGTTTCCGGCTGGGATGCCGCCCATGTCTGGTCGCGCGAGGCGCTGGGCGGCCAGCTGCCGCTTGCGCGTCTGCTGGGTGACGCCATCCATTATGCGAAAGACGGTATTCCCGTCACCCGCAGCCAGTCGGCATGCATCGCCGCCAAGCGCGAGGAATTGCAGGACATCGCCGGTTTTGCCGCCACCTTCCTGGTGGACGGCGCCACGCCGACGACCGGCGCGCGCTTTAGCCAGCCGCGCCTGGCGGCGACACTGGAGCAGCTGGCGCAGAGCGGTCTCGACGATTTCTATCGCGGCGACCTGGCGCGCAGCATGGCGCGTGACCTGGCCGAAGTCGGCAGCCCGCTGACCCTGGCCGACCTCGAAGCGCATCGCGCCGCATGGAAGACGCCGCTGGCGCTGCAGCATTCCCTGGGCACGGTGTACAACATGCCGCCGCCGACGCAAGGCCTGGTATCGCTGCTGATCCTCGGGCAGCTCGACTGTCTGCTCAAGGCCGGCATGGACCCGCTGGGGGCGGATTATGTGCATGCCTGCGTGGAAGCGACCAAGCGCGCCTTCGCCATCCGCGACCGCCACATCACCGATCCGCGTTTCATGGATGTCGAGGCCCAGGCATTGCTCGATCCGGCCCGCATCGCCGACATGGCCGGCGGTATTTCGCTGCAACGCGCCGCGCCCTGGGGCAGGGGGCTGGGCCCGGCCGACACGGTATGGATGGGTGTGGTGGATGGCGACGGCGTTGCCGTCAGTTTCATCCAGAGCATCTATCACGAGTTCGGCAGCGGCATCGTGCTCGACGAAAGCGGCGTGAACTGGCAGAACCGCGGCTGCAGCTTCGCGCTGGATGCTGCCGCGCGCAACCCGCTCATGCCTGGGCGCAAGCCTTTCCATACGCTGAATCCGCCGCTGGCGCACCTGAAGGATGGCCGCATCCTCGTGTACGGCAACATGGGCGGCGATGGCCAGCCGCAGAGCCAGTCGGCGGTATTCACGCGCATTGCCAATTTCAACATGAATCCGCAGGCGGCAATCGATGCGCCGCGCTGGCTGCTGGGCCGCACCTGGGGGCAATCAAGCGATACGCTCAAGCTGGAAGCACGCTTTGCCGATGCGGTTGGCGCGCGTCTGCGCGACATGGGTCACGATGTGGAAATCATGGCAGCGTACGATGAAACCATGGGGCATGCGGGCGCGATCGTGCGGCATGCCAACGGCCTGTTCGAGGGAGGCACCGATCCGCGCAGCGATGGCGGCGTCGGCGCCTGGTGAGGCGCAGCCTTATTCCTGTTCCCGCAGCTTGCGCCACAGGGTCGTGCGACTGATGCCCAGATATCTGGCGGCTGCTTCGCGGTTGCCGCCGAAGCGCTGCAGTACATCCGCAAGGCTTTCCTGGCCGGCGGCAGGCATGGGCGCGGCCTGCGGCTTGCCCGCAGCGGCATGGCGCGCCAGTTCCGGCGCCACGCCGAGCACGAAGCTCGGGCTCAGTGCCTGCAGCGGCTGCGCCGCCAGGAACAAGGCCAGGCGTTCCATGAGGTTGCGCAGTTCGCGCACATTGCCGGGCCAGACGTAGCCGGCCAGCAGCGGCGCGCAAGCCAGCACTTCCGCATGCAGGTTGGCGTGCGGGCGCACGTTCATCGCCGCCAGGGCGTTCTTCAGGCACCATTCGGCCAGCGCCACCAGGTCTTCCGGCCGCTCGCGCAGCGGCGGCAGCGTCACGCGCAACACGCCGAGCCGGTAGAACAGGTCGGCGCGAAAGCGGCCGTCATGGATGCGCGCATCGAGGTCGCAATGGGTGGCCGAGACGATGCGCACATCCACCGGGATAGGGCGGATGCCGCCAACCCGCACCACCTCGCGCTCTTCCAGCACGCGCAAGAGGCGCGTCTGCAGTTGCGGCGGCATTTCGCCGATTTCATCGAGGAACAGGGTGCCGCGGTGCGCCGCTTCGAACAGGCCTGCATGGCCGCCGCGGCGCGAGCCGGTGAAGGCGCCTTCCTCGTAGCCGAACAGTTCGGACTCCAGCAAGGATTCCGCCACGGCGCCGCAATTGATGGCGACGAAGGGATGGCGCGCGCGCGGGCTTTCGCGGTGGATCGCCTGCGCCACCAGCTCCTTGCCGGTGCCGGTCTCGCCCTGGATCAGCACGGTGGCGGGCGAGCGGGCGAACAGCGCGATCGACTGGCGCACGCCCTGCATGGCGGCGGAGTCGCCGCGCAAATCGTTCAGGCCATGGCGCGCGCGCAGTGCGTCGGCTTGCGGATGGCTGCGCCCGCGCGACGATTCCAGTTGCGTGAAGCGGGCGATTTCCAGGGCATCCTCGAAGGCCTGGCGGATGGTGGCGGCGGAATACAGGAAGATGCCGGTGAGGCCGGCTTCCTCTGCCAGGTCGGTGACGAGGCCGGCGCCGACCACCGCCTTGACGCCGGCCGCTTTCAATTCATTGATCGCGGCACGGGCATCTTCCTCGGTTGCATAGGTGCGCTGGGTCAGGCGCAGGCCGAAGGTGTCGACGAAATCCGCCAGCGCCGGCATGGTTTCCTGGTAGGTGACCAGGCCGATCTCGGGCGTGAGCTTGCGGGCGCGCGCCAGCGCCTGCATGACGTCGAAGCCGCTGGCCTTGGCGATCACCACGGGCACCGCCGAGATGCGGCTCTTCAGGTAGGCGGCATTGGAGCCTGCGGCAATGATGGCATCGCAGCGCTCGGTGGCCATGCGCTCGCGGATGTGCTGCACCGCCTCCTCGAAGCCGAGATGGATGGGCTCGATGACGGCGCGGTCGTCGAATTCGACCATGATGTCGCGGAACAGGTCGAACAGGCGCGAGATCGAGACGGTCCAGATGACCGGCTTGTCGGCGCCTTCCCGCAAAGGATAATTGGAACGTGCCATGTTTCAATAAGTGTTTCGTATGTTTCGAATGTAACACAAAATGAAACGTGGTGGTGCCGTCGAGGCGCCTTGGCAAATTGCCATTACTTTACTTAAGCTCATGATTATTTGAGGGATTCTGTAAAGTGGCCTGTTGTTTCACGCGCTGGAACGCATGCCTGGCACAGGCATTGCAAACAGGCAGGCCATCGCAACACTACCCCACCACCCAAAGGTGCATACATGACCCAATTCTCAGCAGGCGCCGCCTTCCGCAAGGCGGTTCAAGAAGAATCCCCGTTGCAAGTTATCGGCGCCATCAATGCCAACCATGCGCTCCTGGCCAAGCGCGCCGGCTTCAAGGCGATTTACCTGTCCGGCGGCGGCGTCGCCGCCGGCTCGCTCGGCCTGCCTGACCTTGGCATTTCCAACCTCGACGACGTCCTGACGGACGTGCGCCGCATCACCGACGTCTGCGACCTGCCGCTGCTGGTGGACGTGGACACCGGTTTCGGTTCATCGGCATTCAATGTCGCCCGCACCGTCAAGTCGATGATCAAGTTCGGCGCCGCCGCCATCCACATCGAAGACCAGGTCGGCGCCAAGCGCTGCGGCCACCGTCCCAACAAGGAAATCGTCACCAAGCAGGAAATGGTCGACCGCATCAAGGCCGCCGTCGATGCCCGCACCGATGAAAACTTCGTCATCATGGCGCGTACCGATGCGCTGGCCGTCGAAGGCCTGGAAGCCGCGCTCGAACGCGCCCAGGCATGCGTCGAAGCCGGCGCCGACATGGTGTTCCCGGAAGCGATCACCGAACTGTCGATGTACAAGACCTTTGCCGATGCCCTGAAGGTGCCGGTGCTGGCCAACATCACCGAATTCGGCGCCACGCCCCTGTACACCGTGGAAGAACTGAAATCGGTCGATGTCGGCCTGGTGCTGTATCCGCTGTCGGCCTTCCGCGCCATGAACAAGGCTGCCGAGAATGTCTACACGGCGATCCGCCGCGACGGCACGCAAAAAAATGTCGTCGATACCATGCAAACCCGCATGGAACTGTACGAGAGCATCGGCTACCACGATTTCGAGCGCAAGCTGGACGCGCTGTTCGCCCAGCAAAAAGCCAAGTAATCCCGAACAAGCCCAGACAAACCAAATACACCTGAATCAGGAGAAGACAAAATGAGCGAGCAACAAGCAAGCGGTTTCAAGCCGAAAAAATCCGTGGCCCTGTCTGGCGTTACCGCCGGCAATACCGCACTGTGCACCGTCGGCAAGACCGGCAACGATCTGCACTACCGCGGCTATGACATCCTGGACGTGGCCGATGCCTGCGAATTCGAGGAAATCGCCCACCTGCTGGTGCATGGCAAGCTGCCGACCGCCGCCGAACTGAAAGCCTACAAGGCCAAGCTCAAAGCCCTGCGCGGCTTGCCAGCAGGCGTCAAGGCCGTGCTGGAAGCGCTGCCGGCGTCCTCCCACCCGATGGATGTGATGCGCAGCGGCGTCTCGGCGCTGGGTTGCGTGCTGCCGGAAAAGGATGACCACAACACCCCCGGCGCGCGCGACATCGCCGACCGCCTGATGGCGTCGCTGGGTTCCATGTTGCTGTACTGGTACCACTACAGCAACAATGGCCGCCGCATCGAAGTGGAAACCGACGACGAGTCGATCGGCGGCCACTTCCTGCACCTGCTGCATGGCCAAAAGCCTTCCGCACAGTGGGAAAAAGCCATGCACACTTCGCTGATCCTGTACGCCGAGCATGAATTCAATGCCTCGACCTTCACCGGCCGCGTCATCGCCGGCACCGGTTCGGACATGCACTCGGCCATCACCGGCGCCATCGGCGCGCTGCGCGGCCCCAAGCATGGCGGCGCCAACGAAGTCGCCTTCGAGATCCAGAAGCGCTACGACAATCCGGACGAAGCCGAAGCGGACATCAAGAAGCGCGTCGAGAACAAGGAAGTCGTGATCGGTTTCGGCCATCCCGTCTATACCATTTCCGACCCGCGCAACAAGGTCATCAAGGAAGTCGCGCGCAACCTGTCGGCCGAAGCCGGTTCGATGAAGATGTTCGACATCGCCGAACGCCTCGAAACCGTCATGTGGGACATCAAGAAGATGTTCCCCAACCTCGACTGGTTCTCGGCGGTGTCGTACCACATGATGGGCGTGCCGACCGCAATGTTTACCCCGCTGTTCGTGATTGCACGTACTTCCGGCTGGGCTGCTCACATCATCGAGCAGCGCATCGACAACAAGATCATCCGCCCGAGCGCGAACTATGTGGGTCCGGAAGACCTCAAATTCGTGCCGATCAAAGATCGCAAATAATCAGGACTGAGCCATGAACACCGCTTACCGCAAACCCCTGCCTGGCACCAAACTGGATTACTTCGACGCGCGTGCCGCGGTGAACGCGATCCAGGCCGGCGCCTGGGACAAGCTGCCGTACACCTCGCGCGTGCACGCCGAGAACCTGGTGCGCCGCTGCGACCCGGCAACGCTGACCGATTCGCTCAAGCAGTTGATCGAGCGCCGTCGCGACCTGGATTTTCCGTGGTTCCCGGCGCGCGTGGTCTGCCACGACATTTTGGGCCAGACCGCGCTCGTTGACCTGGCCGGCCTGCGTGACGCCATTGCCGAGCAGGGCGGCGATCCGGCCAAGGTCAATCCCGTCGTGCCGGTGCAACTGATCGTCGACCATTCGCTGGCCGTCGAGTGCGGCGGCTTCGATCCAGACGCCTTCGCCAAGAACCGCGCCATCGAAGACCGTCGCAATGAAGACCGCTTCCATTTCATCAACTGGACCAAGCTGGCGTTCAAGAACGTCGAAGTGATTCCGCCGGGCAACGGCATCATGCACCAGATTAACCTGGAGCGGATGTCGCCGGTGATCCATGCCCAGAATGGCGTGGCCTTCCCGGATACACTGGTCGGCACCGACAGCCACACCCCGCACGTCGACGCCCTTGGCGTAATTGCCGTCGGTGTCGGCGGCCTGGAAGCCGAGAACGTCATGCTGGGGCGCGCTTCCTGGATGCGCCTGCCGGAAATCGTCGGCGTGGAACTGAGTGGCAAGCCACAGCCCGGCATCACCGCCACCGATGTCGTGCTGGCGCTGACCGAGTTTCTGCGCAAGTCCAAGGTGGTTGGCGCTTACCTCGAGTTTTATGGCGCAGGCGCCGCTGCGCTGACCCTGGGCGACCGCGCGACCATTTCCAACATGGCCCCGGAATACGGCGCCACGGCGGCGATGTTTTCCATCGACCAGCAAACCATCGCCTACCTGAAGCTCACCGGCCGCGCCGACGAGCAGGTCAGGCTGGTGGAGACCTACGCGAAGGAAGCCGGCCTGTGGTCGGACACCCTGAAGGATGCCGAATACGAGCGCGTGCTCAAGTTCGACCTCTCGACCGTCGTGCGCAACATGGCAGGTCCAAGCAATCCGCATGCGCGCGTGGCGACCGCCGACCTGGCTGCCAAGGGTATCGCCGGCAAGTGGGAAGAAGTCCCCGGCCAGATGCCGGACGGCGCCGTGATCATCGCGGCGATCACCAGCTGCACCAACACCAGCAACCCGCGCAACGTCATTGCTGCGGCCCTGCTGGCGCGCAATGCCAACAAGCTCGGCCTGACCCGCAAGCCCTGGGTGAAGTCTTCGCTGGCGCCAGGTTCCAAGGCGGTTGAACTGTACCTGGAAGAAGCCGGTCTGCTGCCGGACCTGGAAAAGCTGGGCTTCGGTATCGTCGCGTTTGCCTGCACCACCTGCAACGGCATGTCCGGCGCGCTGGACCCGAAGATTCAGCAGGAAATCATCGACCGCGACCTGTATGCGACAGCTGTTCTCTCCGGTAACCGCAACTTCGACGGCCGCATTCACCCCTACGCCAAGCAGGCTTTCCTGGCCTCGCCGCCGCTGGTGGTGGCTTATGCGATTGCCGGCACTATCCGTTTCGATATCGAGAAGGATGTGCTTGCCGTGGTCGATGGCCGTGAAATCCGCCTGAAGGACATCTGGCCGACGGATGAAGAGATCGACGCCATCGTCAAGTCCAGCGTCAAGCCGGAACAGTTCCGCAAGGTCTACGAGCCGATGTTCGCGATTTCAGCGGATGCCGGCCAAAAGGTCGCGCCGCTGTACGACTGGCGCCCGCAGTCCACCTACATCCGCCGCCCGCCGTATTGGGAAGGCGCGCTGGCAGGCGAGCGCACCATGAAGGGCATGCGTCCGCTGGCGGTGCTGCCGGATAACATCACCACCGACCACCTGTCGCCATCCAACGCCATCATGCTCGACAGCGCTGCCGGCGCCTACCTGGCCAAGATGGGCTTGCCGGAGGAAGACTTCAATTCCTACGCCACCCACCGTGGCGACCACCTGACTGCCCAGCGCGCCACCTTCGCCAACCCGACGCTGAAAAACGAGATGGTGAAGAAGGAAGACGGCACGGTAAGAGCCGGTTCGCTGGCCCGCGTCGAGCCGGAGGGCAAGGTCATGCGCATGTGGGAAGCCATCGAGACCTACATGGAGCGCAAGCAGCCGCTGATCATCATTGCCGGCGCCGACTATGGCCAGGGCTCCTCGCGCGACTGGGCCGCCAAGGGCGTGCGCCTGGCTGGCGTGGAAGTCATCGCCGCAGAAGGTTTCGAGCGCATCCACCGCACCAACCTGATCGGCATGGGCGTCTTGCCGCTGGAGTTCAAGCCGGGCACCAACCGCCTGACCCTGAACATCGACGGCACCGAGACCTATGACGTGATCGGCGAGCTGAAGCCGCGCGCGGACTTGACTCTTGCGATCACCCGCAAGAACGGCGAGCGCGTGGAAGTGCCGATGACCTGCCGTCTCGATACCGCCGAAGAAGTGTCTGTCTACGAAGCCGGCGGCGTGCTGCAGCGCTTCGCCCAGGACTTCCTCGCTTCGTCGAAGGCTGCGTGAACCATGGCCCACGTACCCCAGATCAAGATTCCCGCCACTTACATTCGTGGCGGCACCAGCAAAGGCGTGTTTTTCTGCCTGCAGGATTTGCCTCCCGCCGCGCAGGTGCCCGGCGCGGCGCGCGATGCGCTGCTGCTGCGCATCATCGGCAGCCCCGACCCTTACGGCAAGCAGATCGACGGCATGGGCGGGGCGACCTCCAGCACCAGCAAGACGGTCATCCTTTCCAAAGCTAGCCGTGCGGACCACGACGTCGATTACCTGTTCGGCCAGGTCTCCATCGACAAGCCTTTTGTCGACTGGAGCGGCAACTGCGGCAATCTTTCCGCCGCAGTCGGCTCGTTTGCCATCAGCAGCGGCCTGGTCGATCCCTGCCGCATCCCGCAGGACGGCGTGGCGACCGTGCGCATCTGGCAAGCCAATATCGGCAAGACCATCATCGCCCACGTGCCGATCACCAATGGCCAGGTGCAGGAAACCGGCGACTTCGAGCTCGACGGCGTGACCTTTCCTGCCGCCGAAGTGCAACTGGAGTTCCTTGATCCGGCTGACGAGGGCGAAGGCGAGGGTGGTGGCGCAATGTTCCCGACCGGTCAGCTTGTCGATGACCTCGATGTGCCCGGTGTCGGCACGCTGAAAGTCACCATGATCAATGCCGGCATCCCGACCATCTTCGTCAATGCCGAAGCGCTTGGCTACACCGGCACGGAATTGCAGGACGCCATCAACAGCGATGCCAAGGCGCTGGCCAGGTTCGAGACGATCCGTGCTTATGGCGCGGTGCGCATGGGGCTCATCAAGCATGTCGATGAAGCTGCCACGCGCCAGCATACGCCGAAGGTGGCGTTTGTCGCCAAGCCGGCCGCTTATGTTTCCTCCAGCGGCAAGCAGGTCGCAGGCGGCGACATCGATCTGCTGGTGCGCGCGCTATCCATGGGTAAACTCCATCACGCCATGATGGGCACGGCCGCCGTTGCCATCGGCACTGCCGCTGCCATTCCCGGCACGCTGGTGAACCTCGCCGCCGGCGGCGGTGCGCGCACTGCGGTGCGCTTCGGCCATCCCTCCGGCACCTTGCGGGTGGGGGCGGAGGCCAACCAGGATCCGGTCAGCGGTGAATGGCGTGTGACCAAGGCCATCATGAGCCGCAGCGCGCGCGTGTTGATGGAAGGATGGGTGCGCGTGCCTGGCGATGCCTTCTGAATGAACGGCACGCCAGGAACAGCAAGGAAACAACAAAACGCAACGACAGCATCATCGTTGCGTTTTTTTATCGCATGCGGGACTGTGTCCTGACAATAAACGGAGACAAGATGAACTACGCGCAATTCCATCAGCAATCGATCACCGACGCCGAGGCATTCTGGAAAGAAGAAGCAAAACGCATCGACTGGCAGCAGCCGTTCGACAAGGTGCTGGACCATTCCAGGCCGCCCTTTGCCAAATGGTTCGTCGGCGGCCAGACCAATCTCTGCCATAACGCGGTCGACCGCTGGCTGGCCGGGCAAGGCGATGCGGCGGCGCTGATTGCCATCTCCACCGAGACGAATACGGAAAAGACCTATACCTTCCGCGAGCTGCATGCAGAAGTCAACCGGATGGCAGCCATCATGCTGTCGCTCGGCGTGACTCGGGGCGACCGGGTGCTGATCTACATGCCGATGATCGCCGAAGCCGTATTTGCCATGCTGGCATGCGCGCGCATCGGCGCGATTCATTCGGTGGTGTTCGGCGGCTTCGCCTCCAGCAGCCTGGCGACCCGCATCGACGACGCCACGCCGAAACTGATTGTCTCGGCCGATGCCGGCTCGCGCGGCGGCAGGGCGATCGCCTACAAGCCCCTGCTCGATGAAGCAATCGCACTTGCCAGCCACAAGCCCGAGCGCGCGCTGCTGGTCGACCGCAAGCTCATGCCGCTGAACCTGGTTGCCGGGCGTGACGTCGACTATGCCAGCGAACGTGAACGGCATATCGACGCCCAGGTGCCGGTCACCTGGCTGGAATCGAACGAACCCTCTTATATCCTGTACACCTCCGGCACGACCGGCAAGCCCAAGGGCGTGCAGCGCGACGTCGGCGGTTATGCCGTGGCGCTGGCTGCATCGATGCGGCACATTTATTGCGGCAACCCCGGTGAAACCTATTTCTGCACTTCCGATATCGGCTGGGTCGTCGGCCATTCCTATATCGTCTACGGACCGCTGATTGCCGGCATGGCCACGATCATGTATGAAGGCCTGCCGACGCGTCCGGACGGCAGTGTCTGGTGGAGCATCGTCGACAAATACAAGGTGACGCGCATGTTTTCATCGCCGACAGCCATTCGCGTGCTCAAGAAACAACCGCCGGAGCTCATGCAAAAGCATGACCTGTCGTCGTTGCAGGCGCTGTATCTCGCCGGCGAACCGCTCGACGAGCCGACTTCGGCCTGGATTTCCGGCGCCCTCGGCGTGCCCATCATCGACAATTACTGGCAAACCGAGACCGGCTGGCCAATCCTGTCGATCGCCCGCGGCCTCGACCAGCGCGCCACCCGCCTGGGCAGCCCCGGTGTGCCGATGTATGGCTACAACGTCAAGATCATCGACGAAGGCAGCGGCGAAGAGTGCGGCCCGAACCAGAAGGGAGTGCTTGCCATCGAAGGGCCGCTGCCGCCCGGCTGCATGCAAACCGTGTACGGCGACGACGCCCGCTTCGTCCAGACCTACTGGAGCAACTTCCCGCAGCGGCTGGCGTATTCGACCTTTGACTGGGGCATCCGGGATGCCGACGGCTATTATTTCATTCTCGGCCGCACGGATGACGTCATCAATGTCGCTGGTCATCGGCTTGGCACGCGCGAAATCGAGGAAAGCATCGCCAGCCATCCCAATGTTGCCGAAGTTGCGGTCGTCGGCATTGCGGATCAGTTGAAAGGGCAGGTTGCAGTGGCTTTCGTCATCCTGAAAAACGCCGATGCGGCTGCGACGGCAGAAGCACGCAAGGCCCAGGAAGCAGAAGTGATGGCGACCGTCGACCATCAATTGGGTGCGGTGGCACGGCCGGCACGGGTATATTTTGTGGCACAGCTGCCCAAGACGCGCTCCGGCAAGCTGTTGCGGCGCGCGATCCAGGCCTTGTGCGAAGGGCGTGATGCCGGCGACATGACCACGATCGAGGACCCGATTTCGCTGCAGCAGATTCGCGAGGCCCTCGCCAGTTGAAGGGTGCAAGCGGAAAGCCTCGGTATGCGGGGCTTTGCGGCTGCAACAGGCGCAATGGCAGAAATGCCGTTGCGCTTTTTTGCGATGCGGATACAACAGGTGGAAAGCTGCTGGCAAGACTTATTTGGCGCGGATTAAGAATAAACCACATCGCCTGTGATCCCGCTTAACCCGCCGGGAAGAATCGGTTAAATTACGGCAGTTGACTGTCCAAATAATCAGGAAACAATCCAAAGCGGTTTTACAATACGCTGCTGCGGCGAGGTCCGGGCAAGATTTAATTCAAGCTACATTACCAGGGGAAGAACACATGCGACTCGCGAACAAGGTATCAATCATCACCGGTTCTGCTCAGGGGATCGGTCAGGCCACCGCGCTGAAATTCGCCAGGGAAGGCGCCAAGGTCGTGGTCTGCGACATGAATCCGGCCGGCGTCGAGGCTGTGGTCAACCAGATTCGCGAAGCCGGCGGCGAAGCGATCGGCTTCATCGTCGACGTCACCAGGAAAGATACCATTGCCGCGATGGTCCAGGGCACGATGGCCAAGTACGGCCGTATCGATACCCTCATCAACAATGCCGGCATCGTGATGGATTCGACCCTGAAGAAAATGACCGATGCGCAATTCGACAAGGTGATCGACGTCAATCTGAAGGGCGTCTACAACTGCACCAAGGCAGTGGTCGACATCATGCTGGAACAAAAATCCGGTTCCATCGTCAACGCTTCCTCGATCGTCGGTCTGTTCGGCAATTTCGGCCAGACCAACTATGCCGCCGCCAAGTTCGGCGTCATCGGCATGGCCAAGACCTGGACCCGTGAACTGGGCCGCAAGGGCATTCGCGTCAATTCGGTGTGCCCGGGCTTCATTTCCACGCCTATCCTGAAAGACATGCCGGCCGACGTCATCAAGTCGATGGAAGACCGCGTGCCGATGGGCCGCCTGGGCCAGCCGGAAGAAATCGCCAATACCTTCGCCTTCCTGGCTTCCGATGAAGCCAGCTACATCAATGGCGCGGTAATCGAAGTCACCGGTGGCCTGACCCTGTAAGAGCGCGTCCCTTCCCAGAAAAAAGCGCGAGCTAGTCTCGCGCTTTTTTTATGTCTGGAACTTCGGTGTTTTGCGCTTATCAAATGCAAAACACAAGCGGGTTAAATGCACAGGCATTTAACCGGCAATTTTTATTCCAGGGATTTCTGAGCAAGGAGCGTCATCATGTTGCAAACGAGCGAAATTCGGCAGAGATTCAATCATATCGAGCAAACCGTTGGCCAGGCGACCGAGGCTTGTCGCAATTCTGCCTACATACCGTCGGATCTGAAAGAATGCATTAACGAACTGGAGCGGCAAACTGGCCAAGCCCGGCAAGTCATGCAGTCGCAGGATGAAAGCCAGATCATCGATTGTGTCGATGATCTGGAAGAGTTGGGAGATCGCGCTAAATTTGCTTGTGAACAAGCAAGAGGCCTGGATGAAAATCTGCGCGATGCGGTGTTGCAGGCCCATCAGGAACTGTCAGACTTGAAGCACAACTTGCATTAATCCGCCAAGACAAGGCTGCGTGCCTGTTTCTGCAGGCACGCGGTGTTTCATGCGGTGTGGGATTTTACATCGCCGCGGCGACGCTCGACATATTCTGCGACCTGGCGCTCGAGGGCATCGAAGCTGTCGCGTACTGCCACATATGCATCTTCATTTGAAGTGCGCGATCCATCGACTACCAGTTCTGCACCCGGTGCCTTGACGTCCACCCGCACGCGGAAGAGCTTGCCTTGTGTCTTGTGGAGAGCTTCTGACTCCACCGAAACCTGACAACCAATCAGGTCGCTGCTCAATTTCTCCAGTTTGGCGACGCGCTTGCGGATTTCGGCGTCGATGGTTTCGGATGAGGGAATGTCGCGGAACAGGATTTGTAGGGAGTTTTGCATGGTGCCTGATATGGGTAAGGTTGCTGAAAAGGCTGGTGAACAAGCCCGACTGCTTTCAAATCTTACACCAGAATCTGGTGTGCCGGAATGCCCATTTCCGCGCACATGACAGTGCAATTGTGCGGCAACCGGCGCGTGTGCCATGCCGGGCTGCATCTTGTTGAGTAATCATGCGAAAATGGCGTTTGTCTCTACTTATTTCTCATCCGGTTTCCGGCCGGACCAGACTATGCTGCACTGGCTCACATCGATGATTGACCGCAGGCGCATCGCGCAGGCGCAGTCGTCCGAGAAATTGCCCTGCTTTCATTGTGGCGACCTTGTGAAACGGCGGCATGCCGTCCATGTGCCGTTCGATGGCGCCGCGCGCATCGTCTGCTGCCACGGTTGCGCCGCCATCCTGAAGACGGTCACCCAGATGGGCATGGTGCAGCAATACCGCGAACAGAAAAGGCAGGCGGCGCAAACCGATGACAAGTGAAACTTCCGTAATGCCACCAGGCCAGTCGCAAGCTGCGCATGCGGCTCTGGCGCACACAGAACCGGCACAGACAGAGCTGGCGCACGACAGGCTGGCCATCGGCGGCATGCGCTGCGCCGCCTGTTCGCAGATCATCGAATACCGCGTGCGGCACCTGGCCGGGGTTGCGGACTTCCGCATCAATGCCGCCAGCCACCGTGCCGACCTGCGCTGGGACCCGCGTCGCATCGGCTTGCGCGAAATCGTCGAGGCCATCGCCGCGCTTGGTTACAGTGCCTTGCCGGCCGGCGAAAAAGACGCCGGCGCCGACCAGAAGAAAAAAATGGTGTGGTGGCGATTGTTCGTCGCTGCATTCGCCATGATGCAGGTGATGATGTATGCCTTCCCCGCCTATCTGCAGCCGGTGCCGGCGGTCGATGGCGACCTGACGCCGGATATCGACCGCCTGCTGAAGATCGCCAGCATGGTGCTGACCGTGCCGGTGGTGTTCTTTTCCTCCGCCCCTTTCTTTGGCGCGGCCTGGCGCGATCTGCGCAACCGCCATGTCGGCATGGATGTGCCGGTCTCGGTCGGCATTCTCGCCACCTTCGGCGCCAGCGTCTGGGCCACCTATCGCGGCGGCCCGGTGTACTACGATTCGCTGATCATGTTCGTGACCCTGTTGCTGATTGCGCGCCTGATCCAGGACCGCGTGCAGGGCAAGAGCATGGCGGCATTGCAGGCCCTGACGGCGCTGGTGCCGCTGACGGCGCAGCGCCTGCTCGACTATCCTGTCAGCCGCCGCACCGAGCAGGTGGAGGCGGCCGACCTGCGCGAAGGCGATCTGCTGCTGGTGGCGCCCGGCGCCCAGATTCCGGTCGACGGCCGCGTGCTGGAAGGACAGAGCGAATGCGACGAAGCCCTGATGACCGGCGAATCGCAGCCGGTGCCCAAGGATGTCGGCGCCGAACTGGTGGGCGGCGCGCTCAACCTCTCGGGACAGCTGGTGATGCGCGCCGAACGCGTCGGCGACGCCACCCAGCTGTCGGTGCTGGTGCAGAAAATGGAAGCCGCTGCCAATGACAAGCCGCCGCTGGTGGCGCTGGCCGACCGCCACGCCAGCCGCTTCATGACCATCATCCTCGTGGTGGCGGCGCTCGCCGCCGTGGTGTGGTGGCAGATCGATGCCAGCCGCGCGCTGTGGATCGCCGTGACCGTGCTGGTCGTGACGTGCCCCTGCGCGCTGTCGCTGGCCGCGCCCAGCGTCATGGCGGGCGCCATCGGACGACTCGCCGGCAATGGCGTGCTGGTGGCGCGCGGCCGGGCGATCGAAACGCTGGCGCGCGCTTCGCATTTTGTCTTCGACAAGACGGGCACCCTGACTGAAGGGCGCCTGCAACTGGCCGCGATGCATATCCTGCAACCAGGCCTTGAACGCGCTGAATTGCTGGGCATGACGGCGGCCATTGCCGCTGCCTCCACCCATCCGGTATCGCAGGCATTGGCCAAGGCGGCCGCTGCCGCCGGCATATTCGGCCATGGCGTCCAATATGCGGGCTTGCGCGAATATGCCGGCCAGGGCGTGGAAGCACAGGGCGGCGCGCGCCGTTACCGGCTCGGCAACCTGGCTTTCGTGCAGGAACTGCACGGGCAAGTCGCGCATCTGCCAGCGGATTTCGCCAACAAGACCGTCTCGGCACTGGGTGACGAGCGCGGCTGGATTGCCCTGTTCGCCCTGCAGGATGAAATCCGCCCGGATGCTGCTGCCTGCATCGCCTTCCTGCGCGGGCAGGGCAAGCAAGTGTGGCTGCTGTCCGGCGATAAGCGCGAAGTGGTGGCCAAAGTGGCGCGCGAGCTCGGCATCGATGTCGCCCATGGCGAATTGCTGCCCGAGCACAAGCATGACATGGTGGCCGCCCTGCAAAAGCAGGGCGCGGTAGTGGCGATGGTCGGCGACGGCATGAACGACGGCCCGGTACTGTCGCTGGCCGACGTCTCGGTGGCGATGGGGCAGGGCGCGCCGATCGCCCAGGTGCGCAGCGACCTAGTGCTGATGTCGAATCGCCTGCAGGACATGGAGGCGGCCGTGAAGACGACCGGCCGGGCGCTGTCGCTGATCCGCCAAAACCTCGGCTGGGCAGTGCTGTACAACCTGGTGGCGGTCCCCGCCGCCGTGTCCGGCCTGCTGCAGCCCTGGCATGCGGCGATCGGCATGGCGCTCAGTTCGCTGATCGTGGTGTTGAACTCGTTACGGATATTTTCAGGAAAGCGACCGCAGGCGCTTGCGGATGCGACCGGCTTAGCGTAATCGCGCCGTAACTTTGACTTGTTAGACTGATATGGATGTTCTCTATTTGCTGGTGCCCTTGAGCGTGATCCTGGTGTTCGCGATCGGCGCCGTATTCTGGTGGGCCTTGAGCAACCGCCAGTTCGATGACCTTGACGAGGCGAGCGAGCGATTGCTCGCCGATGATGACGAGAGCCCGCCACCAGCGGCCTGATATGCCGGTGCGGGCGGCATCGCTGCGATTATCTTTGCGCAGCGCCCGGTATGGAATGCTGCAATGGCTTTATATTGTTGATGGGCCAAATTAAATCCGCCATGAATTCACCAAAATGCAGCAGAATTCATCATCGCTCGTTTAAAATAATTGCAAATTGGAAATCGTGCTTGATTTGAATCAATCGAATTGAAAATGCTTTCCAGTACAGTCTTACCGGGATATTTCTAAAAAGAGCCTACATATGAACCAAGCCCTTGCATCGCAATACAACTACAAGGTGGTCCGCCAGCTCACCCTCATGTCCATCGTCTGGGGCGTGGTGGGTATGCTGGTGGGCGTTTTCATCGCCGCCCAGCTGGCCTGGCCGGAACTGGGCATGGGGATTCCCTGGCTCAGTTATGGCCGCCTGCGGCCGTTGCACACCAATGCGGTGATCTTTGCATTCGGCGGCACTGCGCTGTTTGCAACCTCGTTCTACATCGTCCAGCGCACCTGCGGCGTGCGTCTGTTTGCGGGGCCGCTGGCATCCTTCGTGTTCTGGGGCTGGCAACTGGTGATCGTGGCCGCCGCCATTTCCCTGCCATTGGGTTACACCCAGGGCAAGGAATACGCCGAACTCGAATGGCCCATCGACATCCTGATCACGCTGGTCTGGGTCGCCTACGCCATCGTGTTCTTCGGCACGCTCTATAAGCGCAAGGTCTCGCATATCTACGTGGCGAACTGGTTCTTCGGCAGTTTCATCCTGACCATTGCCTTGCTGCATATCGTCAACAATATCTCGATCCCGGTCGGCTTCATGAAGTCTTACTCGGCCTATGCCGGCGTGCAGGATGCGATGATCCAGTGGTGGTACGGCCATAACGCCGTGGGCTTCTTCCTGACCACCAGCTTCCTGGGGATGATGTACTACTTCATTCCCAAGCAGGCCGGCCGTCCGATCTATTCCTACCGCCTGTCGATCGTGCACTTCTGGGCGCTGATCTTCACCTACATGTGGGCGGGCCCGCACCATCTGCACTACACCGCCTTGCCCGACTGGGCGCAATCGGTCGGCATGGTGTTCTCGCTGATCCTGCTGGCGCCGAGCTGGGGCGGCATGATCAACGGCATGATGACCCTGTCGGGCGCCTGGCACAAGCTGCGTTCGGATCCGATCCTGCGCTTCCTGATCGTCGCGCTGTCGTTCTACGGCATGTCGACCTTCGAAGGCCCGATGATGTCGATCAAGACCGTCAATGCCCTGTCGCACTACACCGACTGGACCATCGGTCACGTTCACTCGGGCGCCCTGGGCTGGGTCGGTTTCATCACCATCGGCAGCCTGTACTACCTGGTGCCGCGCCTGTTCGGCAAGACCGAAATGTATAGCAGGAGCCTGATCGAAGTGCACTTCTGGACCGCCACCATCGGCATCGTGCTGTACATCGCCTCGATGTGGATCGCCGGCGTGATGCAGGGCCTGATGTGGCGCGCGGTGAATGCCGATGGCACCCTGACCTACACCTTCGTCGAAGGCGTCAAGGCCACCTATCCGTACTACGTGATCCGTTTCTCGGGTGGCGCGCTGTACCTGTTCGGCATGCTGTGCATGGGTTACAACGTCATCAAGACGATTGCCGGCGCGACCGCGGTCAATCCCGCGATTCCCGCGCAGAGCCATGCAACCGCCCATGCGGCAGCCTGAACCGGCCCGCGCCAAGAGGAGAAAATAGATGCGTAAATTTACTCATGAACTGATCGAAAAGAACGTCACCCTGCTGATCGTGCTGTCGGTGCTGGTGGTCAGCATCGGCGGCCTGGTGGAAATCGTGCCGCTGTTCTTCCAGAAATCGACCACCCAGCCGGTCGAGGGCTGGAAGCCGTATTCGGCGCTGCAGCTGGCCGGCCGTGACGTCTACCTGCGCGAAGGCTGCTACAACTGCCATTCGCAAATGATCCGGCCGTTCCGCGCCGAAACCGAGCGCTACGGTCATTATTCCGTGGCCGGTGAATCGGTTTATGACCACCCGTTCCAGTGGGGCAGCAAGCGCACCGGTCCGGATCTGGCGCGCGTCGGCGGCCGCTACAGCGACGAATGGCACCGCATCCACCTGCGCAATCCGCGCGACGTGGTGCCCGAGTCGAACATGCCTGCCTATAGCTGGCTGAACAAGGCGGTCCTCGACCCGGCCGAGCTTGCGCCGAAAATGCGCGCAATGCGCACGGTCGGCGTGCCTTACACGGATGATGAAATCGCCAAGGCGGCCGAACAGGTCAAGGGCAAGACAGAGGAAGAAGCGCTGATCGCCTACCTGCAGGTACTCGGTACCGCGGTCAAGAACAAGTATTGATCCGTACGGGGTGATCCGAATGTCCGCGACACTGAACATCATATTTACGGTATTGAGCCTGCTGGTTTTCCTCGGCATTTCGTTCTGGGCCTACAGCAGCCACAACAAGGAACGCTACGAGGAGATCGGCCGCATGCCGTTCGATCAAGAAAATAACGAAACAACAGGAAACTGATCATGGCAGATTTCTTTCATAACGGATGGAGTATCTTCATCGCCGCCATTACCCTCGCCGGCATCCTGGCCTGCGGATTGCTGCTGTGGTCGCAATCCAAGGTCAAGGTCAAGGTGGGCCCGGACGGCAAGCCTGAACCGGTGGGGAATACCGGCCACGTGTGGGATGAAGACCTGACGGAAAACAACAATCCTCTGCCGCGCTGGTGGATGATCATGTTCTATCTGACTATCTTCTTCAGTCTCGGCTATCTGTTCCTGTACCCGGGACTCGGATCGCGTCAAGGCTCGCTGGGCTGGAGCCAGGTCTCCAAGTACGAGCAGGAGATGAAGGAGGGCGAGGAGCAGTACGGCCCGATCTTTGCCAAGTACCAGGCCATGCCGATCCCGGCCCTGGCCCAGGACCCGCAGGCACGCGCCATCGGCGAGCGCCTGTTCCTCAATTCCTGCTCGCAGTGCCACGGTTCGGACGCTCAGGGCAGCAAGGGTTTCCCCAATCTGACCGACACCGACTGGCTGTATGGCGGTTCGCCGGAAGCCATTCTGACGACCCTGCGCGAGGGACGTAACGGCCAGATGCCTTCGATGGCGGCAGCCGTGGGAGGCGATGACGACGTGCGCAATGTCGCCAATTACGTGATGAGCCTGTCCGGTTCGAGCCATGACCCGATCAAGGCCGTGATGGGCAAGGCGAAATTTGCCGCCTGCGCCGCCTGCCATGGCGCCGACGGCAAGGGTAACCAGGCCATCGGCGCGCCCAACCTGACCGACAAGATCTGGCTGTATGGTGGCGGCGTGAACAATGTGATGGAAACCATCAACAAGGGACGCGCAAACCAGATGCCGGCGCACAAAGGCATCCTGTCCGAAGCCAAGATCCACTTGCTGGCAGCGTATGTCTGGGGCCTGTCGAATCGCCAGGCGCCGGTGGCCGGCATTTCAGCCGGCGACGCCAAGGCGATGGGCAACCTGACTGGCGCGACCGACGCGCCGGCCAAGCAGTAATTCAAGACGTGGCAGTACTGACGACGGCCTTCGGGCTGCCGTCAGCAAGCAGGAATGACGATGGAAACCTCACCACTCAAGCAGTTCTCGCAGCAAGAGATCGAACAAAGCCTGTATGAAGTCCGCAAGAAGATTTATCCGCGGGCGCTGACCGGCTGGTTTGCGACCTGGCGCTGGGTCATGGTGTGGGTGACCCAGATCATTTTCTACGGCGGCCCCTGGCTGACCTGGAACGACCGCCAGGCCGTGCTGTTCGACCTGGTCTCGCGCAAGTTCTACATCTTCGGCCTGGTGCTATGGCCGCAGGACTTCATTTACCTGGCCATCCTGCTGGTCATCTCGGCGCTGTCGCTGTTCCTGTTCACCGCCGTGGGCGGACGGCTGTTTTGCGGCTATGCCTGTCCGCAAACCGTCTATACAGAAATCTTCATGTGGGTCGAGCGCAAGTTCGAAGGCGACCGCAGCGCCCGCATCCGCCTCGACCGTGAGCCGTTGTCGGCCAAGAAAATAGGTCTGAAGGGATCCAAGCATCTGGTCTGGGGCGCAATCGCGCTGTGGACCGGTTTTACCTTCGTCGGCTATTTCACGCCTATCCATCTGCTGGCGCAGGAAGTTTTCCAATTCGCGCTCGGGCCGTGGGAAACATTCTGGGTCCTGTTCTACGGCTTCGCCACCTATGGCAATGCCGGCTGGATGCGCGAGCAGGTCTGCAAATACATGTGTCCGTACGCCCGCTTCCAGAGCGCGATGTTCGACAAGGACACCCTCACCGTTACCTATGACACCGTGCGCGGCGAGCCGCGCGGTCCGCGCAGCAAGCAGGCCGACCGTTTCGAACTCGGTCTGGGCGACTGCATCGATTGCGGCGTCTGCGTGCAGGTCTGTCCGACCGGCATCGACATCCGCGACGGCCTGCAGTACATGTGCATCGGCTGCGCTGCCTGTATCGACGGCTGCAATCAGGTGATGGAAAAGATGAACTATCCCAAGGGCCTGATCCGCTACACCACCGAGCATGCCATGCTCAACAAGCTCGGCCCCCGCGACATCTGGAACCGCGTGCTGCGCCCGCGCACCCTGGTTTATTTCGGCATCCTTGGCTTGATCATCGTGGCAGCGGCGACCTCGCTGGCGCTACGCCTGCCGCTCAAGGTCGACGTCATCCGCGACCGCGGCATGCCGCGCGTGACCGAAGATGGCTCGGTGGATAACGTCTACCGTTTGCAGATGATGAATACCGAGGAAAAGCCGAACCGCTACGCCATCTCGGTGCAGGGCATCAATGGCGCGACCATCGTCTCGGAGACGCAACTGGAAGTGGCTGCGGCCACCACCCGGGCAGTGCCGGTGCGGGTGCGGGTGCCTGCCGGCGCCGCCCAGCCGGGCTCGAACCGGATCAAGTTCGTCATACAGGATACGGACGACCAGAGCGTGAAGATCACGGAAAAAGCGGTATTCCTCGTGCCGCGTTAGGAGAAGCAGATGGAAGCGATTTTCACCACGGAAAAGCCGAAGCAAACCCACTGGTACCAGGAGCCCTGGCTGCTGCTGGTGTTCGGTGGCCCCGCCATCGTTATCGTGGCAGCTCTGTATACCGCCTACCTGGCGTATCACGGCGCCGATGGCGTCATCGCCCCGGACTACTATAAGCGCGGCCTGGCGATCAACGTCGATATCCGCCACGACCTCGTGGCGCGCGAGCGCGGCCTGACCGCAGGACTGCAGGTCGACCAGTCTACCCGCGCCGTCACGCTGCGCCTGGCCGGCAAGGGCGCGCTGCCGCCGACGCTGGCGCTGACCGTGTCCCGTCCGGCCGGCAAGGGTAACGAAGAAATCGTGCTCAAGGCCAACCTGGTGCAATCCGGCGCCGGCGTCTATCACGGCAAGCTGGACTGGCCGGCGTCGCTGGATGCCAATGCAGCCGCGCTGTGGCAGGTGAACCTGGACGGCGGCGACTGGCGCCTGACTTCCGGCTGGTATGGCCCCATCCATGCAGCGGTCTCGATCAAACCTGCCGGTTGATCAATCCCTTCAATAATGCATACAATGGATGCACAATATTTTGATCGCAAGCCATTTGTGACACGGGGAGACTAAATGAACGCCAGCCAAACAGCAACACCTGCACCTGCACCTGCACCCAAAGAGGGACGCATCCCCCGCATCGTTATGGCGGTCCTGTGGCCATCCTTTCTGATGGCATGCGTCTCCAGTGGCGTGTTGTTCAGCCTTGTGGACCCGATAGAACTGGTGCTGCTCGACAGCCAGGTGCACCTGAGCCAACTGGGCACCTATACCGTCGGCTTCTTTCTGTTCTGGTTCCTCGGTGCGATTTCCAGCAGCCTGACGGCGCTGCTGCTGGCCGGCGCCGACTAGGCGCACGCCGCAGCAGTAGCAGTACCTCATGCCGCTTGTCGATCGCCACTACAGTTTCCCCGCGCGGCGATCGCTGTCTTGACATCATGCTGAACATTCCCCTGATCACCGCTGTCGCCACCGCCGGCCTGCTGGGGGGCATCCATTGCGCCGGCATGTGCGGCGGCATGGCGACCATGCTGGGCTCGGCGAAGCGTCAGCAGGGTGGCGTCCGTACCATTCCCATCATGCCGGTCCCTGCTGCACCGCTTGCCACTACCTCCGCTGGCGCATCGGCGTCCTGCGCATCGCAGCCTGCGGCCGCCGGCTGGCGCCATGCCGCCTTGCTGCATGCGGGCCGGATTTTCACTTACGCTCTCATGGGCGCGGTGGTCGGCTTGCTGGGGGCGGCGGGCTTGTTGCTGAAACCTATCATGCCAGTGCACACCGCGCTGTTCGTGTTCGGTAACCTGGCGCTGATCTGGCTGGGCTTGCGGCTGGTCGGTTATGCGCCGCTGGAAGGGATGCTGGCGGGTGTCGGCAACAGGCTGGCAACGCTCGTGCCGGCGCGTTTTTCACCGGCTGCGCAGGCTGGGCGCCATCCCTTCCTGACCGGCATGGCCTGGGGCTGCCTGCCTTGCGGCTTGCTGTACGGCGTGCTGCCGTTTGCGCTGCTGTCGGGCGACGCCTGGTCTGGGGCGGTGCTGATGGTGGTGTTCGGTCTTTCGGCCTTGCCGCATCTGCTGGTGGCGCAGGGCGCCGCGCAATGGCTGCACGGGCGGCGCCTGCCGCTGACGGCGAAAGCGGCAGGCGCGCTGGCGCTGATCGCCTTCGGCGTGTTTGGCCTGCTGCACCTCCACGATCCTTCGGCGATTTCTCCGCTGTTCTGCATTACTCCAGTGCATTAAGAGGCGATACGGCTGTATCGCCATATCATCGTGGCGGCAGGCAAATTCGATCCGGGCAGTGCGCTGCTGTTCTCCTGCATCGAGGACACCCAGTTCGCGGTGCGAGTCGTTGCTCGCAAGGACAACGCCAACGATTCGCGCCTGAAGAAATTTGTGCATATATATGAACAGTCTGCCGTGGTTCGTGCGCAGGTCAAGAAGTCATTCGGCAACAACGAAAAATTGTACAAGCTCCCCTGGTTGTCGCAGTAGTTGCCCAATTAAACACTGGTCGAGGCCAACCTGGTCCAGCCTGTTTTTCACCTTCAGCGGATGTTATAGCTCTATGGTTTCTCTTTCTTTTGATAATTTTTTCGCCTAGAAACTGCGGCTGTACTGCACGCTCAGGATATCGACCTGGCTGTCATAGTTACCCCTTAGTGTGCCGGCGCCGGTTTCCGTCTTGTTGAGGGGGCCATCCTTCATGAACAGGTGGGTATAGCCGAAGTCCCATGCATCCTGCGGCGTCGGCTTGAACTGGACACCGAAGCTGAGCCAGGTGCGGTCGCCGTCAGGGATGCGCGGCGTGCGGAAGCGGTCTTCCACCGGCGTCGGATCGTAGGCGAGGCCGGCGCGCAGTTTCCATGCATCGTTGTAGCGGTAATTCGCCGCGACGGCAACGCGTACCGTGTTGCGCCACTGTTCCGGCGTCACGCTGTCGGCAGCGCCATTGGCAAAACGTATCCGCAATTCATTGAATTGGCCCCAGCGCATCCAGCTCACATCGCCCATCACCGTCCAGCGCGGGTTGACGTCGAAATGGCCGCTCACGCTCAATGACTCCGGCAGCGTCACGTCGGCGCTGACGCCGGTGTTGGTGAAGCTCGCTGCGCCGGCCAGCGGGGCAGGCAGGCCGGCCGGTTTGTCGTAGCTGGCGTCGCCGGACAGCTTGTGCTTGATCCGGGAGCGGTACGCAATGCCGATGCGGGTGGCTTCATTCGGCGTCAACAACGCGCCGAGGTTGAAGCCGAACCCCCAGTCATTGCCCTTGACGGTCGCCCTACCATCCCGGGCTTGCGGCAGGAAGCCCAGCGGTGCGCAGGCGCCGGGGCCAATGCTGGCGACGCAAATTGTGCCGAAGTCGATTGCTTTGGACAGTTCGACATCGATGTATTCCACGCTGATGCCGGCGCCGAGCGCGACTGTGTCATTCAGCTTGTATGACAGCGCGGGGTTGATGTTGAGGGTTTTCATGTCCGATTTCAGCGCCTGGTAGCGGCCGACCCAGCCGGCGTCGTATTCGGTCTTCAGGCCAAACGGCGATTGCAGGCCGATGCCGAAGCGCAGTTGCGGTGCGATATCCATCGCAAAATACACGGCGGGCACTGCCGCCCAGCCGCCGGCGTCATCGCCATTGCCGCCGCTTGCCGCAGTGCCTAGCGCAGAGGTGGAGCCGGCGTTGCTGAATTTGGCCGAGGTCCGGATGGCCGAGCCGACCAGCATGAACTGTTTGCCGGACATGCGCGACAGGCCCGCCGGGTTGTAATAGATAGTGCCGAGATCCTCGGCTGCCGCCGCGCCGCCGGCATGGGCATTGCCGACGCTGGCTGCGCTCATTTCATTGAGTGAAAAACCGCTCGCGTGGGCTATGGCGGCTGGCAACAGGATCGCGCCCAGCAGGGGCAGGGTGGCACTTGTCCTGAGTAAGCCGCTGCTGAATCTTGCATGGGGCGTGCGCATCGCAATCTCCTTTGTCGCCAACGTGTAGAGTTTAGTTTCGTTGCACGATGATAATTGGCAGATCGGATGCAGTCTTGCGCCGGGTCAATGATCATTGACCCGGGTGGGGCGAGCGGATTGCCCGCTTCAGTCGAACGGATTGGCAACCTTGCCCAGCGGCCTGGTTGCTATCTGTTCCGGCAATTCTTCTCCTTCCAGCGCTGCCACCGTAGCATCCATCAGTCCCTTCAACTCTCGTGCCAACCGCAAGCCAACCTGGTCCCGCGTGATCTGCAGGCTGCCATACATTTCAATCCGGTCCAGACGGTTTTCCACCGTCAGCTGGTCCAGTGCCAGCACTGTCGTTTCGTCCTTGAATGGCTGAAATTGCGTCATGGCTTTACCTCATGGATGAATACGCCCCGGCGACGGGCAGGGATTTGCCGCGGCTGCGGTACTTGTAGGGTTGCGGTGCCGGCAATTGCATGCCGCCGGTTCTGATACTGGCGCGCATCTTGGGAAACAGCCGGATGCCGATGCGTTTTTCCAGTGCCTCGATGCTGACGACCTGGTAATCCAGACCTGCCGCATTTTCTGCGACATAGGCGCCGGCCTCGCCCCTTGCCGGATCATATATTGCCTTGAAAATATGCGATGGCACAAGCACCCGGCCATTCAGCCTCTGCAACGCATCGCCTTCGAAGATCGGGCCCGTGATGACATACAGGGCGCCACGCTCGAACACGAGTTCGCGCGTGCTGTATTCGATGCCTTCCCATAAGATCTGGTTGTTTTTCGGGTGCTGCGGAATGATGTTGGCGAGTGAAAAGCTTTCGTACTGGGCCTGGTCGGTGGCCATGTCGCCGGACGGGCTCAGGTGTCCTCGGTCAAAGCCGGAGCGGACGTAATCCTCCAGCTCGGCGCGCTGCCAGAAGGGCAGGCTTCGTTCTTCATGAAAAGTGTTTTTACGGCTGAGCATGCGCGCCTGGCCCATGCGCGGCGCGGTCAGGAATTCCGCCGACCACAGTGGCGTGCGTGAAACGCCCGAATGCAGCAAGGCATATCCCTCGAAACACAGGGTACGGGTTTTGGCACTCAATTTTTCTGCGACGATCTCGGGTTCGGCGCCATCGGCCAGATGGGCGGCGCATGCCGGATCGAGGGGGCGGGCACTGGCTTGGCCGGCGGCCAGCAAGAGGGCAAGCAGCAGGGGGATGACGGTTTTGAACATGTTTATATTAAAAAAACTAAACGAAGGCAAATATTTGCGATTACGCAAATATTTGCCTTCAGGATTGGTCTACGATGGTTTCTGACACTTAGAGATACACTCCCCCTGGAGTTGTTTTTGCCCGCATTGTGCAAGCACTGCGGGCTTTTTTTGTCCGGGAGTAAAGCGGGAGCAAGGGGAGGGCTGATACAAATTGTTGCAATACTTACTGTGCAAGGGCTGGTCGCCGAGGCAGGCCTAGCATTAAATAGAGTGTACAGCAATTGATGAACTATTCCCCTCCAAGGAGCCAGACATGAAGAAGTCGTATTCCCTGCTTGCCGGCGCCGCCATCCTGGGTGCCAGCCTCATGGCCAGTGCACCCGCCGCCATGGCAAGAGACCAGGTCGACTGGTCGGTCAGCGTCGGTTCCGGCGGCTATGGCTATCCTCCGCCGGTGATGGTGCAGCCACCGATGGTGATGCACATGCCGCCGCCGGTGGTGATACAGCGGCCGGTGCCGATGGTCGGCTACGGCAATTATTACGGCGGCCCGCCGCCGCGCCACTGGCAACATCCTGGCTGGCGTCACCACCCGCATGGTCATCGCCATGGTTATGGCCATGACCGCCACGACCGTGATGACCGCGGTCACGGGCATTATGAGCGCCACGGTCGCTGACAGCCGGGCGGCATGGGCATTTCCCTTTGCCATCAAGGCATTAGACACCACGGCCAAGAGCCGGTAGACTTGTGGGTTTTGCGCGTTACCGCCCCATGTCTACCGATTCCGATCTGCCCGGCGCAGATGCCCCCGAGCTTGCCTCTGCCGAAACCCGTACTGTCAGCGGCGCGGAGATCGCGCGCGAAGTCAAGCGCCGCCGCACTTTTGGCATCATTTCCCACCCGGACGCCGGCAAGACCACGCTGACGGAAAAGCTGCTGCTGTTTTCCGGCGCGATCCAGCTGGCCGGTACCGTCAAGGGCCGCAAGAGCGGCCGCCATGCCACGTCGGACTGGATGGAAATCGAAAAGCAGCGCGGCATTTCGGTGGCCAGTTCGGTCATGCAGTTCGAATACCGCGACCATGTGGTCAACCTGCTCGATACCCCGGGCCATCAGGATTTCTCGGAAGATACCTACCGCGTGCTGACGGCGGTCGATTCGGCCCTGATGGCGATCGACGCCGCCAAGGGCGTGGAAGAGCAGACCATCAAGCTATTGAACGTCTGCCGCATGCGCAATACGCCGATCCTGACGTTCATGAACAAGATGGACCGCGAAACCCGCGATCCGCTGGAGCTGCTCGATGAAGTCGAGTCGGTGCTGAAAATCGAATGCGCGCCGGTGACCTGGCCTATCGGCATGGGCAAGACTTTCCGCGGCGTGTATCACCTGCTGCGCGACGAAATCCTCTTGTTTGCCGCCGGCAGCGAGCGCGCCGACCAGACCTTTGAGGTCATCAAGGGCATCGACAATCCGCGCCTGGCAGAGATGTTCCCGCTGGAAATCGAACAATTGAAGATGGAAGTCGAGCTGGTGCATGGCGCCTCGCATCCTTTCGATCTCGATGCCTATCTGGCCGGCACGCAGACGCCGGTCTTCTTCGGTTCGGCCATCAACAACTTCGGCGTGCGCGAAATCCTTGACGCCTTGCTCGAATGGGCGCCGTCGCCGCGTCCGCGCGACGCCACCGTGCGCGTGGTAGAGCCGCAGGAAGCGCCGTTTTCCGGCTTCGTCTTCAAGATCCAGGCCAACATGGACCCGGCCCACCGTGACCGCATCGCCTTCCTGCGCGTGTGTTCCGGGCGCTTCGAGCGCGGCATGAAGATCAAGCACTTGCGCATCAACCGCGATATCCGCGTGTCGAATGTGGTGACCTTCATGGCCTCGAGCCGCGAGCAGGTGGAAGAAGCCTTTGCCGGTGACATCATCGGCTTGCCCAACCATGGCAACATGCAGATCGGCGACAGTTTTTCCGAAGGGGAAATGCTGCAGTTCACCGGCATTCCTTACTTCGCGCCGGATTTCTTCCGCTCGGTACGCATCCGCAATCCGCTGAAGATCAAGCAATTGCACAAGGGCTTGCAGCAATTGGGCGAGGAGGGCGCAGTGCAGGTCTTCAAGCCGGTGCATGGCGGCGACCTGATCCTCGGCGCGGTCGGCGTGCTGCAGTTCGAAGTGGTGGCCAGTCGCCTGATGAACGAATACGGCGTCGATGCGGTCTTCGAAGGCACCAGCATCAGCAGCGCGCGCTGGATTACCTGCGACGACAAGAAGGCTTTGTCCGATTTTGAAAATTCCGTTGCCGGCAACAACATTGCTTTTGATGCCGCCGGCAACATGGCTTATCTGGCGACATCCGGCGTCAACTTGCGTCATACGCAAGAGCGCTGGCCGCAACTGACCTTCCACGCCACGCGTGAACACTCGGTCAAGCTCGAATAATCTCCTGTCGTTTTTCACTTTCCCCACGCCTTGATTTTTCTTCAAGGCATCAGGGAACTCAATCCAGATCGGTATGCCTAACAACGGTGCATGTTATCAATGCGCTAATGTTGGGTATTGTTTTTTTGATTTATTTTCGATGTTGATTTTAGTCAAATTGATTTATAGAACTTGTTTCTATACTTCTTGCTCGACTTGTACCACGTCAGTCGTCATCAAAATAAAAAGATACATGAAGAGACAACGGCAATGAGGTCCCTCGCTGCCGGCATTGAAAGAACGCGGAAAAGGAGCCTATCTGAAATGTTGACTGCCACCTATTCTCTAGTAGCAATCTCGGCCGAGCAAAAAAATGCCCGGTGCATGTTATCCAGGCTGCATGCCCAGATCCAGAACATCTTGCATGATTTTCACAGCATTAATCGTACTTGCGTGGAAGGCGCATTGCACAAGCTGGAACAGTTCGAGGAATATTGCCACAAGCGCAAAGTCGAGACGTATGTGATCCCGGCGATCCGCAAGAGCACGCATGAGGCTGATCCCATTCTGGCCGAGCTGGAATCTCTGAGTTCGCGCTGCGTGCACATCCTGCATTCGCTGCATGAGCAATTGCGTAGCGCATTTGACAAGGGCCTGGCCGAAGTCAGGAGGGTCTGCTCTGCCATGGAAATGGTTTGCCGCAACCTGTTGAAGCGCTTTGCCAAGGAAGAAGAAGAACTGTTTCCGATCGTCAGGGGATTGCTTCCCATTGAGGAATGGTTCGACATCGCGGCAAAATTTCTCTCCGATGATAAAAAAGGCCGACATCACGCGGCGGCATCGGCAAGTGCGCCTGCCATTCTTCCCCAGTCGCAGCCCTGAGCAAACAGGCTTGAAATACATACTTAAAAAACACGCCTGAAAAACCAGGATTGAAAATACGGGCGACCTGGTCGCTCTTTTTTTTGCCGATTTTTTGTTTATTCCATGCAAGACGTCGCTTGCATGGGACGGCATTTGTTGGCATCGTGTCGGCATTGACGATTGCCTTCCTGCCATGCCGAAAATATTTTCCTTTACCCGCTTCTCCCTGCGCGACCTGATTGTGACTGCCGGACCCGTGACCTTGCTGGTCGTCGGCTTGTGTGTACTTGCCTATCGGCTGGTCGATCCCGCTCCGCCGAAACGGGTGGTCATGTCGGCCGGGCAGGAAAATAGCGCTTACCAGGAATTCGGCGAGAAATATGCTGCCGCGCTGGCCAAGCAGGGCATCGCCGTCGATCTGCGTACTTCGCCCGGTTCGCGGGAAAACCTGCAGCGCCTTCTCGACCCGGATTCCGGCGTGGATATCGCCTTTGTCCAGAGCGGTTCGACCGAGCAGGCAGAGGCCGAACGGCATGGCCTAGTATCGCTGGGGAGTTTGTTTACCGAGCCGATCTGGATATTCTTGCGTGGTAAAAAGCACGTGAATGCACTGAGCCAGCTCCGTGGCATGAAAATCAACGTCGGCCCGGCCGGGACCGGCGTACCGCAGCTCTTTAAAAGCTTGCTGGAAGTAAATAATATCGAGCCGAAGGAAGTGCGCCTGGGCACGCTTGAAAACACCCCTGCCACCGTCGAATTGTTGGAAGGGCGCATCGATGGGGTGGTGTTCAGTTCGGCGCCGGATGCCCCGCTGATACAGATGTTGTTGCAGACGCCTGGCATCCGGCTGGTCGATTTTCCCCAAGCCGAAGCGTACACCCGGCGTTTTCCATTTCTGTCGCATGTGGTGTTGCCACGCGGTATTGCCGATCTCGGCAAGAACTTGCCGGCCCGCAATTACCACTTGATCGCGCCGACGGCGACCTTGGTGGCGCGTGAAGACTTGCATCCGGCCCTGGTGGATTTATTCGTGCAGACGGCGGCCCGCATCCATGGCGGCGCCGGCTGGTTCAATCCGCAAAAGGCGTTTCCGACATCCAGCTATACCGAAATCCCTGTCGCCAGCGAGGCCGAACGCTACTACAAGAACGGGCCTTCCTTCCTTGAACGTTACCTGCCCTTTTGGCTGGCCAATTTCTTCAGGCGCATGTGGGTCGTGATCATCGCGGCGGGCGCGTTGGCCCTGCCGCTATCCCGTGTATTGCCGCCGCTGTATGTGTGGAAGGTACGTTCGCGCATTTATCGCTGGTACGGCAAGCTGCGGGCAGTCGAGCAGGCGATCGAGGAAGTGCCGGCTGAGCGGCGCGACGAAGTGTATCGAGAGCAACTTAGGCGCTTGAGCGAGATCGAGGAAAAAGCCAACCATATCTCGATCCCGCTTTCCTTTGCCGAGGAGTTGTACGGCTTGCGCAGCCATATCAATTTCGTGCACAAGCGGATCACCGGGCTCATGCAGGGCCAGTGAGCCCCGCACGTTTCTTGTGCGTGTGATTCAGGCGCCGATCCAGGGCAGGCCAGCCTTGCACCAGCCCGAGACGTTCTTGCGATGGCCGTCGGCATCCTTGTCGCCCTCGAAGCCTTCGAGGATGTCATAGCAGCTTTTGTAGCCCTGCTCGGTGGCGAGCTTGGCGGCATGCCGCGAGCGCACGCCTGAGCGGCACAGGAACAGCAGTTTGTCATCCTTGTTGGCGACGTGCGCGAGTTGGGCCAGGAACTCGGGATTGTGGACGCCGCCAGGATAAAGGTTCCACTGTATGGCGTGGTGCTGCGCTTCGGGCAAGGCGACGCGGCCCACCCAGTCGCGTTCAGCGGCGGTACGGACATCGACCAGCTTGACATGCGGGTCGGCCTGCAAAAGGGCAAAGGCTTCCGCAGGGGTGAGGGCACCCGCATAGGGCAGGTTGCCTTCGTCGGCGCGTTGTGTGGCGGTCGAGAGAATTTCAGCTACCTTAGTCATGGTGAGTATTATCCAAAAGTATGCAATTAAATGATTATAGCCTTGTCATTTGCAAGGGACGCATGCGGGGCAATGCCGGCTTGTGGCACAAAATCACCAAATCGGTGCAATTTATTTTTCCCGTGAAAAATAATCACTTTTATGGTGCATATTTTTTGTTTCGCATTGAATTGGTGCATTCGATGGGATGATCGGTCTTGTTGCAAACTTGTGGAATGCTGCCAGAATTGCGGTAGTTCAAGGTAATTGGTGGCGGCTTCGTTTCTCCCAGCGGTGGCACGGAACCTGCTATCATCTCGTGTTGAATTTTTGAATTTGCTCAAGTCTGTTGATGTGCGTTTATCCGCTCACGGTCGGTTCAATATCAAATCCAATTTTTTGTATCATTTCCGCTTACATTTAGGAGATTCGCATGGCAAAAACGGCCGCAGAGGTCTTGAAATTTGTGAAAGACAACGAAGTCAAGTTCGTTGATTTCCGTTTTGCTGACACCCGGGGCAAGGAACAGCACGTCACCGTGCCGGTTTCTCACTTCGACATGGATAAATTCGAATCCGGTCATGCCTTCGACGGTTCGTCGATCGCCGGCTGGAAGGGTATCGAAGCCTCGGACATGATCCTGATGCCGGACCCGAACACTGCCAACCTCGATCCATTCATGGAAGAGACCACGCTGTTCATGCAGTGCGACGTCATCGAGCCAAGCGATGGCAAGGGCTATGACCGCGATCCGCGTTCGATCGCCCGCCGCGCGGAAGCCTACCTGAAATCGTCCGGCCTGGGCGACACCGCCTACTTCGGCCCGGAACCGGAATTCTTCATTTTCGACAGCGTGCGCTGGAATGCCGACATGTCCGGCAGCTTCGTCAAGGTCGAGTCCGAAGAAGCCTCCTGGTCCACCGGTGAAAAATTCGAGGGTGGTAACACCGGTCATCGTCCGGCAGTCAAGGGCGGTTATTTCCCCGTGCCGCCAGTCGACAGCTTCCAGGACATGCGCTCGGAAATGAGCCTGATCCTCGAAGGCATGGGCATCCCGGTCGAAGTGCACCACCATGAAGTGGCCGGTGCTGGCCAGAACGAACTCGGCACCAAGTTCTCCACCCTGGTGGAGCGCGCCGACTGGACCCAGAACCTGAAATACGTGATCTGGAACGTTGCTCACAATTACGGCAAGACAGCAACCTTCATGCCGAAACCGATCGTCGGCGACAATGGCTCGGGCATGCACGTGCACCAGTCGGTCTGGAAAGACGGCAAGAACCTGTTCGCCGGCGACGGCTATGCGGGCCTGTCCGATTTCGCCCTGTACTATATCGGCGGCATCATCAAGCATGCACGCGCCCTGAACGCCATCACCAACCCGGGCACTAACTCGTACAAGCGTCTGGTGCCTGGCTATGAAGCACCGGTCAAGCTGGCTTATTCGGCCAAGAACCGTTCGGCTTCGATCCGCATCCCGCACGTGGCCAACCCGAAGGGCCGTCGCGTCGAGGCGCGCTTCCCGGATCCGCTGGCCAACCCGTACCTGTGCTTTGCGGCATTGCTGATGGCAGGTCTGGATGGCGTGCAGAACAAGATCCATCCGGGTGAGGCCGCGTCGAAAGACCTGTACCATCTGCCGCCGGAAGAAGATGCACTGATCCCGACCGTGTGCTCGTCGCTCGAGCAGGCGCTGGAATCCCTCGATAAGGATCGCGAGTTCCTGACCCGTGGCGGTGTGTTCAGCGACAGCATGATCGATGCCTACCTCGAACTGAAGATGGGGGAAGTCCAGCGCATGCGCATGACGCCGCATCCAGTCGAGTTCGACATGTACTACTCGAGCTGATCGGGTAACTGTTGTCATCGCAAAAGGGCGGGTATCCCGCCCTTTTGCTTTTTGTGCCGTTGTAATATGAGAAAAAGTATTAAGTAACAATTGTAATCAATTGATTCTTATCCTAAACTGGCAGTCCGCAATGTTAGTTTCTCATAAGTAATTTTATGAAATTTGCAATAATCTCTGCTGTTTTAATGGCGATCGTTTGTTCGGTGGGCGCGCATGCGCAATCCGGCGTTTTTCTGTGCGTGGACGAGCACGGCAAAAAAGAATACAAGAATACCGGCGGCACCAAGGGGTGCAAGCGGGTCGATTTGCCGGGCATTACCACCATCGAGGCGCCGCGGGCGCGTGCGACTGCTGCGCCGGCGGTGCCCAAGCCTGCTGCGACGCCGGCCGATTTTCCGAAAGTCGATGGCGGTGCGCAAAAGGCCCGAGACAATGACCGCCGCCAGATCCTTGCCGATGAATTGAAGAGCGAAGAGCAAAAGCTGGCAGCGCTGAAAAAGGATTACAACAATGGCGAGCCTGAGCGCCAGGGCGGCGAACGCAATTACGCCAAGTATCAGGAGCGCGTGGCAGCGATGAAACAGGATGTGGAACGCAGCGAAAAGAATATCGACGCGCTCAAACGTGAAATCGCCAATTTGAAATAAGTGGCAGGTATGGCAATTGCTTGAGAGAGGCCGCGTTATGCGGCCTTTTTAATTTTTATAACAGGACAGGTTTTGAACACGCCCCTCTCTCCGCAGCACGGACTCGACGGCCTTGACCTGCTGGCCTCTGCCGTCATTATCCTGGGCCCCGACTATCGCATTGTGTACGCCAACCCGGCCGCCGAGCATCTGCTCGAGAGTTCATTCAAGGCCCTGGCGCAGCACGCCTTCAGCGAGCTGTTCCTGAATGGCGAGCAGTTGAGCGCGCTGTTGCTGCAGGCAGTCGAGAACCAGATCGCCGACTGGCGGCAGGACCTGACGCTGGAGCGGCCTGGGCGCGAACCGCTGCACGTGCACTGCATCGTCAGCGCGCTCGACCGTCCTGAAACGCCGCTCCTGATAGAGCTGCGCGAAAACGTCCAGCAATTGAAGCTCGACCGCGAGGAGCGCCTGCTCGACCAGAGCCAGGCCAACAAGGAGCTGATCCGCAACCTCGCGCACGAAATCAAGAACCCGCTGGGCGGCATCCGTGGCGCCGCGCAATTGCTGGAGCTTGAGCTGCCGGAGCGGCAACTCAAGGAATTGCGCGAATACACGCAAGTCATCATCAAGGAAGCCGACCGCCTGCAAACCCTGGTGGACCGTCTGCTGGCGCCGCACCGCCGGCCGCACATCGTTGGTGACGTCAATATTCATGAAGTGTTCGAACGGGTGCGCAGCCTGATCATGGCCGAATTCCCGAGCGGCCTGGAAATTCGGCGCGATTACGACTTGTCGATCCCGGAATTCAGGGGGGACAAGGAGCAGTTGATCCAGGCCGTGCTGAATATCGCGCATAACGCCGCGCAGGCGTTGGCGCCGCGCATCGCGGCGGGCGATGCGCAGCTGGTTTTCCAGACGCGCATCGCCCGCCAGATGACGCTGGCCAAGGTTCGTTATCGACTGGCACTAGACTTGCATATCATCGATAACGGACCGGGCATCCCGCCGGAAATCCAGGACCGCATCTTCTACCCGCTGGTGTCAGGGCGTGATGGTGGCAGCGGACTGGGGCTGACGCTGGCGCAGACTTTCGTGCAGCAGCACATGGGCGTGATCGAATGTGAAAGCCGGCCGGGATGCACCGATTTCAGAATTTTGATTCCTCTGCCGTGACAGGCGCGACTAAGACTATATGAAACCAATCTGGATTGTTGACGACGACGAATCGATACGCTGGGTGCTCGAAAAAGCCCTGGCGCGCGAGAACCTGGCCACGCGTAGCTTTGCCAATGCGCGTGACGCGATGGTGGCGCTGCAGACCGACAGCCCGCAGGTGCTGGTGTCGGATATCCGCATGCCGGGCGAAACCGGGCTGGCGTTGCTGCAGGCGGTCAAGGCCAGCCATCCCGGTCTGCCGGTCATCATCATCACGGCTTTTTCCGACCTCGATTCGGCCGTGGCGGCATTCCAGGGTGGCGCCTTCGAATACCTGGCCAAGCCTTTTGATGTCGACAAGGCGGTTGAGCTGATTCGCCGTGCGCTGGAAGAGAGCCTGCGCGAAGCCAGCGTTGAGCAGGTCTCGGCGGAGACCCCGGAAATCCTTGGTCAGGCGCCGGCCATGCAGGACGTCTTTCGCGCCATCGGCCGCCTGTCGCAATCGAATGTCACGGTATTGATCACCGGCGAATCGGGCACAGGCAAGGAGCTGGTCGCGCGCGCCCTGCACAAGCACAGCCCGCGCGCCGCGCAGCCCTTCATCGCCCTGAATACCGCGGCGATTCCGAAAGACTTGCTGGAGTCCGAGCTGTTCGGCCACGAGCGTGGCGCCTTCACTGGGGCGCAAGTGACGCGGCGCGGCCGTTTCGAGCAAGCCGAGGGCGGTACCCTGTTCCTCGACGAGATCGGCGACATGCCGTTCGATCTGCAGACCCGTCTGTTGCGCGTGCTGTCGGACGGTCATTTCTACCGCGTCGGCGGCCACCAGCCGCTCAAAGCCAATGTGCGCGTGATTGCCGCCACCCACCAGAATCTGGAAACCCGGGTCAAGGAAGGCCTGTTCCGCGAGGACTTGTTCCACCGCCTGAATGTGATTCGTCTGCGCTTGCCCAGCCTGCGCGAGCGGCGTGAAGACATTCCGCTTCTGACCCGCCATTTCCTGGCCCAGAGCGCCAGGCAACTGGGCGGCGAGGCCAAGCGCATGTCGGAGAGTGCCATGCAATTCATGGCCACACGTGACTTGCCTGGCAATGTGCGCCAGCTGGAAAATCTGTGCAACTGGATCACCGTCATGGCGCCGGGCCAGACCGTCGAAATCAAGGATTTGCCACAGGATTTGATCGATGAAAAGGGCATCGAGCCGGGCTCATTCCTCCTGGCTGCAGCGGCCGCCACGACCATGCCGGTCCACAGTGGTGCATTGCCGGCAGCCGATGCACTGGCCGGGGGCGCCCATGTGAGTGGCGCGTCGCATCCGATGATGGCCAGTGCAACGGCATATCATAACGGCGCCGTAGCAGAGAGCTGGGTAACGCTGCTGGAGTCGGCAGCGGCGCAGATGCTGTCCGCCGGTCAGCCCGAGGTGATGGATGCCTTGGGGCGTCAGTTCGAATCGACCTTGATCAAGGTGGCCCTGAAGCATACCCATGGCCGCAAGAACGATGCCGCAGTGCGCCTGGGCATCGGCCGCAACACCATCACCCGCAAGATCCAGGAGCTCGGCATTTCCGGCGTCAAGGACGACTAGGCCGCAGCGCCGGCCTCAGGCGCTGACGTCGACTTTGGCCGGGCCTTTGATCATTTCGCCGATGACCGTAGCGTCGGCGAAGCCTTCGCGCCGGAAAATTTCCAGCACCTGATCGACGGCATCGGCTGCGCACGATACCAGCAGGCCGCCCGAGGTTTGCGGATCGGTCAGCAAGGCTTGCTGCACCGGGCTGATGCCGGCCGCGAGGTTGACATCCTCGCCATAGCCAGCCCAGTTGCGGCCGGAGGCGCCGGTGATGAAGCCATTTTCTGCCAGTTGCGCCACGCCCGGCAGCAGCGGGACGTTCGGCATTTCCAGGCGCGCCGTAAGCTTGGCGCCGCGCGCCAGTTCCAGCGTATGGCCGAGCAGGCCGAATCCCGTGACATCGGTCAGCGCGTGCACGCCAGGCAGATCCGACAGCGGCTTGCCGGGCTTGTTGAGCTTGGTGGTGTTGGCGATCATGGCCGCGTAGCCGTCGGCATCGAGGGCATTCTTCTTCAGCGCTGCCGACAGGATGCCCACGCCCAGCGGCTTGCCGAGGATGAGCTTGTCGCCGGCGCGGGCATCGGCGTTGCGCTTGATTTTCGAGGGATGCACGATGCCCATCACCACCAGGCCATAGATCGGTTCGACCGAGTCGATGGTGTGGCCGCCGGCAATCGGGATGCCGGCTTCGGCGCAGGCTGCCTCGCCGCCCTGGATGATCTTGCCGATCACGTCGATGGGCAACTGGTTGATCGGCATGGCCACCAGCGCCAGCGCCATGATCGGCGTGCCGCCCATGGCATACACGTCGGAGATGGCATTGGTGGCGGCAATGCGGCCAAAGTCGAAGGGATCGTCGACGATGGGCATGAAGAAATCGGTGGTGGCAATCAGCGCCTGCTCGTCGTTGAGCTGGTAGACGGCGGCATCATCGGCGGTCTCTATGCCGACCAGTAATTCCTTGGGCACTGGAAAGCCGCTGGATTTTTTCAGGATTTCCGACAGGATACCGGGCGCGATCTTGCAGCCGCAGCCGCCGCCGTGCGAAAACGAAGTGAGGCGGATGCCGGGTGCGATGGGTGCGTTCATGATGATGGGTTCCTGTCAGTGTGCTTGCTATGGAGCATATTATCCACCAACTCAAGCAAGGCCGTTTGTTCGCGCGCCGGCGCAAACAGCGGTGCACGCGCCTGGCATTGTTGCTCGAGCAAGGCATAGAACGCGGGATCGGCGGCGGCACGCGTTATGGCTTGCGCCAGCGCGGTGCTGTCGCCCGCCGGAAAATAGCCGGCATAGTCGTCGCCGAGCATGCCGCGGTTGCCGGAAATGTCCGAAGCCAGCACCGGCACGCCCGAAGTGAGCGCTTCGATGATGACATTGGCGCCGCCTTCCATGTGCGAGGCGATCACCATCAGGTGGCAGCGCTTCAGGCGGCGGCGGGTATCGCCGTGCGGCAGGGCGCCGAGCCAGCGGTAACTGGCATGCGCTTTTTCTGTGGCCTGCGCCTGCGCCGCCAGTGCCGCATCAAGCGCGCCGCCGATATGCAGCAGGCGGATGCGCGGCGCATCGAGCAGGGCGGCTGCACGCATGAAGGTGGCAGGGTCTTTTTCCGGGCGCATGTGGCCTATCATGCAGACATCGAAGTGGCGCATGCGGCTTTTGACATCCGCGGCGATGGCTTTGAGCATGGGGGCGGACTGGTGAATCACGCTCGCCCTGGCGTGCAATGCGGGCGGCAGTTCCTGCAGGCCTGCCTGTTGCAAGACCACCAGCCGGTCGGCCCGCTGCAGGGTTAGCCGCGCGTCGGCATCGGCATGGATGTCGCGGTACAGGTCGGTGCCTGTCAACACCAGCATCACCGGCGTATCCGGGCAGGTTGCAGTCGCCGCCTTGAGCGCCGCTGCCGAGCGGCGCGCGTGCAGGGCGATCACGAGGTCGGGGCAGCGCGATAAATTGTTCGCAGCCGCGTCGCTCGCCACGATCGTGGCTGCATAGCGCAAGCGCAGCATGCGCGCCCAGCGGCTGGCGGTTTGCCAGTTGCCGTTGTTGGCATTTGCCAGCGCCGGGCTGATCATGACAATATGTGGTTTCAATCCAGTCGATTCCCGAAAAATGGCGCCATCCCTGCCAGCTGCCGATATATCTTTCCGCCAGGCTTCTCCGGGTGAACTGGCGTGCGCCTTGCGGGATGCGCGCGATTATACGCTTGCCCTGTTTGATTGCTTTCTTGGCGCTGGCCTGGATGCGCCGGCGCGGGTGCCACGTCTTGCCATCGTCAATCCGCCGCTGTGGGAACTTGGCCATGTGGCCTGGTTTGCTGAGTGGTACATACTGCGCGAGGCACAGTCGAGCCATCCGGCAGCGGCGCAATACGCCTCATTGCTCAGGTGCGGTGACGACTTGTTCGATTCCAATACCGTGGCACATGATGCGCGCTGGGCGCTCGATTTGCCGGGCGCCGGTGCCATGAAGACCTATTGCCGCGAGGTGCTGGCCCGGGTGTTGGACAAGCTCTCGCGCACGCCGGATGACGACGCGTCCCTTTACCCTTTCCGGCTGGCGCTGGCGCACGAAGACATGCACGGCGAAGCCTTCGCCTATACCTTGCAAACCCTGGATGTGGCGAAGCCGCAGCTGCCGTCATGGCCGGCGTCGTCGGCCATGACGGCACGTGAAATTGGTTTTTCCGGCGGCAGCATTACCCTCGGCAGTACGCCGGACAAGGGCTTTGTTTTCGATAACGAAAAGTGGGGGCATGCATGCAATGTGCCGCCATTCGGCATGGATGCAACGCTGGTGTCGAATGCGCAGTACGCAGAATTCGTCGCCGATGGCGGTTATGAGGATCCGCGCCTGTGGACGCCGGCGGCTCGCGCCTGGCTGATGCGCCAGGAACGGTCGGCGCCGCAGGGGTGGCAGCGTGACGGTGGCCAGTGGCTGGTGCGGCGCTTCGGCCGCCTGATCATGCCGGCGCCGCAGGAGCCGGTGCGCCATGTCAGTCTGTATGAGGCGCAGGCGTATTGCGCCTGGAGTAAACGTCGCCTGCCCACCGAGGCAGAATGGGAATATGCGGCGTTGTCCGGACATCCCTTGCTGCGCTGGGGCGACTTGTGGGAATGGACCTGTTCGCCGTTCGCGCCGTATCCGGGCTTTGTGGCGGACGCTTACCGGGAATATTCGGCGCCGTGGTTCGGTACGCACCAGTCGGTGCGCGGCGCTTCTTTTGCGACGCGGCCGCGCATGCGCTCGGCGAAGTATCGCAATTTCTACTTGCCCGGACGCGCCGACGTGTTCGTGGGCTTTCGTACCTGCGCCTTGTAGGCGTGCGGGATAAATAAAAACGGCCACCGGTTTTTAAGCCGGTGGCCGTTTTGTTCAGCAGCAGCGTTCAGCGATTAGCGGTCGCCATACGAACGGCGTGCGCTGTCGCCCTTGTAGCCGCCTTCCTTGCGCGGTGCGGAAGGCTTGCTGAAAGTACGCTGGCCCGGCTTGGCAGTGTTGCCTGCGCCGGCACTGCGGCCTGCGCCCGGCTTCCAGCCGCCCGGTTTGCGTGCGGAACGCGGCGCCGATGCGGATTTTTTCGGCTCGAAGCCTTCGATCACGTCAACCGGGATGAGTTGCTTGGTGAAGCGTTCGATGCGCTTGACGTTCATGCCCTCTGCATGGTTCACCAGCGAAATCGCCACGCCGTTGCGGCCGGCGCGGCCGGTGCGGCCGATGCGGTGGACGTAATCTTCCGGGAATTTCGGCAAGTCGTAGTTGAACACGTGGGTGATCGCCGGCACATCGATGCCGCGTGCGGCAACGTCGGTGGCGACCAGCACCCGCACCTGGCCATTGCGCATGGCGTTCAGGGTGCGGTTGCGAGCACCCTGGTGCATGTCGCCATGCAGGGCGGCGGCGGCGAAGCCGGCGATGTTCAGGCGGTCGGCCAGGGTGTCGGCATCGCGCTTGGTGGCGGTAAACACCACTGCCTGGTCCATGGTGGTGTCGGTCAGCAGGTGATCAAGCATGCGGTTCTTGTGCGACAGGTCGTCGACGAAGTGCACGCGCTGCTGGATGTTTTCGTGCTTGTTGCCGGCGCTGGCGATCTGGATGACTTGCGGGTCGCGGGTGATGCGGCGGGCCATGTTGCCGACTACGCCATCCAGGGTTGCCGAGAACAGCATGGTCTGGCGGCCTGCCGGGGTGGCGGCGACGATTTTCTCGATATCTTCGATGAAACCCATGTCCAGCATGCGGTCGGCTTCATCCAGCACCAGGATTTCCAGTTGCGAGAAATCGATCTTGCCCGAGTCCATGTGGTCGATCAGGCGGCCAGGTGTCGCCACCAGGATTTCCGGATTGCGCGACAGCAATTGCATTTGTTTCGGGTAAGGCATGCCGCCCAGGATAGACACGGCCTTGACGCGGCGCATGTGGATGCCGTACTTGTCGGTGGCGGTGGTCACTTGCAGGGCCAGTTCGCGGGTCGGCGTCAGCACCAGCATTTTCGGCTGGGCAGGCTGGAAGCGCGGACGGTCGCCACGGGCACGTGCGGCCTGGCGTTCCTGGTTTGCGGTTTTGCCGGCGGCCGACTCTGCGTCCACCGAAGCGAATTTGTGCAGCGATGGCAACATGAAGGCGGCAGTCTTGCCAGAGCCGGTTTGCGACGATACCAGCAGGTCGCGGCCGGCGATGGCGGCGGGAATGGCTTGCTGTTGTACTGCGGTCGGCTCGGTGTAGCCTGCATCGGTGAGGGCCTGGAGTACTGACGCGTGCAATCCTAATGATTCAAAAGTCATTATTTTCTTTCGTAAAGATCAGCGCTGCGCATCCTGAGGGATGTGCATGCGCAAAAAATATGCAACGCCAACCAACGAACGGACTGAAAACTCGGAGAGATTTCGGCACAGAAAGCTTTGCGCCGGGACGGTGTTCAAAATGACACCAGGGGCGGGAGGGCTTAATTACGTCAAGCGAAAGGTTCGCGATGCTGCTTGGTAATACCAATGCGGCGCATGGTGCACCGCAAGATCGCTATTCTACAGCGGAAAACGAATCCATGCAGTTTTCTTTTGTGGCGATTTTATGTCGGAATCGGCAGCGCGCAAAAAAGGGCGGCTGATGCCGCCCTTCGTGATCGATTGCAGCCAGGCTGGCGGCTTAAGCGTAATCGGCCTGGTTCAGGCCCATGCCGTGCGAGAAGCCGCAATCGACATAGGTGATTTCGCCGGTGATGCCGGCAGACAGATCCGACAGCAGGAAGGCGGCGGTGTTGCCGACGTCGTCGATGGTGACGTTGCGGCGCAGCGGTGCGTGCGAAGCGACGAAGCCGAGCAGCTTGCCGAAGTCCTGGATGCCGCTGGCGGCCAGGGTCTTGATCGGGCCGGCGGAAATGCCGTTGACGCGCACGCCCTGCGGGCCGAGCGATTCTGCGGTGTAGCGCACGCTGGCTTCCAGCGATGCCTTGGCCAGGCCCATGGTGTTGTAGTTGGGGATGGCACGCATGGCGCCCAGGTAGCTCAGGGTCAGCAGGGCGGCGTTCTTGCTCAGCATCGGGCGTGCGGCCTTGGCCATGGCCGGGAAACTGTAGGCGGAAATGTCATGGGCAATACGGAAGCCTTCGCGCGACAGGCCATCGAGGAAGTCGCCGGCGATCGCCTCACGCGGGGCGAAGCCGATCGCGTGCACGAAGCCGTCGAGCTGGCTCCAGGACTTGCCGAGGTCGGCGAACAGGGCGTTGATCTGCTCGTCGCTGCCGACGTCGCAGTCAAAGATCAGCTCGCTGCCGAATTCCTTGGCGAAATCGGTGATGCGGTCCTTGAAGCGTTCGCCGACATAGGTGAAGGCCAGTTCGGCGCCTTCGCGCTTGCAGGCGGTGGCGATGCCGTAGGCGATGGAACGGTTCGACAACAAGCCGGTGATGAGGATTTTTTTGCCTTGCAAGAATGCCATGAGATACTCCGAATGTACTGATATAGTGTTGCAAACTGAGCGAGATTGTAAGAGTTATGGGCTGCAACGGCAAATTTTTACGCATGCTTGATAAAAACTTGAAAAACCTGAGAATCCTGACCTTGCTGCTGGCATGCCTGGGCGGCCACAGCGGCGGTGCCTGGGCAGCACATGCCTTTTCCCTCTATGACACGCCGAAGTACGCGGCGGGTTTTTCCCATTTCGACTACGTCAATCCGGATGCGCCCAAGCGCGGCACGCTTTATCTGGCCAATCCGGACCGCCGCACCAGCTTCGACAAGTTCAACCCGTATTCGCTCAAGGGCGTCGCCGCCGCCGGCGTTTCCGATCTGATGTTCGAATCGCTGGCGGTCGGCTCGGCCGATGAAGTTGCCACCATGTACGGCCTGCTGGCCGAAGACATGGTGCTGGCGCCGGACCGCATGGCGATGACCTTCCGCCTGAACTCCAGGGCGCGCTTCAACAATGGCGATCCGGTGCTGGCCGCCGACGTCAAGCATTCCTTCGATACCCTGATGAGCAAGGGGGCGCCGCAGTTCAAGAGCATGTTCGCCGATGTGAAGCAATGCGTGGTGCTGGACGAGCGCACGGTGCGCTTTGATTTCAGGGCGCTGAACCATGAATTGCCGCTGATCGTCGGCGGCGTGCCGGTGTTTTCGCGCAAGTGGGGCGCCGGCACGGCTTTTGACAAGATCCAGCTGGAAGCGCCGATCGCCTCCGGCCCCTACCTGATCGAGCGCTACGACGTCGGCCGCAGCATCAGCTACAGGCGCAACCCCGCTTACTGGGGCAGCGACATTGCCTCGCGTCGCGGCATGTTCAACTTCGAGCGCATCGTCTACCGTTTCTACAAGGATGACGTGGCGCGCCTGGAAGCTTTCAAGGCGGGCGAATTCGACATGGTGGTCGAATACAGCGCCAAGAACTGGGCGCGCAGCTACAAGGGGCCGAAATTTTCCAGCGGCGAAATCATCAAGCGCGAGCTGACGCATTCCAACGGCGCCGGCATGCAGGGCTTCGTGATGAACCTGCGCCGTCCGCAATTCCAGGATGTGCGCGTGCGTCGCGCGCTGGGCCTGGCGCTCGATTACGAATGGATGAACCGGCAGTTGTTCTATAGTCAGTACAAGCGCATCTATTCTTTTTTCAACAACAGCGACATGGCTGCCACCGGCCTGCCGTCGGCCGATGAATTGCGCTTGCTGGAACCCCTGCGCGACAAGCTCGACCCGGCCGTGTTCGGGCCGGCGCCAGTGCCGCCGCGTACCGATCCGCCGTCGTCCCTGCGCGCCAACCTGCTGGCCGCGCGCGCGCTGCTGGCCCAAGCCGGCTGGGAGTACCGCGACGGCGCCGTGCGCAATGCCAAGGGCGAGCCCTTGACTTTTGAAATCATCGACGACCAGGGCGCGCTGTCGCGCGTCATCAGCGTGTATGTGCGCAACCTGGAAAAACTTGGCATCCAGGTTCGCCAGCGCACCGCCGACTATGCGCTGGTGCAAAAGCGCATGGAAGAATTCGATTTCGACATGACCAGCACCCGCTTCCCCGATACCAGCAGCCCCGGCAACGAGATGTTCGACAGGTTCGGCTCGAAAGCCGCTGACCAGAAGGGTTCGGACAATGCCTGGGGCCTGAAGGACCCGGCGGTGGACCGCCTGGTAGAAGCCCTGGTCAAGGCCGAGACCCGCAAGGAACTGGTTGCCGCCGCGCGGGCGCTGGACCGGGTGCTGCTGCACAAGTACATCGTGGTGCCGCACTGGTACTCCTCCACCCACCGCGTGGCTTATCGCAACCGCTTCGGCATCCCTGCGGTCGCGCCGCTGTACTACCAGGCCAATCCCTACGTGGTGTCGAGCTGGTGGGAGCAGAAGCCGCGATAATCCGCAACAACGCGGGATAAAAAATACGAGATGAGAAAGCGCGCATGAATATCTGGACTTACATCGCCAAGCGTCTGCTCCTGATGCTGCCGACCCTGTTCGGCGTGATCGCCATCACCTTCGCGGTGATCCAGTTTGTCCCCGGCGGCCCGGTCGAGCAGGCCCTGATGGAGTTGAAGGGACAGGTCGGCGCCGGCGAGGCCAGCGGCGGCGGCGCCTCGCAATACCGCGGCCGGCAGGGCATCGATGCCGAGCGGGTGGCGGAAATCAAGGCCCTGTACGGATTCGACAAGCCGCCCGCCGAGCGTTTCTGGCAAATGCTCAAGGGCTTCGCTACCTTCGACCTGGGGCAAAGCTTTTACCACCACAAGGATGTCTGGCAGCTGGTCAAGTCCAAGCTGCCGGTATCGATCAGCATCGGCATGTGGACCTTCTTCCTGACGTATTTCATCTCGCTGCCGCTGGGCATCGCCAAGGCGGTGCGCGAGGGCAGCCGCTTCGACAGCATTTCCAGCATGGCGGTGCTGGTAGGTTATTCCATCCCCGGCTTCGTGCTCGGGGTATTCCTGCTGGTGCTGTTCGGCGGCGGCAGCTTCGTGCAATGGTTCCCGCTGCGCGGCCTGACCTCGGATGACTGGGAAATGCTGTCGCTGTTTGGCCGCGTCAAGGATTACCTGTGGCATATCACCCTGCCGGTGACGGCGTCGGTGGCAGGATCATTTGCCGTGATGACCATGCTCACCAAGAACACCTTTCTGGAAGAGATCCGCAAGCAATACGTGCTGACCGCGCGTGCCAAGGGCTTGAGTGAAAACACGGTGCTGTACAAGCACGTGTTCCGCAATGCCCTGATCCCGCTGGTGACGGGTTTTCCGGCGGCCTTCATCGGCGCGTTCTTTGCCGGCAGCCTCTTGATCGAAACCCTGTTCTCGCTCGATGGCCTGGGGCTGCTGTCGTACGAGTCGGTGATCCGCCGCGATTATCCCGTGGTGATGGGCACGCTGTATCTCTTTACCCTGATCGGCCTGGTGGTCAAGCTGATCGGCGACCTGTGCTATGTGTGGGCCGATCCGCGCGTCCAGTTTGAAAGCCTTGCCCGATGAATGCCGTTCTTGTTCCATCGATTTCGCCAGGCCGTCGCATCTGGCTGCGCTTCAGGCAAAACCGCCGCGGCTACTGGAGCCTGGTGATCTTTTGCGCGCTGTTCGCCATCAGCCTGATGGCCGAGCTGATTTCCAACGACAAGCCGCTGCTGGCGCGCTACAACGGCCAGTTGCTGGTGCCTATCGTGAGCAACTATTCCGAGAAGGTATTTGGCGGCGACTTCGATTCGCCAGCCGATTACCTTGATCCCTTTATCCGCGAACAATTGAACAAGCCGGGCAACTGGGCCATCTACCCGCTCAACCATTACCGCTTCGATACCCTGAACTATTTCGCCCAGTCGCCCAATCCGGCGCCGCCTTCGGGAGAGAACTGGCTCGGCACCGACGATCGCGGCCGCGACGTCTTCGCGCGGCTGCTGTATGGCTTTCGCATCTCGATCCTGTTCGGCCTGGCGCTGACCGTCACCGGCGTGCTGCTTGGCATGCTGACCGGCGCCATCCAGGGTTACTTCGCCGGCAGGACCGACCTGGTATTCCAGCGCTTCATGGAAATCTGGGGCTCGATGCCGGAGCTTTACCTGCTGATCATTTTTTCGTCGATCTTCGAACCCAGTATCGGCCTGTTGCTGGTGTTGCTGTCGCTGTTCGGCTGGATGGGCTTGTCCGATTACGTGCGCGCCGATTTCCTGCGCAACCGCAACCTCGAATACGTGCAGGCGGCGCGCGCGCTGGGCCTGTCGAGCGGCCAGATCATCTGGCGCCATGTGCTGCCCAACAGCATGACGCCGGTGGTGACTTTCCTGCCATTCCGCATGAGTGCGTCCATCCTGGCGCTGACCAGTCTGGATTTCCTGGGACTGGGCGTGCCACCATCGACCCCCAGCCTGGGCGAGCTGCTGGCGCAGGGCAAGAACAACCTCGATGCCTGGTGGATCGCGCTATCGACTTTCATGGTGCTGACCGTAGCCCTGCTGCTGTTGACCAATATCGGCGATGCCTTGCGCAATGCCCTGGACGTACGGAGGAAGGCATGAGCCTCTTGCAGATCCAGAATCTGTCGATCGCTTTTGGCGACGCCACCGTGGTGAATGATCTCAGCCTGTCGATTGCGCCGGGCGAAAAACTGGCGCTGGTAGGCGAATCGGGTTCCGGCAAGACCGCAACCGCCCTGGCAGTATTGCGCCTGAACCAGGATGCGCGCTACGGCGGGCGCATCCTGTTCGAAGGCGACGACTTGCTGCAAAGGCCGGAAGTGGCGATGCGTTCGGTGCGCGGCAAGGATGTGGCGATGATTTTCCAGGAGCCGATGACGGCCCTGAATCCGCTCTTCAGCATCGGCAACCAGATCGCCGAAGTGCTCATGCTGCACGAAGGATTGAACGCCAAGCAGGCGGCGCTGCGCGCGGTGGCCTTGCTGGAAAAGACCGGCATCCCGGAGCCGGCGCGGCGCGCCTTGTCCTATCCGCACCAGTTGTCCGGCGGCCAGCGCCAGCGCGCCATGATCGCCATGGCGCTGGCGTGCAAGCCCAAGCTGCTGATTGCGGATGAGCCGACCACCGCGCTGGACGTGACGATCCAGGTGCAGATCCTCGAATTGCTCAACCAGTTGCAGCGCGAAGAGAACATGGCGGTGCTGCTGATTTCACACGACCTGAATCTGGTGCGCCATTTCGCCGACCGCGTCGGCGTGATGGAAAAGGGCCGCCTGGTGGAGACGGCGGCGACCGCCGAACTGTTCGCCAATCCGCGCGAAGCCTACACCCGCAAGCTCCTGAACAGCCAGCCGCAGCGCATGGTCGAGGCGGCGCCTGCCGCTGGCGCCGAATTGTTGCAGGCGCAAGGCTTGCGCTGCGTGTTCGATATTCCGCGCGGCTGGTTCAGGAAAACTTCATTCGTCGCTGTGGACGCGGTCGACGTCCGCCTGCAGCCGCACGAGACGCTCGGCATCGTCGGCGAATCCGGTTCCGGCAAATCGACCCTGGGCATGGCGCTCTTGCGCCTGTCGACCGCCAGGGTGGACGGCAGCATCCGTTTTGCCGGTCAGCCGGTCAGCGACATGGATGCCAGTCAGGTGCGGCCGCTGCGCGCCAAGATGCAGGTGGTGTTTCAGGATCCGTTCGCTTCGTTGTCACCGCGCCGCACGGTCGAGCAAATCGTTGGCGAAGGCCTGGCGCTGCACCAGCCGCAATTGCGCCGGGAACAGTTGCGCGCCGCCGTGGCGGCAGGACTGGAAGAAGTCGGCCTGGAAGCGGCAATGATGGCGCGCTATCCGCACGAGTTTTCCGGCGGCCAGCGGCAAAGGATCGCCATCGCCCGTGCGCTGGTGTTGAAGCCGGAATTGCTGCTGCTGGACGAGCCCACCTCGGCGCTGGATGTCTCGGTGCAGCAGCAGGTGCTGCAATTGCTGGCCGGGTTGCAGCGCAAGTACGGCATGGCTTACATTTTCATCAGTCACGATCTGGCGGTGATCCGCGCGATGGCCCACCGGGTGCTGGTGATGAAGGATGGCCGGGTGGTCGAGAGCGGGACGACCGAGGCGGTGCTCGGCAATCCTGGCCAGGAATACACCCGGCGCCTGCTGGCCGCGGCGCAATACGCGGTGCTGCCAGCGGCTTGAAAATCCTATCGTTCTAGCGGGGCGAGGACGCCCGCCGCGCAGTTGCCGGATTGGCGGGCGCCTGGCGGATCAGCGCGAAGCGACTTTGGTCGCGCGGCTGCTCTTGCGGGCCGTCGTGGTCGAGGATTTCTTTGCCGCGACTGCGCGCGGTTTGGCGGCTGGCGCCACCTTGCGGGTCGATGCGGTTTTCACTGCGCGGGTGCGCTCGCCGCGGGCACTGTGCGCCACCTGGCGCTTTTCACCATCGTCGCTGCGTGCCGCCTGCCGGTTGGGCACATGCAATTCCAGCTGCTTGCCGGTGGCGACTTTGTCGCTCTTCAAATCATTCCAGTCACGGATCTGCGTCACGCTCACCTTGTGGCGTTTCGCAATTGTCGCCAGGGAGTCGCGCTTGCCGACCCTGACATGGATGCGGCGCGTTTCCGGCACGTCCGGCACGATTTGCATGGTGGCGTTGTCGGCGACGTCGGCGCTGATATCCTTTTGCGAAGTCAGCTCGGTCTTCGGGATCAGGATGGTCGATCCCTCCTTCAGTGCCATCTTCGGCGGGATGTTGTTGACTTCCCGGATCACCTGCGGCGTGGTGCCGAAGCGGTGGGCGATGGCTTCAATCCGTTCGCGCGCGCCGGTAACCTTGTGCGAGGTCCAGGACGACAGGGCCTTGCCCCAGTTCGCCAGGTTTTCCTTGAACTTGGCGGCATGGTTCTTGGGCAGCAGGATCTGCGTGTCGCTGCTGCCGATGATGACCGGGCGGTTGAATTGCGGATTGAGCGCCTTGAATTCTTCCAGCGACAATTCGGCCAGCTGGGCCGCCAGCTTGATGTCGATGTCACGCGTCTTGCCGATGGTGACGAAGTAGGGCTGGTTGTCGACGCGCGGCAGGCTGATGCCATATAGATCGGGATTGGCGATGATGTTTTTCACCGCCTGCAGCTTCGGCACGTAATTCTGCGTCTCGGCCGGCATGATGCGCGACAGGCTGTTGAAATCAATCGGCAGGCCAGCCGCCGTGTTTTTCTTGATGGCGCGCTGCACCGAGCCTTCGCCCCAGTTGTAGGCCGCCAGCGCCAGTTGCCAGTCGCCGAACATGCCATACAGGCGCTGCAGGTAAGTCAGCGCGGCATCGGTCGAGGCCAGCACGTCGCGCCGCTCGTCTTTGAAGACACTTTGTTTCAGGTCGAAATCGCGCCCGGTCGAGGGAATGAATTGCCACATGCCGGCTGCCTTGGCGGTGGAATAGGCTTGCGGATTGAAGGCGGACTCGATGAATGGCAACAGCGCCAGTTCGGTCGGCATGTTGCGCTTTTCCAGTTCCACGACCACATGGTATAGATAGCGCGAGGCGCGCGTGGTGGTGCGCTGTATGTAATCGGGGCGCGCGCTGTACCAGTTGGTTTGCGAAATGACCAGCGGATTGTCGAGGTCGGGGATGCCGAAGCCCTTGCGGATGCGCTCCCACACATCCATTTCTTCCATGGTCAGCGACTGCGATTGCGGCGGATAGTCGTGACGGTCGTCGCCGTGCAGGTAGAGGCTGAGATCGGCCGCTCGTGCCGCAAGCGGCAGCTGGCTGACCAGCAGCGCGGCAAAAAGAAGGAGGGAGGATTTGATCGATGGATGCATGGGGTGCTTGTCTGGGACCGACCCTGCATTAGTCGGCAAAACGTCAATCTGACAGTGTAAGGAACAGGCTTTTCTTGCGTCAAGGCATTTTACATTTCCTGCATGGCTGATTTTACAATCGAGGCATTTAATTGCTTATTGCTGCTTGTTGCCCTCGAATGTGCCTGAAATGCAGGCTTGAGGCACTGCAATTTTTCTGACGAAAATTCTGACGCTTGCTAGAGATAAATATTCTGGTGCTTAGTTCCCGTGGCACTGGCCTGAAGTCAAGATTACCCCTCTTGAACTATGAACCATGCCGGATTGAACAATTCGCGGTCTGTTTGTCTTGATTTAGATCAAGCGAATCGCCGGTCCGCTTTGTTATTGTCAGCCATCGTATGCCCAGCAGAAGGATTTTCATGTTGACCACGGACTTGCCGTATTTTAAATTTCGCAACAAAACCCTGTTGCCCATCGTTCAAGGGGGCATGGGCGTAGGTATTTCGGCGCATCAGCTGGCCGGAGCCGTGGCGCGGCAGAATGCGGTGGGCACTATTTCCAGCGTCGATCTGCGCCGCCACCATGCGGATCTGATGGCGCAAACCGGCAAGAGTCGTGACAAGGCCGCAATCAACCACGCCAACCTGGTCGCGCTGGACCGTGAAATTCGCGCCGCCAGGGAAATTGCCGACGGCAACGGCCTCATCGCTGTCAATATCATGCGCGCCGTCTCCGAATACGCCAGCCAGGTGCGCCAATCCTGCGAAAGCGGGGCCGATGCCGTGGTGGTCGGCGCCGGCCTGCCGCTGGACTTGCCGGAACTGACGGCCGATTACCCGCTCGTGGCCTTGATTCCCATCCTGTCGGATGCGCGCGGCATCGGCCTGATTCTGAAGAAATGGATGCGCAAGAACCGCCTGCCGGATGCCATTGTCATCGAGCACCCGCGCTACGCCGGCGGCCACCTGGGCGCCCCCAAGGCGGAAGACATCGTTGATGCGCGCTTCGACATGCCGCGCGTGCTGGAAGAAACCTTCGCCCTGTTCAAGGAACTGGGCCTCGAACGCGAGAAGATTCCGCTGATCGCCGCCGGCGGCATCCACAGCCACGAACAGATCCGCGCGCTGCTGGCGCAGGGCGCGAGCGCCGTGCAGCTCGGCACGCCGTTTGCGGTGACCGAGGAGGGCGATGCCCACCTCAATTTCAAGAAAGTCCTGGTCGACGCCACCAGGGAGGATATCGTGACTTTCATGAGCGTGGCCGGTTTGCCGGCGCGGGCGGTGCGCACGCCCTGGCTGGCCAATTACCTGGACAAGGAAGCCAAGCTGCAGACCAAGGCCAGGCCGCAGGAATGCCAGGTCGCCTTCGATTGCCTGCAGCAGTGCGGCTTGCGCGACGGCCTCGCCAAGGCGGGGCAATTCTGCATCGATACCCGGCTGGCATTCGCCATGAATGGCGATATCAAGCGCGGCCTGTTTTTCCGCGGCAGCGAACCCTTGCCGCTGGGGCGCGATATCCGGCCGGTGGCCGATTTGCTGCAATTCCTGCTGACCGGTGTGCGGGCTGACAAGGGCGCGGGCAAGGAACAAGCGGTGCCGGCTTGTCTGCAGCCGGCCTGATCAGGCCGTCATTTAAAAACGTTCTTCCATTCCCGCAAGGCGGTAAAGGCCGCCAGCGGCGTATCTTCCTGCAGGCGTCCAGCCTTGCGCAAATTCTCAAGAATTTCCTTCTCGCCATACCGCAGGAAGGGATTGGTCGCCTTTTCCAGCGCCATGGTCGATGGCACGGTCGGCACGCCGGCCGCGCGCCTGGTAGTGTCGGCGGCGCTGCGTTCCATCAGAGCGGCATTGCCGGGTTCGACCGTGCGCGCAAAGCGCAGGTTGGCGAGGGTATATTCGTGCGCGCAATAGACCAGCGTGGCATCCGGCAGGGCGGCCAGCCTGGCCAGCGATGCCGCCATCTGCGCCGGCGTGCCCTCGAAGATGCGGCCGCAACCGGCCGCGAACAGGGTATCGCCACAAAACAGCCAGCCCGTTTGTGCCGCATGGTAGGCAACATGCCCGCGCGTGTGGCCGGGCACGCCGATCACGGCCAGCGCCAGACCCAGTTGCGCCACATGCACGCGATCACCGTCGTCCACCGGATTTGTCACGCTGGCAATGGCGTCATGCCGGGGGCCATACACGGGCACTTGCCAGCGTTGCAACAGCCCGGGCACGCCGCCGACATGGTCAGCATGGCGATGAGTCAGTAAAATAGCGCACAGGGACAAACCGTGCGCGTCCAAAGCCTTTATGATGGGGGTGGCGTCGCCAGGATCGACCGCGACGGCATGGCGCCCATCATGGATCAGCCAGAGATAATTGTCGTCAAACGCCGGAACCGTCAATACATTCAGCATACAAATGCCACATCCCTCATCCGAAAAGTCCATTATAGCGCTCGGCTCCTGGCTGGAAACGCCGGCCGGCAGCTATGTGCGCGCGTGGGAGCAGGCGCGGCTGGATGCCTTGACGTCGGATATTTTCGGCTTCAATGCCTTGCAGATCGGTTTGCCGCAGGTCGATGCCCTGCGTGCCAGTCGCATGCCCAACAAGTGGTTGTCGGACATGCGCATGCCTGCAGCCGGCGATGGCGCCGTGACGCCGGTGCTGGTGACTCACGATTTTGCCGAATTGCCGTTTGCTTCGCAAAGCCTGGACCTGGTGGTATTGCCACACGTGCTGGAATTTGCCGCCGAGCCGCACCAGGTCTTGCGTGAAGTCGAGCGGGTGCTGATACCGGAAGGCCAGGTCATCATTTGCGGCTTCAATCCCGCAAGTATGTGGGGGGCGCGGCAAATGGCGGGGCGCCTGTACGGGGCGCACTTTCTGCCGCATCATGCCGAGTTCATCAGCATGCCGCGCATCAAGGACTGGATGAAATTGCTCAATCTTGGCGTCAACCGCGGTCATTTTGGTTGCTACGCACCGCCATTTCGCCGGGAAAAGTGGCTAAATCGTTTTGGCTTCATGGAAGTGGCCGGCGCGCGCTGGTGGCCTTACCTCGGTGCCGTCTACATGGTGCAGGCGATCAAGCGGGTCAAGGGCATGCGCATGATCGGTCCGGCCTGGAGCTCCCATCGTAGTGCGCAAATGCCGCAAGGTATGCCGGCAACCAACAAAATTCGTAAAATCAAATAGAAAACCTGAACGTGGAAAAAGTAGAAATTTATACCGATGGTGCTTGCAAGGGCAATCCAGGTCGTGGCGGTTGGGGCGCCTGGCTCCTGGCCGATGGCCATGAAAAAGAATTGTTCGGCGGCGAGCCCGACACCACCAATAACCGCATGGAATTGCGTGCCGTGATCGAAGCGCTGTCGGTGCTGAAGCGCCCCTGCGAAGTGATCGTGCATACCGATAGCGAATATGTGCAAAAGGGCATCAGCGAATGGATCCATGGCTGGAAGGCGCGCGGCTGGAAAACCGCCGCCCGCGCTCCAGTCAAGAATGTCGATCTGTGGCAGGCGCTGGATGCGGCGCAAGCCCAGCACCGTATCGAGTGGCGCTGGATCAAGGGCCATGCCGGTCACGAAGGCAACGAGCGTGCCGATGCGCTGGCCAACCGCGGCGTTGAATCGTTGCGCTGACAGGAATCCATATCATGCGTCAAATTGTTTTAGATACAGAAACCACCGGCCTGAACGCCCGCGAGGGCAACCGCATCATTGAAATCGGTTGTGTTGAAATCATTAACCGTCGCCTGACCGGCAACAATTTTCACCGCTATATCAATCCCGAACGCGATTCGGAAGAAGGGGCGCTGGCAGTGCACGGCCTGACCCGGGATTTTTTGGCCGATAAGCCGAAATTCGCCGAAATTGCCAAGGAGTTCCGCGAATATGTCGCGGATGCTGAAATCATCATCCACAACGCGCCTTTCGATCTGGCCTTCCTCGATGCCGAGTACGATCGTATAGGCTTGCCGCGCTTTGTCGAGCATGTCGGCGAGATCGTCGACACGTTGGTGCAAGCCAAGCAACTGCATCCGGGCAAGCGCAATTCGCTCGATTCCCTGTGCGACCGCTACGAAATCTCCAATGCCCACCGCACCCTGCACGGCGCCTTGCTGGATGCCGAGCTGCTGGCCGAGGTCTACCTGGCGATGACACGCGGCCAGGAAAGCTTTTCCATCGATCTCGGCGACGCCAGCGGGCAGTCGGGTGGTGCCGGCGTCGAAGTCGCCGCCCTGGAAAACATTATCGTGCTGGCCGCCAGCGAAGATGAAGTTGCCCTGCATGAAGCCACGCTGGACAAGGTGGACAAGGAATCCAGAGGGGCCTGCATTTGGCGTGCCGCGAATTCGGATTGATCCGGCGTATCTTTTGTGCCATAATGTCGGCCACGTTGGGCGGTTAGCTCAGTGGTAGAGCACTGCCTTCACACGGCAGGGGTCGCAGGTTCAAACCCTGCACCGCCCACCAACGATTACTGTTGTAACCCCTTGCTGACCCACTCGATTGGGTCACAATTTGGTCAAAAATCAGCCTGCTATATGCGGGCTTTTTTCATTTTATGCGACTCTGCAGTCCTTGCATTGATTCTGGTTTCGATCCTCGATTACTGGCGGCTTACCGTTTGCTCTGAAAACCCAAGCGTATCATCAACATGAAGCTCACTTTTGAGGTGGTTGCGCAATTTAAACTTGGTTTTCCACTGGCCGGCCGTGTCGGATTTTTTTACATTCAAATGACTTTATTTCCCTTTTTGTAAATTTTCCTATAAGAATCATTGGCTTGCATTTCTGGCGTGACTTTTGCTTTTCACTGGAAATCTTATACTATCTTGTGAAAAATAAAATGTTCAAAAAGGCAAACCTTCTTCTTGCTGCAGCAGCATTCATTGGATTGTTCGCTGTGAATTCAGCGAATGCTACGTTGATTGGCGATTCCATCACGGGCTCGCTGACGAATCAACTGAGCGGGTTTGGTTCATCGGTTACGACGACATTCGATTCTTCCGCGGTGGTCGGCGCTGGCGCCGAGTTCAACGGGGTGTGGAATTTTTATAATGGCTATCAGAATTGGGATATTGCAGTCGATGTGGCGGCCACCTCGGTGACTGTCACTGCCCAAATAGCAAACAACCCCGATGGCAATCTTTATGCTTACAGTAATCCGCTGTTCCGTATTGACCTCGGCGACCTCGACATCGGCGGATCCATCACCGGAATAAGCCTCACTTCCGGCATAGGCCAATTCCCTACTTATTTTGGCAGCAATACGACATATGATGTGGTTACATCCGCATTTACGGCTGACAGTCTCTCCCTTACCTGGTTTAACCTTCCTTCTGCCACGACCTCTGGGCCTTATGGTGCCAAAGGCGTCTGGACTTTTGAAATCTTGCATGATGGTTCTACTGGAAGCACGGATGTGCCAGAGCCGGCGACTTTGGCCTTGGTAGGTCTGGGATTGTTTGGTCTTGGGATGAGTCGCAGCAAGCAAAAAAAAGCAGCACTCAGTGCATGAATTCAGTGCGCGTCAGTTTCAATAGAAAAGCCTGCTGCAAGCAGGCTTTTTTTATTTCAATGAATTGAATATGGAATCAATTCGGCACTACCGGATCCCGGCTTTAATTGCTGGCAACTTCCTGGGCAGGCAGCTTGATATCGTGCGAAGGCACGACTGTCGAGATTGCATGCTTGTACACCAATTGGGTATTGGTGCTGCGTAACATCACGACATATTGGTCAAACGACTCGATGTGGCCGACCAGCTTGATGCCGTTGACCAGGAACATCGACACCGGTACCCGTTCTTTACGCAAAGTATTCAGAAACAGGTCTTGTAAATTTTGCGCCTTGGTATTCACGATATTTCTCGATTGCTATATAAACCGTCAGTATAGCGCAGCTGCCAATTTCACATCTGAGCAAGATCGCAAGTCCCCCTGTTTAATTGCTGCTCGAAGCAGGGGGGGCGCAGGCAGCGTTCAAGCCTGGGTTTTGCTTTTTGGGGATGGCACTGGCATTGACGCTGCCTGGGTCGAATGCTAGCCTAGACCAAGATTCTTATTTTCGCGCGGCTCACACGATGCGTTATTGGCACCTCGATCGTCCCACGCCGGGTGGTCAACTTAACCTTTCCCATGCCACCAGTCTGGTGGCGGCAATCGGCTCTGCCGATGCTGGGTCTTTTGCCGCGGAGGTGCTGAAGACACTGGGGGAGGGCGCGCAGCTTGCGCAGTGCACCATCTTTGCCTATGAATTCGGTAATCGTCCGCGCACAGTCTCGGTTGCAGACCGCCGGGGCGGACGTTTTTTACGCGATGTCGCTGACGTCTATTCGAAACTGTTTTACGCGCTCGACGGCAACCAGAACATCGTGTCGAATGAGCCCGCCGCCAGGCACGGTGCGTCGATCGTGATGCATCAGCAGACCAGTGACGACATCGTGCACGAGGGCTATCGGGCAGCTTGCTACGGCAACCCCAATGTGTATGACCGGCTGTCGCTGTTGCTGCAGCCGGCCGATGAAATATGGCTTTCCGTTAATCTTTATCGAGACCGCGCTCATGCAAATTTTCAGCCGCGTGAAATTGCGTTCATCGAGGCGCTGGCGCCGTTGATAGGGCATACGGCAAGACATCACTACGCCTTGCACGGCCAGCATCAGCTGGGCTTGCCGCAGCTGATGCTGGCACGCGTGCGCAGCCTCTGCCCCACGCTGGCCAAGCGGGAACTGGATGTCATCCGCGGTGTGCTGGAGGGCCGTACCGCCGCCGAGATCGGCGAGATACTGGGCATCAAGCCCGCCAGCGTCGTCACCTACCAGAAGCGCGCCTACCAGCGGCTCGGAATTTCCACGCAGCGCCAGCTCTTCGCGCTTTGCCTTTCGCCCGAAAAAATCTGAAAATCGATTTCCCTGTACCCAAATTGGGGACAGCGGCACTATTGCAGCCTCCTATACTCAAAACTTACGCATCAAGCCAACAAGAATAACAAACGGCTATGACGCGTCGCGCCGAAAAAAAACAATAAGCGGCGATGACTGACCGACGCACAGTGCGTGCCGGCAGTTCCATCAAATATTCAGGAGACAGGCATCATGCAGCAATCTATCCCATCGGGAACCCAACCCTTTTCCGGCGAAGCTGAAGCCGCCCGCGCAGTCGAAGCGGAAAAACGCGTCGTCGGCAAAGTGTCCAGGCGCCTGTTGTGGTTCATCTTCCTGTTGTTCGTCTTTTCCTTTCTGGACCGCATCAACATCGGCTTTGCCGGCTTGACCATGATGAAAGACCTGGGTCTGACATCGACTCAGTTCGGCCTGGCGACAACATTGTTTTACATTGCCTATATTGCTTGCGGTATTCCAAGCAATATCGTACTGGCGCGCATCGGCGCCAGGCGCTGGATAGGCGCGATCATGATTGCCTGGGGCCTGGCATCCACCGCCACCATGTTCGCGACCAGTCCGAATACGCTCTATGCGTTGCGGGTTCTGGTCGGCATCGCCGAGGCGGGTTTCTTGCCAGGCATGCTGGTGTACATGACGCTGTGGTTTCCGCCGGCCTACCGCGCGCGCGCCAATGCCCTGTTCATGATCGCCATGCCGGTGACTGCCGCATTGGGCTCGGCGGTGTCGGGCTATATCCTGGGACTGGATGGTACCCTGGGGTTCAAGGGATGGCAGTGGCTGTTCATGGTGGAAGGCCTGCCATCGGCCATCCTTGGCCTGATCGTGTTTTCCTACCTGGATGACAAGCCGGAAGCGGCGAAGTGGCTGTCCGCAGAAGACAAGGCGGTGCTGGCACGCAGCCTGCAAGCCGAGCGCAAGCCGGCACCGGGCGCAGCCGGCGCTACCGTCGCGGGTGCCGCCGGCGGCCGCAGCCTGTTCGCCGAATTGACCTCGCTGACTGTCATCAAGTTCGCAGTCGCCTATTTCTGTCTCGTTAATACGCTGGCGATGGTTGCCGTCTGGGCGCCGCTCATCGTCAAGAGCTTCAGCGCCGACGCCAGCAACCGCACGATCGGCCTGCTGGCCGCAATCCCGCAAGTGGTGACCATCATTGCGATGATCTGGTGGGGCCGTCGTTCTGACCGCAAACAGGAACGCCGCTGGCACCTGGCGCTGCCGATGCTGACTGCTGCGGCAGGCTGGCTGTTCACGGCAATGTCGGGCAATCCTGTCATCCAGATGCTCGGGGTTTGCATGGCTTCGGCCGGTTCCTATACCGCCATGTCGATTTTCTGGACCACGCCCGACCAGGCTCTCAGCATCAAGGCGCAGGTCATCGGCATCGCCGTGATCAACGCGATGGGCAACATCAGTTCGGCGCTCAACCCGCTCGTCGTCGGCTGGCTGAAGGATGCGACGCAAAGCTTCAAGGCCGGCCTGGTTTATTCCACGGTGCTGATGCTCATCGGCGTTGTCATTGTGCTGCTTCTGCCTATCGGTGGCCGAAAGAAAACGGCCAACGCATTGCGCTCATGAATACCCGCGCCTGACGCGGTTCATCGCCAAAACTCATACGTTTTTCTTCGGCCATTTGCTGAACCTAAGGAAATTAACATGCATCAACCAACCACTGAAGCCCGTCCTTCCATCTATTACAACTACCAGGTCTTCAAGCCCTGGCTGCCTTCGGCCCATCCGGCGCAGGAGCGCAAGAAAGTGGTCATCGCCGGCTCCGGCCCGGCAGGCATGGTGGCTGCACTGGAACTGGCGCGCCTGGGCGTGCCCAGCGTGGTGGTGACTGCGGAACTGCAGGTTTCCCAGGGCAGCCGCGCGATTGTCTTTACCCGCCGCTCGATGGAAATCCTGCAGCAGGTCGGCGTGGACGGTCGCATGACCGAAAATGGCCTGCCATGGCTATTCGGCAATTCCTATTATCGCGGCAAGCGCGTCTTCCGCATGGAGTCCGAGCGCGATGCGGATGATCGCTTCTTCCCGATGATCAACATCCAGCAGCAGTACATGGAGGAATACCTCCTTGATGCCTGCGCAGCCAATCCGCTGATTGACTTCCGCTGGGGTAACAAAGTCGTCAAGGTCGAGCAGGCCGACAAGCTTGCCTACGTTACTGTCGATACGCCAGCAGGCCCTTACACGCTGGAGACCGAATGGGTGGTCGCCGCCGACGGTGGCCGTTCCAGCATCCGCACGGCCATGGAACTTCAGATGGAAGGCGCCTCGTACGAGGGCTTCTTCGTGATCGCCGACATCCGCGTCGACTTGCCGCTGCCGACCGAGCGCCTGGCCTTCTTCGACCCCGAGTGGAACCCCGGTAACACTATCCTGATGCACCGCGAGCCGCATGGCATCTGGCGCGTGGACTACCAGCTGCCGCCCGGCGAGACCCCGGAAGAAGCGCTCAAGCCCGAATCGCTGAAAAAACGCATCGACGCCCAGCTGGCCATGATCGGCCACGCCGGCATTCCCTGGGAGATGGACTGGAATTCGGTCTATTCCGCCCGCACCCTGACGCTGCCCGACTATGTGCATGGCCGCGTGATCTTCACCGGCGACGCCGCCCACCTGCTGCCGATCTTCGGCGTGCGCGGCGCCAACACCGGTTTCCAGGATGCGCAATCGCTGGCCTGGCACCTGGCCTTCGTGGTCAAGGGCCTGGCAAGCGAGAAGCTGCTGGCCAACCACAGCGCCGAGCGCGTCGGCGCCGCCCGTGAAATCATCGACGAAGCCGGCAAGAGCACGCGCTTCATGGCGCCGCCCTCCCGCGGCTTCCGCCTGTTGCGCGACGCCGTGCTGTCGCTGTCGCTGACCGAAGAATTCGTGCGTCCGCTGTACCACTGGCGCACCTCGCGTCCGCACGAGTACACCCACTCGGCAATCAACAGCACCGGCGACGACAATGCGCTGTTCAAAGCCGGTCCCGCGCACGGCGCGCCACCGCAAAATATCCGCCTGGCAGCCAACGACTTCCTGCTGGATCACCTGGGCGGCGGCTTTGACTTGCTGTACTTCACGGATGCAGCGGCCATTCCCGATGCATTGCAAAAGGTGGTGGCGCAAACCCGTGCCCGCGGCGTGCCGCTGAAAGTGACCGCGGTCGGTGCGGCCCAGCCTGTGGCCGGCGCCGACCTGACCCTGGCGGACGCCGATGGCCATTTCCGCGCCCGCTATGGCGTGCTGGCCAGCGGCGCCGCCTACCTGTTGCGCCCCGATCAGCACGTCTGCGCCCGCTGGCTGACGCTCGACGCTACCCGTCTGCAAGCCGCCCTGAATATCGCTTTGCCCCAGTAATAGGAGAGCTCCATGACTATCGCTAACAACGCCCTGACCATCCCGGGCCTGGAAACCGTGTACGACGCGTTGGCCACGGCCATCGATCAGGCCGGCCCGGAAAAAACCGAGCTGTTCCTCGTCAAGCTGGCATTGCTTAACGCCAATGCCTTGGCCAACCCCGACACCTTCGGTGCCCACATCCAGTCCGCGCTGCGCGACCTGTGATGCTTGCGCAAGCCTGAAAATCCTTCTTGGAGAATTCAATATGCTGATCCAGAAAATCCATCACGTTGCTTACCGCTGCAAGGACGCCAAGGAAACGGTCGAGTGGTACGTCAAGCACCTGGGCATGAACTTCATCCTGGCGATTGCCGAAAACGAAGTGCCGTCGACCAAGGAGCCCGATCCCTACATGCACGTGTTCCTCGATGCCGGCAATGGCAACGTGCTGGCCTTTTTCGAGCTGCCGACGCGCCCGCCCATGGGCCGCGATCCGAATACCCCGGAGTGGACCCAGCACCTGGCGCTGAAGGTCGAATCGCTCGATGCCTTGATGGAAACCAAGGCCAGACTGGAAGCAGCCGGCATTGATGTGCTGGGGCCGACCGATCACACCATCTTCAAGTCCATCTATTTTTTCGACCCGAGCGGCCATCGTCTGGAGCTGTGCGCCGACACCGGCACGCCAAAGATGGCGAAGATGCTCGACGAGGCAAAGTGGGACATGCTCAACGAATGGGCTGTGACCAAAAAAGCGCCGCAACACGCGCGCTGGATGCATGACGGCAGCTATACCGGAGAATAAACAACATGAAACTTGCAACCCTCAAACAAGGCGGCCGCGACGGCACGCTGGTGGTGGTCAACCGCGCCCTGACGCATTGCGTTGCGGTGCCGGTCATCGCGCGCACCCTGCAGGCCGCGCTGGACAACTGGGACGATTGCGCGCCGCAACTGCGCCAGGTCTATGAAGCGCTCAACAGCGGCACGGCCGCCGAGGCGGCGCCGTTCGATCCTGTGCTGTGCCATTCACCGCTGCCGCGTGCCTATCAGTGGGCGGACGGCTCGGCTTATGTGAACCACGTGGAGCTGGTGCGCCGCGCCCGTGGCGCCGAGCTGCCGCCGTCATTCTGGACGGATCCGCTGATGTACCAGGGCGGCTCGGATTCCTTCATCGGTCCGTGCGACCCGATTTTCGCCGCCTCGGAAGACTGGGGCATCGATCTGGAAGCAGAAGTGGCCGTCATCACCGGCGATGTGATAATGGGCGCCACGGCCGAACAGGCTGCCCCGGCGATTCGCCTGTTAATGCTGGTCAATGACGTATCGCTGCGCAACCTGATTCCCGGCGAATTGGCCAAGGGCTTTGGTTTCTTCCAGGCCAAGCCGGCGTCGGCCTTCAGTCCGGTGGCGGTGACGCCCGATGAACTGGGCGCCGACTGGCGCGAAGGTCGCGTGCATCGTCCCTTGACCGTGCATATCAATGGCGCGCTGTTCGGCAAGCCGGATGCCGGCACGGACATGACATTCAGCTTCCCGCAGCTGCTGGCGCACGTCACCAAAACCCGCGAAATGGAAGCCGGCTCGATCATCGGCTCCGGCACGGTGTCGAACAAGCAGGGCGACGTCCACGGCTCGTCCATTGCCAACGGCGGCGTCGGTTATGCCTGCCTGGCGGAAGTGCGCATGTACGAGACGATCGAGACCGGCAAGCCGCAAACCAGCTTCCTGAAGTTTGGCGACACGGTGCGCATCGAGATGTTCGACCGTGACGGCAAAAGCATCTTCGGCGCCATCGACCAGCAGGTCACCCGCTACGTCGGATAAGGTTTTTTATTCGACGAAGATTTCGCCGATCAGGGCCCGCAGCCACTGGTTGCCGCTGTCCTGATTGAAGCGGCGGTGCCAGAAAATGCTGGTGTGCAACGGCGGCAGGCGCAAGGGCGGACGTATATAGGCCAGGTTGAACGGGATCGAAGCCCGTTCGGCCAGTTTCTGCGGGACCGTCACCACCATGTCAGTCGTGCTGACGATATACGGTGCCGAGGTGAAGTACGGAATCCGGAATTGCGCCGACTGGTTCACGCCGGCCTTCCCGAGCCGTTCATTGATCAGGTTATACGGACTTTCCTGCGATGCGACGATCAGGTGCCGGGCTTTCAGGAAGTCGGCCAATGCCACTTTTTTGCCGCTGAAGGGGTGCCCCTGGCGGAACATCGTCACGCAATGCTGGCTGAATAGCCGCCGGTGGTAAAGACTCTCCGGTACCTCCGCAAAAGCGCCAACCACAAGATCGACTTTGCCTGTCGCCAGGGCGTCCTGCCAATCGATTGCGCTCAGGCGCACCGAACTGATGCCGATCCCCGGCGCTACGCTGTTGCAGTGTTCCAGCAGGGGCGGCATGAAATGGATTTCACCGGCATCGGTCATGGCAATCACGAAATGCCGATTGCTCTGCAACGGCGCAAACTGTTCCTGCTGATTCAATGCCTGCCTGACGTTCAGGAGTGCGTTGGCAATCGGCTCGGCAATTTGCTGTGCGTAGGGCGTCGGCTGCATGCCCTGCGCGGTGCGCACAAATAACTCATCGCCGAAGGTTCGCCGCAGACGCGCCAGAGAATTGCTCACGGTGGGCTGGGAAAGGCCGAGGCGCCTTGCCACCACGGAAACATGTCTTTGCTGAAAGACTTCCTGGAAGACCACCAGGAGGTTCAAATCGATGTCGGCCGGTGTGAGCATTATTTATTTTGGAAATAGAAGATATTTTTCTATTTCTATTTTAAAGGAGGCGATAGTTTTCTACACTTGTTATCGAAATAAAGCATAACAACTATAAGACCAAAGCATAACCCTGCCACTTTCATTCCAGGAGATACCGTGAGTTCCAATATTGTTCATGTCGAGTCGGTCATAGAAAAGGGCGGCACGTCGCCCTTTCAGTTCGGTCTGCTTTTCTTGTGCGGCCTGTGCCTGATCATCGACGGCTTCGACGTCCAGGCGATGGGCTATGTCGCGCCCGCCATCATCCAGGACTGGCAGGTCAGCAAGGCGTCCCTGGGGCCGGTGTTCGGCGCCGGCCTGCTTGGCATGCTGGTGGGGTCGCTGGCGCTGACGCCGGTGGCGGATCGTTTCGGCCGGCGCCCCGTGCTGATTCTTTCGACGTTTTTCTTCGGCATCTGCATGCTGCTGACCACGCAGGTGCGCACCATCGAATCGTTGATCGTGCTGCGTTTCATTACCGGCTTTGGCCTGGGCAGCGTGATGCCCAACGCGATTGCGCTGGCTGGCGAATACAGCCCGAGCAAATCGCGGGTGACACGCATGATGCTGGTGTCCTGCGGTTTTACGGTGGGCGCTGCATTTGGCGGCTTCGTCAGCGCCGCGCTGATCCCGTCCTTCGGCTGGCAGTCGATTTTCCTGGTCGGCGGCCTGGTGCCCCTGTCGCTGGGCATCGCCATGATTTTCTGGCTGCCGGAGTCGATCCAGTTCATGGTCGTGCGTAAACGGCCGTTCCACAAAATTGCCCGCTGGCTGCGCAAGGTCGACAGCACGCTCGAGCTCACCCCGCAAACCAATATCGTCGTCAAGGAAGCGCAGGTACAAGGCATGCCGGTCGCCGCACTGTTTCGCGAAGGCCGCGCCAAAGTCACCCTGCTGTTGTGGTTGATCAGCTTCATGAACCTGATCAACCTGTATTTCCTGTCGAACTGGTTGCCGACCTTGCTCAAGGATGCCGGCTACAGCACCGGCACCGCCGTCCTGGTCGGCACGGTCCTGCAGGTGGGGGGCATCATCGGCACCCTGTCGCTGGGGGCGCTGATCAACCGTTTCGGTTTCATTCGCGTCCTGTTCGGCTGCTTCGTGATCGCCGCTGTGACCGTGGGCATGATCGGCAATGTCGCCACGATCCTGCCGGTGTTGCTGGTGGTGGTGGCGCTTGCCGGCTTCTGCATCGTCGGCGGTCAGCCTGCGCTCAACAGCCTGGCCGGCACCTATTATCCGACCTCGCTGCGTTCGACCGGGATTGGCTGGAGCCTTGGCATCGGCCGCATCGGCTCGGTGGTGGGGCCGGTGATCGGCGGGCACCTGATCGGGCTGCAGTGGACCAATAGCGCCTTGTTCCTGGCTGCCGCTGTGCCGGTGGTGGTTTCCGCGCTGGCGATTGTCCGCCTGTATTTTGTCGGCCGTCAGTCTGTCGGTCGCCAGTCGCTTGCCTGATGTGAACTTCGTTGATTTTTCCAGCCATTGCCATGACAACAATTAGTGATCAACTCCGCTATCAATCCGGTTTCGTCAATGAATTCGCGACCGAAGCCTTGCCCGGCGCCTTGCCGGTCGGGCGGAACTCGCCGCAGAAGGCGCCATACGGGCTGTATGCAGAACAATTGTCCGGCACCGCCTTCACGGCGCCGCGCAGCCACAACCGCCGCAGCTGGACTTATCGCATCCGCCCCGCGGCGATGCATCAGCCGTTCAAGCTGATCGAGTCGCCGTTGATCGTGTCGGACTTTGCCGGCGTGCCGGCAACGCCGCCCAACCAGATGCGCTGGGATGCGCTGCCAATGCCGGCCGCGCCGACCGACTTCATCGAAGGCTGGGTCACGATGGGCGGCAACGGTTCGCCCGAAGCCATGAACGGCTGCGCGATCCATGTGTATGCCGCCAACCGGTCCATGGAAGGCCGCTACTTCTACAATGCCGATGGCGAGCTGCTGCTCGTGCCCCAGCAGGGTCGCCTGCACATCTTTACCGAACTCGGCCAGCTGCAGATCGAGCCGCAAGAAATCGCGGTGATTCCGCGCGGCGTGCGCTTCCGCGTGGCGCTGCCGGATGGTCAGGCGCGCGGCTATATCTGCGAAAATTTCGGCGCGCTGTTCCGCCTGCCGGATCTCGGCGTGATCGGCTCCAACGGCTTGGCCAATCCGCGCGACTTCCAGACGCCGCACGCCTGGTATGAGGATGTGGAAGGGGATTTCGCGCTGCTGGCCAAATTCAATGGCCGCCTGTGGCGCGCAGCGATCGACCATTCGCCGCTGGACGTGGTGGCATGGCATGGCAATTACGCGCCGTACAAATATGATCTGCGCAACTTCAATACCGTCGGTTCGATCAGCTACGACCATCCGGACCCGTCGATCTTCCTGGTGCTGCAGTCGCAAAGCAATACCCCGGGCGTCGATTCGATCGACTTCGTGATCTTCCCGCCGCGCTGGCTGGCTGCCGAAAATACCTTCCGTCCGCCCTGGTTCCATCGCAATGTTGCCAGCGAATTCATGGGCCTGATCCACGGCGTGTACGATGCCAAGGCGGAGGGCTTCGTGCCGGGCGGCGCGAGCTTGCACAACTGCATGATCGGCCATGGCCCCGATGCGGAGACTTTCGAAAAGGCATCGAACATCGATACTTCCGTGCCCGACAAGGTCAAAGACACCATGGCGTTCATGTTCGAAACGCCGGCAGTCATCAAGCCGACCAGATTTGCACTGGAAACGCCGCAGCTGCAAGGCGACTATTACCAGTGCTGGCAAACCATCAAAAAATATTTTTCTGCGGATAAAAAATGAAAAAATTCGATCCCACTACGGCGCCGGCGCTGAAAAGCTGGCTGGAAACCGCCAACGCCCCGGATTGCGAATTTCCGATCCAGAACCTGCCGTATGGCGTATTCAAGACCGCCGACAGTGGCGCGCGCGTCGGCGTCGCCATCGGCGACCGGATTCTCGACCTCTCGGTACTGGCCAGCGCAGGCTTGCTCAAAGTCGAAGCGGGCGTATTTTCCCAGCCCCGGCTGAATGACTTCATTGCCCTCGGCCGCAGCGCATGGCGCAGCGTGCGCGAACAGCTCAGCGCGCTGCTGTCGCGTGACAACCAGACCCTGCAGGGCAATGCCGCCTTGCGCGAGAAGGTGCTGGTGGCGCAAGCCGACGCCACCATGCTGCTGCCGGTCGACGTGCCGGGTTACACTGATTTTTATTCCTCGAAAGAGCATGCGACCAATGTCGGCGCGCTGTTCCGCGATCCGAAGAATGCGCTGCTGCCGAACTGGTCGGAACTGCCGATCGGCTACAACGGCCGTGCCTCCTCGGTGATCGTCAGCGGCACGCCGGTGCGGCGTCCGAACGGCCAGATCAAGCTGCCGGACCAGGAGCGCCCGATCTTCGGCGCCTGCCGCAAGCTCGATATCGAACTGGAAACCGGCTTCATCGTCGGCGTGCCGAATGCGCTGGGCGAGCCGATTCCCTGCGAAGAGGCCGAGCAGCACATCTTCGGCATGGTGCTGCTGAACGACTGGAGCGCGCGCGACCTGCAGGCCTGGGAATACGTGCCGCTGGGCCCGTTCAATGCCAAGACCTTCGCCACCTCGATCTCGCCATGGATCGTGACCATGGATGCGCTCGAGCCGTTCCGCACCGCGCAGCCGGAGCAGTCGCCAGAGCCGCTGCCGTACCTGCGCCACGCCGGCGAACATGCCTTCGACATTCAGCTCGAAGCCCTGCTGAAGCCGCAAGGCAAGGCGCAAGCCACGACCCTGGCGCATACCAACTTCAAGTACATGTACTGGTCGATGGCGCAGCAACTGGCGCACCACACCGTATCCGGTTGCAATACCAGGGTAGGGGACCTGATGGGTTCCGGCACCCTGAGCGGACCGACCCGCGATTCGCTTGGCGCACTGTTGGAACGCACTTACAACGGCCGCGAACCGATCACCCTGGCAACCGGCGAGCAGCGCACATTCATCGAGGATGGCGATGAGCTGACCCTGCGCGGCTGGTGCCAGGGTGCGGGCTACCGCGTTGGCTTCGGCGTCTGCACCGGCACCATTCTCCCCGCCCATCCGGTGAAGTGAGCCTGCCGACTCCCCCGGATTTATCGCACCATCCTGCCCGGTGGTGGCGGGTAATAATCCCGGGGGATGCGCGGCTGTTCTGATGTAAATCCCGAGGAGAAGCGCCCCCCGGCCGGAATCCGGTGCCCCTTTGCATACATGCATTGCATGAAGCCGTTGTCGTAGCGCTGCTGCGCTCCGTAGGCGGATGCTTGCGCCGTTTGCGTCCCGCTCAATCCGCCCAATGCCATTCCCGCGCCGGCGCCGACACCGGCGCCGCGGCCGCCATTGATCGCCGCACCGGCCGCTGCGCCCAGCACGGTGCCCACCGCAGCGCTGCGCACACCGCTGTCGCTGGCGAAGCCGGATGCCGTTGCGCCGCCGATTTGCTGCGAGGCGAATTGCCGGCATGCAAAGTCGTCTGCACGGAATTGTTCGAAGCTCATGCCTGTTCCGGGCAGCACCATCACACTCGGACCGTCCGGCATGGACACACAGGCCCCGAGCAGGAGCGCGGCCAGCGTCCCGGTTAGTTTTCCTGTCGTATTCGGCATGGATGGCTCCTCACTGTTGCGGTTGCGGCGGCACGCATGCCGCCGCGATGCCGCATGTGCCTGCTCCGGCTACCAGCAATGCAACGAGCAGGAATTGCATGGGTTTCATCATGATCATCATGGGATGATGAATAAAAAGTTAGACTGGCGCGACCAGTCATCGTTCAGACGTCACGGCATGCAGGGGAATCGCGGTCCGTGGTAAATTTCATGCGGTATAACAACTTATTCGTCACACCATGACTGTCAAGGACCAAGCAAAAACCGTTTCTCTCGTGCTGGGCAGTGGCGGCGCGCGTGGCTACGCCCACATCGGCGTGATTCAGTGGCTGGTCGAGAACGGTTATGTCATCAAGTCGATTGCCGGCGCGTCGATAGGCGCGGTGATCGGCGGGATATATGCCACCGGCAAGCTGGACAGCTATGCTACATGGGCGAGGAGGCTGGAGAGAATCGATGTCGTGCGTCTGCTCGACCCGGCCCTGAGCCGTTCCGGCCTGATCAAGGGCGATCGCATCATGGTGCAGTTGCGCAAGCTTATCGGCGACGCCAACATCGAGGATTTGCCGATTTCCTTCGTCGCCGTGGCAATGGATTTCCATACAGGAAAGGAAGTCTGGCTGCGTAAGGGCAACCTGTTCGACGCCATACGCGGGTCGATTTCCATTCCGATGATTTTCACGCCTTTCGAGATGGGCGGGCGCTACCTGATCGATGGTGGCGTCATCAATCCGGTGCCGATTGCGCCCACACTCAATGACCATACCGACATGACGGTGGTGGTGGGCCTGAGCGGGCGCGATGAAGTCCGCCTGGCGCGCCACGAACCGCAACCTGAACCGCAACCTGAGCCGGCGAGCAATCCCTATCGCAAGCGCATCCGCGGCTTCATGGACAGTTTGTCGCGCATCCAGGCCGGCGGCACTCCGCCGATCGGCATGGTGGACGTGGCCCTGAAGGCGATGGACACGATGGAAGGGGAGATCACCCGTTTCAAGCTGGCGGCCTACTCGCCCGACGTGATCATTGAAATTCCGCATAACGCCTGCCAGATGCATGAATTCTGGCGTGCCGACGAGCTGATCTCTCTGGGTAAGGCACGCGCAGCGCGCGCCTTCAGCCGGCAGCATATCGGACATGAACCCAGTTATGGCCACGATGGGCGGCCGGAAGATACCGCGCCAGGTACTGCTGACACGGACTAGCGTTTGACGGCGCACTGTGCGTGGCCAGCAGCGTTAATATTTTTTTTCATACAGCTTGCGATAAATCGTGTTGCGAGAGACGCCCAGTGCCCTGGCGGTGGCCGCAATGTTGCCGCCACAGGCATCCAGTTTTTCCTTGATGACGTCTAATGCCAGCGTTTCCAGGCTGGCATGCGTCGTTGCCGCGAGTGCTGGCGCAATGCCCAACTGCCGCGTCTCGACATCCTCAAAAAAATCTTCCGGTAAATGTTCCAGGCGAATTTCGCCGCAATCTTCCGCCATGACCATGGCGGTGCGCAGGAGATTGGCCATCTGGCGGAAATTTCCCGGCCATTTATGCTGTTTGAAAAGCGTAATGATGTCTGGTGATACCTGGTAGACAATGCCAGTCGATTCACTGCTGATGATTTTGGCGATCAAGGTTTCTATGTCAGTGCGTTCCCGCAATGGCGGCAGTTTGACCACCAGGCCATTTAACCGGTAATACAAATCCTCGCGAAACCGGCCGGCCGCAATCAGCTCGCGCAAATTGCGGTGCGTCGCGCAGATCAGGTCGATGTTGACGGGGATCGGTTGCGTGCTGCCCAGCGGCGTGACCACGCGTTCCTGCAGCACGCGCAACAGACGCGCCTGCAGGCTGTAAGGCATGTCGCCTATTTCATCCAGAAAAAGCGTGCCGCCATTGGCTTGCTGGATTTTTCCCTTGTTGCCTTTCTTTCTGGCACCGGTGAATGCGCCTTCTTCATAACCGAACAATTCCGATTCGATCAGGGTTTCGGGAATGGATGCGCAATTGACGGCGACAAACGGGCTGTCGTGGCGCGGCGAATCGTTGTGTATGGCTTGCGCCAGGAGTTCCTTGCCGGTGCCGGTTTCTCCCGTGATCAGGATGGGGATGTCGCGTCCCATGACTTTCTGGATTTTGTGAATGACCTCCGCCAATCGCGGGTCGCCCGTATTCAGATAGCGCAGGCTCGACAAGCGCTTATCAGCCGTTACGGCGTGCCTGTTGGGCTGGTGGCGCTGCAGCGAATTTGCCGTCAGCGCGGAATTTCTTCCGTCCAGTGCGCCGGCATCTGTCGCTGCGTAAATGACGTGGTGCTTCAGGCGCAGTTCCGCGCGCGCATAAACGCGCACGCCCGTATGCAGGCACAGGTTCAGCAATTCTGGCGCAGCCGTGCGGTAGTGGTCAAAAAGCGATGACAGGGGCATGCCAAACAGCGAGCTGAAGGTATGCGTCTGCAATGCCCCCATGGGCAGCCCCAACTGGAAGAGGCCAACCCGATTGGCTGCCAAAAAGCGTCCGCCAGGAGAAAACGATGCAATGCCTTCCATGAGCGTGCCGATGAATTCTGGTCGGGCATTGAAGTGCAGCGTGATGGCATCCTGGAAATTCGCCGAAAACAGCTGGTTTTCTATCATTTGCGCCGACATGCGCACCAGCGCCATGGTGTGCTTGTGATAGCTGCGGTGGTCGCCGGTGACATCGAGCACGCCCACCACATTGCTGGCATGGTCGATGATCGGCGCCGCCGAACAGGTCAGGATATGGTTGGCATGCAGGTAATGTTCATGTGCATGTACCAGCACTGGCGTTTGTTCGGCAATCGCGGTGCCGATGGCATTGGTGCCCTTGCTTTGCTCCGACCATTCTATGCCGCAGTTCAAGGCAACCTGGTTGGCTTTTTCCAGAAAATCCTCGTCGCCCATGGTTTGCAATATGCAGCCGCGCGCATCGGTCAGCAGCACCATGCTGTGGGTATTGCGGATCTGCGCATACAGCGTTTCCATGACCGGCAGCGCATAGGCATGCAAGGTCTTGTTCGCTTCCAGTAACGTCGATAGTTCGGCTTTGCCGACCGGCGTGTAGTCTGGCCGGGATGTGCCGTTCAGCCCGTATCCCAGCGAACGCCGATGGGATTTTTCGATCAGCAGGGTTTGCTCATCGGCTTCCTGCAAGGAAAACGGGAGTAGCGATTCCGCGTTGCCGGGCCGCGGCCGGCCTTGTTCCGTATGCTGCGCCATGTCGTCTCTCGTTCATTGGTCAATGAATCGCCTTGTTTTTCAATACCTTAAACGAATTGCCCGGTGTTTTCCAGAAGATTTGGCGATCGTCTGTACGGCATCTGGAGCAACAAATGCTCGCGATGTGTCCCAATTTGGAACAGGTGACGGATTCCGGACAGATTGCCAGTTCGGCCACGACGTCAAGATCCGGCGCTCCATGATCGCCTTTCCTCCCATTGCAACAGCCATGTTCCGGGGTGTCGCCGCAGTACGCACGGTGGCTGGCACGATGATTGCGCATAGTGATGCCGTGCACAGCAACGTACACATCACATTTGCATCATAAATTCAACAGGAGACGAGCATGGACATGGCAGACATCAGCAAACTTGGCATTAAAAACCCGTTCAAGCAGCGCTACGACAACTACATCGGCGGCGCATTCGTGGCGCCGGTCAAGGGCGCATACTTCCAGAACATCACGCCGATCACCGGCCAGCCTTTCTGCGAAATCGCCCGTTCCTCCGCCGAGGATGTCGAGCTCGCGCTCGATGCCGCCCATGCAGCCAGCGCTGCGTGGGGCAAGACCTCGCAGACCGAGCGCGCCAATCTTCTTATCAAGATCGCCGATCGCATGGAAGCGAATCTGGAATTGATCGCCACAGCCGAGACCATCGACAACGGCAAGCCGATCCGCGAAACCATGGCTGCCGACATCCCGCTGGCGATCGACCATTTCCGCTATTTCGCCGGCTGTATCCGCGCCCAGGAAGGCAGCGTCGCGCCGATTGATGCAGATACCTACGCCTATCACTTCCACGAGCCGCTTGGCGTCGTCGGCCAGATCATTCCGTGGAATTTCCCGATATTGATGGCCGTCTGGAAGCTGGCGCCGGCGCTTGCCGCCGGCAACTGCGTGGTCTTGAAGCCCGCCGAGCAGACGCCTGCATCGATCATGGTCTTGATCGAATTGATCGGCGACCTGCTGCCACCGGGCGTGCTCAACATCATCAACGGTTTTGGCCTGGAAGCCGGCAAGCCGCTGGCGACCAGCAAGCGCATCGCCAAGATTGCTTTTACAGGCGAAACTGGCACCGGCCGCCTGATCATGCAATACGCTGCGCAAAACCTCATCCCGGTCACGCTGGAGCTGGGCGGCAAGTCGCCCAATATTTTCTTTGCCGATGTCATGGATGCCGACGACGATTACTTTGACAAGTGCCTCGAAGGTTTCGCCATGTTTGCGTTGAACCAGGGCGAGGTCTGCACCTGTCCGTCACGTGTCCTGGTGCAGGAATCGATCTACGAGAAATTCATGGAACGCGCGATTGCGCGGGTGGCAGCCATCAAGCAGGGCAATCCGCTCGACAGCCGCACCATGATCGGTGCCCAGGCTTCCAGCGAGCAGCTGGAAAAGATCCTGTCGTATCTGGAAATCGGCCGCCAGGAAGGCGCCGAGGTCTTGCTCGGCGGCGAACAGAACCGGTTGTCCGGCGACCTGGCCGGTGGCTACTATGTCAAGCCAACCATCTTTTCCGGCAATAACAAGATGCGTATTTTCCAGGAAGAGATTTTCGGGCCAGTAGTGTCGGTTACGACCTTCAAGGATGAAGCCGAGGCCCTGGCGATCGCCAATGACACGTTGTATGGTCTGGGCGCCGGCTTGTGGACACGCGATGGTTCGCGTGCGTTCCGGGTGGGGCGCGGCATCCAGGCCGGCCGCGTCTGGACCAACTGCTATCACCTGTATCCGGCGCATGCGGCATTCGGCGGCTACAAGCAATCCGGCATCGGCCGCGAAAATCACAAGATGATGCTGGAACATTATCAGCAAACCAAAAATCTGCTGGTGAGTTACAGCCCCAAGGCACTGGGCTTTTTCTAGACACTGAAAAAGTGTAGGGCGGTACGGCGTGCTTTGCCACAAGCGGGGCACGCCGCTAGCCAATCGCATGGGGCGCCCGCTGTGGCGCGCCATCGCGATGTATTTCGTCTGCGTTTCCAGGGCTTTACATGTCAATCAAACTCATCCCCCGCGTGATTGCCACGCCGGCCACGCTCGACTTCATTGCGATGCTGCGACAGATGCACGGACCGCTGATGTTCTTCCAGTCGGGCGGTTGCTGCGACGGCAGTGCGCCGCAATGCTATGCCGCCGGAGAATTCAATGTCAGCCTCACCGATGTCTACCTTGGCGACCTCGATGGCGCCGCGTTCTACATCGGATCGGAACAGTTCGAATACTGGAAGCATACCCAGCTGATCATCGACGTCGCCAATGGCAACGGCGGCATGTTCGCGCTCGACAGCGGCACCGGCAAGCGCTTCCTGACGCGTTCGCGCCTGTTTACTGACAAGGAAATTCGCCTGCTGGAAGCTGCGGCGAGAGAGCCTTCCTGAATGCGGCCATCAAAAGGCCAGGGCCGAAGACCGATCAAATTTTCATCTATAACAATTCAATTCTGCAGGAGACAAAGATGGCCGAAACCGATAACGCCAGGCAGGAAAGCCGGGTCTTCAACCCGCCCGCCGATCTGGCAAAGAACGCCGCAATTTCCGGCATGGACGCTTACCATGCGTTATGTGCCGAGGCGGAGCGCGATTACGCAGGTTTCTGGGCCAGGCTGGGGCGCGAAACCCTCGACTGGCACAAACCCTTCACGCAAACCCTGGATGAGTCGAATGCGCCGTTTTACAAGTGGTTCGGCGATGGCGAACTGAACGTTTCCTGGAATTGCCTGGATCGCAACCTTGCCAATGGCAATGCCGACAAGACCGCGGTGATTTTCGAGGCCGATGGCGGCGAAGTCACGCAAGTGAGCTACCGCGAATTGCACCAGCGCGTATGCAGGCTGGCCAATGGCTTGAAGTCGCTGGGCATCCGGAAGGGCGACCGCGTGGTCATTTACATGCCGATGTCGGTCGAGGGCATCGCCGCCATGCAGGCGTGCGCGCGCATCGGCGCCACCCATTCGGTGGTGTTCGGCGGTTTTTCCGCCAAGTCGCTGCACGAGCGCATCCTCGATGCGGGCGCCGTGGCGGTGATCACCGCCGACGAGCAACTGCGCGGCGGCAAGCACCTGCCGCTCAAAGCCATCGTCGACGAAGCGCTGGCGCTGGGCGGTTGCGACAGCGTGCGCAATGTGGTGGTGTACCGCCGCACCGGCGGCAATGTGGCTTTCTCGGCCGGCCGCGACCTCTGGCTGCACGAGCTGGTGGCGGATCAGGCCGATGCGTGCGAGCCGGAGTGGGTGGATGCCGAGCATCCGCTCTTCATCCTCTACACCTCGGGTTCCACCGGCACGCCCAAGGGCGTGCAGCATTCCTCGGGCGGCTACCTGCTGTGGGCGGCGCTGACCATGAAGTGGACCTTCGACATCAAGCCGGCCGACGTCTTCTGGTGCACCGCCGACATCGGCTGGATCACCGGCCACACCTACATCGCCTACGGCCCGCTGGCGGCAGGGGCGACGCAAGTGGTCTTCGAGGGCATCCCGACCTACCCGAACGCCGGCCGCTTCTGGGACATGATCGCGCGCCACAAGGTCAGCATTTTCTATACCGCACCCACCGCCATCCGTTCCTTGATCAAGGCGGCCGACGGCGACGCCACCGTGCATCCGGCGCAATACGATCTGTCCAGCCTGCGCATCCTCGGTTCGGTGGGCGAGCCGATCAATCCGGAAGCCTGGATGTGGTACTACAAGAACATCGGCCACGAAAAATGCCCGATCGTCGACACTTTCTGGCAAACCGAAACCGGCGGCCACATGATTTCGCCGCTGCCGGGCGCAACACCGATGGTGCCGGGCTCGTGCACGCTGCCTTTGCCGGGGATCATGGCGGCCATCGTCGACGAGACCGGGAATGACTTGCCCAACGGCCAGGGCGGCATCCTGGTGGTCAAGCGGCCGTGGCCGGCGATGATCCGCACCATCTGGAACAACCCGGAACGCTTCCGGAAGGGTTACTTCCCGGAAGAGTTCGGCGGCAAGCTGTATCTGGCGGGCGACGGCGCCATCCGCAACAAGGACACGGGCTACTTCACCATTACCGGCCGCATCGACGACGTGCTGAACGTCTCCGGCCACCGCATGGGCACCATGGAAATCGAGTCGGCGCTGGTGGCGCATCCGCTGGTGGCGGAAGCGGCGGTGGTGGGCAAGCCCGACGAGACGACGGGCGAGGCGATCTGCGCCTTCGTGGTGTTGAAGCGTTCGCGCCCCACTGGCGAGGAAGCCAGGCAGATCGCCAAGGAATTGCGCGACTGGGTGGCCAAGGAAATCGGCCCGATCGCCAAGCCCAAGGAATTGCGTTTCGGCGACAACCTGCCCAAGACCCGTTCCGGCAAAATCATGCGGCGGCTGTTGCGCGTGCTGGCCAAGGGCGAGGAAATCACCCAGGATATCTCGACCCTGGAAAACCCTGCCATTCTGAATCAGCTCAAAGAGGCGCAGTAAGTTTTGTCTCTTTTGCAGTCACCGCTGACACAAATACGTGATTATTCGCAATAATGGCAATGTGATCCTGGAAATATTTCTCCAGGATCACACCAGTTTCCTGTCTTTTTATAGCTCAGGTGGATGCCGATGCGATTATTGCTGGTGGAAGATGATTCGATGGTGGGCGAAAGTCTGCGCAAGGCTTTGCGCCAGGATGGTTTTACTGTCGACTGGGTGAAGGATGGCCGCGCCGCCGAACTGGCGGTGGAAAGCGAGAATTACGACCTGATGCTGCTGGATCTGGGCTTGCCGAAGAAGGGCGGGCTGGAGGTCCTGGCGTCGATTCGCCAAGGCGGCAACCGTCTGCCGATCATGGTATTGACTGCACGCGATGCGGTGTGCGACCGCGTCAAGGGGCTGGACGCCGGTGCTGACGATTATATGGTCAAGCCTTTCGATTTCGAGGAGCTGGAAGCACGCATACGCGCGCTGATGCGTCGCCAGGCCGGACGCGCAGATTCGGTGATCCGGCAGGGCGACCTGACCCTCAACCCGGCCAGCCGGGAAGTCTGCTTCCGGGGCAGCCCGGTGGCGGTGTCTGGGCGCGAGTATTCGTTGCTGACCGCCTTCCTCGACCGCCCGGGCGCCGTGCTGTCGCTGACGCAGCTGGGAGAAAAAATCTATGGATGGGATGACGAAGTAGGCAGCAATACCGTCGAAGTCTATATCCATTCATTGCGCAAGAAATTCGGCGCCGATTTCATCAAGAACGTGCGCGGCGTCGGCTACATGGTGCCGCGCCAGGCATGAGGTCGATCCGTAACACGCTGCTGGTATGGCTGCTGGTCGGGGTCTCGTCCGCAATCGGGCTGGCGGCCGCGGTGGTTTATGACCGCGCGCGCAGGGAGGCTGGCGAACTGTCTGACAAGCAAATGCAGCAACTGGTGTCGTCGCTGCCGCAGCCGCCGGGGCCGGTCGCTACCACCCGTACCAACGCGAACAGCCTGCGCGACGATCTCGTGGTTCAGGTCTGGGATCCTGCCAACAGCTTTCAACTCTACAATTCGCATGGCATCTACAACCTGCCATTGACGAAACGGCCCGGTTTTCATGATGTGTATGTGGAGTCCACGCAGTGGCGCATCTATAACACCCGCCTGGGCGAGACCACGGTACAGGTGGCGCAGCTTGCCAGTGCCCGCCATGAGCTGGCGGCCGCGGTCGCTTTGCGTACGGTGGCGCCGCTGATCTTGCTGCTGCCCTTTCTGGCCGTACTGATCTGGATTACGGTCGGCCGCAGCCTGGCTGCGGTCAAGTTCGTGGCGGCGCAGGTGCAGGACCGCGACGCCAATGCGCTCAACGATATTCTCGACTATGCATTGCCGCGCGAGATACAGCCCCTGACGCATGCTTTCAACGCGCTGCTGTCGCGCCTGCGCCGGTCGGCTGCATCGCAGGGATCTTTCATCGCCGACGCAGCCCATGAGCTGAAGACCCCCCTGACAGCCATCAAATTGCAGGTCCAGCTGGCCGAACGCGCCGGTACTGACGATGAGCGTCGCCACGCCTTTGCAGATCTCAGGGCCGGGCTCGAACGTGCCAGCCATCTGATCAATCAGTTGCTCACTCACGCCCGGCAAGACCCGTCTGTGCCGCGCCGGGTAAGCGACCGTATTGACCTGGCGGCGCTGGCACGCAGCGTAGCCGGCGATTTTGCGCCCATCGCCGCCGCTCGCTGGATCGATCTGGGCGTCAAGGCCGACGATCCTTCATCGGCCTGCATCCACGGCAATCCGGAGTCGCTGCGCATCATGCTCAGCAACCTGGTCGATAACGCCATCCGCTACACCACCAGTGGCGGCGTGGTGGATATTTCAATCCGGCCGTGCCCGGGCGGCATCACGGTGCTTGTCGAGGATACCGGCCCGGGCATCCCCGAAGAAGACTTGACGCGCGTGCTGGATCGTTTCTACCGGGTGCCTGGCACGCCTTCCGAAGGTAGCGGGCTGGGGCTGGCCATCGTGCGGCAGATCGCCCGTGCCCATGGCGCAGTGTTGCGCTTGCGCAATGGCGCGCATGGATTGCAGGCTGAGGTGATTTTCAAGTTACCAAATTGATATCTGTTGCATTATTTCCATAGTGTTTTCTTTTATGCAAAATTTTAAGTCTGGTTTAAATATCCGCACCTATGATGGCCTTGCCTGGCTTACACGTTCCGGGCGGCAAGGTGCGTCCTGGAATGGGATATTCCCTCCATGACTATTGCCCGTCAGAACATGACGCTTAAAAATAAACATTCAATTGGAGATAGCATGCGCAATACGATAAAAGTCATGACCGTCGCTGTATGCGGCACCCTGGCACTGGGCTTTGCTGCTCCGGCCTCGGCCCAGATTTCCGGCGACACGATCAAGATTGGCCTGATTACCGACATGTCCGGCGTGTATGCCGACGTCGACGGCCCCAACGGCGCTGAAGCCGTGCGCATGGC